>SAMEA3387473__coassemble_1284_pt1 | contig 116026 bp, 89 predicted proteins | sample SAMEA3387473__metabat2_high_PE_001 | metagenome-assembled genome bin SAMEA3387473 (sample SAMEA3387473) | Felis catus | biome: Faeces | place: United Kingdom | collected 2012
TGGATGCGAACACCATGACGAGCGTGTCGATGGTGCCCTGAATGAGCAGCGGAGCGAACTCCGACAGGAAATCGTTAAGCATCCCAGTCCACCTTTCCAAGCAGCACGCGCGTGGCCTCGGCCTGGGGCTCGGCGAACACCTTCGCCACGCTCCCCTGCTCAACCACACGGCCGCGCTCGAGAACCGCAACGTTGTCGCAGATCTTCTCGACGACGTCCATGGAGTGGGTGATGACCACCAGCGTCACGCCGGTCTCGCGGTTGATGTCGCGAAGCAGCTTGAGGATGGTGTTGGTACTCTTGGGGTCGAGCGCGGAGGTCGCCTCGTCGCACAGGATCACCTCGGGCTCGCAGGCCAGTGCGCGGGCGATGGCCACGCGCTGTTTCTGACCGCCGGACAGCTGGCTGGGATAGCTCCGGACCTTCTCGCCCAGGCCGACGCGATCGAGCAGCTCGAGCGCGCGGGCGCGATTCTCCTCCGTCACCTTGCCGGAAGCGGCGAGGAACGGAAAGCACACGTTGTCCAACACGGTCTTTTGCGCGAGCAAGCCGAAGTTCTGGAAAATCATGGCCACCCGACGACGATACGCGCGCAGCTCCTCGCCGGACAGGGCGGTGACGTCGCGGCCATCGACCTCGATAGTGCCCGACGTGGGGCACTCGAGCAGGTTGATGGTGCGCACGAGCGTCGACTTGCCGGCGCCGCTCATGCCGATGATGCCGAAAATGTCACCGTCGGCGATCTCGATGTTGATATCGGAGAGGGCGTGGACGAACCCGTCGGCCTCGACGGGGGCCAGGGCCTCGACGGCTTCATCCGCCGCTTGGACGACGGCCGCGGCGCCGAGCGCCGGGTTCCCGCTCACCGAGGCGGCATAGGACATGTCGGTCCCGCCCCCGCGGCGCTTCTTGCCGGACGCCTTGGGCGCGGCGAATGATTTGTACACATGCTTGATGCTGATCACGAGGAAAACTCCGCTTGAAGATGGTTTTGGGATAAACGGCCATCTCCCGCCGGAGACGGCCTAGTGGAGGCGCCCGGTCTCGGTCAGCACGCGGGAATCGCGCGGCATGACAAAGTGCCCGGGCGAGGGCATCTCCATGACCATCATCATGTTCGCGCTATGTCCAATAAACGTAATCATGGGGATGAGAGTAACAGGGAACCCTATATAGGGCAACCATGGAAACCGTGACGAAACAAAAGTGCCCCGCAAAACCAGAGCATCTGGTTTTGCGGGGCATCAGGGGCTGGGAACGCTTCCGTGAGACGTTTCGACCAGGCCTACTCCAAGTCCTCACCAGCACTTTCAATACACTTCTTATACCAGTAGAAACTGTCCTTGCGATAGCGGTCGAGCGAGCCGTTGCCCGCGTCGTCGCGGTCGACGTAGACAAAACCGTAGCGCTTGGCCATCTGGCCCGTGGACGCGCTCATGAGGTCGATGATGCCCCACGGTGTGTAGCCGATGAGGTCCACGCCGTCGGCCAGAGCATCGCCCATAGCCTTCACATGCTCGCGGATGTACTCGATGCGATACGGATCATGCACGGAGCCATCGGCCTCGAGTTTGTCGTTGGCGCCCAGGCCGTTCTCGACCACCATGAGCGGCTTCTCGTAGCGCCCGTACAGCTCGTTCAGGAAGTAGCGCAGGCCCGAGGCGTCGATGCCCCAGCCCCACTCGCTGTATTTCATGTACGGGTTCTTGCCGCCCGAGCTGAAGTTACCACCCGCGCGCTCGACATCGGCATGCGTGGTGGCGGTGGAGCTGCCGTAATAGGAGAAGGTGATCATGTCGACACAGCCGGAGGCGAGGTCCTCGACGTCGCCGGGCAGCATCTCGACCTCAGCGCCCCACTTATCCCACAGGCGCCGGGAGAACGCCGGGTATGAGCCGCGCACCATGACGTCGCCGGCGTAGTAGAGCGCCTCCTGCGTACCCTGCTGGGTGAAGAGGACGTCAGCGGGATCGCAGGTGAAGGGGTAGCTGCAACGCCCGGCGAGCATGCAGCCCACCATTGCGTCCTCGCGCACCTCATGCGCGAACTTGACGGCGCGGGCGCTCGCCACGAACTGGTTGTGCAGCACCTGGAAGTTGGAGCGCATCTTGGCCGCTGGGTAATTCGGCAGGAAGGAGGGCATCATCAGCGGGCTGTTGACCTCGTTGAAGGTCAGCCAGTAGCGGACCTCGTCCTTGTACTCGCTCATGACGCAACGGGCGAAGCGGCCGAACAGGTCGATGGTCTCGCGGTTCTCCCAACCGCCGAGCTCCTGCTCGATGTGAAGCGGCGTGTCGTAGTGGCAGAGCGTCACCAAGGGCTCGATCCCCTGCTCGCGCAGCTCGGCGAACACGGTGTGATAGAAATCCAGGCCCTCGCGGTTGGGCTCCTCCTCGACACCGGTCGGGAAGATGCGGCTCCAGGCGATGGACATGCGGAACAGGCGGACGCCCATCTCGCCCAGGAGCGCGATGTCCTCGGCGTGACGATGATAGAAGTCGACGGCGTCGTGGTAGGGATAATACTGCCCCTCGACCACATCGAGCTTGGCGCCGGCGGGCAGCGGCTCGAACATCGAGACGATACCTGGGGTACCATCGGGCATGCGGTAGGTCTTGGATCGCAGCGCCGCTACGCTGCCCGCGGCGGCGCAGTCGGACTCGGTCATGCCGCGACCGCCCTCATCCCAGCCGCCCTCGTACTGGTTCGCGGCGGTGGCGCCGCCCCACAGAAAGTCCTTCGGGAATCTGAACACGAAGTCTCCCATCTCTTCACGAATGCCGTCGCCGCGCCATACAGGACGCGGCGACGGCCAGCATGCGATGCCCGCAGTTCATGCGCACGTGCCGGCAATGCGCATACCAGAACTAATCCAAATCGGCGCCGTTGCTCTCGATGACCTTCTGATACCAGTAGAAACTGTCCTTGCGATAGCGCTTCATCGGCGCGTTCCTCATGGCCTCATCGTCCTCGGTACGGTCGACGTACACGAAGCCGTAGCGCTTGGTGCAGCCCTCGCGTGTGGACACCAGATCCACGGCGCTCCAAGCGCAGTAGCCCATGATGTCGGCACCCTCGGAGATGCCGATCTCCATCTGACGGATGGTCTCGCGCAGGTGCTCGATACGATACTGATCGTGAACGGTCCCATCCTCCTCAAGCGTATCGGGACGACCGTAGCCATTCTCGGTGATGAGCACCGGCAGGCCATAGCGGTCGGTCAGGCGGCGTGCGGTGATACGGATGCACCACGGGTCGAAAGGATGGCCGTCACTCGGCGCCTTGGGACGGTACTCGTTCACGATGGCGCGGCCGATACCGGGCTTCTCCATCAGCGCCATGAGGTAGCTCATCTTGGAGTTGTCGGCACCGACGAGCGAGGACAGGTCCTGCTCGATCCAGCCGATGTGTTCGACGGTGTCATTCGCATAGCAGTTGAACCCGATGAAGTCGGGGTGACACGACGCCATCATCTCCATCTCGCCCTCGCGGATGTCGAGCTCGACGCCCTGATGCTCGAGCCAGGCGATGGTGCTCTTGGGGTAACGGCCCCAGCAGAGCGCATCGAGGTAGAAGTTGTTGCGCAGGTCATCGTTGTTGAGCGCCGCGAGGTAGTCCTCGGGGCTCGCAGTGGCGGGCAGGGTGGTGGTGATGTTGGGTGCGGGGCCGATCTTTGAATCCGGGCACATCTCATGACAGAGTTTGATGGCGCGGGCCTGGGCCCACAGCTGCACATGCGCCTCGTCGTAGACGCTCTTGAGGTCGGTGACACCCGTGCCATTCATATCCGCCGCGCAGAAGTAGATGAGCATGTTCTGCTCGTTGTACGTGAGCCAATACTTGACATCATCGCGATAATTCTCGAACAGCACGCGGCAATACTCCACGTAAGCGTCGGCCATGCGGCGGTCCTGCCACGTATGGTACTTCTCTCGCAGGGCGAGCGGCAGATCGAAATGGTAAATCGTCACAACGGGCTCGATGCCGTACTTGTGACATTCGGCGAACACGTCCTTGTAGAAATCGATACCAGCCTGGTTGACTTCGCCCTCACCCGCGGGAATGACGCGGCTCCAAGAGATGGACATGCGGAAGGCCTTGAAGCCCATCTCCGCCATGAGAGCGATATCCTCCTTGTAGTGATGGTAGAAGTCACTTGAGTAATGGAACGAGCAGCAGCCGGGATTGAGCTTTTTGACATCCAAAATGGAGGGAGCGCGACCGTCGAGGTCCCAGCCGCCCTCGATCTGGGAGGCTGAGGAGCTGCCGCCCCAGAGAAAACCGTCGGGGAATGCCATAGTTGTTTCCTTTCGTAGAAGTGATTGAAGCGGTGCGATTCGACGCCGCCTACAGGTCGAAGGCGAATCTCTGGCCACCTTGAATATGGTCGAGCAGGAGCAGCTCGTCTTCGACCACATGGCCGATGACGTTGGTCTTGCCGCTGTTCTCCATGGGCTTGAGCGCTATCTGCACCTCACCCGCGTACTGGCCGTACAGCTCGTTATCGACGAGCACGTCGCCGGGTGCCATGTCCACCGTATTGAAGGGCTCGATACGGCTCTTGTTGGCAAGGCGTGTCTCGAAGGTGCGGATGAGATAATCTCTCGAGTCGCCGCGTCGGCTCATGGGAATGTCTAGCAGCGCGCGCATGTGAGAGGGCAGTCCGTCCTCCAACTCGACGTGCAGCTCGACCACATCCGAGCGCGCCGCACGGGCCATGGCCGAGAGCTCACCCTCGGTAGCATAGGCGTTGCCGATCACGATGTCGCTCACGCCGCCCATCAGCAGATAGTGCTTAACCTGGACCGTGATGGGCAGATTTCGGTGTATCTCCAGAGTCGGCAGACCCTCTGTGACCGGCCAGGGGCCGAATGCGTCGGGCGACTGCGACGACACGAATGTCTGGAATCGCAGATTGTGCGTGGCCCAGATATCTCGCGCCATCTCATAGCTCTCAAGTGAGGTGCCCGTGTAACGGTGCGGGTAGTAGTTCATGCATCCGACCATGCGCTCGGGAACACCGCCACACGACAACACGTTGCCGGGATGGTCGTACAGGGTCGCGCCGTTCATGCAGATCTTGATGCCCTCGCGGTTCTTGGTAAGGGCGGCCTCCTCGAGATCGGCGAGGCCCAGATCGAGGCGAAGGACGTCGACGCCCAACTCCGTGAAGAGTGAAAGGTCAAGCGCTCCGGCGAAGAAATGCGCCTGCACGCCCATACGGTCGAAGAACATGGGATTCACGTCCGCCTCGACCTCGAACCCGAGCTCCTTAGCGCGCTCGAGCAGGGGCCTATACCGCGCGATGAGCGCTCGCGCCCCCTCCTGGGCGCCGAGCAGGGCGATGAACAGCACGTCGAAGCCGTGGGCCGCGGCCGCCTCCATATACGCGAAGTCGCGTTCTGGTGTGGAGCGCTCCGGATACAGGGATATGCCCAATCGAACTTGTGCCATGGGAAAACTCCTTTGCAGCCGCCCCGCCGCACACGACTCCACGTCGATGGGCGGGCGGCATGACCGATGACGAGCGGGGCGCGGCGAGATGGATACCGCGCCCCGCCGTGGGGGCGAACCTTACGCCTCGGCCGTCTGGGCCTCGGCTGCCGTCTCCTCGGCGACGAGCTGACGCTCGTACACCTTGAAGAAGGGATAGTAGATGAGCATCTGCAGCGGAATCATCAGCCAGCAGAACAGAGCATTGCGGAAGTCACCCGTTGAGAGCAACGCTCCGACACCCATGGGCAGCATGGCGAGAACAACGTTGATTTGCGGAGATACGAGACCGGCACACAGGCAGATCCACATGGCGATCATCATTGCAAGGCTGGTAAGCAGGAATGGAATCATGAGAATGGGATTGTACATGATGGGCATGCCGAACACGATGGGCTCGTTGATCTGGCAGAAGCCGGGCACAAGCGAGATGCGGGAGATGGTGCGGATCTGCTTGGACTTGCTGCGCAGGCCCAGGATGCACAGGCCGAGCGTGCCGCCGGATCCACCGATACCAGGGGTTGTGAAGAGCAGCACCGCACTCACGACAGCAGCGCCACCGCTCTGAACAAGCTCGGCGTTTCCGAGAACCGCCTGCATGTAGATGGGCATGAGGATCGGGGAGACGATGGACATGCCATGGATGCCGAGGGTCCACAGGAACATGGCAAGCATCATGACGCCAATCATGACAATCGGGTTGCTCACGCCGGAGACAATCGGTGACAGAACCGTGGAAATGACCTGGGGCAGGCTGATGCCGAAGAACGTTTGCAATCCGACATTCAGGCCGAAGAAGAAGATGATGTTAAAGACCAGCGGGATGACAGCTGAGAAAGACTGGGAAACCATGGGCGGGACGCTGTCGGGCATCTTGATGACGAGATTGCGCTCCTGGCAGAAGCGGATGATCTCAACCGAGATGATAGCGACCACGATTGCGCTGAAAATGCCACCAGCACCCAGGTAGGATGCGGGCAACACCGCAGTCGCCATCTGCGCTGCCTGGACCGCATCCCCGGCCTGAAGCGCCTGGGGCAGGGCCTCCATCATGAGGGCCGTGGTCTGCGGGGCGGCGATCATGAGAAACATGGAGAGCGAGACGATGCAGTGGCTGATACCCTTCATCTTATAGATGGTACCAAGCTTGTAGGAGATACCCAAAACGGCAAAGATGCCGATCATGCCCATGGTCATGTTGTAGGGGATGTTCAACAGGTCATGATTCGCAGTGGCGAAGTTATACCACGGCGCGAAGATGGAACCGATACCGCCCTTGACGAAGTCTGCGGTCATGGGAGGATTGGCCAGGATGTTGATGATTGCGCCGGCGATGGTCATGGGCATGGAAACCATGAGGCCCTGCATTGCCTGCAGGTACTTGAGACTGCCCAGTTTGGCACCGATGGGCGCGAGGACGTTTTGCATCTTGTCGACAAGCGTGTCCTTCTTGGGCATCGGCTTGGCGTTCGCATCCGACATGGGAAACGCTCCTTTCCTGTTGATGTGAGAATGATTAACCGAGAAGCTTCTGGGCCTGGGCAATGATCTTCGCCGCATCACCCAAGGCATAGTCCATGGGGGAAATCGTCGCGCAAGGCTGAGGCACGGTCGACTTCACCGCATCGAGACGGTAGGAAATCTGCGGGCCGAGTAGGATGACGTCATAGGAATCGGCGACCGACTCGTACTCCTCGTACGCATACGCCCTGACCGTCAAGTCGATGCCATTCTCCTCGGCATACTTCTCCATCTTCTTCATGACGATGCTAGTCGACGCACCGGCAGCGCATACAAGCAAGATCTTCATTGGAGTTCCTTTCTCCCTGCACCCGGGGCCTCTCCCCGGGGTTGAACCCATGTTTGGATAACTGCGGAAGCGCGAACGACGCGCCTGGTCCCCGACCCTATTTGCCAGCGACCTCACGACGCATCTCGATGATCTCGGAGATGAGCTCGCGAGCGAGCATCGAGGTCATCAGGTGGTCCTGCGCATGGACAAGCAGTACGTCGACCGGGGTGTGATCTCCGTTAGCCTCCTTTACCAAAAGGTCGGTCTGCGCGTGATGGGCCTCCAGCGCACTGGCCGACGACTCCTTCATGAGTGCGTCAGCCGCGTCGAAATCGCCTTTCTTGGCCGCCTCGAGCGCCGCGAATGCCTTGCTGCGGGCCTCACCCGCCTTAGCAATCAGCGCAAATGAGACGAGCTCCGGCGAAACCTCGCCCGCGCCCACATCGATCTCTACTTCTTCCATTGCATCCTCCTTACTCCAAGGGCGACACCACTCGCACCCCTCATGACACTCACCCGAAACTCGTCCATTGACTACCTGCGCACATCCGACGCGCAGCAATCTTGTGAACCGCACGCACCTACGATGCTCCCGAACTTACCTTGACCACCTGAACCCGTCCGCAGCGCGGGAAGGCGGGTGCGCGCGTACTCCTCAAGCAACCCCTCGACCTGACGCACCAGGGCGTCGGCATCGCAAAAGGCATACGACGCCTTCTCGATGCAAGAAACGAGCACCCGATTGCCGAAATGCCGTTCCAGATCAGCGACGCGATACATCACCTGGGGCCCCAGCAACAACAACTCAAAAGAATCGGGCTCCGTCCACGCATCCTCGATGCTCATGCAGCGGACGTGCCACTCCAGCCCCCTTGCCCGCACCTCGCGCGAAAGCTGACGAGCGATGAGTGACGATGACATGCCCGCCGAGCACGAGACGAGCACCCGCGGCGGACGGCCGAGGACCTCGGTCAAGCTCACCATTCGGACCATAGGTTCTCCTCCCGCTCCAACGCGACGGCGACGAGGCGGCGCAGCGTCGCCATGTCCTGGCGTTCAAGAAGCTCATCTATGGAGGAGCACTCCATCACAATGCCCGAAAGGCCCCGGTAGAACTCGGCGTTCTCGGACTTGGACCCACGGGCGACGCTCGACAGGAACACGGCGCGAACGGGGCGTCCGTCCCAATCGACCGCCTCGTCGAGCAACCCCACGGCGACGCAGGTCTCATCTCCCACCACACGCGCCGGATGCGGCAGCGCAACGTCGTTGCCGAGGCTCGTCGAAGCGAGCGACTCGCGCTCCCATACCAGAGAGCGGAACTCTCCGGGCACCATGCCCGCGCGCTCCATCTGAGTGATGAGGAAGTCGAGTACCTCGCACTTGGTCGAGAATGAGAGATGCGCGAAGAACAGGCGCTCGTCGAAATATGCAAGCGGCCCGGAATCGCGTGGAGCCAAGGGGGCGGGCCGTACCGAAGCGGGGACCCCGACCTCATCGAACAGGCTGCCGATCTGACGCACCGGGACGGGCGGGTCGAAGCCGAGGGGAACAGTGGTGAAAACGTAATCGACCTGGGAGAAATCTATATGGGCGGCGCTTACCATGTCGCATGTGCGGACATCCCCCTCGTCCAAGCCGAACTCCCGACACAACCGATATTCCAACAGGCGCGCCGTGCCCGCACCCGAGGCGCACACGACGAGCACCCGCTTACGCGGGATCTTCGTGTTGTTCCTCTCAATCGCCAGGGCGAAGGCCAGGGCGATATAGCCGACCTCCTCCTCGGGCACTTCGGATTCATATGCCTCTTGCAAGATAACCGAAGCGTCCTGCGCCATGGAGTATGCGAGCGGGAATTTCTTCTTGATGTCGTCGAGCAGCGGATTCTTCTGTACGAGATTGAACTTGAGCCGCATCGAGAGCGGGACGACATGGCGTGCCAGGTTCATACGCAGCTCGACATCGCGGCGGAAATCGATCCGATACGCCTCCCAGACGCGCTCAAGCATCAATGAGACGGTTTTCCACACCTCGTCGGATATCACATTCGCCCCATCGTCGCCCGGGCGTTGACGCGTCGCCAGATGAATGGCGATGTAGGCCACCTCGCTATCGGGCACCTCGATGTCGAAGGCAGCGGAGACGTTCCGCGCTATGGCGCGGGCGAGATCATAGCTGGGCAGCTGCTGAATGTCGGCAAGGTCCTCTTCCCGCCAGGGGATGCAGGCCTTCGCTCGTATGCGAAGCACCGCCACCGAGATATGTACGAACAGGTTTTGGAGCGTGTCGATTTGGGCGAGGGAAGCCCCCCCCCCTCGTTTTCAAACGCCGAGACCACGCACTCCCGAACGTCATCCAACATGCCTCGGACGCACTCGAGTGCGCCCTTCCTTGCCGGGCTCCCGCAATCGGACGCGCCATCAGAACAATAAAGGTCCCCCATGACGAGTTCCATGAAGCACAGGCGCCTCTTGTCCTCATCGCCTCGAACGCACATACCGTAACGCGGGCGACGCTCGAGCTCGAGGCCATATCGCGCCAACCGCGCATCGACGTCGGCAAGGCACCGCGTGACGGTATTGCGCGACACCCAGAGAGCCCGGGCCATATCGTCAATCGTAACCCAATCCGTGCGACACAACACGTCGCCCAAGATGTACGAGACGCGACCCTCGGTCGTCTCGGGCACAGCCGGATGCGGGGTAGAGTCACGGTCCATCAAGACGTCGAGCGCCGCCTCGTCAAACACCGCGAGATGGTAACAGCCGCCGCGACGCAGCTCGATGTGGGCGATTCCCATCATGAGGTCGTTTGCTGTGATCACGTATTTACGCAGGGTCCTCGTGCTTACGCCGAGGTCCATGGAAAGATCGACGGGCGCCACATCACGAAGACGCAGATGCTCCACGACGCGCATCGCAGCCTCCATGTCCCACCTCCCGCTCACGCGACCAGACGAACTTCCCATGACCTCATTGTACAGGGCGGTCGGATGACTCTCCACACCATGTTCTGCCACGCCAAACGGAAGACCTGGCATGAATGACAGCGCATGACCCAGGAAAAAGGGCCCCTGAAGGGCCCTTCTCGAAACAACCGTAGTCGTTTTCGATGTGACTTCTTTCGCCGCGGCACAAGGGCGCGAACCGGAACGCTCGGGGCCATATTCCTCGCGCGTCCCCCGTTTCCACCTGCCCCAGTCAATCGCAGAGCAATGGGGTAATTTACACCTGTCCCCAATTGGACAGCTTTGGCGATGTCTTACTCGTCGTCCTCGGCATGACGGCGCTTGCTCGCCTCGTACTCCTCACGCGTCACCACATCCTCGATGCGCAAGTTGATGCCCGCGACCTCAAGACCGGTCATGGCGGTCAGTCGTTCGGTCACGCGCTCCTTGACGTCCTCAAAAATGGCAGGGGCGTAGCACCCGTACTCGATGATCACGGAGATGTTGACCACTACGCGGTTGTCATCGGTGACCTCGATGGTCACGCCCTTAGACAGGTTCTCGGCGCCGAACGTCTCCTGCACCAGGTGCATGAGGTTGCCCTTCATACCCAGCACGTGCGGCACCTCGCGGGTCGCCATGGCAACGATCTTTTCAATCACGCCGTTGGAATACGTGAGCGAGTCTTCCGAATCGTCGTCCTCCTCGGACTCGGCGAGCTCTTGCGCCACCTCCGCATCTTCGCGCTCGTCGGCAGCCTGGGATGCGGTCGCGTCAACGACGCCGGCAGCTTCCTCGACCTCGGTGTTCTCGTCCACCAAAAGCTCCTTGGTATCGGCCATGATGTTCTCCTTGTCCCGATTGTCCCGATTCAAAACTCAACCGCACGCGAGCGCCTATTTGCGCCCGTCGATAAAACGTCGAATAAAATTGACCGCCGCGTTATCGCCGTCGGCCATCTGCCCAATCACCGTGCCCACGAACACGAACACGGCAATCACCAGGGTGTCCCATAGGCCGATCACCAAAATGAGCACAGCCAGAACAAAGCCAATGATGCCATAGAGCGTGGCATGGGGATGCGCGTCGGCGTACGCCCAGGCGGCGTGTCCCATGTTCTCAAAAAACCCGATGGTCGTGCGTTGGAACCCACGTGCCGGGCCGTTGCCCGCCCCAGATGCACCTTCACCCGTCTGCGAAGCGTCCGCCTCCGCACGATCACGCGATGGGGCGCCCTCGCCTGCAGCGAACGCGCCGTCCGCGGCGTCGCCGTCAACGCGAGGCTCCCCTTTCACCGCAGACTCAAGTTGTTCGACTATCGCCTTGGGCGCCTTGGGTGCAAGATTCTTATCGCTCACCGGCAGCCTCCTTTGTTATGGTCTCGGTTGTACTGGGAAGAAAACGCACCCACACGCGAGCTCCGGAAACTCCGAGCATGTCGTCGCAAGCAGTCTGCACGCGATGCTGGACGCGATGCGCGACGCTCTCGATATCGCAGCGGGCGAGCAGAATTGCCTCGATCGAGATATCCGCACGCGCCCTGTCGCGACCCGCGATGCGCACGCGCACGTCCTCGACCATGACGTCGCGCTCAGAGGCGGCCGTGCGGGCAATTGACGCCAGGGCGTCGGTCGTCACCTCGATATCCGCGTCACCGTCCAAGCGCAAGCACGTGGGTTCAGGGCGATCGACGAACAGGAAGATCAAGACGGCGAGCATGTTGAGCGCGACGATCGACAGGCAGACCGCCATGGTAATACGGCCCGAGCCCGATGCGACCAGGGCGGAAATCCGCTCGGTATAGGGGCCGAACAGTGAACCCACGCACGCACCGACCACCATGCAGGCGGCAACGAGGTACATCACCAAGCCTATCCTGCGCATTCGGCGCATAGCCCCTCCTCTCTTGGTGCTGAACGGTTGCGGCGACAACCTAGGCGCACCCGATGGCATCGTCATGAGGGCACCGGCGCCCAGCGTGGATGCGATGACATCAGCGGCCATCTGCTTCTTGTACCCCGAAGCGCGAAAAAGCACCGCGGCGCGTTCCATGATTATACGGCGAACGAAGTCGCCCGTATTATGCTGCAAGCAAACCTGCCCACAGCCATTGCCACTGTGGAGACGAATGGCAAAGCCAGCCCACGCAACAAGCTGGTTGTGAAGTGGTTTTCTGCATAGGCGAAGATGAACGAAAAGAAACTAAGTGCGCATCCTGCGGGCATCCGCGCAAGATTGGCAGGGCACCGGGGTTGATGGGGCACCGGGGCCACATACCAAAAACCGGGTCCGCAACCTGTGCGAACCCGGTTCAGACGCTCCTATGCGAGCAAAGGGCTATCGAGCAGCCCAGGGGGGAGCCTACTCCTCCTCGAGAGCGGCGATGACCTCGTCGGTCATGTCCATGGTGGAGTAGACGTCCTGGACGTCGTCGAGCTCCTCAAGGCGGTCGATGAGGCGCTGGACCTTCTTGGCGTCCACGCCGGAAACGGCCGTCGGGGTGGTGGGGACCATGGTGAGCTCGGCGCCCTTGACCTCGATACCCTGGGCCTCGATGCCCTTGGAGACGGCCATGAGCTCGTTGGCGGCGGTCCACACGACCCACTCGTCGCCAGCGTCCTCGTAGTCGTCGCCGCCGGCCTCGGCCACGGCCATCATGAACTCTTCCTCATCGCCGGCAGCGCCGTTGGCCATGAGGTTTTCCTTCTTGTCGTTGGGGTCGACGATCTGCTTGGCAACAACGACCTGACCCTTGCGCTCGAACTGGAACGCAACGGAGCCGGTGGTGCCCAGGTTGCCGCCCGCGTGGGAGAACGCGGAGCGAACGTCGGCGGCGGTGCGGTTGCGGTTGTCGGTCAGGCACTCGACGTACACGGCGACGCCCGCGGGACCGTAACCCTCGTAGACGATGTTCTCGTACACGGCGGCGTCGGCGCCGGCGCCGAAGGCCTTGTCGATGGCGGACTTAATCTTGTCCTTGGGCATGGACTGGGCCTTGGCCTTGGCCACGGCGGCGGCCAGGGAGGCATTGTTGTCCGGGTTGGGGTCGTTGCCCAGGCGGGCCGCGACGGTGATGTTACGGCTCAGCTTGGAGAACAGGGCGGAACGCTTTGCGTCCTGCGCACCCTTGCGGTGCTTGGTTGTTGCCCATTTAGAGTGTCCGGACATGTGATGCTCCTTCTATTTCCCTGCCCCCTGCACGCAAGCGCGCCGCCCGCGCATCGAGAGCCCATGTAATCACACGTTCAGCATGATATACCGATTGCAACCGGCGCGAAAGGGGTTTGACGAGGCTTCACATACCGTTTTGCCGTGCGCCGCGCCGGATATTGCGGAGCGGCAGTGATTGACGGGTGCGGCGACGGGCTTTCGGAGCGAAGGCGAGCGGCGGGCGAACGCTGGGTCTTGCAGCACATCCAGAATCGGAAAGCAGGTGCAGGTGCTGGAGAGCGGCAGTGCCTGGCGAGCACACGCCAGATCTTGAGCACACGCCAGATCTTGAAAAGTGAACGCGAGCGGCGGGGACGGATCGCCCCTCAGAGCGCCACCACATCAGACGAGCGAACCACGGCCTTCGGAGCGCGGTCGCAACGGATGGACGCGCTACGGCCAATCCACGTGCTGCGGACGCTTGAAATGAAGCGCGCAGGCCAGCAGCACCACGCCCGCGACGATGAGCGGGACGCTCAGCAACTGCCCCATGGTGAGCCAGCCGTCCGCCAGGTATCCAAGCTGCGCGTCGGGCAGGCGCACGAACTCGATCAGAAAGCGGACGATGCCGTAACCCAACACGAACGTCCCCAGGATGCTACCCTGCGGCGGCGTTTTTTTGCGACGGCTCAACAGATAGAGCAGGGCAAACAGCACTATGCCCTCAAGGAACGCCTCGTACAGCTGGCTCGGATGACGCGCGATATCGCCCGCGGCGCCGCCGAACACCACACCCCAGGGCAGGTCCGTGGGCTTACCCCACAGCTCCCCGTTCACAAAGTTCGCGCAACGGCCCAGGCACAGGGCCAGCGGCACGCCCACAAACGCCGCGTCGGCGATGGTCCAGGGGGAAAGACGCAGCGCACGGCAGGCGATGAGGCCGCCGATCAGGCCGCCCACGAGCCCCCCGTGGAAGCTCATGCCGCTAATGCCCTGCCCGTCCTTGCCAAAGATGATCTCCAACGGGTGCTCAAAATAGTATCCATTGCTGTAGAACAGCACGTAGAATAACCGGCCGCCGATGAGCAAGCCGAACACCACGGACACGACCAGCGTCATGGCGTCGTCGATCGAGATCTCGGTCCCCCAGCGCTTGAGGGTGCGATACATCACCACACCCGCCAGCAGCGCGCCCACCATATAGGCGAGGCCATACCAGTACACGGTGAAGGGCCCCGCGGAAAACGCGACGGGATCGATGCTGTGGTAGAGGTCGTTAAGCATGGGCACGGCCCTTCAAAAACGGTCGCGCCGAGACCGAAGGCTCGACGCGCGCACATCTATACCAAAAGGGCCCCGCCGGGCATGCGCCCCGGGACCCTGCGCAATCCTAAAACGGAGCGTACTCGTCATACAGGTCGTTTGCGGCATCCGCGCCGCCGCCGACCTGCTCGACGCGCGTCACACCGGGCACGTGCTCCTTGAGAATGCGCTCGATGCCCATGGAGAGCGTCAGAGAGCTCATGGGGCATCCGGCGCAAGCGCCCTGCAGCTCAAGCTGCACCACGCCCTCGTCGGTCACGCCCACATAGGCCATGTCACCGCCGTCGGCCTGCAGGTTCGGTCGAATCTGCTCGAGGACCTCGAGCAGCAGCTGCTCGTTCACCGCCATGTTCGATCCCTTCGTTCAGCGCCGCCGCCCAGACGAGCCGCAACGCACGCATTGCCTTGTTCGCGAGCATCATACCCGCATGTGGAAACACTATACCACGCGTCCGCTGCGGCCACCTCATCCAGAGCGGCACCCCGGCCTTCCGTCACCGCTGTCGGAACAACCCTGCCGGCGCCGGCCCCTCGCTCAGCCCGTTAGAACCCGCCGCGGCCCAGATACTCCTGGAGATAGCGCAGGAACTCCTCCTCGGTCATGCCGTTGCCGGAGCCGTTGCCGTCGGAAGTGTCCTCCTGCTCGGCCTGCAAAGCCTCGTCGGAACCGAGCTCGACCTCGATCTCCTTCTCATCCTTGCCGCGCATCACGGTGAGCGTGACCTTGTCCCCCACCTCATGCTCGCGCAGGGCGATGATCAGGCCGTCGGCGGAGGAGATGGCCTCGCCGTCGACCGCCGTCACGATGTCGCCGGCCTCAACGCCCGCCTCGGCAGCGGGACCGTCCGCGGTCACCTCGGCCACATAGGCGCCACTGTCGACCGCCAGGTCGTTCTGACGGGCAATGTAGGCGTTCACGCTCATGAGCGACGCGCCCAGGTACGGGTGAACGGGCGTCTCGCCGGCGATGATCTGGTTGGCGATGTTGATGGCGTAGTTGACGGGGATCGCAAAGCCGACGCCCGAGCTCGAGCCGGAGTAGGACTCAATCACGGAGTTGATGCCGATGAGCTCGCCCTCGGCATTCACCAGCGCGCCGCCGGAGTTACCGGGGTTGATGGCGGCGTCGGTCTGGATCATGTTCGCGTAAATGGAGGTGCCGCTCGTGCTCTGCAGCGCGGTCGAGCGGTACAGCGCGGAGACGATGCCCGTGGAGACGGACTGCTCGTTGCCAAAGGGGCTGCCGATGGCCATGACCCACTCGCCAACGGCGATACCGTCGGAATCGCCGATCTCGATGGGCGTGAGCGTGGCGTCCTTGGCGTCTTTGAGCCGAATGACCGCGAGGTCGCTCGACTCGTCCGTGCCCACGACCTCCGCCTCGTAGCTGTTGCCGTCATCGGTGCGGACCACCAGCGCCGTCGCGCCCTCGATTACGTGATAGTTGGTGAGGATGTTGCCGTCGGCGTCCAAGATCACGCCGCTGCCCACGCCGCCGGAGTCCTCGGTTTCGCCCTGCGCGGTGATGGACACCACCGAGGGCAGGCTCTTGGCGGCAACGACCTCGGAGAGCGTGGTATCCTCGGGATCGATCTCGATGGTCTGTGCAGAGCCGTTGCCCGTGGCCTCCACGTTCGTGTCGGTGATGCGGAAGGCACCGGACATGACGAGGGCGATGACGAGCACCGAGCCCACCACCAGGCCCGCGAACGACGCGAGGAAGATGGGGAGCTTCTTGCTCTTGGTCTTGACCACGGTGCGCGTCTCGGTGTGCACGCCGGGCGTCGCCGGGCCGCCGGAGGAGGAGGCGTCGGCGTGCTGCGACGCTCCGAACGCCGTAGTGTTCATGCTCGGGCCGGAGCTAGCGCTCGCCGGGATATGCTGCGTATGGCCGGCGTGCGTCTGACCGGCCTGGTCTGCAGCCGCGTGCTCGGCGTGCTGCGGAATCTGCGTGGTGGGCTCGCTGCCCGCCGGCGGAACCGGCGTTGGCTCAACCTCAAGACGGGGGGCGGAGACGGGGCGCTGCTCGTCGCTCGACATGCCCTCAGGCCGCTGGGGGGTCTTTTCGTCACTCATAGTCGGATCCTTTCAACGTTTTCGTCCCCAACGTTGTACCCCAAATGAACGGGGCGACCCGCCACGCCCCAAGAGCTTAATCAAGTTGTAAGTAGCCGTCTCAAATTGGGGGCGAGCGCTATTCTGAGACGCGAACACAGGACTGCGGACATTCTCTTGTGCCTACATCACCTCAGAATGGCGCCTGTCCCCGATCTGAAGCGGCGCATCCGGCCGTCCACCCGTCCGCCGAATCGCAGGGGGGGGGCGGCCCTCGCCATGGTAGGCTTGATCTGCACGTAAGGCGCGAGATCGGAGACCACCATGACGCGAAAGGTATGTGGAATTGTCTTTTTGGGCGCCCTGGTGCTTCTGATTCTCGCCCACAACATTCCGGGAATCGACAGCCCGTTTGCCCTTATCGCCGTTGCCATCGTTGCAGACGTCTCCCTCATTGCGGGAGCCCCGCTTTTCGACAGGGTCTCGCTGGGCATGGGCGCCTTCGTCCTTGCCGGCGCGCTCTCGATGATCGTCGCGGACGTTATTCCCCATGTTGTGATCATGACCGTCCAGCTTGCATGGCTCGCATATTGGTACACCAAGGTGCACAAGGCAAAAGAGTCGGAGAACACGCGTTACGGCCTGGCGATGCTCGCCGTGGCAAACGTGACGTGTTTTGTATCGCTCCTCGCGCCGTAACGACTCATGCGCTCGGGTGCCTCAGATCGGGGATGGGCACTGTTCTAAAGCGTGAACACACACCTCAAAAAGGGACTGTCCCTAATTTGAGGCGCCCGACCTAGGGCAGGACGCTACTCCTTGAAGAGGTAACCCACGCCACGGACGGTGGAGATGTGACCGGCGATCTGCGGGCCCACCTTGCTGCGGATGCGGCGGATGTGCACGTCGACGGTGCGCGTGCCGCCGCAATACTCGAAGCCCCACACGCGGTGCAGCAGCACCTCGCGGCTGTACGCGCGGTTGGGATGCGTGGCCAAAAAGCTCAGCAGCGAGTACTCCATGAGCGTGAGGTCGACGGGCTCGCCGTCCAAAGACACCTGGTACGTGGCCAGATTGATCGTGAGGTTGTCCACGGTGAGAACCTCGTCCACCGCCACAGACTCCGTGTCGCCCAACAGCAGGCGCGCACGCACCTCAAGCTCGGCGTCGCTCGCCCCGGAGCAGATAAAATCCGAGCGAACCTGCGAGGGCAGATGCAGCTCGCCCAGGTTCTCTTCATCCACCACAAGCAACATAGGGGCTCCCCCGCGTTGCTCGAGCCACTTGGCCATGGCGTCGACGCGGTCGGGGCGTACGCCGTCACCGTCAAGCACCAGAAGGTCGAAATCGTGAGCCGCGGCAGGCGAATCCGGGGTCGCGATGTGCACCTCGACACCCAAAGACTCGGCGAGCGAACGGACAAAATCATGCAGGCGCGTTGTGCGCGCCATGAACAGCACGGATTTCTCAGACATATTCACACCTCCGACGGCGTCATCATAACAAATGAGACGGTAGGACAAGCCTGTGAGCAGGCGTGGTATTCAAAAAATGGACCACGCCCGCATGTCAGTGCCTACGAATTTGCGAGATAATGGTCAATTTCCCATTCGGTGACCGTCGAGTTGAAGCGATTCCACTCATCGCGCTTCTTCTTGAGGAAAAACGCGTGGATGTGCTCGCCCAGCGCGTCCTTCATGAACTCGGAGCTCTCGAACACATCGAGCGCCTCGTCGAGATTGCGCGGCAGGGGTTCGATACCGCGGGCGCGCAGCTCGTTTTCGGGCAGGCGCAGCAGGTCGGAGGTCGCCTCCTCGGGCAGTTCGAGTCCACGCTTGATGCCGTCGAGGCCGGCTGCCAGCGTGACGGTGTTCACCAAGTACGGATTGGCCATCGGGTCGGGGCTGCGAAGCTCAATGCGGGCCGCAATCTGCTTGCCCGGCTTGTAGATGGGCACGCGAATCATAGCGGAGCGGTTGCGCATGCCCCACGTTGCATACCGCGGGCCGTTACCCACGCCGGCGGAGAGGCGCTTGTAGGAATTCACCGTGGGGTTGGTGATGGCGCTGATTTCGGAGGCATGCGCCAAGATGCCGGCCATGTAGCTCTTGGCAATGGGCGACAGGTGGTTTTTGGCGTCATCGCCCCAGAACGTGTTGTTGCCCTCGCGGTCGAACAGCGACTGGTGCAGCAGCATGGCCGAAGACGAGCCCTTGGCGATGGGCTTGGGCATGAAAGAGGCGTGGATGCCCGACTCGTAGGCGCAGGTGCGAATGACGTGCTTGGCCGTCATGATGGCGTCGGACATGGTGAGTGCCTCGGCATGACGCATGGAAATGCCGTGCTGCGAGCGGCCGGAGCTGTGGAAGGTGTACTCCACCGGGATGCTCATCTTCTCGAGCATGAGCACGGTGGAACGGCGCAGGTCGCGCGCGGAATCCGATGGCGTGAGGTCAAAGTAGCCAACCTTGTCCATGGGCTCGGGCGTATGCTCGTCGGGGAAATAGTAGAACTCGAGCTCGGCGCCCACATTCATGATGTAGCCGAGCTTCTCCGCACGATAGAACATGCGGCGCAGGCACTCGCGCGAATCGCCAGCGAACAGCTGGCGGTCGGGCGTGCAGACATCGCAGAAGATGCGCGCGGCGCCGTCGTGCTTGGGGCGCCAGGGCAGGATCTGGAACGTGGAGGCATCCGGGAAGGCCAGCATGTCCGCCTCGTCGGGAGAGGTGAAGCCCTCAATGGCGGAACCGTCGAAGCCAATGCCCTCTTCAAACGCGACCTCGAGGTCCTCAGGGCTGATGGCGAAGCTCTTGAGCCTGCCGAGCACGTCAGTGAACCACAGGCGGATGAAGCGGATGTCGCGCTCCTCAACGGTGCGCAGGACGAAATCGATGTTCTGCTGCTGGTCCATATGCGAGCCCTTTCACATGCGATGATGCCAGATTGTCTCTATGTTCGCATAGTTATGTTTCGTCCGAGTTTCCGGCCCCTCCCGCATAAAAGCACCTTGGAAATGAGGGCATGGGCAGAAGGTGCAATGCCGCGAATCGGGCGATTTTGTAACGAAGATCGAGACACCCCGAGTAGACGGTCGGTTTGGGCATCAAAGCCCCAGTTGGCGATAGCCCAAAATACCTGTCTACTCGGCCCCTCTGGAAACTCGTTACAAAAACGCCCGATTCGCGGCAATCAGCGGCTGAAACCACGCCGCCGTGCGCTCGACCGTCGGCTCCTACATGAGCTTGGTCTCCTCGAGTTTCTCGGACACCCAGGCGTTCGCACGGATCACCGGGCGGCGGAGCACCAGGCCCAGCGCAAGCGACGGCAGCAGATAGCTCGCCAAAATACCCAGCTCGGTCCAGAACTCCATGCCGTAAGCCCCCGCCATGGCGGCGTGCATAGCGTTGATGGCGTGCGTGAACGGCAGGAACGGGTACACGCCCTGGAAGAAGTCGGCGGTCATCTCGATAGGGAACGTGCCGCCCGAGCCCGCGACCTGCATGACCAGCAGCACCACCGCGATCGCCTTGCCCACGTCGCCAAAGCTCACCGTGAGCGTGTAGATGATGTTGCTGAACACGAACCCGGCAACCCATCCCACCAGCATGAACTGGAACGGATGCGCGCACTGGATCCCAAAGAACAGCAGGTCGCCCGCGCACACGAGCGTCGCCTGCGCAAACGCCAGCAGGGCGAAGAACGCATAGCGCCCCAGGTACAGCTCGTGCAGGCGGATGGGCGCCAACTCGCGGGCGGTCGCCTCGTCAACCTGCGCCTTGAGCATGGCGGCGAGCACGATGCCGCCCACCCACACCGACAGCGTGGTGTAGAACGGCGCCATGGCGCTGCCGTAGTTCTCGATGTGGTACACCGGGTTGCGGTCCAGGGCCACCGGCGCGGCGAGCGAGCCCGCTAGCGCCTCGGGGTCCGAGCCGATCAGGTCGCGCACGCGGTCGAGGTCGCCGCCGTTCACGGCATCGTTCAGGTCGCTCTTGAGCTGCGCGAGCTCGTCGGCCGAGGAGGAGAGCTCCGCGGCCGCGTCCACCAGCGTCTGGTGCGCCGCATCCATGTTCTTGGAGAGCGACCCCGCCGCGCTGGACAGGTCGTCCACCGTGGCCGTTAGGTTGTCCGCAATCGCACCGCTGCTCTCCGCAATGCCCGAGAAGGTATCCGTCAGCTGGGAGAGCTGCGTCTTGAGCGTCTCATCATAGGTGCCCTGCACCTGGGACAGGTCGTTTTTGGCCTGCGCGATCAGGTCCTTGGCATCCTGGAGCTGCTTGTTCGCCTCGGCCATATGGGTCGTGAGCGTGGTGGCGGCGTCGGTGAGGTTCTTTGCCAGCAGCTCCTGCTGGTTGGCGACGTTGCCCACGCTGTTCTGCGCGATGTCGATCTTTTGCACCAGCTCGTCCTTGATGGCGCTGGGCAGCTGCGAGGACTCGACCTCGTCCTCAAGAGCGCGGATCTGCTCCTGCAGGGCGCGCATCTTCGCCGCGTCCTGCGACACGGCGGCCGCGACGCTGTTGAGCTGCGCCACCGTGGTGTCCACATGGTCGCCCACGGTGTTGAAGGCGCCCTCGATGGCCTGGCCCGCCGCATCGTAGTTGCCGGCACTGTCCTTGAGCGCGCCGTTCACGGCCTCGACCGCGCTGTCGAGCGCGCCCTTCATGCTCGACAGGCCCTGCTTGGCGTCGGCCACCAAGTCGCCCTCGCCGGCGCTGGTCGCACCCGCTTGGGACAGCAGGTCGCTCGTCTGCTGCAGCACGCCCGTGGAGGAGCCGATCACATTGGCGAACGAGGTCACCGAGTCACTCGCGTCGCGCAGGCTCGTCGCGCCCGAATCCAGCGTGCCGTCCAGATTCGAGACGAAGGCCGCCACCTGGTCGCTGTTCATAAAGTCCAGCAGGCTCGAGGCGGTCACCAGCCCGGCGTTGCCGATGGTCTCGGTAAAGGTCTCGTCGATCTGCTGGCGCACGGTGCCCGCCGCCTTGTCGGTCACGCGCGGGGCGATGGCGCTCGCCTTCTGGTTCTCGTAATATAGGATCTGCGCGTGCTTCACGTCGTTGGAAAAGAGCGTCATCATGTCGGCGGAAAAGCTCTTGGGAATAACCACCGCGGCGTAGTACTCGCCGGACTTGACGCCCTCGAGCGCGTCGTCCTCGTTCACGAACTCCCAGCCGATCTGGTCGTTCGCGCGCAGGGACGACACCACCGACTCACCCATGTTCACCTGTATGGGGATGAGGTCGCTCTTGTAGCCGGCATCGGAGTTGGCCACCGCCACCTTGAGGTTGCCGGTGTTGCCGTACGGGTCCCAGCTGCCAGCGATGTTGAACCATGCGTAGAGCACCGGCACGATGACCAGGCCAACGGCGACGATGAGCGCGATCACGCTCCTGCGCACATGCTGCAGGTCGCGCTTGAACAGCTTGATGATGTTCCTCATCTACTCCTCGCCCCCTTTCTGGCGCGTCGTGGGAAAGGCGCGCTCGATCTGGCTGTGCAGCTCCTCGTCCGAAAGCGCCGTCATGCGGGCCTGGACGTTCAGGCTCGCGCGCACGTACTCGACCACAATCATGTAGGCGTCCGCCGCGATGATCGCCACGATCCACAGCACGAGCATCACAAGCTTGCCGTCGATGTCGAGGTCGAGCGTGGCGGTGAGGATAAACAGCAGCACCGGCAGGCCGAACACCAGCCCGAACCCGACCTTAATCAAGCGCGGGTAGCGGCGCTCGAACCGCGCGCCGCGCTCCAGGATGTCGCGACGGAAGGCCTGGGTGTCGAGCATCGCGCGGATGGTCGCACGCATGTTGAGGCGCTCGCGCGGCATGTCGTCCTTTTCGCAGATCATGACGTCGGTGCCGGACAGCTCGCGGTCGAACAGCAGGTTGAGGTTGAGCAGCAGCGGGCGCAGCCACACGCCCAGCACCAGGGCCAGGCCCAAAAAGATCGCCAGCACGCCCAGGTTGGCCAGGTAGTCCATGCCGTACATGCCGCCGATGGTCTCGCGCATGGCGTTGATGCCGTAGGTGAACGGCAGCAGCGGGTGCAGCCCCTGGAAGAACGCGGGCATCATCTCGATGGGGTACATGCCCGAGGAGCCCGGAATCTGCACGATGACCAGGATGACGCCGATGGCCTTGCCGATGTGCTTGAACGTGAGGGCCAGCGCGTAAATGATGTTCACATACACGAACGAGATGAACATGCCCGCGAGCACGAACAGGACCGGCTGCTCGCATTGGATGCCCAGCGCCAGGTCGCCCACGCACACGATGAGCGCCTGCACCAGGCCGAGCAGCACCAGCAGCATCCAGCGGCCAAAGTAGCCCTCGATGGCCGTGATGTGTCCGATGCCCTCGCGGTCCACTTCGAGCTTGATGATGGCGATGAGCACGAAGCCACCCACCCACAGGGCGAGGTTGGTGTAGAACGGGGTGACGCCCGAGCCGTAGTTGACCACGGGATACACCGCCTTGGTGGTGAGCTGAGCCGGGGACGCCATGAACTCCGCCACCTCGTCCGCATCCATGTTGAGGGCGTCGGCGAGGTCCTGCATGGACTCGGAGCTGCGCAGCGCGGCCACGTCGGTCGCCGCGGTGTCGAGCATGCCCTCGATGTCCGCGAGGACCTTGTCCGTGGCGTCGAGCGCCGTCGTGGTCTGATCGAGCATGCCGTTCAGCTGGGAGAGGATGCCCGCGGACTGCGCGATGGTAGGCTGCACGCCCGCCACGGCGCCCGTGAGGTCGCTCGACACGTTCGAGAACGCGTCGAGGCCCGTCGAGATCTGCGGCAGGACCGTGGCGCTCATCTGCGTCTGCACGCCGTTGATGCCGTCGACGCTGCCCTGGACCGCGGTGTTGACCGCACCCACCGCGCCCTCGACGGCGTTCATGTCCTGGCCCACGGCGTCGCTTTGCGCTTGGAGGCCGTCTTTGAGCCCCTGCATCGTTGCGTTTTGCTCCTGCAGCCCCGCGATGAGCCTGTCGAGCTTGCCGGTGATGTGACCGGACTCGTTGAGCTCTACGAGCAGCTCGATGACCTTGGTGTTTGTATCGATGATGGACTGGAGGTTCGAAAGGGAGATATCCGCCTTGAGCTTGGCCTCCGCCACCACGCCCGACACCGTGCCCACCGCGGCGTTCGCCTTGGCCGAAGCCGCGCCGAGCTGCGTTGCGCCGCCGGTCAGCGCCGTGGAGAGGGCCGTGGAGAAGTCGCGGGCCGCGGCGCGCGTGGTGCCCATGAGGCTGTCCGCCTGCCCGAGCGCGGTGGTGAGCGCGGGCACCTGCCCGCTCAACTGTGTCAGCGTGCCCTGCGCGGTGCCCACGGCTTTCTTGGTCGCGGCGATCGTCTCGTCCATGCCGCCCAGCGATTCGCGCACCTCGGCTACGGCGTCCTTGGACGAGCGAATGTGCGCAAGCAGGCCCGACTGCGTCGTGGCCGCCTGGGCATCCAAATCGACGCCGAGCTCCTTGGCCTGCGCGACGAGCGTCTTGCTCACCGTCGAGACGAACGTCTCGTTGATCTGCTCCTCGATGGTCTCCGCGCCCGTATCGGTCACCTTGGGTGCGATGGCGTTCTTCTTCTCGTTGACGTAGTAGCTGATCTTGGGCTGCTCAAAGTCACCCGTGAGCATGCTGGTGAGCTTTTCGCTAAAATTGCGCGGGATCACGATGGCCGCGTAGTAATCGCCGCGGCGCACGCCCTCCTCCGCCTCGTCGGCGTCCGTGAAGACCCAACCCAAGTCATGGTTCTTCTTGAGCTCGTCCATTGTCTGCTCACCGGCGTTCAGCTCGCCCACGAGCTCGTTGCTGGTGCCCTCGTCCTCGTTGGCCACCGCGATCTTAACGCCCGCGGTGCTTCCATACGGGTCCCAGTTGGCCGCGATGTTGTACCACGCGTACAGCGACGGGATGATGCACACGCCGATGGTGATGACCATCGCAACCGGGTTTCTCAGCAATCGCAGCACATCGCGCTTGAAGATCTGGAAGGATTTCTTCACGTCCATCTCACCCTTTGACCTTGCATTTTCCTCTTGTGGGGCAGAACTATACTATGTTCGTAAGTAAAACAACACTTGTAACGTTAACTATCGATAGTTTCTGCAAAAAGAAGTAGCCAGTGGGGCTTGATCGATGGCTTTGATGCCCTATCGGCCGCATGTTGGATTCATTTGGCACGGCTCGTGTGAGGGGTAAGTCACAACCTATCTACCTGCACTTCTATCCCAGTTGATTCCCGTTCTCATCGACACGGCAAAAGTGATGTCCGCGCGTGCGTATTTGCAGGTACGCCCCTCAAACAACAAAACCGGGGCACCCTACGGGCGCCCCGGTCAAACACGCGGGTTCTATACGCAATCACGCACGCGCATATGTCATCGCACGGATTGCAAACGCGATTGCGCAGCTCGTGCTACATGAGCTCGCACACGCTCTGGGCAAAGGCCACGGGGTCGGCGGGCAGGATGCCCTCCACCAACAGGGCCTGATCGTAGAGCAGCCCGGCGTAAAGCTCGATCTTGCTCGTGTCGCCCGCCTCCTGCGCGGCGACGAGCTTGTCGAACACCGGGTGCTTGGCGTTGAGCTCGAGCACGCGCTGCGTCTTGGGCATGGTGCCGGCGTCGGCCTCGGGACCGCGCGCCAGGACCTTCTCCATCTCGAGCGACAGCGGGCCCTCGGTGGTGATGCACGCCGGGGCATCGGTCAGGTGCGCGGACACCGCGACCTTTTCGACCTTGTCGCCCAGCGCGTCCTTCATGGCGCCGAACAGGTCCTCGTGTTCCTTGGAAGCCTCCTCGGCGTCCTTCTTCTCATCCTCGGTGGCAAGGTCCAAATCGCCGGTCGCCACGTTCTTGAGCTCCAGGAAGCGGTCCTCGGTCTCCGGCTCGGCGCCGTCGGCCACGGCCTTGGCGGCAGCCTCACGGGCGGCATCGTCCTCGTAGAGCTTGGGCATGTTCTTCGCAGTGTACCCGCGCATGGCCTGGAAGGTGAACTCGTCGACGTCGGTCGTGAGCAGCAGCACGTCGTAGCCGCGGTCGAGCACGCTCTTGACCACGGGCATCTTGGACAGGCGCGTGCGGTCGTCGCCGGCGGCGTAGTAGATGGCCTTCTGGCCCTCGGGCATGGCGGCGGCGTACTCGGCGAGCGTGACCATCTTGTTCTCGCGGGCGCTCCAGAACAGCAGCAGGTCGGCGAGCTCGTCGGCCTTCATGCCGTAGCTCGAGTAGATGCCAAACTTGAGGCCACGGCCAAAGTTCTCAAAGAACGTCTCGTAGGCCTCGCGGTCCTCGTCGCGCATCTTTTCGAGCTCGCTCGTCACGCGCTTCTCCACGCGCTTGGCAATGGCCTTGAGCTGGCGGTTCTGCTGGAGCGTCTCGCGCGAGATGTTCAGCGAGATGTCCTGCGAATCCACCACGCCGCGCACGAAGTTGTAGTAGTCGGGCAGCAGGTCGGCGCACTTGTCCATGATCAGGACGTTGGAGCTGTAGAGCGCAAGGCCCTTCTCGTAGTCCTTGCTGTACAAGTCGAACGGCGCGCGCGAGGGGATGAACAGCAGGGCGTCGTACTCGAGGGTGCCCTCGGCGTGGAAGCTCACCTTGCGCGCCGGGTCCTCAAAGTCGTGGAACGTGGACTTGTAGAACTCGTTGTAGTCCTCGTCCGACACGTCGGAGCTGCGCTTTTTCCAAATGGGCGTCATGGAGTTGACGGTCTCGAGCTCCTGGTAGTCCTCGTACTCGGGGGTGTAATCCTCGCCAGCGTCCTCGGGCTTGTCCTTCTCGCGGCTCTTGGTGACCATCATCTGGACGGGATAGCGCACGTAGTTGCTGTAGCGCTTGATGAGGTCCTTGAGGCCCCACTCAGACAGGTAGGTGTCGTAGCTCTCGCCGGGCTCGCCGTTCTCGCCGGGGATGTTCTCGCGGATGGTGAGGATGACGTCGGTGCCGTGGCAGGCGCGCTCGCCCTCCTCGATGGTGTAGCCCTCAAGGCCGTCGGACTCCCACACGTGCGCGGCGTCCTCGCCAAAGGCGCGGCTGACCACGCGCACCTTCGAGGCGACCATGAACGCGGAGTAAAAGCCCACGCCGAACTGGCCGATGATGTCGACGTCGTTGCCCTGGTGCTCGGCGTTCTCCTGCTTGAACTCCTGGCTGCCGGAGTGGGCGATGGTGCCCAGGTTCTTCTCGAGGTCCTCAGCCGTCATGCCGATGCCGTTATCGGAGACGGTGAGCGTGCGGGCGTCCTTGTCGAACGAGACGCGAATCGCCAGGTCGCCCTGGTCGACCTGGATGCTGGAGTCGGACAGACTCTTGAAGTTGAGCTTGTCCACGGCATCGGACGCGTTGGAGATCAGCTCGCGAAGGAAGATCTCCTTATTGGTGTAGATGGAGTTGATCATCAGGTCGAGCAGCTTTTTGCTCTCCGTCTTGAACTGGCGCATGCGCGCTCCCTTCCATACATATAGCGAGGATCGCTTGGCGGTGCCCCAACGCAATGCCCTGCGACCCGTCCCGCGGGACGCGCATTGCGAACCTCGAGCCGCGAGCCGCTAGCCGCAAGTTGCGAACTGCGGGTTGCGGCCACGAGCCCCTGTCCACACGTTGCGAACTTTGTTCGGACCACAAGCTTCAATCCGTGGACCACGAGGAGGCCGCGCTCGTACCCTCGCTTTTGTTGAACGGGAACTATAGTACCCACTCTCGCGCTCATAAAACCTTAGTCTATAAGACTTAGATATATGCTCCACATTGCATCTTCGCTCCAGGAAAATCACAGAGGTGCTCGAACACGTCCGCGCTTTGCTTTCAATCACGCCTGCGCCCTATTCGAACACGCTCGCGACTTGCTTTCGATCACGCCTATTCGCTGCTCGAACATACCCTTGCTCCGCTTTCAAACACGCCTGCGCTCTGTTGTAAAACCGGTGCACAGGCGTCTACACGCCGCAGAACGACCTCGCATCGCTCCAGACCACGCACTCGTGCATATCGGAGCAACGCACCACGCACCGCGAAACGGCCCCGCGCCGCGAAACGGCCCCGCGCCACTCCAAGCCCTTCTCCACGAGCCGGCTCACTCAGCAATTCGGATGCGTGGAAATCCCTAAAACTACGCGCTGCATCTCTACACGATTACAAACTTTCGGTATTGGGAAGCTCTTGGGGATTTCCTTGAGTAGAGACCGATTTTCTTCAACGTTTGCCCAGATAAATTCATCCTCGCGAGTCCCTCTACTCCGCTAAACCCCAAAGAGCTTCCCAATACCGGAAGTTTCTATTTTAAGACGGCTCGCGACGCACAAATGGGTAGGAGGAACGTTAAAACAAGCGACCGTTAATCGCTTCTTTTGCCGCCGTGGTTTTTACCGCCATGAGTATGCGCCAACCAGCGCAAGCACGGAATCGGAGGTGCCTGTGGATTATCCAATTTGCGCTCAGTCCGCTTTCAATTACTACCGCGTGCCGCCTCAAATTCTTATGCTCTATCCGCCGATCCCGCAGCCCAACAGCAGGTTTTACCACGGAAATATCGCCGACTGCGAATGTGTCGTTGATCTTCTTGGCACACCCGTGCACCGCTTGTCCCCCATAGACTCAAGCCGCGCGAAAACCAACCTATACGTCACGCACGTCTGTGCCCAAGAGCTTCCGTTCGGTTCCATCCGGGAGACGGACCATAACTTTAGCGTCACATCCCCAGCGCTCACCCTGCTTACCATGGCACCGAGTTTGTCGCGCACGCAGCTGCTCATGGCGATGTACGAATTATGCGGCGAGTTTGCCGTGTTTCGTCCATCCGACCGTGCGGAAAGAATCCTGCAGGAGGCCTATCAGCAGGGCATGATTCCCCTGGGAGCCGGATGGGCCCGCGTAAAAGACACCCGTGGACGCAAAACAAGCTTGTGGCGCAGGGACCCGCTTGTCGAAAAGCACGAGCTTGAGCAATTTGCCCAGAACATCAACGGATTCGACGGGGCTAAGAAATTCCGCTGGGCGCTTGAGCGCATGACCGGAATATGCGCCTCCCCGTTCGAAGTGCAAGCTTCGATGTTGCTGGGGCTTGGCCGCCGCGTGGGCGGCGAAGGCCTTCCCATCAAAAACAATCACCGACTTGCCCTCACCAAGCTGGCGCGCAACTTGTACCGCTATGAGCACTGTTATGCTGACATTTTTATCGAGGGCACGGAGGCACACCCCGCCATCGACATCGAATGCCAGGGAAGCTCGGTGCATGACAGCGAGGCGGCGAGCATCTCGGACTCCGATCGAGCGGCGGCACTCGAATCGCTGGGAATCCAGGTCCTCCCGTTGACATACCGCCAGTTCGTTGACGAGGAGAGCTATGAGGCGGTGCGAGCCCTCATAGGGAAAAAGCTGAACCGCCCGCTTAAAGCAAAAACTCCCGCCCAAAAACGTGCTGAGCAAAAGCTACGGGCCGAGCTGTTCATCAACTGGGAAACGCTCGCACAGCCCATCGCATGCTCGAAGACCCCGCGATAGAAAACGCCCCCGTTTCTTGACCCCTTATTTCTAGGCTCAAAAAACGGGGGCGACCCGAATGGGCGAAAAGCCGTACGCGCGCCGCAGGCGCGCGGGCACATCCCGCAGGGCACGCGGATATGCCCTTGCAAGGAGCCATGACACGCCATGTCAGACGGCAGGAGCACGCCGCGTCAGACGGCAGGAGCGCATCACGTCGGGCGGACGGTCGCGCGCCGCAAGGTACCCCGACACGCCACGTCGGGCTGCTAGGCACGTCTCACAAGGCACCCGGACAGGCCCTTGGCACACTGAAACGATGCGCCTTTACGCGAGTACCTCGCGCACGGCGAAGGCAATGCCCTCGGCGTTCAGGCCGTACTTGTCGAGCAGGTCGAGCGCCGGGCCGGACTCGCCGTAGACGTCCTGCACGCCCACGCGCTTCACGCGGACCGGAGTGTGCTCGCACAGAGCCGCGCACACGGCCTCGCCCAGGCCGCCGATCACGGAATGCTCCTCGACGGTCACCACGCGACCGGTCTTGGCGGCGGAGGCAAACAGGGTCTCGGTGTCGAGCGGCTTGATGGTGTGCATGTTGACGACCTCGGCGGAGATGCCCTCGGCCTCGAGCGCCTCGGCGGCCTCGAGCGCGGCGCTCACCATAAGGCCGCAGGCGACGATGCTCACGTCCGTGCCCTCGCGCATCACGATGGCGCGGCCGAGCTCGAACTCATACGTCTCGGGGTCGTTGATCACCGGCGCGGCCAGGCGACCAAAGCGCAGGTAGAACGGGCCATCGGTCGCATAGGCGCAGCGCGTGGCGGCGCGGGCCTCAACGTCGTCGGCGGGAACGACCACGGTCATGCCGGGCACCGCGCGCATGAGGGCGATGTCCTCGTTGCACTGGTGCGTGGCGCCGTCCTCGCCCACGGAGATGCCCGCGTGCGTGGCGCCGATCTTGACGTTGAGGTGCGGGTAGCCGATGGAGTTGCGGATCTGCTCGAACGCACGGCCGGCGGCGAACATGGCAAAGGTGCTCGCGAACGCGACGCGACCGGTGGTGGCAACGCCCGCCGCGAGACCCATCATGTTGCCCTCAGCAATGCCGGCGTCAAAGAAGCGGTCGGGGTAGGCGGCCTTGAACTTGCCCGTCTGGGTGGCGGCGGCCAGGTCGGCATCGAACACCACGAAGTCATCGTGCTCGGCGCCTAGCTCGACCAGCGTCTCGCCGTAGCTCACGCGGGTGGCGATCTTCTTCACGTCTGCCATCTCTTACGCCTCCTTTGCGAGCTCGGCCGCACGGGCCTCAAGCTCGGCCATGGCCTGCTCGAACTGCTCGTCATTGGGGGCCTTGCCATGCCAGCCCGCCTGATTCTCCATGTAGGAGACGCCCTTGCCCTTGACCGTCTCGGCCACAATGCACACGGGCTTGCCGGCAACGGAACGCGCGGCCTCGAACGCGGCGCGAACCTGCGCCATGTCGTTGCCGTCGGCGAGCTCGATCACGTGGAAGCCAAAGGCCTCGAACTTGTTGGCAATGGGCATCGCGGAGTTGACCTCCTCGATGCTGCCGTCGATCTGCAGGCCGTTGTGATCGACGATGAGCACGAGGTTGTCGAGATGGTGGTTGCCGGCGAACATCGCGGCCTCCCACACCTGGCCCTCTTCGATCTCACCATCGCCCAGCAGGCAGAACGTGCGATACGTATCGCCCCAGTGCTTGGCGGCGAGCGCCATGCCCACCGCGGCGGAGATGCCCTGGCCGAGCGAGCCGGTGGACATGTCGACGCCAGGGGTGTCGTTCATGTTGGGATGGCCCTGCAGGTGGCTGCCGATGTGGCGCAGCGTGGGCAGGTCGTCCACGGGAAAGAACCCACGATGGGCCAGCGCGGCATAGAGAGCCGGCGCGCAGTGGCCCTTGGAGAGCACGAAGCGGTCGCGGTCCGCACGGCGCGGGTCGGCCGAATCGATGTTCATCTCCTCAAAGTACAGGTACGTGATGATGTCGGCGGCGCCGAGCGACCCGCCCGGGTGACCGGCCTTGGCGGAATGCGTCCCGACCACGACCCCCTTCCGAACCTCATTGGCAATCTGAATGAGTTCCTCATCGCTCATGAACAATGCCTCCTTGCATGTGAGCGGCGGCGCGTTATCAGGGTAATCATACCGGCAGTGCGCAAAATTAGGTTGAAAGCAAACGGTAAATTCAAAACCTTTCAGGCTCAAATTACCGTATCTACCTGCGGTAAAACGCTTGACCAACACCCGTTTGGGAACACCTCAAATTAGGGACTGTCCCTAATTTGAGGTGACGCGCGCCCAGTCTGCCGCGAACGAGGCCAGGCCCGCGTCGGTGAGCGGATGGTGCAGGCACTTCTTGAGGGCCTTCATGGGAACAGTCGCGATGTCGGCCCCCATGAGCGCGGCCTGCGTCACGTGGTTGGGCGTGCGGATCGAGGCGGCGATAATCTCCACCCGGCCGTCGGGGTTCTTGTCGGACCAGTCGTAGTTCTTGATGCAGGCGACAACGTCGGCGAGCTGAGACAGGCCGTCGAGCGCGATGTCGTCGTAGCGGCCCACGAACGGCGAGATGTAGCGCGCGCCGGCGTTGGCGGCCAAAAGCGCCTGCGTGGCGGAGAAGACGAGTGTCATGTTGACGCGCACGCCCTCGTTGGCAAGCGCGCGGCACGCGGCGAGCCCCGCCTCGCACGCGGGCAGCTTGACCACGATATTCGGCGCGAGGGCGGACAGGCGACGACCCTCCTCGACCATGCCCTCGACAGTCATCGCGGTCGACTCCGCCGAGACGGGCAGCCCTTCGCAGAGCTCGGCGATCTTGAGCATATGCGGCTCGAAGTCTTCGAGTTTGCCGCCGGTCTTGGCGTACAAACTCGGGTTGGTAGTCACACCGGCCAAACAGCCCCAGCTCTTTGCCTCGGCGATCTCGTCAAGGTTCGCGGTGTCGATAAAGAACTTCATGGCAGACCCTCCTTGCGGCAATATGCCCGTACCCATTACGCGTACACCGCCAGTATAAAAGGTGCAGAAACACCGCCGAGCCTCCAAGGCCCCGTGGCTTCGATGAGCGGTTGAGTTTTTACATAGCCGGTAACGAATACGTTTTACAAAGCCAGTGGCGAGCGCGATCCGCACCCGCCGACCCGTCTGTGCACCCATGCGCTGCCGACGCGTCAGCACACCCGCCCGTGCGCCACCGGCTCGCCTGCACGCTCGCCCACGCACTCGCCTACGCGCTCAGCTCGGGCAGATCCTGCACGGGAAAATGCACCGTGATCGCCGTGCCACGGCCCAGCTCGCTCTCAAGCTCGATGCGCGCACCGTGAAACGCCGCCGCATGCTTGACGATGGCCAGGCCCAAACCCGTGCCCCCGCGCGCCTTGGACCGGCTCTTGTCCACCCGGTAAAACCGCTCGAAAATCTTGCCCTGCTCCTCGGGCGCAATGCCGATGCCTGTATCGGATACGCGGATGTAGGGCGCCCGCATCGCGGAGCCCTCCGCCGGCTCGACGCCGCACGCGAGCACCACGCTTCCGCCCGGTTGGTTGTACCGAATGGCGTTGCTCGCCAAGTTGTACGCCAACTCGTCGATCAAACGCGGAACGCCCATCACCATGGCGGGCTCGCACGCCAGCTCCAAAGTCACCTCGGCACGCGCCGCGACCTGCTCCAGGCGCTGCACGATGCCCTCAAGGGTGCGCGGCACGTCGATGGGTTCGCGAGCGCCCAACGTCGCCGCCGCGGCCTCGCCCTCCGAGCGCTCGGCCTCGTCCAGGTTGGACAGGGTGAGGATGTCGTTCACCAGCGACGTCAGGCGGCCGGCCTCGCTGTAGATGCGGCGGCCGAAATCGCGCAGGTCGGCCTCGTCCGTCACCAGGCCGTTGGCGATGAGCTCCGCGTAGCCCGAGACCGTGGTGAGCGGGGTTTTGAGCTCGTGCGTGATGTTCGCCGTGAACTCGCGGCGCATGCGATCGTTGTCGGCAAGGACGCGCACCTGGCGCTTGAGTTCCTGGCGTTGACTTTCGATACGCTCCAACATGGGCTCCATTTCGGCATAGGCGTTTTGCGCGTTGCGGCGGGGGTGATCCAGGTCGACCTCGAGCAGCGGCTCGATGATGCGATGAGACTCGCGGCGCGCCACCACAATCGAAACCAGCACGCCCGTGGTGGTGAGCAGCGCCACAGGGCCGGCGAGCGACCACAGCACTGCCAGGTAACCGGCCTCGCCCTGGGCCAGGCGAATCACGCTGCCGTCCGCCAGACGCATCGCCTCATAGAGCATGACCTCGCCCAGCGTCGAGCTCGAGCGGTCCGCCGACCCGCGGCCCGTTTTGAGCGCCTGCTCGATCTCGGGACGGTTGCCGTGGTCCTCCATCGTGGCCTCGTCGATGTCGCTGTCGTACAGCACGTCTCCGTCGGCCCCCACCAGCGTGATGCGCGTGCCGTCCAGGTGCAGGCGCTTGAGCGTGGAGAGGTAGCTCGGCGAGCTGTTGAGCGAGGCGGCGACGATGCGGACCTCGTTGGCGAGCTCGGCGGAGGTGGAGCTCATCAGGCGCTGCTGCATGAACAACGTCAGAGCCAGCGCGAACACGGCGATGGTGGTGAGCGAGATGGTGAGCAGCGTTACGAACACGCGGCGAGAAAGCGAGCGAGGGGCGCTCTTCGCCCTGCGCAGCCGCGGGGCAGCACCCGAGGGCTCCGCTCCGCTCGTCGAAGGGGCAGACACGGCGGAACTGCCGGACGAGGCGGGTGCGGACTCCACCGCGCTCGTCGAGGGGCCCGGCACGGCGGAACCGTCGGGCGCGGCGGGCACCCCGCCCGTTTGCCGACGCCCGGACACCGCCGCAAACTTCCCTGCGCTACGCATGCCCATTTAGAGATCGGCGAGGCGATAGCCCACGCCTCGGACCGTCTCGATGCGATCCGCGTGATCGCCCAGCTTTTGACGGAGCGTCTGCACGTGCACGTCCACCGTGCGCGAACCGCCGTCAAAGTCCCAACCCCACACGCTCTGCAGCAGCGACTCGCGCGTGAACACCACGCCGGGCTTGCGCATGAGGTACTCGAGCAGGTCGAATTCGCGCAGGGTGAGCTTGAGCTCCTGTCCCTCAACGCGCACCGTGCGGCGACTGGGAGACAGCTCGATGCCACCCACCTGCAGCGTCTCGGAGGCAGGCCGGCTGGTCATGCCGCCGCGGCGCAGCAGGGCGCGGCAGCGGCTCGTGAGCTCCATGAGCGAGAACGGCTTGGTGAGGTAATCGTCCGCACCGCCGTCGAGCGCCACCACCTTGTCGAGCTCGGAGTCCTTGGCGGTGAGCATCATGATGGGAACGGTCGCCGTCGCCTGGTCGGCGCGCAGGCGGCGCATGATCTCGAGACCGTCGGTGTCGGGCAACATGATGTCGAGCAGGACGGCGTCGGGCACGCGGCGTGCGACCGCAGCCTTGAACTCGCTGTCCGAGGCGAAGCCCTCCGCCTCGATCCCCTGCTGGCGCAGAGCGTACAGGGTGAGCCCCCGAATGTTGTCATCATCCTCGACGTAATAGATCATGCGACCGGCTCCCTTCGCCCGTTTTGCGTCCATTCTACCCCGCGTGCCCCGCGTTCCGAGCCAAGCCCAACACCGCTCGCCGCCCCAAGAACCTTGGAGTTCTCAAGCGCCGCAGGTCGGTGTGGACAAAGAGGGTGCCGTACCCCGCACGCAGCAACCTCGAACCCAATCCACCCAAACGTCTCAGCCCCGCACCTCTGAGTTTCCCAAGTGCCGCAGGTCGGTGCGAACGAGGAGGGCGCACGCCTTGCGTGCGGCGCCCGACGAGTGAGCGCCGAGATGCGGTACTTGGGGAAGCCAGAGGTTAGCCAAAGCGGCCTGTGAGATAGTCCTCCGTCCGCCGATCGCGCGGGGCCTTGAAGATCTGCGCGGTCGGACCGTGCTCCACCAGCTCGCCCAGCAGGAAAAACGCGACCGAGTCGGAGATGCGCGCGGCCTGCTGCATGTTGTGGGTCACCACCACTAGGGTGTAGTCGCGCTTGAGCTCCATGGCGAGCTGCTCGACCTGCACCGTCGAGATGGGGTCGAGCGCCGAGGTGGGCTCGTCCATGAGCAGGACCTCGGGCTTGACCGCGATGGCGCGCGCGATGCACAGGCGCTGCTGCTGGCCGCCGGAAAGCGACAGTCCCGACGCCTTGAGCTTGTCCTTGACCTCGTCCCACAAAGCGGCGCGGCGCAGCGACTCCTCCACCAGGTCATCGAGCTCGGAGCGACTCTTGATGCCCATGCCGCGAGGACCGTACGCGACGTTGTCGTAGATGCTCATGGGGAACGGATTGGGGTGCTGGAACACCATGCCCACGCGCTGGCGCAGCAGCGTGGTGTTGAAGTCGGCGTAGATATCCTGGCCATCGAGGGTGATGGAGCCCTCGATGCGACAGTCTTTGACGTAATCGTTCATGCGGTTGAAGCAGCGCAGCAGCGTGGACTTGCCGCAGCCGGACGGGCCGATGAACGAGGTGATCTCGCGCTCCGGGATCTCGATCGACACATCCTTGAGCGCATGGTGGTCGCCGTAATACAGGTTGGCGTGGCTCACGGCCAGGCGCGTGGCATGCGCGGGTTGCGGCCCCTCGGCCTCGAGCCCCACCTGGGCGAACGCGGCGCCGCCCATCTCACGCACCGAAGCCGCCTCGGCGGCTCGTGCCATGGCGCGGGCGCTTTCCTCAGACGTACGATCCACCAGGCTCCTCCTCTACACGGCAGTCGAACTCCGAGGATGATAAAGAACGCAGTTCAGGCACGGGAAAGCCACATGTAAGGACCGTGTAAAGCCCTGCCTCAGAAAGGGGACAGGCACTGGTTTGAGATCGCGGGCGGCAAGGCCCGACCTCAAGTCAGTGCCTGTCCCCATTCTGAGGCGCCTTGGCTGAAAGGGTCGATATGCCGACAAAACAACGCCCGCGAGCGCGTTTTTTCGACATATCGACCCTCTCGCAAAAACGGGCGCACCGCTGGGGATGCGCCCGCCTCCTACCGATCACACTGCGGCCGCGCCGCCGTACACATCGCTCGGACTACCTGCCCTGGGCGCGGTTGTGCTCGTAGATCTCCACGAGCTTTTGCTGCACGTCGTAGGGCACCTGCTCGTAACCGGCGGGCTCCATGGTGAAGTCACCGGTGCCGCGCGTGAGCGAGCGCAAGCGCGTGGCGTAGTCGACGAGCTCGGCGTAGGGCACGGTCGCGGTGACCACGGTCTCGCCGCGGTCGTTGGAATCCATGCCGGTCACGCGACCGCGGCTGGCGGAAACATCGCCCATCACCGCGCCGGCGTAGCTCTCGGGAATCGTCACCTTGATGTTCTCCATGGGCTCGAGCACCACGGGGTCGGCATCTTCGCATGCCTTCTTCAGGCCGATGCGCGCTGCCGTGCGGAACGCCATCTCGTTGGAGTCGACCGGGTGGTAGGAGCCGTCATAGCAGGCCACGCGAATGCCGGTGAGCGGGTAGCCTGCAATCACGCCGTCCTTCATGGTCTCCTGGACGCCCTTGTCCACCGCGGGGATGAGAGAGCGCGGGATGCGACCGCCCACGACCTCGTCCACGAACTCGTACTCGGTGCCATCGAGCAGGGGCTCAACGCGCAGGTAGCAGTCGCCGAACTGGCCGGCGCCGCCGGTCTGCTTCTTGTGGCGGCCCTGGGCGGAGGCCACGCGGCGGATGGTCTCGCGGTAGGGGATGCGCAGCGGGACGATGTGCGCCGCGACCTTAGTGCGATCCTCCAGACGGTTGAGCAGGACGCTCACCTGGGCCTCGCCCACCGCCGATATGATTGTCTGGGCGGTCTCCTCATCGCGGTCGATGCTCATGGTCGGGTCGGCCTCGCACGCCTTCTCGATGAACGTGAAGAGCTTGTCCTCGTCGGAGCGGTTCTCCGCCTCGATGGCGATGCGGTACTGGGAGTTGGGGAACGCGAACGCCGCGGCCTCGACCTTGCCGGTCACGGAGAGGGTGTCGCCCGTCTCGGCGCTCATCTTGGGCACCACGATGATGTCGCCCGCATAGGCGTGACCGACCTCGGTCATCTCGCGACCGCACATCACGTAGAGGTGCGTGAGGCGCTCGCCCTTGCGGGTACGTGCGTTCACGAGCTCCATGCCCGGCTCGATGGTGCCGGTGAGCACCTTGAGGAAGGACAGGCGGCCCTGCTGGGGATCGTTGAGGGTCTTGAAGTCGAAGACGACGGGGCGCTCATCCTCGCTGGAGATCTTGAGGGTGTCGCCGTCGATGAGCGGCATCTCACCGTAATCGGTGGGCGCGGGGAAGTAGGTCGCGATATCGTCCATGAGGGAGTTGACGCCCTGCTCCTTGATGCAGGAACCGGCGAACACGGGGACGAACAGGCGCTTGGCGATGGCCTTGGCGAGCAGGCCCTCGACCTCGTCCTGAGTGAGGGACTCGCCCTCGAGGTACTTCTCCATCAGGTCGTCGTCGGCCTCGGCGACGAGCTCGCAAAGCGTCTCATGCGCGGCCTCGGCGGCAGTGCGGAACTCCTCGGGGATCTCGGTCTCGGTCTGCTTGGTACCGTCGCAATGACGGGCCTTCATGCGGACGAGGTCGATGATGCCGTTGAAATCCTCACCGGTACCCCAAGGCAGCGTGACGGCGCCCAGGCGCGTGCCAAAGCGCTCGCGCAGCATCTCGAGGCACATGTCGAAATCGGCGTTCTCCTTGTCTACGCGGTTCACGAACACGGCGCGGGCCAGGCGCAGGTCCTCGGCGGCGTACCAGAGCTTGACGGTAGTGGGCTGCGGGCCCTCGGCGGCGTCGACCACGAACAGGGCCGTCTCGCACACGCTCATGGCCGCGTAGGCGTCACCGATGAAGTCGGGGTAACACGGGGCGTCGAGCACGTTGATGCGGGCGTTCTTCCAGTCGATCGGCGCGATGGAGGTCGAGATTGAGAACTCGCGCTTGACCTCCTCGGCATCGTAATCGAGCGTGGGCTTGGTGCCGCCGTGGCCGCCCAGGCGGGCGGTCTTGCCAGAAAGGTGGAGCATGGCCTCCGCGAGCGAGGTCTTGCCCACCCCGCCTTGGCCTACGAGCACCACGTTCCTCACGTTACCAGTCTTGGGTGCACCCATGGGACACCTCCCTTTCCCAGCGCGCTGCGAGCGCGCCGAAAATGTGTGCGAGGTGCCCTGTGCATCCCCGCACGACAGCCGTATGGCTTGAGCCTACCCGTTTCATACGCGAATGCCGCACCCTTTTCGCCCAGCGTGCACTTGCGCGCGGTAAAGGGCGAATAGCTGCGCCATCGCATCGTCCCAGCAAAGACGGGCAGCACATCTCGTCATGCAGCCCCGCCCTTCATTCACCTTCTCCAGCTTTCGGCAATCTGCACTTGCGCGCGGTAAAGGGCAGCGCGACCCGACAGCAAAGGAGCCGCCCTTTCGGACGGCTCCTTGGCATCATGTACACCTGGCGACGAGGACGCAGGTGATTCGCTCTTTGCGACCGTCTCGCCTTCCCCTATAGAACGTTCGTCGCGACTCGCGTTTCGTAAGCCGCTCCCCGCATCCGGCGCGGGGCGGTTCGGTTCTTGCAACCCTAAGCCCTAAGGCTGCCAACGTACCATGTAGGTCAGCGGCGTGGGGCAGTTCGATTCTTGCGGACCTACCCCCGGCTCAACGAGCGGCGCACCTGCGCGAGCACGTCAAAGCTGTTCGGCCCCACGTCGATCGACGAGAGGAAATGCACGAGCGAGTTCGCGGCGTCGAAGAGCCCCGCGTCGACCAACGCCACCGCGGCGCGCGCGGATGTGGTGCCCAGCTGCGAGACGGGAGCCACCGGCACGCCGTCGGCACGCAAAGCCGCGGACGCCTCGTCGATCGTTGGCCTGCGGTGTATGTGGCTCTCCTGCATGAGCTCGCCGATCTCGGATTGTGCCTCGCCAAAAAAGAGCGTGTTGGGCCTGACCAGCGTGTAACAGGCAAGGCCGAGCGCGGGATCGCCGCCCTGCCAAAAGAGGAAGCCCAGACGGTAGTATGCGCAAGCGATGTCGGTGGGGTCCGCGGCAAAGCGCAGGCCGTCGATCAGCGCCTCCACGGCGTCGCGGTCGCGACCGCCCTCGCGATAGGTGAGTGCGAGCGAGTGGTACGACGTGAAGGACGTTGGAGCAAGGCGCACCAGGTCCTCGGCGAGGCCGATGGCATCCTCGATATTCCCCTGCTCGCGATAGATGCGACAGAGCATCGAGCGGACGTCGTAGGCAGTGTCGGGAATCTTGCGGTAGCGCACCGACTCGTCCTCATCGACCTGGCCCACAACGGCACGGGCGACCATGCTCACGCAATAGAGCGGCCGCGCGTCGCTGTCCTGCAGGGCGTCGGCCATGTCGTATGCGGCGATCAGGTCGACAAGCTCCGCGGCGATCGAGCCCGAGGCGCCGTCCGCCTGCGCGGAGTCGTCCTTGTAGCGCTCGCAGATCTCCCGATACCGGTCGCGCAGCGGGTCGTCGTCCGCGTCAAAGATGTCCAGGTCCGCCACGGTGTCGGCATGCAGGAGCCCCACGAGGGAATCCGGCAGCGGACGGCGGTCGTCGGCCATCTTGACCGAGCGGTCCGGCAGGCCGGCGTCAAGCGGCTCAATGGCGCAAAGCCCTCCATCCGCGCCGACCTCCATATGCACCGCGACGGGCGAGAGCATCTTGATGAGGTCCGCGGCGGTCAGGGATTCCTTGAGTAGCTCGCCCGACTGGATAAGCGGCATGACCTCCATGGCGAACAGCTGGCGGCTCAGCTCCAACGAGGCGATAGCGCGGCCCGCCAGCGTGCGCTCGTGCGCAGTGACCACGACGCGGATCACGCCCACGCCCGAGCCGAACGCGACGGCGGCGAGCGTCGCCGCAAGGCGCAGCACGTACGCGGCCTGCAGTGCGTTGCGCCCAGCTTGGTCCGTCGCCGGAAACACCGAGGACGACGGCACGGCGACGTCGACGGCGAACACGCCCGCGCCGGCATCGCAGTCAAAGCGGTAGTCAAACCCAAAGGGCGCGCGCAGGCCCTCGGTGGCCGCGGCAAAGCGCGTGCGCACGTCCCACTCGCCGCCGCGGGCGGACTCCGCGCCCAGCACGGTCGAAAAGTCATTCGTCCGGTCGCAACCGCGCATCAACCGCGGTGCCACGGAGGCGAACGTGCAAAGCGACGCCAACGATGAGCGCTCACAGGCCTCTTCTGTCACATCTCCTACCAACGGGGATTGCCCGTCGCCCAACTCGCGCTCCATAAACACCAGGCGGTTGAGGGCACCCTCGACCGCCTGCAATGTATCGAGTTCCGCCTCGTCGAGCTCGCTTTTGTTGCACGCCGTCCAGAACAGGCCCGTGGACCCCAGACGACGCAGGTCGATATCGTGCGCCGCGGCGATGGGCCGCACGCGCTCGGCACCCGCTGCCATAAGCGAGCGAGATGCAAAGCGCTCAAAGCCGCCTGCGCCCTCGCGACGGCCTCGATACACCACGGCATCGAGCGCGTCTGGATAGGAGGAAGTCAGCAAGCCGTCCAAGACATCGGCAACGCTTACCAGGGAATATTCCTCGCCGCGCTCACGCGGGAAGAGCCACTGGGATAAAAAGCACGCCGCGCCCATCTCGTCGATATCGTACGCGCCCGAGCCGTACTCCCCCAGGTCACCGCGGCAATCTACGACGCTCACGCGCCCGTCTTGCTCCCGCTGCGCAAGATGGGCGACCTTGGCGATCCTGCCCTCGCGATTCACGTAGAACACGATCTCGCCCTCGTCGTCTTTGGAAATGCCCGCGTCGGAGTCGCGCTCGGGGCGCTTTGCCAAGGGCTCGTCGCACGCATAGATGGCACCGCCCAGAGCGAGCCACGCGTGGATCATCACCCTGCGCGGCCCGGCCGCCTCCACCACGTAGCCCATGCTCCTTTCGGGCTGCGGCGCGATGGCGCTCGTGATCATGAAGACGCGACCGGTATCACCACCCGGAATGGGCTTGAGCTGCTGTGTTTTTGCAAACAGTGGAAGTTTGAACACTTTATCCGCCATCACGCGCTCCCATTCTTCTGCCCTGGCAAATGCTCATCTTGGCTCGCTTCATCCTACCAAAGGGCGAGGACGGCTTTCCGGCCGCCCCGCAAGCGGCACGAAACGCTGGGGCGACGGGCGGGACGCTGCAAGCACGCGGCGCCGTCAAGCGAGTCGGCCCGCTCTGGGCCCGCCCAAGCGGGCGGCCCGCGCCCTCATCGCGATGCAAGCGATCGGGAACGTCCAAAAAATGCCGTCGCAAGGGGAGCGTCGCGCCCTAGAAAAGACCCGCGATTAAAATGTGTGGGGTTTATTCTGGACCACGCGGATACACCGGCGTTTTGCCTTCTTCTCAACAGGGGTTTTGTTGCCGAAATGAGCTGTGTGCTCGACCCATCTCAAGGAACCCCACATATTTTAATGTATGACCCCCTCCACTAAAATCGTGAGGCGTTCCAAGCCGCGATCGCCTGCGTTGGGAGGCGTTCCGCGCCGCTCTCACCCGCGCCGGGAGGCGTTGCAAGCTGCAATCACCTCGCCGGAAGCCATTCCAGGCACTATCGTTTGCATCATGAGCCACTCCGGGGGCGCTCTCAACCGCGTTGGGAGCCATTCCGGGCCGCAATCACCTGCGCCAGGCGCCGCTCCGGGCCGCCCTTACCTGCCTTGCCGCGCCAAAAATGCACGCGTGCGCTCTTCGCGCGGGTCGCCGAGCACCTGAGCCGCAGGCCCCTCCTCCACAATCACGCCGCCGTCCATGAACACCACGCGGTCCGCGACGTCGCGCGCAAAATCCATCTCGTGCGTGACCACGACCATGGTCATATGCTCTACCGCAAGTTCCTTGATTACGCGCAAAACACCGGCGGTCAACTCAGGATCGAGTGCGCTCGTGGGTTCGTCAAAGAACAGCACCTCGGGGTCCATGGCCAAAGCGCGAGCGATGCTCACGCGCTGCTGTTGACCGCCCGAAAGTTGACAGGGCACCTTGTCCTCGCAACCCTCGAGCCCCATCTTCGCGACAAGCTCGCGGGCGCGCTGCTCAACCTCGGCGACCGGGCGTTTTTGCACGCGCACCGGCGCGTCCGTGATGTTGCGCATAACGGTATAGTGCGGGAAGAGATTGTAGTTTTGAAACACCAGGCCAAAGCAGCTACGAGCCTGTTTGAGCACGTCGCCCTTGGCATAGATCGCCTTGCCTGAACCGTCCTGGCGCGCCACGGCCAAGTCCCCGTAGGACAGGTCGCCGGCATCGAGCGTCTCGAGCAGCGTCATGCATCGCAGCAGCGTCGACTTGCCGCCGCCCGAAGGGCCAATCACTGCTACGACCTCACCGCGCTCGACCTCGAGCGTGATACCGCGCAACACATCGGTGCCGCCAAACGCCTTGCGGGCGTCCCTCACAGATACAACAGGCATGAGAACCCCCGTCAAACGCTAGTCGTGGTAATAGGCAAGCATCTTTTCGATGCGCCCCAGCGCGACCTCGACTATAAAGTTGAACACCCAGTAAATCGCCGCGGCTATGCCAAACGGCACCATGCTCACCTGCGAGGCGACAAGCGCCTTGGCGGTGGAGAACATCTCGCCCACTCCAATGGCAAAGGCCAGGGACGTGTCTTTGACGAGCGTGATGACCTCGTTGCCGATAGCCGGCATGATGCGCTTGATAAGCTGCGGCAGCACGATGTAGCAAAAGGTCTGTGGCTTGGAATAGCCCAGGACCTCGGCGGCCTCGTATTGACCGCGCGGGATGGACTGCAGGCCGCTGCGATAGATCTCGGCAAAGTACGCCGCGTAGTTGATGATGAAGGCGACGATGGTTGCCTGCCATTTGGAGTCCGGGGTAAGTTGGATGCCGAATACGTAGTACGGCATGAAATAGATGGCGAACATTTGCAACATGAGCGGCGTTCCGCGCATCACGGAAATATAGACGCGCGTGATGGCGCGCACGACGACGCATCGGCTCCCGCGCAGAAAGGCAACCACCATACCCAACGGCAGGGCGCCCACGAGCGTCAACGCGAAGATCTGCAAGCTGGTGAGAAAACCCTCTGCCAGCATCTGAACCATTGTCGTGATTTCCAAGGCGCGAGCCCTTTCTCCTTCAAGCGGTAACGCCATGCCCGCGGGGCCATACCCGACGGGTTCGCCGGGTGCTTCCTCACCGGGTGCCGCGATGCCTCGCAACCGATACGACCTTCCAAACGCCCTGGACTCGCCCGGCACCTCCCGCTGGGCGCGCCGGGCACCTCCTCACCGGATGCGCCCGGGGCCTCTCGCTGGCAACCCCACCGCCATGTCCGTTAGCGTCTCGCCGCCGGGCGTCGCGGCACCTCGCAGTCGATACGACCTTCCAAACGCCCCGGGTGCGCCCGGTGCCGAGAGCGCGACGTGCTGACGCACATGGGCTCTCGGCACCGGGCGAAGATGAGGCGCTTGGGAAAGCCGCTACTTGATTTGCCAGTTGTCCATGGTAAGCCCCTGGTCAGCGTACTTGGCGGCGATCTCCTCGACGGTCCCGTCCTCGTACAGGGCCTTGAGCGTCTCAGTCACCTTCTTGGCAGTCGCCGTGTCGCCCTTCTTAAAGCCGACGGCATAGTTTTCCTCAGAAAGATAGTCGTCGAGCATGACGTAGGCATCGGGCTTGGCCGTCATCTGATACATGGCGATAGAGAGGTCGCAGGCAACGGCGTCAACCGCGCCGGACTCGAGCTGCATGAACGCCGTGTTGTAGTCGCCGATCGTCTCGAGCGAGGCGAACGTGGCGGCCAGGTCGGCGGCGTCGTCTTTGAGTACAGCCTCGGCGGCGGAATCGACCTGCGTCACGACCGTCTTGCCGGCAAGGTCCTCGGCGTCCTCGATGCCGCTATCGGCACGCACCACCACGACCTGGGCATTGAGCATGTACGGGTCGGAGAAGGTGTAATCGTCCTCGCGATTATCCATGGTGAAGCCGTTCCAGATGCAGTTGATGGCACCGGACTCGAGCATGGTGTCCTTGGCGTCCCAGTCAATCGCCTCGAGCTCGAGCTCCCAGCCCTGCTCCTCTGCGACGGCGCGGGCAAGATCCAAGTCAAAGCCCGTATACTCGCCGTCATCGCCCACGTATCCGTACGGCGGATACGATTGGTCAAAGCCGACTATGAGCTTGCCCGTCGCGGCAGCGGAGGTGTCCTTGCTCGTTGCGGCCGCGGAGCCGGCTGCAGATCCCTCGTTGGTGGCGGCCGGCGCGCCACCGCATCCGACAAGCAGCGTGAGCGCCATCGCGGCGGACGCCACGCCCGCCATGAAGGATCGACGCGTCAGCCCACGGGATGCGAATGCCTTCTGGGTCGTCTCGTCTGCCATATTCTGCTCGTTCTTCTTCATGGTTGATCCTTTTCCCTGTAAGTACTTTACTTAACTAAAGTGTCGTTGTCGACAGTTGGGAGAATAGCACTTTAGTTTGATGGAGTACAAGAGGGTTCTTCAAGATTGCAGGCATGTTACGCAAGGCTCGGATATGTTGCGCGGAGTGCGGGCGTGTTGCGAGGGATGCGAGCACGTTGCGCATGGTGCGGGCATGCTGCGTGCGGTGCGGGCGCGTCGCGTGCGGGGCAGGCATGCTGCGCATGGTATACAAGAATGTCGCGGACGATGCAGATATGTTACGTATGGCCCCAGGCACCTCATGCGCAACGCGGATACGTTGTGCATGGCGCAAGCACGTTATGTAAGATGCAGGCGCGTCGCGCGGCAACCGTATGCGAAGCACGAAGCCATGGCGTCGCGAGGCATGTCCGCATCTCGAACAATGCACCTGCAGCTTGTTAGAATGTTGCACACGCCAACCCAACGTGAATGGATTACCCATGTCCAAGCAGCGCTCATCTTCCCCTGTCGGTCGCAACGCCTCCGCCGGCGGCAGCGGCCACAAGGTCTCCGCCTTTGTCAGCGATCGCAAGGCACGCCCCACCTCGAGCAGCCGCAAAGCGCACCCCGGCGCCGGAGGTCGCAAAGCGCAGCCCGCCTCAGGCTGCCGCCAGGAGCCCCCTACTGTGAGCGGCCGCAAGGCCTCATCCGCCATCAGCGATCGAATAGCCTCCCCTGCCGCCATTGATCGCAAGGCCCGCCCCGCTGCCAGCGACCACAAGGCCCGCCCTGCTGCCAACAGCAGGAAGGCCAACCCAGCCCTCAAGGTCTCATCTGCCGCAAGCGACCGCAAGGCGCCCTGCCCTATCATGCGAGATTGCGGGGGATGCGAATGGCTTGGCCTGCCCTATCGCAAGCAGCTCAAGCGCAAGCACGCCGCCATGGTCGAGCTATACGAGCCCCTCATCGGGCGCTTTGGCTGGAACGTGCACGTTGACGACGTGCTCGGCATGGGCCCCTCGCGCGAAGCGGGACCCGTCACCGCGGCCGACTCGCCGCTTGCCTCACCGCGCGCGTTTCGGCACAAGGCCTCAACGCCATTCGCCCCCGGCTCCCATGGCGAAGTGCGCTGCGGCTTTTTTGCCCGAGGCACCCACACCATCGTACCCTGCCCCGCGTGCCCAGTCGAGGCGCCGGGGGCACGAGAGCTGCTCAACGAGGTCGCACGCCTGGCGAGCGACCTCGGCATCCCCGCGTATGACGAGGACCGCCGACAGGGACAGCTGCGCTACGCCGTGCTGCGCTGCGGGTGGCGCACGAACGAATCGATGCTCACCCTCGTGACGCGGACGCGCGAGGTTCCCCACCTCGACGCGCTCGCCCAGGCAATCGCCCGCAAGCACCCCGGCATCGTGACGATTGCGCAAAACGTCAACCCGCGCGTGACCAACGCGATCCTGGGCGGCGAGACCCGCCTGCTCCATGGGGAGCCCCGCATGCACGACCAGCTGCTCGACTGCACGTTCGAGATATCCCCCGTATCGTTTTACCAGGTAAATCCTCAACAAACCGAGGTGCTCTACCAAAGCGCCATCGATGGGATGCAGTTGCGCGAGGGTGACACCGTGCTCGACACGTACTGCGGCAGCGGCACCATCGGCCTTGCCGCGGCGGCGAGCGCACGCGCCAACGGAGCGCACGTTCGCCTGATAGGCGTTGAGCGAAATGTCGAGGGCATGCGTGACGCGCAGCGAAATGCCCAGGCCAACGGCTTGGAAGGCATGAGCGATTTCATCGCGCGCGATGCGACCGAATACATGCGCGAAGCCGCTGAACAGGGGCTCAACGTCGATGTGCTCATCATGGACCCACCGCGCGCCGGGTCCACGCCCGCTTTTGTCGAGGCGGCAACGTCCCTCAAACCGCGCCGTATCGTCTACATCAGCTGCAACCCCGTAACGCACGTGCGCGATCTTGAGCTATTTGGCGAGGCGGGCTATCGCGTTGACCGGCTGACCCCCGTCGACCTGTTCCCGCACACCACCCATACCGAGATGATCGCCACGCTCACGCCCGCGACGAGCTAGGCCACGAGGCGCAGGCGCGCAAAAACGCGGGCGGCAGCGAAGAGCACGCTCGGCAACACAGGCCGCACCGCAACGCCGCACATGTCGCCACATCACTCGCACCTCGAGGACGGGCCGAGCATCATGGCCGCGCACACATGCCCCGGTGCGCCATCGGCATGTTTCGGCGCACTACTTCACGACCGTCAGCCCATCCTCGGCAATAACGCTCATCCACGCGATATACGTGCTGGGATAGTGGCTGTACAGGATGCGCACGGGATCGACGCGCGCCGCCACCGAGGTAAAGACCGCGAGCGCGCCGCGCGGCGTCACCAGCTCCTCGACCGACCCGATACCCGTCGCGACGTCGCCAAGGACCGCTTGCACCACGTGCTTGTCGGCGGGATCGGCACCGCAGGCCACCCCCACTGACTGCTCGTACAGCGCCCGCATGTCCTCGCACGCCGCATCAAAACCGGCGGTATCGACCGACGGGAGCTCCATGTCCACGCCGTAGCGCTCGTACCCCCACGACGACAGCGGCAGGTAAGGCATGATGTCAGAAGGGTTCGCGATGTTGAAGATGTTGTCGTAGCGCGCGCTGCGTGCCTGGGTGCTCAGCGTCGTCGCCGGAGAGGCGAACGTGTACGCATAGAGATGATCGACGGTGCCGAGCGCGCTCAGGTCGTCAGCTTGGCCGGGGTCTTGCACGGCGACCGGCTGCACACCGGCGCGGCAGTCGTCGATTTCCGCAGCGACGAGATTCGCGACCGCCCCGCCGCGACTATGGCCCACGAGCAGCACCGATACATTCGCCCCATCCGCGACGGACTCATCGACCCAGGTACCCAACTCCTCGCAGATCTCCTGCGCGGCGCGACAATACCCGCCGTGATCGTTCGACTCGTCCGACGTGAGGTCGAGGTTGCTCAGCCATTCCGAACCGTAGCTTCCCCGCACGCTCACCAAGATGAGGTCCCGCGGGGCCCCTTGGCCCTCATCATCCAACTTCAGGCGTTTGCGAGCCACCGTGTAGGCAACACCATCGGCATCGTCGGTCACCAAGTTCAGCACCTCATCGAGGACCTCGCTGCGATACCGGTAGGAAGCCGTGCAGGCATCGTCGAACCCGAGCGCGGAAAGGGCGTTTTCCATGTACGCCGGCTGGCTGGTCTTTGACTGATAGTAACCAGATTCTGAATACGCGAGCGCCGCGAGGACCGAGCTGGTCTGCGCGAGCTCATGGTTGTACGCGGTGTCGCTGACGGTGAACCACGCGTCATCCCATGTGACGTGCGCCTGCGCCTCGCCGGATCCCGGCGCATCGAGGCTCGTGTACGTGAGGTCCGTCGACAAGCGCGGCAACAGCGAAGCATCGTCGCCATACGCTTTGGGCAACCCGGGCGACTCGGCCGCGGCGATGCCGGAAAGCTCTTGCACGTGGCGTGTGTACAGACGAGCGGACGCAGTGAGCACGCCCGCGATCAGCAGCAAAAGGCACGCGAACGGCACGCGGCGCATAATCGCACGCATCCTGCCAGACCGTTGTGCCATGCGCCACCTCCCCGCGCGAAACCTCGCACCCAGGCATGACGGCATCCGTCTATACGCCCTGCCGTTGATGAACACCCCGGTGCTTGACGTCGCTCAGAATACCAGCCCCGCGGGTTTGGCATGTGACGAAACGCTTACATTTTCGTGGGGAAAGCTTAAGGTTTGCGGTCGAAGAGGCTTGGAGTCGTTGCCGCGGGAGGGCGTCGCCCGGGCGAGCCCCACCACCTGAGGGGCGCTGACCCGCCTCGGCACGCTGGGCCGGGCGCACCTCGCGCCGACAGCCGTCATATCTCGCCGCCGCGTCGACGTAGCCCACCCTGTTGCAGCGCGCCGCCCACTTCCACCGCGCTCCGCCGGCTCGGCACGCTGACCCCCTCGGCACACTGACGTCAACTCGGACCGCAGACTTGAGCCGCCACATGCAAACGGACGTCTACCTCGGCTCTACGTTGCTCACGCCCGAGGCTTCGATGGCCTGCATGAATGCCTCGCGACCGCGGTTCATGATGAGTTCCTGCGGGAAGTGAATCTCGGCAAGCATCCGCTCCGCCGCGTCAAAGCGCCCGATCTGCGGCGCGATGTGCGCATCGCTGGAAACGGTGATGCCCACCCCCAGCTCGGCACAGCGTTCGGCAATGCGACGGCACATGTCCTGATGAGGACCCGCGCTCTGCAGGGAATGTTCGTTGATCTCGATGAGCTTGTGGCGCTCTTTGGCGCAGGTCAACACGGTATCGAGGTCATAGGGCAAACCCGAGCGGCCCGTGTGGCCCAAGATGAGCACGCGCGGTTGCTCAAGCACGGCAACGTACATGTCCGTGATGCGCGCCACGTCGCAGCCGCTGGCGAACTCCGCGTTGTGCACGCTCGCGATGACGTAATCCGCAGCGCTCGTCACGCGCTCGAACAGCGTGCGCTCACGCCTCAGCGCGCGGCCGGTGATGTCCTCGGTGCAGGCAATATCCTGACCAAAGAGCGAGCCGTCCAACCCCTCCACATCGGCCTCGCATCCGTGCAACAGCGTCACGCCCTGCCATCCTCGCGGCCAGATGCCCATATTGATGAAGTACTGGAAATTGCGCACATGCTGCTCGGGAAAGAGCATGCGGCTCAGGTGGTCCGTCGACCCGAGGATCTCAAGCCCGGCGTGCGCGGCGGCCTGCACGTTCTCCTGTATGGTCGAGTACGCATGGCGCGAATAAAGCGTGTGCGTGTGCACGTCGCCCAATATGCGGTATCCCATGGTAAAACCCCTTTCTGGTCTGGCGCGTTTTTCGGTCGCGCGGCGTGTATGTCCGACGGCATTTCCAGCCGGAGCTTTTAGGCTGGCGACCGTTCTGCCTGGCACGTCTGCGGGCTTGCCGCGATGCTGTGCCGGTTGCGCTGCCGACCCGGCCGCCCCACAAGGCCAGCCGTCCCCCGCGAGCCGGTCGCTCCACAAGGCCGGCCGTCCCCCGCGAGCCGGTCGCGCTGCCGCCGAGGTCGCAGCTCCTGAGCATCCGCCTCTCCAGGCCGAGCGCGTCTCCGAGCCAAGCGTCTCCAACCCAGCCGCAGTCCCGGCCTCTTCTAACGATACGAATCCATCAGCGCTCGCCATGCCGGCAGGGAGTTCACGATGGTGTCGTAGCTCACGCAGTACCCCACGCGCACCCAACCGGGCACGCCAAAGCTGTCGGACGGCACGGGAAGCAGCTCGAAGCGCTTCGCCCGTTCGCAAAACGCCTCGGCATCCGACTCGAGCGCGCGCACCCACAGGTAAAAGGCCCCTTCGGGCTCAACCACCGAGTAGCCCATCTCGCCCAGCTCGTTTACCAACAGCAATCTGTTGCGATTGTACGCCTCCACATTGCAGGGCTCATCCACGCAATCGGCGACCACCCTCTGGAAGAGGGCGGGGGCGCACACAAATCCCAAGGCGCGCGCCGAGCCGGCAATCGCAGCCATCGCGCGCGCGTTCTCGAAACACGCAGGCGGCACGAGCACCCAGCCCACGCGCTCGCCCGGCAGCGAGAGCGACTTGGAGTACGAGTAGCACACCACCGTGTTTTTATAGATGTCCGGCACCCACGGAACCTCGGCTCCGTACGTGAGCTCGCGATACGGCTCGTCGGAGATAAGGAACACGGGCTGCTCGCGCGATCGATTTACCTCGTTCAGACAGTTGGCCAGCCGTTGCAGCACCTCCCGGGAATACACGGAGCCCGTGGGGTTGTTGGGCGAATTGACGATAATCGCCGCCGTACGGGGCGTGATAGCCTCCATGACGCTGCCCACAGACAGGCGGAACGTGTAGGGCTTCGCCGGTGCCTCCACGCACGTGCAGCCGCAGGACTCTATCCAGACCTTGTACTCCGGGAAATACGGGGAGACCACAATGACCTCGTCGCCCGGCGAGGTGAGCGCGTGCAGCGCGCAGGAAACCGAAGCCGCGGCGCCCACCGTCATAAAGATGTCCCCCATGCTATATGAGGTGCCGAAACGCCGGTTGAGCGAAGCGGCAACAGCCTTGCGCGCGGCGGGTAGCCCTGGGGCGGGGGTGTAACCATGCAGCTCCTCGGGAGCGCATTCGGCCAACGAGCGCTCGATTGAGGAGCGCACCGCTTCAGGCGCAGGGATGCTCGGGTTGCCCAGGCTGAAATCGAACACCTTGTCGGCGCCGATCTGAGCCTTGCGCTCGCACGCATACGTAAAGATCTCCCTGATTTTGGAGCTTTCCGCCCCTCGCGCGTACATGGCCTCGTTGATCATGCGCCCTCCCCTATGGCTCTTGCAGTAAGCACATCATACCCGCCGGCGTTGAGGGCTATCCGCCGCCCGCACATGTCACGAAGCGGAAACGCTGACATGCGCGGGACGGCGAGCGGGTCCAATGCAGGTCCGGCACGAACCCGATGCACCTCACCAGATTCGATGCACCTCTCAAAACTCGATGCACCACCGGTAAACTCGATGCACTTTTCAACCGAATTCCCTTGGCAAAGCGGTCAAAAAGTGCATCGATGTTTCTAGAAGTGCACCGAGTTTTCTATAGTGCATCGATGTTTCTGGCACCGACACCCCGAATGCAAAGAAGCCCGCGCGAACACACGGGCTTCTGCAATGAAACGCAATTTGAATGCGACATGTTCGGCAACGGCCGTCAACGCTGGCTGTCGCCGTCGCCAGTAGCCACATCCTCCGCAGCCCTCTCAGCTGCGCCAGCCTCTTCGACAGCCGCGCCAGCCCCAGCGGGCTCCTTGGCACCGACGACACTGGCCTTACCGGACGCGCCCGCATACTCGCTGGTATCACTAGACGCGTCCGTCTGCTCGCAGGCCTCGCCGGGCGCATCCGCGCACTCGCCTGCCTCACCCGCAACGGCGGCCTCGGCAAACGCGGCGGCCTCGGCCGCAATCTCCTCGTCGCTTTGGCGCGGCTTGGCGCGGCGGGCGCGCTCGGCCTCGACCACCGCAGGGTCGGCACCGTTGGCGGCCGCGCTGTTGCGAGCCTCCTTGGCGGCGACGATATCGCCCTCGCGCTCAAGATAGGCGTCCCACTCGTTATCGAGCAGCGCCACCACGGCATCACCCTCGACCGTCTCGCGCTCAAGCAGCACCTTGGCCATGAGGTCGAGCTGATCGCGGCGGGCAGCCAGGATCTCCTCGGCGCGCGCGTGGGCTTCGCGCATGATGCGCTGGACCTCGGCGTCGATGCGGCGGGCGGTCTCCTCGGAGTAATCCTGGTGATCGGCGTAATCGCGACCCAAGAACACCTCGTGCTGCGCCTCGCCGAACACCTGCGTGCCCAGCTCATCGCTCATGCCCAGGCGCGTGACCATCTCGCGCGCCATCTTGGTTGCGCGCTCCAGGTCGTTGCTCGCGCCGGACGTGACATCCGAGCACATGAGCTCCTCGGCAACGCGGCCGCCCAGGAACACGGCGAGCTCGTCGAGCATCTCGCCGCGCGTCTTGAGGAAATGGTCCTCGGCGGGCAGCTGCATGGTGTAGCCGAGCGCCTGGCCGCGGCTGATGATCGAGATCTTGTGCACGGGATCGGCGTTGTCCAAGATGTGCCCGACCAGCGCGTGGCCGCTTTCGTGATAGGCGATCGTGGTCCGCTCGGCCTCGCTCATCACGCGACTCTTGCGCTGCGGGCCCGCCATCACACGCTCCATCGACTCCTCGATCTCGTCCATGGAGATGAGCGAGCGCCCACGGCGAGCGGTGAGCAGAGCTGCCTCGTTGAGCAGGTTGGCCAGGTCGGCGCCGGCAAAGCCCACGGTGAGCTGCGCGAGCTTTTCAAAGCTCACGTCGGTGTCGAGCGGCTTGTTTGCGGCGTGCACGCGCAGGATCTGCTCTCGGCCGCGCACGTCGGGGCGATCGACCGTGATCTGACGGTCAAAGCGGCCCGGGCGCAGCAGAGCGGGGTCGAGGACATCGGGGCGGTTGGTCGCCGCGATGAGAATCACGCTCTCGTTCTCCTCAAAGCCGTCCATCTCCACGAGCAGCTGGTTGAGCGTCTGCTCGCGCTCGTCGTGGCCTCCGCCCAAACCGGCGCCGCGCTGACGGCCCACGGCATCGATCTCGTCGATGAAGATGATCGACGGCGCCTGTTCCTTGGCGCTCTTGAACAGGTCGCGCACGCGCGACGCGCCCACGCCCACGAACATCTCGACGAACTCCGAGCCGGAAATCGTGAAGAACGGCACGCCCGCCTCGCCGGCCACGGCCTTGGCCAGCAGCGTCTTGCCGGTGCCAGGAGGACCGACCAGCAGCACGCCGCGCGGAATCTTAGCGCCGAGCTTGCGGAAGCGCTCGGAATCCGAGAGGAAGTCGCGGACCTCCTCGAGCTCCTCGACCGCCTCGTCAATGCCGGCGACGTCCTTGAACTTGACGTTCGGGCGCGTGGCGGCGTTGGTCTTGGCGTTGGTCTTGCCAAATTGCATGGCCTTGTTGTTGGCGCCCATCATCTGGCGCATGAAGTAGACCATGGCGATCAGGATAATCGCCGTCGGCAGAATGCCCAGGATCAGATCGAGCAGTAGGTCGGGATCCTCGGTATCCACCTTGTACGTGGTCTTGGGGTGCTCGGCCATGAGGGCGGCCAGCGAGTCGGAGCCCACATAGGTGGAGTTGAACTGCTCCAAGTTGTCCTTGGTCTTCTTCTCGCCCTCGGGCCAATAGGTGCCGCTCACGGACCCGTCGGCCACCGTATAGGTGGCCTCGTGCACCCGGCCGTCCTCGACGGCGGCGACGAAATCGCTCGTGGCGAGCTCATCCGAATTGCCTTGCGTCTGAAGACCGCCGCCCAGGCTCCAGAAAGCGTATCCCAACAGGATGCAGGCAAACGCGAAGTAAATCCAACTCGCGCGGGAGGGACCGCCGGGCCGGCCCCCTTTGCCGCCAGGGGCGCCGGAGCCGGAGCCCGCAGGACCCGATCCGGTTGGGGGTGTGGGGCGATTGCCCCCGTTGTCTGCACCAAACCCGTCGCCCTCGGAATAGAGAACGACGGGTCCCTGCATGCAATCGTCGGTACAGTCTGTACGATTGGTCATACTATGCGTAAACCTCCGGTTTGAGCACACCCACATAGGGCAGGTTGCGGTAGCGCTCGGCGTAGTCCAGGCCGTAGCCCACCACGAACTCGTCGGGGCAGTGCGTGCCCACGTACTTGGGATCGATGGCGGCCTGCTTGCCCTCGACGTCCTTCCACAGGAAGGTGCAGACCTCCAGTGAGGCCGGGTGACGGCTGGCCAGGTTCTTCATCAGATACTTGAGCGTCAGACCGGAATCGAGCACGTCCTCGACGATCAGCACGTCGCGGCCGTTGATGTCGATGTCCAGGTCCTTGATGATGCGCACGATGCCCGAGGACTTGACGCCGTTGCCGTAGCTGGAAACGGCCATGAAGTCGATAGCGCACTTGGTGTCGATGGCGCGCATCAGATCGCCCATAAAGACGACGGCACCACGCAGGACGGCGATGAGCACGAGGTCCTTGCCCTGGTAATCCTCGGTGATCTTCGCACCCAAGCGCTTGACGATCTCCGCGATGTCTTCCTCGGTGAACAGGACTTTCTCAACATCTGGATGGAGCGTTTCCATGGCTTCCCTTTCGTGGTGCAGGTACGGTCAATGTGTAGGATACCCGTTTGCGGCTCACCGCACGTCAGCAATGGGACGAAACGTTAATTTTACCAAGACTTTGCTGGTCGCGGTGCACTTGAAGCGATCGTCAAGCCGAATGGGGGCGGCCCACACAATCGCTCCGCCCGGCGTGGTGCGCAGCACAGGTGTGACCGCGCGCTCCGCCAAGGGCACATGTGCCTCGTTGAGCAGGTCGGAGAGCTTTTTACTGCGACCGTGCATGCCAAAGGGGCACAGCATGTCGCCCGCGGCGGGAACGTCGACCCACAGCCGCAGCGCGTCACGGTCGGGCTGCTGCGAGCCCGATGCGCCCCAGCGCTGGTCCTCCGCCAGGCGCAACAGCTCGTGCGTCGCGTAGCCGAGGGCTGCCGCGTCGATGAGCACAGTGGCCGACGACGCGCATGACGGAGCGTCCCGCAGCGATGCCGACAAAAGCTCCCGGTCCAGGTCTTGTGATGTTGCCGGCGAAAGCCCCTGGCCTGAGAACTGGCTCACCGTCGCTGCCTCGCACGCCGGGGTCGATGTCTCGCACGGCCCGGGCGACGCCTCGCGCATCCGGGCTGGCGCCTCGCGCGCCGGCGTCGATGCCTCACGCGCCAGGGCAATGGGGTCCGCACCCGCCGGGACCTCGAGCAGCTGCGCCTCCAGCGTGCCCGCCGCCACGCGCAAGCGGCCCGGGATGGCAAGCCAGCCTGCCGTGGCACCCTCACGCTCGGCCGGCGTGCGCAGGGCGAGCGTGCCGAACTCGATGCGCGCGTCGATTCCCGACGGCAAGGTCACCGACCCCTCGCCCATCGCGACGCACGAAAGCACCGCCTCCACATGGCGCATTTCCAGCCGAGCCTCGCCGTCGAGCTCGCGCACGGCCAGCCGGACCACGCGTCGGGCGATGGCGACCTCCGCGGCGGCAAGGCGCGATGCGTCGAGCACGATGAGGCCCGATGCGCGACGGCGCACACAGCTGCGCAGAGCCGTCGACGCCAGCTGGGACATGAATGCGTCCTCATCGCCGAGGATGTCGCACGCCGCGCTCACGTTACGGGCGACGTTCGCGTTTCGCTCCCCGGCGACGGGCATGAGGCGATGGCGGACGAAGTTCCTCAGGTAGCCGGTGTCCTGGTTGCTCTCGTCCTCGCGCCACGACTGACCGGCGACCTGCAGATAGCGAATGAGGTCAGCATGGGTCATATCGAGCAGGGGTCGCACGATGATGTTGCGACGGCGTGGGATGCTCGACAGCCCCGCCGCGCCCGACCCCTTGATGGCGTTCATGAAGAACGTCTCAGCGCGATCGCTTGCGGTGTGCGCCGTGAGGATGCGGGCGGCGGAGCGAGGCGCACCCGTTTGGGCGCAGAGCTCGCGCACGTAGCGACGGGCGGCGGCATAGCGCACGTCGCGCGCGGCAGCTTCCAGGTTCTGACCGCCCAAGTTGGCGAAACTCGCGTGCTCCACGCACAGGGGCAGTCCCTCGCGGGCGCACAGCTCGCGCACGAACGCCTCATCGCCGTCGGATGCCTCGCCGCGCAGATGGTGATTGACGTGCAGGACGTGCAATCGCTCGCGGGCGATGCGCGCCGGGCCGCGACCGTCCGCGATGTCGAGGGCACCCGTGCAGGCCATGAGCAGCAGCGCGGTCGAGTCCGCACCGCCTGATACCATAAGGACCACCGGAGCGCTCAGCTCGCCCGCGCGCGACGCGTTCGCCATGGACGCCGCGGCGCCGCGGCGTGCTCCGTATCGTTGGAAAACCGTGGGCATATATCGCCTTCCTACCATATATTCCTGTATGCATTGTATCTGTGAGGAGCACCCGACGCCATGAACCGACCCAACGCCACATGCGGCAACACTGCACGCGCTCGCGATTCTTTAACGAACGCGCCTGGCCCAAATCCCCCTGTCGACGATCGGTCGAAAAACCTCGGCTCGGCGCGCCTCGCAGGCACCGCTTGCGCCGGCGCCGCCGTTTGCACCGATGCGGTGCCCTCACCCCTGCCGACGGTCGCGCGCGCCCTGCACCTACACGTCCTCGGCAGCGGCTCGCGCGGCAACTGCGCCCTCGTGGAGGGGCCGCAGGGGCTCATCATGATCGACGATGGCTTTTCGCGCCGCGAGGTTCTCGCGCGCATGCACGAGCTCGACCTGAACGAGAACGACGTGCGCGCCCTTGTGCTCACGCACGAGCACAGCGACCACGTGAGCGGTGTCTCCGTGTGGGTCAAACGCTGGGAAGGGCGGCTCTTTGCGAGCCAGGGCACGCCCGACGCGCGCAAGTACCTGGCATGCCTGCCGTTCGAGACGTTCGGCCCCGGCGAGGAGTTCGAGGTCGCCGGTGTGCGCGTGCAGACCTTCCCCACCACGCACGACGTGGTCAACCCCGTCGGCTTCCGCTTTTCCTGCCAAGGCGACGCGATCGGCTACGTCACCGACACGGGCACGCTCCCGCCCGGCGCCATGAGCCTGCTGCACGATGCGCGCATCCTGGCTATCGAGAGCAATCACGACGTCCCCATGCTGCGCACCGGTTCGTACCCGCGCCACCTGCAGGACCGCATCATCTCCGAACTCGGTCATCTTTCTAACGAGCAGGCCGCCGGCGCCCTCCGCGAGCTCGTGACCGATCGCACCGAGCATGTCATCGCCATGCACATCTCGCAGGAGAACAACCGTCCGAGCCTTGCCGTTCGCGCGTTGGCTGCCGCCGTGAACGCCAAACTGGACAACGAGCTCGGCTCGACCGCCACGCTCGAACGCAGCGAAGGGCTGCCCGCCCTGCGCATCCGCGCCGCCGGGCAGAACCGCCCCATCAGCATCCTCTGACGGACGATTAGGAAAGGTGGCGAGGAGAAGGCGCGGGCATGACGGCGGCGACCGCCATCATGGCCGGCGCCAACCCTGCCCCGATGCCAACCCCGCCCCGGCTCCAGCGTTGACGATAGCGCTTGACCCGCCCAAGCACCGACCCCGGCGTTGGCGCTTGCCCAGCGTTGACGCTGGCTCAGCGTTGGCGCTTGCCCAGCGTTTACGCTTGCCCCGGGCCACCCCTGCCCAGCGTAAACGCTTGCCCCGGGCCACCCCTGCCCCGGTTCCAGCACAGGCATTGGCACCAGAATTGACACCAGCGACGACGCCGGCGCCGGAGTTGACGCCAGTAACGGCGCCGGCATTAACGCGCACTCCAAGGTTCGCTTCAACCGGTTTGTCCACCTCAAATTAGTGCCTGTCCCCTTTTTGAGGTTATAGGAAAAAACGGCCCGGAGCCGAAGCCCCGGGCCGTTTGCACCAGACGGGTTAAAGAGGCCACCGCCAGCTAGTCGATGGCGATCTTAGTGACGTTCTTCTTCTCAACGAACTTGGGCACGTTGACCGTGAGCACGCCGTCGGAGAACGTGGCGGAAAGGCCCTCGCTCGCGGCATCCTTGAGGTACACACCGCGGGTGGCGCTGTAGGCGGTGAACTCGCGCTGCAGGTAATTCTTGCCCTTGTCCTCTTCCTTCTCCTCGACGTTCACGGAGATGGACAGACGGCCCTCGTTGAGCTCGACGTCAAGATCATCCTTAGTCACACCGGTGAGATAGGCCTTGACCTCGTAGGCATCGCCCTTGTCCTCAACGTCCACGGGGAACGCCTTGGAGGACAACGCGGCGCGCGGGATATCCATCATGTCGTCGAAGATGTCGAACAGCGAGTTGGTGGAAACGGGGAGAACGCCATAACCCTGACGATACGGAACCATTGCCATAATCAACCACTCCTTCGTGATGCGCGCGGGGTCCATGCCCCGCGCTAAACACGCGCTCAGCGGGTGCGTGCCTTTGTTTGACATCTTCGTTATGCCCGTCCCGCACTCAGTTATTCAATGTAATAGAAGTTTTTTAAGCGTCATATAGTCATCAAATCTAAGCGCAACATACTTAGATTTATGCTGACACGCGCGTCGGAACAGTGCAATGGCGAAGCGCTGGCAAAAATAAGGCGATTATGTAACGAAAAACGCGACCCTCCGAGTACAAGCCCCGAATCGATGAGCGTTATCTGGGAAAACGCTCATGTTTTGCAAGGTCTACTCGACCCATTGGATAATTCGTTACATAATCGCGCGATTTGCGGCAGGGCACCCCAAAGAGGGGCCCCACCGTCTTGGTTCTGTGGATCTTTGCGCAGCCCCACGACCGCTATCGATCCTGTCGGCCTTCCACAGCTGCTGTCGACCTTGTCGGCGTTCCACACCCGCTATCGGTCTTGCTGGTGTTCCATGCCCGCTATCGACCTTGCCCTGCTCCACGCCCACTATTGGTCTTGGCGCTGCTCAGCGCCCGTTTTTACCTGGTCCAGCTCGCTCAGCTTGAAACGGTACGCCGCCGCAATCACGTCCACACAACCTTGGCGTCCGAGCTTCGCGCGGTTGACCACGAGGTCCTTACCGTCCGTCATCTTCCACTTGCCTGCGGAATAACGCTTATAAAACGCCTCGCGCGCATGCTGCATCTCGCGCACCAGCTTGGCGCCCGCACGCTTGTCCAGCCCGCGCTTGGCGCGAACGATCTCGACGCGCTCATCAAACGGCGCCGTCACCAGCACGGCGATGTGGTTGGGGCTGTTGCGCAGCAGGTAGTCGGACAGGCGGCCCTCAATGATGCAACTCCGCGTAGCCGCCAAATCCACAATCACCTGACTCATCGACTTGAACAGCTTATCGGAGAGCGTGCGCGAGTCGACTCGGTCGGGCAAAAACGCCATGAACTCCGCCGCCATGCGCTCATCGTACTCGGCGACCTTGTCCAACGCCTCGCCCGCGCGCGACGCGGAGCGCACGAGCAGCTCGTTGTCATACAGCGGAATCCCCAGCTCGACGGAGAGCATCTTGCCGATCTCGTGCCCCTCGGCGCCATAGTCGCGCGCTATGGTAATGACCACGGGCTGATCGACGCGCGCCTCTTGATCCGCGGCGATCCTGCGTTCATGCATGTTTTTCAAAAATCCCATGACAGTCCTTTCAACAACGGCAAGGTGTGGACGGAGCGAAGCACATGCAATTAATCTGAGGCATGCACCCGCATGTGGCCGACAGCGCACGAACAACCACGTACCGCCGCGCCTCGGGTCGTACCCGCCCGCACCCATCGCACACGGCACCCCGCCTCAACGGTGCGCCGCGCCAAGTCGCTTACGCGGCAATTGCCCTGCGCTGGAACCGGCGGACCAGCAGCGAGATGCCAAAGTTCAGGGCAAAGTACAGAGCGAACACAAAGCCATAGAGCATGAGCACCTGATCGAGCGAGACCGCATGGGCCATGACGACGTTGGTGGTGTACATGAACTCGGCAACGTTGATACCCGATAGATACGAGCTGTCCTTGATCACCGTGGTGCACTGGCCAAACAGCGCGGGCGTGATGGTCTTGAACGTCTGCGGCAAGATGATGTAGCGCATGGTGGCAAAAAAGCCGAAGCCCTGGCTCTGCGCCGCCTCGAACTGGCCGGCGGGAATGGCGTTGAGGCCCGCGCGCACGATCTCGGCCATGACGGCACTCGTGAACAGCGTGAACGCGAGAGTCGAGATAAAGATGTCCAGACCCTGCACCGTAAAGTAAATAAAGAGGATCCACAGCAGGTTGGGCGTGCAGCGGAACAGCTCGATATAAGCGCTCACCAACCAACGAAGCGGCCGCGGCCCGTAGGCCTTGACGAGAGCGAGCACCGTGCCCAGGATGACCGAGCAGACGATGGACAGCGCCGAGATCTCGATGGTCTTGACGAAGCCGCCCATGATGTAGACGAGATTCGTTGCGTTGAAAATCTCCATCGCTTACGCCTCCTTTCCGTTGGCCGTAGCCGCCACATCGGTCACGCCGGGAATGACCTTGGCGCGCGGGCGCTCCTTGCTGCGACGCTCAAGCCACTGGCCGAGCATGGCAAGCGGAAAGCAGATCAGGAAGTACATGAAGCAGCAGATGATGTAGCCCTGCAGGTAACCGTAAAGGCTCACGAAGTTATCGGAGCGGTACATGAGGTCGCCGCCCGCCACGAGGGCGAGCACCGAGGTGTTCTTGACCAGGTTGAGCGCCTGATTGCACAGGGGCGGCAAGATGATCTTGAACGTCTGGGGCAACACGATATAGGCGTACGTTTGCAGACGCGAGAACCCCTGGCTCTGCGCCGCCTCCATCTGGCCGCGCGGAACGGCCTCGATGCCCGTGCGGATAACCTCGGCGACGTAGGCCGCGTGATACAGGCCGACGCCCAGCGCGCCCAGCGCGAACGGCGCGATGCGCACCGGCTGAGCGGCGCCCGTCACAGCCTGCAGGAACTGCGGACCCGCCATATACATAAAGAGCACCTGCACGGGCAGCGGCGTGTTCTGGTAAAACTCGACATACACGCGAGAGATGCCGCGCAGCACGCGCGAGCGCGTGGTGGAGAACACGCCGAGCAGCGTGCCGAGCGCGAGCGCGAGCGCGAGGCCCGCGATCACGACTTGCAGGGTTACGCCAAATCCATCCCAAAAAGTATCCATGTTGGCAAACGCCAACGACCAGCGTTGGGGGTCAAGCAAACCTTCGAGCATTTACACCAGCCCCCATTCCTTGATCTTCTCATCGAGCCAACCGCTTGCGGCGCAATCGAGCACCGTCTGATCGACCACGGCAGACAGGTCGCTGCCCTTTTTGGTAGCAATGCCATACTGCTGCTCGCCGAACTTGACCTCGGGCTCAAGCAGCTCGACCGTTTCGTTCATGTAGCCCGCGAGCGTGGAGCGGTCCATGGCGAAGCAGTCGATGTTGCCCGCGTCGAGCGAGCTCTTGATGATCGGGTAGCCCGAGAACGCCAGGAACTCCGGCGTGGCGTCGATGCCCTCGTCTTTAAGCATCTGCTCGATGAGGCCCTGCGTGGTGGCGCCCTGGCTCACGCCGATGATGCGCCCGTCGAGGTCGGCGATGCGCTTGAAACCGCTGCGCTTCTTGACCATGAGGCCCACGTAGTCCGTGCGGTATGCGCTTGAGAAATCCCAGCTCTCGCGGCGCTCGGAGGTGATGGTGTAGGTGGCGCACACGATGTCGAGCTGGTCGTTGTCGATGAGCGGACCGCGGGTCTTGGGCGTGACGTCGGTGAATGCCACGAGCTCGCGCTCGCGTGCCTCCTCGTAGCTCACGCCAAAGATGGACGCGGCGACCTGATAGCACAGGTCGATCTCCATGCCCTCGTACGTGCGGGCGGCCGGGTCGTAATAGCCGTAGCCGGGAACGTCCTTTTTGACGCCCGCGTTGAGCTGACCGCGCGCTTGAATGGCGGCCAACTTGGAGCCGGGGGCGGCGGATGTGGAGCCCTGCTGAGTCGCTCCGGAGCCCGCGCCGCAGCCCGCAAGGACGCCCGCGCCCATCAGGGCCGCCGAGACGGCGAGGCCGCGCAGCAGCGAACGGCGCGTCGGGCAAAAGGCGGACGTGCGGCCACGGTGCGGCGCGGCAGGGCGCTCGCCGGCAGCAGAAACGGAGTCCTGCATCGGCGCCGCGGTGGGGCGCTCCAGTTCATGGCCCCGGGCCTCGACGGCGCGCGGGGCGGTATTCGCAAGATTCTTCATGTGCATCGCCTCGCCCTAGTGCAGGATCTTCGCGAGGAAGTCGCGGCAACGGGGGTTCTGCGGGTTCTCGAAGAAGTGCTCCGGCGAGCCCTCCTCCAGGATGCGGCCGTCGTCCATAAAGATCACGCGGTCGGCCACCTGGCGCGCAAAGCCCATCTCGTGCGTCACGCAGATCATGGTGATGTTCTCCTGCGCGAGCTCGATCATGACGTCGAGCACCTCCTGGACCATCTCGGGGTCCAAGGCGCTCGTGGGCTCGTCGAACAGGATGATGGGCTGCTTGGTGCACAGGGCGCGCGCGATGGCGACGCGCTGCTGCTGGCCGCCGGAGAGGTTCTGCGGGTACTCGCCCGCCTTGTGCGCCAGGCCGACGCGCTTGAGCGCCGCCATGGCGGCCTCGGTGGCCTCCACCTTGGACTTCTTTTGCAGCTTGATGGGCGCGAGCGTGAGGTTGCCCAGCACCGTCATGTTGGGATACAGGTTGAACTGCTGGAACACCATGGAGCTGTACGTGCGCGCCATTTCCAGATGGTTCTTCTTGGTGAGCGGGGTGCCGTCGATGATGACCTCGCCGCTCGTGGGCTCCTCCAGGTAGTCGACGCAACGGATGAGCGTGGACTTGCCCGAGCCGGACGGCCCGATGATGACGAGCTTTTCGCCCTCCTTGACCGTGAGGTCGATATCCTTGAGAACGTGCAGGTCGCCAAAGTACTTATTCAGGCCCCGAATCTCGATCATATTGGCCATGCGCTCCTCCTTATGCCAATCAAACAAGTGTCCGTTATACCCTATTTGCCCAGCTACATGCAATTTTTTGGATTTCAAAACCATTTCAATATCGTTTCTATTGAGCGCACGGGGAGCCGCGTCCGGGGTCCCGGGCGGCGGCGGAAACGCGGGCGGGCGCGTGCCGTGCAGCAGCGGGCGTGCCTCTGGGCGGTGGCGAGCTGGCGGCAGGGCACGTGGTCGGGCGCGCACCCCGGGCGGCAACGGGCGGGGCTCTGGGCGGTGGCGAGCTCGCAGTAGGACACTCGGTTGGCCACGCGGTTGGGCACTCGGTCCGACTCGCGGGCGGGCACTCGATCTGGCTCGCAATCGAGCACCACCCGAGCAGCCGCCGGCCGAGGGACCACCGCCCTCACACACAACGGCGTCTTGCATGAAGCCGACGCACCTCGTTCGCGCCCAAATTCATCTGAGAAAACAACCTCTTGCTGGGCATAATGAGCGACAGACGTCTGTTTAAAAGGAGGCACCATGCCTGCACTGATTACCCACCGCCTGTTTGGCGAGGAGAGCATCGAGCGCCTGCCCCAGGGCCTCATCACCTCCGATGACGAGCGCGCCGCCTTCCTGCTCGCCAACCAGGGCCCCGACCCGTTCTTCTTCCGCTTTCGCACGCCCCACATGGGCGCCTGCATGGAACTGGCCCGCGTGATGCACCGCAGCCGCATGTCACGCCAACTCGCCGCGTTGCGCGACGGTGTTGCGCACCTGCAGCCCTCCGACGCCAGCGTTGGCCGCGCATGGACACTCGGCCTGCTCTCGCACTACGTGCTCGACCGCAACGCGCACCCCTTTGTGTACGCCCAGCAGTGGGGCATTCAAGAGGTTGACGGCGACCTCACCGGCGCGGGCAGCCAGGTGCACGCGGTCATCGAGAGCGACCTTGACGTCCTCATGCTCCAGCTCAAGCGCGATGGCGCCACCGTCGCCGACTACCCACCCGTGGGCGAGCTGGTCACCAACGCGCGCATCGATAAGGTCGCCGGAGCCCTCATGAGCTTTGTGGCAAGCAGCGTGTACGGCCTGAGCGTGGGCGCCAACGAGTACGGCGGAGCCGTCGCCGATATGCAGCTCGCCTACCGCATGATCGAGCCCGCGGGCTCGCTGCGCTCCGATGCGCTCGCGCGGCTGGAAGGCCTGGTCAAAGACTACTCGCTGCTCCAAGCGCTCGGGCATCGCGTCACCGCCGAAGCCCCCGCGGGAGCAGGCAATCTGGCGTGCCGGGAATGGGTCAACCCGTTTACGCATCATGCGAGCACGGAGAGCTTCCCCGCCCTTTTTGAGCGCGCGCTCGATGACTACCAGCAGGCCGCCGCGCGCTTTATCGAGACGGGAGACACGACGTCTGTGACCGAGCACCTCAACTACTCCGGGCGCCCGCTCAATGCAAGCGAGGAGTTCGACCGCGAGGAATAAGCGCGAACGCTGAGTCCGTGTACGGCGCAAAGGTTTGACCCGGCGCTTCAGCGCGGGCGGCGCAAGGGTTTGACCCAGTGCCTCAGCGCGGGCGGCTGGCCCGCACATGCGCCGCACATGGGCTTTCCTTGATCTCGCGCCGCGCATGGGTCCGACGCGACCCCGCTCCGCACGCGGGCGAACGTCCCATTTCGGCCCAACGATGGCAATGGGCGCAAGGAGCTCACAGGCACCGACAGGTGGCGCAGGAAGCTCTCGGGCGGCCGCAGGAAACGACAGATGGCGCGGAAGACTATCGGACGCCCGCAGGTCGAGCGCGGCGGCCCCCGCGCAGCAGCGGATCATGCACGGTAAACGCCCCGGCGGCTGCAAGCTGCCCCCATGAAGGGGGTGCCCACAGCTGCCGGGGCGTATCAAGGCAGGTTGGGTGCCGGATGGTCCGTCGCCTCATCGCGACGACACACCGCGTGCGCTATCGCGACAGCACCTTGGACACGCGGCCGGCAACGGCAGCGATGCACACCAGCGCCATGCCGAGCTGCACCAAAAACATGGGCGCCACCGAAGCGATGGAGCCGAACAGCAGCGCGCGAACGAATGCGACGATCCCCGCGGGCAGCGATCCGCCAAACCACAACGCAGCTGCCAGCACCACTTTTCCGCTCAGGTTAAATACATCCGAGCCCGCACGAGTTATCGCCAGCCACGCGCGCACCTCAGCCACCAACAGTAAAACGGGAAGGGCCAGCGAGACGACGGACAAAACCGATGTCAGCCACTCCATGCTCTCCACGGGCGCCGTCATCAAAACGATATCGATCAACACAGTCGCCAAGGCGCAGGCGAGCGATATCACGCCCACCTCGGTGAGGGAACGGCGTGCCGAACAGTCCATGCATCTCTCCTTGTCTTTTTCTAGCAAATCGCCCGTCAACCACGCGCAGACGTTGCTCACCAGTCAACAGCTCGCGGGCATTATCCCTCGGTCAACCACGCGCGGGCATTACTCTCCGGCGCCGTCGCCCTGTCCGCGCTCTTTCGTGAGCTTCTTTGCCTGATGGCGCGAGGCAAACCACACGATGAACGTTGCTAGGAAAAACAGCGTGGTGGCGATGCTCGCGATCATCTCGAGTTCCGCGTTGGCCAAATACACCCCAAGGCGCGCGACCATAAACATGAAAACGGTGAGGGCGAGCAGGCCGTACGCAACCCTGGTAAGCGGGAGCTCGCGGTGCAGTTGGTTGTCGATGGGCGCGGGGCCGCGGGCGGCCTCTCGGCGCGCACGCAGTTCCTGAGCGGCCTCCTGGGCACGCGCGTCTTCCTCCCGGCGCGCCGCCTTTGCCGCCGCCTTGTCCATCTTCTTTGCGTCTGCGTGCTTTTTCGCGCTCACCGGATCATTCCCTTCATGTGTTGCATATTGCTACCCCGCCTTTTACCCAAAGAGGGCGACCGAGTTGTCCCACAATGCCCGGGCGATCGTGCTCGGGAGCTCTCCCGTACGGTCGCAGCGGTCGTACACGAGCGTGTCCGCCGTCTGCGCAATCATGGCAGGCTCGCATTCGAGGCCGCGGATCGGCTCGGGCGCCATGTAGGGGCAGTCGGTCTCGAGCAACAAGCGATCGAGCGGGCAAACGGCAAACGCCTCGCGCACCTCGTCGTTGCGTCTGAACGTGGCGGCGCCGCCAAAGGCGACGTGGCAGCCCAGGTCCACAAACCGCTCCATGGTGGCGCGATCCTCGCCAAAGCAATGCAGCACACAGCCGGCGCGCGGCACGCCCACCTGCTCGAGCACGCGCGCGGCATCGGCGTGCGCCTGGCGCGCCGCGTCGCCGGTATCGTTGCGAAGATGCAGCTCAACCGGAACGTTTCGGCGCACGGCCAGCTCGACCTGCCGCGCCATCACATCCATTTGCAGCTCATGAGGAGCCGCCTCGATGTCGTCATCCGCGTCGAAGTGATAGTCCAGGCCAACCTCGCCCACGCCCGCGCACCACGGGTCGTCCAGCGCCGCCTCGACCTGCGCATGCACGGCATCCGTGTAGTCCGCCGTGCCATAGGGGTGCACGCCCACCAGATACCGAACCGGCAACGGGGCCCCCGCCTGCGCCGCGCGCGACGCCACGTCCTGCAGCCAGGCGGAAAAGTCCGTTGCGTCGCGGGTTTCCCCACACGTATCTGACACAGGGTCGAACAGCGTCACCAGCCCGCGGACACCGGCGCGGTACGCGCGCACGAGGACTGCAACGGGGTCTTTATCCTCGCCCCAAAAGGAGCGCAGGTGAGCATGCGTATCGAACAGCGGGGCCTGCGGTCGGGGCAAGTCGAGCACCTTGTTCTTCTTGGTGAACTGCAGCTGCTCCCAACCCGCCAGCCCATCCTCTGCAGACGGCCACGCACCGGCGGACGGCACCGTCCCCGGCGCACACGCGGGCTGCATTGGTTCATAGGTCATGGTGTTTCCCCTCGTTTGCTGCGCCTACGACAAAGCGGATGCAGCCGCAAGAGCCTCGGCGAGCTGCACGAACTCGCTCGTGGACAGGGTCTCCGCTCGAGCGGTCGGCGCGATGTCGCACTGGGCGAACGCCGCATCGAGCGCCGCCTTGTCAAAACCGTTGGCGCTCATGGAGTTGCGGATGGTCTTGCGGCGCTGGGCAAAAGCGGCATCGACCACGCGCGCGATGTCCTCAGCGCTCGGAGCCCCGGCCAGCACCAGAACTGAGGCGCCATCCTGGCCCCCATTCGAGTCGCATGTCAAAACGCCGTCAGAACCCGCCGTCGAAACCGGAGCATCCGTGCCGCACGCAGCGTCAACTTGACGATCCGGCAACGTGCCGGGGAAGCCCACGCGATCGATGCGTACAACCGCCGAATCCACGTGCGGGGCGGGCATAAAGCAACGCGGCGGCACCTCAAAACGGCCCGTGACCTTGCCATACAGGGAGAGTTTGACCGTATAGGCACCGTACGCCTTGGTGCTGGTAACGGCGGCGATACGGTCGGCAACCTCTTTTTGCACCATGACGACCGCGCGCTTGAGGCTCGGCATGGTCTGGAAGAACTGCAGGATGATGGTCGCCGCGACGTTGTACGGCAGATTCGCCACGAGCAGCTCGGGCTCACCGCCAAGAGCCTCGGCGATCTGCGCCGGCGGGACCGCGAGCGCGTCGCCCAAAATGAAGTTGAAGTTGGGATGGTCGATCGCATGGGCCGAGAGCACCGGCTCGAGCTCAGAATCCATCTCGATCGAGGTCACGCGACCCGCGGCCTGCACAAGCGCCAGCGTGAGCGTGCCGATACCGGGGCCCACCTCAAGCACACGCTCGGAGCCCGTGAGCTCGGCGAGGTCCATAATGCGCTCGATCACATGGTTGTCGATGAGGAAGTTCTGCCCCAAGCGGTGCTTTGTGGCCAGGCCAAAGGCCTCGAGCATCTCTCGCGTGGCGGAGGGATTGGCCAGAGGGGAGGTTGTCATGGGCGAAACCCTTCACGATGACGTATTACAACGTGCCTAGCTTACCAGCCCAGCCAGAAGCCGGGCAATGGCGAGCCGCAGCTGGGACAAGACCCATCAAGGCAGAAGCTGGGCCGAAGGCCAGCCCGAGCGCAGTCGGAACCGGGTTGGAGCCAAGACGAAACAGGTCGAATGCCGATCCAAACCAAGTCAATCTTGAACGAAGCTGAGATGCCGCCGAGCCGTCGCGGAACCGGTTATGGCAAAAGACGGGCTGGAACTGTGGCTGTGACGAACGAAGTTGGCCAAAAATGGGCCGAGGCGCGCAAACGCAGCCCGAGCCAGATCGGAGCCGACCCGAGCATGGCTTGAGTTGAGGCAGCGAGGGCCTGAGTTGCGGTCAAACCAGAAACGAAAACGATATTATCGTGACCCTCATGCAATCCTCGTGGTTGAGAAGGTGCAGCCAAGCCAGAAACGAAGACGATTCTATTCCTGCAAATGACCCGTCGATCCCCGTTGATGCCGCAAATCAGGCGAAAAGGTAACGAACTTCGCGACGTCCTGAGCACACGCGCAATTTGCCCTTTGTTTTCCCTGATAAAGTCTTTTATCTTTGGCGTCTACTCGGGAGGTACGGATCTTCGTTACCTTTTCGCCTGATTTGCGGCTTACACCCCCACGCACAGGGAGCAAAAACTCAAACCCGAGCCAGAGGAAAGGCGCCTCTCGGCGCCTTTCCTCTCATCTTTATCTGGCCGTGCCCCGTGCGGAGCATGCGCCCAGCACATTTCGACGCAAACAGCCCTTACGCCAAGCGCGGGAACAGGGCCTCGCCCTTCTCGACCAGCAGGCCCGCGGCGAGCTGGCCCCACGCGCAGGCGGCCGCCATGTTGTCCGTGGCGGCCTCGCCCTCGCAGCCGATGCGGCGCAGCGCCTCGGCGCTGGTGCTCGGCATAAGCGGCATGAGCAGGTGCGCGGTGATGCGGATGCACTCGAGCAGGTTCCAGATCACGTTGGCGAGCTCGCCGGCCTTCGCGGGATCCTTGGCGAGTGTCCACGGCTCGGAGTTCTCGATGTAGAGGTTGGCGGCGTGGACGAGCTCCATGACCTCCTTGGCGGCGTCGCCGTAGGCGAAGGACTCCATCTTGGCGGCATAGCGCTCGAACAGGCCGTCCGCCACGGCGGCCAGCGGATTCTCGGCATAACCGGCGGCCGTGGCGTCGCGCTCGGGCGTGACGCCGTCGAAGTACTTGATGCACATGTTAGTGGAGCGCGAGATCAGGTTGCCCCAGCTGTTGGCCAGGTCGGCGTTGTAGACCTGCTCCATGCGGCCAAAGCTGATAGCGCCGTCGGTGCCCGGGGTGACGTCGGTCATGAAGTAGTAGCGGTAGCCCTCCACGCCGAGCTTCTCGATGACCTCGCGCGGGGCGATGGCGTTGCCGCGGGACTTGGACATCTTCTCGGCCTTACCTGTCTCCTCGTTCTTGACGGTGAGGAAGCCGTGCGCGAAAACGTGCTCAGGCAGGGCCTCGCCCAGCGCCATGAGCATGGCGGGCCAGATCACGCAGTGGAAGCGGATGATGTCCTTGCCCACGATGTGGGTCTGCGCGGGCCAACGGTAGGCGAAGTCGGCTGCCGCCTCGTCGCCCTCCTGGCCGTAACCCACGGCGGTCATGTAGTTGGTGAGCGCGTCGAACCACACGTAGGTCACGTGCTCGTCATCGAACGGGACCTGGATGCCCCAGTCGAAGGACGTGCGGGAGACGGAGAGGTCGTTCAGGCCGCCCTCGACGAAGGAGCGCACCTCGTTCATGCGGAAGTCGGGCTGGACGAAATCCGGGTGCTCGTCGTAGAGCGCAAGCAGCTTGTCCTGGAACGTGGAGAGCTTGAAGAACCAGCTCTCCTCCTTGACGCGCTCGAGCGGGCGATGGCAGTCGGGGCAGAGGTGCTGGCCCTCGGTACCGCGGGCCTCGTCGGCCTTCTCGACCTGAGTCTCGGTGAAGAAGGTCTCATCCGGCACGCAGTACCAGCCGTCGTAGCTGCCCTTGTAGATGTAGCCGGCCTCCTGCATGCGCTCCCACAGGTACTGCACGGCGCGCTTTTGGCGCTCCTCGGTGGTGCGGATGAAGTCGTCGTTGGAGATCTCGAGCTCTTCCCACAGCTCGTGGAAGTGCGGGGCCTGGCTGTCGCACCACTCCTGAGGCGTGAGGCCGTGCTTTTCGGCGGCCTCGGCGACCTTTTGGCCGTGCTCGTCCATGCCGGTGAGGAACTTGACGTTGTAACCGGCGGAGCGGCGGTAACGCGCCTGGACGTCGGCGATGATGGTCGAGTACGCGGTGCCCAGGTGCGGGTCGGCGTTCACGTAATAGATGGGCGTGGTGATGTAGTAGGACGGCTTCGAGCTCATGACACGCGGCTTCCTTCTCGCTGGTTGTTCATGCAATTCTTCATTTTAGCAGGTGAAGCGCAGCCGCCAAACCGCAACATCCTCACACGGCGCGCCGGCCTTCATTCACCTCTTCGAAGTCATCCGCATCGACCATCCACTCGCCAATCATCCTCCCGATACTCGCCCTCGTGGAGTCACTTCCGCCCTCGAATTTTTCCCGCCACCATGCTATGCGCTCTTTTACCTGGCCGAGCAACTCTGGACGGCGAGATACGAGGTCAAAGGGCAAATATAGACATTCCGCTGGCATCTCATTAATCTTATGGACCCAGTTGTTGCCCGCAAGGAGTTCGAAGACCGCCTCGAGTTTGCCCTCATCGAAGCCGAACACATATCCCCGCCTGCCCTTGAACGGGCGTTTCGCGAGTGCGATCCAGGGCACCCGGATAACGTAACCCCATGAAAGCACCTGTTCAAACCCTACATCATCGAGTGACAATTCATACTCCGCGGACAGCTCCCCACGCGGGGAATCGAGGTTGCGGCTGCCGTACATGCCGAACCACGCTCGGACCATCGGGTCGATGGTCGATGTCATCATCGTTTGTCGCAGACAGATAAGGTTCGCCGGAATGAGGAAGATGCTGAAGAAGATCGCGCCGTAAACGATGTTCCGTGGATCGCCCTTCGAATAATACAGGAGCATCCAAACGACACCGACATCGAGAAACACGGCAAATGTCCTTAAGCGCCGACCCACCGTTCCAAAGCGGACATCTTTGAACGCTTGCAGGTTGAGCAAGACCCGCTCGCAAACGTCTATACGTTCGCGAGGCGCATCAAGCAGAGGGGCCGTCAAGCGCACCTGTGGCGCGCCGTACCGTTCTTGCATCGACGTAGGCTCACGTCCATCTAGAGACCCGCCCGCATCGGGTCGAGCGAGCGACCCGGTTAGACCCTCCGTATGCGAATCCTGCGAGAAGTCCATGGCCGCCCCCAACTTAGCCCTGCAGCTCGAGCACCAGGTTGTACACGTCGCGTTTTTTGCGCGAGTACTTTTGGGACAGACGCTTGGCGAGGGCATTGGCGGCCTCACCGGCGGCAAGGCCCTCGGCGATGTCCGCACGCAGCAGATCATCGGAATCTGCGGTTACCCCCGCCGGGGTTCCCGCCGCAAGCGCAACCTCGTGGCGCTCCAACTCCGCCTCCGTGGGGGCGGCGACCACGATCACCATCTCGCCCTTGAGCTCGCCGCGCTCGAGCACCCGCTCGTGCAACTCGGGCGCAGGCGCACGCAGCACTTCCTCATGCAACTTGGTGAGCTCGCGGCACAAAGCGACCGTACGCTGGGGAAACACCTCGGCGATCGCCTTGAGCGAGGCCTCCACGCGGTGCGGGGACTCGTAGAAAATCAGCGCCCCGGGAATGGGGGCCAAACGCTGAAGCCTGCGCACGCGCTCGCCGTGTTTACGCGGGAGGAAGCCCTCGAAGAAGAACTGGTCGCTCGGCATGCCGGAGAGCACCAGAGCCGTCACGCACGCAGAAGGGCCGGGAATCACCTCGACCGGAGCGCCTTTGCACCGAGCCAGCCCGACGAGCACCTGACCGGGGTCGGAAACGCTCGGCATGCCCGCATCGGAGGCGAAGGCGATGCGCTCGCCCGCCAGCACGCGACCCACGAGCTCCGGAGCGCGGCGCTCGATCACATTGTCATCGCAGCGCACGAGAGGTTTGGAAATCCCCAGATAGGCGAGGAGTTTGCCCGTCACGCGCGTGTCCTCGCAGCACACCGCGTCGGCACGGCGGAAGGTCTCCGCGGCGCGGGTGGAAAGATCACCCAAATTACCGATGGGCGTCCCCACCAGCGACAGCATGCCCCCGGCACCGCCGCCTGCATTCAACGTTTTTTCCGCTTCCATGCGCTACTCCATCATCGCGCGCTCAAGCGGGGCGAGCGCCACGCGGGCGTCCCACGCCGGCAGGCGACGCTCGGTTTTCCATGTTTGGAAGAACCAGCCGTCCGCCGCATCAAAGGTCGCAAGCTGGTTCGACACAAAGACGCGCTCGTACGCGCGACGCCCCTCGGGCGTGACCGAAGAGCCGGAAAACACCGCAGCGCCTGACCATTCGCCCACGATAACGGGGAACTTGAGGCTCTTCGCCTCGTGTATCAGAGCCTTGTTGCGCTGTATGGCAGAGGTGAGCCCCCGGGGAGTGGTGATGTCCTGAGCGGTCTCATCGCGGAAATGATACAGATGCAGGTCCATGACCACGTTTTGATACTGGTCGCCCGCCATAAAGCGCTTCCAGGCGCCCGGGTGCCCGGAATCGGAAAACACAACGATCTTTCGCGTGGGCATATGGCGACGCACGACTTCATATGCATCGCGGTAGAAATTCCGCAGGTAATGGCTGGGAATACCAACGCTTGCGGAAAACAGCCCCGTGCGCACGCTCATGACGGGCGAGTCGAGCAGCTCGATGCCAAGCAAGGGGTCTTGTTCGCCGTAGCGCTCGGCAAGACGCTCGAGCACCTCGAGCGCCGTCGCCCTGCCATTTGCAGACGAGTGCCAATCCGCAACGATATCCGAGGTGGTGGCGGAGCTATTGGAATCCCCCTGTCCACCGGGGACCGTCGCGAGGTCGAGCAGGACCTTCATCTCGTATTTGTTGGCCCACTCCATGGCGCGATCGATGTAGTCAATGCAGGAAATGTACGATTCGTGCTCGTTTTGGGAGCCAAACGCGTACCACGGCAACGGAATGCGCACCGCGTTGAGGCCCATGGCGGACATGCGCTTGAAATCCAGTTCGGAGATAAAGGTTTCGTAATGCTCGCGGATGCGCTCGTTATAGGCGGCCGGCCCCAAGACCTGCTGAAGCTCGCCGTCGTTCGATGCGCCCGTCGCGGCAAATAAAGACGGCGTGACCCACGGCTCCAAGATAAACCAGCCGGACAGATTGACACCGCGAATCCTGTCGAACATGGGCACCCCTCTCCGCGTAAAACCTACTCGTCTCCTTAGGATACCCCCACATCGCGGAGCGCACGCGATGGAAAACAAATGCAAAAGGCCTCCCATTTTTGGAAGGCCTCACAATGCAAAGGGTGGCGCGGAAGGGAATCGAACCCCTGACACGAGGATTTTCAGTCCTCTGCTCTACCAACTGAGCTACCGAGCCACAAGGTGCGCTGTCGTTAACAGCGGAGATTACTATACCAAAGTTTACGATCCGGTCAAGCGAGTTTTTTCCTTTTGTCATAATTCACCCGCACCCCGCCGCCGACCAGGAAGGCGCGGAGCACGATGCGCATAAGAGGCCGCGGCACGCGGGAGGGGCAACGTGCACACATCCCGATCGTCCAAGATGCCTACAGCTCGACCGACCGGCTTGGACGCCCCGTCGTCATCCGGACAGGGCGCACCAGGCGTCCTCACCTTGAACGCGCGAAGCCACCTCCCTTGGAGAGCACCGCTCAATCACGAGATACGCCCGGGCACATGAGCGCATGCTCCAAGGCGGAACGCAACTATGACGCTGTATGACCCGACCCGCGGCATCGACAAACGCGATATCGATTGGGGCCGACATGAACCACGTGTGCACCGAACGGCAGCGTGGAAACACCAAGATGCGCGGGCGAGTCGCTTCGTCCAACGCGGAGCATGCAATCAGCCCCCTCGCGCGCTGCCAATACGCCACCGCCTCTTCAACATCCCCATCCCAGCCAAGCTCGCACAGAGCCCGAGCGGCAATCGCGCGCCACGCCACATCTCGCCCGGGGCGCATGGGGCACGATGCGATTCGTGGAGCGCCGCGCCCTCGAGTCCCGACCTCCGCTCCCGGCACTCCGCATCGATTGCCCGTACCGCGGCGTTGGCGCAGCACGCAAACCCTCCAACGTCCCAAAAATCCAAGACGCCCCACTCAATCACCTCATCTTCAAGCCATCCCATGTGTCGCCGCAACATACGGCTTCACGGCCAAAGCCATATCCCCAACAGAAAGACGCCCTACATAACCACCCCCGGCCTCCATGGATCCACCGTGATGGACCTCGTGTGCGTCAATTCCAAGGGAGCCCCCATATCGACTCCCGCAACCACCAAGCCCCGGGGCCACGGCGCATACCGCATCGTGCAACGATAGGTGCGCAGGCTCCCGACCATGTGCAGCAGGGACCCTCCGGCGGCGGAATCGCCTCCCGCCTGCTCGGCGGCCTCTACATCGACCTCCACGTCATAACCGTCCATCGCGCGCTCCAAGCGCTCCTCCACGTTCGACGCAGACCCCGCCATCGAAAGGGCGCCCGTCGCGTCGCCCGCCGGCGCCACCCCATGGGCGAGAACGATGTCGGGTGCCACCCGGTCAAAGCGTGCGGCGGCGGACGCAAACACCATCACGTTGTACACGATGAGCGCCACGACCAGCATGACGGGGGCGACGACCGCCATCTCGACGGTTGCCTGGGCATGTTCTTCCCGCATGGCGCGCAACCGCATCACGTCCCCTCACCGACCAGCGAGGCGATATCGCGCACGCGCACGGTCAGTGGAAGCGCGCCGCCGCCCGGCAACGGAATCTCCGCGACGGTGAGCTCCATCGACATGATGCGGTCCTCCACCGCATAGCCAACCGCCCGCACAATTGCCTCCGGATCCGTCGATCCGGCGGGAATGTCCCGCAAGACCGTTTGGACGTTCACATAGCCCTGCATTCCCGATGCCTGAGCAACGCGGGCGCTGTCCGTCAGCACGGGTTTTCGCTGGCTTAAGTCGACGGGCTCTATCCCCAGCGCGCGCACGATACCCTGCAGGCGCTCGCTCAGCCACGATCCGACGGGGCCCAGCCCAAGGCCCTCCAAGCCATCCACGATGTCGCCAAACGCCTTGTCGACGCCCGCCCCCGCCTCGCCGTAGGAAACAAGCAGTTCGCCCCAAAGATCCATCACCGAGTCGACGAGGCCCACCGCCCCTCCCGACCCGACACGCTCCTCAAGGGAGCTGAAAAACGACGAGAGCACGTTGTTCTCGCGTGTCGCCCTGTCTGGAGCGAGAGCCGCCGCGGAGATCGCCCCGCGTTCGGCGATGCCCTCCGACGCGGCGAATGGCGTTTCAAGCTCATCCGGCGAATCGACCGCCGACGCGACGACGAGCGCGATGCACCCGTTCCGCCCGGGAGGGGCGATGCGCGGACGTTTTCCCGAGAGAGCCGATATCGCCTGCTCAAAGGCAGAACCCGCCTGCTCCGCCTCGCCCCGTGCACGTGCCTGCTCATCCAATTCGCGTTGGCGAGCGGCAACGTACTCGTCCAAAGCGAGCGTATACGCACGCAGGTGGTACTCAAAACCGTTGTCGATGCTCGTCGACGCCGCCGGCGCCTTGCCCACATCTCCCACGCCGAACTTGCACACGGGGCATTCGCGCGCACTTCCCTCCTCAATGCTCGCGAGAGCGATCAAAGGGCCCTGCGCGCCCGCAACCCCCGGACACGATGACGAAAAATGCAGGGTCAACCCATCGTCCTCAACACTCGACGGCCACACAGCGTCGGTATACAGCGTCGTCCGTCGCACCTCATCGGTGTTCTTGGGAAGCAGCTCGACCGTCGAGGTAATCACCCCGTCGCGCTCAACGACCTGCGCGTCCTCCAACATCTGAAGGGCGTATCCATAAAACGCGTGACGCGCAGCCGCGTCCGCCCGCGCCTCGACGCCTTGCCCTTCCGGCTCATCATGCTCGTAACGCCACCGGTAGTACGCCCGCGCTCGCTCGAGAGCCACGTTGGGCTCCCATACCGTGCTCGATGCGAAATCGGGATTGTCCTCAGCCGCCATGCCCGAAAGACGCGCGGCGCGCTCCTGCATGTTCCTGCCATCGCGCCCGCAATCCGCCAACCACGCGGCCTCCTTTTTAGCCGCCACCTCCTCGGATATCTGCGATAGATCCTCCGCCGCCTGCTCCAGCTCCTGCGATTCCTGAGTCAGATCATCCAGCGCAATCTGGTCGCCCTCCAACGCCGGAAACTCAGATGCCGAGGTTGAAGGCGCTGCGAGCGCGCTGCCCGTGTATGTGATCGACTCGGTGTTTTGAGCGGTGCTCGCCCTCGTGGCATTGGCCGCGACAAGATACGGCAGGGACCCCTCGAGCGTCTTTAAGCCACGCGAGGCCGACGTCACGAACGTGTTACGCGCTTCGAGCATATCGATGCCCGCATCTAGGGTCTTTGCCGCAGCGCTCTGGGCGCCGGGGACGAAGGCGCCGATCATCCCCACGCCTGTCATGGCAAATCCCGCCAACCCCATGCTGAGCGCGCACGCGTCAAGCACCATCGCGACCGTATGGTACGAGGAAACCACGTTCGCCCCGGCAAGGGCCGTCGTATCCGCGTTGGCCTGGACATCCCCCGACCTGCCCGCCGACCAAACGGCCAGCGTTGCGGAGAACAACAGCGCCAGCACCATCAGCATGGCAACGGCGGACGCGACGGTCGTATACGCGCCCTCCTCGATAAACAGATCGATGCCCCAATGCGCGCATGGACGCCCCGTCTGCTCACCTGCGCGTCTCATTCGAGCGCACGCGTTTCTCGCCCGGGCGCACGCGCGCCCCATGCGCGTTCGCCCCATGCGCACATACCGTGTGCGCACGAGCGCCGCCCTACTCATTCCATGCTTCGATCCACGAGGCATAATCTCCCTCCAGCCATTCCGGTCTCGCTTCATACGAAACGCTCACGCGCATCAAGATGTCCCCCTGCGCGTTCGCCTCCCCCATCGTTGCGGCAAACGCCCCCAAGATGGGCAGGGGACAAACCGCGCCCGCGATCACCACCTCGACCTCGCCTTCCGCGGCCGGCGCCCGCGTGAGCTCGATGTCCCATGCGAGCGGACCGCCCGCATGAAAAATCGAGAGATCGGGGATGGCGGCGAGTCGACGCAGGGCAAAAGACCGGTACGCCTCATCGCCGTCGGCATCGCCCGTCGCCAGCAAGCGAGCGGTCTCGGCGGCGGTCGATTCCATAACGGAGCGCGTATACAGCAGGCAGACCGGCTGCAGCATGAGCAAAAGCAGGAGCAGAAACGCCGGGATCAACATCGCCGCCTCAACCGTCGCCTGGGCAAGCTCCCCATCAGCGCCCTCAGTACAGGGATATGTCGATGAACCCGTCGCCATCCAACAGGTGCGATGCCGCCTGTTGGACGATCCCCGCAAACGTCCCATCGACGGCCGCCCGCCAAATCGCCGCGCACGCCACGACCATCGCCAACAGCGCGACGACGGTAAGCGCATATTCGAGCGTGCCCTGCGCCGTGCGCTCCCGTGCCACACGCCACGCCCCGTCAACCCGCCCGTTCGCATGCTCGCCTCCCCGTCGTCCCCAAAAGTCACGGGCGCCGACCGGGCGCCCTCGCCACATGCGACCGGGCGCGGACCTCACACGCTTCCCGCCAGCACCCTGGCCACCCGGACCACGCTCTGCTCGCCGTCCTCCGTGCTCACCAGCACCACATCGCACCAGGCATCTCCTCTCCTCACCAAGGCGCCCCACACATTGCCGTACATATCGAGGTAGCCGCTCGCGCCGAGTATCACGCCGCCCACATCCGCATAGGCGTCCAACACGCGCTCGGCGGCGACGGGCAGATCGCCTCGTTCGGTCCAGTACACAATCGCGGTCGTCGCGTCGCCGTCATCCCTTCCTCCCTCTCCCTGCGGTAGATCCTCCAAAAATGAGCGCGCGGAGCTCTCTTGACCGGGGCCATCCAAAAGCCCCCATATGCGCTGTAAATCGTTGCCATTCGTTCCGCCGGTGCCCGCATCGTCGGTTCCACCCTCCTTATCTGTCCCACCGTCATCACCGACCCCATCGCTGCCGCCAGCTCCGCCCTCGTCGCCAGCCGCCGATTCGGCGCCCTCGTCAAACGACCTCTCATCCGCCGCGTCACCCGAACTCGGGGACCCTCCCCCATCCGCCAGCGCATGGCAGGCCAGGGCCGCAACGATCGCCAAACCCGCGCAGGCAAGGAACGCCCAGCCCCACGGGCCACGCGCCCGGACCCGCGGTTCGCACGCCCCGTCTCGCGGGCCGCGCCGCGGGCGCCGCGAGTCGCGCGCTCGGCGGCGCGAGCCACACGCCCGGCGCTTCCTCACAGGCCGTTGATGCCGTCGGAAATGGCCGTCCACAACTCACTCACCTTGTCGCGAAACGCGATGATCGCGATGATTGCGATGACCACGAGAACGCCCACCAAGATCGCGTACTCCGTCGTTCCCTGCGCCCGCTCCTCCTTTGACAGAACGGGCGCGGCAACCGTTGCCTGCCCATAGGCGTCATGCATCAAACGCCACGCATCCCCCAACACCTCATGCAGATACTCAACCAAAGCGATCATGGAAAACCTCCCTACATCATTCCGCCGGCAGCAAGCAGCGGACCCAATATGGACAACAACAGGGCGGGAAGGATCAGCGTCCCCGTGGGGATGATGAGCTTGACGGGAGCGCGCTCTATGCGGCGCTCGACCTCGGCGCGATGCGCCGCGCGCATCTCCCTTCCCTGCCCTTCGAGCGTTTCCGCCAAGGGGGCGCCAAGCTCGAGCGCCTGCGAGACGGCAATCGCAAACGTCTCGAGCGCACGCACCCCTGTCTCGCGCGCGATCATCCGGAGCTCATCCTCCCGCGTCGACAGCCCCGATTGCCAAGACACGTGCGCGCGGGCGAGCCGCACGGCAAGGGAGCCCGACCGGCCATCGCAATACAGCTCCAAAGCGGCATCGAACGAGAGCCCCGCCGACAATCCCAGCCGCACGATATCGACCATCTCCGACACCTCGCCGAGCGTCACCGGGAGCTCGGCAGCCGACGCAGGACACAGACGACCGCGCGCGAGCGCACATGCGCGTGAGAAAAGGCCCTCGAAAGCGGCCCGAAACCGCCGCGCCCACCGGGCACACGTCTCTCGCCGATCCTGGGCATCCCACCCAAGCAGCAAAAACGTCGGCACCACCGCCAAAACCCCCGAGACGACCGCCGGAGCCGTCATCGCAAGCAAGCCGCCCATCACACATCGACCTGCATGATCTTGCGAATGACCAACCACGCCGCGATATTCAGCGCCAGCGCGACAACGAGCGACCCTATACCCGGCCCCGTTGCCACCCCGGCCCTAAAGTCCCGTGACACAAGCGAGAGAAAGCCGACCATGATGACGGGCATCCCCGCCACGAGGCGCGCCGACATGCGCACCTGCGCCGTCTTGACCTCGAGGTTCCGCGCCAGCTCGATGCGCTCCCCAACAAGCCCCGACGCCTCAGATAGCAGGCCCGTCAGCGAGGCCCCGGTTTTCCTCGACACCTTGAGCGCGAGCACCACCAAATCCAAGGCGGGGGCGTTGAGACGCGCAACCAACTCGTCGAGCGCATCAACCGAGGAGACCCCGCACGTCATCAGCGCCGACGCATGGAGGAACTCCGTGCGCACCGGCTCCTCCGAGCGTCCGCCAACATATTGCATAGCCTGCGCGAGCGAAAGACCCGAGCCCAAGGAGATGGCCAGGGCGCCAAAGGCCTCCGGCATGGCGCGCTCGATCCGCTCGCGCTCAGCCCGCCTGCGCGAAGTCACCACGCCATGCTCCGCAAGACCACGTTCCACCAGGACACGCGCCCGTTCGACGCTGCGCCTCGCGCGCCGAAACGAGCGACGCGCCCGCTCCCGCGCTCGCGCGATGTCACCTGCACCCTCACCATGGGCACGCCCCTCGTCCATGAAACCCAGCGCGCTCGCCGCTACGAGCGCCCCGACGAGCAAGGACACGATTGTCGCCATAGCGCCACCTCCTCCCGATCAAGAGCCTCCGAGCGCACGGCCTCCTCGATGAATTCCGGTTCGCGCGCCAACGTCCACGAACGCGAGGCGGCGTCGTACGAGACATACTCCGTAAGCCTCACTCCTCCATCGGGAGCGCGCGAGACCCCGGTGTATGTCGAGACGAATCGCCTGCCGTCCGGCGTGCGAACCGACATCACGATTCCGTCAAGAGCCATCGCGATCTGCTCCTCGATCAGATCGCTCGATAAGTCGATGCCGTATCGGGCCAGCAGCGTCAGGCGCACAACGGCCTCCTGGGCACTGCCGGCATGCAGCGTTGTCAACGACCCGTCATGGCCCGTGCTCATGGCTTCGAGCATGTCGATCGCCTCTCGATTGCGCACCTCACCGACCACGATTCGATCGGGTCGCATGCGCAGGGCGTTCACCAGCAAGTCGTGGATGCTCACCGCGCCCTCGCCCTCGATGGACGCCTCGCGTGCCTCGAGCCGCACCACATGGGGATGGTGCGTGAACTTGAGCTCAGCCGAATCCTCTATGGTCACGATTCGCTCTCCGTGCGGGATCTCGCAGGAAAGCGCATTCAAGAGCGTCGTCTTGCCCGACCCGGTGCCCCCGGCAACCGCCAAATCCTGACGCACGCGCACGGCAAACGACAACAGTTGGGCATACCAAGCGGGAAGCGACCCTAACCGAACCAGGTGGTCAAGTGCGCTGATACGGTCGGAGAACTTGCGGATGGTGAGCGTGGGTCCGTCGATGGCAATGGGCGGAATCACCGCGTTCACGCGATACCCGTTCGGCAAGCGCGCGTTCACCATGGGGCTGCGCTCATCAACGCGGCGACCCAACGGCGAGATGATGCGATCGAGGAGCACTCGAATCTGCTCCTCCGATTCAAACAGCCTGCCGAGCGCAACCAGCGTGCCCCGACGCTCGATAAACGTATGGTCACGTCCGTTGACCATGATCTCCGTCACCGCGTCGTCTTCCAAATACGGCTGCAGCGGACCCAGACCCACCACGTCGTCCAAGACGTCGGCGATGATCTGCTCCCGCTCGTCCATCGTCACATCCAGGCGCTCGTCGGCATTGACCACCGCCTCGAGCGCAGGCCTCAACTCAAGGCGGCCGCGGTCGACGTCGCCCGCCTTCACAATGCGCGCGACCTCCGAAAAGCCGACGCGATCCATCATCAAGCGCATGATGCGCACGCGTTCGGGGCGCGGCGATGATGCCCGCTCGGACGCGACGACATCCCTTGCCACAACGTGCACCGACACGCCCGGGGCAGTGGAGCGCTCCTCGCCCACCGCTTCCATGCGACGCAACAAGCTCATCTCTCACCACTCCCCCTCTTGCCCCACGGAAGCCTGAACTTAGTCGCTGGCGCGTTTTGAGGTGCCGGCTCCAGGCTTCCCACCATCCGGCATCCAAGTTCGCTCAGCAGCTCGCCCGCAAATGAGCGCATGTCCCTCGAAAACGCGCAGTCCTCGGCAATCAGCGCATCGAGCTTGCCGAACGAGAGCAGGCCGGACACGCGATCGCCCCCATCGGATATGCGCGCCCGAGAGCGTAGCGACGCCCCCATCTCAAACCGCAGCGCCTCCTCTTCACCGCTCCCGCAACCTCCCACCCCGTTGAACACGCTCGTCATGCGCGTTGCGGGAACCCCCAGGCGCATCGCGAGCGCCACCGCGCGGGCAGCGGAGGCCCCCGAGGTCTCGCCGGCTCCTCCAACCACCAGGCAGCGATCGCACGCACCGACCGCCACCGCCACCGCATCTCCCCAAAAGCAGGACGTGTCGGCAAAAATCACATCGGCGGCACTTCGCAGCGCATCGATCAACTGCTCGACGGAATCGCCGAACAGCTCCGCCCGCTCGCCCTCCGCCAGCGGGCCCCACAGCGTCAATCCCGGCCCCACGCGCATGGCAGTCGCCTCGATATCGCATTCGGCGATACTTCCTCCGTTTTCGTGGGCCATCAGACCCTCGAGTCCCTTAAACGCATCAACGCCCAGCACCGCCGGCATGTCCCCGCACATCAAGTCCAGATCAAGCACGGCGGATCGCAGCCCAACGCGCGCGGCGCAGGCCGCAAGCCCCGCCACCACCGTCGTCTTGCCCACCCCGCCGCGGCCGGAGACTACCGCCACCAAGGGGGCCCGATGGCCTCCCCCGGACATTGCGGAGTTCGCGCCCGCGCGCGCCGCGACCTCCTTGAGCTCGTGCGCGTCAGCGGCGGGCATATCCACCCCATCGCGGCCCGTGCGGACGGACCCCTTGCAAGAAATGCCGCAATCCCCGGTGCGCTCAAGCGCCGACGGACCCGCACCCACCTCATCGTCCGGCTCGTCGAGCGGAGGCCAGAGCTCCTCAAGCGGAACCAGGTCATCGCGAAACGGAGGTGCCCCGTCCACCGTGCATCCGCAACCGTCGTCTTCCATGCATGTTCCCAACGCAAGCGGCCGATCGGGCAGGGCGCATCCGGCCCACTCGCCCTCCGCCGCGATGACCTCATTAGCACCGGCGCGCAGCATGCGGGCAACGGAGCCCGGCCCGCATCCGGCGAGTATCGCCAGCACATCGTCCCCGAGCCCTTGTTGCCGTATGCGGGCCACGTCTCGTGCGGTCCTATCGAGCGATGCCCCTCGACCAGCCACGACGATCCCCACACGCTCGGACTCGCACAGCGCACGTAGGCTCATCATCTCTTCGACCGACGCGACACGGGCGATCCTCGCGTCCCCATCGCGCTTCAGAACTTCTTGGCGAGCCGTCCCGTAGAGGCCCTCCTCGCAGCAAATCACCCAAATTCGCCCCATCGTCAATCTCCTTCGCCCGTTCCGGCCTCGCCAACCGGCCCCTCATCACCAGACGACTCTGCCGATGCTTCGTCTCCGGGCGTTTGCGCATCAGACTTTTCCTCGGCATCATCGGAATCCCGATCCCCGTCCTCCTGCTCAGCGGGCACCGCAAGTGTGACCATGCCGCGAGACGCGGCAGCCAAAAGCTCGCGAACCGCCGAGGGGCGCACGGCGAGCGTGACCCACTGCACATCACCCGAACCCGATGCGAGCGCGCTCGTGTCAATCACCTCGGCATCCGTCAACTTGTCCGCCAGGGCATCTCCTTGCACATACACGTCCACGAGGTCACCACGCTCGAGCACGCCGCCCACGGCATGCTCGGCATCGCTCGCCACAGACACGGCGACCTTGCCGCGAGGCACGTCAACCGCACTCTCCCGCTGCTCGAAATACGCCTCCGAAAGGGGCGCATGCGCAGGAATCCGCGCTGTCGCCGTGCGCCCCGCCACATCGGCAAGGCTGGTCACCGCCTCCGCGGGCAGCAACGTGGAAACCCACTCGGTAACCACCGCGTTCCCGTCGTCAATCTGCTCCCCCGGGTCGATGTCGCGCGTGGCAACGCACACGCTCACCAGCTCGCCGCCATACTGCTCCAGCGTCTCTCGCCGGGCGCGTTCCGCCTCTTGGTGTGCTCCGGATATCGCCGTAAACGAAATGACCGCCGCGGCAATGCCGGCGATGGCACTCACGAGCAACCGTGTTCTTCGATTCATGTTCGCCTCCTTCCTCCGCATGCGACCCACACCACGATTCTCAATGCCGAAGCACCCTCTCGGGAGGTCATTCTGAGAAAGGCAATTGCGACCTGTTGAGGGCTCTGACCTGCGGCTGACACGCACTGCAAGGAATGCGCCAGCTGCAGGTCAGAAACAGGAGCGATTGCCGCAACCCGCCCCTCAAAACTGCGCCCGAAACTAGATGGGAAGCCGATGTCCACAACAGAGCGAAAACTCGATTTCCGCGACAAGGGCGAGAAACCGAGCAGATACGACCAGTCGCATGAAAAAAGGAGGCCCGGCGCTCAGCCAAGCCTCCTTTTTTGCCCCTCTTGGGCGGAAACCACGTATTTCGCAGGTCAGACGACCAAAGTCCAACCAATCGAACGATGCGCGTTCAACAACGCAGCAAAACCCAATCGACCTCGCTGTGCAATCGCTGCAGGCAAGTCCAACCGGCTACGCAACACATTCAACAGCGCAGCCAAGCCCAGCCGGTCACACGACGCAATCGATAATGCAACTAAGCCCAACCAAACGCACCGCGCAACCGGCGCCGCGCCCAAGCTCAATAGCCCACGCGGTGCCATCGGCCACACGGTCCACGCGGCACCGCCGGCCACGCAGTCAACACGGCGCCGCCGGCCCAACAGCCCACGCGGCGCCACCGGCCACACGCCCCGGAACCGCACGCACATCGAGCTACAGATGAATATCCGGGTCCAAGCTCTGCGCGCTCACGCGCATCTCCCTCGCGAGCGCGAGGAACGCATCGACGCGCACGCGCTCGATCTCCCCGTCCTCGACGCCCTGCAGCACCGCGCACCCCGGCTCGTGCACATGCGAGCAGTCGTTAAATCGGCAGGCGCGCGACGCCTCGACGACCTCGGGAAACGCCCGTGCCAAGCCGCGTTCATGACCCACCAGCGGCAGCGAGCGCAACCCCGGGCAATCCGCGATCACGCCGCAGGGCTCGGGCAGCGCGACCATGATGCGCGCCACCGTGGTATGGCGTCCGGCGTCGTCGCGCTCGCGCACGGCGTTCGTCTCGAGCGCCTCCGCACCCAACAGCGTGTTGAGCAGCGTGGATTTGCCTGCGCCCGACTCGCCCAAAATCATCCCCACGGCACCGCGCGGAATGCAGGCACGCACCTCGTCCAGCCCCTCACCCGTATGCGAGGACGTCGCGATCACGCGCACGCCCGGGCCGGCAAGGCGGCGCAGGTCATCGGCGATCCGCACGACCTCGGCTGCCTCGCAGCGGTCGACCTTGGTGAGCACCACCACCGGCTCGGCCCCGCAATCACGCGCGAGCACGAGCGATCGGGCCACGCGATCGCGCATGAGCGGCAAGGTGTCGCGCTCGGCGCCCAGGGGCTGCACGATAAAGATCACGTCGACGTTGGCGGCAAGGACCTGACGCTCCCCACGACTCTTTCCACGCCAGCGCTCAAACGCCGTGCGGCGCGGCAGCACGCGCAAGATCACGCCCATATCATGGCCCGGAGACACGCGCACGGCGACAAAATCGCCAATGGAGGGCAGCAGCCCATCGCCGTCGACGCCCGCGCCATCGGGAGCGCCCGCCCCCGCCGCGCCACCGGCGCGCGCCCGTGCCGTCTGGCGACCCGAACCGCCGCGACCCCCGCGCTTCCCCCGCTTGCCCTTGGCAAAATCCACCGCGTGCTCGGCGCGCAAAAGCGCCCCCGCAGCCGTCGCGATCATGGGGAACCCGCGGTCCAGGCGCACCACGGCGCCCAGCTCGATCTCTTCTAGAGGGATGTCGCCGGCCTGCGCCAGCTCCGAGCGCGCCCCCTCAAACGCAGAGACCTGCGCGCTGGAAGCACGCAGGTCCCCAAAGCTCGGAATATGTTCCAAAACGTCAGCCACGCTTACGCTGAGGTCCTTTCCGTTTACGCCTTGTTCTTCTCGATGCCGCGCATGATGGCCTTGTAGACCTCCATGATCGGGATGATCAGCAGCGCCAGACCGAGCGCGGTCAGCAGCGCGTGAGACGGGAGCGGCATGAAGCCAAAGACGTTGGCGAGCACGTCGACCTCAACGGGAACGACGGTCAGCGCCAAGGCCAGGGCGGCGGCACCCCACAGCCACTTGTTCTGCGTCTTCATGGTGAAGATCGAGGCGCGGCGGCTGCGCATGTTGAAGGAGTGGAAGATCTCGACCATGGACAGGGTGATGAACGCCATGGTCACGCCCTCGGCATCGGCGGTGCCGGCGATCATGTCGGCGATGTCGATGTAGCCCATGTCAAAGTACACGCCGGCAAAGAAGGAGGCGAGCACCAGCAGGGTGATGATGATGCCCTGGAACGCGATGTCGAGGCCCATGCCGCCGGCGAACACGCCGTCGGAGGCGTTGCGGGGCTTGCGCTTCATGACGTCGCCCTCGGCCTCCTCCATGCCGAGCGCGAGCGCCGGCAGGGAGTCGGTGATGAGGTTGATCCACAGCAGCTGCACCGGTTGGAAGATGGTGAAGCCGATGAGGGTGGCCACGAACACCGAGAGGACCTCGGCGATGTTGGCGGACAGCAGGAACTGGATCACCTTGCGGATGTTGTCGTAGATACGACGGCCTTCCTCCACCGCGTTGATGATGGTGGCGAAGTTGTCGTCGGCGAGCACCATGTCGGCCACGTTCTTGGTGACGTCGGTGCCGGTGATGCCCATGCCCACGCCGATGTCGGCGCGCTTGATGGACGGGGCGTCGTTCACGCCGTCGCCGGTCATGGCGACGATGTTGCCCAGGCTCTTCCAGGCATCGACGATGCGCGCCTTGTGCTCGGGCTGGACGCGGGCGTAGACGGAGATCTCGGTCACGCGGGTCTTGAAGTCCTCGTCGGAGATCTTGTCGAGCTCGGCGCCGGTGATGGCCTGGGAGGCGTCGGTCACGATGCCCAGGTCCTTGGCGATGGCCACGGCGGTGTCGATGTGGTCGCCGGTGATCATGACGGCGCGGATGCCGGCCTCCTTGGCCTCCGCGATGGCGGCGGTGACCTCGGGGCGGACGGGGTCGATCATGCCAGAGAGGCCGCAGAACACGAGGTCGTGCTCGAGGGCCTCGGGGGAGAAGTCAGAGGGCTTCTCGGTGTAGGTGCGGCTGGAGAGCGCCAGCACGCGCAGTGCCTGGTCGGCCATGGACTTGTTCGCGGCGAGAATCTGCTCGCGGCGCTCGTCGGTCATGGGGACGATCTCGCCGTTGTCATACACATGGGTGCAACGGGAGAGGACGACGTCGGGGCCGCCCTTGGTGTACTGCTCGAAGGTGCCGTCGGCTTCCTCGACCACGACGGACATCATCTTGCGGCCGGAGTCGAACGGCGCCTCGCCCACACGCGGGTGCTCGACGTCGAGCCCCTGCATGCCGGCCTTGGCGGCGTCGTTGACGAGAGCGCACTCGGTGGGCTCGCCGACGGCCTCGCCCTTCTCCTCATCCCACTTGGCGTCGCAGCACAGCGCCATGCCGGCGAGGAACTTCTCCTCGGCACAGGCGAGCTCGTGCTTGACGACGGTCATCTTGTTCTGGGTGAGAGTGCCGGTCTTGTCGGAGCAGATGATCTGGGTACAGCCGAGAGTCTCGACGGCGGTCATCTTGCGAATGATGGCCTGACGCTTGGACATCTTGGTGACACCCATGGACAGGACGATGGTCACGACGGCGACCAAGCCCTCGGGGATGGCGGCGACTGCCAGGGACACGGCGACCATGAAGGTGTCGAGCATCATGGCCGGGTTGGAACCGAGCTCGCCGAAGTGGCGCACGATGTCCACCGCGAAAATGATCACGCAGATGGCGAGCACGAGCTTGGTCAGGATGCCGGAGAGCTCGTTGAGCTTCATCTGGAGCGGCGTGAGCTCCTTCTTGGCCTGGGTAAGGGCCGTGGCGATCTTGCCCATCTCGGTGTTCATGCCGGTGCCCACCACGACGGCGCGGCCGCGGCCGTACACCACGGTGGAACCCATGTAGCACATGTTCTTGCGGTCGCCCAGCGGCACGTCGTCGGCGTCGGCCGCGAGCGCGATGGCGTCGGCGTGCTTCTCGACCGGGACGGACTCGCCGGTGAGGGCGGCCTCCTCGATCTTCATGGAAGCGCTCTCAAGCACGCGGCAGTCGGCCGGGACGGAATCGCCCGCCTCGAGCAGCACCACGTCGCCGGGGACGAGCTCGGAGCTCGGCATGTGGGACATCTTGCCATCGCGGATGACCTTGGACTGCGCGGCGCTCATCTCCTGCAGGGCCTCAAGGGCCTGCTCGGACTTGGCCTCCTGGACCACGCCCAGGACGGAGTTCAGGATAACGACGGAGAGAATGATGGCGGCGTCGGCCCACTCGGGCTCACCCTGGATAAAGCCGGTGATGACGGAGATGGCGGCCGCAACGAGCAGCATGATGACCATGGGGTCGGCCATCTGCTCGAAGAAACGCTTCCACAGAGGGGTCTTCTCCTCCTCATCGAGCTTGTTCGGGCCCACGCTCGCCAGGCGTTTCTGCGCCTCCGCGGCCGTCAGGCCCTGATCGGCACTCGTGGACTGGGCCCCGAGCACCTCCTCGGCCGAAGCCAAGTATTCTTTCTCCACTTGGTACTACCTCCTGGGATCAGGCTGCCCAGCAGATTGATGCCCGATCATAATTCCCCAGGAGAGGGCAAGGGCTCATCAAGGCTGCCGTGCTGAACAGCGATGAATAACAATCGACTATCTTACCCCATAGACAGGGGCTTCACACCAATATCGGCTTTTGGGCGTGGTCGAGCCGAGAGAGCGCGAACGGAATCGCCCGCAGCGCAAGCTCTATGTGTAATGAATCGGCACGCGGTCGATTCACATCGATAAACGGCTTTGACTTTCCTATAATGTCCCCATGTATATCTGCTCACCAACGACGCTTACACAAGACATCAAATGGAGGTCTGTATGCAGGTAAAGCAAAAGCGCACCAAGATCGTATGCACCATGGGTCCCGCGTGCGACAACGACGAGACCATCCGCGAGATGATTAAGGCGGGCATGAACGTCGCTCGCTTCAACTTCTCTCACGGTTCCTATGAGGAGCATCAGGGTCGTATCGAGCGCGTCCGCCGCTGCGCTGCCGAGGTTGGCAAGCCCATCGGCATTCTGCTCGACACCAAGGGTCCCGAGGTCCGCACCGGCCTGCTTGAGGGTCACGCCAAGGTCGAGGTCCACGCCGGCGACAAGATCATCGTGACCGCCCAGCCCACCTCTGAGGACTGGCTCGGCAACGCCTCCCACATCTCCCTCGACTACCTCGAGCTCCCTTCCGAGGCTGAGCCCGGCTCCATCATCCTGATCGACGACGGCCTGGTCGGCCTCGAGGTCGAGTCCATCGACGGCCAGGACATGCACTGCGTCGTCATGAACAACGGCCTCATCGGCGAGCGCAAGGGCGTCAACATCCCCAACGTCGACATCTCCCTGCCCGCCGTCACCGAGCGCGACCGTCAGGACATCCTCTTTGGCCTGACCCAGAACATCGACTACATCGCGGCCTCCTTCATCCGCAACGGCAAGGCCGTCGAGGAGATCCGCGAGCTCTGCCGCGCCAACGGCGGCGAGCACGTCACCATCTTCCCCAAGATCGAGTGCGCCCTGGGCGTCGAGAAGTTCGACGAGATCCTCGAGGCTTCTGACGGCATCATGGTCGCCCGCGGCGACCTGGGCATCGAGATCGCCCCTGAGCTCGTGCCCCATGTGCAGAAGGAGATCATCCGCAAGTGCAACGCGGCCTACAAGCCCGTCATCACCGCCACGCAGATGCTCGACTCCATGCAGCAGAACCCGCGCCCGACGCGCGCTGAGGTCACCGACGTCGCGAACGCCATTTACGACGGCACCGACGCCGTGATGCTCTCCGGCGAGACCGCTGCCGGCAAGTACCCGGTCGAGGCCGTGCGCATGCAGGCCCAGATCGCCATCGAGACCGAGAAGCACCTCCCGGCCCACGCCGAGCTCAAGGTCCCCGAGGGCGCTACCGGCACCCGCGTTGTCAACAACGTCGTGGGCATGTCCGCCGTCCAGATGGCCACCACGGTTGGCGCCAAGTGCATCACGGTGCCCACCACCACCGGCCGCACCGCCCGCCTCATCTCGCACTTCCGCCCGAACATGCCCATCCTGGCCTTCTCCCGCCACGAGTGGGCCGTCCAGCAGATGATCATGTACTGGGGCGTGATCCCGCGCCAGGCCGAGATCACGCAGGGCACCGTCAACGGCACCATCGTGAAGGCCGTCGAGACGGCCAAGGAGTGCGGCTTTGTCGAGAAGGGCGACCTCACCGTTGCCACCGCCGGCGATGCCCGCCTCTCCGTTGAGCTCGAGGGCAAGATCTCCTCGACCAACCTCGCCTACGTGGCCCAGGTGCGCTAAAACACGCTCACCGCGATGCCTGCGCCCGCTTTGGCAATCCTGCCGTTATAAGGAGGCCGCTGGATATTCCAGCGGCCTCCTTTTTGGTATATCAAACCCTCTACCAGCGTCCGGTCGTCGTCGCCCCTCTCGCGCGCGTCGTTGCCCCCGCGTCGTCAGCTCCACATTGGCAGCCTCAGCCTCACACCGGCAGCGCCCATCCCACATTGGCAGCCTCAGCCTCACACCGGCAGCGTCAACCCCGCGCCGGCAGTGCCCATCCCGCATTGGCATCCTCCACCCCGAACGCTTATCTACGCCATGTTTCAACTTGTCACAGCGTTTTGCACACCCTCCATACCGCAAATCGGGCGAAAAGGTAACGAATTTCGACTTAGGGTAAGTAGACCCCTAAAGGTAAAGAAGTTTATCTGCGCAAACGAGGTGCCACTCTGCTATCTACTTAGGGTGTCTTCAAATTCGTTACCTTTTCGCCCGATTTGCGACAGCGATCTTGTCTCCCACCATCTGGATAGCCCTCATAACCCGCTGGGTACAAGGGCGAACACCCCGTTTGAGGCCTTTTTGCTGCAGCATGCGCGTACTTCTCTTTGAGCATCTCGCACCGTCGCATCAACCGGCCTCGTCAGATCAAAGGAGGCTCGAAATGCATGAATTCTTTTGCGGTCCAACATCGTTTGCGCTGCATCGGATCCCACCGCAGGCTAAACAGGTACTTCCCGCCTTTCCTTATATTGAGACAAGCCTCGACCGTAGGCGACTCAGCCTCCATGAACCTGAAAGCTATTGGCCCAGCCTCCCCTTGCACATCCTCTGCGCGGACAAGACAGGCAAGACGCGCGCCATGGGGATCCGAGAACACGTGCTCACCGCCGAGATTCCACCCGGTTCGTTTCAAACCGATAACACGCTTGGGCTTACATTCGCATCGCCCCAGCTCACGTTGCTCACCCTGGCGCCACTCGTTTCTATCTACCAGCTCGCCATGGCAGCCTATGAGCTCTGCGGGGCGTTCGCCATCTTTGACCCTGGGCCAGAGCTGCAAGAGCAGATCGACATCGCCAACGCCCAACGCCTCGTCTGGCCCGGAGGCTGGCGTCAAGTCCACAGCAAGGATGGAGTCGCAGCCAGCCTGTGGATTCGCGATCCTCTCCTGACCATACCGGAACTCGAACGCTACTGCGCGCAGACAAAGGGCGTTCGGGGAAATGTCAAACTTGTCAAAGCGCTACGCATGGTCAACGGAGTGTGTGCGTCACCTCTGGAGGTCCAGGCATCCATGCTTCTTGGGCTTCCACCTCGCCTGGGTGGAGAGGGCCTTGGGCCATTTGACAATAACCACGCCATCGCCCTTACGCCGGCAGCGCGAACGCTCGCGGGCCAAAATACATGCTATGCCGATCTGTACTTCGAGGGAACCAGCGATCGAGCGCCCATCGTTGTCGAGTGTCAAGGCAGGGTCGTTCACGACAGCCCAGAGCAAGGCGGCGTAGACGCAAACCGAACACTTGCCCTGCAGGAAATGGACATGGACGTGATCCTGCTCACCAAAGAACAACTTGCCGAGCAGGTGCGTTTTGATACGCTCGTCGGCCATCTACGATGTAAACTTGGCGTGCGCAAGCGCGCAAAGTCCAAGACGGCCCTGCGAGAAGCCACCGCCTTAAGGGAGCACCTCTTTGGTGACTGGGAGACGTACTATCTTCCCCAAAGAGATCTCGAACATCGGAATCGCTTACGGACCAAGCGCCACAAGGCTCAATAAAAAAGGGCCAAGGCAGTTCGAAAGACAGTAAGCCGCAGCAAATCATGCTGTAAAGGACCCAAAGCGGTTCGGGAAACAGCGAACATCAATGGCCATGTATCGCAGCAAGCTCGCGCCGTGATGGACAAGGACCTCCATGGACTCGCATCGCAATGTGCTCGCAGCGCGATTAGCTCGCAGCGCGATAAACTTGGAGCGCATGAGCCCGAACTACCATGGGCCCGGACCTCAACGAGTTCATACGGCCACCAACTCGCATGGCCACGAACTTAAACCGTCCAGGCGGCAATAATCCAGATCCCCTAAAGGCGCCCGCCCATAAGCCGCTCTGCAGCACGCACCCCTTAAAGACGCTCGTCTATAAGCCGCTCCGCAGCATGCTGCACCTCGTCAAACGTCGCCGCGAAGAACTCCTTGGTGAGCAGGCGATACGACGCCGGGGCAGCCAGGTGATTGGTGCGCACGACCTCATGAGCGATGGCGCAGGTAAAATAGACGGACCGCTCATCAATCGCATACTGGGGAAATTGCGCCGCGGTATCGATGAGCCCCGGGGTTGGAGCCGGGAATGCGTCGATCGCCAACGACTTGCCAAACTGGTCGAAATCTCCCTGTTTCTTGATGCGAAAACCCTTGCTCGGCTTCTCGCCCAGCGCGTCCAGGTAATCGCTCACGCGCGAATTCCAGATGGTGTCCGCCAGCAAATGGGTCCATGCGCCGAGCACCATATCGAACAGCGAGTGTCGCGCGGCGGCGGGCAGGGCCGACGCACGGGCGGTCTCGTCAAAGGCCTCCTCCTGAAAGCGGGCAGAATGCGCCGGGTCAAACTCCAGCTCGTACGTGGGCGCGTGCGCGGGTGACACGTGCGCCACCTCGCGCGCGAGAGATCCAGCGTCACCTGGCTTTGCGCCGAAGGGCATTGCAGCGGCCTCCTCGCCGGCAGCAGATGCAGTGGCAGACGCAGCGGCGATCCCGTCGGCGGCGGGCACGGCGGCAATACCTTCGGCAGCAGGCACAGCGACAGCAGGCACGGCGGCAATCCCGTCGACTGCGATAGAGGGCTCCGGGGACTTCGATCCGGCAGCACCGATGGCATCGACGACGCCGTCGGTAGAGATGCCACCGCCTCCGGCACGTCCATTTGCAATCCCCAGCTCAGAGAGCATGGGCGCGACATACTGCGCCCAAAACTCGGCCTCGCGCGGCTTGGGGATGTGCTCGGGCTTGGCAAAATGCGTGACGCGGTACGGAATCGGGTGCACAATGCCCGGCACCATGTAGCCCACGTAGATGTCGGGGATGAGGTTGCCAAACAGAAAGGCATTGCGGTCGCGCACCACACGCGCCACAGGACCATCTTTAGCGAGCAGGCCCTCGGCATGTGCGATATGAATGTTCCAGCTCGGCATATCCCAGCCTTTCTTCTGTAACTTGGCCGAACGCCCCGCCCCTTCCGCACAATCGCCGGACAGGACGGGGCGCCTTCCCCACGCGAACGTGGCAACCCTCCAAGAGCATCCCAAGCTGCCCTGAAAGAGGAGGCCGCACGCCTCATGCACAGCGCCCCAGCGATTGAAGGGCGAGATGGGGCGCCCGCCCTAGCACCCAATAGTTTCCCAGGTGCCCCAGGTCGTCCCGAAAGAGGAGGGCGCACACCTTATGTGCGGCGCCCGACGATTGAGGGGCGAGATGAGGTGCCTGGGGAACTTTTGCCTAGGAGCGGACCTCGCCGCCGGTTGCCTTGCACACCTTCGTAACCAGCTTGGAGTGAGCCTTCTCCACTTCCTCGCTCGTGAGCGTGTGGTCGTCGGCGCGATAGGTGAGCGCGAACGCCATGGACTTCTTGCCCTCGCCCACGCGCTCGGCATCGCGGTACACGTCGAACAGGCGCACGCCCACCAGGAGCTTGCCGCCGGCGGAGCGCAGACGGCGCTCCAGGTCCTCGCAGGTGACGGAGTCGTCGACCACGATGGCGAGATCGTGCTCGACGCTCGGGAACTGCGAGAACTCGCGATAGGCCTCCTGGGCCCCGGAGAGCTTGAGCAGCGCCTCGAGGTTGAGCTCGAACGCGACCACGGGAATGTCGATGCCGTAGGCCTCGCGCGCGTCGGGGTGGATCTCGCCGACCCAGCCGAGCACGGTGCCGCCGGAGAGGACCTCGGCGCAGCGCCCGGGCTGAAGGAAGGCGTAGCCCTCGCCCTCGGCGGCGCGGAAGCGGACCTTCGGGATGCGCATCTGCTCCAGCAGCTCCTCGACAACGCCCTTGCCGTCGAAGAAGCGCAGCGGCATGGGCTTGTAATTCCACGTCACGTCGCCCATGGAGCCGGACATGACGCCCGCGACGGCCTCGCGCTCCTTGGGCGCGCTGGCGTTCTCGCGGCCGAAGAAGAGGGTGCCGATCTCATAGAGCTGCACGTTCGCCGTGCTGTGCTTGATGTTGAACTCGACGGACTGCAGAAGACCCGGGATGAGCGAGCGGCGCATCTCGGTCTGCTCGGCGACGAGCGGGTTCATGAGCTCGACGGCGCAGCCGCGGCCCTCCTCCGTCATGCCGATGCGCTCGAGGTCGCCCGGCGCGGCGAAGGAGAAATTCATGGTCTCGTTGAGGCCGCAGGAGCGCAGGATCCGCCCGACCTTACGGGTAAGGCGCTGCTCGCGGGTGAGGCCGCCGATGTGATTCTTGGCGGCGGGGATGGTGGCCTCGACGCGGCCCATGCCCCAGATGCGCAGGATCTCCTCGATCAGGTCGATCTCGCGCGGGAGGTCGGGGCGGAAGGTCGGCGGCGTCACCGTGTACACGAGGTCCTCACCCTCGCCTGCGCACGCAACCGTGCAGCCCAGGCGACCGAGGGTCTTCTCGATAAAGGCGGGCTCGATGGCGGCGCCGCAGATGGCGTGCACGCGCGCCAGGCGAAGCGTCACCGGCTCGACCGTGCGGGGCGCCGGGTACACGTCCACGCAGCCCGGGGCAACAGCGCCGCCGGCGAGGTCCTCGATGAGGGCGCAGGCGATGTTGGCCACGTCCACGCAGCCCGTCTCGTCCACCTGGCGCTCAAAACGGATGGAAGCGTCGGAGATGAGCGCGAGATCGCGGCTCGTGTGGGAGGTGCGGCCCGCGTTGAAGCAGGCGCTCTCCACCAGGACGTCGACGGTCGCATCGGTGACCTCGGAGTCCATGCCGCCCATAACGCCCGCGAGCGCCACCGGGGTTACGCCCGCCTCACCCGTGGCGATGAGGCCCATGCCGGCGGACAGCGTGCGCTCCACGTCGTCGAGCGTGCGGAACTGCTCGCCCTCGCGCGCAGCGCGGACCGCCACGGCGCGCTTGCCGTCGCGCTCCTCAAAAGCGGAGAGGTCGAAGGCGTGCAGCGGCTGGCCGGTGAGCATCATCGCGTAGTTGGTGATGTCGACCACGTTGTTGTGCGTGCGCACACCGCAGGCGTTCAAGCGCTGGACCAGCCAATCGGGCGAGGGGCCCACCTTCACGTTGCGCACCACGCGCGCCACGTAGCGATCGCACAGACCCTCGTCGAGCAGCTCGACCGAGACGGTATCCTCGGCGCTCGCGCCGGACTCCTCGCGCACCTGCGGGAGCTCGACGGAGAAATCGCGGTCGTAGATGGCGCCGACCTCGCGGGCGATGCCGATCATGGACAGGCAGTCAGGGCGGTTGGGCGTGATCTCGCAGTCGAGCACCACGTCGGAGCTGCCCAGATACTGGGAGAGCGGCATGCCCACCGGGGCGTCCTGCGGCAGGATCCAAATGCCCTCATGGTCGGAGGACAGGCCGAGCTCGCGCGCGGAGCAGTTCATGCCCATCGACACCACGCCGCGGAGCTTGCCCTTCTTGATCTTGACGTCGCCGGGCAGCACCGCGCCCACCATGGCGGTCACGATGTGGTCGCCCTCGTTGAAGTTCTGCGCGCCGCACACGATCTGCAGCGGCTCGGGGTTGCCCTCGGCGTCGACGTTGTTGGCGCCCACGTCAACCGAACAGACCCACAGATGGTCCGAGTCGGGATGGGCGGTCTTGGAGAGCACCTGCGCGGTGACCACGTGGTCAAAGGCCTCGCCCACGGTCTCGATCGCCTCGACCTCGGTGCCCGTGCGGATGAACTCGCGGGAGAGCTCGGCCGAGTCCTCCGGCAGCTCAACCATGGTGGAAAGCCAGTCGTAAGAAACTTTCATCTCAAACCTCTTCTATGCGCACCTCAATTTGGGGACAGTCCCTAAATTGAGGCGGAAAACTCAATACGAAACGACTCAACAACAAAGACGGGTTGTCCAGGTGCCCGAGATTCGGGTGAAAGAGGAGGGCGCACGCCTGGTGTGCGGCGCCCGACGATTGAACCCGAAGGTCGGGTGCCTGGGCAAGCCGCCGGGACTAGAACTGATTCAGGAAGCGCATATCGCCTGTGACCAGCGTACGCAGGTCGGGCAGGTCGTAGCGAAGCGCCGCGATGCGCTCCACGCCCGCGCCGAACGCGAAGCCCGTGTACTCGTTGGGGTCGATGCCGCAGTTGACGAGCACGTTGGGGTCGACCATGCCGGCACCCAGGATCTCGATCCAACCGGAGTGCTTGCAGAACGGGCAGCCCTCGCCACCACACACGCCGCAGCTCACGTCGACCTCGCAGGAGGGCTCGGTGAACGGGAAGAAGTGCGGGCGGTAGCGCGTGGCGCGGTCCTCGCCGAACATGCACTTCACAAAGTAGTCGAGCGTGCCCTTGAGGTCGCCGAACGTGATGCCCTTGTCCACCACGAGGCCCTCGACCTGGTGGAACTGCGGCAGATGGCAGGCATCGGCCGTGTCGGGGCGGTACACGCGGCCCGGGGCGATCATGTAGATGGGCGGCTCCTGCGTCTCCATGGTGTGCACCTGAACGCCGGAGGTCTGGGTGCGCAGCAGCACGTCGGACTCGCCATGGGCGTGCTCCTCGGGGTGAGCGGCCGTGCCGGGCGCGTTGTCGCGCACGTAGAACGTATCGCGGGCCGAACGGCTCGGGTGGTCGAGCGGGGCGTTCAGCGCGGTGAAGTTGTACCAGCTGGACTCGACCTGCGGACCCTTCTCCACGGTGTAGCCGATACCGCAGAAGACGTCCTCGATCTCCTCGATGATCTGGTTGATGAGGTGGGCGTGACCGATGTGCGGGCGGGCGCCGGGCAGCGTGATGTCCACGGCCTCGGTGGCCATGAGCTCGCGCACGGCGGCGCGCTTCATCTCCTGCATACGCGCGTTGAGCAGAGTCTCGGCCATGCGGCGCATCTCGTTGGCGCGCTTGCCGAGCACCGGTCGCTCCTCGGGCGTGATCTTGCCCATCATGCGCATGAGGCCGGTGATCTCGCCCTTGCGGCCCATGAGGGCCACGCGCGCGGCCTCGAGCTTCTCCGCCGTCTCGGCGCCCTCGATCATCTCGCGGGCTCGCTGCTCGAGCTCCTCAAGTTCGTCGATCAGACTCATCTGTTCCCCTCTCCTGTTATGCGGCGCGCCGGGCAGCGCGCCGATGTGTTCCATAGAAAAATCCGCCCCTGGGATCGTGCATTCGCACTGCCCAAGGACGGATCTTGATTTCCGCGGTACCACCTTGATTGGCCGCCGGTTGTCTGCCCGGCGAACCCTCTTTTGCCCGATGTCGCGCGGGCGCGCGGCTTCCCTACTCAGCGCGCAATTGGGGTCGGGTGCAGATCGCATATCGCCCCGGTGCCATCGCGACGCGGGAAACCCCTCGCCGGAAGGCGGCCGTTCAGGTCGCAGCTCGGGAGTGAACTCAGGTCTCGTCGCCGCGGGCGGGCTTGCAGCCGGTGACCCTCCCTCTCTGTGCGGCGAGACGAAAGAGGCCCAACCTCTCCGTCAACGCAGTGGTCAAGATGATAGCACATAGAAGGTTTGCGATTGAGAACGAGTGCCTTTGCACATGACTCGAAATCAGGGTCTACGCATACCCGACAAACCCCGCGCCCAGGGAATCGGCCGCATCTCATCATGGGCGACCTCACCCCATCAGTAAAGCGCGCCTACCCCATTGGCACAACCCAAGCCTCCCCAAGTGTTCAGTTTGCACCTGTCCCCAATGTTACGGGATGGCACGTTAAGGCCACTCCGGGACCACAACCGAAGGGCAATGGGTACACTCAAAGGCAATGACCACATTCCACCCGCAAGGAGGACTCATGGCGAACGCCACCCCCGAACAGCTCACCTCGCGCCTTCGCGCGCTCGAGTCCAAGCTCTGGACCCGCGAGTACCTTATGAAGATCGCCGTGTTCGACGGCGCCACCATCGCGCCCGAGAACGGGGCGGCCGCGCGCGGCGATGCGATGGGCGCGCTTGCCGGCGAGCACCACGAGCTGCTCACCAGCAGCGACGCGTGCGCGCTCGTGTCCGAGCTCGAAGCCGCCGTTGCCGCGGGCAAGCTCACCGATCCCCAGGTCGCGGCGGAGGTGCGCACCCTCGCCCGCGACCAGCGCGAGGCCCGCGCGCTGCCAACCGAGGAGGTCGAGGCGTGGAGCCGCCTGACCTGCGAGGCCGACGCCGTGTGGCACAAGGCGAAGAACGCCAACGACTGGGCGAGCTTTGAGCCCTACGTGGACCGCATCGTCGAGACGCTCAAGCGCCACGCCGGCTATATGGACCCCACGCGCGACCCCTACGACGTGTGGCTCGACCAGTACGAGCGCGGCATGGACGCCCGCGCCTGCGACCAGTTCTTCGACGCCGTGCGCCAGACCGTGGTGCCGCTCGTCCACGCAATCGGCGAGCGCGGCACGCAGCCCGAGGCGCCGTTCCTCACCGCGCACGTGCCCGACACGGTGCAGCGCGCGATGTCGTTCGACCTCATGAAGCTCGTGGGCCTCGATCTCGCGGACACCTGCCTCGCCTTCACCGAACACCCCTTCTCTGTGGGCTTCGCCGTGGGCGACGCGCGCGTAGCCACCCACATTTACGAGGACAACCTGCTCTCCAACGTGTACTCCGTCATCCACGAAGCGGGACACGCGTCCTATGAGCTGGGCGTCAACCCCGCGTACGCGCGCACGTGCCTGGAGGGCGGCACCTCGTTTGGCATTCACGAGAGCCAAAGCCGCTTCTTCGAGAACACTGCGGGCCGCAGCCGTGCATTTATGACGCCGCTGCTCGCCCTGTTGCGCAAACATGTACCCGAGGTCTATGGCAGCGTGAGCGAGGATGAGCTGTACCGTGCGGTCAACATCGCGCAGCCCTCGCTCGTGCGCACCGAAGCCGACGAGCTCACGTACCCGCTCCACATCATGATCCGCTACGACATCGAGCGTATGCTGTTCGCGGGCGAGGCGACCGCCAAGGACGTGCCCGCGCTGTGGGCCCAAAAGACCCGCGAGTACCTGGGGCTCGACGTGCCCAACGACACTTTGGGCTGCCTGCAGGATACGCACTGGAGCGGCGGCAGCTTTGGCTACTTCCCCACGTACGCGCTGGGTTCCGCCTACGATGCGCAGTACGTCCCTGCCATGGAGCGCGCGGGCGTGGACCTCGACGCAGCCTGCGCCGCGGGCGACCTTGCCCCCGTACGTGCATGGCTGCGCGAGAACATCTGGCAATGGGGCCGCGGCAAGGACGCCGGCGAGCTTGTCGAGGCCGCCTGCGGCGCGCCGTTCGACGCCACGTTCTACTGCGATTACCTGGCCAAGAAGTTCGGCGAGCTCTACCAGCTGTAACGGCGCGCGAGAAGCTGCGACGCCACATGAGCCCAAAGCCTTGACGGCCCGCGCCGAACACGGCGGCTTGCGCCTGACGCGGCGGCTTGCGCCTGACGCGGCGGCTTGCGCTTGACGCGGCGGTCTGTATCGGGCACAGCGGTTTGCGCCGGAAAAAGCGGTTTGCGCGAGCGCTTCATATCGGGCAATAACCGCGCCGCAGCCTTCCCCGTGCCGCCGCCCTTCCAGCAAGCATCGCGTGCACCAAATCGCGTGCACCAAAAGAGGCGCCGTTCGATCCCTCAAGCGATCGAACGGCGCCTCTTTGCCTCCCCATCAAACGTTAATTCGCAAATGCGCGGATAATACTCGACCCCTCGAAGTAGCCCGAAAACCCGCAACCCATCTACCTGCTGTTTTTTCTGCAGCTATGACGCCGCTAATCAACCCGGTCGTTATTTATCCGCGCATTTGCGAATTTGCGCAACGGAAATGGCCACCGCGTCGCGGAAAACGCGTCGAGAGGCACCCCCACACCGCAAAAAACGCTTCGAACGGCGCCCTGCACGGAGAGAATGCCCAAAGCGGCGCCCATGCCGCAGGAAAAACGTCAGCGGCGGCTCGCCAACATGCGAAAAGCGTTGCGCAGCGTGCTGCGCAACGCTTGCTATCTGCGCAGCGTGCGACATATGTGCGGATCCTATTATCTGTGCAGTGCCGCGCGCACCATCTGCGCAGCGCATGTCATCTGCGCCGTGCGCGCTACCGAAACGATCGTGCCGGCGGCCGCGCTAGGCCGCGCTGCATGCGCCACCTGCACAGCGCGCGTCACACCGTAAGGAACACCATCACGATGATGCAGGCAAAACCGATAAGGTCAGTAGGGGCAAACACCGTGCCGAGCATCAGCGCGCTCGTGACCGTGGCCGAAACCGGCTCGACCGTGCCGATCAGGCTCGCGCGCACGCTGCCGATGTCCTTAACGCCCTGCATATAAAGCGCATACGCAAGGCACGACCCAACAAAGATAAGCACGGTGAGCGCCTGCCAACCCGCGGCGTCAAGCGCCGGGACGTTGTTCCACGGCTGCACCACCAGCGAGGTCACAATGCCCGACGAGAACATCGCCGTGCCCGTCACGATCGATGAACCGTACTTGGGCAGAATGCGGCCAGGGATGATTGTCATGCACGCCGCACCAAAAGCAGCGATAAGTCCCACGACCAGGCCCTCGAAAGGAATCGCCAGGCGCGTGGGGTCCCCGCCCGTCGCAATGAGAAACGTTCCGCCAAAAGCCAGCACCACACCCGCGACCTCGCGCCGGCGCGGGGCCCGGTGCTGACGCACGCAGCTGAACGCCATGATGATTACCAGTTGCAAGCACTGCAAGACAGTCGCGGTCCCCGCATTGGTAAGCCGGACCGCCAACAGGTAAAACAGCTGATTTAAAAACACGCCCAGCACCGCCATGGCGGCCAGCGTGGCAAGGTCGCGCGGGGTTGTGAGCAGGCGCTTGAGACGCGCGCGATCGAACAACAGCACAACGACCATAAAGACGGCTCCGGCCCCAAGCTGGCGAACGGCCATCAGCCACATGGTGTCAATTTGGTAATTGGCAAACAAGAAGCTCGCCGACGTGCCGGAAAAGCCCCAGAACGATCCACCCAGCAACGTCGCGATAACGCCAATCAGGGCTTGGCGTGATGCCTTGTTATTGAGTCGCTCGCGCATCGAACGGCGCGCAGCGCGCGAGGCGGCATCGGAATCCGCGCCGGGCTTGATGGACGACGCCAGACCCATACGCTCGCGCGCGTCGCTCGCGCGCTCGGTGTCCGCCGCCCTGCACGCATTCTGGTCTGCGGCCGTGTGTTCACAAGATTCCGGGCGCCCGTTTTCCATGCACTTCCCCATCGATTCGATATCCCCTGACAGTATTCCTCGACAACCTTACCGCATGCCCCGCTACCGCCTACGAACAAAACGCAACTTTGGGCAACGCCTACGTAGGGCACGCCCGGGCAAATCGCACGCCGTGCACGAGCGCCCCCACGCAAACCGCATGCCGCGTGCGACGCGGCATGCGGCAGACGGCCTGCATGGCGCAGCAGGTGGCAGACGGCCCGTACGGCGCGGCGCAGCAGGTGGCGGCAAAAGGGCGCGTAGCGATGCCACGCGACGAGTGGGTATACTGGGCGAAGCAATCGACCTCCATAAAGGAAGGAGCTTTTATGTCCAACACCGCCACATCGGATCAGATGTCCCCTCAAAACAGGGCTACGCGCACAAACGAAGTCCAGACCATAGCATGCGAGGGCGCAGCTCCCTCCCCCACGCGCGAACAAGTGCCCGCAAACGCAGGCACAACCCAACCCCCTGCATGCGAACATGCAGCGCAGGCCCCTGTGCACACGCCCGAGGTGCAGTCCTCCCCTCGAGACCAGGCCACGAATCAAAGCGACATGCAGGCTCATGCGAGCTCAACTGAGACACAGACCCTCGCCAACCCAAGCGAAGACCAGGCCTCCGCACGCGCGCGCGCCGCGCGGCTCCTCTCCCCCGGCACCAACCTCGCGGGATTCACCGTCACGTCGTGCAAGCCCCTGGCCGAATTCGACGCCGACGCCTACGTGCTGCACCACACCACCTCCGGCGCGCGCCTGCTCTACCTCGCCTGCGAGGACGAGAACAAGGCGTTCTCCATCGCCTTCAAAACGCCCCCGACCAACGACACCGGCGTGTTCCACATCCTCGAGCACTCCGTTTTGTGCGGGTCGGCCAAGTTCCCCGTGAAGGAGCCCTTCGTCGACCTCATCAAGAGCTCCATGCAAACGTTCCTCAACGCCATGACGTACCCGGACAAGACGGTATACCCGGTGGCGAGCACCAACGAACAGGACCTGCTCAACCTCATGGACGTCTATATGGACGCCGTGCTCAACCCGGCCATCTACACCAAGCCCTCCATCTTTGAGCAGGAGGGCTGGCACTACGAGCTCGACGTCGAACCGGGCCAGCAGCTCGCCGAGGGCACCCTGCGCTATAACGGCGTGGTGTTCAACGAGATGAAGGGCGCACTCTCCGATCCCATGAGCGTGCTTGACGACGCAGTGAACCGCGCGCTGTTCCCCACGACCGCCTACGCCCGCGAATCGGGCGGCGACCCGCGAGCCATCCCGCAGCTCACCTACGGCGAGTTCCTCGACACGCACGCACGCCACTACAACCTGGCGAACAGCTACATCGTCCTGTATGGCGACATGCACATTGAGCGTGAGCTGGCGTTCTTGGACGAGCGTTACCTGGCCGACGACCCCCGCCTGCGCGACGAGGCCGCCCGCGTCCAAGCGCTGCAGGCCACGAAGGAGCCTGCGCGCGGGAATACGCGAAGCGCAAGGGGGGATCAGGGCGAATCAGCGTCCGGGCAAAAGACGATGCCCGTCCCGGCGGAAGCGCCCGTCCCGGCTGGAGCGCGCGTCTCGGCAGGCGCGTCCAGCCAGACAACGGAAAGCGCCCTGGTAGGCGCCCCCAACCAGGTGGGCGTTCTCTACCAGGTCGGCGTTCCCAACCAGGTGGGCGCCCCCAACCCGCTCACGCTCCAGAAGCCCGTCACGTGCGACTACGAGCGCGTGGAAATGGCCACCACCCCGGACAACGCCCTGGTGGGTATGGCCTACGTACTGGGCGACGCCGCGGACCGCAAGCGCCTCATCGCCGCGAACATCATGTTCGACGCCCTGCTCGGCAGCAACGAGGCGCCGGTAAAGAAGGCCGTCCTCGCCGCTGGCCTGGGCGGCAACGTGATGAGCTACACCTCCGGCGACCAGCTGCAGCCGCACACGCTCATCATCCTGCAAAACGCCCAGCCGGACGCCGCGCGCGAGTTCCGTCGCGTGATCGAGGACGAGTGCCGTCGCCTAGCAGAAGAGGGCATCCCCCGCGACCGCCTGGCCGCCGTGTTTGCCAGCGAGGAGTTCGACCTGCGCCAGCGCGACTTCGGCATCGCCGACGGCGTGGCAATCGCCTGCGACGCGCTCGGCACATGGCTCTACGAGGACACCGACGAAGCCGCCACACGCGCGCTGGAGTACGGCTCCGTGTACGACGAGCTCAAGCAGGCCCTGGACACCACGTTCTTTGAGGACCTGCTGCGCGAGATCGTGCTCGAGAGCAATCATCGCGCCCTCGTGGAGCTCGTCCCCATGGCAAACGACGCGCAGGCCGCACGCGAGGAGGAAGCCGAGCTCGCCGCCACAAAGGCAGCGCTCAGCGAGGCGGAGCTCCAGCGCATCGTGGACGACGTCGCGCTCCTGCGCGAGCGCCAGGAGGCCGAGGACACGCCCGAGGCCAAGGCGACCCTGCCGCGCCTGCACGTGAGCGACATCGGGGCCGCGCGCCCCGAACCCCAGCTCACCGTCAACAAGCAGACGCCTATCCCCTGCCTGCGCCATAACCTGCCCACGCACCAGCTCGCCTACGCGCTCACGTACTTCGACCTCTCGCACCTCGCCTTTGCCGAGCTGCCGTACGTAACGATCCTCACGCGCCTTATGCAGCAGCTCGCCACCGAGGACATGAGCGCCGGCGAACTCGACAGCTACATCGGCGCCAACCTGGGCTTCCTCTCCTTTACCACCGAGGTTGCCACGCAGCCCGACTGGAAGCTCGCGCGCCCACGCCTGCTGGTCTCCGCGGGAGCCCTGTCCGAGAAGATGGACGAACTCGCGCGTATCCCGCGCGAGGTGTGGTCCCAAACCGTCTTTGAGGACACCGACCGCATGCGCGACGTGCTCACGCAGATGCGCATCGGCATGGAGCAGGACTTCCTCATGAACGGCCACAGCGCCGCCATGGCACGCGCCCTGTCCTACGTGTCCCCCGCCGCCGTGCTCACCCAGCAGCTCTCGGGCGTGGACTTTTACCTGTTCCTGCGCGAGCTGCTCGAGCACTTCGACGAGCGCAAGGACGAGCTGTGCCGGATCCTACGCGACCTGCGCGACCGCATCTTCACCTCGACCGGCGTCGTCGCGAGCTTCACCGGCTCCGACGAGGACTTCCAGCGCTACTGGACCGCGGCGGGCGACCTGGGCCTCGCGCCGCGCACGGCGCCCGCCAAGGAGCTCTACGTGCCCTGGCCCGCAGACAAGCACGAGGCCTTTGTGATTCCCAGCGACGTGAGCTACCTGGCGCTCGCCACCGACCCGCGCGCGCTCGACATCGAGACGAACGGCGTGTGGAGCGTTGCCGCCAACGCGCTCTCCTACGACTACCTGTGGAACGAGATCCGCGTGAAGGGCGGCGCCTACGGCTGCGGGTTCCGCGCGGGCGATAAGCGCCAAGCGGGCTTTTACACGTACCGTGACCCCGAGATCGACGCCTCCCTGGCCCGCATCAAGGCGGCAGGCGCATGGCTCGAGCGCTTCGAGCCCGACGCGGACGCCTTTGAGGGCTTTATCGTGAGCTGCGTCTCGGGCATGGACGCGCCGCTCAAGCCCTACGCACTCACCAAGCGCCGCAACGCCGAGTACTTCTGCAAGATGGACGCAGGCGAGCGTGAGCGCCGGCGCGCAGAGATCCTGGCCGCCACGCCGGAGCAGTTGCGCGCCTTGGGCGCCGAAGTCACCCGCGTTGCGCAGGAGGCACCCGCCTGCGTGTTCGCCAGCCGCGATGCCATCGAGGCGAGCGATGCCGAGTGGAACATCGTGGAGCTCATGGGGGCGAGCGCCGAAGACACCGAGGGTTTCGAGGCGTAACGGCAGCCATGGACGCCGAGCACATCCTCCACACCATCGAGCCGGTCTTTGACGGCAGGTCGCGCGTGCTGGTGCTCGGCACCATGCCGTCGCCGCGCTCGCGCGAGGTCGGGTTTTACTACGGCCACCCGCAAAACCGCTTTTGGCGCGTGATGGAGCGCATGTACGGCCTTGAGGAGGGGTCGCTTGCGAGCGACCCCTCGGCGCCCGACCCCCATGCCGCGCGCCGCGCGTTTTTGCTCCGGCACCGCATCGCCCTATGGGACGTCCTGGCCGCCTGCGACATTGCGGGTGCGTCCGACGCGAGCATCGCGAACCCCGTGCCCAACGACCTCGCGCGCATCCTCGATGCGGCACCCATCCACGCGGTATGCACCACCGGCGGCAGGGCGGCCCAGTTGTGCCGCCGGTTCAACGGCAAAGCGCTCGCGCAACGGGGAATCAAGCTCGTCGAACTGCCGTCCACGAGCCCGGCAAACGCCCGCATGCGCCTGGACGACCTGGTTTTGGCGTATCGCGCGGCGAACGTGTTCGCGGATTAGCCGCCGTCCGCGCCTAGCGCTAGAATGAACAGACGAACCATCGAGAGGACGCGCCATGGCACCTGCACAACGAACGAAGACGCCAGCCACCACCACAAAGAGCACCGCCCACGAGCCCAGCAAAGCTCAGCAGGCGATTCTTGATAAAAAGGCCGATGTGCGCCGGGCCATCATCGAGGCCCGTCAGGAGCTCCGGCCCGGAGCGCGCTCGACCAAATCGCGCGAAATCTGCAACCAACTCATCGAGCAGCTGCGCGCTAGCGGCATCAAGGGCAAAAACGGCCAGCCCCCCACGCTCGCCGTGTACGCCGCCCTGCGCTACGAGGTCGACCTCGACCGGTTTATCCGCGGGGCGTACGCCTATGGCTACCGCATCGTGTTTCCCTGCATGATCCCCAACGCCGCGCAGGGCGCTATGTGCATGCGCTCGGTCTCGTGCAACAACTACCTGGGCGGCAACGTGCCGTTTATCGTGGACCCGCGCAAGCCGTGGGGCCCCGCCGTCACCGAGGAGCACCAGACGCTCACGAGCACGCGCGCCGGCGCCACGCGTCGCTTTATCCCCTCGCGCGTCAAGGGCAGCGTCCCGCCCAAAGACGATACGCGCTTCCCCGTGGTGCCGCCCTCCGAGATCGACCTGGTCATCGTGCCCGCCGTCGCCTTTGACGCCCAGGGCAATCGCTTGGGCTACGGCCTTGGAACGTACGACCATTACCTGCCCCAGCTACGCGAGGACTGTATGCTGCTCGGCGTTGCGTTTGCCGAGCAGGAAGTCGAGCTCGTGCCCTGCGACGAGCACGACCGCGCGATCCCCCAGTTCATCACCGCGTAACGACTTCATCGCGCATGCAGATATGACCCCAAGGACCATGGGCGTCCTTGGGGTCGTTTCGTTACGGTATGGAAAACGCGGGGTCCGCGATGTCGACAACCTATCGGCACACAACAGCTAGCGCTTCTTCCATTTGTCCGGGACATGCACATCGATGCGACCGCCCCGCGCAAAAAAGATAATGGCCAGCACGATGAACACACCGGGCAGCAACTTGAGGGCACCCGTCACCACAATTCCCAGCAGCGACAACACCAACGAGATAACGGCGGCAATAACAAGCAGCGCGGCGATGATATACAGGATCGACATGGCTTTCCTCCCAGATCGTTTTCCCCACTATACCCGCGCATGCCCCTTCGGGCTCGCGCATCGCCGCGTTTTCTCAACGTGTTTCACCCGGAGCGCGCAGGACCGATGCGCCGCGTCGCGCACACACAGGAACGCTTGCTCGCAACCCCCTACGCATCCCGCGGGCTTCGGGGCGCGCTCCGCCGCGCGGCGGGCATCTGCACCCGCGTGCTCACCACGGCGGCAACGCCGGCAATCAACATGCCCACGTCCAACGCGGTCTCGATGATCTCAAGCATGGCACACCTCCCATACGGCCATAATCCGTCACACAAGCACGGGCAAGAACCCAGCCTGCACCCGTGGACAGCACCACCCATCGTATCGAGCGGCACCATCCATCCACCATCCGCGACAACGCCACCTGTTCCATCGCCCGCAGGCAGCACCACCCCTCGCCGCGAACAACGTCATCAACAAACACGCCGAATAGCAAGCGGCCCGGCACACGCATCGGCGCGTACCGGGCCCGCTCATCGTAGCGCACCGGGCCCGACCCTCACATCGCTGCGCACCGGGCCCGCACGCCCTTACTGCGCGTGGCGCAGGCGGATCGAATCCTGCACGATGCCCTTGCTCATAACGTACGTCACCGCAAAGTAGCCACCGTAGCAAAGCAGGAAGATGCCGCACGTCACGCCCACGGTCCCACCAATCGACATGCCGCCGAACAGCGCCACGATCTCGATGACCACCTGCAGCGCCACGAAGGAGTGCGCAACACCCATCAGCAGCGGGAACACAAAGAAGATCGCCTGCTGCACCAAAACGGAGCGCATGATCTCGCGGTTGGACGTGCCCAGCTCGGATAGGATACGGCAATTCTTGCCGGAGTCTGCCACGCCCGAGAGCTGCTGGATCGTGAGAATCGCCGCGCATGCCACCACAAGCACGAAGCCGATATAGATGGCCAGGTAGCTGATGAGACCGTTCATGGAGTTCGTAGACTCGTAGCTCTGGGCACGCGTGGCCTCCATGCCCCAAATCGCGCTTTCGGACCCGTCTGCGTTCAGGATCTGATCCCACGAGCGGTCCTGACGTACGTAGCCCTCCGTCTCGTCGTACGTGAGACCCTCGCGATAATCGCCCAAGAAGTAGCTCGCGTACAGCGGCAGGCCACTTGCATCCACCAGCTCGTCCGGCACGACGATTGTGCCCGAATTGCTGCCCATCGAGGAGTTGAAGAAGGAGCTCGCGGCCTCGTCCACATGGTCGGCGACGGGCCGAAGCGTGCGTCCGCCAAGCTCGACCTCCACGCCCTCGCGCATGTCGGCGTTGTAGATCTTGTTCACCGACTCGCCCATGTCGCTCGTGATGAGGTAGCCATCATCGCCCAGGTCGACGTGCTCCTTACCACGGAAGTCGAGATAGCGGTTGTAGTCGCTCTCCTTCATGACCATCAGGCCCATCATGCTCGCGTTACTCGAGTTCGTACCTTTGGGCATAGGCATGTCCACCGCAGCGGCAAGATCATTCAGGCTCACCAACGGTAACTCGGTGCCTATCGGTCGCGAGTCGTAGGTTTCCACCTGGACGTGGCTGCCCAAGATGCCCGCAAGGTCGAAGGAGCGCTCCTCGGATGTGCCCTTATCGATGACGTTGCTCCGGCTCAGCTCCATGATGTCCACGGGCTCGGTCGCAAGCCTCATGGGTGCGTCGCCCGTATATGTCGGGTCGTTCACCACGTTCTCGCCAAGGTACATAACCACGCGCGAGTAATCGGCGATCGTGCTGCGCTCCACACTCGTGTTCATCACGCTGGCAATGGACATGCCGCCCGTCACGCTCGTAATGGCTAGAAACAAAATCATCGAGATGATGGCCATGGAAAAGCTCACCGTGTTCACCTTTGCGGACAGCTGGCGCACGGTGAACATGTTGAGCCCGTGCCAATACAGGCTGCGCGCGCCCTGAAGCGCTTTGAGCAGGAATCCCGACAGGCCGAAGAAGAATAGGATCGTGCCCGCAACCACGATGCCCGTGGTAAGCATGAATTGGTTCATGGCGGCATCGATCTCACTTGGCGCGCTGTCGACGGGCAGGCCGTCACGCAGCAGCCGGAAATACGCAATGCCGATGAGCACGGTGCCCAGGATGAAAATCGCCGCGGACACGATCGGGTTGCGCGTCTTGATGGCCTCGTTCTTGCGACCGGCGCTCATGAGGTCGATCACTTTGGCGCGGCGCACCACCCCCAGGTTGAACACGAGCGTCACGAGGAAAATCGCAACCAGGCAACCCACCGTGATCAAAAATGCCGGCACCGAGAAGAAGAAGTGGAAGTCGCTGATCTGCGTCTTGAACAGCGACGCCGTAAAGAACGTCATGACCTGGGAGAACCCCACGCCCAGCACGATGCCGAGCGCCAGCGCGCCACCGGAGACGATCGCCGTCTCCATGGCCATCACGCGCGAAACCTGGCCTCGGCTCATGCCGAGCACCTGGTACAGGCCGAATTCCTTTTTGCGCCGCTTCATGATGAAGTTGTTGGCATAGACCATCAAAAAGCCCATCACCACAGCCAGGAACATGGTGAGGCCGGACATGACGGTGCCCAGAAGCTCGGGCATGCCTTCTTCCTCAAGCACCAGGTCGGCCTGGACCGAGATGGTGTTGAACGCATAGAACACCGTAACGGCAAGCGTGAGCGTGAGCAGGTAGACGAGGTAATCCTTGCCCGCGCGGCGCACGTTGCCCCAAGCGAGCTTACAGAGCATCGGAGCCCTCCCCACCCATCATGGCAACGACCTCCATGATGCGGTCGAAGAACGCGCGGCGGTCGTTGTCCCCGCGGCGGAGCTCCGTGAAGATGCGACCGTCGCGGATGAAGAGCACGCGGTTGGTGTAGCTCGCGGCAAAGCTGTCGTGCGTGACCATGAGAACGGTGGCCTGGTACTGGCGGTTCATGGCCTCGAGGCTCTCGAGCAGCAGGCGGGCGTTCTTGGAGTCGAGCGCGCCCGTGGGCTCGTCGGCCAGGATGACGGCAGGATCGGTCACGAGGGCGCGCGCCGCAGCGACGCGCTGCTGCTGGCCGCCGGACATCTGGTACGGATACTTGTCCAGCACGCCGGCGATGTTCAGGCGCTGCGCCACCTGCTCCACGCGCGCGAGCGTCTCCTTGGCGGGCGTGCGGGCGATGGTGAGGGGCAGCGCGATGTTCTCGCGGGCGGTCAGGGTGTCGAGCAGGTTCGAATCCTGGAAGATGAACCCCAGCTGCTCCCGGCGGAAGCGCGTGAGCTTGTCCGACTTCAAGCGCGTGACGTCCGCGCCGTTGATGACCACGCTGCCGCTCGTCACGGTGTCGATGGTCGACACGCAGTTGAGCAGCGTGGACTTGCCGGAGCCCGAGGCGCCCATAATGCCCACGAATTCGCCCTTGTTCACCGTAAACGACACATCGGCAAGCGCGCGGGTGACGTTGTTGCGGCTGCCGTACACCTTCTCGACGTGACTCACCTCAAGAACGGGGGCTCCTTGTACTCCATATGACATGCGGCTCATTCCTTTCGTCGCCATTCTCATCAAACTCCCTATGGGTTGGCGTGGTGCCAAACGTGGCTGCGCGGCCTCAACGCCGCGCCCCTTGCCGGTGACCCTAGCGGCTCACCAGTGCCAACAGCGCGAGCATGCCCGAGGCCATGAGCGCCATCACACACAGCCACACGGTCATCTCGACCTGGCTCATGCTCGCCTGAACAGGAGCGCAATCGCCCTGAACCATGCTACCGTCCATCTTCAGCATCGCTTCCTTCATCGTATGCTTCCCTTCTTGTCAGGTTGTCCACGGGGTGCGCGGCCGAGTCGCCCGCCGTGCCTAGTCCCAGCCGCCTTTTGCTTGGCTCGCACGCGCGCAACGGCGCGACCGTGGACGCAGGCTCTCATGCCCCGTGAACAACTCGTGTTCTTCGACCCCTATACTCGCAGGAGCCACCATGCACAACCATCGATTTGGCTTACAGAAGAGTTGCATTCGTGTAAGGTTGCTTGTGAAAAACAAAACGCCCGCCGCCCGATCTGTCCGGGCAAGTGATTCCGAGAGGGGGCCCCATGAAAACCGTTCACGTTGCCGCGGGCATCATCCAACGCGATGGCGGAGAGGTTCTTGCAGTTCAGCGTGGGTACGGGGACATGGACGGCCTGTGGGAATTCCCAGGCGGAAAGGTGGAGAACGGCGAGACCCCGGCGCAGGCATGCGAGCGCGAGCTCCTCGAGGAGCTGCAGGTTCGCGTTACCGGGCTGCAGGACTTCTACACGCTTGAGTACGACTACCCCAGCTTTCACCTTTCCATGAACTGCTTTTTCTGTCGTCTTGCCGAGGGCGAGGGCGAGCCGCAGCGAAGCGACCGTCAGCGCGAGCTGCGCTGGGTCCCCAAGCAATCGCTCGCGACGCTCGAATGGATGCCGGCCGACATCGAGCTGGTCGAGCTCCTCGAGGCGCTTGGCGCCGAGGAGGAGGCGGAGAGGGCCTCGACCATAGAGTCCTCCGTCGATGAGCCCTCGGCTGCGGGATCCTCTGCCGAGAGGGCCTCCGCTGACAATCCGGCTGCCGGCACGCTCCCCACCAAGGAGCCCTCCGCTGGCAAGCCAAACGCGGGCGCGCCCTCCACCAACGCGCCCCGCGCACCAAAGAACCCGCGCAAGAAGCGCTCCCGCAAAAAGCCCGACCTGCTCGACGGCGTCGACACGTCCTCCCTCTCGACCGCCGAGACCGCCCTGGTGCGAAGGCGAGCCGCGGTGCGCAAGTCCATGCAGGGCAACAAGCGACGCGACACCAAACCCGAGCTGCTCGTGCGCCAGCGCCTGCGTACGGCGGGGCTCACGGGGTACCGCCTCGACTGGGCCAAGGCGCCCGGGCGCCCCGACATTGCCTTTCCCGGCCGCAAGGTCGCGATCTTTGTCAACGGGTGCTACTGGCATCGCTGCCCCCATTGCAGCCCCAGCGTGCCGCGAAAAAACGTCGAGTTTTGGGAGGCAAAGTTCCGCCGCAACGTCGAGCGCGACAAGCGCGCCCTCGCCGAACTCGAAGAGCTCGGCTGGCTTGCAATCACCATTTGGGAATGCGAGCTCAAGCGCGACCGCATCGACGAGACCATGGAGCGCGTCATCGAACAAGTGCGAAGCGCGGGCAAGCAGCCTGACAGCACGGCGCGCCCGTCCGCGCACCGCGAGCCGCGCCCACACCATGAGCCCTAAGGAGCCGCCATCATGCACATGGGAATGTTTCAAGCCGAGGAGTTCGGCGACCTGCAACGCCTGGTGGACGGCCTGTTCACCGGCCGCCAAACCATCGACCGCCTCGACCTCATCGTGCAGGCGGAGATCTTAGACCTCGCGCCCGACCTGCTCGAGATCGTGAACCTGGTGCCCCCGGGAACCTACGACCGCACGCGCCTGTGCGACCAGATCAACTCCGCGTTGGCGGCCCACGGCTGGGGCGCCACGTACGGGACAGTCGAGTAGCGCGCCTGCGCTACGGCGTTCAGCCTACCGCACCCAAACCGTCTCACCCTCCTTGATGGTCTCCAGGACCTCGATGTCGCAGATCTTCATCGGGTCGACCGTGAGCGGGTTGGCGTCGAGCACCGCGAGGTCGGCGAGCTTACCCGGCTCGAGGGTGCCCTTGCGGTCCTCCTCAAAGTACTCGTAGGCGGCGTTGATGGTGATGCCGCGCATCGCGTTGAACGCGTCGATGCACTGGCTTCGATCAAGCTGCACGCCACCCTTTGTCACGCGATTCACCGCGCACCACACACCGCGCAGCAAGTCGCAGGGGATGATGGGCGTGTCGGTGTGGAAGTTGAACACCAGGCCCATGTCCATGGCGTCGTGCGCCGCGGAGATGCGCGGGCCGCGCTTGGGGCCAAAGTTGCGCTGGTGCACGTCGCCCCAGAACCAGATATGCGATGCGAAGATAGACGGGATCATCTTGAGCTGCGCCATCTTCTCGTACTGATCGCGGCGCGCGGTCTGGCAGTGGATCATGACCGGGCGCAGGTTCATCTTGTTGGGGTTGTTCGAATCGGCCAGCGCGCGCTCGTAGCAGCGCAGGAGCTGATCGGCCGCGGCATCGCCGTTGCAGTGCGTGAGGATCTGGTGGTTCGTGTCGATAGCCGCCCTGCAGTTCGCATACACGGCCTCGTCATCCATGGCCGGATAGGCGCAATAGGCGGGGTCGTCGCCCTCGGACACAACTTCATACGGCTTGCTCATCCACGCGGTGCGCCCCTGCGGGGAGCCGTCGAGTACCTGCTTGTGCCCGCCAAAGCGCACGTGGTGATGATACGCGCGGCCGTCGTAGGACGCGTGCTTGTCGATGATCTCCTGCGCGGTGCCGCCAAAGCCGTCCATCGGGTAGGACACCACGTCGAGCTTGATGCGATCCGCCTCGGCGAGCGAGATCAGCGCATCGGTAAAGGGGTCCATCGTGGCGCCATCCTGGCAGGTGGTCACGCCGTGGGAAAAGTACAGGTCCTGCATGTCGTCCACGATCGCAAAGTAATCGACGTGTTCACGCGGCTCAATGACCTTGTCTTCGAGAATGGCGATCGCGGGCAGCTCCTCCCAGGGGCCGGACGGGGTTCCGTCGGCCTCGCGCAGGAACTTGCCGCCATCGGGGTCGGCAAATGAGGCGTCCACGCCGGCGAGCTCGAGCGCGCGGGTGTTGGCGGCGCCCACGTGGCCCGAGGCGTGGTTCACGATGATCGGGATCTTGCGCGACACCTCGTCCAGCTCCTGGCGAGACGGATGACGCCCCTCGACAAAGGCGTTGTGATCGTAGCCGTTGCCCTGCACCACGCCCTCGGCGGTGACGCCGCGCTTCTCGATGAAATCGCGCAGGCGCTGCTGCACCTCGGCGATGGAGGCCGCGCCCGTCAGGTCGGCGTTCGTGAAGTTCTGCGCAGTCATCATAAAGTGGCTGTGCGGGTCGATGAAACCCGGGGTGACGGTCTTGCCGCCCATGTCAATCTCCTCGGCACCGGCGTACCGGGCGCGAGCGCGGTCGAGGTCGCCGGTGAAGGCGATGGTGCCTTCGTCATCGATCACGAGCGCCTCAAAGTGGGCGTCCTCGTAGGTCATCGGCACAAAATCGGCGTTGAACAAAAGCTTCATGCCAGTTCCTTTCTCCCCCGGCGCCTCGCGGGCATGCTGGCGATGGTGCCTGACGCACGAGACGGCGGACATACCGGCGATGGGTCTGACACACGGACGGCGGTCGCGCCGGCGATGGCGCCTGACGCACGGGACAGCGGGCGCGCCCCTTTAGGCAGACCTGCGTGCGGGCTTTTTCTTGCACACGATACTCATGTAGATCATGCCGACCACGGCGGAGGCCACCGAGGCGAGTAGGATCGCGGCCTTGGCGGCGAGCTTCTCGAACGGCTCGGCGGGGAACGCCAAACCCGAGATGAGGATCGACATAGTAAAGCCGATGCCACCCAAAATGCCAACGCCCACGATATGTTTCCAGCTCACGCGGCGCGGCAGCTCGCAGATGCCGAACTTGACCATGAGGAACGTCATGCCCGCGATGCCGATGGGCTTACCGAGCACCATGCCAAAATACGTGCCCAAGGCTACCGGGTCGAGCGCTAGCGCCATGGGATCCACACCCACCAGGCGCACCTGCGCGTTGACGAACGCGAAGATCGGCAGGATGACAAAGTTCACCGGCGTGGAGATCATGCGCTCCAGTCGCATGAGCGGCGGGGTGATGCGGTGCATTACCCGCTCGGCGCCCAGCGTGGCGTGCGTAAAGTCGTGCTGGCCGAGGATGTGCGCATCGTCGTCGTAGCGGTCGACCATGTCGGGCATGTAGTCGCGCAGCCACTCCGCGAGGTGGTTCAGGCGGACGCCCGAACGCGAGGGAATCGCAAAGGCGAGGATGACGCCGGCGAGCGTGGCGTGCACGCCCGACTGGTACAGGCAAAACCACAGGACGAGACCGCCCACCACATAGGGGCGAAGACGGAAGTGCTGCGTCTTGTTGAGCATGAAGAGAACCGCCGTCACCAGCGCGGCGCACACGAGCCACTCGATACGCGGCGTCTGGCCGTAGAAGATGGCGATCGCGGCGATGGAGATGAGGTCGTCGGCGATGGCGAGCGTGGAAAAGAACACGCGGACGCCCGTGGGAACGCGGTTGCCCAGCAGCGAGAGGACACCGAGCGCGAAGGCGATGTCGGTCGCCATGGGGATGGCCCAGCCGTTCAGCGCGCCGCCCTTGTTGAGGAAGGCATAGATGCTCGCGGGAACGACCACGCCGCCCACCGCGGCGAGCATGGGCAGCAGCGCCTGACGCGGCCGGCGCAGCTCGCCCACGGTCATCTCGTACTTGAGCTCTATGCCCACGAGCAGGAAGAAGATCGCCATAAGAAAGTCGTTCACGAACAACTCGACCGACATGGAGACCGAAAAGCTGCCCACGCCGAACGTGATGGGCTCGAGCAGGAAGTGATGGATCGCCTCGTAGGCGTCCGTGTTGGCGCACACCACCGCCGCGAGCGCAGCGAGCACCATCACCGCCGCCGAGATCGTGCCGTTCCCCGTGACGCGCTCCCACAGGTCGTGGCGCGCGAGGAGCTTGCGCTGCCTCTCGGTAAATAGCTGCTCACGTGCGTCCATGCCGCTCCTTGTCGTGCTCGGGCACCAGCGGCGGCTCCGCGTCTTGACGATGCAGTGCCGCGCGCCGCCGGCGTCCCTCTCTCTGTGCGTCCCGCGCCCATCAAAAACGGCCCACATCGCCTCGGCGATGAGAGCCGCTTAAACGAGCGCTCAGTTGCTTCTATCCTACCCACAGATCTTCCCAAAGAGACATGTGTTCAGCATCGGCTCTAGACCGAATACACATATGGAGCGACGCGGGGAGGCCGGGTGGCGTGAGCCGGCGCGCCGTGCGAGAGGGTACGCGCGGCGCGAAGGGACGACCTTTGCCCACGGCGGCGACCCAGCGCACGATGAGCCTAGCGCGCTCTTCCGCCATTCGCCCGTTCCCTCACGGTCGTGCTCAGATAGAAAAAGGGCTCGTCCCATTCGGACGAGCCCCAGCAAGGAGATGCGCGTACAGCCAGATGTTAGTTGGTGGCAAGAATCGGAGCAGCGACCTGCTTCTTGCGGGAGAGTACGCCGGGCATCCACACGCCCTCGGCCACATCCTCGATCTCCAAGCCCTTCTGAGCGGCGACGGTGTCGCCCTCGAGCAGGACCTGGGAGCCCTCCTCCATGATGTCGGTGAGGCAGAGCACGATGCCGTCGGCGC
>SAMEA3387473__coassemble_1309_pt1 | contig 54104 bp, 39 predicted proteins | sample SAMEA3387473__metabat2_high_PE_001 | metagenome-assembled genome bin SAMEA3387473 (sample SAMEA3387473) | Felis catus | biome: Faeces | place: United Kingdom | collected 2012
TCGCACGCGATCCCCGTGAGCATCGGCGCAATGCTCATCACGCTCGGCGTGGTGTACGGCGACATCGGAACGTCGCCCATGTACGTCACCAAAGCCCTCCTTGCGGGCCAGGGCGGCATCATGACCGTCACCGAGGAATTCATCCTCGGCGCGCTTTCGCTCGTCATCTGGACGGTCACGCTGCTCACCACAGTCAAATACGTACTCGTCTCCCTCAAGGCCGACAATCACGGAGAGGGCGGCATCTTCGCCCTCTATAGCATCGTTCGGAAGTACGGCAAGTGGCTCATCATTCCCGCCATGCTCGGCGGCGCTGCGCTGCTCGCCGACGGCATCCTCACACCCGCGGTCACCATCACCACGGCCATCGAGGGCCTGCGCACCATCCCTGCCGTCCACGACATCATGGGCGGCAACCAGATGAACGTCGTGGTCATCACGCTCATCATCATCTGCCTGCTCTTCGCCGTGCAGCGCGCCGGTACCTCAAAGATCGGCCACGCCTTCGGGCCGGTCATGACCTTCTGGTTCCTGTTCCTCGGTGGCGCGGGCCTCGTGTACGTGCTCGGCAACCCCGTGGTGCTGCTCGCGTTCAACCCCATCCGCGGCATCAGCTTCTTGCTGTCGCCCCACAACCATGCGGGCATCATGATCTTGGGCAGCTGCTTCCTGGCCACCACTGGCGCCGAGGCGCTCTACTCCGACATGGGCCACGTGGGCCGCGGCAACATCTACGCCACCTGGCCCTTCGTCAAGATCTGCCTCATCCTCTCCTACCTCGGTCAGGGAGCCTGGCTGCTCGCCAACGCCGGCAACGCCGACCTCGCCGCCATCCCCGACCTCAACCCGTTCTTCCAGATGCTGCCAGAGGGCATGCGCCCGTTCGGCGTCATCCTGTCCACCTGCGCCGCCATCATCGCCAGCCAAGCGCTCGTGACCGGCGCGTTCTCGCTCGTTTCCGAGGCGAGCCGCCTGGACCTCATGCCCCATATGCAGGTCTTCTACCCAGCCGAGACCAAGGGTCAGCTCTACATCCCCATGGTCAACAACGTCATGTGGATTGGCTGCGTGTTTGTGGTCCTGCTCTTCCAGAGCTCCGCGCACATGGAGGCCGCCTACGGCCTGGCCATCACCATCACGATGATATGCACCTCCGTGCTGCTCTTCTTCTACCTGCACGGCATCCGCAAGATGCGCGTGTTCCCGTATATCTTCGTGATCTTCTTTGTGGCGCTTGAGGGCTTCTTCTTCGTGTCCTCGCTCACCAAGTTCTTCCATGGCGGCTACTTCACCATCCTCATGGCTGCCCTCATCATGGGCGTCATGGTGAGCTGGTATAACGGCAGCCGCGTCGAGCGCCGCCAATACACCATGCTTCCCGTGCGCAAGTACCTCGACCAGCTCGACCGCCTGCGCAACGACCATCATTACGAGACGCTTTGCGACAACCTGGTGTACCTCACCAACGGCACGTCCACCGACATGCTCGACCGCGACATTCTCTACTCGATCTTCGACAAGCACCCCAAGCGCGCCCGTGCGTATTGGTTCCTCAACGTCGAGGTCACCGAGGATCCGCACACCTTCGAGTACTCGGTCGAGAACTACGGCACCGACTTTGTGTTCCGCGTGCACCTCTACCTGGGGTACAAGGTCAACCAGCGCGTGAACGCCTATCTGCGCCAGATCGTCTCCGACATGTCCGCGTCCGGTGAGCTGCCGCCGCAGGTCCACGACTACTCGGTGTACGATAAGCCGGGGTCGATCGGCTCCTTCCGCTTCTGTCTGATCCGCAAGACGCTGGCACCCGAATCCGACGTCGAACAGCGCGAGCGCCACGCCATCGCGATGAAGTACGCCATCCGTCGTGTCGCGGGCTCACCGGTCCGCTGGTTCGGCCTTGAGAACTCCAGTGTGTTCTACGAGTACGTACCGTTGTTCACCAAGTTCAAGCCCGTCGACCGCATGGAGCGCGTAAGCGTGGAAGAGCGCCGGGCGTAAGTGCTCCGCGGCAATGAGACCGTGTGCCTCGCACCCCATTGATTCGACGATTCGAGCCCAAGGGCCGCGATGGAAATCCATCGCGGCCCCTTTTGTTGGTGGAGGCACCGGATAGAGCGACGGATTATTACACGCTGTGCACAGCCGTGTGCGGCTTTCACGGCGCCCCGAACGTGACCCGCCCCCCTCCAGTCGCGGCGCCCCGAGACGCATTGGCGGCCCTGGATAGACGCAAGTTCCGACCGCGCCCCCTAAACGTTGCGCTCCCAGGCGTGACCCGTGCCCCCCTCCAAACATTGCGTCCTCAAACGTGGCCTTCCCCCAAATGTCGCCCGCGCCCAGATGCTGCCCGTGCCCCCTCCCGGACGTTGTCTACACTCCCCTAGATGCTGTCCATGCCCCTTTCCAAGCACCGCATGTGTCCTCTCTGTGTGATTGGCTTTCAAAAATGTGTGGGGTTTATCGGCAATCCGGCCCCATACGCGAGTTTCGGCTTTTCGTTATCTGGGGTTTTACGCTCGCGGTCAGCTCTCTACATAACTCCGGTCAGATAAACCCCACACATTTTCAATTTGACCCCGGATTTCCCTTGATATAACGCTCTTCCAACCCCAAAACCAATTGGAGGGCCCATGCACGGAGAAAATGACATTCTATTTGGCTTGAGTTCGTTTCGGCTACATCGCATTCCCTACCAGGTGCTTATGTTATGTCCTCCCATCCCTCCCCTGTGGGACAACGTGCGCGATCCGCTCCTGCCAAAGCACCCCGTGATACGCGAGATTCTCGGCAGCCCGCTCCACGTGCTTGTCACCAACAGAAAAGACCGCCGAACCGCAAAGAATGTCCGCACGCACCTCGTGGAATCCCGTCTACCCGCTGGGGCGATTGTGGACTCCGTCCTCGGCGTCCAAACTTGCTCGCCGCTTTTCACGCTGCTAACCCTCGCACGCGACCTCAACACCATCGAGCTCACCATGGCCATGTACGAGTTCTGCGGGAATTTTTCCGTCTTTAAACCAAGTGAAGCAATCGAAGAGCTGCTCAAGACTCCCGAAGCCGCCGAGCTGAACAGGCAACCCGGAGCTTGGAAGAGGGTTCGCAGCTCGGCGGCAACCGCCTCGGGCAAAACATCGTCCCTTTGGATGCGTCCTCCGCTCATCTCACTCGACGAGCTGCACAGCGCCCTTGACGAGTATCCGCATTTTCACGGTAAGAAGAAATTCAGTGAGGCGGCAAATCTTGTTACCGGCGTCACGTCTTCGCCCTTCGAGGTACAGCTTTCGATGCTGCTGGCTCTCCCGGAGTCGATGGGCGGCAAAGGCATGCCGCTCTTTACCAACAACGCAAGGATCGCCTTAACCAAAGAGGCACGGAAAATGTATCCCCACAGCTTCATCCGCGCCGACCTGCTTTTTGAGGGCAACGAGAGCCGCCCCGACATCGACGTTGAATGCCAGGGCTCGATTATTCACGAGAATGAAAAACAAGCCATCAGCGATAGCGACCGATCAACTGCGTTGGCGTCTATGAATATCGAGGTGCTCTGGATCACATATGAGAAGATATCGAACGCCAGTACGTTTCGATCCATCGCGGGCCTCATTGCGAGAAGAATCGATTACCCGCTCCCCGAGTTAACCGGAGAAGCACGCAGGCGCGAGAACGAACTCAGACGAAATCTCATGATCGATTGGTCGACGCTCGGAGGCCGCCCCATGTAGCCCAGTCGGTTGAATCCGTGGACCACCTTACCGCAGGCAGGTTGAACATGCGCGGCCAGCCCACCGCCAGCAAGGCGAGCGTGCACGACCAAACCCCTGTCAGCGAGGCGAGCCCATGCCTAACCGACCCACCGCCGACAAGGCGAGCGCGCACGACCAGCCCACCGCCAGCGAAGTGAGTCCATGCCCGACCAGCACGCCGCCAGCAAGGCGAGCCCAAGCCATGCCGCTCGGCCGCCGGAAAGGATAACCAGCGCGCCGATGAAACCCCACCGATTGAACGCGCGCCCGAGCCGACAAGAACGAGAAAATGGAAACTTTCACGCTAAACAGGGGGTCTATTTTTAAAATGTGCGGGGTTTATTGGAAAGGTCTGAGTAGACCTCCTTTATTTCAAGCGTTTTCGCAGTTGGCGGTTGAGAAAAATAGGCGTCTACTCCACCCCTCCGATTTAAACCCCACACATTTTAATTTCGAACACCCTATCAGCCATTTTTACATGATCTGAAATGCGAAAATGCCCCGATTTGGAACCGGGAGCACGGGCGGAAACGAATGGAAGGCCAAACTCAAAGCGAAAACGGGAACAGCTTGATGGGACGTGGCGTCTCCGGCCCGCCCCGCGGCTTCCTGGCCCGACCTCCGGCTTCTAGACCCACCCCGCGGCTTCCTGGCCCGACCTCCGGCTTCCTGGCCCCCTGAAACTTCTAGACCCGACCTCCGGCTTCTTGGCCCATTCTATGAAAACTGCGACGAACCGCAGGCTATCGACCAAATCTCGACAATCCATGAGTACTATGTTCCCTTGTTGCTTACTGTTCACAGCGCATGGCATCAATACCGGACGAGCAGCGAGTCGCGTTCGAGCACGCGCCGCGCGTCCGCCGCAATACGTAATGAGCAAAGAAGAGGTCGTCGTATGTTCACTACCATCATTTCCCTTGCGGGGCTCGCCGCCTCCGCCTATCTGGGCCGACGGGAACTCAGCCGCCGCAAGGCTTCCGGAGAGCGCTCCGGCTTGGACTGGGCTGTCGCATTTTGCGTCATGCAGCTCATCGCCGCCCTGCTCGGCGTGCTGGGCATGGCGCCCGATGACATCCTTTCCCCCATCGTTCTGAACTTGGTGCTCACGGCGTGTGCATGGGGCAGCTTTGCCCGCGACCTCGTGTGGCAGCGCGTGACCTCCTACATCGAGCGCGGCGCCCAGGCCGAGGCGCGCACATTCGCGCCCGACTGCGCCGCCTGCGACAAGTACGAAACCTGCGGCCACCGCATTGCCAAACCCGAGGACCTCACCCTCGCTGGACGCCTGGGGGCCACCCTTCGCAAGCAGGGGCGCACTGCCAGCGCGCTCCTGCACCGCCCCACCGCCGTTCGCATCATCATCCTGCTGCTCGCGGGTCTCTTTGCCATGCTCGCACTCGAGATTCCCTCCAACCACGATCTCACGTGGTGCTACCCACTGTGCATCCTGCTCGAGTGGTCGCTCATCAGCGCCGTCATGATCGGCTTGTACCACCTGTTCCAGCGCCATGGCGTCGCCCCCGCCGTTATCGCTTTTGTACTGTGGGGCATCGGCATGGCCCAGTTCTTTGTCATCACGTTCAAGTCCATGCCCATCCAACCCGCCGACCTCTCCGCCCTGGGCACCGCCGCTGCGGTGAGCACCGGCTACGACTACATCTTTAGCGCCTTTGGTCTGTACGGCATGGCCCTGCTCGCGGTGTCGATGTTCCTGTGCTCGCTGGCATCCGAGTTCCGCGTCGCCCGCGCAGAGCGCACGCGCAAGCACGTGCTCGTTAACCTGCTCGTGGGAGTGTTGTGCCTCGCCGGCGTGACCGCGCACGTCACGCTCATCGACTACTACAACACCCTCAACATCACCGTGTACACGTGGCGCCCGCTCGAGAGCTACTACCGTCAGGGCTTTATCCCCACGTTCATCTCGAGCGCCCAGACTATCAAGCCCCCCGTGCCCGAGGACTACGACATGCAGGCGGCCCAGGAGCTCGAGAAGTCGCTCGCCGCGACATACGACGCCGGCGAGGGCGACGACGCCAGCCGCGTGCTCGCGCAAAAGCAGTTTGACCAGGAAAAGCCCGCGGTCATCGCCATCATGAACGAGACCTTCTCCGACCTGTCGATTTACCAGAACATGCACGCCGGCTACAACGGCCCGCAATTCTTCAAGAGCCTCCCCGACGCCCTGGCGCGCGGCACGCTGTACGTGAGCGCCTACGGCGGCGGCACATGCAACACCGAGTTTGAGTTCCTCACCGGCAACTCCATGTCTTACCTGGGCTCCGGCGTGTACCCCTACACGATCTACGACCTCAACGAGACCAAGAACCTCGCCGCGCAGTTCAAGGACCTCGGCTACACCACCACCGCCATGCACCCCAACCACGGCACAAACTGGAACCGCGAGAACGTGTACAGCGGCTTTGGGTTTGACCAGTTCCTGACCATCGAGGACTTCCAGAACGCCGACAAGCTCCGCGGCATGGTGACCGACGCCGCCACCTACGACGCGATCCTCGAGATGCTCAAAACCAACGATGAGCCGCAGTTCATCTTCGACGTCACCATGCAGAACCATTCGGGCTACGACACTGGCCTACTACCTGCCGACAAGCAGCTCAACTTCTCCATTGACGGCGAGAGCAACGCCGAGGTCAACGAGTACCTGTCGCTCATCGAGGAATCCGACCGCGCACTCGAGCAGTTCATTGGTGAGCTGCGCGAGCTCGACCGTCCCGTTGTGGTGGTGTTCTTTGGCGATCACCAGCCGTTCTTCCCCGACAAGTACAACAACCGCTGGTTCCTCAACGAGGAGAAGGCAGACCACAACATGCGCCTGTGGACCACGGATTATCTCATCTGGGCGAACTATGACGTGGCGGGCAACAGCCAGGAAAGCGCCGACATCGACCTTTCCACGAACTACCTGGGCACCGAGATGATGAACCTCATCGGAGCCCCGCTCACCGACTATCAGAAGGCCCAGCTGGTCCTGCGCCAGGCGCTGCCGGCGATCAACACCACCGGCTTCCTCGATTCCGCGGGCTCCGTGTACTTGGCGAGCGTCAAGAGCGACACCAACGCGTCCGCCGACCCCGCCATGCCCGCGAGCTCGCTGCAGCAGGCCCTCGAGGCGCGCATGCAGTACGCGCAGATTCAATACCTCGAGCTGTTTGGCGACGGCAAGGACGTCTACACCAAGCAACATCAGAGCGCCGCGAACGAGACCGACCCCAACCTTGCCCCGGGCACAACCCAGATCAAGTAGCGAAAGGTGCCGTGGACAAATAGCCGGATCGCTCGAATGGTCCGGTTTGGAGGTCCACATGCGCGCCTCGACGGCGTGAGCCTCCTTGGCGCAACGCACATGCGCAATGCACATCCACAAGATGCCGCCATCACAAAAGACTCGCCGAGAACGATTCTCGGCGAGCCTTCTTCTTTGAGGGCTGTCGTGAGGCCTTTGGGCGACCAAAGGGTGCAGCCCACATCCAACATGTCGGTTCAACTTCAAGCTACAGACCGCGCCCGCCATGCCGAACCATCTACCGACCACGGATCGCGGGCAGGACAAAGCCACGTGATGGCGGACCGCGGGCGCAAATAAGCTACAGGTCGCGCGCGGAATAGAGGCGCACGGCGATGAACGAGCTCGCCGCGTAGACTGCAAGCGAGATCGCCAGCGCGGCAAAGGCGATCAATCCCAAGCCGCCGGTCGTCTCCGCAAGCTCAATCGCGCCCTTCACCTGGTCGAGCAGCGGCCCGCCGATGACGCCCAACACAAGGAACGGCGCCACGCTCAGGACAATCATGATGAACGGCAGGTACTGCGTCGCCTTGGTCATGCCGAACTTGAAATACGCCGGCAGCGTCACGCTGCACATGCACAGTCCGATGCAGGCACAGGAAGTCGATGCGGCGAGCGTCGCCTCAAGCTGCTGATTGTCCCAGACGGCGAGGTTTGCCAAAAACTCCGGCAACTCAACCGCGGACCCCAGCGCGATAAACGCCGTCATGAGCACTGCCGCAACAGCAGCAGCGATGGCCAGCAGCAGGTTGAGCGCGTAGCGGCCCTGCACCACCTCGCGACGCGTCACGGGCATGACCAGGCGATACGACCCCCAGCCGTTCTGGTCGTCATACGCCGAGGCACTCATCGACACGCTGAACGTCACCGTCAAGAACGCCATGCCCGGCACGGACGTCAGCGAACCCATGCCCACAACCAAACACACAATCACAATTAGCATTGTGAACGTGATCTGCTTGAGGTACTTCTTGAGTACAGCGAGCTCCATCTTCATCATGCGCAGCATTACCGCTCGCCTCCTTTCGCGTTGTTGGCACCCGCCTGCATCGGCGCACCCGCCCGCATCGGCGTGCCCGCCCGCATCGGCGTGCCCTTCAACATAAGCGCCATGTAGTCGTCAATCGTGATGCGATCACACGGAATCTCGGGGAACGACTGCATAAAGGCAAACCGGTCGCTCACCAGCACGTTGATGCCGTACTCATGACGCATGTAACGCTCAGCCAGCTGACTGGATACGCCCTCGTTCTGCAGGTGCTCAAAATCGACCGCACGGCAACGAGCAACGCCCATCATGTCGCAAATCTCATCCTTGGCGCAGCGGAACACCACCCGTCCCTCGTCGATGCAGAGCACCTCATCGGCGATCTTGTCGAGGTCGCTCGTGATATGACTGCTCATGAGGATCGCGTTGACCGGTTCGCCGTTCGAGCCTTCAACCGCCACAAAGTCGCGCAGCAGATCGAGCACCTCATCGCGCGCCATAGGGTCCAAGCCCGCCGTCGCCTCATCCAGAATGAGCAAGCGCGGCTGATGCGCCAGTGCGCACGCCAGGCTCAGCTTCATACCCATACCGCGCGAAAGGTCCTTGACCGTCTTGTCGCGGTCGAGCTTGAAGCGCCTGAGCATACGCTCGAACATATCCGCGTCCCAGGCGCGATACGCGCACGCCATGAGGCCGTCCACCTCGCAAACCGTAAGATGCGGGGGCAAAGACACCGTGTCGAATACCACGCCCACCTGCTCGCGCATCTGCGCCGCCTCGCTCGGTGCGCAGGTGCCCACAGGCACGCCTAAAACGGTCGCCTGACCGCCGTCGAGACCAATCAGCCCCAACAGCGCTTTGATGGTCGTCGACTTTCCCGCGCCGTTCTGGCCGATAAAGCCCACAATCTGGCCCGCGTCCACGGTGAGGTCCACCGCGTCGAGCGTAAAGCCGTCGTAGCGCTTGGTGATCCCGCGCGCATCGATGAGCCGTTCCATACTCATTTACTCGTCACTCTCCATCAGGACGGTCATCATCTCCACGAGCTCGGCGGCACTCACGCCGATGGCGCGCGCACCCTCGATGGCACGCAGCAGATGACCCTCTACCTCGCGCAGGCGCTCCTCGCGCAAAAGCTCGTCGTTGCCGCCGGCAACAAAGCTGCCCTTGCCCTGCACGGTCTCGATGAACCCCTGGGCCTCGAGGTCGGCATAGGCGCGCTTGGTGGTAATCGCGCTCACACGCAGGCTGTTTGCGAGCGCGCGAATCGAGGGGAGCTGCTCGCCCGCCACGAGATTGCCAGCCATGATCTGATCTTTGATCTGGCTCGTGATCTGCTCGTAAATGGGCTTTGAGCTCGAGTTTGAGATGATGATGTCCACAAACAGTTTCCTTCCCAGTTGGCTCGCAAGGCGTCCCTTGGCGAGCGCTACGGCCCAGGTCGACGTCCTACCTGCGCCATAACCGAGTATAGTGTATATACTCGATAAGTACAGTATATACACACCTATGCACAGCGCAATACCCATCTTTATAAAACGACCCTCGAAGAAAACCTTCGAGGGTCGTCACGCGAATCATCGATGGAACGGGTGCCTTTCCAAACCAGCACACGCCACAGAACACCTGCTACGCCAGGCGGGCACCCACCATCTGAGCGGCGGCGGGCTTGTCAAAGTTGCCGTTCGTGGCCTTGGTCAGCGCACCCATCACACGGCCCATATCCTTCTTGGACTCGGCGCCGACCTCGGCGATAACCTGCTCAATCAGGGCAGCTAGCTCGTCGCCGGACACCTGGGCGGGCAGCAGGCTCTCGAGCACCGCCACCTGCTCGCGCAGGTTCTGCGTGCGCTCCTCGTTGTTGCCGGCCTTCTCGGACATCTCGAGTGTCTCGTTGGTCTGCTTGAGGGTGCGCTTGATCTGGGCGGTCGTCTCCTCCTCGGTGATCTCGTGCGCGCCGCCGCGCGATGCGGCGTTCTTGAGCTCGCCCAGCACCAGGCGAGTGACACCCAGGCGGACCTTGTCCTTGGCCTTCATGGCGGCGACCATCTCGGCATGCAGCTCTTCGTATGTCATGTCAAACTCCTCACTTTGCACTGGCGCGCCAAGCGTATCGGGCACCCCGTCCGAACGGCAGGGCGCCCGCAACGAATTTACTTCGCGGAATCCTTCTTGCCGTCGGCATCCTTCTTGTCCGCCTTGTCGCCCTCGGCCAGCGCCTTGTCCATGTCAACGTTGTACGGAACATCCTCGGGCATCTCGTTGATCTTGATGTCCGCCTTCTCGGTGTACTCGGTTAGCCACTCGGAGTACTTCTCGCTCTCCGCAGTCGTCTTGATGCGCTCGGCGATGGCGTCGCGAATCCCCTCGGGCACCTCGTCGATGCTGCTCACGGTCTGCACGTTGAACTGCCCCGTGCACTTGATGATGTGGTAGCCGTACGTCGTCTTGACCAGTCCGCTCATCTGCCCGTCGGAAAGGCCGCTCAGCGCGTCCTGGTACTCGGTCACAAACGTGGTGAGCTTGTCCCAACCCACATCCCCGCCGTTCTTGGCGGAACCGTCCTCGGAGTACTTCTCGGCGGCCTTGGCGAACTCGATCTCGCCGGCGTTCAGCTTGTCGAGGACCTTCTGGGCCTTGGCCTCGACCTTGGCACGCTCCTCCTCAGTCGCGTCCTCGGCCACCTTGAACAGGATGTGCGACGAGCGGCGCGCGTCGTTATAGGAACCGAGGTTCTCGTTGAGATACGCGACGATGTCCTCGTCAGAGGGCTTCTTGACGCCCGCGACCTCCTCGCGCAGCTTCTGCTGGGCCAGCGAGCTCTTGATGTTCTCGAGGTAGGTCTCCTTGGTGAAACCGAACTGCGAGATCGTCTCCACAAAAGCGTCCTCGTCGCCGCCGTTGCCCTCGACGGCGTCCTTCCACGCCTTGTCGAGGTCCTCCTGCGTCACCTTGATGCCGTAGTCCTTCTCGGCCTGCACGAGCAGGTACTGGCGAGCGATACTGTCGATGACGTTCTCGCGGTAGCTCTGGGGCGTGAGGCCCTGCTGGGAGAGATACGCCGCCCAATCCTTGTCGCTCTCGTATGCGGACTGGCGCATGCTCATGATCTGCTCGGTCACGCTGTCTTCCTTGATGTTGACGCCGTTGACCGTGGCCGCAACACCACCGGTGAGCTTGTAGTCCTCCTTGGACTGTACCTCGTTGAGAACGCCGGAGCACGCCATGGCGCTCACGGAGAGCAGCATGGCCGCGATGCCGATCACCACGAGCGCAATCTTACCGGTCTTGGAGAGCTTCTCCTTGCGCTTTGCCTTGACCTCGCGCTTGCTGGGCTTGGGGGCCTCCGCGGCATCCGCCTTGGGCGTCTCCCGCTTAATCTTGGGGCTTTTCTTACTAACAGCCATGGGCCTTCTTTCCGTTCTCGATGAGGCTGCAAAAACGCGCAGCCGCTGCAATCATATGGTCTTTTATTGTCTCACATGCGGCCGCGGCTCCGCCATAAAAAAGCGGGGCTCTCGCATTTCGCGAAGAGCCCCGCCATGCGCACATCGTATACGACGTACGGGCAGCGCTTGCACCGGGTTAGCGCGAGTTGCGGCGACGCATGATCACACCCACCACAAGCAGAACCACGGCAGCCGCAGCGATGCCGCCAATGAGCAGCATGGAGCTATCGCCGGTCTGCGGCAGGCCCGAGCCCGGCTTGCCCGGGTTGGGGTTATCCGCATTGGGTTTACCGGGGTTAGGCTTACCCGGATCGACCGGCTTTTCGGGGTCGGTCGGCTTCTCGGGATCAACCGGGGGCTCCGGAGTGTCAACACCCGGGTCGACTGGGGCATCGCCGTTCTCAACCCACTTGGCGCTCAGCACCAGGTCGGTCGTAACGGGGGCATCGAAATCCCACTCGCTCTTCCAGGTACCGTCAACGCCGTCGGTATACCAGCCGTCGAACAGGTAGCCGGCGAACTCGGGCATAGGCAGCACGGGCACCTTGTCGCCCTTCTTGACCACAATCACCAGGTCCTCGTGGCCGGGAATGCGGTCGTCGACGGTGACGGTGAACTCATCGGCGCCGGGGTCAACAACCTTAGCGTCAAGACGCAGGGATACGATGCTCTTGCCAAGCTCGCCCATGAGGGCAAAGACGGAGTTGACGTCGCCGCTCTTGTCGGCGATCACCTTCTCGGCCTCGGCGATCTTTGCCTGCAGAGCGTCCCACGTGGCATCCGTGAAGGCGTCGTGCTTGCACGAACCATCCTGCTTGATAGCCTTGGCAGCATCGACCAGGGTCTGGAGACCGGCGAAGTCGGGTGCAGCGGCGGCGTCCATCAGACGCAGCTCGGCGGCAGAGGCAAAGTTGCCAACGGACTTGGTCCAAACGATCTTCACGGCCTTAACGTTATCCTGGCGATCGAACTTGAGGGATACAGGGTTAACGCCATCAAGCTTGACCGTGCCACTAGCAACCTTGGTGAAGGTCTTGCCGTCCTGGCTCACCTCAATGTCGTAAGCCTGCATATTGCCGTTCGCACCGCTCTGGCGCGGGGTGTACACAAAGCCGTCAACGCTCATCGGCGTCTCAGAAGAGAGCGTGATGGAAATCGGCAGCTTGTTCTCGCTGTACTTGGAGTGCCACATAGTGCCAACGTTGCCGTCCAGTACCTTAGCAGCAACCTCGGCGCCGCCCTGCTCGGAGCTGGCAACGGCCTTGAGGCTCGCGGGATCGACGAAGTTTAAATCGCCACCGGTCCTGAGCTCAAGGTCGTTGAGGGCGTTCACAATGGCGTTCTCGTACGCGTCAACCGTGGACTGCATGCTCTTGGGCAGGTCCTCGCGAACCTGGGCCCAAGCGGCCTGCACGCCGGCAACGGACTCCTCGGTGAACAGACCATTGAGCAGAGCCGCGGCATCGCCGTCAAGCTGGAGCTGCGCATAAGCGTCCAGGCGGCAGTAGTCCGCCATCTCGTAAGAAGGCTTGCCATCCTCACCAGTGAGCAGGGCCTCGATCTTGGTCACGAGGCCGTCGATGTCGGCCTGAGCCGGGTTGGAGCGCTGGAACAGCGCGTACGCCTGATCAAGAAGCTCGCGCAGGCCAGGGACATCCTGTGCGGCGAGCACGGACTCGGCGGTGATAACCGCGTAGTCGAGCTCCATGGTGGAGGCGAACTCACCAGCGGTGGAGATGCGGACATCGTCCACGTAACCCTCGAAGGCGTTCTCGGTGGAACCGATCTTGTTCACAGGGAACATGCAGGTCGCCTTGAGCTTGTTGCGGCTACCGTTGCCGGTCGCGCCGATGCTCTCGACCTTCTCGCCATTCACGTAGAGCGTCACGACCTCGAACTCGTTCTTGAACTCGAGCTCAACCCACTCGTCGACCGGCAGGGTGTAGTTGAAGGAGTAGTCACGGTTCTCACGGGTGATACCGACCTTGCCGGTGCCCTTCTGAACCGCCTTGATCGTGCCGTACTCGGACTCGAACAGAACCTGCTCATCGGTGGAGGCGCTGGTGCGCTTGACCTTGACGCGCAGGTCGTTGCCCAGACCCAGGGTGGTGAGAGCGTCGTCCTTAACGGACACGTAGGACTCACCGCCGTTGAGCTTAAGGGCCTGCTTGCCGTCGACCTTAGCGAGCTCGGCGTTCTTGCCGTTCTCGAGGTCGCGGTTCATGTCGGAGGAGTCCGCGAGGGTGCCCTCCATGTTCCACTGGGCGTACATGCCGTTCTCATCGGCAGCAGCCTCGTAGCCGAAGTTCGTGTTCGGGGCGTCATCGATCTTGGCATACAGAGCCTGAGAGTCGGCCGCGCTCAGAGAGCCCTTGCCCCAGCAGTTGGCAGCGAAAGCGCCGAGAGCGCCGTCGATACGATCGTAGATGTCGTACTCAGACATACCGTTCTCGGAGACGTAGCACATGTCGTTCCACACGGCGAAGGCGCCACCGGCAACCTGCGGGTCGCCCGCAGGAATGGCAATGCCGTTCACAGCGTTCAGCGGATCGTTGTAGCAGTGCTCGTAGCTCAGGTAGTCATAGTAGTAGCCTGCGTTCGGAACGATGTAGAAATCGCCGTCGTTGCAGTCAATGAGCTCGAAGCCATCCTCGTACATCTTGTCGATGTTGGCATAGTCGAAGTTCCAGAGGTTGATCTGGCGACGCTGGCCGTCCTCGGAGATGCCCGGAACCTTGACGGAGCCGTCACCGGCGATGGAGGTCAGCGAGCCCCACACGCGGGCGGTCTTGTGATGGTCCTCGACGTACTTAAACATGTCGTTGTTAAAGCGGCGGAACGCGTTGGGGGCCGCACCGTACTCGTCGGCACCGATGTGGATCACATCGGCATCGGCGAAGACGTCGTCAGCGGCAGTCGTGCCGTCCGCGTTGGCGTCGAGGTACTCGTTAAAGATGTCCTGAACGAACCCGATGGACTCGGCGTACTGGTTCTTGAGGTCGAGGTGGTCGTTCTGACGACCGCTCGTACCCGTGCGCAGGTCCGGACGCACCTTGGTGAGCGCCAAGGAGTGAGCAGGGGTGTCGATCTCGGGAACGATGTTGACGCCGAGGTCCTTGGAGTGCTCGATAAACTCCTTGAAGTCGGCCTTGCTGTACCACACGTCGGTGGAGGTCAGGTCGGCCTGGTTCTTGCCGTCGTTGCCGCCCTTCTTGATGTCGGACTCAAGACGGAAACCAGAGTAGGCCTTCATCGGCTCCTCGAGGGTCTCGAGACCAATGAAGTTGTCGTTCAGGTGAACCTGGAAGTCGTTCATCTTGTAGAACGACATCTGCTTGGTGACCTGCTTGAGGAAGTCAAGCGTGAAGGTCTTGCGGCCAACGTCCAGGATGAAACCACGGACCTTGTACAGCGGGTAGTCGCGGGTGGTACCGACGGGGAAGCTGTTCTCGCCCGTCTTCATGCCCTGGAGAATGGTCTTGCCACCCCAGTTGGCGCCAGCGACCTCCTCGGCCGTCACGATGATGCGGTCGACCTTGGCCTCCAGCAGGTAGCCCTCATCGCCGAGGCCCTTGGAGGCATCGTCGGTCAGGGTAAAGAAGATGTCACCCGCAGCGGCAGAGGTGCCGGCAACGGCCTTGACGCCCGCGCCGGTGATCACGGAGTAATCAGACGCGAACTCCTCGGCCATGGCCTTGAGGGACTCGGAGCCGTACACCACGCGTTTGGCGGCAGACGCGGCGAACTGGCCCTCGCCGCCAGCCCACTCGCGCAGCTCGGGCAGCACGCGCGGGGCAGCGTTGGCACCGGCGGTCATGGTGCCGGGAACGATGACGTCGAACTCCTTGAACGCGTAGTCGGACTTGTCTTTCTCGTTCTCGATCTTGAAGGAGGCCTTGACCGTCACGTCGGAGATGGGACGGTAGATCTTGCCGTCCAAGCCGATGACCTGCTCGTAGTCGGTACCGTTGTACTTGATCTTGTAGCCGGCAGGAAGGTCCGTGGGCAGCGTGTACTCGAGCTCGGTCGACTCAGCGGTGACCGGCTTGACCTCAATGTCGTTGAGGTAGTCGGCAGGCTGCTTCTCGGGCGCGGGCGGGACCTCGTTCCACACCTCGAACTCCATGCAGGAGGCGCCCCAACCGGAGCTCTCCGCAGTGATCTCGAGCTTGACGTAACGGCCCATGGCAGGGGTCTCGAGCGTGATGCTCGTCTGGCCCTGGTTATTGCCCTTCACGGCCTTGACAGGCTCGCCCCACTCGGTGGTGGAATCAGAGACGTACAGGTTGAAGTCAGTGGCGTAGTTCGCGGCGCTCTCCCAGTAGAGCTCGAAGTGCTTGACCGTCTCGGACTTGCCAAGGTCGACGTAAACCCACATGGGATTATCGACCGTAGGCTTGGTCTCGGTCATCCAGCGATCGGCCTTGCTGTCCTTCTTCTTGCCATCGACAGCGCGAGCACCGTTCTCATTGTGATAGTCCTTGCTCGCCTTGGTCGGCTTCTTGAGCGCAAGGTTCGTGGCCTCCGCAGGCTTCTCGGGTGCCTCGCCCGCGATGTTCCTGATCTCGAACTCAGAGCAGGACACGTTGGGGTACGCGCTCACCTTGGTGACTTCGAGCTTCACATACTGTCCGGTCACGGGTGCATCGAGCTTGATGGTAGAAACGCCGGAGGTGTTGCCCTTCACCGCCTTGTCGGGCTCACCCCAGTCGTCCTTGCTGTCGGATACGTAGATGTTGAAATCCGTAGCGTATTCCGTGTTGCTTTCCCACGTGAGTTCAAAGAAGTTCATCTCTTGGGAGGCCCCAAGGTCGACGTACGCCCACTGCGTCGGCCCCTGCTCCGCACTCCAGCGGCCCTTCTTGGGATCCTTGTTGCCATCCGTCAGTCTGCCTGCGGGCGTTCCCTCAGCGCTTGCCGTCACGGGCTTGTTCAGCGCCAGGTTCTCCTCAGCCGCGAACACCGGTTGCGCGGGAAGAACCATGGCCGCAGCACATAGCGCCGCGAGACCACTGGCAACAAGCCCCCCCTTCCAGCGATGTTTCCTCATGCATCCTCCTTCATAGAGCGTGCCTTCCCATGCCGATCGCCCGCGATGCTTCCTACGGACATACCTATCCCTAGCATGGATTTTTATAACTCTATGAGAATTGCGGGGAATGCGTTTTGCGGTCTCGGCTCCCCGATATGCAAAAACGCGTCGAATTTATTCATACTTAAGTGGTTTGTTTGTATTGTTACCAATTGGTTGTAAACCTATATGACCTCGGGTTTTGTTGCGAGTTTTGCCTTGAGAAAGGCCCGCTCCTCCCCCGAAATCCCACCGACTTTGTTAGGTTTTGCAGTCTTCATAAGATCAGCACGTTTATGGAAGGCGATAAACGGTCTTCATTTTTCGGTGAATGGCGTCCCTGCACAAGAAGAGGGCTCTCCGCTGCAAATCGCAGCAAAGAGCCCTCTTCTTCTCAATGATGCGTTCTCCCCCATGGGAAAACTACCCTCAGATCGCAATCGAAATCGCGCGTTTGCCCAGCTGAGGGACGCCCCGCAACCAAAATTGCGGCCGCGCGCTACCGGACCTCGACCGTGAGGTTCTCCCGCACACGGATGCGCCCATCGGCCAGCATCTGCACGACCTCCGGGTACAGCACGTGCTCGATGGCGTGGATGTGCTCCTCTAGCGTATCGACGTCCCAGCCCTCCTCCACCGCGAGCGCGCGCTGCGCGATGATGGGGCCCATGTCGTACGCCGCGTTGGCGATGTGCACCGTCACGCCGGTCACCTTGACGCCGCGATCAAATGCATCCTGGATGCCGTGCGCGCCCTGAAAGCTGGGCAGCAAGGCGGGGTGGATGTTAATCACGCGGTTGGGGAACGTGGCGAGCAGCGGCGCGTGCACCATGCGCATGTAACCGGCCATAATCACGTACTCGCAGCCTGCCGCGAGCAGCTCATGGGCGATGACCTCGTCGGCCTGAATGGGGTCGGCGTAGATCTCCTTGGAGAGCGTGAGGGTCTGGATGCCCGCCGCCTCGGCGCGCTTGAGGCCGTACGCGGAGGGACGACTCGCCACCACGAGCTTGACCTGCGCGTTGAGCTCGCCCGTCTCGATGGCGTCGATGAGCGCCTGCAGATTCGTGCCGGAACCGGAGAGCAACACACCGATCGGAAGCGGGGTTCGCTCGGCCTCAGGTTGGGCAGCGCGTGCATCCTGCAGCTGGTTGATGTCGGGCATGCCGGAGGCGCAGGCCACCGCCGCGACCTCTGCCACGACGGCGTCCAGGGACAGTTCGTCCTTACTGCTCATCGGTGTACTTCACCTCGCCGGAGCCGGCGATGCAGGTGCCCACACGGAACGGCTTCTCGCCCAGGGCCTCGAGCGCCTCGGTCACGGCGGCCTCGTCCTCGGCCGGCACGATCAGCATAAGGCCAACGCCCATGTTGAAGGTCTTGCAGGCCTCGTTGGGCGTCAGGCCCGCCTGCTCGGAAACATAGGTGATCACCGGCGGGACGTCCCAACCCATGGCGGCGCCGTCGCGGTCTACCACGGCGTCGACGTTCGCGGCGAGCGCGCGGTTGAGGTTCTCGGTGATGCCGCCGCCCGTGATGTGCGCGATGGCGTGGACCTTGGAACCAGCCTCGCCGCGCAGCAGCTCGAGGATGGACTTGACGTAGATGCGGGTGGGAGCCAACAGCGCGTCGGCCAGGGTGAGGCCGTCGGCGATCTGGATGCCCTCGAGCTCGGCCTTCTTGGCCGCGGCCTCGGGCGTGCCGGGCACGATGCCGTCGACGCCGATGACCTTGCGTACCAGCGAGTAGCCGTTGGAGTGAACGCCCGTGGAGGGCAGGCCGATGATCACGTCGCCCTCACGCACGTTCGCCGGGTCGAGCATCTTGGGACGGTCGACGACGCCCACGGTAAAGCCGGCCATATCGTAATCGTCCGGGCGCATGACGCCGGGGTGCTCGGCCATCTCGCCACCCACGAGCGCGCAGCCCGCGAGCTTGCAGCCGTCGGCCACGCCCTTGACGATCTTTGCCATGTGCTCGGCCTCGATGTGACCGATCGCAACGTAATCGAGGAAGAACAGCGGCTCGGCGCCGGAGGCGAGGATGTCGTTCACGCACATGGCCACGAGGTCCTGGCCCACCGTCTCGTGACGGTCGAGGATCTGGGCGAGCACGAGCTTGGTGCCCACGCCGTCAGTACCGGAGATGAGGATCGGGTCCTCCATGTCCTTGAGCGCGGCGGCGGAGAACAGGCCGCCAAAGCCGCCGATACCGCCGATGACCTCGGGGCGGTTGGTCTCCTTGACCATCTGCTTGATGGCGTCGACCGCGCGGCCGCCCTCGGCGGTGTCCACGCCGGCGTCCTCATACGTAACGTGCTTGCTCTCGGCCATGTGGGGTTCCTTTCGACCCAGGGAATTCCTAACTCAGCATGATAGCAGGGCGTACAGCTTGGATGTGTAAAAGGGGGACGGGCCCGTTTTTACACATGGGATAGCCAAGCAAAAAGCCCGCGGCGGCGCGCCAGGCAGCCAGGCAAAAGCCCGCCGCGCATTGCTGCACGACGGGCCAAGACGCGAACGCGATGTGCAAAACGGACCCGTCCCTTTCACACGTCGCGCCCATTCGCGCTGAATTACGCATTACGCCTCGTTGCGCTCTTCCCAGCTGTGGTCGTGGTATTTCTCTTCCAGCACGTCCTTGGTCACCGGAGCGGTGCGCACCACGCCGCGCGGCACGTAGCCCTCGATGAACTTGTCGCGGCCAAAGCTGTCGGGGATCGCGACCGGGTACTCGCCCGTAAAGCAGGCGGTGCAGTAGCCGCCCTTGGGCACGCACTCCAGCAGCGCATCGACCGAGAGGAACGCCAGCGTGTCGGCGCCGATGAACTCGCAGACCTCCTCGACCGACTTGGTGGCCGAGATGAGCTGGCTCTGCTCGCCGGTGTCCACGCCGTAGAAACACGGCCAGATGTCCTCGGGGCAGTTGATGCGGATGTGAATCTCCTTGGCGCCGGCCTGACGCAGCATGCGCACGAGCTGGACCATGGTGGTGCCGCGGACGATGGAGTCGTCGACCACGACGATGCGCTTGCCCTCGATCACGTCCTTGAGCGGGTTGAGCTTGAGGCGCACGCCCATGGCGCGCAGCTCCTGCGTGGGCTCGATGAACGTGCGGGCGACGTAGCGGTTCTTGATGAGGCCCGTGCCGTAGGGGATACCGCTCTCAAAGGCGTAGCCCTCGGCGGAGGGCAGGCCGGAGTCGGGCGTGCCGATAACCATGTCGGCCTCGACCGGGCACTCCAGTGCCAGCTTGCGACCCATGTCGTAGCGGCAGGCGTACATGGACTTACCGTCCACAATGGAGTCGGGGCGCGCAAAGTAGACCTGCTCGAAGATGCAGTGCGCGGTCTTCTCGGCCGCGGGGACACCCTGCTCGGACACCAGGCCCTCGGCGGAGATGCGCAGAATCTCGCCGGGGCGGATGTCGCGCACGTACTCGGCGCCGATGATGTCGAGCGCGCAGGTCTCGGACGCCACGACCCACCCAGCGGTGGATGCGAGCACCTCGTCGCCCACCAGGTCCTCGGCGGAGGCGGCGTCGCTCGGCAGGGCGGAGGCGGCTGCCGCGGCGTTGGCGGCGGCAACGCCCTCGTCGCTGGTCAGGCGGCCGAGCACGAGCGGGCGCACGCCGTGCGGGTCGCGGAAGGCGTAGAGCGCGTTCTCGTTGATGAGCGCCATGGCGTAACCGCCGCGGATGAGCTCCATGGTCTTGCGGATGCCCTCGCGCAGGTGATGCGTCTCCTGGGTGAAGTAGCCGATGAGCTTGACGGCGACCTCGGAGTCGGAGTTGGAGTTGAACGGGACGCCGAGCTCGATGAGCTGGCGGCGCAGATCGTCGGTGTTGACGAGCGTGCCGTTGTGAGCGAGCGCGACGATGACCTCGTTGATGGTGGAAAGGTGCGGCTGCGAGGCCTCCCAGTTCTTGGCGCCGGCGGTGCCGTAGCGCACATGGCCGACGGCCAGCTGCCCGGGCAGCGCCTCGATGTCGGCGTTGGAGAACACGCGACTCACCAGTCCGAGGTCCTTGCGCACCATGACGGTGCCGCCGTCGCCCACGGCGATGCCAGCGGATTCCTGGCCGCGATGCTGCAGCGCGCGCAGGCCAAAGTACGTGAGGCGGGCGACATCGCGGTCGGGCGCCCACACGCCGAATACGCCGCACTCCTCGTGCGGATGGTCGGCGTCGGAATCGAATGCGGTGAATTCGGACAGGTTGGTGTCGAGAGACATACAGGTTCCCCTCTGGGTCCGTTCGCAGGCCGTACCGCCCTAGTATACGCGCGAATTCTCCCAGCGAAGGACGCGCGCCCGCATCCCGCGAAACTGCCAAAGTTGATGCGCGGGCCATTTGTGGCGCGTTGACTCATTATTTGCGCACTCGCTCGCCCGCGTGCGCCCATGCCATAGAATGGTGCCGGTATACCAACCACCCAACGAGGTGTTTTATGGACGAGCAGATTTCTCCGGAGGCCCAGACCGCCGGCAAGCCGACAGCCCCGGGGCCAAGCCGCGCGCGCCCCGCGTCGCGCAAACACATGGGCGTCGCCGCGAGCGACCCCACGTACCTGCCGCCCGTCAACAACCCCAACGCACCCCAACGCGACCGCAACGTTCGCGTCCCCGTGCGAAAAACCACGTATGGCAGTGGCGGGTCCGCGCAGACCGGCGGCGTCGCGCGGCGTTCCGGCGGCTACATTCCTCCCAGCAGCCCCACGCTGCAAGTCCGCGCGAATGAGGGCGGCAGCAACATCTCGCCTGGCCGGAACTATATTTCTCAGCCCAAAAAGGGGCACACGATATTCACCTCTCGCCAAGATCGGCAGCGTCGCCGCGTCAAGATCCTGCTCGCGATTCTCGTTGTCGCAACGGTGGCGCTCGCGCTGTTCTGGTTTTTTGCCCTGCGCTAATCGCGCTGTGCCCATTTGACCCGTACCCGTTTGACCTGCGCTTGCTTGTCACGCGCCCGTTTGACCCGCGCCCGCCTACTTCATGCCCGTTTATTTCACGCCCATTTAGCCCGCACCCATTTAGTCCCCGCCAATCCCCCAACGGAGAGCCCTTGAACGCACAAGACGCCGAACCCTATATTTACGCCGATAACGCCGCCACTACGCCGCTTTCACCCGCGGCGCTCGAGGCCATGATGCCGTTTTTGACGGACGCGTTCGGCAACCCGAGCGGTATTCACCGCGTGGCGCGTCAGGCGGCCGAGGCGCTTGGAGCCGCCCGCGCTCGCATAGCCGAGCTGCTGGGAGCCGACCGGGCAGACGAGGTGTATTTCACCAGCGGCGGCAGCGAATCCGACAACTGGATGCTGCGCGGCGCCGTCCAGCGGTTCCGCGACCTGTACGGCAGCGACGCCACTCCTCGCATCATTACCAGCTCCATTGAGCACCACGCCATCCTGCACTGCTGCGAGGCCCTCGAACGCGAGGGCGTCTCAGTCACGTACCTGCCCGTCGACGGGCAGGGCTTTGTGCGAGTCGAAGATCTCGAGGCGGCGCTCATCGCCAACGAGCAGGCGGCCCGTGCAGAGCGCGTCTCGAATTGTGCCGATGCCGAGCGCGACCTGGACTGCACCGATGCGACCGGCGAAAGCGCCGCTTGCAGGCCCGTAGCCACGAGCGCAAAGGACGACGGAGAGCACGCAGCCTCCATAGCAAGCCACCGCGCCGCGCGCAAATCGGGTGACCGCGAAATCGCAGGCGGTCGACACGGCGAGGACGACAGCGCCGCCCCCCACCCTCCCGCAACGGCGCTCGTGTCGATCATGCTGGCGAACAACGAGGTGGGCACCATCGAACCCATCCGAGAGCTTGCCGCTGTGGCGCATCGCCATGGCGCTCCCTTTCACACAGACGCCGTGCAGGCAGTGGGCCACATCCCCGTCAATGTTCGCGAGCTTGGCGTCGACGCGCTCTCGCTCTCGGCCCACAAGTTCCACGGTCCTCATGGCGTGGGCGCCCTGTACCTGCGCGATGGCTTTTCCATACCGCCGCTCATCGCCGGAGGCGCACAAGAGCGGGGCGAGCGAGCGGGCACCGAGAACCTTGCGGGCATCGTTGGCATGACCGCCGCTCTCGATGAGGCGGTTCGCAGTCTCGCTCGGAACGCCCAACGGGTGTCCGCCGCGCGCGATGAACTCGTGCGACATGTCCTCACTTCCTGCGGGGGCGCGCGCCTCACCGGCGCACCCTGCGCAGACGCGGCGGGGGCCGCAGACGGCCATGCGTTCACGACCCTGAGCTTAGCCAGCGCAGTTGCGGCATCGGGCCCAATCCGCACGGCCGCGACATCGGATCACGCCTGCGCCGAATCGGCGTCGAGCGAGGCCCGTACTGGATCAGAAGCAAACCCTGCCGTCGCCGTTGTCGCCGCCTCAGAAACAAACCACGACGCTGTCGCCAGCGCAGCCGCTCCAGAAACAAACCCCATCGCCACTGCCGTCGGCGCCTCAGAAGCCAACCCCGACGTCAGCCTCCCGGGAATCGCAGCCGGCCGCCGTACGCCCGGCCGCCTGCCCTCCATCGCATCATTTACCTGCGACAACGTCGACGGCGAGCTGCTCGTCGTGCTCCTCGACCGCGCAGGGGTCGCCGCGGCAACGGGATCGGCCTGCTCGACCGGCTCCACGGAGCCTTCGCACGTGCTCACCGCCATGGGCTTTTCCCCCAGCAGCGCACGCGGCGCGCTGCGCCTCTCTCTGGCCGAATCTATCACGCGCGAAGAGCTTGACCTGCTCAAACAGCGCATCCCCGCCGCCATCAAGCGCGCGCGCCTCATGAGCGGCATTGGAGCATAAGCGAAGCGTTACGCGCACGACGCCCCGCTGAGGAGCCCAAAGCTCCATATTCGATACTCATTGAACAGAGTTTGGCGTGCAACGGACGCCGCTTGACACTCGCTGGTCGCTGTTGGGCGCACCGCCTGTCGTGCACCGGGCGCTGCTGGACACCCACTGAACTCTGCCAGGCATGCACCAAACGCCACCCGGCGCACGTCGAACATTGTTTAACCCGCATGAACACGCGATACCATTGGAAAACAACGCTCGCGACACCCCGCGGCGGGCGTTTTGCCGCGCCTCTTGTCATGCACCCGCCGTTTTACCTACACATTTGTTGAAACCAATTCGACGGTCTCGCAGAGTTGCAAATTACAATAACGCCTCTACCTCCGCTTTTTGTGAAGCATGCGGCGACTTTCGCCCACCACAGCGATTTTCGTCTCAACAAATGCGCGGATAAATTCGGCACCCTTCCGCAAGCCACAAGGAACACGCGCGAAATATGCAGGTCGCAAGCCGCCCACAACACCAAAAACAACACGATCCTGAGGGCGCACACGCAAAAGGCGGGCCGTACACCACTACGGCGCACGGCCCGCCTTCTATTACCCATGCACGATGCCCGGCACAAGCTGGAGCCCGCAGGCGCAGCCTCGCACGCGACCAGGAACGCGAGCGCGCCCATGGCCGGGCACTCGTCTTAGGACAGCAGCTTACGGCCATCCTCCTCGATGGCGTCGATGAGCGCATCGGCAGCTGCGGCGTCCTCGCCCTTGGCAAAGATATAGAGCTTGATCTTGGGCTCGGTGCCGGAGGGACGCACGATGGCCTTGTTGCCGCCCTCGAGGTCGAACTCGATAACGTCGGCCTTGGGCAGGCCGTTCACGCAGGTCGCGTAGTCCACGACCGCCTCGACCTTGGCGCCGGCGATCTCAGAGGGGGCCTCAGCGCGCAGGGCTTTCATGATACCGGCCATCTTGACGGCGCCGTCGGCGCCGGGATAGCTCAGCGAGACGGTCTTGTTATGATAGTAGCCGTACTTCTCATACAGCGCGCGCATGGCCTGAACCAAGTTGAGGCCCTGCAGCTTGTAGTACTGGGCCATCTGGCAGATGAGCATGGAGGCATTGACGGCGTCCTTGTCGCGCACGTGGTCGCCGGACAGATAACCGTAGCTCTCCTCGAAGCCAAAGATGAAGCGGTCGACCTCGCCGGCGTCGGACAGGCCGGTGATGATGTCGCCGATGTACTTGAAGCCGGTCAGGCAGCGGCGCAGCTCGAAGCCGTACTCCTCGGCCAGCGCGTCAACCATGGCAGAGGACACGATGGTGGTGACGGCGACCTTGCGGGAGAGATCCTCACCGCGCTCAGCGCGCATCTTGCAGATGTAGTCGAGCAGCAGGACGCCCATCTCGTTTCCGGTCAGCAACGTGTAGTCGTCGCCATCGGCGCAGGCCACGCCCACACGGTCGGCGTCGGGGTCGGTCGCGAGCAGCAAATCGGGCTTGACCTCCTGGCACAGGTCGATGCCCTTCTGCATGGCCTCGCGGATCTCGGGGTTGGGATACGGGCAGGTGGGGAAGTCGCCGTCCGGATCGCGCTGCTCGGGGACCACGGTGATGTCGGTCACGCCCACCTTGTTGAGCACCTTGGTGACCGGGATCAGGCCCGTGCCGTTGAGCGGCGTGTACACGAGCTTGAGCGGCGCGTTGGCGATCTGCTCGGGCGTGAGGTTGTTCACGGACTTGTCCGCCACGGCATCGTAGTAGGCATCGAGCACCTCATCACCGATCCACTTGACCAGGCCCTGTTCGACGGCGGCGTCGAAGTCCATGGTCTTGACATCATGGAATGGGTCGCAGGCGTTCATGGCGGCGGAGATGGCGTCGGCGGCCTCGCTGGTGATCTGGCAGCCGTCGGGACCGTAGGCCTTGTAGCCGTTGTACGCGGCAGGGTTGTGGCTGGCGGTCATGCAGATGCCGCCGGAGCACTTAAGATAGCGCGTGGCCCAGGACAGCGTGGGCACCGGGGAGATCTTGGGGTACACGTACGAGGTCACGCCGTTGGCAGCCAGGATCGCCGCGGTGGTCTTGACGAACAGCTCGCCCTTGTTGCGGCTGTCGCGCGCGATGGCCACGGTGGGGTTCTCGAAGTTCTTGACCAGGTAGTCGGCAAAGCCCTGGGTGGCGCGACCAACCGTGTAGATGTTCATGCGGTTGGTGCCGGCGCCCAGCGTGCCACGCAGGCCCGCGGTGCCGAACGCGAGCTCCTGGAAGAACGCGTCGGTGATGGCGTCCTCGTCGCCCGCCTCCCGCATCGCCTTGAGCTCGCCGAGCAGCTCTTCATCGGTGACGTTCTCGATCCATGTATCGAGAAGCTCATGCACATCAGCCATGGTTCTGCCTTTCCCAATCCAACTTGCCGTGCGGCGCCCGCCCAAAACGGACGCGGATATCTGCATCATACGCCCCCACGATGCCCCCGGGCGCACTTTCCCGTCCGTAGCGTAGATTTATCGGCGAGGGGCGGCGGTCCATCGGAGTCGAGGCGCGTGTCCGTGTGCGGCGGGCGTCCAAACGAGGCGCGTGTCCAATCGCGACGCACGTCCAATCGCGGCTCATGTCCAATGTGTAAAACGAGGCTGCCTTCTTCTGCAAGCCATGCAGGGTGCTACCCTGTTTGACTGTACGCTGGTCCATAAGTCCGCGGAAAGGAAATGAATCATGACCAAACTCTATCAGCGTGAAGGCGCGTACATCCCGCGCGTGGCGGCCGTGCACGACATGTGCGGTTACGGCAAGTGCTCGCTCGGCGTGGCGATCCCCGTGCTCAGCGCGGCAGGTGTCGACGTCTGCCCCGTGCCCACCGCCCTGTTCAGCGCCCACACCAAGTACCCCGTCTTCCACATGCACGACACCACCAGCATGCTCGAGGCCTACCTCGACGCGTGGCGCGAGGAGAACGTCGACCTCGACGGCGTGTACTCGGGCTTCCTTGGCTCGGCAGAGCAGGTCGCCGTCATCCAGCGCCTGTACCGCGAGTACCCGAACGCCCTGCGCATCGTCGACCCCGTTATGGGCGACGGTGGCGTGAAGTACCCCACCTACACCGACGAGCTGTGCAAGGCCATGGCCGCGCTCGTCGACGGTGCCGACGTCCTCACACCCAACCTCACCGAAGCCTCGATTCTCACCGGCATCCCCTATGAGGGCCAGGATGTCTCGCTCGAATTTGTGCAGAAGAACGCCAGCGCCCTACTCGAGATGGGCGCCAAGACGGTCGTCATCAAGGGCGTTGTGCACGAGGGCGAGCAGGTCATTCGCAACTACCTCGCCAGCGCGGCGGACGGCGGCGAGGTCGAGGAGGTCGTCAGCGAGCTGCTTCCCTACATGCTGCACGGCACCGGCGACCTGTTTGCCAGCGCGCTCACTGCGGCGATTTTCACCGGCCGCACCACGCGTGAGGCTGTCGCGTTCGCCGGCGAGCTGGTCCGCGACGCCATGCGCATCACGCGCGAGCAGCCCGACTTCGAGATGCGCGGCGTCTCGTTCGAGCCCACCCTGGGCAAAGTGGCGGCACTGCTGAGCTAGCGCTTTGCGAGAAGCCGCACGGCGCGCGGGGGGGGCACGTCCCTGCATCCTGCAAAGGGCAGCGTGACGCAAGGGGAGGCGTTCCTGCACGCCTCGCGCCTAGAGCGCCCATCGCTCGACACGGCCCTCCCTGGCAGCACAGGGGACGCAGCGGCATACGGGCACCCCGGCGTGCAGGTCGAACCTGCGGAAACCGCAAAGAAAGCCCGCCCGCCCCACACGCCTCGTAGGCAAGAGGGCATACTGCATGAAAACCCGTCGCGAGAGATAACTCTCGAGGCGGGTTTTCGCGCGACACAGCCCAAACGCGACGCGAGAGTTACCTTTCGCGTCGCGTTTCATGCCGAACAAGACAAAAGATGCCTCGAGAGGTAACTCTCAAGGCATTTCAACAACAGGCCATTAGACGGCGAGAGAGAGCGAGGCAAAACGATCCGCCCTCACGCCCCTACTCACGCGCGCCCTCTTTTACACATCGCCGAACAGGGACTGCTCCTCATCGATTTCCGCCTGCGACGCTCCGGGGTTCTCGGTCAACGAGCTCACGGAGTTCACCTGCTCCTGAATCGCCTCGGCAAGATCGTCGTCCATGCCGATGATCTTGAGCTCCCAGTCGATATTTGCGGGAACGCTCGACTGCGACTTGGTCCACACGAACGTCAGCATCGCACGGCGCGCGCCTCGCGCCGGGATAAAGCCGAACAGGCTGTCGTGCTGAAACGCCCCGGACTCGTCCACGAGCGCGTACACGTTGTACACCACGCGGTTGATCTTCTCATTCAACAGCGCGTTCGTCGCCAGGGCGCTCGCCTGGATCTGCGAGTTCGACAGAAGCTCGAGCTCGTTGCGGAAGTCCGTGTCGACCACAGACACCTCGACCACGCCGGTCTTCTCGCTCGCCTCATCGACGGTAAAATCCCGCGGGAACTGCGTAAAGCCGTTGCCCCACTCCACGCCCGACTCCATGGCGTGCTCAACCGTCTCGCTGTTCGTGCGGTCGGAGAGGTTCGCCGTGTTCAGGCGCCGGCTCACGCCGTATACGATCTGCATGCCCAGCACAAACACGAACACGCCCAGGATCACCACGACCGCCGTGCGCGAGATGGTCTTTCCCACCTGCGAGCCGGAGGGGTCCTGTTCGGACAGCGGGTCGATCTTGCCCGCGCGGGCCCGGGAGCGCTCGCGGTCCGCCGCCTCGCGCTCGGCGACCGCCGTGGCACCGGCCGTGCGCCGCATGAACAGACGGCGCTTGGCGCGGCCTTCGCGAGCCGCCGCGCGATCGGGATCGAGCACGCCCGAGGCGTCGAGCTCGGAAAACAGCTCTTCCGCCTCATCCGGGGTCATGTTGTGCCTTTTGCTCATTGCCTACCTCACGTCGCGCGCGCGTGCGCCCTCAAACTGCATTCGATAGTAGCGGGCGTACGTGCCGCCGCGTGCGAGAAGCTCCTCGTGCGTGCCGCGCTCCACAACCCTGCCACGCTCGACGGTCGCGATCTCGTCGGCGTTCTTAATGGTGGACAGGCGGTGCGCGATGATGATGGTGGTGCGGTCGGCGGCCAGGCGCTCAAGCGACTCCTGCACGGCCTCCTCGCTCTCGTTGTCGAGGGCCGAGGTCGCCTCGTCCAGGATGAGGATCGCCGGGTCTTTGAGGAACACGCGGGCGATGGCCACGCGCTGCTTTTGCCCGCCGGAAAGACGACTACCGCGCTCGCCCACCACGGTGTCGTAGCCCTCGGGCAGGCTCGCGATGAAGTCGTGGATGTTGGCCTTGCGGGCCGCGTCCTCGATCTCGGCGTCGCTCGCGCCGGGGCGGCCGTAGGCGATGTTGTCGCGCAGGGTGCCGTCGAACAGGTAGACGTCCTGCTGCACCAGGCCGATGGCGCGGCGCAGGCTCTCCTGCGTCACGTCACGCACGTCCTGGCCGTCGATGCGGATGGAGCCGCTCGCCACGTCGTAGAAGCGCGGCAACAGCGAGCAAGTGGTGGACTTGCCGCCACCCGAGGGACCAACCAGCGCGATGGTCTCGCCGGGACGGATGGAGAGGTTCATATGGTCGATCACGGGGCGCTCAGGGGCGGCGCCGCCCTCGCCCACCTCGGTATCGGGATAGGAGAAGCAGACGTCGCGGTACTCGATGGCGCCCTCGCGGACCTCAAGCGGACGGGCGTCCGGCTTGTCCTGGATGTCGGGCGCGGTGCGTAGGACCTCGTCCATGCGGCGGAAGCCCGCGGCGGCCTTTTGGAAGTTCTCCGTGGAGTTCACGAGCGTCTCGATGGGCGTGGCGAACAGCGTGATGTACAGGGCGAAGGTGGCCATGTCCACCGCCGTCATCTGACCGGCGGCCACCAGGTAGCCGCCGAGCACCACGATGGTGACGTAGAGCACGCCCGTCATGAGGGCGCTCGTTGCCTGGTAACGGCCCATCACGTGGTACTGGGCGACCTTGGAGTCGAGGTAGCGGTCGTTGGACACGCGGAACTTGGCGCGCTCGGTGCGCTCGTTCGCAAAGGACTTGACCACGCGCATGCCCGCCAGCGAGTCCTGGAGCTGGGCGTTCACGTCGGAGATGCGGCGGCGGTTATCCGCGAACACGGCGCGCATGCGCAGGTTCTGGCGGACCATGATGACCACGAACACGACAGTGATCGCCGCCATGGCGCTCGCGAGCACCGGGGAGATGGTGAAGAGGATCGCGAACGCGCCGATGATCTCGATGCCGCAGATGATAATCCACTCGGGCACGTGGTGGGCCGCCTCGCAGATGTCGAACAGGTCGTTGACCACGCGGCTCATCATGTCGCCGGAGTTGTGTGCGTCAAAGTAGGCGAAGCTAAAGCGCTCGTACTGGTCGAAGAGGTCCTCGCGCATGCGGGACTCCATGCGGGCGCCCATGATGTGGCCCTGCGCGGACACAAAGTAACGGCAGGCGCAGCGCAGGGCGTAGAGCCCGATGAGCCCCGCCGCGATGTAGCCGAGCGCACCCAAAATCGCCGCCGATCCTTGGGTGAACAACCCGTTGGTGAGCGAGCGCAAGATGCTCGGAAACGCGAGGTCGATCCCCGCCAGCACCAGCGCGCACACCGTATCCGCAATAAAGAGCCCCTTGACCGGCCCATAATAAGAAAGAAACCGCTTGAACATACCCCGACGACTTTCTACCAACATTCTTCCGTTCAGCAAACCCGGCTGTCCCCTCGGCGCTCTCTCGGGCGACGCGATCTCGCCTCGGGGGGTCACCGTAGGGCGGAGGAGGTGTTTTCGGCCTGGGCGATTCCGCAGGAACGAGGACCAGCCCAGACCGAAAACACCTCCTCCGCCCGGTCAGCTACAGCCTGTGCGAGATCGCATCGCACGCGAGCGCGCCGATCACGGTCTTAGCGTCCTCGATCTTGCCGTCGAGCACCGCATCGATCAGCTCGGACAGCGGCACCAGGTCCACGTTCACGAACTCGTCGTCATCGGGATTAGCACCCGCGAACGTAAGGCCCGTCGCCATATACAGGTGGATGACCTCGTCGCAAAAGCCAGGCGTGGTGGCAATGGTGGTGAGGTGGTTGACGCGCGCGGCCTTAAAGCCCGTCTCCTCGAGCAGCTCGCGCTTGGCGCACTCGAGCGGGTCCTCGCCCGGGTCGAGCTTGCCGGCGGGAATCTCAACCGTCACGCGGTCGAGCGCGGTGCGGTATTGGCGAACCAGCACGATCTTGCCGGACTCGGTGAGCGCCACGACCGCCGAGGCGCCCGGGTGACGAATCAGGTCGCGCCCGGTCACGCGACCGTTGGGCAGCCTGACCTCCGCCGTATGCACATCGAGGATGCGACCCCGCCATGCGGGCTCCTCGGAGAGAATCTGCTCATGCAGGCCGGAGTCGCGCGGGTCGTCATCACCCAGAACGAGCACCGGCTCAATCTGTTTCTCTTCCGCATCTTGCGCATCAATCACCTCGGCCTGGGCCTCGCCCGCGCAGGCGCGCTCGGCATCCCCGGCCTCCTCGGTGTCGAGCAGCTCCGCCTCGAACTCTTTTTCGTCCATATCGTCACGATCTCCAAACACGTCGACGTCACCCTCGACGCGCTCGAATCCACCATGCATCTCTTCGCTCTTCATCTGCCTCTCCTCTCCAATCGCCATGCACGCAAAAATGTACACCCTAACGGGAGCTTAGCAGGCTCGCCTACAAACAACCCATGCCACACGGCGGGGCCGCGTCGCGCATTAAGCGGTCAAGCACGTAATCCGCAGCACCGGCACACCGTCATCACGCTGATACGCATACCCTCCGGGCGTCAACATTTGTGCCTAACGGGCATCACGTTTTGCCTGCTCACACCCACCAACCATCCAATTGCAGAGATTTCGACCGTCCACTTGCGGAGATTTCGGCCTTCCGATTGCAGTATTATTTCCCTTCCAATTGCAGCATTTTTAACCGTCCAATTGCAAATCGCATGCTGTCCGTGCAAGACCCGAACCGTCAAATCCAAGCCATTATGCACAGAGGGCCGCCGGCTTCCGGCGACCCTCATGCCCATTCGTGTTGTGGGAACGGCTCTTGGGGCTTACTCGTCCCAAGCCTCGCGGCCGCGCAGGGCGCGCAGGCCGATGTCGTGGCGCAGTGTCTTGCCCTCAAAGTCGATCTTCTCGCAGGCGGCATAGGCGAGGTCGCGCGCGGCCTCGAAGGTGTCGCCCAGGGCGGTAACGTCGAGCACGCGGCCGCCGGAGGTCACCAGCTCGCCATCCTCGTTCACGGCGGTTCCGGCGTGGTACACCGTGACGTTCTCCATGGCCTCGGCATCCTCGATGCCGGTGATGACCTTGCCCTTCTCATAAGAGCCAGGGTAGCCGGCGGAGGTGAGCACCACGGAGACCGCCCACTCGTCGCGCCAAGCGAGCTCGACCTCGTCCAAGCGCTGCTCGGCGCAGGCGAGCATGACCTCAACCAAGTCGCTGGCCAGGCGCGGCATGAGGACCTCGGTCTCGGGGTCGCCAAAGCGGGCGTTGTACTCGATGACCTTGGGGCCGGCGGGCGTGAGCATAAAACCGCCGTACAGGCAGCCGCGGAAATCGATGCTCTCGCGGTTGGCCTGGGCGATGGTCTCGTTGAGGATGCGGCACATCTCCTCGTGCTCCTCGGACGTCACAATCGGCACCGGGCTGTACACGCCCATGCCGCCGGTGTTGGGGCCCTTGTCGCCCTCGAGGGCGCGCTTGTGGTCCTGCGAGGTGGCCATCGGGCGCACCGTCTTGCCATCGGTGAAGGCCAGCAGCGTGCACTCGGGACCGGTGAGCATCTCCTCGATGACCACGGTGCTGCCGGCGGCGCCGAACGCGCCGTCAAAGCACTCATGCACGGCGTCCAGGGCCTCGTCGAGGGTGAGCGCCACCACAACGCCCTTGCCCGCGGCCAGGCCGTCGGCCTTGACGACCACCGGGGCGCCCTGCTCGCGCACGTAGGCAAGCGCGGACTCCTCGTCGGTAAAGGAGCCGTAGGCGGCCGTGGGGATACCCGCACGGGCCATGAGCTCCTTGGAGAAGCGCTTGGAGCCCTCGAGCTTGGCACCCTCGGCACCCGGGCCAAAGCACGGGATGCCCGCGGCGCGAACGGCGTCGGCCACACCGGCGACGAGCGGCGCCTCGGGGCCGATCACCACCAAACCGCAGCCGGTCTCGCGTGCAAAATCCGCCACAGCGGCGGGGTCCTCGGCATCGAGAGCCACGTTCTCGCCCGCGGCGAGCGTGCCGCCGTTGCCCGGCGCGATGTAGAGCGTGCCGCATAGCGGGGACTCGGCGAGCTTGGCCGCCAGGGCATGCTCGCGGCCGCCGCTGCCCAGCAGCAGGATGTCGATGGTCTTCTCAGGTGCGCTCATGCGTCCTCCTTATACGCAAGCGGGCCCCAAACGGAGCCCGACTTTTCACAACCAGTTTTGCTGTCTCCCGACCCCATGCTAGCGGGTCGCAGCCGCATCAACCCAACAGGTCTGTGTAACGGGCTTTCCAAGTGCCGTAGCTCGGGGTTGAAGAGAAGCGCGCCTCATGCACGGCGCCCGACGATTGAGCCCCAAGGTGCGATGCTTGGGCAGACCGTTACCAGTCCCGGACGATGGTCTGCTCGCGATCCGGGCCCACGGCGACAAAGCTCACCTTGCAACCGGCGAGCTTCTCGATGTAGGCCACGTAGTCCTGGGCGGCCTGAGGCAGCTCGTCAAAAGTGCGGCACCCGGTGATGTCGCACTTCCAGCCGGGCAGCTCCTCGTACACCGGCACGGCGTTCGCAAACGCGGCGGTGTGCTCGGGCACGGTGGTGTAGCGCGTGCCGTTCACGTCGTAGGCCCTGCAGACCTTGATGGTATCGAACTCAGACAAAACGTCGAGCTTGGTCAGGGCGATGTCGGTCAGGCCGTTCACGCGGGTGGCGTAGCGGGCGATCACGCCGTCGAACCAGCCGCAGCGGCGGCGGCGACCGGTAGTCACGCCGTACTCATAGCCGACCTCGGTGAGCGTGCGGCCGTCCTCGTCCGTGTCGTAGTCGAGCTCGGTGGGCATGGGGCCGGAACCCACGCGGGTGGTATAGGCCTTCATGATGCCGAGCACGCGGTCGATGGTCTTGACGCCCACGCCGGAGCCCGTCACGGCGCCGCCGGCGGTACAGTTGGACGAGGTGACGAACGGGTAAGTGCCGTGGTCGATGTCGAGCAGCGTTGCCTGGGCGCCCTCGAACAGGATGTTCTTGCCCTGCTCCACCAAGTCGTTGAGCAGGATGCCCGTCTCGCAGATGTAGGGGCGCAGGCGCTCGGCCATGGGCAGGTAGGACTCGCAGATCTGGTCCACCGTATAGGTGGGCAGGTTGAAGATGCGCTCGAGCTGCGGATTCACGCGGTCAAGGACGGCGGCGAGCTTGGTGCGGAACGTGCCCTCATCCAGCAGGTCCTGCATGCGAATGCCCACGCGGGCCATCTTGTCCTGGTAGCACGGGCCAATGCCGCGCTTGGTGGTGCCGATGTTGTTCTTGCCCAGCAGCTCCTCGTAGGCGCCGTCCAGGTCGACGTGATACGGCATGATCACATGCGCGTTGCCCGAGACCTTGAGGTTGGCGGTGGAAATGCCGTCACGCTCGAACATGTCGATTTCCTCGAGGAGCACGGCGGGGTTCACCACGCAGCCGTTGCCGATGACCGAGATGCAGTCCGGGTACATGATGCCGGAGGGCACCTGGTGCAGGCCGTACTTCTTATCGCCCACCACGATGGTGTGGCCGGCGTTATTTCCACCCTGGTAGCGGACGACGCAGTCGAACTCGGGAGCGATCAGGTCGCAGATCTTGCCCTTGCCCTCGTCGCCCCATTGGGTTCCCACCAACACTGTTGACGGCATGACTACTCCTCATTCCGTGCGAACGGGCCGCTCCCGCGCGCAGCTCTTGCAACCGGGTTCCTTCCCGGACCTGACCTCAGTGGGGTCAACGTTCCCATTATAGGCATGCAAAGGGCCCGTGCCGTCAACGATACGGCACGGGCCCTCATTCCACCATTACTCAATAGCGAGTGCGCGTAATGGCGAGGGTGTTCTATTCAACCGCATGCTCGTCGATCTCGTAGAACTTGGTCGACGCGGGCAGGAACATCAGGTCGACGTCGCCGATGGGGCCGGAACGGTTCTTGGCCACGATCACGCGCGTGATGCCAAAGTCCGGACGATCCTCGCGCTCGGCCTCGGCCTCGGTGCTCGAACGGTCCAGCAGCATGACGATGTCGGCGTCCTGCTCGATGGATCCCGATTCGCGCAGGTCGCTCATCTGCGGGCGCTTGCCCGTGCGGCCCTCGAGCGAACGGTTGAGCTGCGAGAGCATGATGACGGGGACGCCCAGCTCTTTAGCCATGATCTTAAGGCCACGGCTCATCTCGGACACCTCGACGGCACGGTTGCCGTTGTAGTTCTTGCCCGCCGGCGGATTCACCAGCTGCAGGTAGTCCAGGATGATGACGGCGCGCTCCTTGTTGTGGAGCATGCGTCGCGCCTTGGCGCGAATCTCGGTCACCGTGGTGCCGGGGGTGTCGTCGATAAGGATATCGAGGCGGCCGAGCTCGGCGATCGCCTCGTTGATGTTCGCCCACTCCTCGGGCGAGATGCGGCCAGTGCGGAAGTTTGACATGTTCACCATGGCCTGCGCGCAGATAAAGCGTTGCGCGATTTCCTTGCCGGACATCTCCAGGGAGAAAAAGCCCACCGTGTAGCCATCCGCCGCCGCGTTGAGTGCCAGGTTCAATGCGAACGAGGTCTTACCCACGGCCGGGCGGGCGCCCAAAACTACGAGCTGGCCCTCGCGCAGGCCCATGAGCATGCGGTCGAGGCTGGGGTAACCCGTGGGCGCGCCGTGGACGTCGCCACCGGCGCGGGCCACCTCCTCGGCCTCTTGATACGCCTCGGTCATAAAGTCCGAAAGACCCTTGTACGAGCTCTTGACCTCGCGCTCCGTAACGGAGAGCAACATGGACTCGGCACGCTCGATGACCTCCTTGGTGTCGAGCGGAGAGTCGTAGGCAAGGGCGCTGATCTGGTTGGTGGCGCCGATGATCTCGCGCAGCATGGCGTCGCGCCGCACGATCTCGGCATGATGCTGCCAGTGGGCGAGCGCGAGCGTGTTGCCCATGAGCTCCAGGATGTACGCCTCGCCGCCCACGGCCTCGAGCTTGTCGATGGAGCGCAGGTAATCGATGAGCGAGATCGAGTCGATGGGCATGCTGCTCTCGTACATGCTGGACATCGCGGTAAAGATCGTCTTGTGCGAGGGGCGATAGAAGTCGTCGGGCAGCAGCTCGACAAGCGCCTCCTCGACCACCTCGCCCGAGAGCATCATCGCAGCGAGGACGTTGCCCTCGGCCTCGGTGTTGTTAGGCAGGCCCTTGATCGCGCCAAGGTCGGTCGAACCCGTTTGCGACCAACTGTTGCTGACGATTTCCACGCGGCCTCCTTATGCCATTCGCAGCCTGATTACATCGGTAGGGATGTTCAATGGTAGGGTATCCGGTGCATTTCGCAACCAATCGGCAGCAATTTGGGCCCTTGCCGCGCGCATGTGATATTCCACACACGCATGGGGATAACTAGATACGCCCCATCTGCACAAAGAGCGGTTATCAACGTTCTCCACAATGTGAACAGAGCATGTGGAATAGTTTTCCACACATGCGAAAGGAGCAAGACTTGTGCGTAGAAGCGGGTGCGCGCACTTTTACACAGTGGAGTGTGTGCTCGTATTTTAGATTTTTTCGCAGGTAGATATGGGTATCTTCAGATATGCACCTCGACTAGCCGGCAAGGATGCTATTTTGAACTGCACCTGCGTCCTGTGTTGCGACCCGCGCTAGCTGCGAACTCTTCCGAGTCTCAATCCGTGACCTGTGGATTTCTTCTTTCAGAGTCAAAGAGCTCCGTCGTGCCAAAAACTGATCAAAAAGGCTCGGGCCCCAGGATCAAACAAGCTCGGACCACCAGGACGCCTCGCTTAAGCGTGCGGCGAAGACTGGCATTGACATCGATGACCGCTATGCGCGGCGCCAGAGCACCTCACCCAAGCGCGAGTCGAAGACCAGGGCCAGTCGCACCGGCGTGAAAACGTGAATTCGGGACCGGCGCGTTCAAACCGGCCGATCGGCACGCGGCTTTGGAGCCGGCGCGTTCAAACCGGCCGTGCACAAAAAGGCCCCGCGCACAGAGCGCGGAGCCTTAATCGCGTACACGAAGATGCGCGTCGCAGCACGTGCTACTCGGCGGCAGCCTCGGTCTCAACCTCAGCGGTCTCCTCAGCGGCGGCCTCGGTCTCCTCGACCTCAGCCTCGGCCTCCTCCTCAACGCCCACGAGGACGATGATGGAGGTGCGGATATCACGGTAGATGGAGATGGAGACCTCGTGAGCACCGGCAACCTTGATGGGCTTGCCGAGCTCGATGCGCTTGCGGTCGACGTCCACGTCGAGCTGAGCCTTGACCGCGTCGGCGATCATGGCAGCGGTGACGGAACCAAAGAGGACGCCCTCCTCGCCGACCTTGGCGTCGACGGCGACCTTCTGGCCATCGAGCTTGGCCTTGAGGGCCTCGGCGTCGGCCAGACGAACGGCCTCGCGCTTCTCGATGTTGTGACGACGCTCCTCGAGCTGCTTGAGGTTACCCTTGGTGGCAGCAACGGCGAGCTTCTGCGGAATCAGGTAGTTCTCGGCGTAACCCTGAGCGACGTCGATGACGTCACCCTCGCCGCCCTTGCCCTTGATCTCACCAAGCAGAACAACTTTCATGGGTACCCTCCCTACTTCTTCTCGCGAGGACCGCGGGTGGACACCACGGGCACGGCGTACGGCAGAAGAGCCATCTCGCGGGCGCGCTTGATGGCGTTCGCGATGTCGTGCTGATGCTGCGTGCAGGCGCCAGTGACGCGGCGCGGCTTGATCTTGCCGCGGTCGGTCATGTACTTGCGAAGGAGCTGAGTATCCTTGTAGTCGATGTACTCAGTGCCCTCCTTGCAGAACTGGCAGTACTTGCGACGCGGCTGACGGGCAGAATAATCATTAGCCATGTCTCAATACCTTTCGTGACGGCGGTACAGGCAAAACGCTGCACCGCCAACTACATATCATCCCTAGAACGGGATGTCCTCATCGTAGACGTCGACCGCAGGGGGAACCGGAGCCGCCATGGGCGCCGGGGCCTGCTGCGGAGCGGGCGCGGGGGCGTAGCCGCCCTGCTGGCCATAGGACGTAGTCGGCGCGTATCCGCCGCCCTCGCCCTGCTGGCCGCGGGACATGAACTCGATCTCATCGACGATGACCTCGAGCTTGCTGCGGCGCTGGCCGTCGCGCTCCCAAGAGCTGTAACGGAGCTTGCCCTCGATCGCGACCTTCGACCCCTTCGAGAGATAGCGCTTCACGGCCTCCGCACGGGTGCCGAACATCGTGCAGTCCACGAAGTTCGGGTAGTCCTCCCAATCGCCCGTCTGGGGATTGCGGCGACGGTCGTTGACCGCCACGCCAAAGCTCAGGACCTGCGTGCCGCTCGAAGTGGCGCGCAGTTCGGGGTCGCGGGTGAGGTTACCGGAAATGTTGACTCGATTGATGCTCATACGTGTTCACTACCTCTCACGCGGCGAATGTGGCGCCGCATCCATACAAATGACCTACTCCTGGTCGTCGCGACGGACGATCATGTGGCGGATCACGGCGTCGGTAATACGAAGCACGCGATCGAGCTCCGCGATGGAAGCCGGGTCTGCATGGAAGTTGATGAGGGTGTAGTCACCTTCGGTGAGCTTGTCGATGGCGTAAGCGAGCTTGCGCTTGCCCCACTCGTCGACGTTGTCGACCTTACCATTGCCCTCGGCGATCGTGGTGTCGATGCGCTTCATCACGGCGAGACGAGTCTCGGGATCGAGGTTGGGGTCAACGAAGAACAGCAGTTCATAAGCCTTCATGTGGTCACCTCCTCTGGACAAACGGCTTCGAGTCGTGAAGGTGCGCCCGAAGCAGGAAAAGACATGCTAACTATAGCCGAGTCTGCACATCTTGCAAGGTGAACGACCGCATACCCCATGACCTCCACACATCCTTTGACGCCGCCGTCAAAAGCCTGTGATCCGCCACGCAATGAGCATGCCATGCCGTTCAGACAAAAAAACGGCGACCCGTCGCGTCTCTTCACCTCAGCAGGCGGGCACATCTCTTACCGCCGATGTCTCGCCGCAGGTCAGGCGGACGAGGTTCTGTACAGCAAGACGCCCCGCGCGCGATTGCTCCGCAGAACAACCACACACGGGGCGTCGGTGTCTTCACCGTTTTGTCACGGGGACATCAAGCCTGAATCGGACCGTTTTCTTGCGGCTCATCATCATGCGAGGTAATGGGGCCCAAGGGAATCGGCTTCTTCGAAGCATCGGGCTCGACAGGCGCCTCGCTTGAGGAATCCACCGCCTCGCCGGAGCTGCTCTCGTCCTTGGCGGGACCGCAATCACCCTCGGCCTCACGCCCCAGAGCCTCCCTTTGCGCCCCGGATAGGCCCTGCTCCTCGGCAATGCTGCGGGCAGCCGCCTCAGCCGCCTCGCGAGCGGCCTCCTCATCAACCGTAGGCGCCGTGTATTCCTCCGAATCCAGCGGGACGACTCGCTCGAGGGAAGCGGCAGACGGGGCCACCGGCGCCTCGGCGGGGCCCTCCGCGTCCGCGGTCTGAGCGGACTCGACAGGAGCGACGGGCTCGACAGGCGCAGAGGGCTGGGCAGCCGCAGCGGACTCGACAGACGCAGTGGGCTGCGCGGTGGCAGCGGAATCGACAGGCGCAACGGGCTGAACCGGCGCCGCACACGAGCCACAGGCTGCAGAATCAGTCGTCGTGGCGGCTTGGGATCCGGACTGGGACCAGCTGGCGGACTGGGCAAAGTCGTTGCCGTTGGAACCGGGCTGGGCCGTCGACGCGTCGGACGCAGTGGGGTTCACCGGAGCGCCCATGCCGGAGTCGGACGCGCCGCCACGATGCGGCACATCGCTGGGGAGCGGGTCGGCGGAAACGCCCCAACGATGCACGTCAAATCGGCAGAACCACTGCCCCATGGCGTTCATCGACACCAAGCTCATGGCCGTCGAAATGGCGCTTCCCACAAACGCAAGTGCAATGACGACCACGATGAACAGCAGCAGCGGGCCAGCGCCGATGCGCAAGAGCTGCTCGAGGAGAAAATGCCAGCCGTTCATATACGACCCCGACAGGCCCACGAACGCCGTCGCGCTCATGACGCCGCCCATCACGACCAGCATGAGAACCAACGAGACGACGAACGCGTACACTCCCGAGATAGCCCCACCGATCAACGTCACGAGCAGCACCTTCAAAAAGCCGCCAAAATCGCGACCGATCATCTGGAACAGACGGTTGAGGCGCCATCCGGCGGAAAAGCTGTCGTACAGGGTGGCGCGAAGGGTCGCGGCCTGCAGGAAGGTGCCCATTGCGATGCTCGCCACCATGGTCAAGATCGACATCGCGGCACCCGAAGCCATAGCGGTCGCAACGCTCACGGCATTGCCCGCGGTAAGACCGGTAAAGAGCATGTACAAGGAGCCCGGAAAAACCACCTGCAGCACCAGCGCGATGACGAACCCCAGGGAGAGAGACACCAAAAACGCGCGCCCGCCCGTGGAAAGCACCTTGCCGTAGTCAACCCCACGCTGCTTGGGGGCGGCGTCGACCCCCCACGCGGTCAGACGGGCCCATTCAAGACCGTAGCCCATCAGGACGATCTGCCCCAAGATCGGAATCCATCCAACCAAGGTGAGAACCAGAACCGGCTTGACCCACCCCTTATCGCGAGTGAGCATATGCCACGATGACATAAACCCGAGATTTTGCGCGTTCATCATTCCTCATCTCTTTCGAAGAGCCTGTTTTCATGATGCAGTGTAGCCCGACACATGCCCGGCACACGCGCGAACGCCCGGGATTAAGCGCTGCTTAAGGCGCACGTGCGCGAAACCGCCCTCTACATCTGCGGAAACCACCGGCCACATGTGCGTAAACCACCGGTTGAAACAACAAGGTTCGTTTCAACCGGCCGCTTACGCACAGAAATGCCCTTGATAATGTGCTTTACCAATGGTTTGAAACAATCAGCGTGTTTTCAAACGGTGGTTTACGCACATAACAGGGCGCGGCATACAAAAAAACGCGCCGCTGGGGCTCGCTGCGTCAAACAATGGTGGCGGAGGAGGAGGGATTCGAACCCTCGTACCCGGGGTTACCGGATAAACGGTTTTCGAGACCGCCGCATTCAACCACTCTGCCACTCCTCCGTAGAAGTGAAAACGGCGCGTACCCATGGGGAAGACGCGCCGCTGAAAGTTCTGGCGGAGAGTCAGGGATTTGAACCCTGGAGACGCTTTTGGCGCCTACACGATTTCCAATCGTGCTCCTTCGGCCACTCGGACAACTCTCCGTGAATGCAGGGGCTATTGTACCGTAAATACCGAACGGCGCAAGCGTCATTATGAGAAAGATTGCAAAACCCGCCGCGCGCCGTCGAGCCGGACGCATCGAACCTCCGCTAAGATTGATGGGCGCAGACGCGCCTCGCGAAGGGAGATACCGTGGTTCCAGCTGTTTTGGCGGCGACGCAAAGCGCCGCATCGATCTCATCCGCAGCGGGCCAAACCGTCGCCATCCCCATCGCCTTCGAGATGCTCGCCGTCATCGTCGCATCTGCGGGCGGCGTGCTGTCCGCCCGTGAGAGCAAGCTCGACCTTATCGGCGCCATCGGCCTGGCGGTCATCGTGTCGCTGGGCGGTGGCTTGATCCGTGACGTCATCCTGCAGGTGGGCGACGTCTACATCCTTCGACAGCCGCTGGCGCTGCCCGTCTCCATCGCCACCGCCGCCGCCGTGTTCATGTTCCCCATGGTGGTCGAAAAGCCCGACCGCCTGGTCGCCGCCCTGGATATCTTCTCGGTGGGCCTGTTCGCCGTCATGGGCGCGGACAAAACGATGGTCTACGGTTATCCGCCCGTCACCTGCGTCATGATGGGCTTTTTCACCGCGGTGGGCGGCGGCATGCTGCGCGACATCTGCCTCGCGCGCGTGCCCTACATCTTCCAGCGCAGCAACCTCTACGCCATCGCTGCCATCGCGGGCGCCATCGCCTACATGACGCTCATCGAGAGCCTGGGCATGTGGAACATCGCCGCCGCGACGATCAGCGTCGCGCTCACCATGCTCATACGCTGGTGGTCCATCCGCTACAACATCATGAGCCCCACCGAGTTCGACCCGCACAAGCTTCCCGAGCCCGTCAAGAAGGTCGCCCGGCCCGTGGTTCGCCCCATCCAGCGCGCCGGCCATCACGTGAGCGCAAAAACGAGCCAAGCCGCCGCCCGCGCACGCGACCGCAAACGGCACCGCCGCCAGCAAAATCGCTAGGGCGCGGACCCCGTGCGAGACGCTCGGCTGTTTTCAAGCCCCCCGCACGAAGCCCTTCCCTGTCTCTACCTACAGCACCGTCATGCTGAACGTGTAGGAAGCGCTCTGGCCGGGGGCGAGCGTCGCGATATCGCGCTTATGCTCGAGCACATCGTCCTCGCTCGTGAGCGTGGCGTGCCCGGTCCAAGGCTCGAGGGCGACGAACGGGGACTCGCCCTGCGCGGACCAGATGCCGATATAGCGGAAGTCGGGGAAATCGACGCGCACGCCGCGGCCGCTCTTGGTGCCGCGAAGCGTCAGCGTGTTGCCCGGGACATCCGTGAGCATGACCGCATCGTGGGCAAAAAGCTCACGTGAGATGGGCAGGGTGTCGGCGTTCTCGACGGGCGTCGTCGTCATGTCGTAGGTGAGCAGGCCGCCCTCGGCGATGCGCGGCGCCGTGCAGGTCCAGGGCTCGCGGAACTCGATCACATAGTCATCGAACGCCTCGTCCCCCGAGCCGGGGGCGGGCACGTTGAACGCCGGGTGTCCACCCACCGAGAACGGAAGGTCGACATCGCCGGTGTTCGCGACGGTAAAGGTCTGGGCGAGCGTCGCCTCCCCCGTGATGGCGTAGGTCATGTTGAGCTTGAAGTGATAGGGATACGCCTCGAGGGTCTCGGGCGTATCCGTGAACTCATACGTCACCGAAGCGCCGTCCTCGGAGAGCTCGAGCACGCGGTGCTCATTGATGCGGGCAAGGCCGTGACGGCCCATATGGCACGGCCCCTGGGCGCTCTCGGCGCGCTCGTCGCGGAGCGAACCGACGATGGGAAACAGGACGGGCGCATGCTTGCCCCAAAACGCTGGGTCGGCCTGCCACAGGTATTCGCGGCCGTCGAGCGCGAGGCTGACGAGCTCGGCGCCCATCGAGCTGATTTTGGCGGAGAGCCCGCCCTTGGAAATGGTGGTGACGGTCGACATGGCGATCCCTTCCAAACGAAACCGATACGAGCGCGGACGCGGGCACGGGCACCGCACGGACGGCACGCGCCGTCTGCACCGCACGCCTTCCATTATGCCCCTGTACCCGACCTTTGTGATGGCGCGTTAATGTTTCGGTTCCTTATTGTTCGGTACCTTGACTATGCTCCTCCCCCATCCTATGCTTTTAGACGAATCAATCGAATGCCATAGAGAAGAGGAGGGGAAGTTGTCGGATTCCGAATTCCGCAAGGCGGTCAACGCGGCCGAGTCCGCCGAGAACGCGCGCGACCTCGACGCCGAGCTGGACGACGGCACCGCCCGGGCAAAGCGCATCTTGCAGGGCCTGGGCTTTTGCGGACATTACATGCACTTTCACGGAGGTGGACGGTCGGGGCAAGTGCCCATCGTGTGCATGCTCGACCGCTGCGGAGGCCAGCTCTCGCAGCAGGAACTCGGCTCGCACTTTGAGCTCAAGCCCGGGTCGCTTTCCGAGATCCTCTCCAAGATGGAGGCGGCCGGGCTCATCGAGCGCACGCGCGACACCAAGGACCGTCGCCAGCTGTTCGTCAAGCTCACCCGGGCGGGCAGCGAACTGGCTCGTCGGGAGCATGAGAAGCGCCAGGCGTTTCGCCGGGTCGCCTTTAGCAGCCTGACCGTCGAAGAGCAGGAGCAACTCGCCGAAATGCTCGAGAAGATACGCGTCACCTGGGAGGAGTTAGATGGTTAAGACACTCGCTGCATCCATCCGCGATTACAAGTGGCACACCATTGCCACGCCCATCCTTGTTTTGTTCGAGGTCGCCTGCGAGATGGCGATCCCCTTTGTGACCGCCAACCTCATCGACACCATCAAGGACGGCGCGACCGTTGCGCAGATTTTGCCCACGGCGGGCCTGCTCGTGGTTATCGCGCTCGTCTCGCTGTTCTTCGGTGCGGCGGCGGGCATCACCTGCAGCCACGCGAGCTGCGGATTTGCAAAGAACCTGCGCCACGACCTGTTCTACAAGATCCAGACGTTCTCCTTTAGCAACATCGACCAGTTCTCCAGTTCGTCGCTCGTCACCCGTCTCACCACCGACGTCACCAACGTCCAGCAGGCGTTCATGCTCATCATCCGCATCGCGGTGCGCGCTCCGCTCGTCTTGATCTTCGCGTTCGTGATGGCGTATGCCATGGGCGGCTCCATCTCGTTCGTCTACCTGGCCATGATTCCGCTCCTCGGCCTGGGCCTCGGCCTCATCATCCACAAGGTGGGCCCCATCTTCACGCGCGTCTTCCATAAGTACGACGCCCTCAACGAGTCGGTCGAGGAGAACGTCACGGGCATGCGCGTGGTCAAGAGCTACGTGCGCGAGGACTACGAGAAGAAGAAGTTCGCCGCCGCCGCGCAGGACGTGTGCGCCGACTTCACGCGCGCCGAAAAGCTGCTCGCGCTCAACAACCCCATGATGAACCTGTGCGTCAACGGCGCCTTCGTGATCATCATCTTCCTGGGCTCCAAGCTCATCATCACCAGCCAGGGCGAGCTGTTCGACGTGGGCCAGCTCTCCTCCACCTTCACCTACGGCTTCCAGATCCTCATGAGCCTCATGCAGCTGTCCATGATCTTCGTGATGGTCACGATGGCCGAGGAGAGCGCCAACCGCATCGTCGAGGTGCTGCACGCCCAGCCCACGATCGACAACCCCAGCCAGGCCGTGCACGAGGTCGCCGACGGCTCCATCGACTTCGACCACGTGAGCTTCAAGTACTCCAAGCACGCCGAGCGCCAAGCGCTCGACGATATCGACCTGCACATCAAGAGCGGCGAGACCATCGGCATCATCGGCGGCACGGGCTCGGCAAAGTCCTCGCTCGTGAACCTCATCGCCCGTCTGTACGACGTCACCGAGGGCGTCGTCCGCGTGGGCGGCGTGGACGTGCGCGACTACGACCTCGACGCCCTGCGTCATCAGGTCGCCATGGTGCTCCAAAAGAACGTGCTGTTCAGCGGCACCATCGCCGAGAACCTGCGTTGGGGCGACGCCACCGCAACCGACGAGGAGGTCCGCGAGGCGGCCAAGCTCGCCTGCGCCGACGAGTTCGTCGACGGCTTCCCCCAGGGGTACGACACCTGGATCGAGCAAGGCGGTTCCAACGTCTCCGGCGGCCAGAAGCAGCGCCTGTGCATCGCGCGCGCCCTGCTGCGCCGGCCCAAGATCTTGATCCTCGACGACTCCACGAGCGCCGTCGACACCAAGACCGACGCCAAGATCCGCGCGGGGCTGGCAGCGTACCTACCCGAGACCACCAAGCTCATCATCGCCCAGCGCATCGCCTCCGTGCAGGACGCCGACCGCATCATCGTCATGGAGGGCGGACGCATCGCGAGCATCGGCACGCACGACGAGCTCATGGAGTGCTCCGACATCTACCGCGAGACATTCCTCTCCCAAAATCGCATGAGCGAGGAGGCCGAGGCCGCGGAGTCCGAGGCTGAGGCCGAGCAGGACCTCGACCAGGCGGAGGCGCCCGAGATGCGCGCCGCCGAGAAACTGAACGCCGAGGAGACGTCTGCCGGTGAGCCGAACGACACGACCCAGGAAGGGGGTGAGGCGCATGAGTAAGGCATCCACCGCCGCACGCGCCAAGAACCGCAAGTCCGGCACCCTCAAGCGCATCATCAAGATGCTCTTCTCCTTCTATCCGGTGCTGCTGCCGCTGGTCATGGCGGGCGTGCTTCTCTGCGGCCTGATCAACTCCATCGGGTCGGTCTTCCTGCAAAAGGCGCTCGAGGTCATCTCCACCTCCTGGCAGACGGGCGACTGGACCGCAGCTCAACCCAAGATCCTCGGTCTGGTGACCGTCCTGGCGATCATCTATCTCATCGGCAACCTCTCCTCCCTGTTCTGGAACCGCTACATGGGCGTCGTCACGCAGGGCTCTCTGGAGAAGCTGCGCGAGAAGATGTTCAACCGCATGCAGGACCTCCCCATTCGCTACTTCGACACCAACCAGCGCGGCGACATCATGTCGCACTACACCAACGACATCGACACGCTGCGCCAGATGATCTCGCAGTCGCTGCCCAACCTGCTGCAGACCATCATCGTGCTCGCCACCGTCCTGGGCATCATGTTCTACTTCTCCGCCTGGATGGGTCTGGTGATCATCGCGGGCGTCGCCGTGATGACGTTCCTCACCAAGCTGCTGGGCTCCAACTCCGCGCGCTTCTTCATTGCGCAGCAGATGGAGCTCGGCGTCGTCGAGGGACACATCGAGGAGGTCATGAACGGCCAAAAGGTCGTCAAGGCGTTCTGCCATGAGCGCGCGGCCGAGGAGGACTTCGACGAGCGCAACGAGAAGCTCTTCGAGGTGTCCCAAAAGGCGAACATGTTCGCCAACATCCTCATGCCCATCCTCATGAACCTGGGCAACCTCATCTACGTCATGGTGGCGCTCGCGGGCGGCGTGTTCCTCGCCCTCGGCGTTCCCAACCTCTCTTTCTCCGGGCTGCCGCTCTCCATTGCCGTCGTGGTCCCCTTCCTCAACATGACCAAGCAGTTCTGCGGTCAGATCGGCCAGGTTTCCCAGCAGATCAACGCCGTCGTCATGGGCCTTGCGGGCGCCGAGCGCATCTTCGAGCTTCTCGACCAGGAGCCCGAGGTCGATGAGGGTTACGTGACTCTCGTCGACGCGCAGGTCAATCCCGACACCTGGGAGATCGAGGAGGCCGACCACCGCACCGGCCTGTGGGCCTGGAAGCACCCGCACAAGGCCGACGGCACCGTGACCTATGTCCCGCTGCGCGGCGACGTGCGCATGGTCGATGTCGACTTTGGCTACACCCCCGACCACGAGGTGCTGCACGGCGTGTCCGTGTACGCCAAGCCCGGCCAAAAGGTCGCGTTCGTGGGTGCCACGGGTGCCGGCAAGACCACCATCACCAACCTCATCAACCGCTTCTACGACATCGCCGACGGCAAGATCCGCTACGACGGCATCAACGTCAACAAGATCAAGAAGGCCGACCTGCGCCGCTCCCTGGGCGTTGTGCTGCAGGACGTCAACCTGTTCACCGGCACCGTCATGGACAACATCCGCTATGGCAAGCTGGACGCCACGGACGAGGAGTGCATCAAGGCCGCCGAGCTCGCCGGAGCCGACGACTTCATCCGTCGCCTCCCCGACGGCTACAACACCATGCTCACCGGCAACGGCTCGCAGCTGAGCCAGGGTCAGCGCCAGCTCGTGTCCATCGCGCGCGCCGCGGTTGCGGACCCGCCCGCGATGATCCTGGACGAGGCCACGAGCTCCATCGACACGCGCACCGAGGCCATCGTGCAGCGCGGCATGGACGCCCTCATGCAGGGGCGCACGACCTTCGTCATCGCGCACCGCCTCTCGACGGTCCGCAACTCCGACGTGATCATCTGCCTCGACCATGGCCGCGTGATCGAGCGCGGCACGCACGATGAGCTCATCGCCAAGAAGGGCTACTACTATCAGCTCTACACGGGTGCCTTTGAGCTCGAGTAGCGCATAGCCCCAGCGGTAGCGCCGCAGAGGCCCGCTCCCAACGCCCCGCCGGACTCCGCACGCACGCGGTCCGGCGGGGCTTTTCATGTGTGCCCTGTCTCGCGCGCGAACCATCCGCGCGCCGATCCGCCCGCGCACGGCAAGGGCGGTACGCCCCGTCTCGCGTCTTCACACACGGTGGCCCGCAAAGGCGAGGGGGCGTATCTCAAACCAGGGCGCGCCGTTGCGCATCACCCGGATGGTCTCCCCCGTGTCGTTCGCATACGTCGCAAGGCGGCTCAGATGCGTCTTGGCCTCCCGCATGGGAACGCCGCCATCGTCTCTCAGCCATTTGCCCAACGGAAACGCATGGGCACGCTCCATCGCGCCCGCATCACGCTCCGCCGCCCCCATGATCGCCTGCCCCAAAAAACCCGCAGGGTCCTCGGTAAATGCACCTGACGATGACGCGGCGGCTCCACAGCCCTCCGACCAGCCAACCGGCTCCGCCGCGTCGTCCGACAGCCCCCAATCTTCGACGTCCTCGAATATCTCCCAGCCTTCCGGTCCCGCATCTGCAACCACTTGCCCGCGTCCCGCCTGCTCCATCCCGCCTTGCGCCACGTGTGCCATCTTGCCCTCCATTTCCTTGGGAGCAAGAGCGTATCAGGCCAATCGAGCGGCTTTTCCCGCCTATGCTGACCAAAGCCTTGCACGCGGTGCCGCATCATCTGACACCGCAGCGTAGACACGCCATATCGCAACAACGTACACCCGCCGCCTCAAAAAGATGCACGAAACGCGCAAAAAACGACCCCTCGCACCAACGTGCAAGGGGTCGTTCATCACGCAAAACAACACGCACGGGCCGTCCAGGCCTAGCGAGAGCCCTTCTCTCGATCCTCAAGGGCGCGCTTGAGCGCGTCGATATCCGCCTCCGTCCGCTTGGACTTGCGCCACAGCAACAAAACGAACGCGAACAAGGCGAGCAGAATGCCCACATACGCGGCGATCACATACGGAGCCGCAGGCAGCACGGTCGAGTAGACCTCGGAGAGAATCGGATCCATTTAGTCCTCCTTGGGCATATGGGACGCACGGGAAACATCGGGGCAGGAGCGGGTGGGCGTATCGGCTTCACCAGGGGCGCGCGAACCGGCGGACGCATCAAAAGCAGTCGCGCCCCGCGCGCCGCCGGACCCACCCGTCAAGGCCACATCCGCGGCACGCGCCTGAAGCCGATCGAGCGCCGCAGCCGCTGCCGCGCGGGACACCTCTCCATCCAGCTCCTCCAAACGGCGCTTGAGATCTTCGACCTCATCGGCAGCCGCGTTTACGCGCAGGGCATACCGGTACAAGGCGAACGCGATCATGAGCACACCGGCCATTCCCAGCAAAAACGGGATGAGCATGAGCGGCGGCAGGCCGGAATCGGTGCGGAACACCACGGGATGCACCGAGGAGGGCACCAGGCGCGTAATGAGAAACGAGATGGGCGCGTCCACAAAGGCGACGATGCAGAACACCGCCGCAAAGCGCGCCGCCTTCTCGGGGTCGTCCAGCGCGTTACGCAGCACAAAATAGCCAATCACCAGCAGCATCAAGATGAAGTAGGTGGTCAGGCGCGGCTCCCACACCCACCAGACGCCCCACTCAAAACGGGTCCACAAGTCGCCCGAGATCATGGTCGCCACAATGAACACGAGTGTGATCTGCATGGCGGTACGCGAGCGCACATCGTGGGCGCGATCCTTGGTCATGAGGAAGCGCAGGGCATGGAACGCCGCGACGCCCATCGCCGCAAACGATGCGACGGCCACAGGGACATGCAGGTAAAAGATCTTTTGACTCAGCAGCAGCTTGGTGGTGACCATCTGCCCGGCAATCACCACGGGCTCGGACAGCTGCGCGCCCTGCACGAGCGGGGCGAGCGTGAACGTCCACACCACGTCGGCGGCTATGAGCAGCGCTCCCAGCACCAACAAGGCCGGCACCAGCGCATCGGCGCGATTCTTGTGCATCGCACTCCTTTCACGTCACGGCAACGCGGCGCGCGCCCGCGAGAGGAAGCCCGGCGCGCGGCGGCCATAAGCGTTTGACCCGTACATACTAACGCACGGGGCGGCTCCCCTTACGAATCGAGCACGAACTCGTACAGGCCCCACGCCACGGCGATCATGACCACGTCGTACGCCCCTGCCAGCGCCAGGCTCCGCCAGAACGTCGCAAAGGTCCCCTCAACACCCGCGAGCGCCACCCCGGTGGCGGACACGCAGGCATACAGCAGGGGGAACGCCACGGGGATGAACAGGATGGCGAGCAGCACGTCCTTGCCGCGCGTGTCGATGGCCATGGTGGACAGCAGCGTGCCCACGCCGGCAACGCCTACCGTGCCCACCAAGAGCGGCAGCACCATGAACGGCGCGGTGGGCGGAAGGGCCGCGCCGGAAAGGAAGAAGACGAAGAACAGCGGCACGGTCACGAGCTCGACCGCAAGCAGGAACAGCAGGTTCGAGGTCGCCTTGGCCAAAAACACCACCGCGCGATCGACCGGGGCGAGCAAAATGCCCTCAAGGCAACCCGACTCGGTCTCGTGTGAAAAACTGCGGTTGAGGCCCAGAAGGCTCGTGAACACGATGAGCGCCCACAGCAAGCCGCCGGCAAACGAAACGATTTGCAACTTGTCGCCCACCTGTGCCAACGCGGCGCCGTACACGGTCAAGACGAGCAGAGAGTACACCGCCATGGAGGTGAGCATCTCGCGCGTGCGCAGCTCCTGGCGAACATCCTTGGCAAGCAGGGCTCTGTACTGGGCGAACGCGGAGGGCCTTGGCGCGCGGGCGCCCTGTGTGAACGGGCTTTCGCCCGTCGACTTGCGCACGGTCATCTACGCCACCCCCATGCCCACCGTTGCCAGGTACAACTCGCGGAACGCCTCGCGGTCGATGAGATCCTTGTTCGCGCACACCACCACGCGCCCCTGCGCCAAGATGAGCGCATGGGTGCAGAGGTCGTACCCCTTGTCCAAATCGTGACTCACCATGACGAACGTGCGGCCCTCGCGCACGCGTTCCAGCAGCCGGTCGAACAGCTCCGCCGCATGCGGGTCGAGGCCGGAATACGGCTCGTCGAGCAGCACGAGGTCGGGGTCGTTGATGAGGGCGCGGGCGATGGACAGGCGCTGCTGCATGCCGCGGGAGAAGGTGCGCACGCAATCGTTGCGGCGGTGGTCGAGCTCGACCAGGCGCAGCAGCTCATCGATGCGCTCCTGCGCGGGCGCACCCGTCACGCCGTAGAGCGATGCGAAGAACGCCAGGTTCTCCTGGGCGGTCAGGTCGCCATACAGCATCGACTTGTGCGAGATGAGCCCGATGCGCGACCGCAGCGCGTCCGGCTCCTCCAGGGCATCAATGCCCAACATGCGCAGACTGCCGCGGCTGGGGCGTGTCAAGAGGGCCAGCTCGCGCAACAGGGTGGTCTTGCCGGCGCCGTTGGGGCCGAAAATCGAGAGGAACGCCCCCTGGGGCAACGCAAGGTCAACGCCGTCGAGGGCACGGCGCGCGCCGAACTGCTTGACCAGCCCGCGCGCCTCAATCGCGCACGGCGCACACCCGGCGGCGCCGGGCATCCCTTCCGCTGAGCGGACCTCGGGCTCGGACATCACGCCTCGCCCGCCTTCGCGCGGGTGCGCTCATCGGCGGCGAGCAGCGGCGTGGCCCGGCGCGGCGCGAACGCGAGCACGATGCCGAGCGTGGACACGGCGCCACCCACCCAGGTGAACAGAATCAGCGGGTTCACCTTGACGTTGATGGACAGCGAGCCGTCGGCGTTCAGGCCCTGGAACGCGATGAACAGGTCCTCGGTGGGAAACGTGAGCACGGAGGCGTCGAGCGTGGACTGACTCGTGGCGGCGGCGACCTTCATCGAGGGCGCCACATGTCCCAGCACGCGGCCCTCCTCGCCCGCGCGCGCAACATCGAGCTCCACGCGCATGATCTCGTTGTCCTGGCTATCCGAATAACGCTCGCTGCCCGTGAGCGTGAGCACGTACTCGCCCACCTGCACGGACTCGCCTGCCTCGCCCGCAAGGTCGACCGTGACCTCACGCACGTACATCATCGAGCCAACGAGGCCGATCACCACGACCGCCACACCCAAGTGGCACAGGTAGCCGCCGGCCTGCGCGGGCGAGCGGCGGAACAGGTTGACCACGGCGGCGGGAGCGGACTCGCCCTTGTTCTTCATGCGGGCGCGCACGCCCCGAACCAGCAGGTAGCCCGAGGTCGCCAGCAACAGCGCGGCAGAGGCAAGCGCCACGACAGTCAGCGCAAAGTAGTACACCGCAGGTCCCTGCTCGGCCAGCGCGACGGCGGCAGAACCGCCGTCGGCCAAGATGCCGTAGTAGGTGGGCACCAGCGTGAGCGCGAAATACGCGAGCTCGATCGCAAAGATCACCGCGGCAACGACCAGCGGCCAGCGCATGTGGCGCCAAAACGCAGGGCCCTGCGTCTTGCGCCACCCCAGCAGCGGGCACACCGCCATGAGCAGCACCACCACAACGGCAACCGGGCGCGCCACGGCGTTGTACGCGCCCGCCGCGACCACCGCGCCGCCGAGCGGCATCCATCCGGGCAACGCGCTCGACACGGTCAGGTACGCCACCAGCACGCCCGCCATGATCATGACGATGTTCGTGAGGTAATACGTGCCGTTCTTGGAGACCATCGACTCGATCTGGTCGTCATCCTCGCCCAGCTCACCGTGGCGGTACAGCAGGCCCAGCAAGAACGCCAGCCCGCTCGCCACCATAATGGCCAGGAAGAAGTACGTGGACACCGGGTCCTCGGCAAACGCGTGGACGCTCTGCACCAGGCCGGAGCGCGTGATGAACGTGCCGAGCACCACGAAGATGAACGTGATGGTGGCGGCGAACATGCTCCAGCGCTTGAAGATGCCGCGCTTGCGGTACATCGTGAAGCTGTGGATCATCGCCACGCAGGTGAGCCAGCTCATGAGGCTCGCGTTCTCCACGGCGTCCCATGCCCAAAAACCGCCCCAGCCCAGGACCACGTACGCCCACACGGCGCCCAGCCCCATGCCGATCGACAGGAAGATGAAGCCGAACACCGCCAGGCGGTCGCACAGCTCGACCCAGCGCGCAGAGAGGTCGCCGGTGATGAGCGCCGCCATGGCATAGGCGAACGGGATGGTCATGGCAGCGTAGCCGATGAAGGTCGCCGGCGGGTGCAAGATCATGGCCCAGTGCATGAGCAGCGGGTTCATGCCGCCGATCTTGCTCACGAGCGTGCCGTCGGGGTTGAGGTACTCGGCGGCGGTGGCCATGAACGGGTTGTTGGAGGCGGAGAACACGAGCGTGGCGGTGAACAGGGCAACCACGATCTCGGTCACGCCGAGGGCGGCGCATGTAAGGTCATCCTTGGCGCGGCGACGCGCGTGCGCCTGGGCGGCGCCAAAGGCCGCGATGAGCCACGTCCAGAGCAGCAGCGAGCCCTGGCGGCCCGCCCACACGGCGCTCACGCGGTAGAGCGGCTGCAGGGGGCTGTCCGTGGCGGGGTAGTTGGAGACCACGTACGCCAGGTTGTAGTTCTCTGTGAGCATACAAACCAAGATGACGCCGATGCACGCGGTGAGCAGGCCAAAGCTCACGTACGTGAACGCGTAGCCCGTGCGAACGGCACGGTCCCTGCGTGCGCCGTCCAGCTTGACACCTGCCAAAAGCAACACTGCCGAGACTAGGGCGAACACAAGCGCGAGCGCCTGCATCACGTTGCCGATAATCGAGACCATACGGGCCCTTTCTAGAGTTCGGGTGCCGGAATTCCTCTCAGCAAGGAACCCGCGAACCACCCCATGTTCACATCCGTCAAAAAGCGCAGCGAGACTGCCCCGCTGCGCCCACATGCGTTATATGTTACTTGCTGATAGACGAATCGATCGAAGGCTGCTCGGTCGCCACGAAATTGCCGTCCTCATCCAAGTGGCCGGACAGGACGACCGCCGTGCCATCGGTCATGGCCTCGTCGAGACCACCCTCGTACACCACGTTGAGCAACGCGCCTTGAGACTCGATTGCAAAGCGATACGAGGCCTGGGCATCATTCACCTCGCCGTCGATGTAGCCGCAGACCTTCGTCTCCTTGCCCACCATGCTTTCGACCTGGTCGAGCAGCCCCTTCACCGTCAGGGAGCCCTCGGCGCTCTCGTACTTGGAGGGGCACTTGGTGACCATCTCCGTGCAGCTCAGCATGAGCGGGTCCTCTACGGTGCCGGTGCAAATCGCCACAACGCCCGTGCCGAACGTGGCAGGCAGAGCCCCGTCGTAGGTAACGAGCAGCTCCTGCGAGCCGTCGCCCTCCTCGGGCGTGATGGCGAACTGGACGCTCGTGCCCTCACTCTGGATGGAATCCGCCACGACCGAGCCCGTCACCTGCACCTTTTTGCCGGTATAGCCGCCGGCCAAAAGATCGCCGACGCTCAAGGACGAGGCCGCACCGCCAGAACCCGCGATCGCGGCGACCACCAGCATGGCAATTGCGACGATCCCTCCCGTCACGACAAGTCGGCGCTGGGCTTTCTTGTTCATATTGTCCCTCCAGGGGTACCCCACGGCGCACGCGGAATGCCATCGCTTCCCAAGCGCCGCGCAATTTTGCACAGCCAACAAGTATACAATGTGCGCAGGAAGACCGCATCAAACCAAGTGTTCCGTTTGGATTGAGGTGGGGGGCGAACACCCGGCGGCCC
>SAMEA3387473__coassemble_1359_pt1 | contig 36726 bp, 30 predicted proteins | sample SAMEA3387473__metabat2_high_PE_001 | metagenome-assembled genome bin SAMEA3387473 (sample SAMEA3387473) | Felis catus | biome: Faeces | place: United Kingdom | collected 2012
ATGATGTGCCCCGGGAGGGCTCCGATGGGATTGGTGCGCCCTACGAGAACATACCGGTCAGGTAGTCGTTCAGGCGCTTGTCGCGCGGGCGCTGGAAGATCTGGTCGGTCTCGCCGTACTCCACCATGTCACCCATGTAGAAGAACGCCGTACGATTGGACACGCGGCTCGCCTGCTCCATGTTGTGCGTCACGATCACGATGGCGCGGTCGCGCACCACGGAGTGCATGAGCTCCTCGATGGCGAGGGTGGAGATGGGGTCGAGCGCCGAGCACGGCTCGTCGAACAGGATGACGTCCGGGTGCATGGCGAGCGTGCGCGCGATGCACAGGCGCTGCTGCTGGCCGCCCGAGAGCGAGAACGCGCTTTGATGCAGCTTGTCCTTGACCTCGTCCCACAGCGCGGCGCCGCGCAGGCTCTCCTCCACGAGAGCGTCGAGGTTGTCCTTGCCGCGCAGACCGTGGCGCTTGGGCGCGAACACGATGTTCTCGTAGATGGTCTTGTGGAACGGGTTGGGCTGCTGGAACACCATGCCGATGGAACGGCGCAGCTCGTAGAGGTTCTCCTCGCGCGTGTTGACGTTGCGCCCGCCGTAGAGGATCTCGCCCTCCACGCGGCAGCCGCGGATCTCGCGGTTCATGAGGTTCAGACTGCGCAAAAAGGTGGACTTGCCACAGCCCGAGGGACCGATGAGCGCGGTGATCTCGCCCTTATGGAACGCCAGCGAGGTGTTGTGCAGCGCATGGTTGTCACCGTAGAACACGTTGACGTCGCGCGTCTCGAGCACGACCTCAGGGGCTGGAGCCACCGCGGCAGCGACACGACCCAGCTCACTCGCGGCTGAAGACGTGCCTGCGGCGGCCGATACGCCCCCGGCTATGCCCGCGGAACCAGACATCGGTTGCGCCGCAGGCGCAGTGGTCCCCAGCCCGTTACCGTCGGGCGCGGCTGCCGTCGACGCACCCGCACTACCTGCGGCGGCTTCGCCCGTAATCACGTCACTCATTCGGCAGTCATCCTTTTCGCCAGGGCCTTGCCCGCCACGCGGGAGACCACGTTGAACAGCAGCACGCAGATCATCAGCAGCGCGGCGGTGCCCCACACGATCTGCTGGGCCTCCGGGGCACCCTCGCCGTAGATCTTGTAGATGTGCACGGCGAGCGACTCGCCGGGACGGAAGATGTTCCAGGCGCACGTGGGGCTCGCGAAGTTGAGGGTGAAGAAGTTCAGGCGCACGGGGCTCGACATGCCCGAGGTGAACAGCAAGGCGGCCGCCTCGCCGAACACGCGGCCCGCGGAGAGCACCACGCCCGTCACGATGGCCGGCATGGCCGCGGGGATCAGCACGTGCACGGTGGCCTCCCAGCGCGTGAGGCCCATGGCTAGGCACGCATCGCGCTGGTGCTGGGGCACGTCCTCGAGCGCCTGCTGGATCACGCGCACCAGGATGGGAATGTTGAACATGGTGAGCGCCACCGCGCCGGAGATGATGGAGTACTTCCAGCCAAAGTTGACGGAAAACACCAGGAAGCCGAACATGCCCACCACGATCGACGGCAGGGAGGAGAGCGTCTCGATGGCCGTGCTGGCGATGTGCGTGATGGGGCCCTCGGGGGCGTACTCGGTCAGGAACACCGCGGCCCCCAGGCTCACGGGCACCGAGATGAGCAGGGTGATGACCAGCAGGTAGAACGAGTCGAACAGCTGGTAGGCCACACCGCCTGCGGCGCCGTTCGCGCGGCTGGGCTGCGTGAGGAACCCGGGCGTGAGCAACGTGGAGAGGCCCTCGTACAGGATATAGGCCACCATCGACACGACGATGAGCATGACGAGACCCGCGATGGCGGTGAGGACACCGGTGGCGATGCGGTCCATGCGCTGCGCGCGGACAATGTGGCTCGTGTCGACCGCAAGGCCCGTCGCGGGAGCCGCCCCGGGCGCCGGGGACGTTCGGCAGGTCTTAGCCATGGGACTTCGCCCCCTTCTTGCCGATGAAGTGGATGATCATGATGAAGATGAGGGACATGCCCATGAGCATGAGGCCGAGCGACCACAGCACATCCTTTTGCACCGAGCCGTCGGCGTAGATGGCCATGCTCGTGGTGAGGGTGGTGGTGATGGTCGAGGCGGGCGAAAGCAGCGAGGCCGGCATGACCTCGGCGCCGCCGATGACCATGCGCACGGCGAGCGTCTCGCCAAAGGCGCGCGTCATGCCCAGGATGACCGCGGTCATGAGCGAGGGCAGCGCGCTTTTGAGCACCACGTGCCAGATGGTCTGCCAGCGGGTGTAGCCGAGCGCGAGCGACCCCTGGCGGTATCCGTCCGGCACCGCGCGCAGCGCGTCCATGGAAAGGGTCGTCACCGTGGGCAGGATCATGATGGAGAGCACGATGGCGCCCGGCAGGATGCCCATGCCCGTCTGCGTGCCGAACAGCACCTTGCACGCGGCGACCACCACGTGAAAGCCGATGAGGCCGAACACGACCGAGGGAATGCCCACCAGCAGTTCGACCATGGGCTGGAACACGCGCTTGCCGAACGAGGGCGCGATCTCGACGGCAAAGATGGCGGAGCCGATGGCGATGGGCAGCGCGATGGCGGTCGACAGCAGCGTGACCGCGAACGACGTGACGATGAGCGGCAGCGCGCCGGTCTGCGGCAGGCCGGTCGCCTCGTCCACGTTGGCCAGGCTCCAGTCAGTCCCGGTAAAGAACCCCACGACGTCGACGCCGTCCTTGATGAAGGTCGACAGGCCCTTTTGCGCCACCATGACGATGAGCGCAAGCACAAGGAGCGTCACGAGCGCTACGCACGCGCCCGTGACGCCCTGGCCGACCCTCTCAAGGTTGCGCTTGGGCAGCTGTTTTGCCATGACGCACCTTTCGAGATGATTGCAGATCAGCGATTACTTGTTGGAGACGTTGCCCTCGGCGTCCTTGACGACGACCATCTCGGACACGGGGATGAAGCCTTGCTCCTCGACGAGCGAGCTCTGGACGTCGTCGGAGAGCATGTACTCGAGGAAGGCCTTGGTGGCGTCGTCGGCGTCCTTGGCGCAGTACATGTGCTCGGTGGCCCAGATGGGGAAGCTGTTGTCGAGCACGTTCTTGCTCTCGGGCTCCACGCCGCCCACCTTGATGGCGCTGAACTTAGTGTCGTCGAAGTGGGAGAAGTCGATGTAGGAGATGGCGTTGTCGGTGGAGCCCATGAGGGTCTGGACGTCGCCGGACTTGTCCTGTTCGGGCTGGGCGGGCTTGTAGGCGTTCTTCTCGTCGCCAAAGACGGCCGCCTCGAAGGTGGCACGGGTGCCGGAGCCCTCCTTGCGGTTGACCACGACGATCTCGGCGTCCTCGCCGCCGACCTCCTTCCAGTTGGTGATCGTGCCGCCAAAGATGCCCTTGAGCTGCTCCAGGGTCAGGTCGTCGACGGTGACGTTCTTGGAGACGATCGGGCCCATGCCCACCACGGCGACCTCATGGTCGACGAGCTTGGCGGCGGCGTCGGCGTCGAGCTTGGTCTCGGCGAACACGTCGGAGTTGCCGATGGTCACGGTGCCGGAGGACACGGCGGTGAGGCCCGCGCCGGAGCCGTTGCCGGAGCCGGACACAACGCAGTCGGGGTTCTCGTTCATGAACTGCTCGGCGGCGGCCTCCACGAGGGCCTGGAAGGAGGAGGCGCCGTCGTAGGTGACCTCGCCCACAACGCCCGCGGGGGCGTCGGCGGAACCGGCGGCGGGGGCGTCGGAGCCGCCGCAACCGGCAAGGCCAAGGCCCGCGAAGGCGGCAAGGCCGCCGGCGAGACCGAGGAAGGAGCGGCGAGAGCAGGAATAGTCGTACATGGTTCTCCCTTCGAGAGCAATAAGGCGCGTCATCGCGCAGACGGCATGCGCGGGCGTTCCCATCCCGCGCGGGGCGTGTCTGGTTTTGCCCCATCCGTCGTACGGCTAGCACCTTACCGCGCGCTCGCCGCGCGCCCGCTCTCGCCCGCCGACTCTTACGGCGCTTTGACCAAGCATTACCACGAGCTGCGCCCGCGCTTACACGCGGCTTACATTTGGCCCTCGCTGGCGAATCCTGGTTCACACGGAACATGAGGTCCAAAACAGCCGCAACGCATCGAGGAATTTCTTATATTGCGCACTCCACACGTGATATGTGACGCACTCCGCGCAGGGACATGACGCAGGGCACATAACGCACCCCGCGCAGGGACATGCGGCGTACTTCGCGCGGGACATGTGGCGCATCCCACGCAGGGCATTAAGAACTGGGGAGCGGCAACAACCGGCGACACATGAAAAATCGCCCCGGCCCGAAGGGAGCGCCCCGGCTTGGTCGCCAAACGACCAAGCCGGGGCGCTCTCCTCTAATGTTTCGATCCTAACTGCGCCTCAAGACGCTTTGCGTGCCCCCATTACGCGCCGCTCGACAAAATGTGTGGGGTTTTCTGGGCCCATGCGATATATCCACTTATTTTGGACTACAGCGACCTGCGGTTTTATTGGTTAAAAAGCCCGTCTACTCACATAGACCGCGATAAACCCCACACTTTTTAATAAGTGGCACCCTATCACCCTGCCCGTTTTACCATATGACGCCCAAACATCCCGCTCGTGCTCACCTTCATGAAGGCGAACTGGGGGCAAAGCGCAATATGAAAGCCTAACGCTTCTTGCGTGAATGTTTCTTCGCGTTCGATTGTTTCTTCGCACCCGATTGCTTCTTAGAGCTCAACTGCTTCTGTGGGCTCGACCCCTTTTGCGAAGCGGGGCGGGAAGCGCTCGTACGGCCCGTGGTCCCGCCATGATTCCTACGATACAAAAATCCACCGAACACCATTGCCAACGCAATGACCACGATGCCGAACAGCTGCTCCCAAATACTCGGCATAGTCGATCCCCTTCTCTTTCACTCGCGGTCGATCCTTCTTGAGCGAGAAGGATCGACTGCGTTCCTCACCACCGATGCGGCGCTCGTCCGCACTTCGAAGCGTGTTGTCCAACGAACCCGAGTTACAAATCAAGCTCATTCAGGCGCAGCAGCGCCAGAATGTACATCTTGAGCGCATCGCGCAGCAACGCCTCGTTCGCGGCCTCATTGGGACCGTGCATCGTGCCCGCCCACACCGGAAGCTCCAGCGAATTGTCCTCGGGGCCAAACGAGACCGCGCTCGCGAAATTGCGCGCGTAGGTGCCGCCGCCCATCGAGAACGGTTCGGCCGGCCTGCCCGTGACCTGGCGATATACGTTGAGCAGCGCTTGGACGCACGGGCTGTCCGCCGAGACGGAGAACGGTTCCTTCACGCTCCCCTGGCAAAACTCGGCACCGTATTGGGCGGCAGTCGCGTTGCAGATCATGCGCATCTCGTCCGCCGTGATGGAATCGGGGAAGCGAACGTCGATGGTCTGCAGGATGCGGCCGTCCACCACCTCGATGGTACCGGCGTTGCAGGTGAGCGGACCGAACGCCGCGCTCTCGGAGGCGATGCCCAAACCGCGGCCTGCCGTGTCCTCGTGCACGCAGGCGAGCAGGTCCAGGAAGGCGCGCTCCTGTACGGCAAAGAGCTCCGGCCTCACCGCGGCGACCTCGCGCAAATACCCCACGACGAGCGCGATGGCGTTGATCGTGCCCTCGGGCAGCGAGGCGTGACCGCCGATGCCCTGCGCGAATATCCGCGCGGAGCCGTCCTCAAGCGCCTCAACCGTCACGCGGTCGGCGTTGGCCCGCGGCGCGGGCAGCTCGGGGACGGGAACGCCGAGCACGCAGACCGACTCGCTCGGGATGGCATTGGTCGCCTCGGCGCCGCTCCACGAGCGAATCGCGCCGTCCTCGATGGGCGCGCTCGCGAACGCACCGCCAAAACAGCCCTTCTCGGCGTTGCATACGGGGAACTCGGCGTCGGGCGTGAACAGGAACAGGGGCTGCTCATGCGACTCGAGGTAATGATGGACATCGGACATGCCCACCTCCTCGTCGCACCCCAGCAGGGCGCGGAACGTGTAACGGGGCGTTATGCACTGGCGCAGCAGGTACGCGCCCGCATACAGGGAGAGCACCGCCGGGCCCTTGTCATCGATCACGCCGCGGCCGAGCAGCCAGCCCTCGCGTCGCTCCATGGCAAACGGGTCGGTGGCCCAGCCCGGGCCGGCGGGCACCACGTCCACGTGCGCGATCGTAGCGATGTGCTCCGCGCGCTCGCCGGCGATATCCGCGTAGCCTACAAAGCCCTCGTCGTCACCCGTCTGGTAGCCCAATCGCTCGGCGATGCCGAGCGCGCAGTCCAGCGCGGCGCGCACGGGACGCCCGAACGGCGCACCGGGCTCGGCAGCCGACGCATCGGCCACGGACGCGTGCGAAACGAGCGCGGAGATATCCGCAACGACGTCCTCCCACACCTCGTCGACGTACGCGTCGACGCTCTCCATCACATCAGCGCGCATGGGCGCCTCCTTCCCTCAAAAACAGTCACGCCGTTTATTGTGCCCCATTACAGGAAGCGGATACACCTCAAACATGGCACATAGCCCACGCACCCGGGACCGCGCACGGCGCCTAGACGCCCGAAACTCACACGCCCGGCATCCACGACAGGCTCGCGGCATTTAGACGCCCAGCACGCGCGCGACGTCGAACATGTCGGAACACACCGCGGCGGCGCCCGCCTCCTCGTGCTCACCCGGCACAGCGGCACCCGAGTAGATGCCGATGCAGGGAATACCCAGCTCCGCGGCGCCCAACACGTCATACATGCGATCGCCCACCATGACCGCATCCTCGGGACGGACGTCGAGCGCCGCGAGGGCGGCGGCGATAGACTCGGCCTTGGTCTGACGCACCCCGGGCACGCGACCGCACACCGCCTCAAAGTGCGTCACGCCCAAATCACGCACCAGCTCAGCCGTTGAGGCCTCGAGACGTGACGTGGCCACGGCTATGCGCTTGCCCGCCGCCGCGAGGGCGTCCAGCAACGCCGCGGTTCCGGGGAACAAAGGGATGTCGGCCGCGGTGACCGTCCGTGCAAAAAGGTCGCGATACTCCGCGGCGATGCGCAGCGCCTCGTCCTCGCTCACGTTCGCGACCAAACGAATGCCGTCCTCGAGCGGCGGCCCGATCAACGGCAGTATCTGCGCCTCGGTGAGAGAGATGTCGCGTCGCGCCAGCACCTCGCTCACCACGCGCATGATGGCAGGTTGCGTGTTGGCGAGCGTTCCATCGAAGTCGAACAGCACAACGGGTCGCGCTGCCAGCGACGGGTCGAACAGCCCGCACGCACCAGAATCGGAAGGCAAGCCCGAACCGTGCGGTGCAATGCCCTCGCCCGCGGGCACCCCGCGCGTGCGCCCCACCGATCCGAACACCTCCAACGCGGGCACCGCCCCGCCGTCGTCCTTCCGCCCGGCCATCATCTCGTTTCCCATCATCACGGCTCTCCCCTCTCGGCCATCGATAGAAAAACCCCGACGGGCGCAGAGCCCATCGGGGTTTGAAGCGAACCTAAGGTTCAAAGGCGACACACGCGAGCGCTACTCGGCGTCCTCGGCCTTCTCCTCGCCCTCGAGCGGGGCGACCTCGATCTCGATGCCGAGGGTCTCGGCAGCGGACTTCATGGAAAGGGAGATGCGACGACGGTCGAGGTCGATCTCCATGACCTTGACCTGGACCTTGGCGCCCACAGCGGTGACCTGGGCAGGCTGGTCCACGTGCTTGTTGGCCATCTCGGAGATGTGCACGAGGCCCTCGATGCCGTCACCGAGGTCGACGAACGCACCGAAGGGCACGAGCTTGGTGACGGTGCCCTCGACGATGGCGCCAACGGGGTACTTCTTGACGAGCGCGCGCCACGGATCCTCGGTGGTCTGCTTGAGACCGAGGGAGATGCGCTCGCGGTTCAGATCGACGTCGAGCACCTCGACCTCGACCTCCTGGCCGACCTTGACGACCTCGGAGGGGTGGTTGACGTGGTTCCAGGAGAGCTCGGAGATGTGGATGAGGCCGTCGATGCCGCCCAGATCCACGAAGGCGCCGAAGTCCACGATGGAGGAGACGGTGCCCTTGAGGCGCATGCCGCTCTTGAGCTTGGAGAGGATCTCGGAGCGCTCGGCCTTGCGGGACTCCTCGAGAACGACGCGGCGGGACAGAACGACGTTGTTGCGGTTGCGGTCCATCTCGATAACGCGAGCCTCGAGAGAGGTGCCCAGGTAGCAGGTGAGGTCCTTTACGCGGCGAAGGTCCACGAGGGAAGCGGGCAGGAAGCCGCGCAGGCCGATGTCGAGGATAAGACCGCCCTTGACGACCTCGATGACCTCGCCCTCGACGTTCTCGCCGGCGTTGAACTTCTCCTCGATGCGGTTCCAGGCACGCTCGTACTCGGCGCGCTTCTTGGAGAGAACCAGACGACCGTCCTTGTCCTCCTTCTGGAGCACGAGCGCCTCGATGGAGTCGCCCAGCGCCACGAGGTCGGCGGGGTTGGCGTCCTTGCGGATGGACAGCTCGCGGACGGGGATGACGCCCTCGGACTTGAAGCCGATGTCGACGAGGACCTCGTCGCGCTCGATCTTCACAACGGTGCCGTTGACCAGGTCGCCCTCATCGAAATCGGTGATGGAGTTGTCGATGAGGTTGTTCATCTCCTCGGTATCGACGTCGTCGAGGGAGAAGATGGACGAGTTCTGAATCTCACTCAAAGGTGGACCCCTTTCGAACTACGGGGCCCCGATTACCTGACCTGCAGATGGTTGCGAGCCTTGAGGGCACATGCCGCCAGCGCGCGCGCACCGTTTGGAACAATCTCGGGGGCCGACAGATACTGATGTGAAGCATACGCATTCACGAAACAGTAGGTTACGTGGAAACTTCTGTGTTTTCAAGCGTGAAGTACGATTTTTTCGTACTCGGCAACAAACCTTACGCGAATGGCATTCCGCCTGCTTGGGCCCTCACGTAGAATGCTTTATATAAATCGATTCAATTCTGGGAGTCGTCGTGTCCACCATCCAAGAAGTCGCCAAACGTGCCGGCGTCTCGGCGGGAACGGTCTCGCGCTACCTCAACGGGCATCAGCTCAAGGCGAGCAACCGAATCCGCGTCGAGGCGGCCATCAAAGAGCTCGGCTACCGCAGCAACTACCTGGCACGCAGCCTGCGCTCCAAGCAGAGCATGTCCATCGGCCTGCTCATCAACAACATGCTCAACCATTTTGCCGTGAGCGTGGTGGCGCAGGTGGAACGCGAGATGGAGCTCAACGACTACAACATCATCCTCTCCGGCTTTCGCGAGGACCGCGAGGTGTTCGTGCGCAAGCTCGAGAACCTCATCGACCGCCGCGTGGACGGGCTCATCCTCTTCGAGGCCATCGAGGACGACCGCGCGCGCAGGCTCCTCGAGCAAAGCGGCATCCCGACGCTCTCCATCTCGAACCCCCTGCCTTATTCGTGCGTGGACAACATGCTCGCCGCCAACCGCGCGAGCTGCCGCGAGGTGACCCGGCGCATGATCGAGGCGGGCCACGAGCGCATCGGCATCCTGGCCGCGTCGCAGGACGAGTACGTCTCGCGCGAGCGCCTGGCCGGCGTGCTCGAGGCGTTCGACGAGGCGGGGCTGCCGCGCAAGAACGCCGTGGTGCGCATTGGCGGCTACGAGCGCGAGTGCGGGTACCGCGACATGATGGCGCTCGTGAACGAGGACGGCATGGACTGCGTGTTCGTCCTCAACTACGGGCGCAGCCAGGGCGCGCAGCAGGCGCTCAACGAGCTGGGGCTGCGCATCGGCGAGGACATCTCGTTTGCCTGCTACGACTATCTGGACACCAAGACGTACTTCCACCCGAGCATCACCACCGTGTGCCCGCCGTCGATCGAGATCGGCTCGCGCGCCGCGCGCGAGATCCTCTCCATGATCGAGGAGGGGCGCCTGGGCTCCGGCAAGACGACCTACACCGACGAGGACATCGCCTGGCTGCCCTCGATCATCGGGCTCAAGGGCTGCTAGATCCCGGCGTTCGACATCGATACGCCATTCGCTCCGGCCCGCCCGCATGGTCCGGCGGGCCGTCCCACGATGAAGAAGGACCCTGGCGGCCGGAACAGGGGTCATCGGGCCAACGCGTAAAACGACCGAGGCGATCAGCGCGGGAACCGTGCGAGCAGCCAGGGCCAACGGCAGGCAAGAAAAAAGCCCCACAGCCGCCATGCGACTGCGGGGCACGCGATGGCCCGTCTCGAACGAACTGGGCCTTTAAGGAACGACCGTTTACCTAGGCGTTCTTCTTGGCAAGATCGATGAACTTGCCGGCCAGGATCTTAAAGGTCTCGGCGCTCATGAGCTGGTCCTCGGCGTGGATGAGGATGATGCTCGGGTCGATGTGCTCGCCGCCGGCCTCCTGGGCAATCATCTCGCCGTGCTTGGCGTGACCGGTCAGGAAGAACTGCTCGCCCTCGGCGACACGGGCCTCGGCCTCCTCGATCTTGCCCTCGCCGGCCAGGTCGATGGCCTCGATGAAGCAGCTGCGGGCAGAGCCCACGTTGGCGATGATCTCAAAGCACGCCATCTCGATCTTGTTCATGTCGTCCATGTTACTCCTCGCTCTCCGCGGCATCGGCTGCCGCATCCTCGGACTCCTCCGCGAGGCCGGCCTCGGCCTCGTCATCCAGGGAGGACGCCCCATGTTGCTTGATGTAGGTTTCCATATCGCGCAGGCGGTTCTTGATCTTGCGCTTGGCAAAGGGGCTGTACAGCGCGCCCATGAGCTTGCCGTTCAGGTCGTTGAGGGCCTTGTCGCCCGCGTAGCCCTCCTCGTAGACCACGCTGATCCCCTCCCCGCCCTCGAGAGGGGAGATCTCGTAGCGCACGGTGTTGACGCCGCGCGAGGACGTGATCGAGGCGGCGTACAGGCGCGGCGGCTCGAACTCGGTGATCTTGGTGGTCACGTGCTGCGCGCCGCCGACCTTGGCGGCGAGGGTCTTTTGGTAGGTGAACCCGGCCTTGATCTTCTTGGCGGGGACCTTCTTGCCGCGCGCCTGCTCGGCGTCGTAGCGCACCGAGGTGACGATGCTCTCAAAGAGCTCGTCGGCGCCAATACCCATCTTGACCTGTACTTTCATTACCCCTCCTCAGGGGGCGCCGCCGTTGCCCGCGCACGCGCGACGCCCCATCAGCCTTCCTAGAAGCCGTGCGCCTCGGCGAGCTGCTTATACCAGCGGCCGCTCTTCTTGACGCGACGCTCCTGTGTCTCGAGGTCGAGCTCGACCAGGCCGTAGCGGTTCTTGTAGGCGTTCAGCCAGCTCCAGCAATCGATGAACGTCCAGAGATGATACCCGATGCAGTTGGAGCCCTCATCGATGCCGTGGGCGAGCTCGGTCAGGTGCTCTTTGATGAAGTCGATGCGGTAGTCGTCCTGGATGGTGCCGTCCGGGCCGCGGAACTTCTCCTCGCCCTCAACGCCCATGCCGTTCTCAGACACGATCCACTCGATGTTGCCGTAGTTGTCGCGCAGGTTGATGGCGATGTCGTACAGCGCGTGGGGGTAGATCTCCCAACCGCGGTGCGGGTTCATGCGGCGGCCGGGCATGGCGTACACGTCGTAGTAGTACGTGGGCATGAACGGCGCCTCGGGGTTGGGCAGGCTCGCACGGGCGCAGACGCGCAAGGGCTGGTAGAAGTTGACGCCCAGGTAGTCGACCACGTTGTCGCGGATGACGGCGAGGTCGGCCTTGTCGACCACGGGCATGAGGCCGTGCTTCTTGATGAGCTCGACGAGCTCGGGATCGTAGGCGCCGTGCACACTCGGGTCCAGGAAGCTCTTGTTGGCGAAGAGCTCGGCGATGTGGGCGGCGCGGACGTCGGCGGGATTGTCGGAACGCGGATAGGCGGGCGTGAGGTTGAGCACGATGCCGATCTTGGCGTCGGGCAGGACCTCATGGCAGGCACGGACAGCCAGCGCGCTGGCGAGCGCCGTGTGGTAGGCAACCTGTACCGCGGCCTTAGGGTCGACCTTGCAGGGGTAGTGGTACTGCTGCAGATAGCCGCACTCCACGTGCACGATGGGCTCGTTGAACGTGTACCAGCGCTTGACGACGTCGCCGAACAGCTCGAACGCAATGCGGGCATAGCGCTCGTAGAGGTCGACGACCTCGCGGCTTTCCCAGCCGCCGCGCTCCTGGCACGCGACCGGCATGTCAAAGTGGAACAGGTTCACGAAGGGCTCGACGCCCTCGTCGCGCAGCGTGCCGAACACGTTGCGGTAGAACTCGACGGCCTCGGGGTTGGGGTCGCCCTCCGGGTCGGGCAGCAGGCGCGACCAGCTGATCGAGGTGCGGAAGGAGTTCTGCCCCGTCTCGTGCAGCAACTCGATATCCTCGCGCCAATGCTCGAAGAACGTCGACGTGTCGGCGGGACCGACGCCGCCGTAGAACTTGTAGGGCTCCTCCTCGAACCAGAGGTCCCAGATATCCGGGGCCTTGTGATCGGCGGTATGGGCGCCCTCCGCCTGGGTCGCGCTCGTGGCGCTGCCGAAGTAGAACCCTTCCGGGAACTTGACGTCCATCGTCTTACCTCTTTCTCTTCACGAACAGGTAGATGCCGCTCACCACGACGATCACCAGACCGCCCACGAGCAGGCCGATGCTCCTCGGTGAACCCTCGGCGGCGCCGAAGTTCGACATCACGATGAAGAAGAAGCCCACGCCCAGCATGAACACGGCCCAAGGCGATCGAAATCCCATGAGTGACAAACCTTCCTTAGTAAAAGGGCCGCCGGTGAGTCTGGGACTACCGGCGGCCGAGTGGACGCGGCCCGGACGGGCCCGTGCGAGCACGAGGGCCGCGCGATTCAGTCGAGCGCGTAGGCGCGCGGGGGCCTTACTTGGCCTCAGCGGCCTCGGCCTTCTCCTGCTCCTTATTCGCCAGGATGACGAACGGGAGCCAGATGATGAAGGAGACGCCGAGGTTGAGCAGGGCGACCAGGGCGGCCATGATATTGCCGCCGGTGGCGAAGAAGGCGTACAGGCCGACGGGCATGATCCAGGGCACCTGGATGTAGACCGGCGGGATGATGCCCGCATAGGTGAAGCCGAGCGCGATGGCGGCGGTGACCACCGGGACGAGCAGCCAGGGGATGAAGTACAGCGGGTTCAGCACGATGGGCATGCCAAAGATGATGGGCTCGTTGATGTTGAACACGCCCATGGGGGCGGCCAGCTTGGCGATGGTCTTGGAATCCTCACGCTTGGAGAAGAAGAGGATGGCGATGATCAGGCCGAGGGTGAGGCCGGAGCCGCCCATCATGGTGTAAGCATCGAAGGAGCCGCGCGTCCACATGTAGGGAAGCTGGGACAGGTCGTGCGTGGCCTCCCACACGGAGAGGTTCTCGAGCAGGGCCGGGGTGTAGATGCCCTCGGTGATGGGGGCGAGGACGTTCATGCCGTGGATGCCGAAGAACCAGAAGAGCTGGGCCAGGAACTCGACGAGCAGGACCGTGAAGAAGCCGGAGCTCATGCCGAGCAGCGGGCGCTGGATGAACTCGGAGATGAGGTCGTTGGGGTAGGCCCCGGTGGCGACGACGCAGATCTGGGTGATGGCGCCGGAGGCGAAGATGGCGACGACGCCGGGGATCATGGCCACGAAGGCGCTGTTGACCGCGGGCGGGACGGAGTCCGGGAGCTTGATGGTGAGCTTGGCCTGGATGAGCTTGATGTAGATCATCGAGCAGACGAGGCCGAAGATGAGCGCGGTGAACAGGCCGGTGGCGCTGGTGAGCGCGGTGGAGATCATGCTCGGGGCCGTGACGCTCATGCTGACTGCGCCGTCGGCGACGGAGAGGCCCGTCACGCCTGCCGCCTCGAGCGCCTTGACCGCGTCAGGGCTGACGTCGGGCAGCGAGAGGGCGAACTCGGGCGCGAAGTTCATCGTGGCCACGACGGCCGCGAGGGAGACGGCGCCGCCGGAGATGGGCGACACGTCATAGGCCTTGCACAGGTGATAACCGAGGGCGAACGCGAAGCAGAGCGCCAAGATGGAGATGGTGCCGTTGTAGACGTTCACGTTGACGTTGATGAGCTGCGTGCACGCCGTCGTGAAGGCGTTGCCCGCACCCCACCAGGTGTTGGGCAGGTCGCGGAAGAAGACGTTCAGAAGAACGGCGACGGAACCGGCCATGGTAACCGGCATGATGGAGATGAAGCCGTCGCGGATCGCGACGAGGTGGCGCTGGTTGCCGATCTTCTGCGCGATCGGCATGAACTTGGTCTCCATCCAGTGCATGAAACCGTCCATGGGTGATGCCATGTCATCCCCCCAAAGAATCGGGGTGATGAATGAATAGATTCACGCGCACGAACCGTGCGCACGTGCGACGCGCAAACGCGCGGGGCACCTACTCGTGACCGATGAGCTTGAGGCCCTGGTCCAGGACCTTGGCGCCATCCATCATGCCGTACGCCATCATGTCGATGACCTCGACCGGCGTGTCGCCGGCGACGGCCTTGATCTTGTCCAGCAGGAAACGCACCTGCGGACCGAGCAGGATGACGTCCGCCTTGTCGGCGTTCGCCTGAGCCTCGGCCTCGGGCACGGCCCAGATGGTGGCCTCGATACCGCGCTCGGCAGCGACCGCTTGCATCTTGGAAACCATCAGGCTCGTGGACATTCCTGCAGAGCAGCAAAGCAGAATGTTGACCATGAGCTCTCCTCCTTTCCTTCTCCCCGCACCATGCGGGAACGACATTTCGCGACCGCCGGGGTGGCCGTCGCGATATTCTCATCACCCCACCTTGATGATACGCCGTGGGGCAAAGAATACCCGGACCAAAGCTGGCGCGACTCGCCAGCCGGTAGCATCGCTCGCCTACGCGAACTGCGGCAGGTACGCCTTGTGGGCCTCCATGAGCTCGTCGACCACGACGTTGGCGAGCGCATCGGAGGGGCACAGCGGGTTCATCTCGAGCGCGGCCACCGCCAGGTCGCGGTCGCCGGTGATGGCGGCCTCCACGACCATGCGCTCAAAGCCCTTCATCATCTGGACGTAGCCGGCGATACGGGGCTTGAGCTCGCCCGTGGCGATGGGCTGCGGGCCGTTTGCGGTGATGCGGCAGGCCACCTCGACGGCGCTGCCGCTGGGCAGGCCCTCGATGCAGCCGTTGTTGCGCACGTCGACGTACTGGATGTCGCCGCGGTTGGTGTGGATGGACTCGATGAGGTTGCAGGCCGCGTCGCTGTAGCGGGCGCCGCCGCGCTGCTCGAGCTGCTTGGGCTTGACGTCGAGCTTCTCGTCGCGGTAGATCCCGAAGAGCTCCTCCTCGAGCCTGGACACGACCTCGCCGCGCACGTTGCCCTGCTCGAACTGTTCAAGCTCCTCGGCGAGCATCGCGTCGGTGTGGAAGTAGTAGTTGTGGTACGGGCACGGGATCGCGCGGATGCCGCGGATGAACGCGGGCGAGAACGGGATGGACATGAAGTTCTTCATGGCGAGCGCCTCGTCCTCGGAGACCTGCGCGTACTTCTCCACGGCCTCGTCGAGGACGGACACGCCGTCCACGAAAACGTCGGTGGCGAACACGAAGTGGTTCACGCCCTGGAGCTGGAGCTCCAGGCGGTCCTCATCGACGTCGAGCACGCGGGCGATGCCGGCGTGCATGTTGATGGGCACGTTGCACAGGCCGATGGCGCGGTCGAAGTCGGTGTAGTTGAGGATGGCCTCCTCGATCATGCCGGAGGGGTTGGAGAAGTTGATCATCCAGGCCTGGGGGCAGAGCTCCTGGACCTCGCGCACGAAGTCGAGGATCACCGGGATGGTGCGGAAGGCCTTGAACATGCCGCCGGCACCGTTGGTCTCCTGGCCGAGCATGCCGTGGGACAGCGGGATGCGCTCGTCGAGCACGCGGGCGGGCAGGCGGCCGATGCGGACCTGGGAGGTCACGAAGTCGGCGCCGTCGAGGGCGGCGCGGCGGTCGGTGGTGAGGATCACCTTGGTGGGCAGGCCGGCGTGCTTGACCATGCGCTGCGCGAGGGCGCCCACGGTCTGGAGCTTCTCCTCGCCCTCGGGGATGTCGACGAGCCACAGCTCATCCACGGGGAGATTCTCGTAGCGCTTGATGAAGCCCTCGACGAGCTCGGGCGTGTAGCTCGAGCCGCCGCCAATGGTCACGATCTTGATGCCGTTTGCCATTGTGGGTCTCTCCTGTTCCTCAAAAGTGAAACATCGCATGTCCACGTCAAAAGCCAAAAGAAGTCGAAAACCCGAACGCCTGAAATGCGCCGTCCGCCCACGGGTTTGAGCCGAGCGCGGCGGAGGCGCTGCGCCACGGCGAGGGCACACGGGCGTAGCGGGGCGCCAGGGGCGCATGGCGGCGCGGCGCGCTTAGAGCAAGATGTCGAAGCGCGACCAGGAATCCAGGTAGTCGAGCAGCATCTGCTCATGCGCGGGCAGCGTGCCGATCACGTTGCGCGTGCCGTCGTCGGGCATGTCCTTAAGCACCAGCTGCAGCTCGCCCTTGTAGCGCGGGCTCTCGTTGTTCACCACCACGACGTCGCCGCGCACTAGGCCGCGGCCCACGGGGCGCGCCGGGATGTCCAGGTTCGCGAACTCGACGCGCGACCAGGTGCTGCGCAGCAGGTACGGGCTCACGTCGCCGCGCACCTTGTGCTTGGCGTACGACGCGACCGTGCGCTCGTTCTCGGTGATACCGGCATCGAGCACGGGGCGGAGCTGGACCTTGGAGCGGTCGATGCGCTCGATGGAGGCGAGCTCCTCCTCGGTGGCGAAGCAGTTGGAGATGATGATGTCGTCGACGAGGCCCATCGCCGAGAGGTGGCGCGCCTGGAAGTCGAGCGGCAGGTCGCGATGGCACTCGAGCGTGACAAGGCCCTCGTTGAGCGGCCAGGGGCCGAACGCGTCGGCGCGGGGCAGGCCGATGAAGGCGGCCAGGTTGACGCCCAGCTCGCGCACCGCGGCGCTCTCGCGCTCGAAGAAGGCGGTGTCGAGGCCGCTGAAGCGCTGCGGGTAGAAGTTGTGGCACGAGATGAGGTGGACGCGGTCGGGATCGTGCACGAGCGTGGCGGGCAGGATGCCGTCGGCGCAGCTCGCGTTGAGCTCGATCATGAGGCCGTAGGGGTTGCGGGTCATATCCGCCACCTGGCTGGGCTGGAACGGCTCGTCCAAGCGGATGCCGTCGGCGCCGATCTCGTGGAAGAAGGAGAGGTCGTCGTAGGAGATGCCGAGCTTGGCAAAGACGTTGGGGGCGACGTCGAACACGACCTCCATGCCGTTGGCGTGCGCACATGCCGTGAGCTCGGCGGACTCGTGCTTGACCTGCTCCGAATCCCCTTCCACGGACAGCAGGCACGAGAAGATGCGGGCAAAGCCGTGCGCCGCCGCGCGCTCGATGTACGCGCAGTCCTGCTCAACCGTCGAATGCTCGGGATACAGCGAGATTCCCCACTTCATACGCCCGCACGCTCCTTCTCAACTTGCCGGCCTTGCGGCCCCGCGGCCTTTGTGTGCATCTGATGGTTTGAATTATATCGATTCAATTAGAGATGAAGGTCGGCGTTTTACCTGCCATATTCAGGTGGTAATACGGTTTATCCTGCTGAATCCGCAGATAATTGTATCGATTTAATTTTTATCGCCAGATAATCTCAAACCCGCGAACGGTACCTTTTTTCCGGTGAACGGAAGAACGCCACGCGCCCCCACCGTACCTCAGATTAGGGACAGTCCCTAATTTGAGGTGGGCTGAGGCTGGGGACTGCGGACGAAAAGTTGAACCGCCCAGGCGCACCTCAGATTGGGGACCACCTTACCTCAGATTGGGGACAGTCCCTAATTTGAGGTGGGCTCCGGAGGTGATGGGGCAGAAAACGGCAGGTCTGGGGCTGAGCATCCTTGTTTTTGGGCATAATTGGAAAATATGGCCATCGCATAGGAAAGGGAGTCGCCCATGGCGGAGCTCAAGGCGGTTGTCTTCGACATGGACGACACGCTGCTCAGCATCAATTTGAACGCGTTCATCGGCGTTTTTGCGCTCGACGAGGCAAACCTCCTCGCGCAGGCGGCGCGCAAGAGCGCCGTGTCGATGTTCACCTCGATGGGCGGCGCCATGCTCGAGCTCAACAACGGCGAGCGCGCCGAGGGCGACATGCGGACCAACCGCCAGTTCTTCGCCGATGAGCTTGAGCGCCGCAGCGGAGTTCCCCTGCTCGAACCCGCCGTCCTCGACATGATCGAGTTTTACGAGCGCGAGATCCTGCCCAAGAAGAACGACCGCCTCATCTCCGCGCGCCCGCGCGAAGGGGCGCACGAGGCCGTCGAGGCAGTACTGAACCGCGGCCTGCGCATCGCGTTGCTCACCAACCCGAGCTTCTCGCGCACGTGCATCGAGTGCCGTATGGGCTGGGGCGACATGCTCGACATGCCCTTTGAGCTAGTGACCACGTGGGAGAACTCCACGCGCTGCAAGCCGTGCGCCGGCTACTACCTCGAGGCACTCGAAAAACTCGGCCTCTCGCCCGAAGAGACCATCATGGTGGGCAACGACCCCAAGCGCGACTTCCCCTCCCCCGCCATCGGCCTGCAGACGGCCTATGTGGGCAACGGCACGCAGCCGCATGCGCTCTGGAACGGCAGCATGGCCGACTTTGCCAAGAACTTCGACGAGATCGCGGAGCGGTTCGACGCGAACCGCGAGAGCGGCGACCGGTAGCACGCAAACCTAGCACGCAAGCCGCAAGAACACCACACGGGCAGGAGGGCGCCTTACGTGCACGCCCTCCCGCCGCGGCCCACAGCCGCGCCTCGCCCTTACGGCTGCGCCTTGCCTTACAGCCGCGTCTCACCCGTCATGATCTTGAGGATCTCGACGTCGGTGTCCTTCATGCCCACGCGGCCCACGTAGCCCATGCTGGCGATGGTCTCCTCCACCGTGTCCTGCACGATGCCCTCGCCCGCGCGGAACCCGCGGCCGGCAAGCGCCATATCGCACCCCAAGATGGCGGCGTCGACCGCCGCGGAGATCTTGGCCGCGCAGCTCGCCTTGGCGCCGTCGCACACGATGCCGCCCACGTTGCCCAGCGTGTTCACCACCGTGGCACCAATCTGCTCGCGCGTACCGCCGCGCAACCAGCAGATCGCCGCGCCCGCACCGCACGCGGCGCACACCACGCCGCAAAACGCGGAAAGCGCGCCGATGTAGCTCTTGGTGTGGATGGCGACGAGGTCGGCGAGGGCCAGGGCGCGGGTGAGGCGCTCGCCCTCCACCCCAAGCTCCTCGGCGTAGGTGAGCACCGGCAGCGCGCAGGTGATGCCCTGGTTGCCCGACCCGCACACGATCGCCACGGGAAGGGCGCAGCCACTCATGCGAGCATCGGAGCCGGCCGCCGCACGGGCGCGGGCGCGGCAGGCGATGTCATCGCCGCGCGTCGCCAACAGCGTGCGGCCCACCTCGGCTCCCCAGGCGTTCTCAAGGCCCTCCGCCGAAATGGCGGCGTTAAGCTCCAACTGGCGCTCGAGCGAGGCGCGCGCGTGCGAGACGTCGCCGTCCTCGATGTAGTCGAGGATCATGTCGAGCGAGAGCCCGGGGACCGGAGCCGCCTGGGCAGCGTCGGCACCCTCCTCCCGCGCGGCCTCCTGAGCCGTGACCGCGCTCATGAGGGCGCATGTGCCCGAGCAGGCGTCTTCCACGTCGGCCCCGGCACGGGCGGCGGGGCACAGCTGATTGGCGGGCACGCCGTCGCGCGTGCAGCGCACCACGTTCGTGTGATGCTCCGAGATCGCGACCTCGGCCACATGGCCCAGCGCCTCGGCGCGCACCTCGATATAGAGGTTGGGAACGCCCTCGACGAGCGACACGGAAACATAGCCCTCGCGCCCCAGCAGCTCGCGCGTGTGGGCGATGTCCGCATCGGTCACGCCCTCGAGCGTCTCCAACGCCGCCGCGGCGTTGCCGCCCACGGCGCCCAACACCGCCGCCGCCTCGACGCCGCGCAAGCCGCCGGAATTGGGCACCGTGACGCTCTTGACGTTCTTGATGATATTGCCCGAGCACCCCACAGCGAGCTGCTCGGGTTCGCAACCGAGCACCAGGCGCGCCAACGCCGCCGCATACGCCAGCGCGATCGGCTCCGTGCAACCCAAGGCGCAGATGAGCTCACTGTTCAGCAGCTCGCCCAGGGCAAGGTCGCGCTCCTCAACCGTCATTTCGCACACGCTCTGCTCCGCCACAGGGACCTCCTCATCCGTATTTCCAACGCACCCAGTGTAGCGAACCCAAGGCCGCCCGCGCCACACCAAAGCCCCCGCCTCCCGGACTTCTCTTTCCAAGTCCGAGAAACGGGGGCGATTCGGCCCTGCGATGAAAACGCGGATAACGAGAAACGGAAGGCGATTCCACCCTACGGTGAAAAGCGCGAGGAGCCACGGGTTAAAAACGTGAAGAGTCGCAGGTTAAAGGCACGCAGGAGGCTGCGGAAAGGAAGGCGCTCGCCCCCTATCCTCTCCGCGTGAACCGCTCTCTCTATAAAAACGTTGAATCGCTCCAATCGTCTTCGAAAGGAGCGATTCAACAAGTGGGTCGAGTCTACAGATACCTGAATTCAACGGATCGATCGACGCTATACATAAGTCAAATCGAATGAGTCGGGTTAGCGATTAAACAAACTCATCGAAAAGCCGGGTTCGGCGACTAAGCCGACCCTGCAGAGAGATCAATCGGCATAGATCGATTCAGCAGTGAGGTCGATTCGACGCAGGTCGTCTCGTAGCAGCTCGATTCGGCGTAGATTGAATCGACGCGTAGCCCGACTCCGCCAAAGGACGTTTAGCCGAAGAAGCGCTCGATCTCGATGGCGGCGTTCTCGAGAGAATCGGAACCGTGGATGACGTTGGCGTTCACGTCGATGGCGAAGTCGCCGCGAATGGTGCCAGGCGCGGCGTCGAGCGGGTTGGTGGCGCCCATGAGCGTGCGCATCTTGGAAACCGCGGAAAGGCCGGAAACGACCATCTTGACCACGGGGCCGCTCGTCATGAACGCGACCAAGCTGGGAAAAAAAGGCTTGTCGGCCAGGTGGGCGTAGTGAACCTTGACGGTCTCCTCATCGAGCACGCACTTCTCCATCTTCTCGATGGTAAGGCCGGAGCGCTCGATGCGGTCGATGATCTGGCCGGTCTTGCGGTCGCGCACGGCGTCGGGCTTGATCATGATAAACGTCTGCTCGATAGCGGGCATTGCGTCCCCTTTCAACAGGAATCGACGATGGCGCACGGTGCGACGAGCCGCCAGCGAGACCGCGACATTGCACCAGCGCTGGGGCCATCTTACCCCATGCGCACGTTCGCCAAGCGTCCTGCTCCGCCAAAGTGCACTTTGGAGCGCTTCGATTCGAGTTTCTACGGGAAATCATCACCGAGAGTTAACTCTCGGTGATGCGACTGGGCTCAGGCGCGCCCCGGTCTGCGGCCACGCTTCGCCCGCGGCAGCGCTCGGGTCCGGGCCAGCAGTCGATAGCGCACCCGAGCGCACAGCAGTATCCGACAGGAGCCGCGCCCCGGCCTGCGACCGCGCTCGCACCCGTGCCGCTCCCCGGTCCGCGGCCGCGCTCGGGTCCGCGTTCGTACTCGCATCTGCGCCCGCGCCGCGCCCGCAGCCCATCGCCGCGGGCGCCTCCTCCGGCCGCTACGCCCCCGCGCCCATGGGGACCACGTGGCCCAGGCCCTCGACGCGCGCCTCGTCCCCCACCAGCGACGTGCGCACGAACTTGAGCTGCTCGGCCACCGCGGAAGGCGCCGTGCCGCCCTCGGTGGTGCGGGCCGCCACGATGCCGTCGATGTCCAGCGCGCCCGTGATGTCGTTGCCGAACAGGGGGCTCGCCGCGCGGAACTCCTCGATGGGCAGCTCGTCCAGCTGGCAGCCCCGCTTGTCGCACTCGAGCACCAGATGCCCCACCACGGCGTGCGCCTCGCGGAAGGGCATGCCCTTCTTTGCCAGGTAATCCGCCACGTCCGTCGCGGCCAGATGGCCCACGCGGCACGCGGCGCGCATGCGGTCGGCGTTGACGTGCATGGTGCCCACCATGCCCGCCATCACCTCGAGGCACTGCACGAGCGTGTGCGCGGAGTCGAGCGCGCCCTCCTTGTCCTCCTGTAGGTCCTTGTTGTACGCAAGCGGCAGTCCCTTGCACGTCACCAGCAGCTGCATGAGGTTGCCGTACACGCGGCCCGTCTTGCCGCGGACCAGCTCGGCAAAATCGGGGTTCTTCTTTTGCGGCATGATGGACGAGCCGGTCGAGAACGAGTCGGACAGCGTGATGTAGCCGAACTCCGAGCTACTCCACAGCACGATCTCCTCGGCCAGGCGCGAGAGGTGCATGGCCATGGTGGAGCAGGCAAAGTGCAGGTCGAGCAGGAAGTCGCGGTCGGACACCGCGTCGAGCGAGTTGGGAATCACCCGTGTAAAGCCCAGGGCGTACGCCGTGGCCACGCGGTCGAGCGGATACGTGGTCCCCGCGAGCGCGGCGGCGCCCAGCGGCGAGGCGTCGGCGGCCTCGAACGCCGCGTCGAGCCGCTTGAAATCGCGGGTGAGCATCCAGTAATACGCGAGCAGATGGTGCGCCAGCAGCACGGGCTGGGCATGCTGCAGGTGCGTCATGCCGGGCAGGACCGCGTCCGCATGCTCCTGCGCCACGCGCACCAGCGTCTGCCGCAGGGCTAGATTGGCCTCCATGAGCTGTTTGACGAGCGCCTTGGTGGCCAGGCGCGTGTCGGTTGCCACCTGGTCGTTGCGCGAGCGCCCCGTGTGCAGGCGCTTGCCCGCCTCCCCGATGCGGCGCGTCAGCTCGCCCTCGATGGCCATGTGGATGTCCTCGTCATCGATGTCGAAGGCGAACGCGCCCGCATCGATCTCGGCCTCGATCTGCCCCAAGCCCCGACTGATCGCATCGCAGTCGTCCCGGCTTATGATCCCCTGCTTGGCGAGCATCGCCGCGTGGGCGCGCGACCCCGCGATGTCCTGCTTGTACAGGTGCTTATCGACCGGCAGCGACGCACCGAACTCCTGCGTCGACGTCTCCACGCCGCCCTCGAACCGTCCACCCCAAAGCGCCATCTACCTATCCCCCTTATCCGCAGCGGCCGGGCCGCCGATCATGGCGGAGCGCACGCGCGAGCCGTGCACCGCGCGATACCCCTTGAGCGTGTACACCGGCGAGTAGTCGTCGGCCTCCCGCACGGCGGGCCTCCAGAGGGCGGCGATGCGCATACGCGGGCCGGCGCCTGCCGTCCACGCCTTGAGCGAGGACGGAATGGCCTGTGCGGCGACCGTGTCGAATGTGGTGGCGATCATCGAATAGCTCCCTTCCCTCGCGTCGCTTAGCAGTTCACGGCCTGGGCGAACGCCTGCCCGCATGCATCGGCGCACGCAGCGTCGCCCGTACCGTCGAGCACGTCGAGCTGCACGTCCTGCGAGACCTGGGCCAGCTCAGCGCGCTTGGTCGCCCACGTCTTGATGGACAGGCCCTGGATGTCGATGAAGCCCTTGGCGGCCTTCTGGTCGAACGAGTCGTCGTTGTCGTAGGTGGCCAGGCCCGCATCGTACAGGGACGCGGCGCTGGAGCGTCCCACCACCACGCAACCGCCCTTGTAGAACTTGAGCTTCACGCTGCCCGTGAGGACCTGCTGGGTATTGGCCATGAACGCGTCGAGGGCCTCCTTGAGCGGGCTGAACCAGCGGCCGTTGTAGACCTGATCGGCCCAGATCTGCTCGAGCGCGAGCTTGTGGTGGAGCACGTCGCGCTCAAGACAGAGGTCCTCGAGCGCCTTATGCGCCTGGATGAGCGCCAGGCCCGCCGGGACCTCGTAGCACTCGCGGGACTTGAGGCCCACGTAGCGGTTCTCGATCATGTCGATGCGGCCAAAGCCGTTCGCGCCCGCGATTTTGTTGAGCGCATCCACGAGCTCGGCGAGCGGCATGTCCTGGCCGTTCAGGCTCGTGGGCACGCCGGCGGTGAACCCGATCTCCACGTAGGTGGGCGCATCCGGGGCGTCGAGCGGGTCGACGGTCATCGTCCAGATGTCCGCCGGGGGCTCGGCCCACGGGTCCTCGAGCACGCCCGCCTCGATGGCGCGGCCCCACAGGTTATCGTCGATGGAATAGGGCTTCTCGATGCTCTGGGCCACCGGGACGGCGTGCTTCTTGGCGTAGGCGATCTCGTCGGGGCGCATGCCCAGGTCCCACTCGCGCACCGGCGCGATCACCTTGAGCTCGGGGTCAAGCGCGATGATGGAGGTCTCAAAGCGGACCTGGTCGTTGCCCTTGCCGGTGCAGCCGTGGGCGACGCACGTGGCGCCGTACTTGTGGGCCACCTCGACCAGATGCTTGGAGATGAGCGGGCGCGAGAGAGCGGAGAGCAGCGGGTACTTGTTCTCGTACATGGCGTTGGCGGCGATGGCGCAGGTGAGGTACGTGTTCGCGAACTCGTCGGTCATGTCGACGACCTCCACCGCCACGCAGCCGAGCTGCTTTGCCTTGGCGGCGACCTTCTCCAGGCCGTCGTGCTCCTGACCCACGTTGCCGAGCATGGCGATCACGTCGAGGTCCATCTCGTTTTGGAGCCACTTGATGCACACGGAGGTATCGAGGCCGCCGGAATACGCCAGCACGACCTTCTCTTTGGCGGTTGCGGATGCGGGGGTTGCAGATGCGTTCATGGGTTCGTCCTTTCCAAGATGCCATATGCTGGCCTGTGAGCGGGCGAGCCCAACTGATATACCGGTGCCCCGGGATGTGCCTGCGGCGCATGCACGGCGAGTCGCGCACAGTGCATGCGTAAGAAAAATCCGCCTGCGCGGCGGACGTTCCCTCGACGATATCAGTTGGACTCTGCTGAAGGCCCTGGGCCTTCATGCGAACAGAGACAACGAGTTATCGTCGTCGGGAGATTGCGCGCTGGCGTCGGCCGGCTGCGTCGATGGCATTCTGGCGGGGCATGCTGGCGATCTTCGCCATACCCTCATATGTCGCCAGAGCGTGTGCCATGTGGACTACAACCTCTCCATACCAGTCAAATCGCAATCAGATTCCCACGAACGGTCGCCATGAATCCATGAACGGTCGTTCGCGTTGTCGCTATAGTAGCGTAAAGTGCCTCACGGGAGCATAAAGAATATCGAATATTACAGCCCTGTTTCTCACGTGCATAAGAAACAGGGCTGCATGCATATTACGGGCTTAATCCCGAAGATATCTGGATAGGAACTCGCGCGTGCGCGGATGCTCCGGAGCCGTGAAGATCCGCTCGGGATCCCCCTGCTCGGCAATGACGCCGCGATCCATAAAGACCACGCGGTCGGAGACCGTGCGCGCGAACTCCATCTCGTGCGTCACCACGACCATCGTCATGCCGTCGCGCGCCAAGCCGCGCATGACCTCGAGCACCTCGCCGACGATCTGCGGGTCGAGCGCGCTCGTGGGCTCGTCGAACAGCATGATCTTCGGCGCCATGCACAGGGCGCGGGCGATGGCGACGCGCTGCTTTTGGCCGCCCGAGAGCGTGGAGGGCGCCGCGTGCGCAAAGCCCTCCAGACCCACCGACCGCAGGTGCCCAAGCGCCACCTCTTCGGCCTCGGCCTTCGACATCTTTTTGCGGGTCACCGGCGCGAGCGTGCAGTTGGCCAGCACGTCCATGTTGTTGAACAGGTTGAAGCCCTGAAAGACCATACCGATGTCCTCGCGCAGGCGGTTGACGTCCACATGGTCGGCCGTGAGGTCGCTGCCCTGGAACCACACGTGGCCCGCATCGGGGGTCTCGAGCAGGTTGATGCAGCGCAGCAAGGTCGACTTGCCCGAGCCCGACGCGCCGATGATGGTCACGACCTCGCCGGGTGCGACGTCCAGGTTGACGTCGCGCAGGACCTCGAGATCGCCAAAGGATTTGCGCAGGCCCTCGATGCGCACCATATACGTGTCGGCGGGGACTTGCGCGGGGGCAGTGACGGGAGCCGGGATAGGGGCCGGATCGACGGCCGGGACGGGGGCCGCCGTTGTTTCATTCATGACCATGGTTTAGCGCTCCTCGACGTTGACGGGCTGGTTTGACGTGCTGCCAAGCTTGACCGATTTGACGTTGAGGCTGTTGGCGAGGCGCCCCAGCAGCCACGACGCGAACATGGTGAGGCACAGGTAGATCACGCTCGTCACGAGCGCCGCCTCGAACTTGGCGTAGTAGATGCCGCCCACGGTGGTGGTGGCGAACATGAGGTCGAAGGTGCCGATGACGGACAGCACCGACGAGTCCTTGATGTTGATGACGAGCTCGTTTGACAGGCCGGGGATCGCGAACTTGACGCCCTGGGGAAAGACGACCGTGCGCATGGCCTCCCATTGGGAGAGACCGAGCGAGCGGGCCGCCTCCGTCTGCCCCGCGTCGACCGACTCGATGCCGCCGCGCAGGACCTCCATCATGTAGGCCGTGGAGTTGAGCACGATGGTAACGAGGCCCGCCGTGAAGGTGCTCCAGATGGCGTTGATCTGCGTAGTGGTGAGGTTGGTCATCTTGAACAGGCCAAACACGCCAAAGAAGATGATCATGGCTTGCACCATCATGGGCGTGCCGCGCACCACGGTGCTGTACACGCGGGCAAAGCCGCTGCCCACGACCTTCCAAAACCGAACGAAGTCGTTGTCGGACCGGTCGATGACCTGCATGCGCAAGAACACCAGGAGCAGGGCGAGGAAAAACGCGATCACCGTGCCGAACACCGCCAGGGCCACCGTGGTCTTAAAGCCTGAGAAGAAGATGGCCCGGCTGTTGTAGAGCATGAAGAGCATGCTCTCGAGCGTGGAGGTGGGGCGCGACTGCGCGGTGGTGGCGACCGCCCAAGCCGAGGCGAGGCCGCAGCCGATGCGATCGACGGCGAGCAGGGCGGTGATGGCGCACACGCCGTACGAGCCGTAGCGCAAGGCGCGCGCGACCGCCGGGCGCGTGAAGGGCGACACCCGGACATAGGTCTTCCACGCCGCCAGCTTGAACACCAGTGCCACGACGCTCAGCGCGACCCACGCCACAAGCAGGTAGTACATGGCGACTTCGAGCGTGTACGCGCCGGCCAAAAAGCTCAAGGCGGGTCGCGGCTGGCTGGACAGCACCATGCCCAGCGCCGCGATCGCGCTCGTGCCCAGCAGCACGTAGCGATGGTCTGCGCGTATGAATGAGATGAGCTTGGCGCGCCGGGTACCCTCCGCGCCAGATAGGATGGAGGTCATGTTCTCTCCCCTAGTTCCAAGATATGGCCTTACGGGCGCGCGCGGACCATGCGGCCCGTCGCGCGCCCGTAAGGCACAGCGATTGTGCGGGTGATGAGATCTGCGCAAGCCTTACGCGGGTTGGCGATCCATGCAAGCGGACCACATGTCCTGGCGCTGCTCGTCGTCGATGCCGTCGATGATCTCGTCGATCTGGTCGAGGGCCGCCTCGTTCTCCGTGGCGACGGCGGCGTTGTCGGGCATGAGGGAGTCCTCGAACGCGTCCTCCATATCGAGCACGACGAGGTCGGGATATACCTCGAGGAGCTTGGGCGCCGAGAGCATGGAGTAGGTGATGACGTCGCAGGTGCCGTTGCGCAGGTTCTCGACCACCATGGGCTGGGTCTCGGCGGGGGTCATGTGGTTGGCGTCCTCGATCTGCTCGATGACGTCGTCGTACATGGTGGCAGCCTGGCCGAGGATGGAGGCACCCGCGAGGTCGTCGAACGTCGTGGCGCCCGCGTAGGCGGAGTCGTTCTTGCAGATCATGACGATATCGTCGTCGACGTAGGAATCGGAGAACGCGGCGGCATCGGCACGCTCGGGCGTGACGGACATGCCGGCGCACACGATGTCGATCTGGCCGCTGTTGAGCGCATCGATGAGCGAGCCGAACTCGAGTTTGACCGCGACGGGCTCCATGCCAAGGCCCTCGGCGATGATCTTGGCAACCTGGACGTCATAGCCGTCGGCATAGGCGCCGGAGACGTTCTCGATGGGGATGGTGTACTCGGACTCCTCAGACACCTGCCAGTTGTACGGGGCGTACGCGGCCTCCATGCCAACGCGCAGCGTCTTGCCGTCGCCCAGCTGGGCAGACGTCGCGGCGCCTGCGGCGCTGCCGCTCTCGTCGCCACCCTGGGGAGCCGGGCCGCAGCCCGCGAGGAACATCATGCCTCCCATGCCCAATGCCGCCATGCCCGAGAGCTTGAGAAAATCCCTGCGGGAGCGCATGGCAGGCTGGATAGTTGCAGATACAGTCTCGTGAGTCATGATGATACCTCCTGTTGTAGACTGAGACCCCTTCCGCACGACGCAACCAGAGGGGGCCCATCCCCCTCTCCCTTGCAACTTAATGCGTGAAAGTTCCGCGTGCTGCAGGGCAGAATACTCCACTAAACAGGAGTGCTCCCATGCGATATACCAGGAAATCGTTTAGTTACATTTGTTATTCGTTTTTATGAATATGATTTGCCGCACAAGCATGCGACGCGCGAAAGAAGCTGCCACCGTATTACAACGCCAACATCGCACGCGCCGCGACGGCCGTCAAGCTATACAATACCGGCGGACAAGACTCGTCGCGATGCCGGCAGGCCGGGCGCTGCGCTAGCGGACAAGGTAGTCGCCATGCCGGCAGCCCAGGCACGGCACCGGCTGACAAGACTCATCGCGATCCGGTAGGTCAGTCGTGATCCCGGCAGATTGGTCGCGGCGCCGGCGGACAAGGCTCGTCGCGATGTCGGCACACCAGTCGCTATGCAGGCAGGCCAGTCGCGGCGCCGGCGGACAAGGTCAGTCGCGCCACGACCCGAAACGAAAGGACCCTATGCTTCCCTCGTATCTCTCCGACACCAACCTGGACTCGATCAAGCTCGTCGCCACAGACATGGACCTCACCCTGCTCGCGGACGATAAATCCATGCCCGCCGGCGTGGACGAGCGCATCGATGCGCTCGCGAAAAACGGCGTGCTCTTCTGCGCCGCAAGCGGCCGCCCGGCGCTCGCCCTGCGCGAGTCCTTCCCCGCGCACCACCAGGACATGGCGCTCGTGGCCGACAACGGAGCCTCGGTCTACCTGCGCGACGAACTCGTCTACCGCGACCTCATCGATCGCGACCTGTACCACGAGGTGCTCGCCCTCGCCACGGCAACTGAGGGCAGCGTGCCCGTGCTGTGCGCCTTTGACGACGCCTATGTGCTCGAACGCGACCGCTGCCACGAGGATGTCGTCAGCATCTATTACCGTTCCATCACCTACGTCGAGTCCTTCGAGGAGCTCGACGTCGACTCCAACAAGATCTCGATCTACTTCCCGGGTTGGGACAGCAAGCAGAAGAACGACGAGGTGTACTCGCCCGCATTCGCGTCGCGCTTGTACCTGACGTGCGCGGGCAACGAGTGGCTCGACTTCATGAACATCGGCATCGACAAGGGCTCGGGCATCCGGCACCTCGCCCAGCACCTGGGCATCGACCTGTCCGACATCGCCGCGTTCGGCGACACCTACAACGACATCCCCATGCTCGACATCGTGGGTCACAGCTACGTGATGGCAAACGCCGCCGAGCACATGCACGACCACGGCAAATTCCTCGCACCCAGCAACAACGAGGCGGGCGTGCTGACCGTGATCGACCATATCGTCGACGCGATGGGCGCCCAACCCGAGCTTGTTGCCGCAAATCAAGCGAAAAGGTAACGAAATTCAGGAAGCGCCAAGTATACGAGGGTTTCCCTTCCTTGCGAACTGGGTTTTTGCCCTTCAAAACGGCCGTCTACTCGGGGAGTCTCATTATTCGTTACCTTTTCGCCCGATTTGCGGCAGGAGAACTAGAGAAGAGGGGACTGCGGGTAAAAAATCCGGGCCGGCGAAAGCCGGCCCAGAACAGAAATCCTCATGTTTAACGGGAAAAGCGGCTGAGATGACACATGCCGCACGAAATATCGGCGTCCGCGCGAAACCTCCACGAACAAAGGTTTCGCTATCATGGGCGTGCACCGTGCGAAAAATCGGCGTCCGCGCGGAACTGTGGACGATTTCTTATGCCTACACCGCATAGCCCCGCGCGAGCCGGTATCGCGTCACGAAAAGTGGTGTAGGGCCGTTCCCCGGGGCCGCGGCCACGCCCCGCACGCTGCGCCGCCATCCGCCTCCTGCCGGACGCGTCCCCCACAGCATCAGCAATCGGGGCGCTTGCGCATCCAATACGCAAGCGCCCCGACCGTTGAACCCCAATCGCTAAAAAACTTTGCCTCGGTCCGTTCGCTTCGGTCCGGAATAATCTCGCCTTAGCCCACAATTACTTCGCCTCAGCCCAGGTCTCGCCCGCACTCGCGTCCGCGATGAGCGGGACGCGCAGCTGGGCCACGCCCTCCATCTCCTCACGCACCATGGCCACCAGGGCGTCGACCTCACCCACCGGGCACTCAAAGTCGAGTTCGTCGTGCACCTGCAAGATCATCTTGGCGGCAAAGCCCTCGGTGCGCAGGCGCTCGGCGACGCGCACCATGGCGATCTTGATGATATCGGCGGCCGACCCCTGCATAGGGTGGTTCATCGCCGTGCGCTCGCCGAACATGCGCTGTGCCGGCACGCGCAGCTCCGGGATGGGGCGGCGGCGTCCGTACATGGTCTCCGCGTAGCCCGTCTTCTTGGCAAAGGCAACCGTCTCGTCCAAATAGGTGCGCACGCCGGGATACGCGCGGAAATACGCGTCGATCATCTCGCGCGCCTCCGCCATGGGGATGTCGAGCGCCTGCGACAAACCGTAGGCCTGCTGGCCATACACGATGCCAAAGTTCACCGCCTTGGCGCGGCTGCGCAGCTGCGGCGTGACCTCCTCGACCGGCACGCCGAACACACGCGCCGCCGTCTCGGCGTGGAAGTCCTCGCCCTCGTTGAACGCGCTCACCAGGTGCTCGTCGCCCGAGAGGTGCGCCAGCAACCTCAGCTCGATCTGCGAGTAGTCGATGGCGACGAAGACCGAGCCCTCCTCGACCGAGAACGCCTTCTTGACGGCATGGCCCAGCTCGGAGCGGGTGGGGATGTTCTGCAGGTTGGGGTTGGAGCTCGACAGGCGCCCGGTGGCGGTGATGGTCTGGTTGTACGTGGTGTGCACGCGCCCGTCCGTCTCGCGCAGCGCACCCAGCGTATCCAGGTACGTCGACTTGATCTTGGTGCGCTCGCGGTACTCCAAGATGAGGCGCACGATCTCGTAGTCCTTGGCCAGGTCCTCGAGGACCTTGGCGTTGGTGGAGTAATAGCCGCGCTGGGTCTTTTTGAGCCCCGCGGTGGGCAGGCCGAGCTTGTCGAACAGGACGCGGGACAGCTGCATGGGGCTGGAGAGGTTGAACTCCTCGCCGCCCGCAAGCTCGCGAATGCGGTCGGAGAGCTCCGCGATCTGGCCCGAGAGCTCCTCGGACTGCGCGGCGAGGCGCGCCGGGTCCACGTACATGCCCGCGCGCTCCATGGAGGCGAGCACGCGCACGAGCGGCATCTCGATCTTGGTGAAGATGTCCTCCGCGCCCTGGGCCTCGAGCGCGGCCGCAAGCGGTTCGCGCAGGATGCGGGCGAGCCATGCACCCCGGGCGGCGGCACTCGGCGCATCCGCGGGCGCGCCGTCCTCCCCCGCCGCCGCAGGGAGCGCGGCATGGAGATAGGTCTCGGCCAGATGCGCGTCGGCGAAGTCCGAGCGCACGGAATCGAGCAGGTACGCGGCAACGACCGTGTCGAACAGGCGCGCGGGGTCAGCATCGAGCGGGTCCATAAGTTCCGGCTCGCTCGAGTCGACCGGCGAGAGCACGTGCAGCAGCGCCTTGACGTCCGAGGAAACCACGGAGCCCTTGGCGAACAGAAGGCCCAGCACGCCGGGGATGACGCCGTGAGAGCAGTCGATGTCGGTAGCGAACACGCCGCAGGGGCCGATGGGCTCCTCGAACGAGAGCAGCGCCCGGTCGGTGGCGACCCACAGACGGCGTGTCATGCCAAACAGGGCGTCGGCCTCCTTGTCGTCCTCCATGGCGACGCCGAGCCATTCGCCCGCCTCGAGGGCGCGCATCAGCTCATCGAAACAGGCATTCATCTCAGCGCTTTCACGATTGCTTTCAGCCTCATCAAAAGCCCTGGAGGCGTCGAGGGACACCCGCAGAACCTCGGGCAGCTCGAGCTTCGAGGCCGCAGCCTGCGTCGCGGCGGCGTCGCCCAAAAGCGCCAGGAACCGATTCTGCATGGCCATGATGCCCAGGGCGCTCAACGCCGTGGAGACGGAGGCGGCGTCATAGGCCGGAAAGGACACCTCGTCCAAGTCGCACTCGACCGGCGCGTCCGTCATGATCGTGGCGATCTTGCGCGAGACGAGTGCGTCGTCGATATGCGCGCGCAGGTTCTCGCCCATCTTGCCCTTGACCTCGTCGGCATGGGCGATGACCTCGTCCAAACTGCCGTATTGCACGATGAGCGCGCTCGCCTTCTTGGGACCGATGCCCGGCACGCCGGGGATGTTGTCGGAGCTGTCGCCCTTGAGGCCGTAAAAGTCGGGCACGAGCTCGGGCGTGATGCCGTGGTACAGGTCGTCCACGCTCTCGGGCGTCATGATGGCGATGTCGGAGAGGCCCTTGCGCGTGGACACCACATGCACGTGGTCGGTCACGAGCTGGTACATGTCGCGGTCGCCCGTGACGAGGTACATGTCGCAGCCGGTAGCCTCGCCGCGGCGGGCGAGCGTGCCCAAGATGTCGTCGCCCTCCCAGCCCTCGAGCTCGACCACGGGCACGGATAGGCTCGCGAGCAGCTCTTTGATCATGGGGAATTGGCTGCGCAGGTTGGGGTCCATGGGAGGGCGCTGCGCCTTGTACTGCGGCAGCATCTCCATGCGGACCTTCGGGCGGCCCTTGTCGAAGGCGCACACCACGCCGTCCGGGGAGAACTCGTCCACCATCTTGAGGAACATGTTGAGGAAGCCGAACACCGCGTTGGTGGGACGGCCGTCCGGCGCGTTCATGGTGGGGGGCACGGCATGGAAAGCGCGGTGCATGAGCGAGTTGCCGTCGATGACGGCGATCACGCGGCGGTCGCGAGCTGCGGAAGCGCTATCTGACATGGGGAAGACCTCATTTCGTCGTGGTACGCATCCAGTCTACCCCACCGGGCGGACGCCTTGCCGTCGATGTGCAAAAGGGCACCTCAGATTGGCACCCGTCCCTCATGTGAGGCGGCACCTCAATTTGGGGACAGGCACCAATCTGAGGTGCGAACGGCTCGGGATACGGTGAGCTTAGTTGAACTTGAAGATCTTGGAGGCGAGGTGGTACATGCCGATGGTGGTCTTTTCGCCCATCTTGCCGGGCAGGTTGGTGCCCCAGCCGATCACGCCGTGACGGGCCTTGCGGTACATCTTCTCGTCGTAGGCGCGCAGGTCGCCCCACAGGGCGGTGAGCTCGTCGTCAATCCCCGGCTTGTCGGACAGCTTGGTGAACACCGAGCAGATGGCCATCATCATGGTGAAGTAGCCCATCATGTAGGAGCGCAGCTTTTCCTGCGGCACGTCCTCGTACAGGTGGTAGCTCTCCATCATGATGCGCGTGATGCGGTACTGCTGGTCCAGGCGCTTGACCATGGTGGCCTCGTTGACGCTCTGACCCTCGCGGCCGATGAAGTAGCGGTACAGGTCGATGTCGGCGTAATAGAGCGTCTTGCAGTTGGGCAGCGGCACGTAGGCGTAGATGTTGTCCACGTAGAACGTGTGCGGCGGCATGGGGAGCTCGTGGGCGCGCAGCACGTCGGTGCGGTAGCACAGCGAGTGCATGAGCAGGTTCTGGTCAAAGCGGAACCGGCCGATGTCGTCCCACGTGAAGATCTTCTTGCGCGGCAGGGCCATGCGATAGCTGATGGTGGTGTGCGTGCCCTCGTGCACCTTCTCGTACACATAGTTCGAGATGAACAGGTCCACGCGCAGGTCGCGCTCCTCAAAACCGCGCAAAATGGTGAGCATGGTGGACAGCGCGCTGGCATCCAGCCAGTCGTCGGAGTCCACGACCTTGTAGTAGGTGCCGTGCGCCTCGCGCAGGCCCGCGCGGACGGCCATGCCGTGCCCGCCGTTCTCCTGGTGCACCACGCGAACGATGCCCGGGTAGCGCGCCTCCCACTCGTCGGCCTTGGAGCCCGTCTCGTCCTGGGACCCATCGTCCACGATGATGATCTCGACATCCGGGGCGTACTTGGAGCCCTCGAGAATGGACGAGATGCAGTGGTCCATGTCCTTGGCGGCGTTGTAGCTGGGAATGCCAAAGGAGATGACCTTATGGCCCTCCCCCGCCGGAGTCACGGAAATCGTCTTGATGGGAAACGCGGCGCGGGCCGCCTCGATATCGTAGGCCGCCGCGGGCGAGGTCTGTTCGAAATTAGGCATGGCAAGCAATGATCTCGTCTGAGAGGTTGAGGGCGGAGGCGGTCACGGCGTCCATGTCGTAGTAGCGGTACTCGGCAAGGCGGCCGACCGGGTGGAAGTTCGTGATGTGGCGCACGCGCTCGAGGTAGCGTCCGTAGAGCTTGCGGTTGTCCGGGTCGAGGATCGCGTAGTACGGCGTCTGGCCGCTGCCCGGCTCGTAGGCATGGCTGTACTCGCGCATGATGGTGGTCTTGCCCGGAAGCTCCTGGCCGGTCATGTTCTTGAACTCGGTGATGCGCGTGAAGTCCTCGGAAACCGTGTAGTTCACGGTGCCCACGGGCTGGAACTGGTCCACGTCGAGGGTCTCGAACTCCATGTCGAGCGTGCGGTACGGCAAGGCGCCCAGGTCGAGGTCGAACAGCTCGTCGAGCGGGCCGGTGTAGACGACCTCGCCGCCGTACACGTTGCCGCGCACCTTGACCGTGGTCTCGTCGAGCTCGAAGATGTCGCGCGCGTCGACGCCGCAGAACACGTCGATGCAGTCGTGGTCGAGCATGTTCTCGAAGAGCGCGGTGTAGCCCTCGGCGGGCATGCCCTGGAAGGGCGCCTGCGGGAAGTAGCGGTCGTCGTCGCCCACGAACACGGGGACGCGCGCGGTGACGGAGGGGTCGATCTGGTCGGGCGTCTGGCCCCACTGCTTCATGGTGTAGTGGAGGAAGACGTTCTCGTACACGTAGTCGGCGACCTCTGCCAGGTCGGGGTCGTTCTTCTCGCGCAACTGCAGGATGGGCACCTTGACGTCCTTGCCAAAGGTGTCGATGAGCTTGTTGTAGAGCTCCTCGCCGCGCTCCTCGCCAAAGGCGAGCAGCAGGCTCTTGTGGTTGAAGGGCACCGGCATGAGCGTGCCGTGCACGTTGGCGAGCACCTTGTGCTGGTAGTCCGTCCACTCGGTGAAGCGCGAGAGGAAGTTGTGCACGTTCTCGCTGAACGTATGGTAGATGTGCGGTCCGTACATGTGGACCAGCACGCCCGCCTCGTCGTAGTAATCGTATGCGTTGCCGGCGATGTGATCGCGGCGCTCGAGGACGGCGACACGGAAGCCGACGGTCTCGGCGAGGCGGCGGGCGCACACGGCGCCGGCGTATCCCGCGCCGACGACGATCATGTCGTAAGCACTCGGGTTGAAATCCTCCGGGAGACCGAAAGTGATCTGCATGACAGCTCCTTGCAGGTGGTGGCGGCATCCGTTCCTATGAGGCGATGCGCGGGGCCGCCATGACCCGCATATCGCGTTTTCATCCAAACGATTATACCGGTCGAGTCCTATAATTACCCCTGTCACACCAATAATGCTCATCGCGACGCGCAAAGAGGCGATGGGCAGGTCGCATTGAGGAGCGTACATGAGCGATTTCCTGACCCGCATGAAGGCCGCCGCCAAGGCCGACAAGAAGACCGTCGTCCTCCCCGAGGGCGAGGACCAGCGCACCATCGACGCCGCCAAGATCATCGTCGAGGAGGACCTCGCCAACCTGGTCATCCTGGGCGACCCCGACAAGATCGACCTGCCGGGCGTCACCGTGATCGACCCCAAGTGCGGCCCCAAGCACGAGGAGTACGCGCAGAAGTTCGCCGAGCTGCGCGCCAAGAAGGGCGTGACCATCGAGCAGGCCCGCGCCCAGATGAACGACGCCACCTACTACGGCACCATGATGGTCAAGATGGGCGACGCCGACGGCCTCGTGTCCGGCGCGTGCCACTCCACCGCCGACACCCTGCGCCCCGCGCTGCAGATCCTGAAGACCGCCCCGGGCACCAAGCTCGTCTCGGCGTTCTTCATCATGTGCACGAGCACCCCGCAGTTCGGCACCGACGGCACGCTGATCTTCGCCGACTGCGGCCTGAACATCAACCCCACCTCCGACGAGCTGTCCGAGATCGCCATCGCGAGCGCCAAGAGCTGGCAGACCTTCATGGGCGGCGCCGAGCCGCACGTGGCCATGCTCTCCTACTCCACCATGGGCTCCGCCGGCGGCGAGGTCGCCAAGAAGGTCCAAGAGGCCGTGAAGTTCTGCAAGGAGAAGGCTCCCGAGCTCGCCATCGACGGCGACCTGCAGCTCGACGCCGCCATCGTCCCCACCGTCGCCCAGCTCAAGGCCCCCGGCTCCTCCGTTGCCGGCAAGGCCAACGTGCTCGTGTTCCCCGACCTCGAGGCCGGCAACATCGGCTACAAGCTGGTGCAGCGCTTCGCGGGCGCCGAGGCGTACGGACCCATCCTACAGGGCATCGCCAAGCCGGTGAACGACCTGTCCCGCGGCTGCTCCGCCGAGGACA
>SAMEA3387473__coassemble_1379_pt1 | contig 33226 bp, 29 predicted proteins | sample SAMEA3387473__metabat2_high_PE_001 | metagenome-assembled genome bin SAMEA3387473 (sample SAMEA3387473) | Felis catus | biome: Faeces | place: United Kingdom | collected 2012
CGCAAAGAATCGGTCGATCGTCCAGAACCTCAAGTCACCTTTCGAGCAGTCGGAATATACTCCCGCAGCTTGACGGCGTTGATACCAGACCGAACAACGCGCTACGCGTACAGGCCGTACACCGTGAGGTCGGCCTTGGCAAAGAGCTCGTTGACGTAGGCGGTCCAATCCTGGCTTGCACTCGACGCCTTGGTCGCATACTCCTGAGAGGCGACCGCGTAGGCCTTTTGCGCCTGGGCATACGAGGCGGAATCGGCCGTGAACTCCTCGCCGGAGAGCGCGGACGCATACGCGCCGTCCTCACTCGCCCACGTGCCGGCCTCCTCATCCCACTCATCGCCGGCAAGGTCGATGATGTAGGCAGCGTACGCAGCGGAGGTCATCGAGCTGTCGCCGTTCTCGGGCTCCTCGGGCGCCACGGGGACGGTCGGCGCGTCCTCCACCACGGTCTGGTAGAACTTCTGGATGATCACCTGCTCGCGCACGATATCCTTGGCCTGATCCTCGCTCACCTGGTACTTGTCGGCGATCACCTCGAAGTCCGAGGTGCCCAGCGTCTCCTCGGCAGCGGTGGCGAGCTCATCGTCGTCCACCGTGATCCCCTGCTCTTTCGCCTCGGCGAGCAGGATCTGGTTGCGCGCGTAGGCGACGATCATCTCGGCGGACGGGGCGGGGTACGTGTCGTCGTCGCCCTTCACGCTGTCGAGGCTGTACTGGCTCTCGATGGCCTGGCGAGCGCTGATGGTATTGGTCTTCCCGTCCTTGGTCCACGTGGCGACCGTCGTGTCGAGCTGCTCCTTAGTGATCATGGAGGAGTCGAGGCCCTTCGACCCCAAGCCGCCCGAACCGAGCACGTAACCGAGCACCGCCGCGACGATCACGGCGATGACCGCGATGGCGATATACAGCTTGTGGCGATTGCCCGAGGCGGCGGGACGGGACGGAGCGATGGGGGAATCGGCCGAATGGTCGCGAACAGGACCCTTGTCGGCATCCGCGTCGGATCGCGCATCGCGATCCGCGCCCGCGGCCTCATCTGAGCACCCTGCAGGCTTGCACACGCCTTCGAGCAGCTCGGGGTCGGCCTCGGTCTCGCGATCCGCATCGCGCGCGGCGGTCTTGCCCGAGATGTCCTCCGCGGTCAGGCCCTCGTGGACCTCCATCTCGATATCGTCCTCCGGATCGCCGTTCGGGCCCTCACCGCGTCCGATGACCTCGATGCCATCGATGTACTCGTTGTCCTCGGAATCATCCTTCTTCATGATCAGACCCATGCGGTCCGCTCCTTTCTTGAGCGCTCGTGCACCGCCATGCGGCCGAGACGCCCCTTGGTAACAACAAGAGGATACGCCGGCGCGCAGCGCATCCCCTTTAAGGTTTGCTTAACTCCCCCACGCATCGCCCCAACTCCAAGCGCCAAGCGCCGCAGCAGGGCACACACACCTCGAAACGCGCATTGGTGCCGCAGGTCGGGGTGAAAGAGGAGGGTACTGCGCCTTGCGTGCGGGCGCGCGCGATTGAACCCCGAGATGCGGCGCCAAGGTGCGTTACGCGAGGTGGGAGATGACGGCGTCGGCGTACTCCTGCGTCCCCACGGCGCCCTCGGCGCTGCCGGTGAGCGCGCGCTGCACGTCACCCGTCACCTGCGAGCCCTCGGCGAGCGTGGCACGCACGGCGGCGCGGATGCGCTCGGCGGCGTCCGTCTCGCCCAGGTGGTCGAGCAGCATGGCGGCGGAGAGGATCTCGGCCGTGGGGTTGGCGATATCCTTGCCCGCGATATCGGGGGCGCTGCCGTGCGTGGGTTCAAAGATCGCCACGTCCGCACCGATGTTGGCACCGGGCGCCATGCCGAGGCCGCCCACCAGGCCGGCGCACAGGTCGCTCACGATGTCGCCGTACAGATTCAGGCACACGAGCACGTCGAAATCGTGCGGCTCCTGCACAAGACCCATGCAGGTGGCGTCCACGATTTTGTCGTTGAACTCGATATCCGGATACCGCTCGGCAACCTCGCGCGCAATGCGCAGGTACAGGCCGTCCGTGGCCTTCATGATGTTGGCCTTGTGCACGCACGTGACCTTCTTGCGACCGCAGCGGCGGGCGTACTCAAACGCGTACTCCACGATACGGCGGGACCGGGCGATGGAAATCGGCTTGATCGAGATGGCGGAATCGGCGGCGAACGGCTTTTGGCCCGACGCCTCGACCAACTTGTTCAGCTCGACGACCTCAGGAGAACCCTCATCGAACTCGATGCCGGCGTACAGGTCCTCGGTGTTCTCGCGCACGATCACCAGGTCGATGTCGCGATACCGGGAACCGTCGCCGGGTTGCGACAGGCAGGGACGCACGCAGGCGTACAGGTCGAACTCCTTGCGCAGGGCGACGTTGACGCTGCGAAAACCCGTGCCGACGGGCGTGGTGATGGGGCCCTTGATGGCCACCTTGGTGGCGCGCACCGCCTCGAGCACGTGCTCGGGCAGGGGCGTTCCGTACTCGCCCATCACGCCGGCGCCGGCGTCCTGCACGTTCCAATTGATCTGGACGCCCGTCGCCTCCACCACGCGGCGCATGGCGCTCGTGATCTCGGGGCCGATGCCGTCACCGGGAATCAGTACGACGTCGTGGGTCATGGCCTACTCCTCGTCCTCGTCGTCCGCATCGCTCTTCTTGGCGCGCACGCGTTTTTGGGGGTTGTCCAACTTGAAGCGCTTGACGAGCGCATCGTAGATCTCGCGCGAGCGAACGCGCAGGTAGCTGCCCTTGCCGTTCTCGGCATCGAACTGCAGGCGACCGGCGAGCTCCGCCGCCACGGAACCGGCGATCTGCCCATGGGCAAACGCGAAGAGCAGCGCGAGCATATCGCGATACTCGAGGTCGCCGTGGTAGCACTGGATCGCCTCGTCGACGAGGGGCCACACCTTCTCGGAGCGGCGGCGCTCGGTGGCGCCCCACACCGTCAGGAAGCGGAAGGCCGACAGGCGCAGCGGGGCGGAGATCTCGTCGAACAGGGCGGACTCGGCGCCCTCGTACGCGGCGCCGCACTCCTTGGCGTTGCCCGGGGCGAGCAGGGTCAGGGCGTCGAGAACCTCCCAACGCGTCCGCGCCTCGGGGCGGTACAGGGCGTCGACGAGCTGCTCGATAAAGGGAACGAGCATCTCTGGCTCGCGCTGGGCGAGCAGGTTGACCACGCGAGCGGCGAGCTGGCGCGTGCGGCGGCTCGAGCTCGACAGGTCGTCGATGAGGGCCGAGAGCGCATCGGCGCTGTTCTCAACGCTCGCGAGGCGGGCGGCCTCCTCGGGGGTCAGCTCGACGGCGGATTCTTCTGCCATGTTCGTACCTCGTGTCTTTCTTACCGAAGATGTACTTTTCATTACCAAGGGCCCGAGCGCTACGAGCGGCTCGAGGACCCCTTCTTGTCCACGAAGATCAAATCGGGACCCGCCTCCCCCGTCTTGCGACGACGGCGGTACGCCTCGCCCGTGCCTTTTTCGGCGACCTTGCGCTGATGGCGATTGACGTTCATGAACGAATCGAGCCATTTCCACGGGCCGGTAGACTCGCCAAAGCCCTTCTTGAGCCCGGCGATGCCGCCCGCGAGCACACCCATGGCCCCCACCTGCACGAGTGGCAGGGGGACGAGGCTCACGAGCAGCACCGAGCACACGAGCATGCCCATGTTGCAGAGCCAGTACGCCTTTGCGGTGACGATGCGCTTACCCCAGCCATCACCGAGCAAAACCCTATGTAGATGGCAAAAACAAAGACCATCACGTAGATGATGGCGAATAACCAACCTGCTGGCATGCCCGGCTACTCCTCGTGGTGGCCGCCGCAGCGGCACTCGTGGCCTTCACCGTGGCCGTGCCCGTGGCCGCCGCAGCACTCGTGGTCCTCGTCGTGATTATGGCCACACTGGCACTCGTGCTCGTCCTCGTGATCGTGACCGCAGCCGCACTCACGGTCCTCGTGGTCGTGGCCGCAACCGCACTCATCGTCGTGCTCGTGGGCGGCGGTGTAGAGCGACCAGTCCAGACCGGCGGCAACGGCGTCGGCCTCCTCCTGGTAGAGCAGGGTGATGGCCTGCGTGCCCATGCGGGCGCCGCCGATGGCCTCGAGCATGTCGTAGAGGGTGAAGGCGGTGTCGGCGCCGGGCAGGGCCAGCTCCTTCTCCTCCGCCACGGACAGGGCGAGACCCAGGTCCTTGAGGAAGTGCTCGACCAAAAAGCCGGGCTTGAAGTCGCCGGCGAGGGCCTTGGGTGCGAGCGTGGCCATGGCGCCGGTGGAGCCGGTGCCGGAGCAGATCATCTCGCGCACCTGCTCGACGTCAAGGTCGTTTTGCTGGGCAAAGGAGAGCGCGTCGGCCATGCCCACCATGGAGCTGGCGAGCGCCACCTGGTTGGAGAGCTTGGCGGCCTGGCCCTTGCCGGCGCCGCCAAAGCAGAAGATCTTGGAGGTAAAGGTCTCGAGCAGCTCACGGACGGGCTCGATGTCGCGCTCGGTGGCACCCACGATGGCCGTGAGCGTGCCGGCGATGGCACCGCTCTCGCCACCGGTCACGGGGCAGTCGAAGGCGTGCTTGCCGCACACCTCGGCCGCGCCGGCGATGTCGCGGGCGAGCTCGGGCGCGCTCGTGGTGAGGTCGATGAGGTACGCGCCCTCCTTGGCGCAGGCGAGCAGGCCGGTGCCGGACAGGTAGATCTCCTCCACGTCGGCGGGGTAGCCCACCATGGTAAAGACCACGTCGGCGCCCTCGGCGGCGGCAGACGGGGAATCGGCCCACACGGCGCCCTTGGCCAGCAGGCCCTCGGCCTTGGACTTGGTGCGGTTGAAGACGGTGAGCGGGTAGCCCATGTCCAGGATGTGGCCGGCGATGGGCGCGCCCATGATGCCGGTGCCGATAAAGGCGACGTTCAGTTTCTTGGTTGCCATATGCGAATCTCCTTATCGCGGCACTTGATGGAATCGGTTCTTGCGCGGCGGCGCATCTTGGCGAGGCCGCGCGCGATGGACGGTCACTCGCCGCGGACGCGGTTGGCGATGCGGTCGGTCAGAGAGATCTTATCGGCGCGGTTCTTTCCCCAAAAGATAAGGGCGACCATGCCGGGACCCACGTGCGCGCCGATGGTGGGGCCCACCGAGCCGCGCAGGATGGTGAGGTCCTCGCAACCGGGCTCCTTGCGCACGGCGCCCTCGAGCCAGTCCGCGTCCTTCTCCGCGTCGGAGGACACGATCGCCAAGGGCAGCGCGGGGTCGAACTCGTAGTTCTCCTTGAACGATTTGATGAGCGACTTGAGCGCCTTCTTGCGCCCGCGATTCACGCCGATGAGCGAAAGCGAGCCCGCCAGGTCGAACGAGAGCTCGGGCTTGATGTCCAGCTTGGACGAAAGCGACGCCGCCGCCGGCGGGATGCGACCGCCCGCCGCGAGGGCATCGAGGCCGTCCAGGGTGAAATAGCCATGGACATAGGTCTTTGCCTCGTTGGCCCAATCGGCCAACTGGCGCGCGGACAACCCGGCGGCACGCTGGCGCACGGCCTCCATGGCGAGCAGCTCGCCACACGAGCAGGGCAGCGCGTTGTCCACCACGTAGAGCTCAAAATCGGGATGCTCGGCGCGCACGCAATCGGCGGCTTGGCACGCCGAGTTGTAGCTCGAGGAAAGGGCGCTCGTAAAGCACAGGTACACCGTGGGAGTCCCCTCCTCGGCGCACTGTGTGAAGAACTCGATGTAACGGCCGAGGGAAACGGCCGACGTCGAGGCCTTGGAGCCCGCCCGGAGCTTGTCGTAGAACTCCTTTGGCGTGATCGTGCTCCAAATATCGTCGGTGAACTCCTCACCGTCCAAAATGTAGGGAAATCCCAAGATGTCCACATCGAGTGTGGCCGCGACCTCGGGCGTGAGGTCGGCGCACGTGTCGATGACGATACGGCACAAGCCGGGGCGTCCGTCCGCGGCGGAAGTGTTATCCATACGCATGCCTTTCGTAACAAAGTAGCGGCCACCCACATGGGATGGCCGCCATCCGAATCATGCAATGGATGCTATTTTACTCGCCCTCAACCTCAAGTTTGGGCTTGATGATGCCGTATCCACCATTCTTACGGTGATACACCACATTGATCAGACCCGTCGTGCTGTTCTCGAACACATAGAAATCGTGGCCCAGAAGGTCGGTCTGAACGAGCGCCTGCTCCTCGGTCATGGGGGTGAGCTCGATCTCCTTGACGCGGACGAGCTGATCGTCCTCCTCCTCGGGAATCAGCAGGTCGGCGAGATCGGCGACGGGCTCGACAGGGGCAACCTCGGCGGCGGACAGGCCCTGCTGGCGGTTGTCCACCACGCGCGTCTTGAACTTGCGCAGCTGGCGCGTGACCTTATCGGCTGCCAAGTCGATGGCGGCGTACATGTCGGCGCCGTGCTCGGCGACGCGGATCACCGAGCCGCGGGCGCGCACGGTGACTTCGACGATGGCGGGATTGGGGTTGGAGGGGTTCTTCTCGTAACGCAGGACGACGTCCGCGGTCATGGGTTCGATGTCGAACACCTTGAGGGCTTCGCCGATCTTCTCATCGACGTGGGCACGCAGTGCATCAGTAACCGTTGTCTTGCGACCGGAGACCTTGATTTCCATACGTGATTCCAATCTATCCGGGGATAGGACCATGCCCTTGTTGTACCCAAGATTGGAGTCTCCACACGCCGGCCCGCGCCGTTCCCGCTAACTGGAACATGGGCACCGGCCGCCGAATTCTCGTGGCACAAAGCGTCCAATACGGTTAGTCGATGGCGTTGATGTCCCCGCTGAAGGTCAGGTCGCTGTCGCCCTGCGACGAGGACGAGCCCGTCTCCCCTTGATCTTCACCATCCTGACCTGCTGTTTCATCGTCAGAAGTGGCAGTGAGGCCGGAGAGTCGCGAACCCGCGAGGTCAAACGGCAGCGACCCGTACCACGAGCGGTAGATGGCCTCGAGCGTGCCATCGCCCTGCAGTCCATCCATGGCATCCTCAACCGCGCGGGTAAAATCCGAGTCCACATCCGGCATGGCGATGCCATACGTCGAAAGCGAGCCGACCGTCGCCACGAACACGGTGCCGGGATAGGCGCGGGCGAGATACGCGCCGGCAGTCGCGTCGCAGGCGACGTAATCCGCCGCGCCCGACGAGAGAGCCTCAAAGCACTCGTTCACATTCGAGCAGGCCTTGAGCGTGGCGTCCACACCGCCGCGGTCGAGGGCGTCTTGAGACGCGGAATCGCTCTGAACGGCGATGACCGAACCCGCAAGGGAATCGGCGTCCAAGGCGGGCGCCTCACGGGAGCCGTCCTCGTTGTGGGCAAAGACGGACGAGGCGTCTCCCACGATGGCCTCGGTCACCGCAAGGCCCTCATCGTCATCAGCGATCTTGGTGCCCAGATAGATGTCCGCCTCGCCGTCCTCGATCGCGTTGGAGGCATTCGCGGACGAAACGACCTTGAGATCGAGGCCCAGGCGCTCGGCAAGGGCGCGCGCAACGTCGGCGTAGTAGCCCGATGGAGCGCCGTCGGCGTCAGTCATGGCCTGCGGAGCGTCCGTGGTGTCCATGGCGACGGTGAGAACGCCGGCGTTCACCAGGTCGTCGGAGGTGAGTACCGCCTCGATGGGCTCGGGCTCGACCTCGGCGCGAGACGGCGTGGTGAACACGCAGCCGCTCAAGCCCAACGTGAGCATGCAGGCGCACGCCCCCACCGCGAGCGCCGTGGCGCGGCCCGACTTGCCCGTCCCGTTCATTGCCCGCATCGCGTTCTCCCCCGACTCGACTCAGCTGGCCCGTACTCGCCCACGCGCCCCTGCACGCGAGCGTCCATATTCGATGTTCCCCCAGCTGACCTGGTTTTTGACCCCACACCTGCGCACCGGGACGTTTGCTCAACCGCCGCAACGGCCTCACGACTAGCCCGCTCGCCCGCGAGGCACCTATTGCCTCGGTGTGTATGACGGACGGTGCGACTGACCTCTAGGACGCGCCATGATCGCCTTTGCGCGCACGCATCGGCTTACGTGGATCCCTTTGACCGCGTCTGTCCTGGACTAGGGATGCGCAAAACGGACGTCCGCGCGCTCCCGCAACCACAGCCTGGAAGGAACTGCGGGGCATTATACCGCAGCTTGCAGGCCGTGGCGGGTAAAACGGACGTCGGTGCCTTCGCGCGGCGCCATGCGCGTGAAGCGCGGCGCCCTCGCGCGCCGGTTGCCCTGGCGCGGGCGCGCACGTAAGGCGCGCCGCCCTTACGCGCTTGCCCTCGCGCGCCTATCCCCACACGCGGGCAAACGCCAAGCCGTCCACCCGCTCCGCACCCGCCTCCTTGAGCGCATGCGCGGCGGCGTTCATGGTCGCGCCGGTGGTGATGACGTCGTCCAGCAGCACAAGGCGCGCACCGCGAACCGGCTCGACCACCTCGTATGCACCCCGCGACCACTCGAGGCGCTCCTCGCGGGAAAAGGCCCGCTGGTCGGCACTGCCGTGCTTGATGAGCGCGTCGAGCAAAGAAACGCCGCTCATGGCTGCAAACGCGCCCGCGACCGACTCCATGTGGTCAAAGCCGCGCCGCCGATATGCCGAGGCGGTCACGGGCACGAACGTCACCGCGTCCGCCGCGCTGACCATCCCGCCGTAGCGCTCCGGCGCCGCGCGCTCAGCTTCGAGCGCGGCGCGCAGCATGATCTCGGCGATCCGTTCCGCCAGGCGGCGCTCGCCCGCGTCCTTGTACGCGCGAACGATGCGGGCGGGCGGCCCGTCGAACACCACCGCGGCGAGGCATCGGTCAAGGTCGGAGGCGGCACCCCGGCACTCCGTGCACAGCATGTCCCCAAACGGCGCCCCGCACCGAAGACACGCATGGGCGGGGTCGATGCGCACCATGGTCCGCAGGCAGTCGTCGCATATGAGCGCGCCCGGGCGCTCGCAAGACGCGCAACGCGTGGGCGACAACAACTCGGCAAAAACTTCCGTCACCGCCGCCAAGCGGGATTGCGCGCCCATGAGCATCCCTCCCTTACATGCGGCTTCCAATGCGCGCGCCGCACGAGCACAGGCCGCGCCGGTACGGGCCACGGGAGCGTGGGTAACCGGGGTCCGATCGGCGTGGTCGCGAGCGATGCGGCCGCGCCCGGCGCAAGCTCGATCGCGGGCGATGCGGCCGCGCCCGGCGCAAGCGTGGGAAGCATGGCGCTCAGACCCTTCTGCATAATGACTGCCGCCAGCGAGCCGCCGCGCCTGCCTCTCCGGCAGCCGGGTTCCGACACAACGCCGCGCAAGCTCTGGCACATCCCTGACGCGACATGAAAAAGCCCTCCCCCGCATCTGCGAGGGAGGGCGCATCGCCGTTCGTGCGGCACGCCTGAAACCCAGGCGCCCATCTACTCGGCCTGCTGCGTAGCCGACCCGGAACCGTCCGGACCGTCCTGCTTGGGCTTTCGATTCCTGCGCCGGCGGCGCTTCTTGGGCGCATCCTCGCCCTGACCACTCGAATCGGAATCCATGCGCGCCTGGCCCTGCGCACCACCGCCGTCTCCGGGGCGGCGGCGCTGCACCTTCACATCGCCCTCGGCGAGTTGATCGGCGACGGACGGGGTCTCGGGCTTGCGGGAGCGCTTGCGACGCTGACCGTTCACACCATTCGAGCCGGCAGACGCCGCCTGAGACGTCGCGGCATCGCCCGAGGCCACATGGGTGCGGCGACGGCTGCGGCCCTGCGTCTCGCCTGCCGACTCGCCTGCCGTGCCGGCCTGGCGGGCGGCGCCCTCACGTGCGGCGGCCTGCGCGCCATCACCGGAGCGGTGTCTGCGGCGACGGCCTCCCGGCGCGGCGTCCGGGGTCGTCATGCCATCGGATGCCGCAGGCATCGAGGCTCGCTCATCGCCCTCGGCCGGGCGACGACGGCGCCTACGACCAGGCAACTCCTCGCCCGTCGCGTCGTTCTTGCCTTGGGCCTTGCCCTTGGCCGACGCACTCGCAGACGCGGACGAGCCCTTGCGCCCGCGTCCGGACTTCCCAGAAGAGGCACTCTCGAACTTAGCGACCTCCTCCTCGCGCATGCGCTTGCGGCGCGGCGTGGGGCCGGACGCCACGATGCGGTCGGCGGTGGACAGGCCGTCGCCCACGTCGACGCCGTTCTTGCGATCGAGCTCCATGAGGGCGAGCTGCAGATCGGGCGAATCGAGGCGCTCGAGGACGTCGCGCGTCACGCAGTCGGGACGGCATGCGCACTTCTGCTGCTCGCAACGCTCTTTGTTCTCGCTCGTGCAACTCATGTCGGACAGGTTCACGCGGAACACCTTGCCGCTCTCGAGACGCAAGACGAGCTGCTCGCGCGGGGTGCTGTACTCCATGATGCGCGCTTTGCCGAGCGGCGTGTCGATGAGCGTCTTCTTTTTGGGCGCGCGGCTCTTGAAGTCCTTGTACGCCTCGAACTCATAGCGCAGGCAGCACATGAGGCGGCCGCACACGCCGGAGATCTTGGCGGAGTTGAGCGGCAGGTCCTGCTCCTTGGCCATGCGGATGGACACCGGTTCGAACTGCCCGCCAAAGCGCGTGCAGCACAGCTCCTGCCCGCACGTGGCGTACCCGCCCTGCAGGCGAGTCTCGTCGCGCACGCCGATCTGGCGCATGTCGACGCGCACGTGGAAGTGCGCGGAAAGGTCCTTGACCAGCTGACGGAAATCCACGCGGTCCTCGGCGGCAAAGTAGAACACGGCCTTCTCGCCGCCAAAAAGGTACTCCACGCCCACGGGCTTCATATCCAAGCCGTTCTTCTCCACCAGGCGGCGGAAGTCGAACATGGCGTCCTCGCCGGCGTCGGCAAGCTCGTCGGCGCGATCGAGGTCCGCATCGGTGGCGATACGCAGGACGGGCTTGAGCGGGGCGGCGAGCTCCTCGGGCTCAACCTCGAATGGATCGGCCGTGACCAGGCCGATCTCGGTGCCGCGCTCGGTGGAGCATATGGCGTGATCGCCCTCGAGGATATCGAGGTCGCGCGGATCGAACCACAGTTCGCGGGCGGCGAAGGCAAATTTAACGGGTACGACTATGGGCATTTCAGCGCCTTCCTTATATCGAAAAGCATGACCTCGATGGCCAGCTGGGGGGTGATGTTGCGGGCGACGCGAGCCTCCGCCTGCGCCACGGCGTCAAGCGCGCGCATGACGCCCGCCGTGGTGGCACATGCGGCGATGCGCTCGACAACGTCTGAGACATCGTCGTTGACCGGCGAGCCCTGAGCGCCCTCGACCATCATGAGCACGTCGCGAAGCAAGGAGCGCACGCTCGCCAGCGCTTCCATGATACCCGAACGCTCGCGGGCGTTCAGCTCGCGCTTATTGCGGTCTTCCAGCTGCTTTAAAGCACCACGCGAAAGGTAATCCTGGTTTTGCTCGAGTATGGCCTGCTGCGTCGATTTGACCTCGGCGAGCGGGGCGTGAATGGCACCCATGAGGTCCTTGGCGCTCGCGAGGATGTCGGCCTCGTCCGCATGGGCGAGCGCATCAACGGCGCGGACCATGGCTCGGCGGGCGGCCACGCGATCGGCGGACTTGAGAAACTCGACCGCACGGGCAGGGCTGCCCGCCACCGCGACCGCCATGCGGCACCGGGCGGCCGGCTGTCCGGTGGCGTGCTCCACGGCGACAGTCGACTCCTCGAGCGACAGCGGGCGGAACGGCACGCACTGGCAACGCGACACGATGGTGGGGAGCATGACGTCCGTGCTCGTTCCCAAGAGGATGAACGTCACGTTGGCCGGCGGTTCCTCGAGCGTCTTGAGCAGGGCGTTGGCGGTGTTGGCGCGGAGCTGCTCGGCCCGGTCGATGATGTAGACCTTGCCGCGGGCGCGGATGGGCGAAAGCGCCACGTCCTCGAGCAGGTCGCGTGTCTGCGCGATGAGGTAGCCGGTGGCCGACTCGGGCGCGAGGTAGTGCACATCCGGATGCGTTCGGCGCGCCACGCGACGGCAATCGTCGCAGGCGGCGCAAGCGCCGGGATTGACCGCTGCCGCCGGCCGCCCGGGAGTGGACGAATTGGTCGCACAGCTGGAAAAACTTTGCGATTTCTCGAAGTTTTTCCAGTTATGCGACGCATCGGGGGAGGCAACAGGCGCGGAGCTGGCAGGGGATACGGCGGTGTGCGCGGCCGGGACGGGCGCGGCGTCGATGCGTGCGGACGCGGCGCCGACGTGGGCAAGCACGGTGCCGGGCGCCGACGCGTTTGAGCAGAGGAGCGCCTGAGCGAGGGCCCAAGCGGCGTCGAGCTTTCCCGAACCGGGCGAGCCCAGGAAGAGATACGCGTGACTCGCGCGGCCGCTCTTGACCGCGCGAGCGAGGAAGTCGCGCACACGCGGCTGGGTGTCGAGCCTGGCGAGGAGGCTGTTGGGTGCGATGGACTCAGGCATGGCTAGCGCTCCCCTCTCATCACCGCGAGAGCCGCCTCGACATCAGAGTCAGATACATCCATGCCGGCGGCGCGCAGTTCGTCAACAACGATAGAAAACACCTCGGCAATAGACCCGCCGGCATCGACCAGCCTCACTCGATCCGGCTCATCGGCAGCAACCGCACGGAAACCCTCCGAGACCCTCTGCTGAAAATCCCGACCCTTCAACTCGAGACGGTCCTCGGCCGATCGATCGGAACGCCGACGATGCGCATCCTCAACAGGAAGATCAAACACCAGGGTCAGATCAGGACGGCAACCGTCGACCGCAAGCTCGTTTGCCTGAAACACCATGTCGCGGTCCAAGCCGTCGGCAAAAGATTGATACGCCGTGGTCGAATCGTAAAAGCGATCGCAAATCACCGTCTTGCCAGCTGTCAGCGCGGGTCTGATCACCTGATGCACGAGCTGCGCGCGGGCAGCCTCGTACAGCAGCAGCTCGCACACATCACCCATTTCGCCGTTGGCGGGGTCGAGCAGGATGGCGCGAATCTGCTCGGAAATGGAAACGCCACCTGGCTCGCGCAGACGCAGCACGTCATAACCGGCAGAATCAAGGAGCGCCTCCATAAGCGCCGCCTGAGTCGATTTACCCACACCGTCGATTCCTTCAACGGTTATGAATTGGCCCTTTTCCATATATTGCGCCCTTTCAGACGTAAAAATCGAAGTCTCATCATACCGCGACGCGCACCTTTAGCAGAATGCGACAACTTGCGAGATAATAAGCTCATTAACCTCGGATTAACGGAGTCCCCATGACCGTCCCGCATGTTGAAACGTACACTGCGAAGCTTGTCTTTGAACAAGTCGGCATGAACGAAGATTCTTACGAGCAATCGATTATTGAGGTGCTTCGCGATGAGCTCGGATACGAGCATCTTTACGGGCCTGATGTCATCCGCACGTCCGACAGATATGACGACGCCTTTCTCCCCGGCACGATTGAGCATTCCCTCAAATCCATCAACCCCTCCCTTAACCGCCGCGCCATCGATGGGGCGATAACCCGGCTGAAGGAAATTGAGGGCGGCTCCCTTGTTGCAAAGAACAAGGTCTTTATGGATAGGCTGCAAAACGGCATCGAGGTCAGATGGTTCGACGGAACCGAAGATCGAACCGATATCGTCAAACTCATCGACTTCGATGAGCCCCGACGCAATTCATTCCATGTCGTCAACCAGTGGACCTACATCGAGTGCGGCACCAACAAGCGTCCGGACGTCATCGTGTTCGTCAACGGGCTCCCACTCGTGCTCTTCGAGCTCAAATCGCCGGCGCGTGCCGAGGCTGACAATGCCGACGCATATCAGCAGATCCAAAATTACAAGAAGCAAATTCCCTCGCTCTTCACATACAACGCGTTTTGCGTCATTAGCGACATGTTGCATACCAAGGTGGGCACCATCACCGCCAGCGAATCGAGGTTCGTGGAGTGGAAGAGTGCTGACGGCAACTATGAAACCACCCAGTTCGCCGATTGGAAGACGCCCCTACATGGCATGTTCCCCAAAGAGCGCCTCATCGATATCCTGAGGAACTACATTCTCTACTCAGGCGACGCAAAGATTCTTGCAGGCTATCACCAGTACTTTGCCGTGAACAAAGCACTTGAAAGCGTGCGCGAAGCGATCGGCGGAAGCGGAAAAGGCGGTGTGTTCTGGCACACCCAAGGGTCGGGCAAGTCCCTATCCATGGTCTTTCTTGCACATCTGCTGCAAGATGCAATCGACAGCCCCACGCTCGTCGTAATCACCGATCGCAATGACTTGGACTCTCAGCTCTTTAATCAATTCTCAATGTGCTCCGACTTCTTGCGTCAAACCCCAATCCAAGCCCAAAGCAGATCCGACCTCTCGCATCAAATCGCAAGCAGGCGCGCCAACGGCATCATCTTCACAACAATGCAGAAATTTGCAGAGGGAGATGCCGCCCTTTCTGATCGGGAAAATGTCGTCGTCCTCGTGGACGAGGCCCATCGCGGGCAATACGGCTTCGAGGAGAAGTTCGACCGTGACGGAAAAAAACACACCGGCACCGCACTCCTCATTCGGCGCGCGCTGCCAAATGCCACCTTCGTGGGATTCACGGGCACACCCATCTCGGCTGAGGACCGTTCTACGCGCGAGGTCTTTGGCGATTACATCGATGTTTACGACATGACACAGGCAGTTGAGGATGACGCGACGCGACCGGTCTTTTACGAGAGTCGAGTCGTCGCCCTCAAGCTCGACCAAGAGATCCTCTCCAAGGTCGATGCTGAATATGAAAAGTTGACCAGCGAGGCAAATGCGGAAACCCTTGACGCCAGCAAACGAAACTTTGCCAACCTCGACGCTGTTCTGGGTGCACCAGAGGTTATCGACGCCTTGTGCTCCGACATCGTTGAACACTACGAGAAAAACCGCGCGCACGAGCTCACAGGTAAAGCACTGATTGTGGCGTATTCCCGTCCAGCCGCCATGGAAATCTACCAGCGTCTCTGCGAGCTGCGGCCTTCCTGGAAAGAAGAGGGCAAGCTCGGGGTCGTCATGACCATGGGAAACCAGGACCCGGAATGGTGGTTTGACGTCGTGGGGAATAAAGCCCACGTCAAAGAGATGGCCAAGCGTTTCAAAGACGACAACGACCCTTTGAAAATCGTCATCGTCGTCGACATGTGGCTCACCGGCTTCGACGTCCCCAGCCTCTCGACCATGTACGTCTATAAGCCCATGAGGGGCTATAACCTCATGCAGGCCATCGCGCGCGTCAATCGTGTGTACAAGGACAAAGAGGGCGGCTTGGTCGTCGACTACGTCGGTATCGCCAACGCGCTCAAGTCCGCAATGCGCGACTACACCAAGCGCGATCAGAAAAAGTACGGCGACATGGATATCGGCAAGACCGCCTATCCCAAATTCCTGGAAAAGCTCGCCGTATGCCGCGACAAGATGTTCGGCTACGACTACAGCGCTTTCCTCACTACCGAATCTGCCGCCCAACGTGCCGACCTCATAACGGGGGGCGTGAACCACATTCTCGCTCCCGGGGACGAAGACACCGCCCGCGAATTTGTCGAGCAGGCGGGAATCATGCTCAAGGCATATGGACTTGCAAAAAGCCGCGCGACCGATTCAGAGCGCACCGAGGCAGGCTATTTCCAAGTTGTCCGAGAGCTCATCATCCAGCTCACTGAACAGGGAGGCCCGCAGCCCGGCAGTAAGAGCAAACTTACACTCAAACAGGTTAACGAGCGCGTCAACGCCCTACTCGAACAGAACATCGTGCATAGCGACGGCGTGATCAACTTGTTCAAAGTTGAGGATGAAACCGTCTCCGTCTTCGACCCCAAGTTCTTAGCGAGTCTTTCTCGCATGAAAGAAAGAAACCTCGCATACGAACTGCTGAAGAAGCTCATCGACGACCAGATTAGGGGCTATCGATCAAAGAGCGTCACTCAGGCTAAAAAGTATTCCGAACTCATGCAGGGCATGGTCAACGGATATCTCAATGGGCAACTCACAAACGCCGAGGTGTTCGAAGAGATGCTCAAAATGGCTCAGGAGATGCTCACGGAAAACCAGAAGGCCAAAGACCTCGGACTCACGGAAGAGGAGTTTGCCTTTTACGAAGCGCTCACGCAGCCGCAAGCCGTGGCAGACTACTACCGCGAGAGAAACGATGAACTCGTCGCCATAACCCAAGAACTCGCCACAAAGATGCGAGAGCTTAGAACGGTAGACTGGCAAAAGAAGCAAAGCGCGCGTGCCGCGATGCGCGTGGCAATCAAGCGACTTTTGAAACATCATAAGTATCCGCCCGAGGGCATGGAATCCGCGCTCTCCACGGTAATGGAGCAGTGCGAACTCTGGGCAGACAACGCAGCGTAAGGAAGCAAGACCATGGCAAAGGCAAAAGCAACCAAGAACTCCGCAGACATCGGATTTGAAAAGCAGCTCTGGGATGCAGCCGACGTGCTGCGCGGCAACATGGACGCAGCCGACTACAAGAACGTCGTGCTCGGTCTTATCTTCCTCAAGTATCTCTCCGACAGATTTGACGAGCGCTACCGGGAGCTGGTAGCCGAAGGCTATGGGGATGAAGAGGATCGCGATTGCTATATCGAGGAAAATGTCTTCTATGTTCCCGAGGAGGCTCGCTGGGCTCAAATAGCTAACGAGGCTCATGCTCCTGAGATCGGTCAGGTCATTGACAATGCCATGCGCGCCATCGAGCGCGAAAACGACGCGCTGAAAGACGTGCTGCCCAAAAACTTCGCGCGCCCCGAGCTCGACAAGCGGCGCTTGGGCGAGGTCGTCGACCTGTTCACCAACATTCAGATGTCCGACGGCGAAAGCGAGAAAGACCTCCTCGGTCGCGCCTACGAGTACTGCCTCTCCCAGTTCGCATCACTCGAGGGTAAGAATGCCGGAGAGTTCTACACGCCTTCATGCATCGTCCACACGCTCGTCGAGATTATCCAGCCGTTCCACGGCCGCGTATACGACCCCTGCTGCGGCTCCGGCGGAATGTTCGTCCAATCCGCCGCTTTCGTGAAACACCATGGCGGCAATGTCGTCCAAGACATCACGGTGTTCGGTCAGGAGAGTAACCCCAACACATGGAAGCTCGCCAAGATGAACCTGGGCATCCGGGGCATCGAAGCCGACTTGGGCAGCTACAACGACACGTTCAGCGCCGACCAGCATAAAAACGAGAAGTTCGACTACATCCTCGCCAACCCGCCCTTCAACCTCAAGAACTGGGGAGGCGAAAACCTGCGAGAAGACGTGCGCTGGGAGTACGGAACCCCGCCCACGGGCAACGCCAACTTCGCCTGGATGCAACACATGATCTGGCACCTGAACGCCAGCGGCAAAATCGGACTTGTACTCGCGAATGGGTCTCTCTCAAGCCAAACAAGCGGAGAGGGCGACATCCGTCGTGCCATCGTCGAGGACGACCTGGTCGAGGGCATTGTGGCCATGCCCGGCCAGCTGTTCTACAGCACGGCAATTCCCGTGTGCCTGTGGATCCTCAACAAAAAGAAAACCCAGCCCGGCAAGACGCTCTTCATCGACGCGCGCGAGATGGGCACCATGGTGACCCGCAAGCTGCGTGAGTTTACCGAGGAGGACATCGCTAAGGTCGCCGATGCGTTCACGGCATTCCGCAACAACGAGCTTGAGGAGGAGAAGGGCTTCTCCGCCATTGCGAGCATCGAAGATATCGCCAAACAGGACTTCATCCTGACCCCCGGTCGCTACGTAGGCATTGCGGAGCCTGAAGATGACGGCGAGCCTTTTGAGGAAAAGATGGCGCGTCTTACCAGCGAGATTTCCAAGTGCTTCGAGGAGTCGAACCGCTTGCAGGAGCAGATCAAGAAGAACCTGGAGGCGATCGGGTATGGGATGTAAGGCGACGCTGGGAGAACTGTGCACTTTTCACAGGGGAGCAAGTGTTCCGCGTGCGCGAATGTTCAACTCGGGAAAATATCTCTATATCCACTATGGCGATCTTTACCGGGGCTTTGAACAGCGCATAGACGTTGAAAACCCAGCGAAGCCCCTGCCCTTCATCCTGGATAGCGAGAAAATTAAAGAGACTCAATTCCTTCACGATCAGGACATTGTCTATGTTCTAACCTCGGAGACCGTTGACGACCTGGGGCACGCTTTTTTATTCAACAATCCACGCAATCGAATCGCGGTATCAGGAACCGAAACGACCATCGTACGCATCCAGAGAAAAGACATGGTCCTTCCCGCCTATCTTAACTATGCCATGCAATCTCCTCGTTTTATCGCGGAGCTTCGACAATACGTTCGCGGAATGAAAGTATTCCGCGTTCATCCCAACGATGCTGCACGAATTTCCATCGATCTTCCTTCACTCGACAAGCAAGCAAAGGTGGTCGCCATACTTGATGCGATCTTCGAGAAGCGACTCATCAACAATCAGCTAAATGGCTATTTAGAAGAGCTGGCGGACGGCATGTTCCGACGGCACTTCGGGGGGCTAACAGACAACGCTACTCTGGCCGATTTTGCCAATGTCACAATGGGTCAATCCCCGGCAGGCAGCTCCTATAACGAAGCGGGGATTGGAACCATCTTTTATCAAGGTCGCGCCGAATTTGGCTGGCGTTACCCCACTCAGCGACTAAGCACTACGGAGCCCAAGCGCATGGCAAAAGCGGGAGATGTCTTGATGAGCGTGCGCGCTCCCGTGGGCGACCTAAACTTGGCGTACGAAGACTGCTGCATTGGACGCGGGCTTGCTGCAATCCACTGCGACTATCCATCGTATGGTCTCTACCTAATGCGCTCACTCCATAAGAAACTTGACGCCTATAACGGTGAGGGGACTGTATTTGGCTCGATAAACGGCAAAGCTCTAAATGGACTCCCCATTGCGTTACCCAACAATGCAGCGATACGCGCGTTTGAAAAAGAAGCCGCGCCCATTGATACTCAGATCCGAAACAATGAAGTCGAATCGCGGACGCTTGTTACCCTCCGCGACACATTGCTTCCTAAGCTTATGTCGGGCGAGATTGACGTCTCGAAGGTTGACCTCACACAGCTAAATAGCCATTTAGCCGATTGTTGAGTTCGATTTTGCGGTCTAACGTTCCGAGAATCGCAACAGTCTGTCGTTGACTATCCAAAGACGGCAGGCTGACAGCTTGCTGAGATAAAACTTTAACTGAGAGACCGGGCTGCGCCGACTGCCCAGAAAGGTTCCCGAGCCGCATCGTCTTCAACAAATATGAAAGATACTGAGAATTATTAGACTCATTCGCAACTGCAACGACGGCGTGCTCGGTCATGTAGGCTTTACCTGAATGAAACCTGACATTTCCACACGCCGCTCCCTGACGGCCAATAACCGCGCACTCACCATCGAAGTTGTATGTATCTGTATAGCCCCGTACCCCGTTTCCCCCAATTACAGGAAATGCGCCCACTGGCTTCACTTCGGAGGCTCGAATCGACTTTCCGCTACTCAGTCGGTCGCACACGCTTCCCAGCGTCTGAGTTTTGCTCAATGCTCTCACCTGTCTTTTCACATCACGCCGAACGAGCGCCAAACTCTCGGGTGCTGCCTATTTCCCGTACACTTCTTCATGCGTGCCCGTTCGGACGAACACAAGCTCATTGCCGCTCAGCTTGTACATAAGCACCCACTGGTCCTTGGCGGGATTTGGCGCTGAATCCACGTGAATCGCTCGGTAACCCAGCCATGAACCGACGAGTGCATGGTCTTTGTAGCGTCTTGATAGTTGACCTTCATCGCTCGTAAGCAGCTCAGCAATTGCAACCCTTAGAGCTGCCATATTCCAGTGCTTCTTCTTGCACGCCTTCACATCACGTTCGAACCGCGGGGAAAATGATGCCGAGTACATTCACATCCCCTACAATCCAAGCGCAGCAAACAAGTCGTCGGCGGACGTATACGTCACGTGCGCGGGATCTGCCAACATGTCTTCAGTCTCCTGAATTGCTTTGATGGTTTCTGCAGGCATACCCTTGAAATCATTACGCGGCGTTGCCAGCGGACGAATCTCCACCCACGGCTTATTGTTCTTGAACACCGTAATAGGAAGACCCGTTGCGTTCGCGTTCGCGGTGAGCTTGCTGAAATTGGTTTTTGCCTCGGCCATACCCACCGTCGCTACTGAAAGGCTCATTTCAGCTCCTTTTTTAACCCTATAAGTAGCCCTAATTTTAGCACTACTTCATTAGGAAAGATACTTCTCATGAGATGCCTTTACATTGCTTTGGTTCACCATAGCGTAGTGCATAGTGGTTTCGATCTTGGAGTGACCCAGCAGTCTTTGCACCTGTTCGATGGGCATACCTTTGTCGATTGCGTGCGTGGCCAACGTGCGTCGGAACTTATGAGGATGCACCCTACCAATCTGCGCCCTCTCCCCAAGTGCCTTGATCCTCTTCTCAACCGTACAGACGCTCAGCCGTTGTGTCCTGCCATTAAGCGACACGAATAACGCTGGATTGCCGTCTTTACGCGATTCGAGGTACGCGGCTAGATGGAGCTTTGTCCGCGCGTCGAAGTACACGGGACGCTGTTTGTTGCCCTTGCCCGTGACAACGCACTCCCTCCCCTGGATATCGACGTCATCTATGTCCAGGCGAATCAACTCTCCCACGCGCATCCCCGTCGATGCAAGCAAGTCAACCATTGCCAGGTCTCGCTTACTGTCGCAACTGTCGCGCAGCGCCTCCAGCTCCTCGTCTGATAACGTCTCCTTCGCCTTCACCGCAGTTTTCACCCGCTTTATCTTACGGACAGGGCTCTTAACGATATAATCCTCGTCCTCGAGCCATGAAAAGAAGCTCGATAAGATGCGCCGAATGTTATCGATGGTCACTTTGCTCGAGCCACGCTCAAGCTCATACTCGCTGAGATATTGCCTCAAGTCGTCGCTTGAAACGTGTGCGATGGGTTTTGATAGCCATGATTCCATGTTCTGCAGGGTCGCCTCGTAATACGCAATGGTTTTGGGTGAACAGCCCTCCACTTCCTTGGCGGTTAGAAACAGCTCGAGCAAATCACCATTATCGACAGGTTCACGCACGCCTTCTGGGCGCCTGAGAGCCTCTGCAAGGCGTTTGAATTGAAACGGACTCAAGATGGGCTGCATCTCCACTAAAACGGCCTCAATAAGCGCTTCCACTTGTCTTCCCCCTCGAGATCGGCGTACGAACCTGAATAGCGTACGTTCTATTCATCATTTCCGCTTGCCCTTGCCAATTCGCGACGCACTGCGCCACGAATTGAGCTGAGCTCACCATCGAAGGCCCCCTCGCATATCCGGCCCAGATACCCGCATGTGGTACATGAACGAGTGCGTAGGCGCGAAGTGAAACATGCATGCATATAAATGGCTATTTAGCTGCCTTGGGCGAAACCATGGCGAATCGCTGCTCAAATGAAACAGACGGAACTCTCGATGATATCTGCAGCCAATCGAAGGAGACCGTCTCCCTCGAAGCCGCCCAGCTTGAAACATACGTTTCGACCGAAAACCTCCTTCCCAACAAAGCCGGGCTTCAGTTGTCGGCAGGCCTTCCCACAAGTGGGAAAGTCACGAGATATCGGAAGGGAGATACGCTAGTCGCAAATATTCGTCCTTACTTCAAAAAGATTTGGTACGCAACGGATGAAGGAACTTGCTCGGGGGATGTAATAGTGTTCAGGGCAAATGACGCCAGATACGCACCGCATGTTTTCTTCTCTCTATGCCGCGACGAGTTCTTCGAATACGTCATGCTTGGAGCAAAAGGCACCAAAATGCCTCGTGGCGACAAGAAGCAAATGATGACTTTCCCGATATGCACAAACTGCAATTCGACTGATTTGCAATTGCTTCAAGAACTTGCCAGCACGATCGGCACCAATCATGCTGAGAACAGGCAGCTTGCGCGGTTACGCGACACCCTGCTTCCCAAACTCATGTCCGGGGAAATCGACGTCTCAAAAGTCGATCTCACGCAGCTAAATAGCCATTTAGCGCAAATCAGAATACCCAAAGATACACCTCTAGCTACAACGGATCTCGGATTCAAATTCGATAGGCCGCATTACAGCCCATTACTGCACAACCCCAGTTCATCACAACAGCAATGGGCGACGATATGGTTTCTCCGAATAACTCAATGCAGTTTTTCGAATATGCAATGCGTTTTCCGAACCTACGATGAGACGGCGACACCTGATATCGAATTTGTGGCGCAATGTGCCATGTTTCTAACTCACAATTACCTACTTTTTCGATATGGCGTCGAGTATGTTCGACAAAACGATGTGCTTTTTGTCGAACATACTCGACAAAAAGCAGAGCGAATACCTGGCCCATGAGAAAGCCCCGAGCGGGTACTTCCGCCCGGGGCTTAGCTAGTTGCTGATAATCTCAGAACTCAAATCTACTTGGAAGACGCCTTCTCGGTCGCGGCCTTCTTGGTAGCGGGCTTTTTGGCTGCAGCCTTCTTAGTGGCAGAGGTCGCCTTCTTCGCCGCCGCCTTGCCGCGGGCGGGCTTCTTCTCCTTGCCGGGGCAATCCATATTCACGCAGATGCGCCACGGGCCGCGCGCGGTCTCCACCACCACGACGGGCGCGCCGCAGTGCTCGCAGACCTCGCCGGTCGCGGAGAGCTTGCCGCGCGCCGGCAGCGGATAGCTCACACCGCAGTCGTCGTAGTTCGTGCAACGGATGAAGCGCTTGCCGCTCTTCTCGCTCTTATGCGCGATCAGGTCGCCATGACGGCCCGCCTCGGCGCACACGGAGCACTCCCCAACCTTGAGATCGGGCTCGTAGTTGGTGGGGCACTTGGGGTTCACGCACTGCTCGTAGGCCTTTTGGCGGAACGGCTGGCACTTGATGCGCGGCGCTCCGCACTCGGGGCACACGGCGGCCTCGCCCTCAAGCGGGCTCACCTTGACGCCGCTCGGTACGGGGTAGGTCACGTCGCAGTCGGGCCAACCCATGCAGCCGATGAAGCTGCCGCGCGTCTTGGCGCTCGTCTTCATGACCAGGTCCTTACCGCACTTGGGGCACGCGCCCACGCGGGCGTCGGCGGTCACGGCGTCGGAGATGGCCTCGCCCAGGTCGTCCTTGTGCTCGATCAGCGCATCGAGCATGCCGGCCAACAGCGCGCGCGAGTGGTCCACCACATGGTCCTGCGTGTCCTTGCCCTCGGCCACCATGGTCATGTCGGCGTCGAGCTCGGCGGTCATCTCGGGCGTGGTCACGCGCGGGGCGAACTGCGACAGCGCGTCGATGATGGCGATGCCCAGCTGACTCGGCTCGATGGGATCGTTCTTGAGGTAGCGCACCGCGTACAGGCGCTCGATGATGCTCGCGCGCGTGGACTTGGTGCCCAGGCCGCGCTTCTCCATCTCCTGGACGAGCTTGCCCTGGCTGTAGCGCGCGGGCGGCTCGGTCTGCTTGGCCTCGAGCTTGATGTCGCGCACGTCGATGACGTCGCCCTCGGCCAGCGCGGGCAGCTGCTCGTCGCGCTTGAGGCCGTAGGGGTAGGCCTCGCGGAAGCCGGCCTCCACCAGCACGTCGCCGCTGGCGGTGAACGGCTCACCGCCGACATCGATTGAGAGCTTGGTATTCTCGATGGTGGCCGGACCCATCAGCGTCGCCAGGAAGCGACGGGCGATGAGGTTGTAGAGCTTGAGCTGACCGCCGTCCAGCGTGGTGGGGTCACCCTGGCCGGTAGGGTGGATCGGCGGGTGGTCGGTGGTCTCGACCTTGCCGCGCGTAGGCGTGAGCGGGCCGGCGAGGACCTTCTTGCACACGGGCGCGAGCGCCGGGGTGCCGGAGGCCAGGCCGCGCACGATGCCCTCGATGTCCAGCGTCTTGGGATACACCGTGTTGTCGACACGGGGATAGGAGATGAAGCCGCTCATGTAGAGGGACTCGGCGATGCGCATGGTGCGCGCGGGGCTGATGCCCTCGGCAGCCGCTGCCGCCTGCAGCGCGGTGGTGTTGAACGGCACCGGGGGCTGCTGCTTGCGGCTGCGCTTGGCCACGGCGGTGACGATGCCGGTGGTCGCGCCGTCGACATGCGCGTACGCCGCCTCGGCGGCTGCCTTGTCCGTGAAGCGCGCCGTGGTGTGGACGATCTTGAACTCCTGGTCGGAGGCCTCGCCGAGCCCTCGGATCTGCCAGTAATCCTCGGGCACGAAGGCCATGCGCTCGCGCTCGCGCTCGACCACCAGGGCGAGCGTGGGGGTCTGCACGCGACCGGCGGAGCGCACGTTGCCAAAGCCGCCGAACTTGGCGAGCGTGAGGTAACGCGTGAGCACCGCGCCCCAGATGAGATCGATGTACTGACGGGACTCGCCGGCGTCGGCCAGGTCCTGGTCGAGCTCCACGAGGTTGTTGAACGCCTCGGTGACCTCGCCCTTGATGAGCGCGGAGTAGCGCGCGCGACGGGCGGGCAGCTCCGGCGCGACCTCGCGCACCATGTTGAGCGCATCCGCGCCGATGAGCTCGCCCTCGCGGTCGAAGTCCGTGGCGATGATGACCTCGTCGGCCTTTTTGGCGAGGTTCTTGAGGACGCGGATGATCTCCTTCTCGGCGGGGAGCTTTACGATGGGCGCCCACGTAAGGTACGGCAGGCTCTCGACCTTCCACCCCTTGATGGAGATGCCGTTGGCGAGGAAGGGCTTGCGCTTGGTGTCGTACGGCGGGCGGGCAAGGCCGTCCGGGACATCGGCGGGCAGGACCTCGCCCTCGGCGGACACGCTGTACCAGCCGTTTTGCTTGTCAAAGAGAATCTCGTCGGGAAAGTCCGGCGCGAGGATGTGGCCGGCAAGACCCATGGACACCCAGTCCTCACCATCCACGGTGAAGCGGTACACCTGCGTGTTGTAGACCTTGTCGTTCTTGGGCTTGCCGGCATCGGCCAGCAGCTGCGCGATCTTCTGCGCAGCGATGTTCTTCTCTGCAACGACGAGCTTCACGACTCGCTCCTTTGTGATGTGCGCGATGCGGCGCGCCGCAAGGGCCGCCGACGGTATCTATATATGGTGTGGGGTCAGTGTACACGAGTTCTTGCAGAAGCGCGAAAAGCCCATGTTGAGGGCTACGCTCGCAGGCGCCATGCGCGCGATGGTCATGCGCGGGCGACGGACACGCGCGGACGATGACCATTCGAGCGACGGACACACGCACGCAACGGGCATTCGCGCGACGGCCATGCTCGGGCAACGGCCATTCGGACGACGGCAACACGCACGCCACGCCCATTCGAGCGGCGGCTACGCGCTCTACAACTACGCGCGAGCAGCCTCAATGCGCTCGATAAGCCACGAGCACCACTCGTCCATGCCCTGCCCATGGCGAGCGCTCACCTCAAAGCGCGCGGCTGTGGGATTCAGGTTATCCAGGACGCGATTGTACCCGGGCAGGTCGAAGTCGAACGCCGGGGCCACATCGACCTTGTTGAGCAGCAGCGCGCCCGCATGCTGGAAGATCCCAGGGTACTTGAGCGGCTTGTCGTCGCCCTCCGGCACGGACAAAATCATGACCGAGAGGTTCTCGCCCAGGTCAAAGTCAACGGGGCACACCAAGTTGCCCACGTTCTCGATGAAGATGACGTCGATGGAGTCCAAGCCCACACCGGCGTCGAGCGCATCGACGGCCTGCGCGATCATGTTGCCCTCCAGGTGGCAAAGGCCGCCGGTGTTGATCTGGATGGCGGGCATGCCGGCCTTTTTGCACGCGAGGGCGTCCACATCCGAGGCGATGTCGCCCTCGATCACGGCGCAGGATAGACCCGCGGCGCGCAAGCGCTCATTGGTGGCGAGAATGGTCGTGGTCTTGCCCGAACCGGGGCTCGACAGCACGTTCACCACAAAGGTTCCCGCCTTCGCGAACCGCCCACGCAGCTCAGACGCCATGCGGTCGTTGCGCGAGAGCACCGGTTGCTCGATCCCGATTGTCGTTGCCATCCTACGTGCTTCCTTCCCCCTTGCGCACAGGCGCCCTCCGCCCGGCCGATAAACGCTCCGTATCTACCCCAAACCTGTCAGCCCTCAATCATCCGTCTCGATTTCCATCGAGACGATATCGAGCTCGCGACCGCACTCGAGATGCGTGTCGCCGCTGCCACATGCCGGGCAACGCATATGGAATCGGTCGTGGGCGAACTCCTCGCCGCACACCAGACAGCGGCTGCGGGGATGGACCTCCTCCACCTCAAGAGCCGCCTCAAGCGTCAGGGGGTCGTCCTCGCGAAAGACCTCCCAGGCAAAGTCGAGCGACTCGGGCACCACCTCGCACATGTCGCCGATGCGCAGCAAAACGCGCACGACGCGCGAAGCCCCCGCCTCGCGCGCCGTGTCAATCACCGTTTTGAGTATACCGCTGACGATGCCGATCTCGTGCATACCGGACGTCCCGCGCCGAGGCGCTACTCCTCGTCCTCGTCGTCGCCGAACAGGCCCAGGCGGCTCTCGGTAAGGCCGGCCTTGCCATCGCGCGCCATCACCACAAAACGCGTCACCATCAGCGCGACCTCGTACAGCGACAGCATGACCGCGTACATGAAGATGAGCGTGACGGGCGAGGCGTCGGGCGTGATGGACGCCGAGACCACAAGCATGATCACGTACACGTAGCGCCATGCCGCGCGGAAGGTGGCATAGGGCACGATGTGGAACACGGCGAGGTAGAACACGATGAGCGGCAACTCGAAGGACACACCGAAGCCGATCATGAGCAGCAGCTCGGTGTTGATGAAGTCCTCGAGCTGGGGGGCGGCGGCACCGATGGTGCGCGTCTCGCCAAGCAGCCACTCAAAGGCCGCCGGGGCGATGAACATGTAGCAAAAGACCACACCCGCAAAGAACAGCACGGTGGCGATGAGCACCGTGGGCACGACCCACTTGCGCTCGTTGGGGCGCAGGGCCGGCAGGAAGAACGCCAGGATCTGCCAGATGATCATGGGGGTGCACATGGCAACGGCGACCTTGATGGCGATGTTGAACTTGATGGAGAAGCCGCCAAGCGAGGTCATGACCAGAAGCTGCTCGCCCTCCTTGAGGGCCCCGTTGATCGGGTCCTTGAGGATGTCCACCAACGTGGGGGTGGCAAAGTACATGAACACCGTGGCGACCACGAGGGAGGCCACGACGATGGTCAGGCGACGGCGAAGCTCGCCGAGATGATCCATGAGCGGCATGCGCGCGGGTCCGATGGGCATTACTGCTCGCCCCCCTTCTGGGTATCAGCGGGCACGGGCGCGGAAGCCTCGTCCCCGGTTGCATGAACGGCGCCAGACGTTGGCGCGGCCGGCCCGGCCACAGCGGCCGGCGCTTCGGTAGAGGCGGCAACCGGCTCGGTCGCAACGACGCTCGCCTCAGGCGAGACGGCATCATGCTCGACTGCGGCGGCCTTGCGCTTGCGCGGGCGGCGAGCGTACAGGTCCTCGGTGGTGAGCTGCGCGGGCTCCTCGGCGGGGGCGGCGCTGGCGGCCGACTGCGTATCGGATGCTGTGGAAGCCTCGACGGACGTGGATGCGGGCGCTGCGGCGCTAGGGGCACCGGCCTCCGGGGCAACGGACGCCTGGGCGGCAGCGGCATCGCCTTCGGCCGCTTCGGCACCTGACGCCGCGGCGGCCTTGGCGGCCTCCTGCTCGGCGCGCTCGGCAGCCAAGCGGGCACGGCGCTCGGCGAACGTCTCCTTGCGCGCAGGTGCAGCGGCGGCAGGAGCATCGGCGTCGGCATCCTCGTCGCCGGAAACGGACGCGGCGGTGTCGGTGGCCACAACCGGCTTCTTGGCGGCCGCCGCCATGGGGTCGACCACCTCGGTTTGCACCACGGCGGTCAGCTTTTCCTGCGTTTCGCGGAACTGGCGAAGCGCCCGACCGATGGTGCGCCCCATCTGCGGCAGCTTGTCGGGTCCAAACAGCAAAAAGCCAAAGACCAGGATGATCACGAGCTCAGTCGAGCCGATTCCAAACACGGGATACCTCCCAGGGCAGTCGAAAAGCCGGCGCGCCGCTCAACAGCGCACCGACACATGTCGGCAATAACACCGGCAAACGCCGGCAATTGTTCAAGTATACCCCCGCGCCCGCAGGGAACCCCTCGGAACACGGGTGAACGGCGAAGCCTTACGCCGCGCTGATGTCGATGTCCTTGTCCACGCCGAGCAGTTGCGCCACGCGCACCACGTTGGGCTGGGCATGAGTGATGGCAAATCCGCGGCCGCGCTCACCGGCGTGGTGCGCCGCGCCCACCAGCACGCCGATGCCGGTGGAGTCGATGTAGGCGACCTGGGAAAAATCGAGTTCGACGCGCTCGGTGGGCTGCTCGAGCGCCAGGTCGATGGCGTTACGCAGCTTATCCGCGTTCGAGATGTCGATCTCGCCCGTCACCGCGACCACGTAGCGCTCGGGGCTGGGATTGGTGGTAATCGTGAGTTCCATGTATCACCTTTCGATGGGCTGCGACGACGGTGCGCCGCGGCTATTCGCTCAGGGCGTCCAGACGCTGCTGGGCATAGTCCTTGACGCCGTACGTATCTTCCTTTTTGGCCGCGTCGAGCGCCTGCTGGTAGGCCTTCTTGGCCTTGGCGGTATCCCCGTGCGACTCGTAGAACATGCCGAGGTTCGCCCACGCGGGGGCAAAGGTGCTATCGCGCTTGACCAGGGCCTCCAGGTCGGCGATGGCGCCCTCATGGTCGCCCGAGTAGAACACGCAGATGGCGCGGTCCACCTCGGCGGATGAGGACGAAGCCGTCGCGAGGTACTCGTCGTAGTACTCCACGGCCTGGGCAAACAAGCCGGTGGCCTGCTGCTGCGACTCCTCGTCCTGGGCGCTCTCCATGGCGGCCATGCCCATGTCGAAGAAGTTGTTCGCCCGGGTGAGTGGGTCGTCCTCGCTAGCGGCGTCGTCGGCGTCGGTGCCGGCGGTCGCAGCGGCGTCATCGTCGGCCTTATCGGCGTCGGTGCCCTCGGCAACAGAGGCGGTGCCGTCCTCGTCCACGTCGATGTCCGGGTGCCCCTCCGGCATGGAGACCGAGCCATCCTCGCCGCCGTCCTGCACGGACGCCGACTGCCCGGCGGTCGCGCCAAGCTCCGCGATGGTGGCGGAGGTGCCCACCAGGTAACCGATCACCACACCCAGCACGAGCGAGACGCCCGCGATGGCCAAAACCATCCAGAACGGCGGGGCCTGACGACCGGCTGCGGGAGCGGACGGCGCGGGGGCGTTCTTGGCCTTGTCAGCCTTGGCCACCTTGGCGGCCTTCCGGTCGGAAGCGCGCTCGACCTTGGCGGCTCCTTCCGTCGCGGCGCCCTCGTCCTTGGCAGCCCCCTGCGTCGCGACGCCCTCGTCCGTGGCAGCTTCCTGCGCCGCGGCGTGCTCGTCCTTGCCGGCTTTTTTCGGCGAGGCGTTCTCGCCCTTGAACGGCACGGATTCCCCACCTGACGCCTCGTCGGCAGAGGTACCGCCCTCGAGCGGCTCCTCGGCGCTCATCAGCTCCTGCTCGTCGTCGAAAAACTCGTCAAAGGCATCGCTCATCTAGGCGCGCTCCTCACTCGCGAGCTCGGCACTCACCAGCTTGACCGCGAGAACCAGCACGTCGAGGGCGGCGGAGAGCTCCTCAACGCTCGGATAGCTCGGCGCGATGCGGATGTTCGTGTCGCGCGGGTCCTCGCCGTAGGGCCACGTGGCGCCGGCGGGAGTCATGGTGACGCCCATCTCCTTGCACAGAGCGCCCACGCGCTTGGCGGAGCCCTCCGGACCATCAAAGCTCACAAAGTAGCCGCCGTTCGGGTGCGTCCACGTGGCGCAGCCGGTGCCGCCCAGGCCCTCCTCGAGCTTGCTCTGCACGCAGGCAAAGCGGGGACGCAGGAACTCGGCGTGGCGCTCCATGTGCTCGCGCACCGCATCGAGCGTGGGCAAAAAGCGCACGTGCATGAGCTGGTTGAGCTTGTTGGCAGAGATGAGGCCGACCTTGAGCGTGCTGGCGACCTCCACCACGTTCGAGGGCGAGGAGCCAAAGAAGGCGATGCCCGCGCCGGGGAAGGTGATCTTCGAGGTGGAGGCCACGGCCAGGATGCGGTCCTCATTGCCGGCCTCGCGCGCGAAGTCGAAGATGTTGGCGAGCTTCTCGGGCTTCTCACCAAAATCGTGCACCGCGTAGGCGTCGTCCCACACAATGCGGAAGTCGGGCGCCGCGCACTCCATGGTGGCCAGGCGGCGCACGGTCTCATCGGAGTAGGTGACGCCGGTGGGGTTGGAGTACTTGGGGACGCAGAACATGCCCTTGATGGAGGGGTCGGCGGCGACCAGGCGCTCCACCTCGTCCATGTCGGGGCCGGTCTCGGTCATGCGCACGGGGATGTTCTGGATGCCCAGGTCCTCGGTGAGGCCAAAGTGGCGGTCGTAGCCCGGCGCAGGGCACAGCCACTTGACGCCCTCGAGCTTGTGCCACGGGGTGTGGCCGGGCACGCCCTTTTCCCAGTAGTGCACGATGACGTCCTGCATGATGTTAAGGCTGGAGGAGCCCAACACGATGGTCTGCTCCGCGGGGACGCCCAGGAACTCGCCGGCAAGCTTGCGCGCGGAGGGAATGCCCTCAAAGCAGCCGTAGTTGGAGCAGTCCACGCCCTCGTCGGTAAGGTCGGCGCTGGAGCTCAGCAGGTCCAGCATGGGACGGGAGATGTCCACCTGCTCGGGCGAGGGCTTGCCGCGCGCCATATCGAGCTTGAGGCCGCGCGCCTTGACCTCGGCGACCTGCGCCTCGAGGTCGGCCAGAGCGCTGGCCAACTCGGCATCGTCCATCTTTTGATACATCGTCTGCATATCGGCCCCTTTCCTGGAGGCGAGAATGTTCGGGAGCCCAAGGGCTGTCCGGCGTTGCGGGCATGCCGCTTTGCTTCGAACCAGTATACGTGGTTTTTCATACACGTTTGTGGCGGTGCGCTGCGGCCCTTCACACTTCTCCAACAGACCCGCCACAGAAGCGCCACGGTGAACGGTCGCTTTCTTAAGGCGTGCGTAAGGTTGATGGGGCGCATCTATGGGCCCGCACGTCCTTTTTACCGCCATACGCTGGCGTTTCATGAAGCTGACAAAGACTCGTAAGTCTTTCTTATGGCACTAAGGAGAGGCTGGCTGGCAATAATGAAGTCAGCACCGGGGCTTAAAGCAGCGAGGCCTCGCGTGTCCGATTAGGTGGATGACGAGGAGGCCCGAGCATGCATGCTTCCAGCGATGCCAAGCGCAACCGGGCTTCCCGGTCGCCATTCAAACGTGCGAACCATTTCTCCTTCCCCCCGACACAGAGAATGGGCCTCCTCGATCCCACCACCTGCCCGCGCTCGAGCAACCAGCATGCAAACCTGGAGCGGTCGTACCGCAACCTGCTGAGCGCGCTCAACATGGCGCCCATGCAGCATCACGCAGCTTAAGTGCACCACCAATACAGCGACTCGCCAAAAGGGCTCCGGCAACGGGGCCCTTTTGGTGTGCGTTGCAGGTACCTCGGTGGAGTGACCGGCGACCTGGCAGCCCAACACCGGGACCCTTTTGGTGTGCGCTGCAGATACCTTGGCGAGATCGAGCGAGGCGGCATCGCCCGGCACCGGGACTCTTTTCGTATGCGTTGCAGGCCATGCGACGCGACGACGGATACCCCTCTGACCCGGCAACAGAGCCCTTTTGGTGTACATTGCAGGTTGACCCTACGTTTGAAAGGAGCCTCGCAATGGGCGCATATCTTGGTGTGGACATCGGTGGAACCAGCGTAAAGTGGGCGTTGGTCGACGATGCATTCAACATGATCGACCGCGGTGACACCCCGACCGATTTTTCCACCAGCGAAGAAGTCGTGCAGGCGATTGTCGACATTGCGAACGCACACGCCGGCTCGTTCGAGGCCGTGGGCGTAAGCGCACCTGGACTCATCTTTGAGGACGATCCCGACGGCACCATTTACCATGGCGGCGCGCTCACCTACATGCATGAGTGCCCCATCGGACGCATCCTGCGCGAAAAGCTCGGCGTTCCCGTGGCCGTGCGCAACGACGGCAAGGCGTGCGCCATGGGCGAGTACGCGTTCGGCGCGCTCAAGGGCACGCGCGTGGGCGTGGTCATGGCGATTGGCACCGGCATTGGCGGCGGTGTGGTGATTGACGGAAACGTCCTGCACGGCACGCACTGCTTTGCCGGCGAATTCAGCATGATGCGCAACGACGCCGCGAGCCCGCTCACCATCCCCAACACGTTCTCCGACCTCTGCGGCTGGATGGGCCTGCGTCGCTTTGTCCTGGAGGCCAAGGGCCTGGTCAACGACCCCGCTTACGCCGAGGTTGACGGACGCACCATCTTTGAGTGGATCGACGGCGGCGATGAGGACGCCCGGCGCGGACTCGATGCCTACGCGAACGCCTTTGCCGGGCGCCTGTTCAACCTGCAATGCGTGCTCGACCCCGACGTATTTGCCATCGCGGGCGGCATTAGCTGCCACGACGCGCTGATCGAAGCCATCGAGCGCGCCATTGTCGAGCAGCGCAAAGCGTACACGGGCCCGCTCGACGCCATGCCCCTCCCCCGCATTACCCGCGCCACTCTGGGCAACGATGCCAACCTGTACGGCGCCGTCCAGGAAGCCCGCAAGCTCCTGGCCTAGTGTGCAGGCAGGGCGCCCGCATGGGTCTGGGCGAACGTGAGGCAGCCTGCCCTCATGCCCCTGGACGAGCGCGCAGGCAGATCGCCCGCTCACCTCTGGCGCAGCCGTGCCTGCGCGCCAACCGCAAACGCCTGCCCGGCGCGCAGGCAGGCCGCCCGCATGAGGCCCTAACCGCAAATCCGCATGGGGTCCTGCCGCAAATCGGGCGAAAATGTAACGAATTTCCCAAGACGCCGAGTACACAGGGGTTTCAGGCTCTCGCCAACTGGATTTTTGTTGTTCAGAACGTCCATCTACTCAGAGCGACTCGAATTTCGTTACATTTTCGCCGTTTTTCTGACACCCACGAAGCGATGCGGGGCATCCGCACCCCGAACGGCCTGCTTCGCGCATCGTTTCCCCCACGAACTCTCGTTGCGCATTGGGCACGTGTATTCGCCCACCCTGCACAAAAAGAGGACGGCCCGAAAGCCGCCCCCTTCGTTATGGACCAACGGGTCCCGCTCGTTGAGTGCGCGACGCTTAGGCGCGGCCCACGGAACCGAGGTTCTCCATGCGGATCTTGACGATCTTGGTGATCTCCTCGGCACCGGCCTTGC
>SAMEA3387473__coassemble_1452_pt1 | contig 24036 bp, 13 predicted proteins | sample SAMEA3387473__metabat2_high_PE_001 | metagenome-assembled genome bin SAMEA3387473 (sample SAMEA3387473) | Felis catus | biome: Faeces | place: United Kingdom | collected 2012
AGGCTCTTCCACGTTTCTAGTGGGTAGCACATGCCGACGCGGACCGGGCCGAGAAATCCGGCCTCCCCAGCCTGGGGAAGATCATCGTTGTGAAGTAGCCGACGTTCCTGAAGCCCCTGGACGCCCTTTTGAGCGACTGTATGATCGAGTTCACGCCCTCCAGGAAGCCGTTCGAGGACCTCGCGGAGAACCAGTTGAGGACGCCCTCCCGCTCGTCGCGGATCGTCCGCGCCGCCGTCTTCATCAGGGGCACGTTCGAGTGCATGATCCAGGAGATCGCCCGGTCGAGCTCGGCGGCGGCCTCCTCCCTGGTCGCGCACGAGTAGACCGCGCGGACCGCCTCCACCATCGCGCGGGCGCGCGCCGTGAGCAGGTGCTCGGAGGCGAGCGACGCCCTCGTCTCGGCCTGCCGCCCGGTGAGGTTCTCCGGGCGCTTGAGCCAGACGTACTTGGTGCCCCTGAGCAGGCGCCTCTTCTCCTCGCAGCTCTTCGCCTCGGCGTTCCTGGTCCTGTCGAGGGCCCTCGTCAGCAGCTGCACGACGTGGAAGCGGTCCACGGTCTGGGCGGCGCCCGGCATGGCGTCGGCGCAGCCCAGCGAGTAGGAGCTCGCCATGTCGCGCGTCACCTCGGAGATCGCGGACCTGTCGCCGCCGCGCTCCTCGAGCTGGTCGCAGGGCCTGCCCGGCGCGCCGCGGTCCCTGCCCTCGGTGACCGCCACCACGCGCCTGCCGTCGACGTCGGCCATCACGGATATGTAGCGCTGCCCGCGGGCGCGGGCCGTGTCGTCGATGCCGACCCGGGTCACGCCCGAGTAGTCGGCCCCCTCGCGCGCCTCGGCGACCGCGCGGCCGAGCATGGCCCATATCCTCGAGTCGGACTCGCGGACCTGCAGCGAGACCGCCCTGACGGTCATGCCGGACATCGCCATCACGAGCACCTGCGCCTCGAACAGGGCGGTGAAGTGCGAGTTCGGGCGCACCTCCCAGGGCATCCGGACGGTCCGGGGCCCGTGCTCGGGGCAGTCGGCCCGGGGCACGCGGCAGTGCACGACCGTCCTGAACTGCCAGATGTCGAGGTGGCGCCAGGTGCGCTCCCGGGCGTCGTAGACCCCGCAGCGCGCGCCGCACTCCGGGCACGCCACGGCGGCGCCGGGGACCCTGCCGACCCGGACGTGCAGCTCCTCGCCGCCCGATGCGGGCGACTCGAACCAGACGTCCTCGACCCGCCACTCGGGCCCCAGCCCCATCGAGTGCTCGAAGAGCCTCGCCAGCATCCCCGCCTGAGCGTCCATGTGGGCACCCCTCTCCCGCCGTCCGCCGGCAGAATGGTACCGCTCGGGGTACCCGCGGTCACTGGGGACGGGGCGCGCTACCCACCAAAAGCTTCGATGAGCCTAATATAAGAGACACGTTTATGTGGTTCCTATGTCGAAGATTGGGCGAGCATGATGAAAGTAGACATGGTGCAGAAGGCAAAAACGATTTGCCTCATGGCGTGCTTTGAAGCTCTTTTGTTGTGCTGCTCTTTTGGCGTGGCCCCTGCTGCCGCATCTCCCGTTGACGAGGAACAGGAAAAAATCGAAACGCCTACGGTGGAGAAAGAAATATGCGAGGTTGATCCAGACGGCTCCATGTCTTGGGGCGATGTCGCGGATGCCTCGACGGGTGTTGAGGTGGCATATCGCATTACCGGCACCCTTCCGTCTAATTGGGATGATTTCACCACGTACTATTATGAGTTCCATGACGCGTTGGATCGCCAGCTCGTGATCGACGTTGCCTCCGTCAGGATTTCGGTCGGGGGGGGGGGCTTCACAATCTGACGTAACCTCCGGCTTCGACGTTGCCGTATCGAGCGGCAATGTCTTGACCGCCCGGACGACGGACCTAAAATCCCTCGCGCCTCATGCGACAAAAGACAGCGTAGTAACGCTGACATATACAGCGCATCTGGACCCCACGTTGGCAACACCTGGCACGGGTGACCCCGCCGACAACTACGTGTATATAAATTACACCTCCAAACCCTGGACCGACGCCATAGGTCGCACGGTTGAGGATCAGGCCCAGCTACTCACTTGGGCGATCGATGTGCACAAGGTGAACGCGAACCAGTCCAAGAACTTGGCGGGCGCCGTGTTTACCGTTCAGGACGCATGGGGCGCTTATGTGCGTGCCGATGGCACGACGAGTGCGGAAGTTGTCGAACACACCACAGACGAGCAGGGCGTGATTTCAATTCGGGGCGTCGACGCTGGCTCTTACACGGTGACCGAGGTGCGCGCGCCAAAAGGCTATCAAAAGCTCGACAAGCCCTTTACCGTTGTGATTCATTCTCGTCTCCAGCTTGATGCCTCGCATGTCGATGCGCAAGTGACGGGCGATGGCGTGAAGATCGAGTCTATCGGCGACGCGGAGGGTGGCGTTCGCCTTGCGGTGTTGAATGCCGCGATCGGTGAGCCCCCGGTAGGCCCGCTTGTGCAAACGGGCGATGCGATCGGCGCCATGGTCGGGCTGCTTGTCTTCATCGGCGTGGGCGTCTGTGCCGCAGGATTTGCGCTCGTCACGCGGCCCCGTTCCAAATAGGGGCCTGGTGAGACCCAATGCGCATGCGCAGCGAACAACGTAACAACCAGGCGAGGCATTTTAAGACTTCTTCCGAGCAGACATGCAAGCCGCACGGCAAGTCAACTCTCCAGGGTCGAGTCTTGCGCGCTCTCCCCGTGGTCGGGCTGGTTCTCGGCGTGCTGATCATTCTCTATTACCCGGTGACCGAGGCCATCGATGCGTATCGCCGTGGTCAAATCGCCCAGGGTCTCGATGCGGAAGCGGCTCAAATTGACACGACAAAGAAGGACGAGCTGCTAAGCCAGGCCGATGCGTACAACAAGCGCCTCGTTGGCCTGACGCCGGGCATGCCGCTTGATCAAATCTTGCCGTATGAGCTCCAGCTTTCCAAGGATGGACACAACACGGCCTTCGGCTATATACAAATCCCCAAGCTTGATTTGACCATGCCCCTGTATCGCGGCACGAGCGATGCGGCGTTATCTGCGGGCGTGGGCCATCTTGAATGGTCGAGCTTGCCGGTTGGCGGAGCTTCTACCCATGCGGTTTTGTCGGCACATTCGGGTATGGAGGGAATGCGCGCCTTTGACGACATCCACCTGCTTAAAGCGGGGGACGTATTTGGCATCAAGGTTTTGGGTGACCTGCGTTGTTACCGCGTCAGCACAAGCGAAGTTGTGCTCCCCAGTGATGCAGAGAGCTTGACCATTGAGCAGGGGAAAGACCTCTGCACGCTTGTGACTTGCACTCCCTATGGCGTGAATACGCATCGCCTGCTGGTGCATGCAGAGCGTTGCGAGGTGCCCGATAACTTCCTAGAGGAAAAGCCATCTCCGCTTACAACGGTGGCGAGCATCCGCGTGTGGCCTGCACTGCTGGCCGCAGGCGTGGTCGGCGTCGTTATCACGGTTCTTCTGGTTCGACGAAAACGGAACGGGGGCAGGAGGAATTCATGACATGACTCGCGTGGGGATGAGCGCGCGTTGTATAGCGCGTTGTTGCCAACAAAAAGCATGCATGCAACAAAAGGAGGAAGATCGCATGTTCAAGCATCCTAATGGTGCGTCTCGCACCGCTCGCATGGCAGTTGCCTGCGGCCTCGGCATCTCGCTGGTATTTGGTGGCGTGATGGCGCCGGTCTCCGCGTTTGCGGCACCTTCGTCCATCACCATCAAAAAGGCCGGCGATGGCACGTACAAGGTCTACGAGCTGTTTAGCGGAACCTTTGTGGAGGGAGATGGCGGCAAGCAGCAGCTTACCGACGCACTCGCGAACCCCACTTATAAGGACGCCATCATCGAGGCGCTGAAGGTCTACACCACGGTGAAGATTCCCGACGGCGCGACCGCCGCCCAGGTTGCCAACACGTTGACCGACGCCATCGTGAGGGTGAATGCAGACAGCAACGCCCAGAAGCTCGCCAACACACTTGCCGAGAAGCTCAACAGCCTTGCCGCAACGAAGACCGCCGATGCGACGAGCGGAACGCTGTCCATCACTGGCCTCGAAGAGGGTTACTACCTCATCATGGCGGATCCCACCGATGCGGATTTCTCGAACAGCGGCCTCACCTCTGCGATCCTCACGCCCGTTTACCCCAACATGCCTGAGGGCACGGCGAAGATCGATGTCCCCACCGTCGACAAAACAGTCAAGGACGAGGGCGAAGCCTGGGATAAGGAGTTCGACGCCTCTGCCGATGCTGGCTTGGTCGCCGATGCGCTGAGCAAGCTCACCTACAAGATCACCGGTACGGTGCCGAACAATATCGCTGAGTTCACCTCGGGCGTTGACGGCGCGCACAACTACAGCATGACCTTCGTCGACACCCTCCCCACGGGCTTCGACACCGCGGAAGACGAGCTTACCGGCTGGAACGTCTCCATCATGTGCGGAACGCACGACCTGTCAAAGGCATTCACCGCGTCGGTCGAAACCAACAATGTCACCCACACTTCTACGGTCAAGTGGAGCACGACCGACCTTAAGGGCGCCTTGGAAGCTGCCGGTATCGCCGAGGTCGATATGAAAAACCTCAAGATCGAGATCCAATACACGCCCGCGTATGATGAGCAGGATCTCAAGCGCTTGTTTGAGAACAACGCGACCCTCGACAACCCCCAGACCAACTCGGTGAAGATCGAGTTCTCCAACAGCCCGTATTCCGATGGCAAGGGTGAGACCCCTGGCGATGAGACCAAGGTGTATAGCTACAACCTGAACCTTAAGAAGGTTGACGAAGAGGGTGCGAACCTCGCGGGCGCCGAGTTCACGCTGACCACCACCGACGACAAGACCGCGGGCAAGCAGATTGTCGCCGACAGCAACGGCGTGTTCACCTTCACCGGCCTTGAATCCGAGGTCGAGTACGTCCTCACCGAGACCAAGGTGCCGACGGGCATGAAGTCCATCGACCCCATTCACTTTGTCATCACGGCAACCAGGAACGACCAGGGCGCTGTGACGCAGGTGACGTGGGAGGAGAAGGCGGACCCCTCGAACGCCGCAACCTTTGAGGCAACCGGCGACAACGATGCGACCATCAATGTCGATGTTGTCAACTTGGGCGGTCCCGACCTGCCCATCACTGGCCAGGCGGGCATCTTGGGCGGCGTCGCTGTGGGCGGCCTCGTGCTCGCGGTCTCCGCGGTGGCGATGGTTCGCAACCGCCGCAACGAGGCCTAGGCAGCGCCTTTGAGAGGCCGCGCGGGACCCCTCGCCCGCGCAGGCCCTATGTCTTTGCATGCGGGGCTGCCGCCGGCCCCGCATGCGACAGTTGTCAACCAATACGTAAATGAGGAGTCGTTCTTCATGAAGCACGTTAAAATCGCAGAATGCGCACGTCGAGCGCTTGTTGCTCTGCTCATGGTTTCGATGCTGTTCTCCAGCATGCCTACGGGCGCCATAGCATCTGCTCTGCCGCTGCCGGCTGCGGCAGATGCCGAAGGCGCGCTCGGAGACGACTCCTCTCAGGGTGAATGGAATACCTCCGTGGAGCCCCTGGCTCTCAATGCCGAGGATGGCGAGGGAGACGAAGCCGCGAAGGACGATGTCATCGACGACAATGCCGCCGCCGGGGCAGGCGAGGCGGATAAGTCCGCTGCCGATGCTCCTTCGGGCGAGGCCGCCGACGACCCCGCCGCGCCCGACGCCGGGACAACGGATGATGCCGCCGGACCCGCGCAGGATACCGCCGTTGACCCCGACGAGGTCATCGACGGCAGCAAGCTCGAGGATGCTGAGCTGGTCGAGGCACCCGAGCTCACGGCGGAGGAGCGCGCCGAACTGCTGCCCGGCCTAAACGACGACGGCACGTATGCCATCGACTCCGATGCCGCTCTCCCGGCGAACGAGGGTGAGGGAGAGAAGGACGACGCCCAAGCTGCGGTTCATGGCTCGGGCGATCGAGCAACTGAGCCGAGCGAGGCGGATGGCACCAAGATCGAGCGTGTTTCTGTTGAGTGGATTACGGGCAACGCCGGCCAAGGAAAGCTCACCGTCGCGCCTTCGACGGACGACCCGCAGGATGTGCGTATGCGCATGAACGTGGCGTTCTCGGGCCAGCACGATTACGACCCCGGCACGATGCGCCTCACCGTGCCCAAGTCTATCTTTGCCTATCGCGATGGCTCCGTTGCCGGCTCCATGACCACTTCTGTGCCGGAGGCGCCCGACACGCGTGCGCTTTTCTCCTATGTGGAGCTTGACGATTCCTATGTGCTCACCAATACGCGCAAGCTCTCAGCCGCCACGAGCGCCATGTTCGAGTTCACGATCCATGACATCGTGCCGCATCAGATGGTCGGCAACCCGAGCGCATATACATCCGACCCGTTCTGGGCAAAGGCGAACGTCACCACTGCGCAGGGCACCGTGCTGGGCTTGAAGTCGAATGAGATCAAGGCGTCTTTTGACACGTTGGAGAAGATCGTCAAAGCGGAGTCAAGCGTCTCGCTGCTCACCGAGGCGTGGGATTCCGAATGGCCGAGTGAGCTCAAACCCTCGAATGCCGGGAGCTACGTGTACTGCGACTTCTATTCCTGGGCGACGGTTCAGGGCAACCAGGAGTTCAAGATCGAGGTCGCCCATGCGGCGACGGTTGCCGGAAGCGGTGCGACGGTGCTGGGCCTGCGCGACCAAGACGGAAAGGTTTATAACGGCGGTGGGCCGCACGTGCTGCGGTCGAGCGGATACACCGCAAACGACACGCGCGACTTTTACGTACATGCATACGTGGCGGTGCCCAAAAGCCGGGTTCCGGACAATGGAAAGTACGCCTTCAAAGACACCGCGACGTATAAGGTTACCTCGGTGGACGACAAACAGCAGACCACCGCATCCGGTTCGTCCGAGCAAGTGTACGCGCCCCTGTCTTTTGTGAACCCGGGCGGCCACTTCAACGTATTCAAATCGGGCAGCATTGCGCACCGGGAGGACGAGAACACCTACCAGTGGGGCGACGCTGACCCCCTTGCTCTCAACGACCTGCGTGACGGGCGCGAGATTCTTTCCACCTGGCAGGTCGAGACGTTGAGCTTCAACGCCCCATGGACGGCTCCCAACGGCAAGCCAACGGAAGTCAACCAGATGGAGCAGCGCAAGGTCAAGACCGTCACCGACGACACCTCGGTTCAATTCAACAACAACGGGCGCGAACTCACCTCGGCCGACTTTGAATTCGCCTCCATCAAGATTCCCGAGCCCGAGGTCTATCGCTACGAGAAATTCACCGAGAACACCTACGGGTGGAGCGAGAATTCAAAAGACGGCTACGTGGTGTGGCAAAAGATCGCCGCGGGCACCTTTGGCTACAAGCCGGTGACCGATAAGGCCAAGATCCCCGACGTTGAGGTGTGGGGCCAGGTCGATGGGGGTTCCTGGCAGCACTTGGCAACCGTCAACTGGACGAGTGGCGCGCCGCGTTTAACGCATGCGGCAAGCGGCGTGTCCCTTTCCGACACTACCGTTGTCTTTAACAAGGGTATGAACATCACGGACGTGCGCACGGTCATCAATACCGAGCGCTCGGGCATCATCTACTACACGTACCCCACGGTGCGTCTCAAGCCCACGGCGAATATCAAGCAACAGGTCGAGCAGCTATTCAAGAACTCGACGAGCCCCTCGACGTCCATGCGCAACAAGGCGGTTATGAGCGCGTATCAAGACGGCGGCAACGGGAGCAAGATTTTGACCACGCAGGTCAAGGCGGCGGATAACAAGCTGTCTGGCGTGTCGCTGGGAGTGCGCGCCTTTAAGAGCATGACGCAGGAGAACGACATCCCCAACCGTCTCGCACGGCTGCACTACACCACCAAGGTGAAGGAGCAGACGAACCTCATTTCCAAGGAGCAGTACAACGAGGCGATTGACCGCGGCATCATCAAGCCGGAGACCTCGGGGACGTTCTACGACTTGCTTCCCAAGCACGTGATTCCCAACCTCGATTCGATCAAGCTGCGCAAGGGCGACTCGCTGCGCAATGCCTACACCGTGGAGAACTACAAGGGCAGCGGCCGTACGCTGCTGGTGGTGGAGGCCGTGCTGAGCCCGCAGCCCAAGTACAAGAAGGCGCCCTCGAGCGACGAGGACGTGAGCAAAGACGAAAACGTGAGCATCACGGGCGAAGCGGGCTACTGCGACGTCATCCAACTCGACTTTGATGCCGTGTACACCTGGGAGGACATGACCGACTTGGGCGTTGAGCTCAACAATGTCATCGCGTTCGAGTCTGGCAACGACAGCCTGGGCACCATGAAGGGCCTTTCGGGCGAGCCCGATAACCCGCTCGGGGGCAAGAACGAGACGTCCGCCGGTGCCGTAAAGGGCGTTGAGGAGCTCATGACCGACCTCAATCCCAATCACAACAACCCGGTGTTCGTGTACGGCAATTGCCGCGACACGGTGAGCGTCGACGTGAACGCGCTCACGGGCCTGCAGAAGCACGTGAGCGTGAACAACGATGGCGTGTATGGCGAAGGCCTGGACCCTTATGCCCTCAACGTATACGAGGGCGGTGCGTACACGTACCGGCTGCGCATCCAGAATGATGACAAGACAAAGCTCAAGGGCGCCATCCTGTATGACGATCTGGAGAATTTCGTTCCAACCCAAGAGGACGGCAGCACCGATGCCGGCGACCGCCAGTGGCGCGGCGTTCTGCAGAGCGTCGATGTTTCTTCTTTGGTCGCCCAGGGTGTGGAGCCCGTGGTGTATTACAGCACCAAGGCAGATTTGACGCTCGACGATGAGTCTGATGTGGGTGGCAAGGACGGCACGCTCAAGGCGGATCTCGACCTTGAGAACGGCGACATCTGGTCCACCGAGAAGCCAAGCGATCCCGCAAAGATCACCGGCATTGCCATCGACTGCCGCAAGACCGAGGACGGCGAGGATTTCGTACTCGAGCCCAGCATGTCCATGGGCGCGCTCATCAAGATGAAGGCACCCGTGGTAAGCGACCTTGATCAAACAGATGCGGCCCAGAAGTGGTTTGACACCGAGCTTGAGAAGGGCGACGCGGAGTCCGATGACGACGGCCTCCGTGGTGGCGCGCATGCGTACAACAACGTCTCGCGCGTGGCGTGGGAAATCAACGAGACCTCCGGGTCCACCTCCGAGTACAAGCTCGTGAGGAAGGATTACACCAAGGTTGGCCTGCTGAATGGCAGCATTGTGGTCAAGAAGGTGTGGGACGACGGGGACGATCAGGATGGCAAGCGCCCGAAGTCGGTGACGGTGCACCTGCTGGCGAATGGTGGGGAATGCGGCATGACCGCCGAGCTGAGCGATGCCAACGGCTGGCAGCACACCTTTGAGGGCGTGCGCCGTGTGGACGACGAGGGCCACGCGATCAGCTACTCGCTGCGCGAGGATGACGTGCCCGGCTACGCCTGGGGCGTGTCGTGGGACAAGGGAAGCACGGGCAGCGACCCGCAAATCGCGACGGTGACGAACACGTACCCGCCGGAGAAGACGAGCGTCTCGGGCGTCAAGACGTGGGAGGACGCGCAGAACGCCGCGGGACGCCGCCCCGAGTCGGTCAAGATCGACCTGTATAGGATTGAGGGCGACGTCAAGACCAAGATCAAGTCCAAGACCGTCCGTGCGGATAGCCAGGGCGAGTGGTCCTACACCTTTGACAACCTCGACAAGTACTATGACCACGGCAAACTGGTGCAATACGAGGTTCACGAAGACACGTACTACGCTGGGTACGCCCCGGAGTCGGACGGAACCAACGTGAAGAACGTCTATGACCCGTTTGGCGACCTCACCGTCTCCAAGAAGGTTCTGGGAGCAACGCCCCTGAGCGCCAACGCCTCGTTCACGTTCCGCCTTGATTTGGAAACGCCTGAGGGCAAACCCGATGCCGGGCAGTACGATTACGTGATTGTTGCCGATGCGGATCCGGGCACCCCGCTCTCGAGCGGGAGGATTTCCAATGGCGGAACCTTCCAGCTCCAGAACGGCCAGACGGCGACCATCAAGGAGATCCCATCCGAGAGCACCTATAGCGTAATCGAGGAGAAGACCCCCGGCTTCGTGCTTACCGGGCGCGTGGGCAACAAGGGCGACATCAAGGCGCGCCAGACCGCGCATGCGGAGTTCACCAACACGTATAGTGCATCCGGCGCTGTGCGACTGCAAGCGAACAAGCAACTTGAGGGCCGCGATCTCGAAGCGTATCAATTCCGGTTTGATTTGCTGAATGCAAGCGGAGAGGTGATCCGCACCGCATCCAATGATGCCAACGGTAGCGTCTTGTTTGGCAATCTGCGCTACACGCTCGATGATTTGGACCCCGATGGCACGGCGAGCTACCGCTATACCATCCGGGAGCAAAAGCTCGCGAACGATGCGAATGGTGCGTACGTGACGGATGAGGCCATGTATGGCGCGCAGGTGAATATCCGCGACAACGGAGACGGCACCATTGCGACCGAGGCGGTCTATGATGGAGGATCGGCCCCGACATTCCACAACAGCTATTCCGCAAAGGGCTCAATCGTGCTGCGCGCATGGAAGGAGCTCAAGAGCGGCGACTTGAACGAGTACGGCCCGTTTACCTTCGTGCTGATTGACGACGCCACGGGTCAACAGGTCGGTGCCGTTAAGCAAAACGATGAAAACGGCACCGTCGAGTTCGATCCCATTTCTTTTACCGAGAAGGATGCGGGAAAGACCTTTACGTACACGGCGTATGAGGTCGAGGGCAACGATAATCGCGTTGTGTACGATGATGCGCGCTTTGCCTACAGCGTGACGGTTGTGGACAACGGAGACGGCACGCTCTCCTTTGAGCAGACCAACAGTGAAACCCCGATATTTGAGAACACGCTTGAACCTGGCAAGCTGCGCATCGAAAAGCGCACCGAGGGCAACGGCGACCCCGATCAGGAGTTCACGTTCCATGTGAAACTCACGGCGGAACAGGGACAGAAGCTGCCCGAAGGCGAAGTCGAGTTCGAGCGCGTGCAGCTTGCGGGCGCTCGCGATGGCGATGCGACGGCTGAGACGGAGAACGCCGTTGATGCCGCTGATTTTGCGGATGGCGATGCGGCTGTCGACGATAAGGCCAACGGGAAGAGCGGTGACGCCGCTGGCGAGGCGGCCGAAGGCAATGACGCGCCTGCGCCTGAGGAGGAGCCTACGCCCGAGCCCGATCCCCGTGGCGATGACGTGAAGCCTGAGGGTGATGACGCCGCCGGCGTTGTGAATTCCATCGATGAGACGGCTGACGGCGATGAGACACGCACCGCCTCCGCCCCTGTTGCCCGCGTGACGCCTCAGAACGGCAAGGTTCCCTATGGCACTGCAACATGGAGCCTCGCTGCCGACGGAACGCTGACTGTCAACAACGGAGAGATCACCAACGAACCCGATCTGAACAGTAGTGCCGGTTGGCTTGATAGCGCGTTGGCGTCTCAGGTGACCAAGATCGTATTCAACAATACGCAGGTCAAGTTTGGCAAGGACCTCTTGAAGAAATTCAGTGATGTCCAGGAGATTGCGGGCTCGATCAATTTGTCGGGCTGCAAATGGAGCACCAATCCATATATGGCAGATGACGGCGACCTCAGGCTGTTGTTTACCGGCACGAGCGGATCGCTGAAGACGCTTGATCTCAATTTTGCCAACATGCAGAACACTTCACTCGAATCCGCGTTCAATAGTTTTGAAAAATTGGAGACAGTCCGACTTGCAACGTCTGGCTCGACAGAGTTGACCTCAACGGCACACATGTTCTTTGACTGCAGGAGCCTCCGCACCATTGACTTGAGTAGAGGGTTTGACACTTCACAGGTGACAGACATGCAATGGATGTTTGGGCACTGCTTTGCTCTCACGTCCCTCGACTTAGGATCGGGTTTCGATACTTCGAGTGTTACCAATATGAGGTTCATGTTCGAATGGTGTAGTTCTCTGGCATCTATCGACTTTGGATCGAAGTTCGATACGTCGAGTGTGACAAATTTCTATCACATGTTTTACTGTTGCGGCAATCTAAAGGATGTTGCCGTTTCGCGCTTCGACTTAAGAAGTGCGACGAATATCGGAGGCATGTTTGAATATTGTAAGAAGCTCAATTCGGTTGCCTTTGCCAATTCACCTTCTACAAAGTTGGCAAACGCAGAAAGATTTCTCTACGAGTGTTCGGGGCTTACCGAAATCGATCTTGACTCCTTTACTTTGGGACCCTCGGTGGACATGACTGATTTCTTCCCCTCGTCCACCACGAATCCCTGCACGATTACGTTGGGTGGCGGCTGGCGCTTCAATGGTGACTGCAAACTGCCAGGAGCCACTTCTCCTAATAGCACGTATACGGGCAAATGGGTGCGCGAGGGTATGCCGGGCGCCTCCTATACCCCTACGGAGCTCGCAGAGGCGTGGAACTCGAGCATGGCTGGCACCTATGTGTGGGAAAAGAAGCCCACGGAGTATACGGTTGCGTTTAACGCGAATGCGTCCGGCGATGCCGTGTCTGGATCCATGCCGTCTCAAACGTGGAACATCGGTACGTACGGCACCATCCCCGAATGCACGTTCCGTCGATTCGGCTATGACTTCAAGGAATGGAACACGCATTCAAATGGTTCTGGCACTCCGTACCAGGCCGGGCAAAAGCTCAACAAGGACCTGACCAGCACGGCGGGGACCACGGTGACGCTCTATGCTCAGTGGACGCCGTGGGACAATACCATCACGATTAACGATGGTGAGTTCGACATCACGTTGCACGGCGGCGAGGCCGCGATCATCAGCGGCCTACCTGCGGGCGTGGGCTACGTGGTGACCGAACAGGTCCCGGGAGGCTGGCAGCTCATCGAGTCCTCCGGTACGGCTGGGATCATCAAGCCCAACAATACGGCTGTCGCCAAGTTCAAGAATAGGTTCAACCACTCCTCAACAAGCGCCGTCATCGAGACGCGCAAGCTCTTGGATGGCAAACCCGCCAAGGCCGGGATGTTTGAGTTCGCGCTGTACGAGGTGCCCGATCCCTATGCTGACAATATGCAGCTGATTGAAACGGTGATGAACTCGGAGGGTGGCGGCGTTGTCTTTACCCCGATTAGCTACGACAGCAAGGGCACTCATGAGTACAGAATATATGAGGTCGACAAAAGCTCTGAATATCCTGATATCCAATTTGACGGACATTACGAGTCGGTTAGGGTCGATGTTGCCCTGGCATCCGGGGGCGGCTATGAGGCGACAGTGGCCTATCTGGATTGTCCGCCCTCCCCGACGCCCGATCCCACGCCGGATCAGAACCTGTTTTTGAACACCACCAAGCCCGGAAAGCTGACCGTGGTCAAGAACGTTCAAAGCGATACGGGGATTATTCCATCGGATAAGAGCTTCCAGTTCCGCATCGACTGGAATGGCGGTAAAACGTGGAGCACCTTTGAGCTTAAGGCCGGCGAGAGCAAGACATTCGACGACTTGGTTCCCGGCACGACGTACGAGGTGACCGAGATCGGCATGCCTGACGGCTATAAGCAGGTCGGTATCGTCGGTGGTGATAACAATGATGGATCGGGCGTCATCGCATCGCGTGACGAGGATAAAGTCCAGGTTAACAACAGGTATTCCGCAACGGGATCGGCGGTAATTCAGGCCAAGAAGGTGCTGGAGGGGGCCGCGCTTGAGGACGGACAATTCACCTTTGAGCTCACAGGGTCCGGCGGCTTTGTAAGTCGCGCGTCAAACGGTGCGGACGGCACGGTTGCCTTTGATGCCATAACGTATGACGTGCCCGGGACGTACGAATATACGATTCGCGAGATCCAGGGTTCAGACGACAAGATCGTCTACTCGAAAGAGGAGTACAAGGTTAGCGTTGCAGTGACGGATACAGGAAACGGCAACCTTGAGACCAAGGTCGCCTATGGTGACGGTGCATCGGCCACGCCGCCCACGTTTACCAATAAGGCGAAGCCCGGTGGCACGCTCAAACTGTCCAAGCAGGTGGTAAATGGCACCGAGGCGACCAAGGATGCCGACTTCAACTTTACCGTCAAACTCATGGACATCGATGGCAAGGAGCTCGACGGCACGTACGACTACGCCAAGAGCGACGGGTCAACGGGTTCAATTGCGAGCGGCGGCAAGGTTAAGCTCAAAGCCGGCGAGCACGTCGAGATCAAGGTGCCGTTGGGGACGACCTACGAGATAACCGAGGCGGAAGCGCCTGGGTTCGAAAGTTCTTCTGAGAATGCCAGCGGGTCGGTGCCTTCGGGCGACGTGATCGAGGTCAAGTTCACAAACACGTATGACGCGACGGGTAGCTTTGTTCCCGTTGCGACCAAGGTGCTGGAGGGCGGCGGGCTCAAGGACGGGCAATTTACGTTCCGGCTGCTCGATGAAGACGGAGAGATTATCCAGACCGTCACGAACGACAAGGATGGCAAGGTGGAGTTTTCGCCGATCGATTACGTGCTCGCGGATGACGGCAAGGTGTTCCTGTACCGCATGGTTGAGGTAGACGACCGTCAGGCCAATATCGAGTACGACGGCAATGAGGTGATCATCAATGTCGAAGTGTCCGACAAGGGCGATGGCACGCTGGGCACGAATGTCACCTACGACGGCAAAGACGCTGCGACGTTCACCAACCGTCGACTGGTCGTAATGCCCGAGACTGGCCAAGCTGGCATTATCGCTGGTGTGGTAGTGGGTATGGCGATTCTCGGCGTGAGCGCCTGCGCGATCATTCGCCGTAAGAAGCGGTAACGCGTCGTCAACATGAAGCATGAGTATGGGGCGGGCCTGCGGGCCCGTCCCTGTTCTCAATACGTTGGGAGGTTCGTGGGGGCGCGCGGCGGGCCCGGGTCTCGCCCGGCGCCGCGTCGAGGCTCTGCCTTGGGCCCCGGATTCCCTCTGCAGGCAGAAAACCTCCCCCAATAGTTGCACCTTCTCGGCGTTTCTGCAGGATCCGCGTTTCGAAGTGCAACATTTGGGGGAGGTTTTGCCGCCTCGCATGTGGTGATGGCCGCAAGCGGGTCGACTAAGCGCGGCGATTGATGAAGAAGTCGGCCATGGAGCACAGCAGCGCGGCCGCGCGATCCGTGATGACCCCTTCGCGCGTGAGTTCCCGAGCCTTGTCCTGCGCCTCGATCGTTTTCTGCGCGGCGAGGTCGCGGCACATCTCGATGCCGCCGCCCTGCTCGATGAGTTCCACGGCACGCGCAAGCTCAGCAGGATCGGTGGTCTTAGCCTCGAGCAGCTCGACCAGCTCGGAGCGGGCGTCGCCCGTAAGGTGCTCGAGCGCCCATACGACGGCGAGCGTGCGCTTGCCCTCGGTGATGTCGCTCCGGAAGTCCTTGCCCTGGGCGTCGGCGTTGCCCACAAGGTTCAGCAGGTCATCCTGTAGCTGGAACGCCAGGCCCGCCGGGCGTCCCACATCCACGAGGCTGGCGGCGGCCTCGTCGTTCGCGCCCGCGGCGACCGCGCCGATGAACAGCGGGCTCGCGACCGTGTACCAGGCCGTCTTGCCCTCGATCATGTACAGGTAATCGTCGCTCGTCACGTCCCAGCGACCATCTCGCGCCCAGCCGAGGTCGAGCGCCTGCCCCTCGAGCGTATGGCGCTCCATGCGCACGAGCTCCTCGAGCACGCGCACGCGGCGGTCGACGGGGAGCGCGCCGTCATTGAGCACGACCTCGAACACGCGGGTGAGCGCGAGGTCTCCGGCGTTGATGGCGAGTCCCGTGCCCTCCGTGCGGTACAGGCAGGGCTCGCCGCGGCGCAATTCGCTCGCGTCGGCGATGTCGTCGTGGATGAGCGCGGCGCTTTGGAACAGCTCGATGGCAACGCCGGAGGAAAGTGCCTGCTCGGCATGGCCGCCAACGGCCTCGGCTCCCAGCAGTGCCAGCACGGGGCGCACGCGCTTGCCACCGCCCGCGGTGAAGTGCGCGAGCGGCGCGTACAGGTAGCGGTCGAGGTCGGATGCGGGGGCGAAGTTGCCCGTCGCCATCGCCGCCGCATCGGCTCCGCGCAGGGCGCGCCCGACCAAGGGAAGCTTTTCACGGAGATAAGCGAGGAAAAGCTCGCCCGGATTTTCGTTCATATCGCTCATGTGCGGCCTTTCCCGTCGCGTCTCTCAATCTCCCATGCTAGCAAAACGGGGCGACTTCAAGCCGCCCCGTTCGGGTTCGCTATGAATGCGTCGCATCTTCTTCGCTGTGCCCTTGACGTCCGAGCTACAAACCTTGGCTTTCGTCGACTCCATAGCGGGCAAGGATCGCATGGCGATTATTGACGAGGTAGTCCCGCATGAAAGGAATGGAGAAGGCGACATAGCCCGGCGCGGTCGCCTCAATGATTTGACGACTGATGAGGATGCGTCGGTATGTATTGGCATCTGCGGCTGGCTTGCCCATCCTCTCTGCGATCTCGCGTGTTGGGGAGGCTCCCTTGGCCGCCGTCATCGCAAGAAGGTAGTCGATAGCGGGCTTGGACAACCCGGCGAGTGCCGTTTCGAGCACGGCGTTGTCAAAGTCTTGCCGTGCCTGCCGGACGCCCTGTTCGGCATCTTGCAGCGTGATGCGTGGCGAGGATTCTGCATGTTGCCTCCCGGCGCGCCATACGTGATAGCCAACAAGCTGTGTGAGATAGGCATATCCCGCCGTTGCTTTGGTGGCGTAGTCGAGCGCGGCGTCTTCTATCTCGAGGCCGGAACGTTCGATTGTCGCTCGGAGTGCACCCGAAACCTCGTCAAGTGGGATGCTGCGGAGCTCTTCGCTTTTCGCGCGCCTCAGGAAGGTGAGCGAGTCATCGTTCAGCAAATCCAGAACTCCCGTGGTGATCCCGGCAAACGCAAACGCGATATTTTGCCGCTTGCGTATGAGCAGCTGCACACATGATGCAATGCGGCGCATTTGCTCGCGATTGACGTTTTGCGCCTCATCGAGCGTGATGAGCAGGCCCTTGTTTTTGTCGGTCAGATCTTGGACGCTGCGTTCGAGCGTTTCGCGGAAGTCGTCTTCGGCAAGCGGCTGATTGAACGTGGCCTCGGCAGACAAGAAAGGCACGCTGGCCTTGACGGAGGTGACGGGGAAGGACGGCTGTTTTACAAGTTGCCGTACGATAGAGTCTTGTATGTTTTCGTCTGACGTGGTGTCAATTACGAGCCAACCTCGCTGCCGGGCGATTTCACCGAGCTCAGTGAGGAGCACTGTTTTCCCAGACCCTCGGGGCCCGGTGATGCGCATGAGTCTGGAAGGCGATCCGGGGCCTTCGTCGATGCCATCGACGAAGTCATCGAGTGCCGTCTTGCGTCCGATGAGCACGGGAGGGATCATTCCTGCGGTTGGTTTGAAAGGATTGATGAGCTTCATTGGCCTCCCTCTCGATGGTGGCGGGTGCAAATGGGATAGAGGATATAGAAATAATAGAAGATATAGAAAAAATAGAAAATATAGAAGCTCTAGATTCAGTAGATGGTTATGGGTTCGCCTGGAGTCTGACAGGATGAGGTGCGGCGTCGAGCGCCAGGGCGCTGTCTGGTCTCAGCGCGACCGCATACAACTTATTGCAAAACGGGGCGACCGTTGGCCGCCCCGTCCAAGTTCGTTCTGTAACGCCCTCAGCTCCTACGTCCTGCCGGCGCAATGACTGCGCGGAGCGGACGCGATGAGGCCGCGTTTTAGCCCTCGTAGCCGTTGGGGTTGTGAGACTGCCAGTTCCAGGCGTCGCGGCACATGTCGTCGATGTCGAACTGCGCCTCCCAGCCCATAAGCTCGCGGGCCTTGGAGCAGTCGGCGTAGTTCTCGGCCACGTCGCCGGGACGGCGCGGGTCGATGACGTAGGGGACCTCGTGCCCGCAGGCCTTGCCAAAGGCGCGGATGATCTCGAGCACGGAGGTGCCGCGGCCGGTACCGAGGTTGAACACCTCGACGCCCTCGCGGCCGTTCATCCAGGCGAGTGCGGCGGCGTGGCCGGAGGCCAGGTCGCAGACGTGAATGTAGTCGCGCACGCCGGTGCCGTCGGGGGTGGGGTAGTCGTCGCCGAACACGTGGACGGCCTCGCGCTTGCCGATGGCGGTCTGCGCCACGTAGGGCAGCAGGTTGTTCGGGATGCCCTTGGGGTCCTCGCCCATGAGGCCGCTCGCGTGCGCGCCGATGGGGTTGAAGTAGCGCAGCAGCACGACGTTCCACTCGGGATCCGCGGTGTGGAGGTCGGTGAGCATCTGCTCGATCATCCACTTGGTCCAGCCGTAGGGGTTAGTGGCCATCTTCTTGGGGCTCTCCTCGGTGAGCGGCAGGCTGTCGGGGTCGCCGTAGACGGTCGCGGAGCTGGAGAAGATGATGGACTTGCACCCATGGCCGCGCATGACGTCGACGAGCGTGAGGGTGTTGCCGATGTTGTTGCTGTAGTACTCGATGGGCTTGAACACCGACTCGCCCACGGCCTTGAAGCCGGCGAAGTGGATCACGCGGTCGATGTGGTGCTTGGAGAACACGTCCTCGAGCGCGGCGCGGTCGTTGACGTCGGCAACGTACATGGTGAGGTTGGCCGCGGCCTCGGGGCCGACGATGGTTTTGATGCGGTCTTCGACCTTGGCCGAGGCGTTCGACAGGTCGTCGACGATGACAACCTGGTAGCCGCGCTGAAGCAGCTCGACAACGGTGTGGGAGCCAATGAATCCGGCGCCGCCGGTCACCAAAACGCAGGTGTCGGCGGGGGTGAGGGTTTGAGTCATGCGAGCGCTCCTTTCGAGGGATGATGTTGGGGAGAGTATACCGCTTCACATGGTTGCCCCGTTCGTTGAGCGTCTCGCTGTCCGCGTTAACGCAAAACGCCTACCGCGTGCCAAGATGGCTTCATGCGACAGGCGTTGTTCACAAGACCTGTTGGATGCGGGCTACTCGAGGGCCCAGCCGCCCGCCCAGCCCCAACGGGGGCTCACCGTGTCGCCGTAATAGGAGATCCAGCGATCGAGGTTGGTGGACGCGATGCCGCCGATGTTCTCCATGACGGTGTTGTTGCCGACGTAGATGCCCACGTGGCCATAGATGCGGCCCATGGTGTTCTTGGAGTAGGTGGACACGGCGACGATCATGCCCACGCGCAGCTGGTCCTTGTTGGAGCTTGTGCACCAGCGGTTGTACATGTCGTTGGCGTTGCCGCCCAGGTAGCTAAAGCCCGCGGCGGCGAACACGCGGGAGACCCACATGGCGCAGAGACCGGCGCCGGGGCTCGGCACGGCGTAGCAGCAGGAGACGACGCGCTCCTGCGAGCGGGACGAGCCCGAGATCTGAGCGTTGCCGGGCAGATAGGTGACACCGCCCTGCTGGTGCTGCTTTTGGGCCTCCTGCTGGCGGCGCTCCTCCTCGACGGCGGCCAGGTACTCGGCATCGCGCTTTGCCATGAGCTCCTTGACGTCGCTGGAAAGGCCGTCCACCAGGGTCTGGACCTCCGCCTGCTTGGACTGCATGTCGGCGAGCTGGTCGCTTTGCTGCTGCTTGAGGGCCTCGAGGTCGGCCTTCTGCTGCTCGAGGTCGGCCTTCTGCTGCTCGAGCTCCGCGCGGATCTGCTGGACCTCCTTGATGACCTGCTTGTCGGCATCGTTGATTTTTTCGACATAGCGGCTGTTGGAGAGGAGCTCGTCAAAGGACTTGGCGGCGAGCAGCAACTTGAGCGTGCTGCTCGGGCCCTCCTTGTAGCTGTCGGAAACGCGCGCGGCAAGCACCTCCTGCTTGTCCTCAAGTTCCTCTTGCTTCTGCTCGATCTGTTCCTGTGTCTCGTCGATCTGCCCTTGGACATCATCGATCTGGGCGATGGTCTTTTCCTGCTCGAGCGTGAGGGCCTGGAACTCGGCGGCGAGCTGCTCGAGCTCCGCTTCCACGGCGGCGAGCTTTTCCTCGGCGGAGGCGAGGGCGTCGAGCGTCTCCTGCGTCGCCTTTGCGGCGAACGCGCGGTGGGGCATGCCGAACAAGACGGCGGAGCCGGCGAGCGCGAGCGCGGCCTTGATGGCGCTGCGGCGGGTGAAGTCGGCGTTATATCCCAAGTTGAAAAGGGTGTTCTGGATGCGCTCCTGCTGCTCGGATTCCGAGGCGGGCGCGTGAGGAATGTGTGACATGGGTGCTCCGTTTTGTTGGTGTGAATGATCTACGCCACATATCAAGGCTTAAGGATACCGCAACGCGCCCGGCTCGGTGCAAACTCCACGGAATTGCAGCGCCCGGTATGACGATATGGGCTGCCGGGGCGAACGCTGGAGTGCTTAGAGCAGGTTGAGGGCGGTGAGCGCCGCGAGGTATGCGGCGACCGCCAGGACGGCGGGCGCATCGCGTCGCGCGTTGAGCCGCATGACGCGATAGTGGGTGCGCGCGCCGCCGGTGTAGCAGCGCGCGTCCATGGCGCGGCCCAGATTGTCGGCGTGGCGCAGGGCGCTGGCGAACAGCGGCACGATGAGCGGGACGCACGCCCTCGCGTACGCGAGCGCGCCCTTGTTCTCCAGGTCCGCCCCGCGGGCGGTCTGGGCGGCGATGACGTGCTCGGCCTCTTGTGAGAGCGTAGGCACAAAGCGCAGGGCTATGGAGAGCACGAGCGCAGCTTGGCTCACGGGAACGCCGAGGCGCTCAAGCGGTGAGAGCAGGCGCTCCGTGGCATCGGAGAGCGCGACGGGCGTCGTGGTGAGCGTGAGCAGGGAGCCGGCGAGGAGCAGCAGGAAAAAGCGCGCCGTGTACAGCACCGCCGCCTCGATGCCTCCCCAGTAAAGGCGCAGGGGCCCGGCGCTCAACGCGATAGCGCCGGTCTGCACAAACAGGAGATTCACCAGCGACGTGATGACGAGAAACAGCGCAATGGGGCGGATCTGCACGAGCAGTCTGCGCAGGGGCACGTGCGCGCAGGCGATCGCCGCGCCGATTGCCCCCGCCGCGAGCAGCAGCGTGAGCGGCGTGTGCACAAAAAAGCAAATCACCATAAAGGCGAGGGTGCCCACGAGCTTGATGCGCGGGTCGAGTCGGTGCACGGGCGAATCGACGGAAAGGTACTGTCCGATGCTAGCGCGCAGGGCCATGCTCGCTCACCACCTTACCGTTTGCGGGGCGGGCGGTGAGGGCGCGCCCATCGACGCGGCGCCCGCCGTCAAGTGCGATGACCTGATCTGCGAGCTCGGCGACGTCCTCCATGCTGTGCGTGACCATGAGCAGCGTGGTGCCCTGGCGCCTGAGTTGCTTGAGAAGCGCCCGCACATGCGCTCGGCCGGCGGGGTCGAGCCCGGCCATGGGTTCATCGAGTACGAGGATGGGCTGTTTCATGGCGAGCACGCCGGCGAGGGCGACGCTGCGCTGCTGCCCGCCGGAGAGCGCGAAGGGCGATGATGTGAGGAGCGCGTTGGTGGGCGCGAGGTTGACGGAGCGGAGCGCCTCGTGGACGCGCGCCTCGACCTCGCGGGGCACCAGACCGAGGTTGCGCGGGCCAAAGGCCACGTCGTCAAAGACGGTTTCGGCAAAGAGCTGCCGTTCGGGCAGCTGCGCAACGTAGCCGACGAGGCCGCGCAGCTCCCGGCGGCGCGCGAGGTCGGCCGTATCGATGCCCCCAACGCGCACGGCTCCCGCGGTGGGGAGCTTGAGCGCGCAGGCGAGCTCGGCGGTGGTGGATTTGCCCGACCCCGTGTGGCCGATGAGCGCGGTGATGGTGCCGGGGCGCGCCTCGAACGACAGGTCCTCCACTGCGAGGGGGTGCTTTTGCACGGTGGCCTTCCCCGCGCGCTCCGAGCAGAGCGCGTCGACGGTGCCGCGGCGGCCAAAGAGCGCGCGCCTGCGTGTTCGTTTACGCGGGTTTGCAGCGCGCTCGTACGAGAAGGACACGTGTTCGAACACGAGGCTGGGATCGACGGGGGCATCGGGAATGGCGATGCCGGGCGCGGCGACGTCGGTTGCAACGTCGTTGCCTTGCGCTCCGGTCTCGCTCCGACTGCCGGGCATTTCCAGGCCCAGCTCGTTCACAAGATCGGGTTGGGAAAAGAGCGCGCTTGGCGTTCCGTCAAACGCGACGCGCCCGCGCTTGAGGACGATCGCCCGATCCGCCTCCTGCGCGTCTTCCATAAAGTGCGTGACGTGCAGGATGGTCATGCCGCGGGCGCGCAGGTTTCGAATGATGGTGCGGACGCTTTCCCGACCCTCCACGTCGAGCATGGCGCATGGTTCGTCGAGCAGGAGGATGTCGGGTTCCATAGCAAGGGCGCCGGCAATGGCGACGCGCTGGACCTGGCCGCCGGAAAGGTCGCTGGGATCGCTTCGGGCGCGGTCTTTCATGCCGACCGCGGCAAGGGCAGCGTCGACGCGGGAGGCGATCTTGGGTTGGGCGACACACAGGTTTTCAGGTCCAAAGGCGACGTCATCCGCGACGATGCTCGTCACCATCTGATCTTCGGGGTGCTGGAACACGCTGGCGGTGCGGCTGCGGATCTCGAGCGCCCGCCCGGGCTCGCGCGTGTCGATGCCCGCCACGTGCACGGCGCCGCTTGTGGGGAGCGCCAAAACGTTGACGAGCTGCAAAAGCGTCGATTTGCCGGAGCCGTTGCCGCCCAGAATGCAGACGTGCTGCCCCGCGGGGATGGAACAGGAGACGTCTGCGAGCGCCTCGGTTTGAGAGCCGGGATAGGCCAGGTGCACATGCGTGAGCTGTATGACCGCGCCTGTCCGTTCGGGCGCCTCGGTGTTTGTCATGGACGCACCGCTCCCTGCGCCTTGAGTACGTTCATGCATGGCGCAAGCAGTGCCTGCCCTGCCGCGATGTTGATGAGCATCTTGAGGGCGTTGAACGGAAGCAAGATGGGCAGGATCATGCCCGCGACCTGCTCGATGCTGATGGCGGTGTAGAGGGGCGTGACCAGCAGGTTCATCGCGCAGGAAAGCACGATGGACAGCGCCGCGCCGAGGGCCATGCCCGCAAGCGAGGCCCTGCGCGTCCGTTTGCCCTTGAGGTACACCAGGGCGGCGGGAACGATGAAGAGGCAGGTGGAGAGCATGCCCATGGGTGCTCCGAACGGGTCGAGGAAGACGCGCGGGAGCCACGAGATGATCGCGACGCTCGCTCCGAGCTTGGGGCCAAAGGCGAGCGCGGCGATAAGGCAGACGATGCCCGAGGGATCGTACATGAGCCAAGGGGCGGCGGGGAAAATGGGAATCTGCACAAAGCTCAAGATGAGCGATGCGGCGGTGAAGAGCGCCGCGAGGGCGATTGTGCGGGAATCGATGGCGTTGTTCATGAGGGTGACCTCGTTTCTCTCATCCGGACTATACCGTCGGCCCCGGAATCTCACCAGGTCAACCGCTGTGCGCGGCTCGCGGGCTCATGCGCGCAACGCGGGTTGCGTTTGCATTTACCGCCGGTGGGGAATTGCGCCCCGCCCTGAAACAATATCGACTATAACGCGCCTCCCTGCGGTGCGCAACGGTCCGTCCGGGCGCGCGGGGTTTTGACACGCAAACGTCCTCGGTGCCGAGCTTTGCTCGGCATCCTGCGGAATGTTTGCTTTGCCAAAACCCCGCGCGCCCGGACGGCTGCTGCGAAGCATCCTCGAAAGGGTTATGGAGTCCGTGCGAGGGAGGGGGCGGGCTCGCCGATGGCCCAGGGGTCGTGTGTGGATGGTTGAAGCCGCAAATCGGGCGAAAAGGTAACGAATTTCTGGATGTCCCGAGTAGACCGTGATTTTGAGCGGGGTCTTCCCAGATAAAATCGTTTATCAACAGGGTCTACTCGACCCCTCTTCAAATTCGTTACCTTTTCGCCCGATTTGCGGCATCCTTCCCTTTTTGCGGGGGCATATGCAGGGAAAATCGGCGTCGCTGAGAGGTGCAGCCGCGGTGGGGCTGCATCTGGCGTCCAGTGGGCGTGACGCCGCACTGACGTGGGCGTGACGCCGCGCTGCCGCGGGGCTGCGGTCGCTCGGGGTGGGGCTGTCGATTCGTTCGCATCGCTGTCCGGGTTGTCCTCCACATGCGGT
>SAMEA3387473__coassemble_1572_pt1 | contig 17931 bp, 17 predicted proteins | sample SAMEA3387473__metabat2_high_PE_001 | metagenome-assembled genome bin SAMEA3387473 (sample SAMEA3387473) | Felis catus | biome: Faeces | place: United Kingdom | collected 2012
TCTCGTGGTACAATACCTCCTCGCGAAGCGGGCCAGACGATCGCGCGACCGGCGGGAAACCGCCGGCGTGAGGAAAGTCCGGGCTCCACAGGGCAGGAAGCTGGTTAACGGCCAGGCGGGGCGACCCGACGGATTAGCGCCGCAGAAAAGAAGACTCCCGCTGCCCGCACTCGTGCGGGTGAGAGACAAGCTGAAACGGTGGTGTAAGAGACCACCAGCGTCGTGGCAACACGACGGCTTGGCAAGCCCCTTCCGGAGCAAGCGCGAATAGGAGCGCCATGGGCCGGCCCGGCCCGCGTTCGGGTAGCGTGCGAGGAACTGCACGGCGACGTGCAGGCAAGATAAATGATCGTCCACGACAGAACCCGGCTTATCGGCCCGCCTTCGCCTCTCCACACACCTTAAGATGCTGCGGCTCTCGCCGCCGGGGGTAAGCGCCATACCTCCCTTATCGCCTTCCCTCCCCTATGTGCGTATTCCCTTACACGTTCCTTACACAGCGCACACACTTCGCCTCAAAATCAAATGTTTGTAAGGAGTAGAATATTAAGGCTGTGTAAAAACGGCGCGTGCGCGCGCCAAACGGGAATGTGGTATCCGTGGACGTATCCTTCTCCTATTTCGTTGCGCAAGTTTTTTCCAATCCAATACTTGCCATGACGGTCCTGCTCACGCTGGGCGTCATCTTTGTAAACGGCTGGACCGACGCGCCCAACGCCATCGCGACCTGCGTGACGACGCGCTGCCTGCCGCCCAAGACCGCCATCATCATGAGCGCCATCTTCAACTTCCTCGGCGTGTTCATCATGACGCACATCAACGCGAGCGTGGCATCGACCATCTCCAACATGGTCGACTTCGGCGCGAACACCGACATCGCGCTCATCGCGCTGTGCGCCGCGCTCTTCTCCATCGTGGTCTACTCCGTAGGCGCGAGCATCTTTGGCATCCCCACGAGCGAAAGCCATAGCCTGATCGCGGGCCTCACCGGCGCGGCGATCGCGCTGGGCGGCGCCGACGGCGTCAACATGGACGAATGGGTCAAGGTGCTCTACGGCCTCGTGCTGTCGCTTGCCCTGGGCTTTGGTATGGGCTGGATCATCTGCAAGGGCGTGACCCTGCTGTTTGCCGGCACGGACCGCAGGCGCTCGAACACTTTCTTCAAATGGGCGCAGATCGCCGGCGCGGCGGGCATGAGCTTTATGCATGGCGCGCAGGACGGTCAGAAATTCATCGGCGTGTTGTTCCTGGGCGTGGCGTTCTGCAACGGCCAGCCCAGCGTGGAGAACATGATCATCCCCGTGTGGCTCATGCTGCTCTGCTCCGTGGTCATGGGCGTGGGCACCTCCGTGGGCGGCGAGAAGATCATCAAGTCCGTGGGCATGGACATGGTCAAACTCGAAAAGTACCAGGGCTTCTCCGCCGACCTCTCCAGCTCCCTGTGCATCCTGCTCGCCACCCTCACCGGCATCCCGGTTTCCACCACGCATGTCAAGACGAGCGCCATCATGGGCGTGGGCGCGGTCAAGCGCCTCTCGGCCATCAACTTCGGCGTGGTCAAGAACATGATGCTCACCTGGGTATTCACGTTCCCGGGCTGCGGCCTCATCAGTTTCGTGATGGCAAAGCTGTTCCTGCTGTTCCTGTAAACGCTTGGGCGCCGCCGTGGCGCAAAGAATCGGAAAGGACCGATCATGGCAAAGAAAAACGACTCGTTCTACTGGGATAACTTCTCCGTCTGCGCCAAGGCCGCCTGCAACGCCGCGCGCCTGCTCGACGAGATCATGCGTAACTTCGACCCCTCCAAGATCGAGGAGGCCGTGAACGCGATGCACGAGATCGAGCAGACCGCGGACGAGAAGAACCACGAGATCTCTGACGCCCTCGTGAGCGCGTTCATCACCCCCATCGAGCGCGAGGACATCGCCATGTTGAGCGACTGCCTGGACGCAGTGGTCGACCACATCGAGGGCGTGCTGCACCGCATCTACTTCACGAACGTCCAGGAAATGCGCCCGAGCGCCCTCAAGATGTCCGCCAAGATCGTCGACGCCTGCGACAGCATGGCCGAGCTCATTCGCCGTCTGCCGCAGTTCAAGCAGTCCAAGGGCCTGCACGAGGCCATCGTCGCCATCAACACGGTCGAAGGCGACTGCGACACGCTCTTTATCGAGTCCATGCGCGAGCTGCACACCACCGAGACCGACCCGATGGCCGTCATCGCCTGGCGCGATGTCTACACGTTCCTCGAGATCTGCGCCGACTCCTGCGAGACGGTGGCCGAGATGGTCGAGAACATCGTGATGAAGAACAGCTAGGGCGAACAAGCCGTTCACTCCCGTCGGTCCCCTCCGGGCGGCCGGTTGCATCTGGCGCTCAGTTTCGCTTGAGCTCAGAAATCGCGCCAGATGCAACCGGCCGCCCGGAGGGGACCTGCGTTTTGCGGCTTGTGATTCGCGGGGGACGAAGGATGGGCTGCAGGGATAACCGGGACGGTGCGGCAACGCTTGTGCTTGTCATCTCGATTTGATTGGGGCGACGTAAATTCCCTGGTCATTCGTCCATTGCGGTTTGAGCCGTCCATAAGGGCGGCTCTTTCGCTTTCGAGACATTGCGATTGGGCCGTATCGATGGTCGCCGACCGACCGCTTCGCGGTACCCCCCCCTTGAACGATATCCTTTCCTTTACGCGACACGCGTCTTCGTCGCACCGCAATCTCACATCTCCCGGCATAAAAAAACCTCCCGTTTCTCGTGTATGAGAAACGGGAGGCTGCTCACGCTCACGTGGTGCTTTTACGCGAAGGCAAGAGGCACGGAACCTAGTCCAGATCGTCGGCGCCGAAGTTCGGGAGCGGGGCGAACGGGTCGGCAACCGGCATGGGCTCGGGCATGGGAGCCGGAGCGGGCGCGGGGGCGGCAACGGCCTCGGAGCCCGTCGGGGCGCTCGCGAGCAGGTCGGCGGGGAACTCGTTCTGGGCGTCGTCCATGAAGTGCTGGATGAGCTTGAGGTACTCGGCCTTGAACTCCTCGCGAGAGGCCTTGAGGCGGTCGATCTCGGCAAGCTCGTTCTGCTTCTCGGCGAGCGCCTGGCGAATGACCTCGCGCGCCTTTGCATCGGCCTCGGCGCGGATGCGGTCGGCGTTCTCGCGCGCCTCGGCGACGATGTTGTCGGCGGACTGCTGGGCGGCGATGAGGGCCGCGGAAATCTGGCTGGCGGTCGCGGTGTACTCAGGGTTCGCAGCGGGGGCGGGAGCCGGCGCGGGCGCCGGGGCCGGAGCGGCCTGGGCCTGCTGCACCTGGGCCTGGGCGGAAGCGAGTTCCTGCTCGGTGGCGGTCAGGCGGGTCTTGAGGTCGACGATCTTGTTGAGCATGGCGTCAACCTCGGAGGCGAGCCTCTCGAGGAAGACATCGACCTCGGCCGGGTCGTAGCCGCGCTTGGCCTCGGAGAAGGTCTGCGCCTGAATGTCAGCGGGAGTAATGGCCATGATGTAATCCTTTCATACGCGAGATGCACCGCTTGGATGCGTTGAACTCGGCGTCAATCCCTACAATAGTAACCGCAAAATAAGGTTTTCGAGCAGATTCAACACAAGTATCGCAAGAACCGGGGACCAGTCGATGCCGCCCATGGGAGGCATGAAACGACGGAAGATGTTCAGGTACGGCCCGACGATGCTCTCCAGCACGGCTCCGATATCCTCCATGAGGCCACCGGAGCGCATGGGAAACCAGCTGAGCAGGCAATACGCCAACACCAGAAAGCTGTAGAAGTTGAAGAGCGTCTGCACGAGACGGGCAAGGGAATAAGCGTTTATCAAATCCACGTCGGGCAGCTCCTACTGCTTGAGATAGCCGTCTTTGCGGAGCTTGGCAAGATCGGTCTCCTTGATCTCGCAGCCCTGCGGCAACACCATGAACACGCGATCGCCCACCTCGCGCACGCTGGCGCCCAAGCCGCAGGCAAAGCCGTAGCTGAAGTCCAGCACGCGCTTGGCGACCTCCGTGCGCACGCCGGCGAACACGAGCGCAACGGGCTGACGCGTGCGGACGCGGCGCACGACCGTCTCCACGTCGTCGTAGCTCTCGGGGCGCAGCACGTACGCGGGCAGCTGCGGCGTGCCCTCGAGTACGGCGCTGACGCGGGCCTCCGTCGAGGTCGGAGCGGCGGGAGAGGGCACGGCACTTGGGACCGCGCGCTGCGACTGGGCCTGGGCATAGCTCGAAGGCGTGTCGTACGCGCCGGGACGGTAGGCGGTGTCGCGCGCGGCGGCCGTCGCGCCACCGTATGAGCTCGCGTGCCGGTCGGCCTCTCCGACCAGCTGGCCGGAACGCGTGTAGACGGCGACGGACTCGGCCTCCCCGCGGCGGGTCTGACCGAGCATGCCGTTGCCGGAATCGCTCGGCTCATATCCACGATAGCTGTCGTGGGTGGGCTGTCCGTAACCGGCGGGATAATCGTCGTAACCGGCGTCATCGCCCTCGCCAAAATAGTCGTCGTATGGCTCGTCGCCGTAGGGCTCGGGCGCAACATCGCGGCCAGCGCCAAAACGGCTCTTGATATCGTCCAAAAAGCTCACGTTCGTACCTCTCTTTGCGCCGTGTATGGGCGTACTCGCCTATCTTACTGCAAAGGATGGGTCAAAAACCACACGCCCTAGGCGAACGATAGTCGAACCCTCCTCCAGCGCGACCTCGAAATCCTCGCTCATCCCGCAGGAGAGTTCCCGCAAGGGCAGGCCGCTCTCACGCGAGAGCTCGTCGCGCAACTCGCGCAAGCCGGAAAAGCACGCACGCGCCCTGTCCTTATCCCCTCGCGGGGCCATCGTCATAAGCCCCTCGATGCGGATTCCACAAAGACTCTGCAGCTCATCAAAGGAGGCGCGCAGCTCACTGGGGGCAAAACCGCCCTTGGTCTCCTCACCGCTCACGTTGACCTCGATGAGGATGGATTGCGGGGCCACGAGCTCGCCCGCCTCGAGCCGTCGTTCGGCGCGCGCGGCGAGGGCGCGGGCGAGATGCAGCGAGCCGATGGAATGTACGAGCTCCACACGGCCGAGCACCGCGTTGATCTTGTTGGTTTGGAGGTTCCCGATCATATCGAAGCGCACCGGGGGCACATCGGGCCGCAGGGAAAGCCCCTCGAGCTTGCGGTTGAGCTCCTGCGGGCGATTCTCGCCAAAGACGCGGTACCCGGCATCGATGGCGGCCACGACCTCGTCTACGCCCACGGTCTTGGAAACCGCCACGAGCGTCGCGTCCCCGCGCGCTCGGCCGCTCGTCGCCAGCGCGGCGTCCATGCGACCGAGTATCTCCTCGCGACGCTCGGCGATCCGAGCGGCATACCTCTCGTCCATTCGGCACTCCTCGACACCTGCGGCCGTCACGCCGCCTTTTGAGATACAAAGACGCCGAGCGCACACGCGCGGCCCGGCACGCCGTCATACTAACGCAACGGATGCGGCCCCGCCGAGCGGGCACCGCATCCCAAGACAATCGCTATATCGAGCGCTTTGACCCTACTCGCCCTCCGCGGTGGCGTCGGCGATGAGCGCCGCGAGCTCCGCGCCCACCTCGTCCGGGGCGAGCGCCGCGACGTAACGGGCGTCGCTCGCGGGATCGAGCGTCACGCCCTCGCCGGAGGGGATGCGCATGCCCTCGAGCTCCTCCTCGTCGGCCTCGGCGATGTCGTCGGCGCTCAAGCGCTGACCGGTGAGCAGGAACACCAGGCGGTAGGCGCACTCCATGGAGATGCCCGCGATGCGGTCGAGGTAGCGCGACACCATGACGGTGCGGCGGAAGTCGTCCATCTGGGCGTCGTCGGCGACCTCCATCGTCTCGGTACGGTTGAAGACGCGGAAGAACTCCTGGTAGGCGCCGTGCACGGCCTCGTCCTCCTCGGAGAGCGCGAGCACCGCGGCGAGGTCGTTGTTCACCAGGGCGGCGGCGGTGGAGCCCAGCACCTGGTAGACGCTCGCCGCCTCCTGCTCGATGAGCGCGACCATCTGCGGCGGGAACTCGATGTCGTTGTTGACCTTGCGCTTGGCGGCGCGAGCGATGCGGCGCACCTTGTCGCTCATGCGCTGCAGGTTGAAATCGATGTAGATGATGGTCTGGAGCAGGCGGAAGTCCGACGCGACGGGCGACTGCGTGGCGATGAGGTTGTAGCACACGGCCTCGAGGTTGGCGCAGCGGGCGTCGATCTTATAGGTCTTTTTCTTGGCACGACGGGCCAGCTCCATGTCGTCGGTCACAAAGGCGGTGACCGCGTCGTGCAGGGTGAGGTCGATGGCCTCGAAGATGGAGAGCATCTCGTGGCGCGCCTCGATGAGCTGGCGGGAGAAGAGCTTGCGCATGTGCGACTCCTAACTGACGTGATGTGTCATTTGGGGTCTGACCCCAAATGACACATCGAGGGCGGGACTAGCCGAAGCGGCCGGTGATGTAATCCTCGGTGCGCTTGTCCATGGGCGAGGTGAAGATGGCGTCGGTCTCGCCGTACTCGATGAGCGTGGCGGGCTCGCCGGCGACCTCCTGCAGGAAGAACGCCGTGTGGTCGGAGATGCGCGCGGCCTGCTGCATGTTGTGGGTCACGATGATGATCGTCATCTCGGGCGCGAGCTCGGCCATGAGGTCCTCGACCTTCTGCACGCTCGTGGGGTCGATGGCCGAGCAGGGCTCGTCCATGAGCAGCACGTCGGGCTGGACCGCGAGCACACGGGCGATGCACAGGCGCTGCTGCTGACCGCCGGAGAGCGCCAAGCCGTCCTTGCCCAGCTGACCGGAGACCTCCTTCCACAGGTTGGCGCGCTTGAGCGACTCCTCGACGATGTCGTCGAGGTCGCTCTTGCTGGTCACGCCCTGCAGGCGCGGACCGAAGGCAACGTTCTCGTAGATGGACTTGGGGAACGGGTTGGGCTGCTGGAAGATCATGCCCACGCGGCGGCGCAGGTCGACCGGGTCGACGCCCTCCGCGTAGATGTTCGCGCCGTCGAGCTCCATGGCGCCCTCGTTGCGCGTGCCCTCGATCAGGTCGTTCATGCGGTTCATGCAGCGCAGGAAGGTCGACTTGCCGCAGCCGGACGGGCCGATGAACGCGGTGATCTTGTTCTTGGCGATGTTGAGGTTCACGTCGGTGAGCGCGTGGAAGTCGCCGTACCAGAAGTTGAATTCGGAGACGGTGATCGCGCTCTCGGCGGGCGCGGGCGCGTTGCGGTAAACAGTCACGGAAAAGCTCCTTTTACTTGCTCTTGCGGGAGAGCCAGCGGGCGAACAGGTTGAAGGCGAGGATGATCGCCATGAGCAGCAAGGCGGTGCCGTACGCGGCGTTCATGTTGATGCCGTCGTTTGCCAGCAGGTACAGGTGGACCGTCATGGGGCGGCCGGAGTCGAGCGGGCTGATGGGCATGTTGATGGCCTGACCCATGGTGTAGAGGACCACGGCCGTCTCGCCGATGGCGCGGCCGATGCCGAGCACGATGCCCGTGGCGATGCGCCCGAAGGCGGAAGGCAGCACGATGCGGCTCACGACCTGCCACTTGGTGGCGCCCAGGCCGTAGGCGCCCCAGCGGATGTAGCGGGGCACGGCGCGAATGGCCTCCTCGGTGGTGCGCATGATGATGGGCAGCATGAGCAGCGCCAGGGCCATGGCGGCCGAAAACATGGAGAGCCCCAGACCCATGGCCTCGACGAACAGGGCGTAACCGAACAGGCCCATGACGATCGAGGGGACGGAGGCGAGCGTGTCGGCAGCGTAGCGGATGATGTTCACCAGGCGGCCCTGCTTGGCGTACTCGGCCAGGTAGACGGCGGCGAGCACGGCGATGGGCGTGCAGATGAGCATGGCGAGCGCCGTCACGTAGACGGTCGACACGATGGTGGGCCAAATGCCGCCCTCGGCGTTGACGCCCTCGGGCCAGCCGAAGATGAAGTCGAGCGAGATGTGCGGCAGGCCGTTGATCACCACGTAGGCGATGATGGCGATGAGCACGAGCGTGGTGATGGCGGCAGCCACGCGGAACACGCCGAGCATGATGGCGTTGCTCGTGTTCTTGGAGATGCGCTCGGATTTACCGTTGGCGAGCGCGCGCTTGATGCGCTGGGCGGACGAGACCTGCTCGGCCTGAGCGCCGTCGGCGACGCCGCCGCCCTGCATGTTGGGATCGTTTGATGCGGACATGCGCTTACCCCTTCCTCATCTTGGAGAGCAGGCGCACGAGGCCCACGAGGGAGGCGGACACGATAAAGAGCACCACGCCCATACCGAAGAGGGCCGTGCGGTGCAGGCCGGAGGAGTAGCTCATGTCGAGCGCGATCTGGCTCGTGAGCGTGGACACCGGGCTGGAAATGGACTCGGGGATGACGGGCGCGTTACCCACGACCATGAGCACGGCCATGGTCTCGCCGATGGCTCGGCCCATGCCGAGCACGACGGCGTCGACGATACCAAACTTGGCAGCGGGCAGCACGACCTTGTAGATGGTCTGCCACTTGGTGGCGCCCATGGCGAAGGACGCCTCGCGGATGCCCATGGGAATGGAGTTCAGCGCGTCGATGGTAAGCGTGGTGATGGTGGGCACGATCATGATAGCCAGCACGAACCACGCGGTCAGCGCGCCAAAGCCCAGGCCACCCGTGAGGTCGGCGACGAACGGGCGGATGATCACCATGCCAAAGAAGCCGTAAATGATCGAGGGGATGCCGGCGAGCAGGTCGACGGCGGGGCTGATCATCGCGCGCACGCGGGCGGAGGCGATCTCGGTCAGGTACACGGCCGTCCCCACACCGAGCGGCACGCCCAGCACGAGCGCGCCCACCGTGACGAGCGCGGTGCCCGCCGCGAGCGACAGGATGCCGTAGTGGCCCTCGGTGGAGGCCCAGGTGAAGCTGAAGAAGTTCGCCAGCCCGATGTCGGTGAACACGGGGGCGGCCTGCATCATCGTGAAGGCGAAGATGAGGACGACCGTGACCACGGCCAGGAAGGCGCAGGCGAAGAACAGGTACTGGAGCGCCTTCTCCTTGAGGTAGGTGCCGCGCGACACGAGCGCGAGGTCGCGTTTGCGGCCGGCGGCATCGACGGCGGGGGACTGCTCGCGGGGCTCGGCGGCGTTCGTCTTGACGTCAGCGTCGTTGGTTGCCATGGGCTACTCCCCTCCCTTCTCGTCGGTACCGGCCGGGATGAAGCCGGCCTCGCGGATCTGCGGAGCCATCTCGTCGGAGAGGACGTAGTCGATGTACTCGTCGGCGGCGCCGGTGGGCTCGCCCTTGGTGAAGAAGTACAGGTCGCGCGAGATGGGGTATTCGCCCGTGGAGATCGTGTCCTCGGAAGGCGCCACGCCGTTGACGCTCAGGGCGCTCACGAAGGTGGTGGCGTACTTGGAATCGACGAAGCCCATGGAGATGTAGCCGATGGCGCCACGGGAGCGACTCACCACGTCGCGCACCTGGCCGGTGCCGGAGAGCACCGCCGCGCGGCGATCGAAGGGCGCTCCGTCCATGACGATGGACTTGAACGCCTCGCGCGTGCCGGAGGCCTCATCGCGGTTCACGAGCTGGATGGCGAGATCCTCGCCGCCCACCTCGCTCCAGTTGGTGATCTTGCCCGCGTAGATGTCGCGCAGCTGATCGACGCTCAGGTCCTTGACCGGGTTCTCTTCGTTCACGATGACAGCGATGCCGTCGTGGGCCACGGGGATGGTGGTGAGGCCGAGCGACTGCTCCTGCTCATTCAACCCGCGCGAGGACGTCGCGATCTCGGCGGTGCCGTTTGAGACCGCCTCGATGCCCGCCGACGAGCCCAGGCCGCTCACGAGCACGCCCGTGCCCGTCTCCTCCTTGAAGAGCTCGGCGGCCTGCTCCGCAATGGGCAGGCAGGTGGTTGAGCCGGCGACCGTGATGGACTCCGTCACCCCGCCCGTGCTGCATGCGGTGAGCGCAAAGATTGTCGATACGGAAACTGCCGCCGTCGAAATGACCAGCGGGATGCGGCGCCGCACATGCGGGCCGGGGCCTTCCATCTTGTAGTCGGTGCGGGTCATCCAGGGATGCAGGCCGCAAAGGAAGGCGCTACGGGTACGTCGCACGGAGGGACTCCCATCTCTTCGAGCGATTGACGCAAGTGCTCGGACGCATCCAGCGCCCGCGCGATATGACGATATGGTATCAAATGTTTTACCAGCGTCAGCGCTCGATATGGTCCCCTCTGAAAGAATGACACCCTAGATGAGGACCTCAGATTAGGGACAGTCCCTAATTTGAGGTCCCCTCATTTGAGGTTACGACTCGGCTTTGGCGATGAGCGAGGAGAGGGCCTCCCCCACCTCGTCGGGGGCGAGCGCCGCCACGTAGCGGGCGTCGCGCTCCGGATCGAGCGTCACGCCCTCGCCGGCGGGCACGCGCATGCTCTCCAGCTCGTCCTCGTCGATATCCGCAAGGTCGGCCGCGCTCAGGCGCTGACCGGTGAGCAGGAAGGCCAACCGAAATGCCGCATCGATCGAGATGGCGGCGATGCGGTCCAGATAACGCGACACCATGACCACGCGGCGCAGGTCGTCCAGCGCCGAGTCGTCCGCCATCTCCTCGGCGTTCATGCGGTTGAACGTGCGGAAGAACTGCTCGTAGATGTCGTGCACGGCCTCGTCCTGATCCATCAGGCTCATCATGGATCCCAGGTCGTTGCTCACGAGCGCAGACACCGAGGCGCCCAGCACGCGATAGACGCAATCCGCCTCGCGCTGGATGAGGTCGGTGAGCTCGGTCGGCAGCTCGATCTCGAACGTGACCTTATGACGTGCGGCGCGCGCGACGCGGCGCACCTTGTCGCTCATGCGCTGCAGGTTGAAATTCACGTAGATGATCGTCTGGAGCAGTCGGAAGTCCGATGCCACGGGCGACTGCGTGGCGATGAGGTTGTAGCACACCGCCTCGAGGTTGGCGCTCCGCGCGTCGATCTGCATCGTGGCCGCCTGGGTCTTTTTGGCCAGGCCCTTGTCGTTGGTGACGAACGCGGTCACGGCGTCATGCAGGGAAAGGTCGATGGCCTCGAAGATGGAGAGCATCTCGTGGCGCGCCTCGATGAGCTGGCGGGAGAAGAGCTTGCGCATGGGCATCCTTAGGACGGTGCGGGTAATCTCTGCCAGTGTAGGCGCGCGCGGCCATCGACTCGGTAAAGGGCGTGTCAGGGGTCTGTCAGGGGTCTACGCCCATCGGTGCGGGCTTGGGGTTGCGCGACGCTTTGCGCGCGCTTCTGGCAGTAGCCGCTGCGCCGCACAGGGCCGCTTGGCACTCGCCGAAGCGACAGCGTGTCTCTAGAAAGGGCCCTTTGCCGCAGTGAGCGCATAGATCGAACGTGCTATGCACCCAACGGATCCACGACAGGCCTTAAACGATGTATCTCCTGCAGCTACTCAACCATGTACGCGAGGGCAGCATGGCGCCCGGTCTTGCCGTTCTCGGCACGGTAGGAGAAGAATCGATCGTTTTCGCGGACCGTGGAGAGATGCAAGTCCTCGATCTGACTGCGCGGAACCCCTGCCTCGACGAGAGCCTGCTGAATTGCACGGGACAGGCTCAGCAGGCGCGTCTTTCCGGCGTTTTCCCAGCCGAACTCGGCGTCGAACTTCTCGATGAGGTCCTCGGACACCTCGTACTCATCACCTTGGATATGCGGGCCGATGTAGACGCGTATGTCCTCGGGCACGCAGCCCGTCTCCGCCATGAGCACGCGGGCCGCCTTGGCGGCGATGCGGGCGTACGTCCCCTTCCAACCGGAGTGAACGACGGCGAAGCCCTGCGGCGCCGTGAGAACCACGGGAACGCAATCGGCAAAGCAGAGCATGGCGGGCACGCCCGACGTCGTGCACACGATGGCGTCGGCCCCTTCCCCGATCTGGGACCGCACGCGTTCGAGCTCGTCCGCGCAGGCAGAGCGCACCACGGCGACGTGATCCCCATGCACCTGATTGGGCACCAGCAACCGCTCGAGGGCGCCCGCGCACCCGAGCGCCGCAAGCGCGCGACGGCGGTTCTCCTCAACGCAGGCGATGTCGTCCCCCACGTGGGACCCCAGATTCAGGGAGGCGAACGGCGCGCCGGAAACGCCACCCGTACGCTCCGTGAACCCAAACCGCACGCCCTGGTCATGCGACGCAACAAGCGTCACGCCATCAACCTGTACACGCTCCACATCCATCCCCTTTCCGCTCCCGTGCCAAAGAAACCTGTCCCAACACGCGGTACTTTTGGAGTTGTACCCAGTGAAATCCGTTCCCCTCACAGGCCCAAGCATCCTCGCGGCCCCTTTTTCGTGTGAGAGCTGCGAAGCCATCAAGCTTGAGGCATCTTCCAGCGCCAACAACGTAAACGCAAGGAGGGGCCCGGCATTTGCCTAAGCAAACATTCCACAGCCGCCGAGCAAAGCTCGGCGAGCGAGGACGTTTGCGTGGCAAATGCCGGGCCCCTCCGTCAGGTCCGTTACCCCGCGCTAGAAGTTGCCGCGCTTGAGGAAGTCGGGCAGCTCGAACTGGTCATTGCCAAAGTTTGGCAGCTCGGTCCCGCCGATGTTGCGCGTGGGCGCAGCGGGGGCGGAAGCGGACTCAGACGAGCGCTCGGAACGAGGGGCCTTGGAGGCCGCGAACAGCTCGTCCTGACGGTTGACGTTGGAGTCGGAGAAGCCCGTGGCGATGACGGTGATGCGCACCTGGTCGCCCAGGGACTCGTCCACAACGGTACCGAAGATGATGTTGGCATCCGGGTCGACGGCGTTGGCGACGAGGTCGGCGGCATCGTTGATCTCCTGGATGCCGAGATCCTTGGAGCCGGCGATGGAAAGCAGGACGCGCGTCGCGCCGTCGACGGAGCTCTCGAGCAGCGGGCTGGAGATCGCCTGCTGCGCGGCGTCGACGGCACGCGTGTCACCGGAGGCGACGCCGATGCCCATCATGGCGGTGCCGGCCTGCTTCATGATGGTCTTGACGTCGGCGAAGTCGAGGTTGATGACGCCAGGGACGGTGATGAGGTCGGTGATTCCCTGGGTGCCCTGGGACAGAACGCCGTCGGCCGTGGTGAAGGCCTCGAGCATGGTGGTCTTCTTCTCGGCGATGTCGAGCAGGCGGTCGTTGGGGATGACGATCATGGTGTCGACGGACTCGGCGAGGGTCTTGATACCCTCCTCGGCGGAGTTCTTGCGCTTGCGGCCCTCGAAGGTGAAGGGCTTGGTCACGACGGCGACGGTCAGCGCGCCCACGTCGTTCATGGCGATGTCGGCCACGATGGGAGCGGCGCCCGTACCGGTGCCGCCGCCCTCGCCGCAGGTGATGAACACCATGTCGGCGCCGGCGAGCGCCTCGGCGATGTCGTCACGGCTCTCCTCGGCGGCCTTGCGACCGACCTCGGGGTTGGCGCCGGCACCCAGACCGCGGGTGATGTCGGTGCCGATGTGCACCTTGATGTCGGCGTCGGAGATGGCGAGGGCCTGGGCGTCCGTATTGATGGCGACGAACTCGACGCCGCGGATGCCCTCCTCGATCATGCGGTTCACGGCGTTCGTACCGCCACCGCCCACGCCGACGACCTTGATGACAGCAAGGTAGTTGTTGATCTCGTTCTCGTGCATGTGCGGTCCTCCGAACACTATGTTGCAAGCCCTTTGGGCGAACGTCACCACGTTAACCCTCAACTAGAGATTAAAAGTCGAGGTAAACCGTGTTATGTTTGCACAAAATGCGCCGTCAAGTCAAACCCGACCTGCGCATATTGTGAAGTATACGGCATTTCCGCAGGTATTCACAAAGACCGTTCGGCGGAGCGCGAACGGCAGCGCGGACCTCGCGCCGTGGAGCACCTCATCGGGCAGTGCTCGCACCCGCAAAGACGCACGGAAAACGGTCCCGCGCGGACGATCGCACGCGTCGCGTGAACGCATCGAACGCAGTTGCGATCCCCCTACTGAGGCGCGCTACGGAACGTATATGCTCCGGGCTCGCGCACGTTGATGTACGTCACGCCGGTCTGCTCGGCGAGGAGTTTGGTGACCACGCGCTCCTTCTCGACGATATTGTCCGGGGCGCCCAGCGACACCTCGACGCCCGAGAGCAGGTTGGCCGAGATCGCCTCGACCGAGGCGACCGACATGCTCTTAATCTGCGCCACGAACTCGGGTGAGAACCCGTTGGCGTACTCGAGCCCGGCGAGCACGACCTTGGAGTTCACGCTCTCGCCGCTCTTGGGCGACACGTCGCTCGGGACGTCGGTGAGCAGCAGGCACCCCGCGTCCTGTGCGACGCGAAGGGCGGCGTCCTGGCCGGAGAGCAGCGTTGCGCCCTCGGGCACGGACCCGTCCTCGCCCACCTCGACCTCGTTGCCCTCCGCGTCGACGGCGGCGAGAAGCGTGACGGGCGCGATCCACGTCCCGTCGTCGCCGATCGCCCAAGCCACCTCGTCCGCCGTCACGTAGGCGATGGCGGTTATCTTGCGCTCGACGGGCGTGATGACGAGGGTGTGGGGCCATGCGCGCTCGATCTCGACGTCCTTGATCCAGGGGCTGGCCTGCAGCTGCTCGAGGATGGCGTCCTCGTCCACGTTGAGCAGCGTGGTGCCGTCGGGGACGTCGACGAGCGCCTCCGCCGTGGCCTGGTCCATGTGGTCGCTGCCCATCACGCGCACCTCAGTCACCGCCAGCAGCGAGGAGTTCGCGATGACGACGGCGAGCAGGATGACCGCGATGAAGCCGCCCGCCGCCACGAACACGACGCTGCGGCTGGGCGTGGGGATGTTGAGGCGCGACGCCAGGCTGGAGAAGAAGGACCCGATCGCGGACGCCACGCCCGCAAGCGGGCTGAGCGCGCGCTTGAGCACGCCGCCGGACGCCTGGGGCTTGACCTTGGGAGCGCCCGTCTTGACCCGCAGGGGCTTTGATCCGCCCTTGGGCAGGCCCTTGGCGTTCGGGGGCAACGTGACGCCCCCGGCACTCATGCGCTTGGCGCCGCCGGGCATCTTTGCCTTGGGGATCTTGACGCCGCCGCTGGGAGACGGAGCCCCCGCGGGTCCGGCCGCGCGCAGAGCCGCGGCGCGGACGGCCGCGGGCGAGGCGACGGGGCGCGTGCCGTGGGGCATGGCCTTTTGCCGGCCCCCGCCGGACGCGAGGCCCTGCTTGCGCGCGGACGGTCGGTTGGCCCCCGCGCCGGGTCGCGCGGCGGGACGTACAGCCGGCTTGGAACCGGAGCGGACGGTTGGCTTGGCAGCCGGCTTGACGGCAGGCTTGGACGCGCCGCCAACGGCAGCGCGGGACGAAGCGGCGGAGCGGCGCGAACCGACAGGCCCCGCCGGCTTGGATGCGGAGGCGGGCCTTGCGGCCGAGGCACGACGATAGGTAGGCTTTGGCGCCCTAGAAGCCGAGGAATTTGACTTCGGGTTGAAGCTCGACGCCATACCTCTCCCTTACCGTCTTGTGCACGTGCCGTATGACCGCCGCGACATCGGCCGCGGAGGCGGTTCCCTTGTTAACGATAAAGTTAGCGTGAACGGGCGAGACTTCCGCCCCTCCCTGCGAAAAACCCTTTAATCCGCACTCCTCGATCAGGGCCCCCACCGCGCGGTCGGGCGGGTTGCGGAACACCGATCCGCACGAGGGCACACCCAGGGGCTGGGTGCGGCGCCGCCGGGTGAGCGAGCGCTCCATGCGCGCGCGGATCTCGTCCTTGACGCCCTGTGCGAGCTCGAGCGTGACCTCGAGGACGATCTCGTCGCGCGGCAGTCCGCAGGTGCGATACCCCCACGTCACGTCATCGCGCCCGTAGTGGCGAATGCCCTCGCCGGGCTTGTACGTCACCACGTCGCACACGAGCGAGCCAATCCACTCGGTGCGAGAGCCGGCGTTCATGGAGATCGCGCCGCCCACCGTGCCGGGAATGCCCACGGCGAACTCGAGGCCCGAGAGCTCCTTGGAGAGCGCCTCGTTGACCAGCCGCGCGAGAATGGCGCCGGCGCCCACGGTGATGGTGCGGCCGTCCTCCCCCAGCACGAAGCGAGAGAACTCACTGCCGAGCGTGATGACCGCGCCGCGATAGCCCTCGTCGGCGACGAGCAGATTGGAGCCCTTGCCGATGATGACCCACGGCACGCGCTCGCGGGCGAGCACCTCGATGGTGCGGCGCAGGGAGTGGTAGCTGTGGCAGGTGATGAAGAGATCGGCCTTGCCGCCAATGCGGTAGCTCGTGTGGCGAGCCAGCTTTTCCTGCTCGATGACATCCGTATCGATCATGCCGGAAAGCGACATGACGGCATTGAACACGCCCATGGATTAGCTGTCCTTGTCCGCGACGTGCGCGAGGTACTCCGGACCCACGGTCGTGACGTCGCCGGCGCCCATGGTGATGAGCAGGTCGCCCGTCTGGACGACCTCGTCCAGACACGTCATGAGCGCCTGGTGGTCGGCCACGTAGCGCACCTGCTTGTCGGGGTGCGCGGCGCGGATCTTGTCGGCGAGCATCTTGCTCGTGACGCCGGGGATGGGCATCTCGCCGGCGGGGAACACGTCGATGAGCACCACGGTGTCGGCATCGGCGAACGCGTCGACGAAGTCATCGCAGAGCGCCTGGAGGCGCGTGTAGCGATGCGGCTGGAACACAACGGCGACCTTGGCGAAGTCGAGGGATTTGGCGGCATGGAGCGTCGCCTTGACCTCGGTGGGATGGTGGCCGTAGTCATCCACGAGCATGACGCCGCGCGTCTCGCCCACGTGCGTGAAGCGGCGGCGCGCACCCTCGAAGGTGGACAGGGCGCGGGCCGCGTCCTCGGCGTCAAGACCGAGCACATAGGCGGAGGCAAGGGCGGCCGTGGCGTTGAGCATGTTGTGGCGGCCGGGGTTGTTCTTGATGGCGACCGTGCGCACCGCGCCGTCGGGCAGGGTGACACGAAAATCAGTGCCGAAGGCATGGCTCGAGGCCATGGGTGCGCAGGACACGTCGAAACCCTCGCCCTCACCGTAGGTGAGCACCGCGCGCCCCGTCGAGCGGGCGAGCTCGACCAGATGCGGGTCCTCGCCGCACACGATGACCGTGCCGTCTTCGCCCACGAGGTTCATGAACGCGCAGAACGTGTCCTCGATCTCCTCGAGTGAGCTGTAATGGTCCATGTGGTCGGCCTCCACGTTGGTCACGATGACCACATGGGGGTTGAGGTAGAGGAAGGAGCTGTCCGACTCGTCGGCCTCCACGACGAAGTACTCGCCGTCGCCGTTCTTGCCGTTGGTGCCGTAGCCCTCAACAACGCCACCGATGAGGAAGCTCGGGTCGAGCCCCATGCGATCGAGCATGGTGGCCACCATCGAGGACGTGGTGGTCTTGCCGTGCGTGCCGGCGGCGGCGACCGTCGTGCGGCCGTAGCCGAGCGCGGAGAGCATCTTGGCGCGGTGCCACACGGGAATGCCGAGCTCGCGGGCGCGCATGAGCTCCGGGTTCGTCTCGGGGATGGCGGTGGAGACCACGACGACGTCGGGCTGCACCGCGTCGATCGTGGCGGCCTCGTGGCCCACATGGACCTCGACGCCGGCGCGCGTGAGCTGGCGGACGTAGCGGGAGGTCTTGAGGTCGGAACCCGTCACCTTGAAGCCCCGCTCGTGCAGCACCAGCGCGATGCCGCTCATGCCGGCACCGCCCACACCGATGAAGTGGGCGCTCTTGAACGTCGGGGCGGTGGTTGCCTCGGGGACTGCAATGGTCGACATGACGTCTCCTCGCGTGATCGTATGCGTAAACTATCTAAGTATAAGCCATTCTCATGGTCATCCCCAGATTGGCACAACCGCCGACCGCCTCGGGGCGGGGCGCATGGTTATTCGAAAAGCGCGAAAAGAATGCCTGAACACTACCCCTACGCAAGCTTTATCTTCATCGCGCAGCACTCCAGCGGTTCCTCGAACGGAAGGGTGTAGAA
>SAMEA3387473__coassemble_1590_pt1 | contig 17373 bp, 17 predicted proteins | sample SAMEA3387473__metabat2_high_PE_001 | metagenome-assembled genome bin SAMEA3387473 (sample SAMEA3387473) | Felis catus | biome: Faeces | place: United Kingdom | collected 2012
CGCTCGTGCTGCTCGCCCGCACCGGCGACGCGCTGGCGGCGGGCTCGCTCGCGCTGAATCCCGCGCGGCGTCTTTGGGTAGGGTATAGGGAGCATCGTATCCCCTCGTGGTTTGGGAGGTCGTTTTGGACGGCTTATTCAAGTTCTTTGCCCACCCGTTTGTCCAGAGCCTTCTGTGGGCCATCGCACTCGCCTTTGCGACGCACGTGATCTCCAGCATCGCAGCGCGCGCACTGCAGCATTTCCTCAATCGCGATGACAACCCGCTCCCCAGCTCGAGCATCATCGTCAACATCGTTCGCGGGGTGATTTGGGCCACCGGCGCGAGCATCATCCTCGACGCGTGCTTTGGCGTCAACGCAAACGCCCTCGTGGCCGCCCTTGGCGTCGGCGGCATCGCCGTCTCGCTCGGCTTCCAGGACACGCTCTCCAACCTCATCGGCGGACTGCAGATGACCTTTATGGGCATCGTCAAACCCGGCGACAACATCGAGGTGGGAGCCGAGGCAGGCGTGGTGCAGGACGTGACCTGGCGCCACACGACCATCCGCGACGCCATGGGGCAGACGGTCATCATCCCCAATTCGATCATCTCCAAGACGGCCCTGGTGCACCTGCTGCCCGCCAGTCGCGTAAGCGTCCCCTTTGCCGTTCCGCGCCTGCGTGAGGACGGCAGCGCCCGCGCCTCCGATATGGACGGCTTGGCAGACGAGCTCACGCAGTTGGCGCGCACCGCCGCGTCCTCCGTCTCCCCCGTCATCGATGGCCCTCGCGTGCTGTTCTCCGAGATCTCCGAGCTCGGCATAAAGGGCAAGATCATTTTGCAGGTCGAGGACGCTGCCAAGACGAGCGCCGCCGCCGACGCCATCGTGCGCGCCATCGCCGCACTCGTGTAGCCGCCAAACAAAGCGCCGTTTACCCTGGCGCTCGCGCCCCCTTGCGACGCACTCCCCCACAAGCAACAGGGGCTCGCGGATCACCCTCCGCGAGCCCCTGTTTTGCATCTGACGGACCTTACCGTTTGGCATCTGCTGTACCTTACCGTTTGGCGTGAGCGCTTGGCATGAACGCAAAGCGCTCTAGTTGGCCTGTGCCCCGTGAGGTGCAGCCTTGAGTATCAAGCTCCTAATCCCACTCACGCTCAGCCGCATCCAGCATGTGGTCGATGAACTTACGGCGATAGAGGCTGTCCTCCTTGAGCTGCGTCCAGCCCGTCTCGTTGATCAACGCGTCATCCAAGCGCACCCCATAGCAATTCTGCACGGTGTCGCGGCTAAACACGTAGTAGCTCTCGTCCAGCGGATCATCGCGCTCCGTTACCGTGATCTGAATCTCGTTGACGAGGGGCATGGCGCAGAACAGCGCGGTCACATCGTAGGCCAGGGCAGCGTCAACCGAGTCGCCGTCGAGCGCTTCGGGCAGCTCGCGATATGCCAAGCTCAGCACGTCGACGCCCTTCGTCACGTCAACCCCACTCGCATATTCGCCCATGGGAAGCACGCCGACAAGCGCCTCCACCGCCTTCGCATCGCTGAGGTCGGTGTTGGCGTAGGGGGCAACATCGCCATAGCCAGCATTGACCACGTCCTTGGCAAGCTCGTCCCCAAGCTCACCGTCAATCCAAACCTGCCCCTGCTCGTCCACGCGTATCTCATCGTTTACACGCGAGCGGCTTTCATCCACATTGGCAGACTGCGACTCGCCCTTGCTTGCATCGGTGCTGTCCGGGGCTGGCGCCACGTCGACGTCCTCAATCGAGTCGTCCAGGTCGTCCCACGTGTCGACCAGGCCCGTAACGCCAAACATGAACGCCCCGATAATTCCCAATGCGATGACGAACGCCACGGCACCGACGCAACCCCATGGCCACAGCTTGCGCGTTCTCGCCGCGCCGCCAACATCCTGAGCACCGCTCCCATTCGAGGTGGGCGGCACGGGAGCGCCCGGGGTTTGGTGCGCATGGGGTCCCTTGCCGGCATCGGCCGCATCCTGCACGCTGCCCGCCACCCGCTCATCGGCATCGAGGGGACGCACCGCCTCGGCGGCATCCTGATGATGACCGCACTCGCTCGAGCCTGAGGCGCACGTAGAACCGTCCTCGGCGCCAGGCTCCCGCGGGACGAATGCCTCACCGCTCGCCTTGACCGATTCCGCCTCGGAAGCGCTCGTTCCGGGCCCCTCAGCACCGTTCCCCGCGTTGCCGGCCATTGCCTCCGCATCCCTGCCCGCAAGTACATCATCAACGCTCGTGATGCTCTCCTTGGTGCGGCGAAGCGCATCGGCTTCAGGCACGCCCTCGGAGAGAAGGTCCTCGTAACGCGCCACGAGGTTGCCGTAGATCTCCTCTTTAAGCTCGATGTTCTCAGGCGTGAGCACTTTACCCTCAAACAAGTGCTCCACGTACATGCGCAACTCGTTCATTGTGCGCTCCCTTCCTGGTTAAGCAAGCGATCGATAATCTTGCGGACTTGAATCCAGCGCTCAGTCGCCTCACCCAGCTCCTGAACACCAGCCGATGTAATGCGATAGTACTTACGGCGAGCGCCCTGGGTCTCACTACCCCAATAGCTCTCGACAAATCCCTGCGATTCCAATCGCTTGAGACTTGTATAGAGCGAGGGCTCTTTCATCTCATACTCGCCCCGACTCGCCTGAGCGATTCCCTTGAGGATCTCATACCCGTAGTTGTCGCCTCCCGAAAGCGAGCACAGGATGATCGCATCGATGTTTCCTCGTATCAAGTCGCTCACCGCATCACGCGTTGCCATACAAGTCACCTCCTTGCAATCATGGTTGCTTCGATGACTATAGTATAGCCAAGAGTACTATGTCTGTCGATGTACTTTGGTTCATACGGTAAAAGGTGTCGAATGAGACGTGAACGGTAACACTTTGAATCTGATTAGGGCATCACAAGTGAAGCACCACCGTTTAAAGCATGGCAATGATATGCATGTAAAACCAGACAGCGGCATGCATGGAAAATCTGACAACGAAATATATGTAGAGCAAGACAACGACATATATGTAGAGCATTGCAACGACATGCATGTGAAGCCAGACAACGACATGCATGCAGAGCCTGACAACGATGCGCGCACGCGATTCCAGGGCTTGCACCGACCTATCAAATCGGACCCGAGCTATACAAAAAACCCGGCCCGCACATGCGAACCGGGTTTTCCGAGTCAAAAGGGGTAAGCGAATAAACGCTTAGGCCTCCATGAAGTTGCGCTGGACGGCGGAGTCGACCTTGACGCCAGGGCCCATGGTGGAGGACACGGAGATGCTCTTCACATACTTGCCCTTGGCGGAAGCGGGCTTCACGCGGAGGATCTCGGTGTAGAGAGCGGCGTAGTTCTCCACGAGCTTCTGCTCGTCGAAGGAGACCTTGCCCAGCGGCACGTGGCAGATGCCGTAACGGTCGGCACGATACTCAACGCGGCCGGCCTTGAGCTCGGAGACCATCTTGGCAACGTCCATGGTCACGGTGCCGAGCTTGGGGTTCGGCATGAGGCCACGGGGGCCGAGGATCTTACCGATGCGACCGACCTTGGCCATCATCATCGGGGTGGCGATAGCGGCGTCGAAGTTGATCTCGCCCTTCTGGATCTGCGCGATCAGCTCGTCGGAACCGATAACATCGGCACCGGCCTCGGCGGCCTGCTCAGCCTGGGCGCCCTCGGCGAACACGGCGACGCGAACGGTCTTGCCGGTGCCGTGAGGCAGGGAGATGGAGCCGCGGATGTTCTGATCGGCCTTACGAGTGTCGATGCCCAGACGGAAGTGAGCCTCGACGGTCTCGTCGAACTTGGCGCCGGAGAGCTCCTTGACGAGCTTCACAGCCTCAAGCGGGGTGTAGAGGGCAGCGCGGTCAACCTTGGCCGCAGCCTCACGGAACTTCTTGCCATGCTTATTAGCCATGTCAATACCTCCTGTGGTGCAATCGGGGACGAACCCCTCCCACATCAGTCATGCGCCCGGATGGCACATGAAATACCAAAAGAATTCGAAGAAGTTACTCGGCGATGGTGACGCCCATGGAGCGGGCGGTGCCGGCAACAATCTTCTTGGCGGCGTCAATGTCGTTGGCATTGAGGTCGGGCATCTTGATCTCGGCGATCTTGGTGAGCTGCTCGTCGGTGAGCTGGCCGACCTTATCGCGCTGGGGAACAGCGGAGCCGCCCTTGAGACCGAGCTCCTTCTTGATGAGGTGAGCCGCCGGCGGGGTCTTGCACACGAAGTCGAACGTGCGGTCCTCGAAAACGGTGATGACGACGGGGATGATGTCGCCCATCTTGTCCTGCGTGGCGGCGTTGAAGGCCTGGCAGAACTGCATGATGTTGACCTGGGCGGCACCAAGGGCGGGACCCACGGGAGGAGCGGGGTTGGCCTTGCCGGCCGGAATCTGAAGCTTGATGACGGTGGCGATCTTCTTCTCTGCCATGTCACACCTTCCTTGTACGTGAAGTATCTGAAATCAAATATCGTCAGCGCACGTTCGCTAGAAGCACGGGCACCGATGAGCGGTCGGGACCGAAGCGCTCAAGCGCGGACAAACGAATAGGGCGCTAAGCGATGACCGTAATCTGATCAAAGCTCAGCTCGACAGGCGTCTCGCGGCCGAAGATCATCAGCGTGACCTTGACCTTGGCAGCCTCGGGCATAACCTCGGAGACCTTACCGTCGAAATCGGAGAGCGGACCGGAGATAACACGGACCGAGGTGCCAACCTCGATGTCGACCACGGCACGCTTGGGAGCAGCGCCGCCCTTGTCGGTCTTGCGCATCATCTTGTTGTACTCATCACGAGAAAGCGGAGCGGGTTTACCGCTGCCACCGAGGAAACCGGTTACGCCGGGAGTGTTGCGGACGCACGTCCAGGCGTCGTCGTCCATCTCCATGCGAACAAGCACGTAGCCGGGGAAGATCTTGACATCCTTCTCGTCGCGCTTGCCACCCTCTTTGAGCTCGGTGACGCGCTCGGTGGGGATCTGGATATCAAAGATACGATCCTGCATGCCCATGGTCTCGATGCGATGCTCGAGATCGGACTTGACGCGGTTCTCGTACCCAGAGTAGGTGTGAACGACGTACCAACGCTTGGACATCTATTACCCCCTCAGGCTCGCGAAGAGCACGAGGCCCTCGCTGATGACAATATCGAGAAGAGCGATGACGACACCGACGACGACGAGCGAAGCGCATACGGCGATCGTGTAGTTAACGAGCTCGTTCTTAGTTGGCCACACAACGCGCTTCATCTCAGAGCGAACAGAGGCCATATACGCCTTTGCGCGAGCGATGAAGCCAGGCTTCTTGGTGGTCTTCTTCGCCTTCTCAGGAGACTTGGTGCTCTTCTTGTTGGCCATGATGGCTTACCTCCGCGCGTATATGCGCCTATACATTAGAAACCGTAAGCCTCCGAAGAGGCTTACGGGATAAAGACTGGCACGCCAGGAAGGACTCGAACCCTCAACAGACGGTTTTGGAGACCGTTGCTCTACCAATTGAACTACTGGCGTGTATGAGAAAGAGACTAGCGAGTCTCCTTGTGCAGCGTGTGCTTCTTGCACCAAGGGCAATACTTCTTGATCTCCATGCGATCAGGCATGTTCGCCTTGTTCTTGGTGGTCGTGTAATTACGACGCTTGCACTCGGTGCAAGCCAGGGTAACCATAGTACGCATGTATCTAAACCTCCATGTACTGCCCAATTGCGGGCACGGTCGTTAACAATACCATCGAGTGGGTACTGTTGTCAATCCCAATCGGTATTACCGTATCTGTTCTGCAAAGGAGATTCACATCTCACGCAAGTACCGATATCTGGTACTTGTGCAGAACTCTAGCAGCGCAGATACGGGAATGCCGTTTGCAACGCTGGATGCATGCATCAGCATGTCACAAGAAAGGACCCGGCACCAAGAGCGGCGCCGGGTCCCACAAGTACGCCTAGATCAGCGAGAAGCGAAGCTACTCGATGATGGTGGAGACGATACCAGAACCCACGGTGTGACCACCCTCGCGGATAGCGAAGCGCAGGCCCTCCTCCATGGCGATCGGGTGGATGAGGTCGCCCTCGATGGTGATGTGGTCACCAGGCATAGCCATCTCGGTGCCCTCGGGGAGCTTGACCGTACCGGTAACGTCGGTGGTACGGAAGTAGAACTGAGGACGATAACCATCGAAGAACGGGGTGTGACGGCCGCCCTCCTCCTTGGTCAGAACGTAGATCTCGCCGGTGAACTTGGTGTGCGGGGTAACCGAACCGGGCTTGCAGAGAACCTGGCCGCGCTCGATGTCCTCGCGCTTGATGCCGCGGAGCAGCAGACCGACGTTGTCGCCAGCCTCGCAGAAGTCCATGGACTTACGGAACATCTCGATACCGGTAACGACGGTGTTCTGGGTATCCTTGATGCCGACGATCTCGACGGGCTCGTTGAGCTTGAGCTCACCGCGCTCGACACGGCCGGTAGCAACGGTACCACGGCCGGAGATGGTCATAACGTCCTCAACGGCCATCAGGAACGGGAGGTCGTTGTTACGAGCAGGCGTCGGGATGTACTCGTCGACGGCGTTCATGAGCTCGCGGATAGCGTCCATCCACTTGGCGTCGCCCTCGAGAGCGCCCAGAGCGGAACCGCGGATGACGGGGATGTCGTCGCCGGGGAAATCGTACTCGGAGAGGAGCTCACGGGTCTCCATCTCGACGAGGTCGATGAGCTCGTCATCGTCGACCATGTCGCACTTGTTCAGGAAGACGACGATGTAGGGAACGCCGACCTGACGGGCGAGCAGGATGTGCTCGCGGGTCTGAGCCATGGGGCCGTCGGTAGCGGCGATAACCAGGATAGCGCCGTCCATCTGGGCAGCACCGGAGATCATGTTCTTGACGTAGTCGGCGTGGCCGGGGCAGTCAACGTGAGCGTAGTGACGGTTAGCGGTCTCGTACTCGACGTGGGAGACGGAGATCGTAATGCCGCGCTCGCGCTCCTCGGGGGCCTTGTCGATGTTCTCGAAGGCGGTGAAGTCGGCCTTGCAGCCATCGGTCTCGGAGAGAACCTTGGTGATGGCGGCGGTCAGGGTCGTCTTGCCGTGGTCGACGTGACCGATGGTGCCGATGTTAACATGCGGCTTAGTGCGCTCAAACTTTTCCTTGGCCATGAAGCCCTCCTCCTTAAAGGTTGCCCCGATATTGGAGCGTTGCCTTCCTCTAACTTTAAGCGGCCCCTTTGATTCTCAAAGAAGCCGCCATAGTTACCTGGTAGCGGTGACTGGATTCGAACCAGTGACAACACGGGTATGAACCGTGCGCTCTGACCAACTGAGCTACACCGCCAGAGATGGAGCCTGCAACCAGACTTGAACTGGTGACCTCTTCGTTACCAACGAAGTGCTCTACCGACTGAGCTATACAGGCCTGACTACTGGTGGGGATGATAGGACTCGAACCTATGAACCCAGAGGGAGCGGATTTACAGTCCGCCGCAGTTGCCGCTGTGCCACATCCCCAGTCTGTCAAACTCGCCCACAATCGCCTCGTATTTCGTGGCGCCTCGTGTTCGAGCGAATGAATAGTAAAACGTATCTGCGCATCGTGTCAACAAAAGGTTTTATATACACGCGTCCGGGCGTATCTCTTTGCTGGTCAATGCCTATATTGCGGATGTGTTCGACCTGTGATGAGCGTGAGTTTTCTCAGCCTCCTGGCATTTGGCGAGGATGCACTTTAGAAGGCCGAAGTATCGCTCTGGGGACGGCTGGGAGAACCTTTCTCGGGCGTCCCTTTTGAGCGCCGTTCCTCACTGCCCTTCTGGTCCGTTTCCCCGACTTCGCACCCGTATCCGGGTTCGATTCCTGGCGTTCGGCAGCAAAAAGCCCGGATCCGCCAAGGGAACCGGGCCTTCAAGCTCTATGGAGCCAGCGACAGGAATCGAACCCGCAACCCACTGATTACAAATCAGTTGCTCTACCGTTGAGCCACGCTGGCACTTTGGGCGCACGCGCGCAAAGCCTGTTTAGGATAGCCGAGGTCTAGCGCCCGCGCAAGGATTTGAGCTTGGCGAGCGACTCGGGGCTCAACCTGCTGCCAAGCGTGAGCTTGATATCGACGTTCTCCTCGCGCGCGCGCTCGAAGTCGCGCTGCATGTCGCCGATCTCCTCGACCAGCATGCGAGCGGAGATGCGCGTGACGCCATGCCCCATGACCGTGGCCTGGATCATCGCATCGCTCGTGACGACGGAGCAGGCTCTCCCCTCCTCGCGCGCTTTGGTGCACAGGTCTTGGATAACGGTATCTGCCGTGACGCCCGTGGGAGAAAACTCCACGCGCACGCCGCCCTGCGGCAGGTTCGGCCGATCGGGCGAGACGTTGCCGGCAGCATCGAACACGACCACCGCCTCGTATTGCCGCCCTGCAAACGCCGCGACGTCACCGATGAGCGCCATGCGAGCGCGCTCGTACACGTCGCTGGAGTACGGATGGTCACCGCGGTCGAACATGAGCTGCTCGTATTTGGGCGTGGCGTGGATCACGTTGTAGCCATCCACTACCAGCAGCTCCTTTTTCCCCGAGCGGGCGCCGCGCGGCGGAACGGGCGTCGGAGCGGGCGTAAGCCCCGCAAACGCGTTGCCGACGCCGTACGTGCTGGCATCAACCATGGGCTTTGCCGAGCCCTCGCCGAAGCGCTTGGCCTTGGATTTGGCACGGTTCTTCTTGGTCACGGCCTACTCACCCACCCGATCGAGCGCCGTGTGGTTACGGCGCAACCACTCAAAGCAGAGGGCCGTTGCCGCCTGCGCGACGTTGAGGCTCTCGGTTGCCCCGCGCTGCGGCAATTTGGTGGTGAAATCACACGTGTCGAGCACGAGACGCGAGATGCCGTCGCCCTCAGAGCCCATGACGAGCGCCACGCGGCCCTCAAAGGGGGCGTCCCAGCACATGCCCTCGGCATGCTCGGTGGCACCGCCCACCCAAAAACCGGCGGATTTGAGGTCCTCGAGCGCGCGGGCGATGTTGGCGACCTGCGCGATGGGCAAGTGCATGACCGCACCCGCGGACGTCTTGTACGTGGCGACCGTGACCTCGGCGGAGCGCTTGTTGGGAATGACGACGCCCGCCGCGCCCACGACTTCCGCAGAGCGCACGATGGCGCCGAAGTTGCCGGCGTCCGTCACGTGGTCGAGCACGACCACCAGGGCGGGGCGGTCGGCGGGACCGGCGGCGGCGATGATGTCCGCCAGGTCCGCATAGGGGAATTTGCCGACCTCCAAAACGATGCCCTGATGAGCACCGTGGCTGGAAATGGCATCGAGCTGGGCGCGAGCGACGCTCTTGACGCTCACGCCCGCCTCGCCCAAACCGGCGAGCAGGTCGCGCACGGCGGGGTCGTTCTCAACGCCCTGTGCGATGAGGGCGCGCTTGATGGGAAAGCCGGTGCGCAGCGCCTCGAAGGCCGCACGACGGCCCTCGATGTAGTTCCCCTCTGCAACATGGACGTCGCGGCGTCGAGGAGTCGTCTGGGATTGCGTGGTTCGCTGGACATCGCGGGGCTGCTGGCCGCGGGTCCTGACGGAACGCTGCTGCTCCGCGGACCTCTGATCGCGACTACGCGGCGTCTTGGAGCGGCTCTCATTGACACGCTTCGGTTTGCCCTGATAGTCTCCGCCCCTTTGCGGGCGCTTCCCCTGTGCCATCTCGGCCCCCTTCGCTATGAATCATTCAGCGACATTGTCACATCCCGGCGTGCAAAACTGCACCCATCCCCAATTTACACACGAGCGCCGCACCCGGGGTCGGATGCGGCGCCCGACGAGTGAGGGGCAAGGTGGGGCGCCCGCCAAATCCTCGGTTCCTGAGGTGCGTCGTATTGCCGTGAAAGAGAAGGGCGCACGCCTGGCGTGCGGCGCCCGACGATTGAACGGCAAGACGGCGTGCCTCAGGAAGCGAGGTGCTTGATGCGGGAGCCGGCGGCGGTATCCTCGATGGCCAGGCCCATGTCGCGGAGCTGGTCGCGGATGGCGTCGGCGGTCGCCCAGTCCTTGGCGGCGCGGGCGGCGGCGCGGGCCTCGAGGATCTTCTCGGCGGCCTCGTCAACGCTGTCGCCCGTATAGCCCGCGAGGCCCGCGGCGACACCCAGCAGCCCGACCGGCAGCGGCTCCTCGATCACGGGCAGCTCGACGCCCAGTTGCGCGAGCGCGCCGGAGATGACGGCGGCACACGCGCGTGCCGCGCCCCCGTCCACGGCGCCGGCGGCCTGCTCAAGGTACTTGTTGGCCTCGGTCACGAGCTGGAAGTACGCCGCGACGGCGCCTGCGGTGTTGAAATCGTCGTCCATGCAGGCCTCGTAATCGGCGGCCGCCTTTTCCATAGCGGCGGTCAGGACCTCGGTGAGCTCGGCGCTCGGCTCGCCCTCCACATGGTCGGCTGCCCACTTGAGGTTGCGGCAGGTGCCGGCGATGCGCGCGAGCGAGTTCTCGGCGCCCTCGAGGCGCTCCCAGGAAAAGTCGAGCGGGCTGCGGTAGTGGGTCTGCAGCATGAGCAGGCGCAGGGCGGCGGCGGAGTGTTTCTCGAGCACCTCGGCGAGCGTGAAGAAGTTGCCGAGGCTCTTGCTCATCTTTTCACCATCGACGAGCAGCATGCCCGTGTGCATCCACGTGTTGGCAAAGCCCTCGTGCCAGGCGCAGGTGGCCTGGGCGCACTCGTTCTCGTGATGCGGGAACGCCAGGTCGGAGCCGCCGCCGTGGATGTCGATGGGGGTGCCCAGGTAGCGGTGGACCATGGCGGCGCACTCGGTGTGCCATCCGGGGCGCCCCTCGCCCCAGGGGCTCTTCCAAGATGGCTCGCCGGGCTTGGCGGCCTTCCACAGGGCGAAGTCGAGCGGGTCGCGCTTGTCCTCGTTCTCCTCGATGCGGGCGCCCACCATGAGGCCATCGATGTTGCGGCCGGACACCTCGCCATACGCGGGATCGCTGCGCACGGAGAAGTACACGTCACCGTTGTCCGCCGCGTAGGCGTGCCCACCGTCGATAAGCGTCTTGATCATGCCGATCATGGCGCCGATCTCCTTGGTAGCGCGGGGGCGCACATCGGGGTCGAGCACATTGGCGGCGCGCATGACGCCGATGAACTTATTCGAGAACTCGGTCGCGACCTCCTCGGCCGTGCGGCCCTGCTCGTTGGCGCGGTTGATAATCTTATCGTCGACGTCCGTGAGGTTCTGGGCGAAGGTGACCTCGTAGCCGCTCGCGATGAGCCAGCGGCGGATCACGTCGAAGCTGATGAACGTGCGGGCGTTGCCGATATGGATGTTGTCGTAGACGGTGGGGCCGCACACGTACATGCGGACCTTGCCCTCCTCGATGGGGCGGAACTCTTCTTTTTTGTGTGTGGCGCTGTTGTAGATCTTCATAGGTATCTCCCGTTGGGGCCGAGGCGGGCCATATAATCCGGCGCTCGGGCAGTCCTGCTCGCGCGAAGGGTCCACTGGACCCTTCGGCTCGTGCGGAACTCGCGGCGGGCCATATGGCCCGCCTCGGCCACATCGTTATCGTTGCTGAATAGTCTATATGAGCGGAGCGTCTTGCAGAAGCGGGGCATCCTCCTCGTTACGAATGCTTCGAGTGAGCGCTTTTCCAACGTTTGAGGCGCTGAAACGTTGGAAAAGCGCTCACTCGAAAAATCAGGAGGGTGGTCCCGGGACGGCCCGCTTAGCTACATCGCTCGAGGAGGCAGACGGACCAGGCGCCTATGCCTTCGCCTTCGCCCTCCCAGCCGAGCTTTTCGGTAGTCGTGGCTTTGACGCCGATGTTCTCCACGGGACAGCCGATGGCGTGGGCGAGGTTTTCTCGCATGGCCTCGCGATGCGGGCCGATTTTGGGCTCCTGACAGGCGATGGTGCAATCGGCGTCCACGAACTCGTAGCCCAAGCCGCGGGCGTGCTCCATCACCTTGGAAAGTAGCGTCAAAGAGTCCGCACCCTCGTACGCCGGGTCGGTATCTGGGAATAGCTTACCAATGTCCCCTCCACGACAGGCTCCCAAGATGGCGTCAGCCAGGGCGTGGGCAAGCACGTCGGCATCGCTGTGCCCGAGCAGTCCCTTGCTGTGCGGGATATCCACACCGCCGATAATGCAGCGGCGGCCCTCAACCAACCGATGCACGTCATATCCATGCCCAATGCGCAGATTCGATGCCATGCGACCCCCTGTTCCAACTGTGTGCACGGGCTAAGCATATACCCTGCAACGCTCTTTTCGCCCCGTAGCGCGGAATTGACTGGCCACTGGGCACCTTCTCGGACATCTTCTCGAACTTTTTCGTATCGTTTTCGGAAAAGTCCGAATAGACCGCGTTTTCAAACAACGCCGAGTTGCGCTTTTGTCTTGGAAACAGAAGCTCTACTCGAAGAAATCGAAATCCAGTACGAAAAACCTCAAGATGCGTCCCCGAATGCGGCACTCAACGCTAAGGAAGCACCTGCATCACGAAGGTCAGCCTTGAAGCCGGGCGTGCAGGGCGGCCTCCACTGGGGCGAGGTCCTCGGGTAGCGTCACCTTGAGGTTGTCGCGTGGGGCGTCGAAGCCGCGCACGCGACCGCCCATGCCCTCGACCAAGGACGAATCATCAGTGCCCACAAAGCCCGTGCGATCGGCCCACTCATACGCGCGGCGCAGGGAATCGACCCAGAACACCTGCGGGGTCTGGACCGTCCAAAATTTGGCTCGGGGAGGCGTCTTCACAAAACACCCTCCTGCATCGATGACCTTGAGGGTATCCACCGCAGGCTGGCCGCACACGACGCCATCGAGTGCATGAAGGTCGTTAGGAGCAGATATTGAGGCAGTCGATGCGTCCTCGCACCTAGTCGGACTGGGCGCATCACCATGGAGTGCGTAGTCTGCTCCAAGCTCGCGTTTGCCAGAAACGTTCCCACCCGAGTCGCCGAATGCTGGGGCTTGATCGGCGGATACCAGCGCGCCGATCGCCGCATCGATCGTCTCCGGGAGGATCAGCGGGCGGGCGGCATCGTGCACCAAAACGATATCGCAGTCTGCGGGAACGGAGTCCAAACCGTTACGCGTGGAATCTTGCCGCTCAGCGCCAGAGGGCGCGAATGCGATGGGCGTCGCGAATCCGAACGGCGCGACGGCCGCCCGATGCATCTTGTCCGTCTTCTCGGGTGGGCATACCACGACGATGCGCTCGACCCGGCTTGCGGCATCGAACGCCTCGAGCGTCCAGGTGATCAGCGGCTTTCCCGCCACATCAATCAACAGCTTGCCGCCCGGATTTCCAAACCGCGTGCCGGACCCACCGGCGACGATGATGGCGCAGCCGCGGGCGCGCGTATTTGTATCCATGCATCCCCCTACATGCAAAGCGGCGCAAAGCCGCGCCGCCTCGTCCAAGGTATTGTGTTACGGTTCGCGCTTTCCGCCATGCATGCGCTCGAGCGAGTCCGCGAGAATGGCAGGGTTGTTCACACCAAAGCTTCCCAGCCGGTCGGGATCGTTCTTGATGTCGTCCATGAGGTCCTGCAGCGAGCCGTACTCGTCCACGATGCGCTCCGCCACGCCGTCGCGCACAACCGAGACACGGGAAAGCGTACGCAGCCCCAGCGGCGACATAACGGAATCCTCGTCGAGGTCCTCAAAGCCAAGGGCAGCGGCAACCTTGCTGGGGCTCGTCAGGTCCTGAGCCGACATGTCGGAGAACATCGCCCTAATGCGCTCGCTGTTCTCTTCAGAAGCATCGGCGGCATAGTCGCGGATCATCAGGTTGTATTCGGTCTCCATGCTGGCGCCGGCGAGTTGCTCGAGCTGCATCTGCACGAGCTTGCCCTGGTTGCCGAGCTTGGTGATGCAGCTTTGGAGCTCGACCTTCGCTTGCTCCATGATCTCAAAGCTGGAGAAGATGCTCGTTATGTCAGCAAGGGTGACGTAGTCGTCCAGCTCGAGGGCTGTCAAGCGGAGCAGCGCACGGTCGAGCGAGGAGCGCGTGGTCTGGAGCGTGGATACGAGCTGGTTAACCGAGCTCATGATCTCGGTGACGGGCTGAATCTGGTAGGAACGGCCGTCAACGTACACATTCACCACGCCGCGGCGCTCGGAGACCGAGATGACCGTAGCGTTGGTGAGCACGCTCATGCGTGCGGCAGTGCGATGACGCATGCCCGTCTCACTCGTGGCGAGCGACGGATCGGGATTGAGGTGAAAGTTGGCGCGCAGGATCTTGTTGAGCCCACCATCGATGACGATGGCACCATCCATCTTGGAAAGCTCGAACAGACGGTTGCTCGTGAAGGAGATGTTGAGCGGGAACCCATCGTTGCCCGAGGCGAGTACGGCGTCGGTGTCGCCCACACAAATGAGGGCTCCGATGTGCCCCGCGATGATCATGTCGAGGGCGGTGCGCATCGGCTGACCGGGCGCAGTGAGGCGTACGGCCTCCTTCATGCGATCTTCTGTGCTCTTCTGCTCCATGGGCGTACCTCCTCGATTACACGCTTCTCCCATTGTCGCATGAATCGCGCAGTGTCCGAAGGATTTGCAGAAAAGCTACTCAGCGCGAAAAACTGGACCCGTGCGCCTTTGGGGCACGCTCCCCCTTGGCACACGGGCCCAAATCGCATCCTTGCGTTTACTGCGCGCCCGCGCCGACGCTGGTGAGGCCACCTGCGCTGTTCGTGGTGCGAGGTGCGGCGATGGCGCGGCGCGGCGCGGGGGCGTCGAAGCCCGCCCCTAGCTCACCCGTCATACGCGGCGCTGGGATCTCGCCCGTCGTGTGACTGAAAACGAACTGCTCGTCGGCCACATCGCAGAGCACGGTGTCACCCGCGTTCCACTCGCCCGCCAGCAGCTCCTCGGACAGCGGGTCCTCGATGAGCTTCTGGATGGCGCGACGCAGGGGGCGCGCGCCGTTGGAGACGTCCGTGCCCTCGCGCACGATCTTTGCGAGCGCATCATCGGTGAGCACGATGTTCATGCCGTTGGCGATGAGACGCTGGCGCAGGTCGTCCACGAGCAGTTCCGCGATCCTCGTAAGGCTCTCACCTTGGAGCTTCTGGAACACCACGATGTCGTCCACGCGGTTGATGAACTCGGGGCGAAACAGGCGCTTGAGCTCGCCCATCGCACGGCTCTTGATCTCGTTTGCGGTGAGGCCAGACTCGCCCGTGGTGCCAAAGCCCACGCTCGCGTCCTGCGCGATCTCACGTGCGCCCACGTTGCTCGTCATGATGACCACCGTGTTGCGAAAGTCCACGGTCTTGCCCTGGCTGTCCGTGAGACGGCCCTCGTCGAGCACCTGCAGCAGGATGTTGAAGATGTCCGGGTGCGCCTTCTCGATCTCGTCGAACAGGACGACCGAGTACGGGTTGCGGCGGACTGCCTTGGTGAGTTGGCCGCCCTCCTCGTGGCCCACATAGCCGGGAGGCGAACCGATGAGCTTGGAGACCTCGTACTGGCTGCCGAACTCGGACATATCGAAGCTGATGAGCGCGTCCTTGCTGCCGAACAGGTACTCGGCGAGCGTCTTGGCGAGCTCGGTCTTTCCCGTACCCGTGGGGCCCAGGAAGATGAACGAACCGCCCGGACGACGCGGATCCTTGAGCGGGCTGCGGCTGCGGCGAATGGCCTTGGCCACAGCGGCGACGGCCTCGTCCTGGCCGATGATGCGCGTCTTGAGGGCGCTCTCGCAGGCGAGCAGGCGGCGGCTTTCGTCCTCGGTGAGCGAGGACACCGGAACGCCGGAGGTGACGGACACGATGTCGGCGATCTGGGGCACGTCGATGATGACGGGGTGCGCCTCGAGCTCGGCGTTCCACGCAGCGCGCGCCTCACCGAGGGCGATCTGGGCGGACTGCACCTGCTCTTTGAGTTCGGCGGCCTTGTTCATGTCGTCGGCGACAGTCGCCTCCTCCATGCCCGCCTTGAGCTCGGCGACGCGCTCCTCTGCCCGGCGCACGGGCTCAGGCGCCTTGTTGCGAGCGATGCGCGCGCGGGCACCCGCCTCGTCCATGAGGTCGATGGCCTTATCGGGCAAAAAGCGGTCCTGGATGTAGCGCGCCGAGAGGCTCGCCGCCGCCTCGAGTGCGGCCGTGGTGTAGCGCACCTGGTGGTGCTCCTCGTACTTGGGCGCGAGCTTTGCCAGGATCGCCACCGTGTCCTCGACGCTCGGCTCATCCACATCAATCGCCTGGAAACGGCGCTCGAAAGCAGGATCCTTGGCAAGGTACTTGCGGAACTCCTCGGCCGTGGTGGCACCGATGATTTGGAAGGCACCACGGGCGAGCACCGGCTTGAGCATGGAGCTCGCGTCGATGGAGCCCTCTGCGGAGCCGGCGCCGATGAGCGTGTGCATCTCATCGATAAATAGGATTATGTCATCGGCTTCGGTCGCCTCGGCGATCACGTTCTTAAGGCGCTCCTCGAACTCACCGCGATACTTGGCGCCGGCGACGAGCCCGGGCAGGTCGAGCGTCCAGACGTTCTGGTTCATGAGATTCTCGGGCACGTTGCCCGCCGCGATCTCCTGTGCCAACCCCTCGACAATCGCGGTCTTACCCACACCCGGATCGCCCAGGATAAGCGGGTTGTTTTTGGTTCGGCGGGACAAGATCTCCATCATACGGGAGATCTCCTTTTCGCGGCCGATGACCGGGTCGAGCTTGCCGGCGCGGGCCTCTTCTGTGAGATTCGTGCCGAACTGCTTGAGCGTGCTTTCGGTCTTACCGCCCACCTGCCCCTGCGCACCTCCGCCAAAAAACGGCAGCCCCGCACCAGGGCGACCGGATCCGGCTCCGGCAAGGGGGCGCTGTTTGCCTTGGTCGTTTGACGTGAGCTTTTCCACAGCGGTGCGCACACTCGCGGCGGAAACGCCCAAACGGCGCAAGATGTCCATCGCGACGCCGTCGCCCTCGCTCACAATGGCGAGCAGCAGGTGCTCCGTGGAAACATAGGTCTGGTTGTTCTCGCGCGCCAGGCGGAAGCTCTTCTCCATAACGGACACCACGAGCGGTGTGAACGCGAGCTTGGCGTCCTCCGGCTCGGCCTCCGCGGGAGCCGCCGCGCGAATATCCCCGAGCTGCTTCAAGATGTCATCGTAGGTAATCTCCAAATCACGGAGGGCCTCAGCGGCAATGCCCTCCTGCTCCTTGGCGAGCGCGAGCAGCAAATGCTCGGTGCCCACCTTGGAGGTCTTGAGGGCCTTTGCCTCCTCCTTGGCAAGAGACATGACCTTGCGCGCGCGGTCGGTGAATCGGTCTAACATGCGTCTACCTCGTCTATGCTCGAGTTCGTGCTATCGAAAAGCGTGTACCCAATGGCGCACCATGATAACCGATTCGGGCAGATACGTCGCATTTGGCAAC
>SAMEA3387473__coassemble_1666_pt1 | contig 14804 bp, 8 predicted proteins | sample SAMEA3387473__metabat2_high_PE_001 | metagenome-assembled genome bin SAMEA3387473 (sample SAMEA3387473) | Felis catus | biome: Faeces | place: United Kingdom | collected 2012
ACTACCTCAACGCCCACGGCGAGCACGTCGGCCTGGTCAAGGTCCGTCTGTACCGCCCGTGGTCCGTCGAGGACTTCGTGGCCGCGCTGCCCGCGACCGTCAAGAAGATCGCCGTGCTCGACCGCACCAAAGAGCCCGGCTCCATCGGCGAGCCGCTGTACCAGGACGTCGTCTCCGCCCTGTACGAGGCCGGCCGTTCCGACCTCGTGGTGGTCGGTGGCCGCTACGGCCTCGGTTCCAAAGACGAGCCGCCGGCGGCTGCGTTCGCGGTGTACGAGGAGCTCAAGGCCGACGAGCCCAAGCGCGAGTTCACCATCGGCATCGAGGACGACCTCACCCACCTGTCCCTGCCCATGGACCCGGATGCCCCCAACACGGCGGCTGAGGGCACCATCGAGTGCAAGTTCTGGGGCCTTGGCGGCGACGGCACCGTTGGCGCCAACAAGAACTCGATCAAGATCATCGGCGACCACACGGACAAGTACGTCCAGGCCTACTTCCAGTACGACTCCAAGAAGACCGGCGGCGTCACCATCTCGCACCTGCGCTTTGGCGACCAGCCGATCCGCTCGCCGTACTATGTGACCAAGGCCGACTTCGTGGCCTGCCACAACCCGAGCTACATCGTCAAGGGCTTCAAGATGGTCCGCGACGTCAAGCCCGGCGGCACCTTCCTGGTCAACTGCCAGTGGACGCCCGAGGAGTTCGCCTCCCATATGCCGGCGAACGCCAAGCGCTATATCGCCAAGAACAACATCAACGTCTACCTGATCGACGCCATCGACCTGGCCGCCAAGGTGGGCATGGGCAAGCGCACCAACACCGTGCTTCAGTCCGCGTTCTTCGCGCTGGCCGGCGTTCTGCCGCAGGAGGAGGCGCTCCAGTACATGAAGGACGCCGCCACCAAGTCCTACTCTAAGAAGGGTCAGGCCATCGTCGACGCCAACCACAAGGCTATCGATGCCGGCGCGACCGCGTTCGTGAAGTTCGATGTTCCCGCCGACTGGGCCGACGCCACTGACGAGGCTCCTGCCGAGGTCCTCACCGATGCCGAGAAGACGGCAATCGCCAAGCAGGTCAAGGAGCTCATGGAGCCCATCGCCCGCATGGACGGCGACTCCCTGACCGTCTCCGCCTTCAAGGATTGCGCCGACGGCCAGTTCGAGCTGGGCGCCTCTGCGTACGAGAAGCGCGGCGTCGCCGTTATGGTCCCGCATTGGGATGAGACCAAGTGCATCCAGTGCAACCAGTGCGCCTACGTGTGCCCGCACGCCACGATCCGCCCGTTCGCGCTCACCGAGGCCGAGGTTGCCGCGGCGCCCGAGACCATGCGCACGCTGGACGTGAAGATCCCCAAGGACACCGGCTACAAGTTCACCATGGCCATCAGCCCGCTCGACTGCATGGGCTGCACCAACTGCGCCAAGGTCTGCCCCAAGGACGCCCTCACCATGGTGCCCGCCGAGGGCGAGCTCGTGGAGCAGAAGGCCTTCGACTACTGCGTGGCCAACGTCGCCGAGAAGCCCGAGCTCATCGGCAACAACGTCAAGTCCAGCCAGTTCAAGCAGCCCCTGCTTGAGTTCTCCGGCTCCTGCGCCGGCTGCGCCGAGACCGCGTATGCCCGCCTGGTGACCCAGGTCTGCGGCGACCGCATGTTCATCTCCAACGCCACCGGCTGCTCCTCCATTTGGGGCAACCCTGCCGCGACCTCCCCGTTCTGCACCGATGCGAACGGTCACGGCCCGGCTTGGAACAACTCCCTGTTCGAGGACAACGCCGAGCATGGTCTCGGTCTCGAGCTCGGCTACAAGGCCGTCCAGGGCAAGCTTGTCGCCGCGTGCAAGGAGATGCTCGGCTGCGACAAGGCTTCCGACGAGCTGAAGGCTGCCGCCCAGGCTTGGATGGATGCTCGCAATGACGTCGAAGGCTCCAAGACCACCGCTGCCGCGCTGATCGCCGAGTGCGAGAAGTCCGATTGCGACAAGGCCAAGGAGATCCTGGCCGACAAGGCGTACCTCACCAAGAAGTCCTTCTGGATCTTCGGCGGCGACGGCTGGGCCTACGACATCGGCTTCGGCGGCCTGGATCATGTCCTCGCCTCCGGCAACAACGTCAACGTCTTCGTGTTCGACACCGAGGTGTACTCCAACACCGGTGGCCAGGCCTCCAAGGCCTCTAACCTGGGCCAGGTCGCCCAGTTTGCCGCCGCGGGCAAGAACGTCAAGAAGAAGAGCCTCGCCGAGATCGCGATGAGCTACGGCTACGTCTACGTGGCGCAGGTCGCCATGGGCGCCAACCCGGCCCAGACCCTCAAGGCCATCCACGAGGCCGAGGCCTACGACGGCCCGTCCATCATCATCGGCTACAGCCCCTGCGAGATGCACTCCATCAAGAAGGGCGGCATGCAGAACTGCCAGGCCGAGATGAAGAAGGCCGTGGACTGCGGTTACTGGAACCTCTTCCGCTACAACCCGGCTGCCCCCGAGGGCAAGAAATTCGCCCTCGACTCCAAGGAGCCGGCCGGCGGTTACCAGGAGTTCCTGATGAACGAGGCCCGCTACGCGAGCCTGACCACCGCGTTCCCGGAGCGCGCCGAGAAGCTCTTCGCTGCCAACGAGGCCGCTGCCATGGATCGCTACCAGCACCTGGTCAAGCTCAAGACGCTTTACAACGAGTAGGGTTTACCTGGTGACATGGCTCGATCGCCGGCTAATGTCCGGTCGTCGACCAGCGCTGCACAGCCCCATCACCGGCTAACAGGTGAGATCCGGGCCCTGAGGCATTGACCTCAGGGCCTGTTTTTTGTGCGCATGGGCGGTGGTGGCCAGGGCGTTGGCGCGCTTTATGATCATCTGTGCACGAGAAGAGCTGCGATGCACGAGAAGGGCTTCGATGCACTTGGCGCATCTGCGTGCACCTGGTGGTCTTCTGTGCAGCTGGAAAAACTCGATGCACTTGGGAAACTCCGATGCACCTGGCGACCGCTTTCAGCCGAAAAAACAGTCGCTAGGTGCATCGAAGTTCGTGAAGTGCACGGAGGATTTCGAAATGCACCGAAGCTCAGTGCTTGCATCGAAGATTCGTGGGGCAGGATTTGGCAGTGGAGGTCCGCTGGCATCCGTTTATTCGACTCAGGTATGGAAAAGCGTCCGTAATTGCTCAAAGTGTAGATGGAAAAACGTAGTAAAACATCCAATAACATGATGGAAAAGCGTAGCTAAAACTCTAAAATCAAGATGGAAAAACGTGATGTATGTGCGTTTTACGATCATCTGTGCACGAGAAGAGCTGCGATGCGCTTAGCGAATCTGCGTGCGCTTGGTGATCTTTGATGCGCTTGTAAAAACCCGATGCACTTTGTGAACTTCGGTGCGCGTAGCGACCATTTCCCGCCTGAAAACGGTTTCCAGGTGCATCGAAGCTTGAGAAGTGCACCGAAGATTCGGGAGTGCGTCGGGGATCGGCCACCGGCAAGTGGATTGATGATCCAGAGACACACCGGAGCTCCAGCCCCTGGCAGGTACACCGGAGCCCCAGCCACTGACAAGCGCGCCGAACCTCGGCAGGCGCAGCGATGATGCACCGGACGGGCTGTGACGGGCTGTCGGCGGCTATTCACTGAGAATTTTAACAAGCGACTCACCGCGAAACGCGAGGTGCGGGGGACGGGACACTCCACCGTGCTAACAGGCGCGTATATTCGAGTGCAATCTTGTATAGAAATGTATATACTTGCCAAATAGGCAGGAAGAGTATACAGAGACGCCCTTTGTTAAAACGATTGAGCAATGTGGCGAGATTATGCCCATATCCTTGTGATATAACGTTTATCGCCAATAACCGTCCGTTCACCAAGACAAACAAAAAGACCGAAGCGACAACAGTCAGTTGCGGGTATATTGCATAAAGTACGTCTGCTGGTGAATATTCAAACCGGCACCCTGCGTTAGGAAAGAGGCAGTTATGTCCAAGCCTTACGGCAAACCCGACCGTATCGTCGTAGCCCTTGGCGGCAACGCTCTCGGCGATACCCCCGCCGAGCAGATCGAGAAGGTCAACCACGCCGCCCACGCCCTTTTGGGCCTCATCGAGCAGGGCAACGAGATCATCATCACCCACGGCAACGGCCCGCAGGTCGGCATGATCCAGAACGCCTTCGCCGCCGCCCACGACGCCATCGGCACCCCCGAGATGCCGCTGCCCGAGTGCGGCGCCATGTCCCAGGGCTACATCGGCTATCACCTGCAGCAGGGCATCGGCCGCGAGATGCACAAGCGCTATAAGCGTTGGCACGCCGCCACCGTCGTCACCCAGATCGAGTGCGATCCCGACGATCCCGCGTTCGCCAATCCCACCAAGCCCATCGGCCCCTTCTATACCGAGGAGCAGGCCAAGGAGATCATGGCGGAGAATCCGGACATGACGTTCGTTGAGGACTCCGGCCGCGGCTGGCGTCGCGTCGTGGCCTCCCCGGAGCCCAAGAAGATCGTCGAGGCCGACTCCATCCTCAACCTCCTCGACAACGAGTTCATCGTCATCGCCTGCGGTGGCGGCGGCATCCCCGTCGTCCGCGACTACGAGAACAAGGGCTGCTACAAGGGCGTGGCCGCCGTCATCGACAAGGACATGGGCGGCGAGCTCCTCGCCGAGGACTGCTCCGCCGACGTCCTGTTCCTGCTGACCGCCGTCGAGCACGTCGCCATCAACTTTGGCAAGCCCAACCAGGAGGAGCTCGAGGAGCTCACCGCCGACGAGGCCGAGCGCCTGGCCGATGAGGGTCAGTTCGGTAAGGGCTCTATGGAGCCCAAGGTCCGCGCCGCCATCAAGTTCGCGCGCTCCCGCAAGGGCCGCACCTGCATCATCGGTGCCCTCGACAAGGCCGCCGAGACCATGGCCGGTCTTTCCGGCACCCGCATCACGGGCTAATCGATGTAAACGGTTTCCCTGGTACCGCGCTTTGGCGCTTGGCCGTTGGGCGCTACACGTTAGATGTGCCGACGCACGCGATACGTGAGTCCTTTGCTCCTGCGCCGATCTGTGGCACCTGGGAAACCCGTAGGCCCGGGTCGAGCATTATCGACCCAGGTACAACACGCCTCCCTCTCCTGCGGACGCTCCGGAAACTGCCCCGGGGCGTCCTTTTTGTATCTGCGTGCGCCCATATCGGCGATCAGGTTTGTGTTTGTCTGCATACGACCGCGCGGACCTGCCGTGACGTTGTGCTGACGCTCATCGCCGCCTCTCCAATGGCCAGCCATGTGACCGTAAAGGGCGGTGTGGTTATGCAGCAGGTTTCTGGCGATGTGCGTCGGGCGACACGAGACGTGGATCTCGACTTTGTTCGTTATCCAATGACGGTTGAGGGTATTCGTGCTTTTCTTCATGCGCTTTGTCAGTCGGGCTCTGGGGTTGCGCTTGAGGTGGTTGGCCCAATAGTGGACCTCAAGCATCAGGACTACCATGGCAAGCGCGTTAACCTGCGAATCTCCGATTGCAATGGGATGTCCATGGAAACAAAGCTCGATCTTGGCGTTCACGATTCTCTCGCGCTTGAGCAGAAGGAACTGTGGTTCGATACTGCCTTATGTGAAGCTGGCGTAGCGCTCATGGCCAACAGTAAAGAACAGATGTGCGCGGAGAAGCTTTGCTCACTTATCCGAATTGGCGCGGCATCGACTCGTTTCAAGGATGTGTTTGATGTGTATTACCTGCTGTGCCGCGTAGGCGTCGATGCCATTGCATTCGACCGGGCGATGAGGATTATGGTGTATGAAGCAGCGGATATGCGAGAGGACGGTAGAGCAGCCGTCCATGCGCGCTTGGCGCGCGTGTTTGGTGACAAGCGGTTTGTTCGGGGTCTATGCCGCGCGCACAACAATTGGCTTGGCGCGAATGTTGCCAAAGTGACGTCGGGGATATTGAGATATTTCGAATAATGTCGCATGGAGACCGGCGCCGAGATTACCGTGATTATCCGCACTTTGGGCGGTAAAAGGGCGGGAGCGCATGGGCGGCGCGCCATGGTGGGACGGAGCTCATGCGCACGTGGAGAGCAGAGGGCCCATACGCTTGCGGGGCAGGGGCCCGCGTACTCGCGGGGCAGGGACCCATGTGCTCGTAGGGGCAGAAGGCTGGGGGTCACACCCAAAACGACCAGCAGGCTTTGGTCTGATTGAGGATGCGCTGAATAGGCCAACGCTGCGCGCTATTGAAGGGGCTGTTGGGGTCGAAGACTTCGACCATGCCTTGATCGTCGATGCCGCCAAGTACGATAAAGTGGCCGACCGAGGTAAAATCGCCGGGATGCACGCTGCAAATGACTGGACGTCCACCGGCGAGCGCGTTCTCGATGCTCTCGCGCGTGGGATGAATCTGCGTGGACTGAATGCCCAGCATGTTGGCCCCGCTTGTCATGAAAGACCATTCGGTCGCACCCGTGGGGGCAAAGTTGTTCTGGTCGGCAAATGCGGACATGCGCGCGGGGTCCATGTCGGTTCGCCCGGTAAGGCATACGTATACCATGGTGAGGCACGTTGGCCCGCACGCGTTGACGCGCACCGTTCCGCCGGCGTATGGCTGGTCGGCCCATGCGGGGTCGGTCTGATACAGGTGGGGCAAGGCGCCCTGCTTCCACTCCGCACGCGGGGTCGATGCCGGTAAGAGCGTTGTTCCCAGTTGGGTGGGGTGGACAATACGCGCGGCGAGCTCTTTCTTTTGCGCGTCCTTCTGCTCCTGGGCTGCGACTTCGGCGGCGTGGCGTTGCGTGGCAGAGATAATGCCAAAGGCTCCAGAACCAATAACAAGAATCGCGATGAGGCAAGTAACGATGAGAGGGCTGCGCAGGAAATCTGCCGGTCGGCTGCGCGTGAAGATACGGTTTGACGTTGCGTACGAGTGCCCGGTTCGGCGCGACGATCTGCTGAAAGAACGAGGGAAGCGTGCAAGAGAGCCGGTGCGGAATTGGGGTGTTCTTGGACCGCCGCCGGTACGTGGGCTGCCGCTGGCGCGTGGACCGCCGCCGGTACGTGGGCTGCCGCTGGCGCGTGGGCTGCGCGAGGGGCTCGTGGCTGCGCGCGGACCGTGAGCGAGACCAATAGCCGCGTGTGGGTCGCGCGAGTGATTCATAACTGCGCGGCTGCCGGAAGGGGGAGTGGCGCCTGCGCGCCGATCGTTAGTGCGTCTTTCGGTGTCGTGTTGGCTGAACTGCTGGTTGTTGGCGTCGTGTTGGCTGAACTGCTGGTTGCCAGCGGTGTGCGGGTCGCGGGATGTGCCGCTGGGTCGGGGGTGGTCAGATACCCTTTCGGTAGGACGTGAGCGGTCGGAGGCCCTTTGGGAGGGGTATCGATCGCGAGAGGGTATTTCAGCAGAGTGCCGGTCGGGGGAGGGGCCTTCGGAGCGACGTTGGCTGCGGGTTGATCTGTCGTCGCGAGGGCTCCGAGCCTCCTGCGCACGCGGAGGAAACGCGTGACTCCCATTGTGAAGCCGGGCAAATCCGGACGCTCGATCCTGCGTCGTATGCCCCGCTGGGCGTTCGTCATCACTGCGGAGGAAGGGGTTCGCGCGCGACACGCTTCCCTGTCGGGGCGCTGGGCTGCCGTAAGGCCCCCTGCCGTCAGACGGACGTCCCGATCCCATCCCGCGGCGGCGCTCGTTGACGCCGAGGGGCACGTGCCGTTCGTTGACGCCAGGAGGCGTATGGCGTTCACGTTCCGCTGCCGTTCCCGAATTCGCCCCGTTTTGCGCACCGCCCCAATTGCGGCTCGAGGCAAGGCGGGCGGAGCACTGCTGCATGTTGTTGCGGTTGTTGGCGTCCATCCGACCTCCCAGGGAAATCGCGCATCATGCCGTATGTTACCAGCGATGACGCTCTTGCAGACCGTCCTTTGCATCGTTGTTCGGCACGCACCTACACAATTGTTGGCATAAAATCTGCGCAGCGGAGCATGCGGCGCGGCTTATGCAGTAAAAGCGCAGGTACATGACGTGAGTGAAACAACGCGTGCGTGGCATTGAGAAAATGGTGCCAACAAATGTGTACTTAGTTTTGGCGTTCGCCCGCATACCGCCCGCCGTCCCGTCCATCGCCTCGTGCATATCTGTCCGCCCCGCGCCCCTGCGTGCCCACGCGCATCTGTCCGCCCCGCGCCCCTGCGTGCCCACGCGCCTCCACCCGCGGCGCACAAACCGCTTGTCTGAAAATCGCGTCCGTTCGTCTGCAATGGGCTTCCACAGGTCGACCCGCCGGCAATCCGCTTGCGGCTTGGCAATATCCTGCAAGCGTGGAAAAGGCGCATGTACACGACCATGCGCAGAGGGGTGGGCCCGCACGTGCAGAAACGGGTCCCAAACAAAGAAAGGAGGCGTGCTATGGCGGACACCAAGGCTCCTACTGCCGAGCAGGGCGGCATGAAAAAGACGCTGTCGCTGTGGAACTTCTTCACCATCGGCTTCGGCGCCATCATCGGTACCGGATGGGTCCTGCAGGTTGGCGACTGGATGGTCGTTGGAGGCGGCCCCGTTCCCGCTATGATCGCATTCCTCTTGGGCGCCATCGCGCTGGTGCCCATCGGAGCGGTGTTTGGCGAGCTCACGGCTGCCATTCCGGTTTCCGGCGGTATCGTGGAGTACGTCGACCGCACCTTTGGTCACACGGCGTCCTACATCACCGGCTGGTTCCTGGCCCTGGGCAACGGCATCCTGTGCCCGTGGGAGGCAATCGCCATCTCCACGCTGGTGTCGGACATGTTCGGCAGCCTACCCGGCCTTGAGTGGCTGCGCGCCGTCAAGCTCTACACCATCCTCGGCGCGGACGTGTACCTGTTCCCGACGCTCATCGCGCTCGCCTTTGCCGGCTACGTGATCTACCTCAACTTCCGCGGCGCCAGCTCCGCCGCCAAGCTGCAGGCGTTCCTCACCAAGGCGCTGCTATGCGGCATGCTGCTCGCCATGGGCGTGTCCATCTTCACCGGCTCTCCGAGCAACGCAATGCCCGTGTTCTCGCAGGTCTCCGGCGCGGGCGGCGGCGTGGCTGCCACCGAGAGCGGCAACCTGCTCGCCGGCATCGTGAGCGTCTTGGTTCTCACCCCGTTCTTCTACGCGGGCTTCGACACCATTCCCCAGCAGGCCGAGGAGGCCGCCGAGGGCCTCAACTGGAACAAGTTCGGCAAGATCATCTCCCTTGCCCTGCTTGCCGCCGGCGGCTTCTACATGGTGTGCATCTACTCCTTTGGCACTATCCTTCCCTGGGATGAGTTCGTGAGCCAGCCGGTCCCGGCCCTCGCGTGCCTCAAGAACATCAACATGATCCTCTACATCGCCATGCTCGTCATCGCGACGTTGGGGCCTATGGGTCCGATGAACTCCTTCTACGGCGCCACGAGCCGCATCATGCTCGCCATGGGCCGCAAGGGCCAGCTGCCCGAGAAGTTCGCCGAGGTTGACGAGAAGTCCGGCGCGCCCAAGCTCGCCTGCGTGGTCCTCGCCGCCATCACCATCGTCGGTCCGTTCCTGGGCAAGAACATGCTCATCCCGCTGACCAACGTCTCGGCCCTCGCGTTCATCTTCTCCTGCACCATGGTCGCTCTTGCGTGCTTCAAGATGCGCTACACCGAGCCCGACCTGCCCCGCCCCTACAAGGTCCCCGGCGGCAAGATCGGTATCGGCCTCGCCATCGCCGCCGGCGCCATCATCATCGGCCTGCTTGTCCTGCCCTTCAGCCCCGCCTGCCTGAACATGGTTGAGTGGTCCATCGTGATCGGCTGGCTGGTCATCGGCCTGGCGCTCATGGCCTTCACCAAGGCGCGCTCCAAGTAGCGCCTGCCCAAGGCGGTGATGCGCGAAAAGCCGGCTGCCGGCTCGCGAGCGCGTCATCGCTTGGGGACATCGCCCCCACGCGGCGGGCTTTCTCAAGGCCTGTCCTTGCGGAAGGCCCGCCGCCTCCTCTTCTCTCGTGGCATTGCCCGGCCGTGTACGTACCCCGCGCGGCCGGGTGCCGATAGCCAATCCATCGTTCCAAAAGGAGGAACATCATGGGTAAGAAGTATGCAATCGTCGGCGGCAAGCTCATCGACGGCACCGGTGCCGAGCCGGTCGAGAACTCTCTCGTGCTCGTGGACGAGAACGGCAAGATCGAGTACGCCGGCGCCCATCAGGACACCCCCGAGGGCTACGAGGTCATCGACGCCGCCGGCAAGACGGTCATGCCCGGCCTGATCGACACCCATCTGCACTTCTCCGGCAACCTCACCGACGACGACACCGACTGGGTCATGCAGCCGCTGCTCGAGAAGCAGGCCGTCGCCGTCAAGCAGGCGTACGACTGCCTCACCCACGGCCTCACCACCGTGTGCGAGATCGGCCGCTTTGGCATCCAGATTCGCGACTGCATCGACAAGGGCGTCTTCAAGGGTCCGCGCGTCCTGGCCACCGGCTTGGGCTTCTGCCGCACCGCCGGCCATGGCGACTCCCATCACTGCAGCCAGCTTGAGAACAAGGAATCGCATCCGTGGGGCGACCAGGTCGACGGCCCGTGGGATCTGCGCAAGGCCGTGCGTCGTCGCCTGCGTGAGAACCCCGACGCCATCAAGATCTGGGCTACCGGCGGCGGCATCTGGCGCTGGGACTCCGGCCGCGACCAGCACTACTGCTCCGAGGAGATCAAGGCCGTGGTCGACGAGGCCAAGATGGTGGGCATCCCCGTGTGGAGCCACTGCTACAACAACCACGCCGCTGCGTACGATTCCGTCCGCTTTGGCTGCGAGCAGCTGATCCACGGCTTTGACATCGACGAGCGCACCATGGACCTCATGGCCGAGCAGGGCACGTTCTTCACGCCCACGATCGCTTTCCTGCCCACCTGGTACTCCACCTATCCGCCGGTGTACGTGCCCGAGCTGCACGACAAGTACGAGGGCACGCTCGTCGAGAAGGAGCTCCAGCGCAACTACGACTGCCTGCGCGAGGCCAAGAAGCGCGGCGTCGTGATGACCATCGGCTCCGACTCCTTCTCCTTCGTGACGCCTTACGGCACCTGCTCCATCGAGGAGATGTACGAGTTCGTGGACAAGATCGGCTTCACCCCGGTCGAGACCATCACCTGCGCGACCCTCAACGGCGCCAAGATGTGCCACATCGAGGACGAGACCGGTTCGCTCGAGGCGGGCAAGTGCGCCGACCTGCTCGTGGTCAACGGCGACGTGGCTGCCGACATCCGCGCCCTCAACGTGGACAACATGGACGTCATCATGAAGGACGGCTGGATCGTCGAGGGCGGCACCTTCGGCGAGGGCAATAAGTATTCCGAGTAGCGGGGAGTACTCCAACCGGTCGGGGCCGGGGAATTCCTTCGCGAACGTCCTCGGAGGGCGCGCTCGCGCGCCCTCCTGCGGAATGTTCGCTCAGGAGCTCCCCGGCCCCTCCCTGCGTTTACCCCGTTGCAAGCCGGGTGGAGTGATGGGGGGTGGCTCGGTGGCGCCCTGGGGTTGAAGCGGGCTTTTATCCTGAAGGGCCGCGAACGCCCCTTCGGGGCTCCGCGGCGGGTCGGGTGCGGTGGCATTGCTGGCCGAGGGGGCTCCGCGACGTTTTGAGCGCGGCGGCATTGCTGGTCGAGGGGCTCCGCGGCATGCAAAGCGCGGTGCGTTGCCGGTTGCGTGTCTCATAGTGCGGCTCGTTTGACAGGGCAAAGTTCAGCCATCCTCAAGTGCCCTTGAACCATGCGACTTGGGGTGCGGTTACTATAGTGTGCGTTTGAGGATTGAGGGGCGGTCCTAGGAGGGGCTGTATGCAGCGACCGTTTGAGCGGCAAAACCAGACCAAGTTCTTTCGCGACGCGCAAAAATGGGCGCTGCGCGGCCTCATGATGTGCGTCCCCATGCTGCTCATCCTGCTGGGGCTCGAGTTCTTCACCAACCCAAACCCGGTGCCTGCTGTGATCACCATCGCTGGCCTGGTGCTCCTATGCTTCTTTTTTGCCTACGTGTTCGTTGCCCCTGATGACTTCTCGCTTTCGGCAACCGACCGCACGCTGGGCATTGCCAGCAAGATCTTTACCTACACGCGCCATGGCCTCACTCCCGAGGCCACGCTCGGCGCGTGCCAGATCATCCTGCCCGAGACTCTCGCCTCGGCCATCTGCGTGACGGACGGGTCGGCCGTCGTGGCGTGCTGGGGTGAGGACTCCGACCGATGTCCCGCGGGTACGCCCGTGGTGCTCGGCAGCACATTGCGCGTGCTGCAGAGTAAGCACATGGAGGTCTTTGCGCGCGAGGCCCCCGCGCCTGGCGAGCCCCGGTTCTTTCCGCGCCTGCACGCCGGCATCACGGCGCCGCTCATCGTGCGCGACCGCTGCATGGGCACCATCGAGCTCTATTACCCGCGCTACAGCGACATCGATGCGCGTCAAACGGCGCTGGCCACCGGCTTTGCCGAGCTCATCTCCACGCAGCTCGCCAGCTTTGAGCTAGAGCGACAGCAGGACGTGAGCGCCCGCATGGAGCTCCGGGCCCTGCAGTCGCAGGTCGACCCGCATTTCCTCTTCAACACCATCGGCACCATCGTGTCGCTCGTTCGCACGGAGCCCGAGAAGGCCCGCTCGCTGCTCATCGACTTTTCCAACTACTATCGCCAGACGCTCTCGAACTCCGATGCGCTCACCTCGCTGCAAAACGAGCTGGGCCAGGGCATGCGCTACATCAACCTCATGCAGGCGCGCTACGGCGAAAGCAGGCTCAAGCTGCGCGTCGACCTCGACCCGGCCACGCTGGACAGCCGCGTGCCGCCGTTCATTTTGCAGCCGTTACTGGAAAACTGCATCAAGCACGCGATGCGCGAGACCGAGCCGCTCTCGATCGTCCTTTCCTCGGTGGAGACGGACGACGGCGTGCAGATCGTGGTGGAGGACGACGGCATTGGCATGTCGCGGGAGACGATCGCTCACCTGTTCGACGTCAAGCGCGTGACGGGGTCGCAGGTTGGCGAGGCGGAGGGTCAAGACGGCGGCAGGCGTCGCGATGCCCCCACCACGGCGGACGGCTCCATCAAGCGCGGGGGCGGGTTGGCGCTCGCCAACGTGCTCATGCGCATCCATTTCTTTTTTGGCGAGGAATCGGGTATTCGGGTTGAGTCGCAGAAGGGCGTGGGCACGCGCGTGGTGGTCGAGCTCGTTGGCGAACCGCATGAGCCGGAGGGGAGCGCGCTGCCCTCGGCCCAGGCGTAGCGCTGCGGCAGGGCGCGGGCGCTGTGGGGACGTGGGCGGCGCCGCGGCGGGCGCCGCGGGGGTGTGGACGGTGCTGCGGCGCGCGGCGGCGCCGGGACGGTGCTGCGGCGGTTGTCGCGCGACCGGTCTGCGCCGACATCGACGGGTTTTGGGCGCTGCGTCTTCGCCCGCTTCGACCGGGGCCTTACGCGCATCCGTCTTGTTGTGACTGGGGTGCCGCGCGCGTCTCGCCCCGTTACGACTGGGGTACACTGATTCGGGGCTACCTAGGTAACTGGTGGGTGGCAAGAGGGCATTGCAAAGGGACGATGCCTGCAAAAGGGAGGCTTCATGGCTGAACAAAACTGGCGCGTGCTGATCGTGGACGACGAGCCGCCCATTCGTGCTGAGCTCAATTACCTGCTCAAGCAAGATGCGCGCGTAGGTCAAGTCGAAGAAGCCGGCGGCGCGACTGCCGCGGTCGAGAAGATCCTGTCGTTTCATCCCGACGTGCTGTTCTTGGACATCCAGATGCCCGGCACAAGTGGCGTGCAGCTTGCCGACAGCTTGCATAACCTCAAGCACCCGCCGGTCATTGTGTTCGTGACCGCATTTTCCGAGTACGCGGCCGAGGCGTTCGAGCTCGATGCCACGGACTACGTGCTCAAGCCGGTTGAACAGGCGCGCTTGGAAAAGGCGCTCGACAAGGTGGAAGCGACCATCGCGGCTCGTAAGCCCGCTTCGACCGATGAGCCGGTGCGCCGCATCCAGGGCGAGCGCAACGGCAAACGTTCCTACATCCCGGTAAGCGAAATCGCCTATATCGAGGCGCGCGCGGATTATGCAACCGCCTACACGCAGGCGGGGGGCTACTTGGTGAACGATTCGATTTCTGTGCTTGAGCGGCGTCTGGCATCCGAGGGCTTTTTGCGCGTGCATCGCAGCTTTTTGGTGAATATCGATGACGTGCGCGACATCGAGGTTCTGAAACCGAGCGGGCTCATCCAGTTGACCCTTGAGCACGCCGCAACGCGCATTCCGGTGAGCCGCCGCCGCGCCCCTGGCGTCAAAAAGCAGCTTGGCCTCGCGTAGCTGCATGACGGGAGTGGTTCCGTCTCGTCAGCCCTGGGTGTCGATTGGCGTGGGGGCATTGAAATTGCGCGCTGTGAGTCGTTTTTTGTCCGCCAAGTGGCGCGGCGACTGCCGCGGCGGTATTGAGACGGGGCGTTGCAGGTTGTCCTTGTCCGCCTCAGCGACGTTGCGATGGGCTCGGTGGTATTGAAATGGGGGTGTCGCGGGTCGTCTCTGCCTGCTTTAGCGGTGATACGACTGCCGCGAAAGCATTAATGTGCCGTAAATCGGGCGATAAGGTAACGAATTTCAGGGTAGCCCGAGTAGACATCTTTGATAAAAGAATTTATCTGGGCGAATGCCGTCCAAAATAGGCGTCTACTCGACGGGTTGCTTTTTTCGTTACCTTATCGCCCGATTTGTGGCAGGGGCCGCCCCCGCGCGTCCCGCGGTGCACGGGGAAGCCCCAGCGCGGCACGACTACGCGGCGTTCCAAGCGTCGTATTGCAGCGGATCGGCGGGCTCGTTCACCACAATGGCC
>SAMEA3387473__coassemble_1716_pt1 | contig 13606 bp, 10 predicted proteins | sample SAMEA3387473__metabat2_high_PE_001 | metagenome-assembled genome bin SAMEA3387473 (sample SAMEA3387473) | Felis catus | biome: Faeces | place: United Kingdom | collected 2012
TGCAGAGATTCGCGCGCAGAGCCCCGAACGCCGCGTCGCAGCGCCCCCATACCCCCTCTTTTCCTTTATGCACAACCGATAGTCTCAACCGGAGCCCACACGACAGACACTCACGCAGCAAGCATCTACACGACAGACGTCCATATGACCGGAACCCGCGCGACCGACACCCGCGCGGCCGGAACCCATACGACCGTCGACGCCCACCGCACCCCCACCAAAGTGCTCCGAGAGTTAACTTTCGAAGCCGCTAAACTCGTGACAGGACGAAAAACCTCCGCGAGAGTCAACTCTCGCGGCACCTCCGCAGCGGTGCCGCAACGGGACGGCTCCAAAAACGGGAACCGTCCCGCGTCCGCGCCTTTTGCCCGGCGTTCTCGTCTTTGCTACGCCAGGTCCTCGCCGTTGCTGGCAATCACCTTTTGGTACCAGGCAAAGCTGTCCTTGCGCGAGCGCTCGAGCGTGCCGTTGCCTTGGTTGTCCTTATCGACGTAGATGAAGCCGTAGCGCTTCTCCATCTCGCCGGTGCCGGCGCTCACCAGATCGATGCAGCCCCACGGCGTATAGCCCATGAGGTCCACGCCGTCCTCCTCGACCGCGAGCTTCATCTGCTCGATGTGCGCGCGCAGGTAATCCACGCGGTACGGGTCGTGAACGGAGCCGTCGGCCTCCTTCTTGTCGTACGCGCCAAAGCCGTTCTCCACAATGAACAGCGGCAGGCCATAGCGGTCGGTAAACCAGTTGAGCGCGTAGCGCAGGCCCACGGGGTCGATCTGCCAGCCCCAATCGGACGCCTTGACGAACGGGTTCTTGACCAAGTCGACGGTCTCGTCGAACTCGAAATGCGCGTTCTCCTCGCGCCACTGGGTCGCAAAACTCATGTAGTAGGAGAATCCGATGTAGTCGACCGTTCCCTCCTGCAACAGCACGAGATCCTCCGCCGTGACGTCGATGTCATAGCCCTTGCGGTCCCACAGCGCGATGATGTTGGGCGGGTACGTGCCCAGCGCATGCACGTCCGCGTAGTAGTAGCGGCGCTCCAGTTGCGCTGCTCGCGTCGATGGCGGCATTGGCCAAGCACAGGCGACGGGACATCTCCCCGCCCGTCACGCGAATTCCGTAATGCGAGCGCTTCTCGAGCACGAGGTCATAGGGGCGTAGGCGCTCCTCGACCTTTTTGAGGTCACCCGACAATGCGCTCTTGGAGACAAAGAGGGCCTGCGACAACTCCTGGAGCTTGATCCAGTCATTGCGCATGAGCAGGTCGTTGAGGAGGTAGTTCACGCGCTCCTCGGAGGTCTTGCACGCAAGGCATGCATGGCCGCCATCCTGTGCGGCGATCCAGGCGTCCAGGCCCTCTTGATCAAGCACGCGCAGGCGATATCCCTCGCCGCGGATCAACTCGACAACGGCAGCGCCCGACAGGGACTCATTGGCCCGGGCAACATATTTGCGCAGCGTCCGCGTGCTCACGCCGAGCTGCGCGCTCGCGTCTTCCGGCGTCACGCCGTCGTGCTCGCGCATAAATGTGACGAGTTCCACGTTCTCCATGGCCAAACACCCCCTTCGTGCGACAACGAAATCATACGTTGATTGCGCCGGAGGTTCGGTTCATTTGCTTCCGATTCATGCGGAAGGGCTGTAAACTGAAGAGAACCTGCAGGTAGATAGCTAAAAATACAGCCAGATGAGCGACAAGGGCCCAAAATGCTGCCGCAAGATGAAACAATGTGCGACCGTTTGCGGTCCCAAATCAGCCGTTCACGGATTCATGGCGCCGGCGGGGACTGGCACACATCCGAGCCGCGGCAACGCGCGCGACCGCGGCGCGGAGCGCGAGCGGCAGTGGTGCGGGGCATGCGCGGGAACGGCGCGGGGGCACGCGGCTCACCTATCGAAACGCGCGCGCATACCGCGCTTGCCGGCGCATGCGCCCCATGCGCGAGGAGCAGATGCGCACCCAACCAATGGGGGCGCATCTGCTCCTCGCGTCTACAATGTTCCTCGTGCCTGTAGCCGTTCTTGGCGGTATTGGGAGGCGCGTAACGCGCCTATCCCGCGCAGTGGCGCTCGGCGGCGCGGGCCTGGCGCAGGCCGCGCATGACCGCCTCGCGCAGAGCGGGGATGCGGCACTTATCCATGGCTGGCACGTCCTTGAGGGGATACTCGAGCCCCAGCTGCTCGTACTTGACGATACCCATGGTGTGGTAGGGCAGCATCTCGAGCCCCACCACGTTGTGCCAGGGAGCGATCAGGCGCCCCAGAGCCTCGCACTCCTCCTCGGTATCCGTAATGCCGGGCACGATCACATGACGGATGACGACCTTGACGCCGCGACGGGCCAGCTCATCGCCGAATGCGAGAATGTTGTCCGGAGCGCAGCGGGTCAGCGCCTTGTGGCCCTCCGGATCGCTGTGCTTGATGTCGAGCAGCACCAGATCGGTCTGGGCAAGCACCTTGTCAAAGCGCTCGGGCTTCTTGGGGTTGTACGCATATCCGCAGCTGTCGAGGCACGTGTGCACGCGCCCGTTGGGGTTGGCGTGCATGGCAGCGAACAGGTCGCCCACAAACTCGGGCTGGAGCAGCGGCTCGCCGCCGGTCACCGTGATGCCGCCCGTGCGGTAGAAGGGACGGTTGCTCTCGAACTCGTCGATAATTCGCTCGACCGTCACCGAGGTTCCCGCCCCCGAGCCGACCGCCCAGGTATCCGGGTTGTGGCAATACGCGCAACGCATGGGGCAACCTTGGGTGAACACGACAAAGCGCACGCCGGGCCCGTCGACCGTGCCCATGCTCTCGATGGAATGCACGCGACCCGTCGCGTACCTCGACTCCTGCGACTGCCCCTGCTCCAACACGATCTGCGCCATATAGCCTCACTCCGCTCTCGTATGTATCGGAACTAGAGTAGCAGACGCATGGGACGCGCGTGCGCACGACGCGCATTTCGACGCGGGGCCCGTTGCAGCCGGGCAGCCGCCCTCCGCTTGCATGCGGAAAGCACCCGAACGAACTCGCCGGCTTCTTTTCCGCTACCATAGATGCGATTTTCCCCGCATATAAGGTGACGTACATGACCCTGCACCCTCAGGCCCAATCGCGATCGCGTGCGCGCTTCCTGGCCGACCGCATCCGCACGTTCATACAGTCCGAGGCCGTTTTGGCGATCGCCGCGCTGGCCGCCGTCGCGTCCATGGCCGCATTCCCGCCCGTCCCCGACAATCTCCCCGCCTACCTCGAGGCAATCGACCTGCGCACCATCGGCCTGCTCTTTTGCCTGATGACCGTTGTCGCCGGGTTTACCCGCGCCGGCCTGCTCGCCCGCGCACGCACCTTGCTCACACGCGGGCAGAGCGGCGCGCAGGATCGTCTTGCTGCTTGTGACGATCTCGTTCTTCGCCTCGATGGTCGTCACCAACGACGTCGCGCTCATCTCGTTTGTCCCGCTAACGCTGCTGCTGCTGCAACATGCGACACCTCGCACGCTCATCATCGCACTCGTAGCCCAAACGGTCGCCGCCAACTTGGGCTCCATGATGACGCCCATTGGCAACCCGCAAAACATCTACCTCTACTCGACATTCAACATCGACCTTGGCACGTTTCTCGTCACGCTCGCACCGTATGGCATCTTGGGGCTTGCCGCTTCGCTTCTCCCCTGTGTCCTCATACCAAACGAGCCCCCTGCCGCAAACGAGCTGCGTGAGGCCTCGATCAACCGGCACCTCCTCGCCGTTTACAGCGTGCTTTTTGCGCTCGCCTTGGCGTGTGTGGGACGCATTGTGAGCTGGGAGCTCTGCACGATCGTCACGATTGTGGCCTGCCTGGCATTCGATCGCAGCGTGCTGAGGCACATCGACTACAGCCTTCTTGCGACCTTTGTTTGCTTCTTCATCTTTGTCGGCAACCTCAAGCACGTCGACGCACTCGTTACCGCGTTGCAGGGGCTGCTCGCCGGACGCGAGGTGCTCGTCTCGGCTTTGACGAGCCAAGTTATTAGCAATGTTCCCGCGGCCATCATGCTCTCGGGATTTACGCATAATGCCACCGGCCTGCTCATTGGCACGAACATCGGTGGACTGGGCACGCCCGTGGCCTCACTCGCGAGCCTCATCACCCTGCGCATCTACGCGCGCTCCGGCAATGCGCAAACGGGCAGATACCTGCTGTATTTCCTTGTCTACAACGTTATTCTTCTCGCGCTGTTCCTCGCCTTGGCTTGTGTGCTGGGCCAGGCTTAAGCGCCGGCTCAAGTAGATGGACTTGTCAGACGTGCGGCGCGCGCATCCGTCGACATGCGGCACCGCCGCGGGCGCGCGGCGCATTCGTCGGCGTGCGGCTCATTCACTTGACATACGACTCATTACTAGCGCGGCCCACATTCGTCAGCACGCGATGCGCCCTCAATCCACGCGAAGCAATCGGTGCATGCTTTTCTTTGGGAACAACCGCCTAGCGCCGCGTTTGATAAGCAGTCCTTCTTTGAACGAAACATCGCAGTTCTCGGTATTGGGCGTATAGTCTCTTTTAAAGATTGCCCGATGATATCCCACGGCATCGACCCGGCATATACACCCTACTTGAAAGGCACACCAATGAAGCGCCGCTCTGCAACGATTTGCGCCCTCGTCGCCGTCTTTGCGCTCGGTGCCCTAGCGTGGAACGCCCTTGATGCGATCAGCAATCCGGCGCCGGCTGGCGATTGGAACCCCACTCAGGAAAACACCACAAGCGGACTGTTGATCGGCGTGAATGTCAGCAACAGCACGTTCACCATTGAGCATGCAAGCTGGTGCGCCCCTGCGGATAAAAACGATGTTGACGGCGTCGTTGTGTTTACCATGACCGACCCCGAGGAGCTGCACAGACTCGACCGAGAGGTGCCCGCCGGAACGCACATTACCGTTACCCACGACCGTCTTCCAGACGTCGTGAGCGATGCTGGACAACTGCAGGCTCAGAGCTACTGCGTATCCGAGGTTCTGCCCGTCCCCAGCGGGTCTGATAGCCACGGCATAACAGTGGGAACGCTCACGAGCATCGATGCCGACGCAAGAACGTTTACCATCGAGCAGGCAGATTGGACCGCATGTGCAGATTGCAATGACGCTGAAGGCACAGTGGTTTTTGGCGTAAGGGGAAATGACAACATGGCCGCGATGTTCGAGGGCCTCCCCGTTGGATCGCGGATTGCCGTTACGCACAACCGCGCCGAGCACGTCGTAAGCGATGCAGGACAGTTGGCCTGCCTGCACGTTGAGGCCATTACCTCTACAGATGCGTCATGAGATCTCGCGCCCTTCGTGGGTGCGGGCACGTCCCGCCCACGAGTTTGTTATCTCCCATAGCCACCCCTGCGCGCCAGCCCTCTCTTTGAGACGATGGGCTGGCGAGGGCAAAGCTGCACCTTTATTGCGGGCTTGCGCGCATATCCCCTCTTCGAGCCGATGAGCTGGAGATGCATTGCGACTCGCCATGCCAGATGCTTACGCACAGCCCCTCTTTGAAACAATGAGCCGGGAATGACGCAACCGCTAACCCGGCTGAATCGCGATATGCAAGGCCAACAGGCAAGTCAAGAGCAGTTGACAAAAAGGAACGGGCCGCGACAACGCCCGAGCTGAAGATCGCTTCTTTCCGCTTACACAAAAGTCCCGCTACACAGGGGATAAAAGAACACCGCCCTCGATGAGTTCATGGGGCTCTGGATGTTTGGAAGCGGCGGCCCTTTCAGGCCGGATTTAGCAGTAATGCACTGCTTGGCCCCCGATTACGAGGAGATCGACGTCATGCCCAACAGACCGGATTAAGCAGAAACGTGCTGGTTGGCCCCGGCAAGCGCCGCGCCCCTCCGGCGCGCCATGAGACCTTGGCTCGTGATCTTGGCTGGCTGGCCCCGGCAAGCGCCGCGCCCCTCCGGCGCGCGGCTCAGGATGTACCGCCAATCATCCACAGTGCCCATTTTTACCAGCCAAACCGGACAACATCCATTTATATTTACTGCAAGATTTACAAACTTCCGGTATTGGGAAGCTCTTGGGCGATTGCTCGACTATACCGTCTATTTCAATCTTTTTGACCTGCGGTTTTCTTTACAAACAGTGCCGTCTACTCGAAGGATCTCAATATAGCTTCCCAATACCGGAAGTTTGTTTTCACGCCCGTATTTGGACTATCGAAATCGCGAATTCGCCTTCATCCGATACGCAAAACAGGTGGAACGACCCTGTTGCCTCACAGCGTCATGTACAAAAGCGACAAACATATGGTACGCAAAACAGGTGGAACGACCCTGCTGTCTCACTGCTCGCAATTCAAAGCCAACAAAATGCCGACGATGAAAGAAGAGCGCCCCTGAGTGGTGAGGCGCCGTTCTGAGCTGGCGGGTTGCTATCAATCATCTTAGAAAGGTTACGATGGTGCGATAGGCTCTTTCTTTCATGTAGCTACAGACGGTATCAATCGGTTTGCGATGGTAAGGATAACGCGGCGCGCCCTTTCGTTTGTCCAGGCTCGGTCGTCATCAATCAACGTGGAAAACCAACGATGGAGGTTGATGTCCTTAGGCGGTTCAATACTTTTTTATTCAGGTGAATCGTAATTAACCAGTTGGCCTTTGATGCTCAATTTCATATCTTTCCAGACCTCACGCTGAGCAGACTTCATATCGAACAGAAATCGCATGGAGCAGCAATCGCGACATGAAAAGCCCCCTTTCGAAACGCGTCAGCGTTTCGAAAGGGGGCACAAGCAAACCAGAGATTCGCGATAGGAGTAAGGGTGCTTTTAAGAAAACCGCTTGCCTTACCTGCCGCGTTCAATCAGCCTAATCAGCCAATTGGATCAATCTTTCTGACCAACCAGTCAAATCGATTGATTTGCACTACCGGTCAAACCAACGAATTGGATCGACCAGCTAAAACAAGTGCGGTGCTTGAGGAAGCCTTAGAAGCCCTCGTGGAAGGTACGGGAGATGACCTCATCCTGCTGATCCTTGGTGAGGTTGTGGAAGTTCACGGCGTAGCCGGAAACGCGCACCGTAAGCTGCGGGTACTTCTCGGGGTGAGCCTGGGCGTCGAGCAGCGTGTCGCGGTTGAACACGTTGACGTTCAGGTGGTGGCCACCCTTCTCGGCGTACGCGTCGATCATGCTCACGAGGTTATCGGCCTGAGCCTGGGGGATGTCAGCAACCTTCATGGTGCTCTCCTTTTCATACATTGGCGCCGAAGCGTCGTAGTAGGAATTGTTACTGAAATTATATCAGTAGAACGGCCATCGGCAAGCGTAAATGTTACTTGCGCAACAACCTTTACAAAGGCCCCACCCGCTCGATTAGCACGTTGCGGGCGGGACCGAAACGTCAGCAGACCTTAGCGGTCCTCGGCACCCTTGGGCGCGGAGGAGTCGGTGCAATCGCAGCAGGCAACCGGGTTCTCGAACTCGATGTCGCCGAGGTCGAGATCGCCGAACATAACCTGGTCCTCCTTGCCGAGCGCGCCCGGCACGATGGAGAAGGTGTTGGAGATGCCGTCCTGAGCGTCGCGGAACGGAAGCTTGGAGACGGAGGACAGGGAGGCGATGGCACCATGGGTGTCGCGCTCGTGCATGGGGTTGGCACCCGGGGCGAACGGCACGCCGGCCTTACGGCCGTCGGGGGTAGCGCCGGTCTTCTGGCCGTACACCACGTTGGAGGTGATGGTCAGGACAGAGGTGGTCGGCACGGAGTTACGGTACGTGTCGTTCATGCGGATGTACTCCATGAACTGGTGCACGATATCGTGAGCGATGGTGTCGACACGGTCGTCGTCGTTGCCGTACTTGGGGAAGTCGCCCTCGATGTTGAAGTCGACGATCACACCGTTCTCGTCGCGGACAGGGTGGACCTTGGCGTACTTGATGGCGGACAGGGAGTCGGCGACAACGGACAGGCCGGCGATACCGGTAGCAAACCAACGCTTGACGTCCTTGTCGTGCAGGGCCATCTGGATAGACTCGTAGCAGTACTTGTCATGCATGTAGTGGATGATGTTCAGGGTGTTGACATACACGCCCGCCAGCCACTTCATCATGTCGGAGTACTTGCCCATAACGTCGTCGTAATCGAGCGTGTCGCCCTCGACGGCGCGGAACTTGGGGCCAACCTGCTTCTTGGTGACCTCGTCGACACCGCCGTTGAGTGCGTACAGCAGGCACTTGGCCAGGTTGGCGCGGGCGCCGAAGAACTGCATCTCCTTGCCCACGCGCATGGAGGACACGCAGCAGGCGATGGCGTAGTCGTCACCGTGGTACACGCGCATGACGTCGTCGTTCTCGTACTGGATGGACGAGGAGGCGATGGAGGTCTTGGCGCAGAACTCCTTGAAGGCCTGCGGGAGCCTGGTGGACCACAGGACGGTCAGGTTCGGCTCCGGGGAGGTGCCCATGGTCTCGAGCGTATGGAGGTAGCGGTAGCTCATCTTGGTGACGAGGGTACGGCCGTCAACGCCCATGCCGCCAATGGACTCGGTGACCCACTGCGGGTCGCCGGAGAACAGGTTCTGGTACTCGGGGGTACGGGCGAACTTGACCATGCGGAGCTTCATGATGAAGTGGTCGACGAACTCCTGGATCTGCTCCTCGGTGAAGACGCCGTTCTTGAGGTCGCGCTCGGCGTAGATGTCGATGAAGGTCGAGGTGCGGCCGATGGACATGGCGGCGCCGTTCTGATCCTTCACGGCAGCCAGATAGGCGAGGTACATCCACTGGATGGCCTCCTGGGTGTTGGCAGCCGGGCGGGCGATGTCGAAGCCGTAGAGCTTACCGAGCTCGATAAGCTGCTGCAGCGAGCGAATCTGCTCGGAGAGCTCCTCGCGCAGGCGAATGTTGTCCTCGTTCATGACGGAGGGGGTGGAGGACTTCTGAGCCCGCTTGTCCTTAATCAGGGCGTCAACGCCGTACAGGGCCACGCGACGGTAGTCGCCGATGATGCGGCCACGGCCGTAGCCATCCGGCAGACCGGTGATGATATGGGCGGAGCGGCAAGCGCGCATCTCGGGCTTGTACACGTCGAACACGCCGGCGTTGTGCGTCTTGCGCTTGTTGGTGTAGAAGTCGACGATCTCGGGGTCGACCTCATAGCCGTGCTGGGAAGCGGCCTGGCAGGCGATGCGGATACCGCCGTTGACGTGCAGGGCGCGCTTGAGCGGCTTGTCGGTCTGGAGACCAACAATGGTCTCACGCTCGGGATGCTCGGCATCGATGTAGCCGGCCGGATGAGACAGGATGCCGGTCACGACCTTGGTGTCCATGTCGAGAACACCGCCCTGCTCACGCTCCTTGAGCATAAGGGCCATGACGTCATCCCACAGCTTGGTGGTGCGCTCGGTGGGGCCCACCAGGAACGATTCATCGCCTTCGTAGGGGGTATAGTTCTTCTGGATGAAGTCGCGGACGTCGACCTCTTTGGTCCAATTACCGTCCTCGAAGCCTTCCCATGCCTCCTGCATTACCTGACCACGCTCCTCGTCGTGTTGTCGGGACGCCTCTCGCCCCGATACCCGGCATCCCCGAACAGCGGTAAGTCTTCCCCATACACCACTCGCCGAGAAAACGCGTGCGTTTGAGTGAAAATAGCAACCGTTGGCCGAAGATTTATTTACGCTTGCAAGGATACCATACTCGCAGGTGCCCAAGGGTATCGTAATTGCGACTTTTTCTCGTTCATTTATTGGCTTGACTTTCCCGGGCGAAGCCCCATAATCCTCGACTATTAGATATTTATCTAATAGTCTTTTGGAGGCGTTCATGTCTGTTCTATCCGTTCGCAATTTTCAGAAACGCTATGGCGACCACGTTGCCGTGCGCGACCTCTCCCTCACCGTCGAGGCGGGCAGCATCCACGGCTTCATCGGCCACAACGGCGCGGGAAAGACCACGCTCATCCGCGCGATCGTGGGCGCGCAGCCCTTTGACGGCGGCTCCATCGAGGTCTGCGGACACAGCATCGAACATGAGCCCATCGCCGCCAAGCGCGCACTCGCCTATGTGCCCGACAACCCGGACGTGTACGAGTTCATGACCGGCATGCAGTACCTCACGTACCTCGCCGACATCTTCGAGGTTCCCGCAGCGGCGCGTGTCGAGCGCATCGCCGCGCTGGCGGAGCGCCTCGACATCGCCGAAGCGCTCACGGACCCCATCTCCTCCTATTCGCACGGCATGAAGCAAAAGCTCGTCATCATCGGCGCGCTCGTTCACGACCCCACGCTGCTCGTGCTCGATGAGCCCTTTGTGGGCCTCGACCCCGTGGCCTCCCACGAGCTCAAGCTCATCTTGCGCGAACGCGCCGAGGCGGGCGCCGCGGTGTTCTTTTCCTCCCACGTGCTCGAGGTCGTCGAGAAGCTCTGCGACGAGCTCACCGTCATACGGTCGGGCGAGGTCGTGGCCCAGGGCACGACGGCCCAGGTCCGCGGAGACGGCTCTTTGGAGTCGGTCTTCCTCGAGCTGGTCGAGAAGGAGGCGTAAAACCGCATGCGCACGTTCTTGCTGCTCACACGGGTGCAGATGCTCGGCCTGCTCAACTCCCTCGCGCCCGTGAAATCCGGGCTATCGCACAACCAGCGCACGCTGCGCGTCGTCGGTATCGCCGCGGCGGCCATACTCCTGGGACTGCTGTTCGTGGCCTACCTTGGACTTATGGCGGTGGGGCTGGCGCTGGTGGGGCTCGCCCGCATCCTGCCCGCCCTGGCGGTCATGCTGGGGTCGCTCGCCGGCGTGGTGTTCACGTTTTTCAAGGCTAACGGAACGCTCTTTGGATTCAAGGACTACGACCTGGTCATGTCGCTGCCCGTATCGCGCCGCATGGTCGTTGCCTCGCGCATGGCCACGATCATGGGCATGGCGCTCGTGATCGCGGCCTGCGCCATGGCGCCCCTGTACGTCGTGTACTTCTTGGCCGTTCCCTCCGGCGCGATCTCGGTTACGGCGGCGGTGCTCAGCGTGGCCCTTGCCCCGCTCGCTCCCACGATGCTGGCGACCTTTGCCTCGTATGCCATTACTTGGGTTGCGGCGCGTTTTCGCCATGCGAGCCTGGCGTACGCCCTGCTGGGCATGGCGGCGATCCTGGCGGTCATGGGCTCGTCCTTTGCGTTCTCCGCCCATGCAAAGGACATGGGCGCCATGGAGGCCCTGCGGACGATCGAACAGGTGGGGCTGACCTTGGAGAGCTCCATCGCGAGCGCGTATCCGCCCGCCGCCTGGGCGGGAGCCGCCGTCGTGCAGGGCTCCCCCGTCGCATTCGCCGGGTTCGCGATCTTTACCCTGGGCGTGTCCGGCGCGTGCCTCGAGATCATGCAGCGCCGCTACGCCGCCCTCAACGCCACCCTCGCCGCGCGCTCACGGCGCTCCGGGGCACACGGGCACAGGGCGAAGCGCACCAGCGGGGCCGGAGCACACGCCCACACGAAGACGCCCTTTTGGGCCATCGTCGTCAAGGAGGTCCGCACGCTGCCGGGCATCCCCACGTACGCGTTCAACTGCCTGGTGGGCTACGTCTTCACCATAGGCTTCGCGGTTTTGCTCGCGAGCATGGGGCTGCAGGACCTCCTGGCATCGGGGACCGTCAACGGCGTCGAGCTCGGTGCGGAGCGGGTGGCGGCGCTCATGGGCAACATCCAGCTCGCCCTCCCCTGGGTGCTCGGCTTTTGCGGCCTCACCTGCACGAGCTCGGTCCCATCCGTCTCGATTGAGGGCCGCTCGGCATGGCTCATGGCCACGGCGCCCGTGAGCACGCGCACCATGCTCGGCGCCAAGCTCGCGAGCAGCGCGATCCCCTTTGCGGCCTCGCTCGCCCTCGCCTCCGGCATTTTGCTGGCAAGCGGGCAGGTCACGCCGCTCGGCGCCCTCGAGTGCCTCCTGGTGGGCTTTGGCACGTTTTTGCTGTGGGTGTGCGTGGGCATGCGCGTCGACGTCAAGCACCCCAACCTCACCTGGATAAACCCCCAGGACGTCATCAAGCGCGGCGCGCCCATGCTCAGCTGCATTTTGGGCGGCCTCGTCTACGTGCTCGCGTTGGGGACGGCCATCTTCGTCGCCTCGCTCATCTTTGGCCTGGTGGTTGGGCACGCGCTGAGCCTGATCGTGGGCATCGTCAGCATCGCCCTGGGCGCGCTCGTGTTTCACCGCATGGTCGCGACAACGCCCTCGCTGCACATCTAGGCCCAAATCGACTCGCCGCGCCAAGCAGGGCGAGTCGCGACAACGCCACCGTTGCATATCCAGGCCCCATGAAGCCCAAGGCGGGCGCTCGCGCGTCGGACCCGCACCTTCATGACCGGCGAAGCGGGCGCCAACGGCGTCGATGCTTTAGCAGAATAAAGCCCCTGACCTGCGGAACCGTTCGCAGAAATACCGGCCGACAGCCGATTTGACGCACGAGGTCCACCAAAGTCGTGAGAAAGTGTACTCTATAGTATCTACGACGCAAGGAGGCCTCGTCCCACTATGGAAAGCACCCCAACGCCCCACAACGGGGCTCACATCGGCGATATCGCCAAAACGGTCCTGATGCCCGGAGACCCGCTCCGCGCCAAGTACATCGCGGACCACTACCTCGAGGATGTCCACCTCTTCAACGAGGTGCGCAACATGCTCGGCTACACCGGCACCTACCAGGGCCACCCCGTCTCGGTGATGGGCGGCGGCATGGGCATGCCCTCGATCGGCATCTATTCCTACGAGCTCTACGAGTTCTATGGCGTCGAGTCGATCATCCGCGTGGGCTCCGCCGGCGGCATCGACCCGTCCGTCCACGTGCGCGACGTCGTTGCCGGCATGGGCGCCTGCACCGACTCCAATTTTGCCGCCCAGTACCGCCTGCCCGGCACGTTCGCGCCCATCGCCAGCTACGACCTGCTCGAGCGCGCCGTGGCCGCCGGCCGCGCGCAGGGCATCGAGGTCAAGGTGGGCAACGTGCTCTCGTCCGACCATTTTTACCAGGACGACCCCAACGCCACCGCCACGTGGCAGAAGATGGGCGTGCTCGCCGTCGAGATGGAGGCCGCCGCGCTCTACATGAACGCCGCGCGCGCCGGCAAAAAGGCCCTGTGCCTGCTCACCGTCTCCGACCTGCCGCTCACGGGCGAGTCCCTCCCCGCAGACGAGCGCCAGTCGAGCTTTACCCAGATGATGGAGATCGCCCTTTCCCTCGCGCTCCCCGCATAACGAATCCCGCCGTAGGCCCGGGCCCGCTCGCCAGCGAGGTCCGGGCCTACCCGTATCCACGCGTCGCGCATCGCGAGGCTCCGTGCACGGAACCCCGCGCCGGGCGCCGCCATTCGGTCTTTCGCCGCGCTCTTGCTCAGGCACGGTAAAAGATGAGAGGCCCCCCGCCTCTCCGTATAGGTATTTTCCGAATCGCAAGAAAGGAAGAGCATGAAGAAGAATCGTCTCATGGGTCTTGCCCTGGCCGGCGCCGTCGCGCTGACCGTTGCCGGCTGCGGTGGCGACGCCAAGCCCGCCGGCTCCGAGGCCGGCTCCGCGCCCGCCGAGGCCGACTACAAGGTCCAGATGGTCACCGACATGGGCGGCGTGAACGACCGCTCCTTCAACCAGCTTGCCTGGGAGGGCC
>SAMEA3387473__coassemble_1815_pt1 | contig 11831 bp, 7 predicted proteins | sample SAMEA3387473__metabat2_high_PE_001 | metagenome-assembled genome bin SAMEA3387473 (sample SAMEA3387473) | Felis catus | biome: Faeces | place: United Kingdom | collected 2012
CCGTGGAGGCCGGCCTGCGCTACGTGAACAACGACATCTGCTATCCGTCCATCCTAGTCACGGGCCAGATCATGGAGGCCATCGAGAGCGGCCGCTACGATCTGTCCAAGACCGCCGTGGTGATCACCCAGACCGGCGGCGGCTGCCGCGCCACCAACTACATCGCGCTCATCCGCAAGGCGCTGCGCGATTCCGGGCACCCGGATATTCCGGTGATCAGCCTCTCCGCCGTCAAGCTCGACGAGAGCAACCCCGGCTTCAAGCTCACGGTCCCGCTGCTCAAGGCATGCGTGTACAGTGTGTTGTTCGGCGACCTCATGATGCAGATGCTCTACCGCACGCGCCCCTACGAGGCCGAGGAAGGCGCCGCCAACGAGCTGTTCGAGGACTTCATGGAGCGGGCGCGCCGTCTCGCGCCGAACTTCACGCGGAGCAGCTTCACCAAGCTGTCCCGCCAGGCCATCACCGCGTTCGACACGCTGCCGCTTACGGGCGAGGGCACCAAGCCGCGCGTGGGTGTGGTCGGTGAGATCTTGGTGAAGTTCCACCCCACGGCGAACAACCACGTGGTGGACGTCATCGAGGCTGAAGGGTGCGAGGCCGTGGTGCCGGGCCTGCTCGACTTCTTCCTGTACTCGATGAGCAATGCACAGGTGCAGAAGGATGAGTTGGGCAGCTCCGCCGTGACGCGCGCCACCATGGACGCGGCGATCGGGCTGGTGGATTGGATGCGCAAGCCCGTGGACGAGATGCTGGAGCGCAGCGAGCGGTTCGAGCGGCCCGAGCCCATCGCGGTGATGCAGGAGAAGGCGCGCCAGATCCTCTCGCTGTGCAACAACATGGGCGAAGGCTGGCTGCTCACCGCCGAGATGCTCGACCTGATCGACCATGGCGCCCCCAACATCATCTGCACGCAGCCGTTCGCGTGCCTGCCCAACCACGTGGTGGGTAAGGCCGTGATCAAGGAGCTGCGCCGCCAGCATCCCGAGAGCAATATCGTGGCCGTTGACTACGACCCGGGTGCGAGCGAGGTCAACCAGCTCAACCGCATCAAGCTCATGATCTCCGTGGCCAAGGAGAACATGCGCGCGGGCAAGGGCTTCGTGATGGAGTCGATCGCGACCATCCGCCGCGACTCGGTGACGAGCCGCATGAAGCCGCATCACCTCACGAGCGATGCCGAGGTCGAGCGCGTGGCGCGCCGTTTGAGCCGCGGTCTGCACTGGAAGCGCGCGAGCAAGAGTGACTCTGAGGAGTAACCGCGCACCTCAACTTAGGGGGGTAGCCCCTAAGTTGAGGTGAAACTGATGACCGAGATATGGTTGGCAATCACAAACTTTCGGTTTTGGGAAGCAATATCGCATCGGCCCGAGTAGACAGGGGTTTTCGGCAATAAAACCGCAGGTCGCCAAAGGCCAAATCGCGGGGCTACTCGACCAAACCCGATATTGCTTCCCAAAACCGAAAGTTTGCAGACAAGATCGCTGATCGCGCGATCCGGGCGGCTGCGGTATTCAAAGCCGCCCGTGCAACTGCCACCAAAATCAAATCGAGCTTACTGTGGAGGATGTGAACGATGTGACCGTTCACATCCTCCATTGCGCAAATTGACATCTCAAATGAGGGACAGGCACTTTTTTGAGGTGTGAAGGCCGAGCGCGGCAGGCGAGTGGCGAGCGAAACGTTGGCCCGTTCGCAATGTGCTGCAAAAATCCCTTACAGTAAAGCCCATGAGCGCAGAAGCGCTCACGGGCCATTTTGCGCTCATGTTCTCCTGCAGTTTTGCTGGTGAAAATGACGCCTGAAATACCACTAGAAGATTAACGATTTGCTGCAAGGGATTTTTGCAGCACATCGTGAGCCGATGCCAGGCTCTACCCGACTTCGGTGGTGAATTCGACGCGGTCCAGCTCGGGGACGTCGAGGCGTATGAGCTTCTCGGCGGTCGTGCGCTCGTGTGAGTTCAGCTCCTTTTTGGTTGTCACACGAGCCGTGAGCTTGGGTTCGTCTTCGTTGCCGTCGGTTGTGTTGGTGACTTCCATGCCCACGGTGTATTTCTGGAATCCAGGGCACACCACGGCGAGCTCGCGCGCGGTCTCGGCGGCGTCGTAGTAGTCGGTGGCTCCGGCGGCCTGCTCCTCGGCGGTGGTGAGCATGTTGCCGGTAAGTATCACACAGGGGATGGCGAAGATAGCGGTCCCCAGCATGATGCGCCAGCGAATCTTGTGCGACTCGGCGCGCACGAGCTCGTCTTCCGCTTCCGTCACCACTCCGTCGTCGTTGAGGTCGCGTTTGAGTGGCGTGTGCAGCAACAGCAAAACGACCGCGGCGGAGAGTGCGATGAAGACGACGTTGATGCCGAATTCATACAGCGCCCCAAGGAAGACCCCGGCATTGGCAGCGGCGAGTCCGTAGCCCGCCGCGCACAGTGGAGGCATGAGGGCTGTGGCCACGGCGACGCCCGAGATGACGGTTGCTGGTTCTTGGTCGCGTGAGTTGCCCAGGCCACCCGCGAAGCCACCTACGAGTGCGAGCATAAGATGCCATATAGTGGGCCCCGAGTTGTCAACGAGGGCGGGGGTCATGCCCGCGACAGGTGAGAGCACAAAATAGATGGTCGACGTGATGAGGCAAAAGGCCATTTGGAGCACGAGGCCGCCCAAGGCGTCGCGCATAAGCGCCCGATCTACCGTAGCGACACCGTAGGCGATGGCGAGCACGGACCCCATGAGCGGGCAGATGAGCATGGCGCCCACGATGGCGATGTCGGAGTCGGTGTCCAAGCCAATGCACGCAATGATCATTGCGACGATGAGGATGCACAGGTGCGTGCCGGTGAGTCGGGCCCCGTTGACAAAGCGCTTGCGGATCACATGGTAGGGCGCGCGTCCTTCGCGGATATTGAAGGTGCGGCAAACGAATTTCTGCACACCCCTCCAGGCGCGTTGCAGCGCAGGCCGCTCGCCGTGGCGTCGCCGATGGCGATCGATGTACTTTTGCCGCATGTCGTCGTATCTGGTCAAAGCCTCTTCACCTGCCGTTCAGATTCACAGCCCACGCTTTTGGCCCGCGCGGCAATTCTAGCGCTCTTAGGGCATCGAGACATATCTGCTTGCCGCCCGTCCGCTTTGGCAGGTGCATTGACGGGAGGTCTCCGGGCTTTTTCTCGGCTTTCCCGGCTGGATGCGATCTTTACCGGACCGTTTGCCGGAAATCAAGCGATTGTGTAACGAGTTTTCGGGGAGCTCGGGTAGAGGGGTGTTGTTGGTTTACACCAACTGGTGTTTTGATGTTCAAGACACCTCTCTACTTGAGGTGTTTCAGCTTTCGTTACATAAACGTCCGATTTCCGGCATCGTGTTCCCGGGGACGGGATGCGGTTGGGCGCCTCGTTTTGGTCGACCGGCTAGCCGAGCACGCGGGCGCCGAACGGGAGCAGCGAGAGCTTGGCCATCTTGAACGACCGCAAGCCGAACGGGATGCCGATGATGGTGATGCAGTTGATAACGCCGGCGATGAGGTGGCTCGCCGCCATGGGCAGGCCGGCGCAGAGTAGCCAAATGACGTTGGCGATGAGCGAGGGCGCACCGCCGCCGTATTCGATGCTTTTGCCAAAGGGCGCGAGCGTGAGCGAGGCCATCTTGAAGGCCTGGCGCCCCAGTGGAATGCCGATGATGGTGATGCTGAACAGGCATCCGATGCCGAACCAGTAGAGCGCGGTGAAGATTCCGCCAAAGAGCATCCAGACAATGTTGCCGATAAGTCGCATGGGTCTCCGATCCAGGCGAAATGAGCTATGGGCTCCATTATAAGTGCCCCATAAGCTGCGAACGCTTATGGGGCACTTAAGTAGAGTTAAACACCAAGAAGCTTACCGAGAAATCTATCAGAGGCGGACCTGGCTATATGACTGCAAGTAGCTCAACATCTCCCGAGGGATAGCGGATGATTCCGTGGGCTTGTTGTTTAACTCGTGCGTTGAATTCGTTTTTTGCAGTGAAGTCCATCACGATATAGACATCGTTCCTATTGGCTGTGGAGAGACCTGCAGCCGAAAGTGTCGAGTTCACCAGGTTGAGGTTCTCGTCGCTGTTGCAGGCGATATAGCTGGTTTCCTCATGTTCGAATGATCTTTTATCGTTAAGACGGTCTTTTACTAGGTTGACGAAGGTGCGATTACTTCCAGTCCAGAAGCTGAATTTGGAGGAAACCCAGTCATCGTATTCTTCCTGTTCGTTCCTTGCGCTTGCTTCCGCTTCCGTTGCTGCTTGTTCTGCGGCAGTGTCCCTTTCATCGGCGATAAGCGTGTTGCTCACATATAGATAAGGCGTGTGTTCTCCAGCGGTTAGTTTGTCGGTCCCCACGCTGCTAGAGCCGTTCTCAATGTCGGATAGTGAGTTAGCATTCGAGACGGTTGCCGAATCGACCACATAGCTCTCTCCATTGACGGAAATATCAGCCGATAGCTGGAAGTAATGTTCATTACCGGCTACTTTGAGCTGCATGTCATCGACATGCCACGTCGACTTATCGACGGGCTCCCACGTTCCGCTATCAGCCACAGTTAGGTAATAGCCAGACATGTCAGCGTAGCTGTGGAATTTGTTTTGATCGTATGACGACCCATCGTCAGTGAATACGTCAGATGCATAGCAGTTTGTGATGGCAACAATTGCAACCTTTTGAGCGATATCCATCGGATACCCAACTTCCACGGGCACGTTGGAGACAAGAATCAGCTTAATTGCTTTGTCGCTAATATCGATACTGCCTTCGGAGACATCGAATTTCTCCCGATCGAAGTCTTCAAGTTTCTTACCGTCTTCATAGCAATGAAGTTCATATCCCTTACCGGAATAGTCCAGGTCTTCAAGCTGCCCAATAACGTGTTTTGCGGTTTTGCCCGGCTGATTCGCTGTGGATTCAAGCTCATTGACATAGCGTTCGTCAATCTCTTCTTGGGTCAGTTGATCAATGGAGATGCTACTGCTGCTGCACGTTGCGACAAGGTAGACGGGAGTACCTTGTGTTACCTCAATTTCGATTTCACCCATGACTTCACGGTCATCTGGCTTGTAGAGAAGCAGATCGTGGTAGCCTTCGGTGAGCTCGGCCTCAATAATCTTCTTGCCACCGTGTTGAATCGTTCCAAACGGGGTTTTGTCAATTTCTGCACGGACGTCGTATTTGCTAAAGAGGAAATTTTCCCTGACCTCAATGGTGATGTTGGCTGAGCAGATTGCGCCCAACTCGGTTTCGTCTGCGCTCTCGCTGATTTCGGATTTGGCGGAATCATCGGATGACGATTGGTCGCTACAGCTATTTATGAAGACCAGGGAGTAGACCATGAGGAGGGCAACCAGCATCAGGGCAAACGCTAGGACAGTCTCGGCATGTTCTTTGTCCTGCTTGGTTTTCTTTGAATTTGATTTACGCTTTTGATCGGCGTGCTTTGTGCTGGTTTTAGCTCCTTTCTTTGCAGCGGCTTTGGCTTTGCGGAGCTTTTCTTCCAAGTCTGCTATCTCATCGTTTAGTTTTTCTTGCTCGCTGCCGGGGAGAACTTTGTTGGATGTTTTGTTCGTTAGACTTTCGCAAGAACTCGCTGTCGAAGTTCCCCCATCGCTCCCGGTATTAAGGAGAACGAAATCATTCTCATCTTTAAGGCCCTCGTCGCATTTCTCTTTGAGCTCTTCATCGAGTTCCTCGTCTTGTTCCTCAGACAGGTTTTCTTTTGCTTTCTCTACTTCTGCACGCACCTGCCTGGCAATGATTTTTCCGCTGCGTTTTAGTTGTCTGCCGATTTCAGAAAAACTGGTCTTAAGTTGTTTGAGGTCATCTTGGGCGTTGTGATTGTCGGGCTCGCTAGCGGGTTTTGGCATGGGTTCTCCTTTTAAGGTTGCAATTCGGGATGGCTGAAAATGGTTTCGGTAATCGAGTCGTATGAGCCGGGGCCCTTTAGGAGGTCGATGGCAAGATCTAATCCCGGTGTGTTCATAATGCTGTGCAAGCATTCGATTTGAATTGGTGAGGGATTGTTATGGCGCGATGCTTCGAGCAGCTTTTCAAGGGCGTCCAAGCCGTCTGCGCCAATCCACTGAACCACAAGTTGATGTAATTGCATGTTCTGTTGCGCTTTGTCGGGTGACAATGCTGCGAGAAGCGCATCGATTCTGTTGATTCGAAGGACGAGTTCAGAACGCTGTTCATCGAGGCGGAATCTCCAAGACCTCAGATCGTTGTCGACATTGCAGTCCTGATCGCCGATTAACTGCTTGATTTCCGGGAGACTGCACCCTTGGTCTTTGTACAGGCGAACGAGCATGAGCTTTGCAATATCGGGGATGCCGTAAAGACGTTTCCCCCATGATCCGTTTGTAGGTTCAAGGATGCCTACGCCGCCAGCGCCGGAATAACAGGAGCGCTGTATGTCGCGGCGTGGTAGGTCTATCAGGCGTTCAACCTGAGAGACCTTCCATCCATTTGGCGTTTCGCGCTCGCTCATCGGTAATACCTCCCTCCCGTTCTTATCAAAGCTGTTCAAGCGTTGAACAGCTAGCTTGGAAGGTCTGCTGGCGATAAGACGAGACGTGATTTCGGAAGTTGCCATCAATCGCTGAGAGTTGTCGTTAGATGGGGAGGAGGTGGAGCCTGTAGGTGAGTTGCTCGCTGGTGCATTTTTTGCATTTTCGAATGCGCGTTTGTGGTCAGCCGCATTTTTCATAAATAACCCCTTTCGATTCATGCGGTGAAGGCCAAATGCCTTCTCGTAAGGGGGTCTGCGTTTTTCGCGAGGTGCTTTCGTTGTGTGGGCGTATGGCGAGGGTTGGTTAAAAGTGGTTATGTTTGTGGAGCATATTCTTTCAAGACAACAATCAAGAAGACCTATTCAACAGGGATTAATGTCGCTTTAGTCGTTGCGGCAAATCTAGTTGAGGCGGGCATTACTTCTCGAGATTTGGATTTGATGGCTTTGGATGTCATTGAATTTGAAACGAAAAGGCGTGCTGAGCTTTCGTTTATCACGGGAATTTCCGATGACATCGCAATGATGAGTGCTGTGCCTGCAGTCTTTACGCGTCATAGCTCATATGTGATGTGTGCAGAGCAGAAATTGGCGTATGCGTGCAATCGTGACGCAAGTCGGTTCAAGCGGCATCACATGAGGGGCTGAGACTCCGCTTTCTCGTTAGAAAACACCTATTTTCGATGAGAAGCAGGGTCTCAATGTGCTGGGGACATTAAAGCTAGGGGCAAAGATGCGATGTCTCGGCAACGTGACGATTCTCCGTGTAGGGGGACTCGCATTCATAGGGTTTTCGAGAAGCATTTTGCGAAAGAAGACTGGGAGTATTACGGCCTATTGATGCAAATCGCCCCTGCCGACTTTGTTTGCGCAAACCGGCAGGGGCGAACGTGTCTGAAGTTTTAACAATTACTAGGTCCTACAGCCCGAGCAGCTTGCACTTCTTTGCATCAAACTCTTCTTGGGTGAGAATTCCGCAATCAAGGAGTTCCTTGAGCTGCTTGACCTTCTCCAGGCTGTCTTCAAATGAGCTGTCTACTTTGGCAGTGGATGTGCTAGCGGCCCTGCTTGCTTTGGCGCGCGATGCGAGGGAGCCAAGGATTTCACCCGCCGCGCCCAGTGCGCTCTTGGCAGTGGCCCCAGCCGCTTGGAGCCCCTCGACCGCGGCTGATCCAGCTGCTTGTGCGGTCCCCGCCGCAAGCTCACCGACCGATTGTGCGGCGTTGAGGGTCGCGGTCTTTGCCTCGCTCAATGCTTTTTCGCGCTCGGCAGCCGCCTTGTCTGCTTCGATAGCAATAATGTCGGGATACAGGGTCTCATCGATTCCGGACGTGGGCAGCGAGCGCAGATAGCGACGCAAGCGCTCTGCGCCGGGTTTGTATGCCATGTAGGTCATGCCGCCGGAGATCGCGCCGCCAATAACGGGAACCACCTTGCTCGCGGTCTTGGCAAATGTCTGCTTCGTGAGGTTGACGCCAAGGTAGCGCAAGACCTTTTTCATGGGGTTGTACCAAAAGGTTTTGGTCAATGCCTGCTTTTGGATCGCCTTCTCGATTCCTGCTCGCGCAGTGTTTGCGGCGAAGGTGGTAACGGCGTTGGCCGCGCCTCCGACCTGCATCATGACGCCCATGAGAACGACGAGCTTCATGACCGTTTCATCGTCAACCTCGTCCTCTTCGTTGAGGAATGTCTGCCAACCGTAGATGTAGGCAAGTTTTTGCTCGATGCGCATAACGTGCGCGAAGTATTGAGCGAGGTCTGCCGGGACGGTTCCGACCATGGCCAGACCGCCTGGAATACCGGCGAGGAAGGAGAGCCCTGCGCACTTTTTAGTTTCTAGGTCGATTACATCAATTGCCATGCGGTCGAGATCTTCGGGTGCGATTCCCGTCTCGGCAGGCGTCGTTTCCACGGCAAAGTCAGCGTCGATTTCAGGAAAACGCCTTTTGATCTCAGAGCGAAGGAAATCCCCGCGGTTGATTTTCACCACCTTGAGCGATGCGGCACGCTGCATGATGGCTTTAGCAAACTCCTCCGCCTCCTCTTCGTTGGTAGGAATGACCTCAGTTTTGAGTTGTTCTTTACGTTGCATGGCTGCCTCCGATTGCCTAGCCTCTCCCCCTGAGATGTAAAGTGTACTTTACATCTCAGGGGGAGAGACGGGTCGAGGCGGTGGGTCGGGACGGTGTTTAAGGCGTCGCTGAGCGTAATGAGGGGCGGGGTGTTTTTGCGTGTGCCGCGGGTGCTGGTCGTTGGCGCGGGGAGACTCGGGTTTTCCGCAGCCGAGCGAAGTGCCCTTGCTCGTGCGCACAAGCTTGGTCTGCAGATCATTGTGTTTACGGATATGGATTCCGAGCATGCTGGCACGGCGTTCGAGGCGATGGAGGGCTGGGCGACGGTTATTTCGGATGATCCCTGTGATTCTCACGGCTCAAACTCGCGCATCACGTACGGCTTGGATTCGCGTGATGGATGCCGCGCGTCTTCGTCCAACTCGTCTGCATATAGCGGCGTCAGTTCGCCTTCATGCGTCTGCTCAGATCCGCCTTTGTGCTGTGGCGATCCGGATTTGCCTTCGCGCGCTGACGCTGACGCTTGCCTGTTGCGCCCTGCTGCCCGTGCGAATGTATTGGCGGAACTCGTTGCGGCATGCGGCTGGGGCTTTGATTCCGTGGCGGTGATCGCGACGAGTCCTGCAGATCGGGACATGCTGCTGGTGGCTGGAACCGCCTTTGCCCTCAAAGGCGCGGGTTACGACGCTCTGGTCGCTGCGGACCGTACGTTTCCCGCCCGGGAAGCGGGCGGTCTTGCCAAGGCGGTCGACGCGGTATGCGCGCTCACGCGGCCCGCAAATCCGTAGCTGTCTACCACTCGTCCACGCGGTCGTGATTGATGGTCTGGTAGAACAGGCTTTGCAGTTCGTGGGGGTCGCGCGTCTGACCAAGGGCCCACATGGTTTTGGCCACGAGGGCCTCGGTGGTCATATCGCCGCCCTTGAGGATGCCGGGATGCTCGGCGTAGGCACGGCCCACTTCGTACACGCCCAGGTCAAGGCCCTCCTCGGGCACCTGCGTGGTCATGACCACAGTGCGTCCCGAATCGACCCAGTCAAAGATGGCCTCCTGGTAGGAGGCACCATCGGCACCCAGCTCGGGCACGCCGCCCATGCCGAAGGTCTCGAGAATCACGGCGTCGTAGTCGGGTTTAAGCAGGCGGAAGATATCCGGCGTGAGGCCCGGCGTGAGCTTGAGCACGCAAACGCGGTCGTCCACCGCAGAGAAGAAGCGGGGCGGAGTGCAGGCAGCCTTGGCGGATGCGCGATTGGAGCGCTCAGCGGTTTCACAGCTGACGGATTCGGTTTCCTCGCAGTAAGGCGCCTTGGCATCCTCGGCTGCACACGTATGACAAGTGCCGGCTTCGGCCTCGGCCAGCCCTGCCGCCACGGCAACGGAGCCGCTGCGGATAATTTTGTTCTGGCGCAAATAGGCGAGCACGGGGTAATTCACGCTGGCAAAGGCGTTGAAGCTCATGGTGCGCTGCTTGCGGGCGCGCGTGCCCGCGATGGCATAGCCGCCAAAGACGATCGAGACGTCACGCGAGCGGTCGTCTGCCGCGTACACGAGGCTCTGGTACAAGTTGATCTTGGCGTCGGTAAAGGGATTGCCCATGGGCTGCTGCGATCCGGTGAGGACGATGGGCTTGGGGCTGTCCTGGATAAGGTAGGAGAGCGCCGCCGCGGTGTATGCCATGGTATCGGTGCCGTGCATGACCACAAAGCCGTCGTGGTCGTCGTAGCCCTCGCGGATGACCCGGGCGATGCGCAGCCAGTCGGCCGGGCGCATGTTGGTGCTGTCGATGTTCATGGGTTGCACGATGTCGAGTTCGCAAAGACCCTCGATCTCGGGAACGCTGCGGGCGAGCTCCTCGCCGGTGAGGGCGGGGGAGAGCCCGTTGCCGTCCTCGGCCGATGCGATCGTGCCGCCCGTGGCAATCAAAAGAATGCGTTTCACGCGTGGGCCTCCTCAACATGGCGGGTTACGACGACTCAGACATTGTAGTGGATGTCGATTGCTGCGAGAGATGCGTTCGCGGATGACTCGAGGAGGTTTCACGAGTCACATCGGCACAATGTGGCTAAAAACTACCGTTTTGTATCGCTAAGACATGCCTGGAGGCGACATCTTTTGATCTTTTGCAGGGGAATCGCGTGGTGCTGATGTGTGACCGGGTGTATAGGTGGCGTTTGGGGAGATATGACCTGCAGTTTTTACATCTGCCGCGGGACTCATGGGAGCGTGCGATGCTTAGAGAAGGAGGCGTGCAGGCAGAAGCGATACAAAACGGTTATTTTTAGCCAGTTAACGTCAAAAACCATGTAAGGATTCTGCGCACGCGCAGCTTGGCGAGTATGATGTACCAATTAGCTAACACGTCTCGCCGTCGATTATGGCGGCACGGTTGGGAGGGTTCATGACCCAGAATGCATCCGAGCGGGCCGCGCATAAGGTGCTGGTCTTCGACTTCGGCGCACAGTATGCGCAGCTCATCGCCCGTCGCGTGCGCGATCTGCATGTGTATTCCGAGATCGTCCCGTGCGACATCACGGCCGACGAGGTACGCGAGATGGCGCCTTCCGCGCTCATCCTCTCCGGCGGCCCCGCGTCCGTCTACGCCGAGGATGCGCCCACGGTCGACCCTGCCATTTATGAGCTGGGCCTGCCTATTCTGGGCTTTTGCTACGGCCACCAGGTGACCGCCGTCACGCTCGGCGGCGAGGTGGGCCACTCCGAGATCGGCGAGTACGGCCCCGCGACGATCGAACGCGACCGCGAGAGTAAGCTCTTCAACGCCACGCCGCTTGAGCAGACCGTGTGGATGAGCCACCGCGACGCCGTCTCCCGCGTGCCCGAGGGGTTCGCCGTGACCGCGAGCACCTCCGTGTGCCCGGTTGCCGCCATGGAGGACGCCGAGCGCCGCATCTACACCACGCAGTTCCACCCCGAAGTCAAGCACACCGAGTACGGCCAGCAGCTGCTCCGGAACTTCCTGTTCGACATCTGTGGGCTTGAGGCGAGCTGGACCATGGACAACTTGGTCGAGACTATGGTGGGCGAGTTCCGCGCCGCTGTGGGCGAGGACCGCGTGATCCTGGCGCTGTCCGGCGGCGTGGACTCCTCTGTGGTCGCAGCCCTCGGCGCCCGCGCGGTGGGACGCCAGATGACCTGCGTGTTCATCAACCACGGGCTACTCCGTAAGGGCGAGCCCGAGCAGGTGGAGGAGGTCTTCACCAAGCAGTTCGACGTCGACT
>SAMEA3387473__coassemble_1854_pt1 | contig 11262 bp, 9 predicted proteins | sample SAMEA3387473__metabat2_high_PE_001 | metagenome-assembled genome bin SAMEA3387473 (sample SAMEA3387473) | Felis catus | biome: Faeces | place: United Kingdom | collected 2012
TCGACGGAGTAGCGGCCGCCCACCCAGTTCCAGAAGCCGAAGGCGTTCTCGGGGTCGATGCCGAAGTCCGCGACCAGATCGAGCGCGGTGGACACGGCGACGAAGTGCTTGGCGATGGCCTCCGCGTTCTGCTCGTCGCTGCCGTCGATGGCGCCGGCGGCCTTGAGCTGCTCGAGCATCCAGGCCTTGACCTCGCGGGCGTTGGTGAGGGTCTCGAGCGTGGTGAACGTCTTGGAGACAATGATCACGAGCGTGGTCTCGGGGTCGAGCCCCTTGACCTTCTCGGCCATGTCGTTGGGGTCGATGTTGGAGATGTAGCGGCAGTCGATGCCCGCGTCGGCGTAGGGGCGCAGGGCCTCATAGGCCATGACGGGACCCAGGTCGGAGCCGCCGATGCCGATGGACACCAGGTGCTCGATCTTCTTGCCGGTCACGCCGCGCCACTCGCCGGAGCGCACGCGCTCGGCAAAGGCGTACATGCGGTCGAGGACCTCGTGCACGTCGGCGACGACGTCCTGGCCGTCGACGATGAGCTGGCCCTTCTGCTCGGCAGGGCGGCGCAGGGCGGTGTGCAGCACGGCGCGGTCCTCGGTGGTGTTGATGTGCTCGCCCGCGAACATGGCCGCGCGGCGCTCCTCGACGCCGCAGGCGCGGCCGAGGTCGGCGAGAAGCTTGACCGTCTCATCGGTGATGAGGTTCTTGGAGAGGTCGAAGTGCAGGTCGCCCGCCTGGAAGGTGAGCTTGGACACGCGGTCGGGATCGGCGGCGAACCAGTCCTTCAAGCTGATGCCCTCAGCCTGCAATGCGTCGTAGTGGGCCTGGAGGGCCTCCCACGCGGGGGTCTTGGTTGCGTCAACGGGAGCAGAGACTGTCATGTGCGTCCTCCTTAGTGGTTGCATGCACGAATGTATCCATTTTAGCACTCGACGGGCGAACGACCGTCTCGGCGACGACCATCGAGGTGACGGCGGTCGTCGAGGCGAAGGGGACATCGAGGTGAAGGGGCCATCGAAACGCAGGGAGACATCGAGGTGGCGGCGCCCATCGCAGCCCGAAGCGGACGACGAACGGCACACGACGGAAGTAGTTCGCAGCGGCACGCGGCGGAAGCGGCTCGCGACGTGAGCGGGTCACGCCCCTGCTCGCCTCAGTCCACTACGGGAGCCTGAAAAAGGCCACCGCCACCGCGCCCGGGCCCACATGCGTGCCGATGGTCGCGCCCACCATGAGCGTGGGGATGTCGTCCTCGGCGATGTTGCCCTCCCACACGGAGCGGCTGTCCTTCACGTACTTACGCAGCAATTTGTCGGACAAGCCCGAGTAGCCGAGCATGACGGGCATGGAGAAATCGATGCCGCCAGCGTTCTCCACCTGCTGGCGGAGCAGGTTGCGGCCGTTTTTGGAGCCGCGGGCCTTGCCCAGCACCGCGACCTCGCCGTCGTCGATGGTGATGACTGGCTTGATGGAGAGCAGCTCGCCCACGGTCCCCGCCGCCGCGGAGATGCGGCCGCCGCGCTTGAGGTACTCGAGCGTGTCGAGCAGACCGACCACGCACACGCGATCGACCGCGGCCTCGACCGCCGCGGCGACCTCGGCGGCGGTCCTCCCCTCGTCGACCAGGCGCAGGGCGTAATCGACCAGGATGTGCTCGCCCACGGTCACGCTCTTGGTGTCGACCACGTGCACCTCGGTCGCGCCGCCCGCCTCGGCCGCCGCCGCGCACGCGCTCTGATGCGTGCCGGACAGCTTGCTGGACAGCGTGATGACCACCACGTTCTCGCCCGCCTCCTGCGCACGCGCGATGGCCTGGGAGAACGCATAGGGATTCACCTGGCCGGTGGTGGGGAACTCGTCGCCCTCGACCAGCAGCTCGTAGAAGCGCTCGCGCGACAGGTCGACATCGGCCTGGTAGATCGTGGTCCCAAAGCCCACGGACAGCGGGAGCACGTCAAGCTGGGGATGGTCCCCCTGTAGGCAATCGGAACCGGAGTCGGTGATGATGCGGACGGTCATGGCCTCCCCTTTCAAGGCAGATAATGAACACTTTCATAGTAAGTGTACCGCTATCTCTGCTCACCATCAGGTCATCACAAGCCCGAAACAATCCCGTTACGACACCTTCCCAAAAAAAGCGACCGCGATGCCGCCCGGGCCCACGTGGCAGCCGATGGCGGCGCCCACCTGCGAGATGGGGAGGTCGTCCTCGGCGATCGTGCCCTCCCACAGGTCGCGGTAGTCGTCGAGGTACCTGCGTAGCAGCTTGTCGGACGAACCGGAGTAGCCGAGCGCGCCGGGCATGTCGAAATCGATGCCGCCCACGCGGGAGATCTCGCGATGCAGCAGGGTGCGCCCGCCCTTGGCGCCGCGCGCCTTGCCCAGGATCTCGACCGCGCCGTCCGTCACCGTGATGACCGGCTTGATGGAGAGCAGCTCGCCCACGGCGCCCGCCGCCGCAGAGATGCGCCCACCGCGCTTGAGGTACTCGAGCGTGTCGATGAGGCCGAAGATGTGCACGCGGCCCACGTTCGCCTCGAGGGCGTCGGCGATCTCGTCGGCGGTGGCGCCGGCATCAAGCAGGCGCAGGGCGTACTCGACCACGATGCGCTCACCCAGTGTCATGTTCAGGCTGTCGACCACGCGCACCGTGCCCGAGAACTTACCGCGCAGGCCCTCGGCGGCGATGCACGCGCTCTGGTAGGTTCCCGAGAGAACGCTCGACATGGTGATGACGACCACATCGTCGCCCGCCTCGAGCGCCCGCGCGATGGCCTCGCCGAACACGAACGGCGTCACCTGGCCGGTGGTGGGGTGCTCCGGGCGCTCCGTCAGCAGCTCGTAGAACCGCTCGCGCGAAAGGTCCTCCCCCTCGCGGAAAGTCTCGCCTCCAAAGACCACCGTGAGGGGCAGCACCTGCAGGGCGGGATGGTCGGTCGGGCGGTATTCGGAACCGGAGTCGGTGATGATGCGGACGGGCATGAACTCACTCCAAACGAGCACGCTGGCGTAGTAAAACCACAGAACCGTATCATGTGTTTCATAAAGCGGGGGCAATCTGGCCGGCGCGCCGCCCGAACTCATAGGCACGTCACATAAACCGCCCCGCCGCTCCACAATTCATGGCGCCGGCCCGCCCATCCCACACTCCGGCCCTCTCATCCCACACGCCGACCCTCGACATAGGCCGCGAGGCTGGGCGCAAATCGGCCCCCGAGGCCCATCACGTCTCGCACCAGGCGCACGAAATAGCTCGCGTCGCGCAAGTAAGGGTTGCCGCGATCCTCGGGGTGCGCCTCGCCGGGGCCGTCATGCGCCGTCTGCTCGGGAGTGGCGCGGTCGTAGAGGCGAGCGCGCCCCACCACCTGCCACACCCCCTCAACGCACGCCAGGCGCTCCGCAATCGTGCCGTCGCGCCAGCGCCCATTTGCGCAGAGGTGCGGATCGAGCACCTCGTAAACCCGGCCCGTTCTCACATCGCGCAGGCGCGCCATACCGCTTTCTCCATCCTTGGAGAGAATGGCGAAGCGTGAGAAAAACTGCGTCTGCTCGACCTGCCTCAACCGCGCTACCGTGGCGGTATCCACCCCGTCGGGGGCATGATCCACATACAGCTGAAGCGGCGTGCGGCCCTGGCGCAAGGGACGTTCGAACAGCACCCATTCGGTAAAGCACAGGTTCACCGCATCGAGGCGCGCACGCCCTGGATTCAACTCGAAAAACGCCTGTGGGCACACAAGGCGCTCGAACTCCTCGCTCGCCTTGCTCCGCCAGTCCAGCTTGCGCGCGATCCAATACGCGCACATGCGGTCGATGTCATGCCCCACCTCGGTCATCTCATCCATAGCGTCCTCCTCGCCTCGCGGATATGCCGTAACTCCAACCTACGGCACGCGCAGGCGCAAAGCGCCGTCGAGAGAGAACTGATATCAAGTGGACCGCGCGACCGTCCGGCATGACCTGACGCGTGGCTCGCACATATCGAACAGGCGGCGCGTATGCGCTGGACAGCGCAATGAAGGCTCGTTGCGCATCGCGACGAAGCGGGCGCAGGACGGCAAAAACTCCACAACTCAATTGTGAAGACCAGGTGAAATGATGCAAAAGGGCGCCTTTCGACGCCCCTTCGCCACGGTTCGGCACGCAATGCCGAGCGCGCCGCATATCCCACATGATACGTGAGACGCACTCCTATGTTCCGAGTCCCGCTACGGCCTCAAGCGGCTACCTGCGCCCACCACGGTCGCCGGGACGGCGCGTGGAACGGGAGGGGTTGCCGCCGCGCGGGGCCTGACGATCGTCCCTACCCGCGCGAGGGCCGGCACCGCCGCGACCGGAGCGCCCTCCACGCGAACGGCGATCGGAGGGCTCGTCGTAATTGCGCCACGCATCGCGCCCGCCGCGCGACGAGCTTCCGCGAACGTCGTCGCGACGGCCGCCGCGCTCTGCAGGACGAGCGCCGCCGTCACGACCGGGGCGGCTGGAGCGACCAGAGCGGGAAGCGCCCTCGCGGCCGGAGCGAGACCCTTCCGCACGGCCGGAGCGGTCAGAGCGGCGCGAACCGTCGGAGCCCTCATCACGCCGACGCCCGTTCGCCAGCTCCGCCTTGCCCGCGGAGCGCGAACCGCCGGAGCGCTTGGCGCCCTTGGGCTCGGGATTCGCTTCCATGCGCTTCGCCTCGCGAGCGCTCAGCAGCTCGACCTCGCCGCCCTCCTCGGCACGCACGCGCGTCTTGCCGCCGCGCTTCCGGCGCGAGGGCTTGGACGCGCCGCCGTCGGCAACGCGCCCATCCGCTGCGCTGGAACGGTCGGAGGGGCCATTCGCTCGCGAGCCGGCGGAATTCGCCGATGACACTCCACTCGAGCGCTCGGCGCCGCCGCGAGAAGAGCCCTCGGCGCGCGATGCGCCGCCCTTCGCTCGCGACGATCCGCCTTCGGCACGCGCCGAGCCGCCTTCGGCACGCGCCGAACCGCCCTTCGCCTTGTTCTTCGCCTTGCGACGGCGCTTCTTCTCCTTCTTGCCCGCGGGAGCCTTGGCGGGGACGCGATCGGGATCGACCTGCGGGGCATTCGAGCCCACCTCGAGCCCCTCGGCGTCGAACAGGTCCGCGGTCTTGCCCATGAGCGCCTCGATGTCGTAGAACTCGGCCACGTCATCGGGGGTCACGAAGGTCAGGGACCAACCGAGCTCGCCGGCGCGGCCCGTGCGGCCGATGCGGTGGATGTAGTCGACCGGGTCCTCCGGCACGTCGAAGTTGACCACGTAGCGCACGTCGGAGATGTCGATGCCCCGCGCCAGCACGTCGGTGGCAACCAGCACGTCGCACTCGCCGGCGCGGAATGCCTTGAGCGCGCGCTCGCGCTGGGCCTGGCTGCGGTCGCCATGGATCGCCGCGCAGGTGATGCCCGCGCGCGCCAAGCGACGGCTGCAGGCGTCGGCACGGTGCTTGGTGCGGCAGAACACGATGGCGCGGAAGGCGCCCTCACGCTTGAGCACGCTCGCGAGCAGCGCGTTCTTGGCCTCAAGCGAAACAGGGAGCACGTACTGCTCAACCGTGTCGGCGGTGGAGGTCACCGGGGCGATCTCCACGCGGGCGGGGTCGTGCACCAGATCGGTGATGGAGCCCACGGCCTGCTCGTCCAGGGTCGCGGAGAACAGCAGGGTCTGACGGTCGTCGCGCGTGTAGCCCACAATGCGGCGCACGGCGGGCAAAAAGCCCATGTCGAGCATGCGGTCGGCCTCGTCAAGCACGAGGACCTGCACCTGGTCGAGCGAGCAGGCGCCCTGGTCGATGAGGTCCTGCAGGCGGCCCGGCGTGGCGATGAGGATGTCGCAGCCGCGCTTGAGCTTGTCGCGTTGCGGGTTGTAGCTCACGCCTCCCACCACGGTGACGCTCGTGTGACCGGTGCGCCTGGCGATGGCCCGGCACACGTCCTCGATCTGCTGGGCGAGCTCGCGCGTGGGCGTGACGACGAGCATGAGCGGGCCTTGCGCGGCGACGCGGCCACGCGCGCGCCCGCGGGGCACGTGCGGCAGGTTGTTCATGGTGGGCAGCAGGAACGCCGCGGTCTTGCCGGTGCCGGTCTGGGCGGCGGCGAGCACGTCCTCGCCGTCGAGGGCGTGCGGGATCGAGGCTGCCTGCACGGGCGTGGGCGAGGTGTAGCCCATGTCGGCCACCGCGGCGAGCACTTCGTGGGAGAGGCCGAGGTCGGCAAAGGTCGGGCCATCGCCCGCCGCGGACCCGGCGGACGGCACGTTGGCGGCGTCCGCAGGGTCGGCAGCCGGCGCACCGGCAGTGGCAGTAGAGTCGGGAGCGAGGGTACCGGCAGCGTTGGCGGTGAGACCAGAGGCGGACGGCTCGACGGCGGACGAAGCAGAGGCGGACGGCTCGACGGCAGACTCGACATGCACCGTCTTGTCGGCGTGACGGGAGCCTCGCACCTCGCTTTCGTGTGCGGCGCGATCGTTCATGGTGTTTTGAGAAGACAAAGGGGATTTCCGTTTCCGCGCGGCGGCAGGACAGGAGCGCTCCACACAAGGAGCCGCATGTCGCATATACCCGTCCGCGCAAGAGGGTTCAATACAGGTGCGCGGGCCGGTTTTCCGCGCGGTGGAGCGCGTCCGCACCGGCAAGCCGTATCGCCTGGGCACCGTGCCCGGGCGTGGGCGCATTCGCGTGACGCGTGGAGCAGATTCCACCGCAGGCAAGTATAGGGGCTCTCCCGCGCACCCCGCCTTGACCGCTCCGTTCCGCAGCAAAACCCCACAGCCCGTCGTACTCGTCCCGTTCCGTCGCAAGCCCCAAAGCTTGTTCGCATCCGCAGCCCGCGCACCCGGGACACCACGCAGCCCCATTTTGGCAAAGCCGCCTCACTCACCCACTAGACACCCCAGGGGGGTGGGGTATACTAAGCCCATAAGATGATACGAAGGGAGCTGCATATGGCTCAAGAGAGATTCAATGTGGGCGGAATGACCTGCGCGGCGTGCCAGGCGCACGTCGAGAAGGCCGTCTGCAAGCTCGACGGCGTGTCCGACGTCTCCGTCAACCTGCTGTCCGGCAGCATGCAGGTGACCTACGACGAAACTGCGCTCACCAACGAGGACATCTGCAACGCCGTCGACCGCGCGGGGTACTCCGCATCCCCCGCCGTCGACGCCCCCGGCACCGCAGCGGGAAGCACCCGCGCCGCGCGCGCCCTGGAGTCCCCCACCAAAAAGCTCGAGGAGGCCGCGCGCGCCATGCGGGGGCGCCTCGTCACCTCGATCGCGTTTCTCATCCCTCTTTTCTACCTAGGGATGGGGCACATGCTCGGCTGGCCGCTGCCGGCGTTTTTCGGCGCGCCCGAGAACATCATGAACCTCGCGCTCACCGAGCTGCTCCTGCTCGCACCCATCCTCTACGTCAACGACGCGTACTTCAAAAACGGGTTCAAGTCGCTCGTCCACGGCGCCCCCACCATGGATGCGCTCATCGCCATCGGCGCCACCGCGAGCGTCGCCTGGTCCATCTACGGCATCTACCGCATCGGCGCGGCGCTCGCGGCGGGCGACATCCACGCGGCGCACGCGCTTGGCATGGACAACCTCTACCTGGAGAGCGCGGGCACCATCCTCTCCCTCGTGACGGTGGGCAAATACCTCGAGACGCGCAGCAAGTCCAAGACCGGCGGCGCAATCGAGGCCCTCATCGACCTCGCCCCCAAGACGGCGACGATCGTCAACGCCGACGGCACCGAGAGCGCCCTCAACGCCGACGACATCCAGCCCGGCCAAGTCATTCTGGTGCGCCCGGGCGAGACCGTCCCCGTGGACGGCGTGGTGCTCGAGGGAGCCTCTTCCATCGACGAGAGCGCCCTCACCGGCGAGTCCATCCCCGTGGAGAAGGCCCCGGGCGACACGGTGAGCGCCGCGACCGTCAACCGCACCGGCTCGTTTACCTTTCGCGCCACCCGCGTGGGCGCTGACACCAACCTGGCACGCATCATCCGCCTGGTCGAGGACGCCAACGCCACCAAGGCGCCCATCGCGCGCATCGCGGACAAGGTCGCCACGGTCTTTGTGCCCGCGGTGCTCGTCATCGCGGCCGTGACGTTTGCGGTGTGGCTCGTCGCGACCGGCGGCGATGTGAACGAGGCCCTCACCGCGGCCGTCGCGGTCGTGGTCATCAGCTGCCCGTGCGCGCTGGGCCTGGCCACCCCCGTCGCCATCATGGTGGGCACCGGGCGCGGTGCCGAGATGGGCGTCCTGTTCAAGAGCGCCGAGGCGCTCGAGGCCCTGCGAGACGTGGACACCGTGGTGCTCGACAAAACCGGCACCATCACCCAGGGCAAGCCCGTCGTCACCGACATCCTGCCCGCACGCCGCGCCGACGGCGAGGCCGCCATCAGCGAGAAGGGACTCCTCAAGCTCGCCGCGGCGCTCGAGCGCAACAGCGAGCACCCGCTCGCCGAGGCGATCATGGCGCACGCCGAACAGCGCGGCATCGTATCCCGCACCGTGGAGGCGTTCCAGGCGATTCCCGGACGAGGCGTGACGGCGCGCGAGGGCGCCAACCGCATCGCCGCGGGCAACGCCGCCCTCATGGCCGACCTGGCCATCGAGGTCGACCGCGCGCAGCTCGAGGCCTTTGCCCGCGACGGCAAGACGCCGCTCTTCTTTGCCAAGAACGGCGCGCTTATGGGCACGATCGCCGTTGCCGATGAGCTCAAGCCCACCGGCAGGGAGGCCGTCGCCGCACTCGACGCGCTCGGCGTGCGCACCGTCATGCTCACGGGCGACAACGAGCTTACGGCGCATGCCATCGCACGGCGCGTGGGCGTGGGGCAGGTCATCGCCGACGTGCTCCCCGCCGACAAGGAGCGCGTGGTTCGTGAGCTGCAAGATGCCGGCCATCGGGTCGCCATGGTGGGCGACGGCATCAACGACTCCCCCGCCCTCGCCCGCGCTGACGTCGGCCTGGCGATCGGTGCGGGCGCCGATGTCGCCAAGGAGGGAGCCGACGTCGTGCTCATGAAAAGCGATCCCCTGGATGTCGCGCGTGCCATCGAGCTCTCCCGCGCCGTCATCCGCAACATCAAGCAAGACCTCTTTTGGGCGCTTTTCTATAATTCCCTCGGGATTCCGCTGGCGGCGGGCGTGTTCTACCCGCTGTTGGGGTGGCAGCTCTCCCCCATGTTCGGCGCGGCGGCTATGAGCCTCTCGAGCCTCTGCGTGGTAAGCAACGCCCTGCGACTGCGAGGGTTCAAGCCCAAAAGCTGATGGGCGGCCGGCCCAAGGGCTGATTGACCTGCCAGCCCTTGGGCCAATGGCCAGATAGGCCCTACCGCCCGATGCTCGTACCTGCAGGCAGATCGATCCAACGGTTGACGGGCCGATCCGTCCCTAAGGCTGACAAGCCAAACGACCCAAAAGCCGATTGGCCGAGCGACCCCAAAGCTGATGGACGGACCCACTCTAAAGGCCGATGACCCCAAAACAGATGGGCAAACCGATCCAACGGCCAACGATCCCAGAAGCTGATGGGCGAATCGACCCCAAAGACCGAGGCACGGACGTCTGCAGCGGCAAAACCTGTGACCGGATGCCGCAAATCGGGCGATAATGTAACGAATTTCGAAACACCCCGAATAGAGGCACGCAATTCTTGGAATACCTGCAGGAAACACGGAGCGAAATATGCCATATACTCGACCCGTCTCATTTTTCATTACATTATCGCCCGATTTGTGGCACTCCTGCCTCAGATCACCCCTCCGCAACGGCAAGTCGCCCCTCCGCAACGGCGAGCCAGCCCTCCGCAGCGGCAAGTTGGACTTCCTCAACGGCGAACCGGCCCTCCGAATCGACGAACCGGCCCTCGGCAGCGGCAAGTCGGCCCTCCGAATCGGCCATCCCCTCCATGATGACCGGGCCCATCGCCGCAGCATCAAGACAATCGCTACGACTCCCCCAAGCTCACCTCGAGACAAGCTCGCGGCCGCCCCTCTCGATGGCAGTGCGTTCCCCATCGCGACACCCTCGAGCCCTCCACCACAACGATCCCACGCGCCCCACCATGACGGACTCGGCCACCCCTCCGTCCAGCGTTACATATGAATCGGGTACCAAGAGCGGCACCGACGCCGCTCAAACATAGACAAGGCACAGAAAGGAACCATCATGAACTACATCATCAAAACCGAAGGCCTCATGTGCGGCCACTGCGATGCGTCCGTCGAGACCGCCCTGCTCAACGTGGCAGGCGTCACCGACGCCGAGGCCGATCACGAAACGCAGACCGTCACCGTCACGTGCTCCGACGAGGTCGCACCCGAGCAGCTCTCCGTCGCCGTCCAAAGCGCGGGCGAGAAGTTCCGCGCGCTGTCCGTCGAGGAGGCGTAGACCCACATGATGGCAGACCGCGAACGCACGCTGCGCCTGCTCAAAACCGCGCGGGGGCAGATCGACGGCATCATCAAGATGGTCGAGGACGACCGCTACTGCATCGACATCTCCACGCAACTCATGGCCACCCAGTCGCTTATCGGCCGCGTGAACGCCGACGTGCTCAAGGCGCACATCGGCGGCTGCGTGCAACAAGCCGTTGAGAGCGGAACCGACGCGGAAAAGGCGGAGAAGCTCGCCGAGATCGAGGCGGTCATCGAAAAGCTTGCGAAATAACTGTTCGATCTGTGTCAGTTTGACGTGAGTTGGGGTACCGTAACGGAATGAGAGTCTCAGCCGCGCGCAGGGCACGGCATCAACTTGGGAGGAACCTCGTGAACGACTTCATGAAAGACCGGTACGGCGTCGACGAGCTCGCCATGATCATGGGCGGGGCCGGCGTGGTGCTCGCGCTCATCGGCACCATCGCCAATCTGGACCCGCTCACGTGGCTGGCGCTCGCGGTCATCCTGCTCGCGCTTGCGCGCGCATTCTCGAAGAACGGCGCGGCGCGGCGTAAGGAAAACGAGGCGTTCCGCTCGTTCGCCAACAAGGTCCCGGGCCTGCGCGACCTTGTTGCTCGCATGGGTGGCGGCGCGGGCGATAGCGCGGCGAGTACTTCCGGAGCCAAGCGCGGTCCGTCGCAGGCCGACCTCGACCGAGCCAAGCGCACCGCAAAGAAGATATGGAAGGAGCGCAAGACCTCGCACTTCCTCAAGTGCCCCAACTGCGGGCAGATCATGTCTGTCCCCAAGGGCAAGGGCAAGATTCGCGTGACGTGCCCCAAGTGCCGCACCAAGATAGAGACCAAGTCCTAACTAGAGATCAAGCCCTAACTAGAGA
>SAMEA3387473__coassemble_1905_pt1 | contig 10465 bp, 8 predicted proteins | sample SAMEA3387473__metabat2_high_PE_001 | metagenome-assembled genome bin SAMEA3387473 (sample SAMEA3387473) | Felis catus | biome: Faeces | place: United Kingdom | collected 2012
CGCGGGAGGCCCCTTTCGGTGCCTCCCGGCCGTCTCGCTGACTGCGGAAACGCGCTATGCGGTCAGAGTGTTTCGCTGAGGTTGGAAATCAACCTTCAAATTTTTTTGGAAAAAGTTGTTGCATCATGTTTTGAGCTTCGCTATAGTTAACCCCGCGCTGAAGCGCACCTGAGTTGGGCGATTAGCTCAGGGGGAGAGCACTTCCCTGACACGGAAGGGGTCACAAGTTCAAATCTTGTATCGCCCACCATATGCGGACATGGCTCAGTTGGTAGAGCACAACCTTGCCAAGGTTGGGGTCGCGGGTTCGAGCCCCGTTGTCCGCTCCATTGCATTTCCGGACCGTTTAGGCGGTCCTTTTTCGGCGAAGTGGCCAAGTGGTAAGGCAGAGGCCTGCAAAGCCTTTACCCCCGGTTCGAATCCGGGCTTCGCCTCCATAGACTTGCGGTGGACGTCCTAAGGGCGTCCATTTTTTATGGCGGGTCTTCCGCCGACCGCCATCACAACATGTAGGCTTCCTGCGGTTCTTCTGACGGCGCTCTGACCGTTCGCCGACCACAAACGGAGAACTTGTGGATGGCCCCCGCTCGGCGGCGCACGCGTCGTGTGGGATACCTGCAGGTGGGGGCTTCGTGTACGAACCTTCCCGTTCTGTCAAGTTGCGCGCCGTCAAATGAGCATGAAAATAAGCACATTGCGCTGACCTGCATAAACACAATATGTAGTGTTGGCCATTAAGAGTCACACCAGATGTTGAGCACAAAATGGCGTATCATACCCATACAGGCAATGACGAGCCTCGATTCCCGTCACAACCGATTGGTCGCGCGGGGTCGGGGCTTTCCTATCCAAGCACGGAAGCACGTACGTTCAGGGTCGCGGAGGAGTTCAATGAAGATCATCAAGCGCAGCGGTTCGGAGGTCACGTTCGACCTTCAGAAGATCATCAACGCCATCAATGGCGCCAACAGCGAGGTGAAGAGCGGGGAGCGCCTCACCGACCGTCAGGTTCGCTACGCTGCCGAGAACGTCGCCGAGCGCTGCGAGACCGCCGGCCACACTGTCTCCGTCGAGGAGATCCAGGACATGGTCGAGGACGAGCTCATGGCCCTCGATCGCTTCGAGGTCGCCCGCCACTACATCATCTACCGCTACGTGCAGGGCCTGAAGCGCCAAAAGAACACCACCGACGACAAGATCTTGTCCCTCATCGAGTGCAACAACGAAGAGGTCAAGCAGGAGAACTCCAACAAGAACCCCACGGTCAACTCCGTGCAGCGCGACTACATGGCCGGCGAGGTCTCCAAGGACCTCACCCAGCGCGTGTTGCTGCCCGCCGAGGTGGTCGAGGCCCACAACGAGGGCATCATCCACTTTCACGACTCGGATTACTTCGCCCAGCACATGCACAACTGCGACCTCGTGAACCTCGAGGACATGCTGCAGAACGGCACCGTCATCTCCGGCACGCTCATCGAGCGCCCGCACAGCTTTAGTACGGCGTGCAACATCGCCACGCAGATCATCGCCCAGGTGGCCAGCTGCCAGTACGGCGGTCAGTCCATCTCGCTCACGCACCTTGCGCCGTTTGTCGAGGTCAGCCGTCAAAAGATCCGCCGTCAGGTTGAGGCGGAGCTCGTCGAGCTTGGCGTGGATGCCCCCGAGGAGAAGGTCGTCGAGGTCGTTGAGGGCCGCTTGCGTGATGAGATCCGCCGTGGCGTGCAGACCATCCAGTACCAGGTCGTGACCCTTATGACGACGAACGGCCAGGCTCCGTTCGTGACGGTCTTCATGTACCTCAACGAGGCCCGCAGCGAGGCGGAGAAGCGCGATCTGGCCATGATCATCGAGGAGACCCTGCGTCAGCGCTACGAGGGCGTTAAGAACGAGGCCGGCGTGTGGATCACGCCCGCGTTCCCCAAGCTCATCTACGTGCTCGAGGAGGACAACGTCCGCGAGGGCTCCGAGTACTTCTACCTCACCGAGCTCGCCGCCAAGTGCACCGCCAAGCGCATGGTGCCCGACTACATCTCCGAGAAGAAGATGCGCGAGCTCAAGCTGTCGAAGGGCGAGACCGCGGGCAACGGCGACTGCTATACCTGCATGGGTTGCCGCAGCTTCCTGACGCCCGACCGCTCCGGTAACGGATTTAACAACGTGGCCAACGCGCTGAACTATGACCCGAACAAGCCCAAGTACTACGGTCGCTTTAACCAGGGCGTTGTGACCATCAACCTGCCCGATGTCGCGCTGAGCTCGCATCAGGACATGGATAAGTTCTGGAAGATCTTCGACGAGCGCCTTGAGCTGTGCCACCGCGCCCTGCTGTGCCGTCATGAGCGTCTGATGGGTACGCTTTCGGATGCCGCACCGATTCTTTGGCAGTACGGTGCCCTCGCCCGCCTGAAGAAGGGCGAGACGATCGACAAGCTGCTCGTGGGCGGTTACTCCACCATTAGTCTGGGTTATGCCGGCCTGTATGAGTGCGTCAAGTACATGACGGGCCACAGCCACACCGAGAAGGAGGGCACGCCCTTTGCCATGGCCGTCATGCAGCGCATGAACGACAAGTGCGCGGAGTGGAAGGCTGCAAGCGACATCGATTTCTCGCTGTACGGCACGCCGTTGGAGTCGACGACCTACAAGTTCGCCAAGTGCCTGCAGCGCCGTTTTGGCATTATCCCGGGCGTGACGGACAAGGGCTACATCACCAACAGCTACCACGTCCACGTGTCCGAGGAGATCGACGCATTCGACAAGCTCAAGTTCGAGGGTATGTTCCAGCAGCTTTCGCCGGGCGGTGCCATCTCCTACGTCGAGGTTCCCAACATGCAGGACAACCTCAAGGCTGTCATTCGCGTGATGCAGTACATCTACGACAACATCATGTACGCCGAGCTCAACACCAAGAGCGACTACTGCCAGGAGTGCGGCTACGACGGCGAGATCAAGATCGTGGAGGACGACGGAAAGCTGGTGTGGGAGTGCCCCCACTGCGGCAACCGCAACCAGGAGACGCTGAACGTGGCGCGCCGCACCTGCGGCTACATCGGCACGCAGTTCTGGAACCAGGGCCGCACCGAGGAGATCCGCGATCGCGTGCTGCACCTGTAGGTGGATTTAGCGTGTGGGGCCTTGCGCTCCCGCTTGATTTGCTTGGACGTGGGTATAGTTAATGACGCAAGCCCCGTGTGACCGCTGGTTTCCATGTCACCGGGGCATCGTCTTATTTTGGAGGTGTAGATGACTCTGGATATTGAGAAGAGCACTGCGCCTTTGATGTGGATGGAACGCTGGCTTTCTGAGCCACGTCTCAGGAGATATCTTGATGCCTGTCAGGGAGATTTCGCTCGTGCGTTGGAACTGTATGAGTGGAATCTCGATCTTGGCGCAGTGCTCATGAAAGACATCGCGTATTTTGAAGTCGCCCTCCGCAATGCGTATGATCGGATAATGCGTGAGCGATATGTTGAGGGTGGGAATTGGTTGTTTGACGACCAATCTCCCGTCAATCGGGAGTTGTCGCGTAAAACCCGTTCCGGAAGCGTGCGCGATGCCAACGCCTTAAATCGGAAGGCAATCAAGGACGCATTGACGCTGGGAGGTCGAGAGGCGTCTCCAAGCAGCGTTGTCGCACATCTTCCGTTTGGATTCTGGGCGCATCTTTCGGATCGCGCGCACGAGCGCGTCCTTTGGATACCTTACCTGCAGCGTGTGTGGCCGCGTGGAACCAATCGCACCGAGCTTGACGCCCGGATTCGTTTGATCAATGAGTGTCGTAATCGTATCGCTCATCATGAGCGTTTGTTTCAGCCGTCAAAGGCAGAACTTGAACCTGCTGCTATCGATCGGGTTGTTGTCGATCTTCTTTACCAGCTTGTTCCCGAGGGCTCGTGGTTGCTTTCCGATGGAGAAACGCGGGTTGAGCGATTCTTGCGTGAGCGCCCCCTCGACACCATCATTTCTTCCAATTGTTCCAAAGCGACATCTACCCAAGAAAGAGCGATTCGGGATTATTTCGCCATGTGGGTCACGCGTGATTTTTCTCGCTTTGATGAGCTGTTTTCGCCTTGTTGCCGGTACGAGGAGTGCTACGGCCCTATTTACGAGGGGACTGAGGAGCTTCATCGCTGGATAGAGCATATGCTTGCCATCCAGCATGTGACGGCATGGGATATCCACGATATGGTGTTTGCCGCAGATGGGCAGAGCGCTACCGTTACCTGGACGTTTATTGCCGTGGAGAAGAAGCCCTGCATATTTGACGGCTGCTCGGTCATTCATTTTGATGGGCAAGGCCGTATCGATTCTGTACGGGAATTCGGGGCGGAGCACGAACGGTGTTTTCCACAGCGACGGGAAGAAGGGACCGAGGAGTGAACTACGCCGAGATCAAGCATTTCGACATCGCCAATGGCGAGGGGGTGCGCACGACGCTGTTCGTGAGCGGGTGCCGTCGCGGGTGCAAGAACTGCTTCAACGAGGTGGCCTGGAACTTCGCCGCGGGCAAGCCGTTCACGCGGGAGGTCGAGGATGCCATTATCGAGAGCCTACGGCCCGACTACGTCGACGGCCTCACGCTGCTCGGCGGTGAGCCCATGGAGCCCGAGAACCAGGAAGGGCTCGTCGTCTTCGTCGAGCGCGTGCGCGATCAGTTCCCGCGCGAGAGCGGCAAGTCCATCTGGTGCTTCACGGGGGATACCTGGGATGTGGAGCTCGTGGACGGCGGGCGCCATCACACCGAGTTCACCGATCGCCTCCTTGCGTGCGTGGACGTCCTGGTGGACGGACCATTCGTACAGGATTTGCACGACATCACGCTGCGTTTTCGGGGCTCCTCGAACCAGCGCCTGATCGACATGCCCGCCACGCTCGCCGCGCTTGCGGCGGGGGAGTCGCCCGCGGACGCCGTGCGCCTGTGGCAGGACGCCGAGGTGTACGCGACTCATTCGATGTAGGGGGCGGTGCACGGCGCATCCGATTTCAGCGGCAGCACACGACGGGCTTTGTGTGGCGCCGGGGCATGCGATTTGTTGCGGTGGATTGAGGGAGTCGAAAGTAGCCGGAAAATGACCGGTCGCCTTACCTGCGGTTTTAGCACTGTCTTTCGAGCTCGTGCACGGGGATTCCTCGGTTCACTGCAACAAATCAATTTTCAGATCGTTTGAGTGTGTGTCGAGCTCAATTTGGTATGTTGGCACTGTGCGCAGGCTTCGGGTGCCCGTCAATTGTCGTGGTACGATACCTTGCGTATGAAAGAACACGGGAAGCGGGTACACATGGTCGATCAGGATAAGGTGCGCGAGGCGATTCGCTTGCTGCTCGAGGGTATCGGCGAGGACCCCACGCGCGAGGGGCTCGTCGAGACGCCCGATCGTGTGGCGCGTATGTACACGGAGCTCGCGGGCGGTATGGATGCGAACGCTTCCGAGCACCTGTCAAAGACTTTCGCCGTTTCTGACAACGGTCTCGTGATCGAGCGTGATATCCCGTTCTATTCCCTGTGCGAGCATCACATGCTGCCGTTTTACGGTCATGCCACCATCGGCTACATCCCCAACGGCCGCGTGGCGGGGCTCTCCAAGCTCGCGCGAACCGTCGAGGTGTATGCGCGTCGGCTCCAACTGCAGGAGCAGCTTACCGCCCAGATTGCCGATGCGCTCATGGATGAGCTCGGGTGCCAGGGCGCCATTGTGCTCATGGAGGCCGAGCACCTGTGCATGACCATGCGCGGTGTGCAAAAGCCGGGTACCAAGACGACGACGCTCGTCCGCCGCGGGGTCTTTGCCGAGCCGGGTAGCGAGGGCCATCAGTGGGAAGAGCGCTTCTTCCGCATGCTGGGGCGTTAGGGGGCTCGTTTGGGCGCTGATGAGATGGGCTGGTTGATCGGAATGACGGCCAGCACCGCTGGAGCGGAGGCGCTGGATTGCGTGGGCGGATTGAACTGGTTGATCGGAATGGCTGGACTGCGCGTGTCGCATAACTGGAAAAACTTTTCAAAATGCAGAAGTTTTTCCAGTTATGCGACACGTTTCTGGATTGGATGGCAGGCATGATGTCGACTCACCTCGCAGAAGCAGGAGCTATCGAGGTATTTGACGAGCTCGAATCGACTAACGCGGCGATGAAGGCGCGCGGTCGCGTGGGGGCGTTGCATGGGGCCGCCTTGCGGGCACGCGTTCAGACGGCCGGCCGCGGTCAGCGCGCGCATACGTGGAGCTCGCCCGAGGGAGGGCTCTACCTCTCGATTCTCATTCGCCCGGAGGTTCCCCGTGATGCCTTGCCCGGTCTCCCCGTTGCGTGCGCCTTGGGTGCCCTCAGGGCGCTTCGAGAGGCGGGGTGTCCCCGCGCGAGCCTCAAGTGGCCTAACGACATCGTGGTGGGGCGTCGCAAGCTTGCCGGCATGCTGACGGAGCTCTCTTCCTCGAAAGAGGGGGTGTTTGCCGTATGCGGTATTGGGGTGAACATGAAGGCCCCTGTGATTGACGCGACTGTCCCGACCGCCGCGCCTGACCCGATTGCCGCAACTTACCCTGGGGTCGCGACTGGTTCGGTCGCCGCTGCTGCTCCGGGTGCCACGACTGGCTCCGCGGCCGGCTCTGGGACCACGACTAGCTTAGACTCTGCGTCTCGACCGTGCGCTCAAGCTGGTCCGGGAACCATGACTGGTCCTGGCTCTGCGACCGGCGCGATTGACGCTGCCGCTTCGAGTGCCACGGCTGGCCCGACCACTGCGGGCGGCCTGGGCCCCGCGCCTTTGGCGCCCACGGGCTTGCTCGAGGAGCTTGCCGCCGGTGTTCAGCCGCCGTCGCTCGACCGCCTTGCCGAGCTTGTGCGCGCGAGGGTCTTGGAATCCGTTGACGAATGGATGGATGCATACGGCCAAAGCGGGGCGTATCGCGGGTTGCCCAAGCCCGGGAGCCGCGTGTTGGGACCCGACACGACACGCTGGATCGAGGATCCGGTGCGCGGTGGCGCCGAAGGGCCCTTGGCGCCACTTTTGGCCCCGTACAACGCATGTCTGGCGTTTGTGGGCCATGCGGTGCGTGTTTTTGCGATAGACGGCGAGGAGCGCGCACGAGGCACGTTTTTGGGGGTGGATGGCTACGGGCATGCGCTCGTCGCCCTGCAGGACGGCGCTGTGGGCACGTACGATGCCGCGAACGTCTCCATCCGCCCGGAGTAGGGCAGTCCATCGATTGCGTGCCACGCGTCTAGATAGGCACGCATGAGTGGCTGGTCGAGTGGTCGGCCGAATGGCCGCGCGAATGGTTGTGCGGATGGTTGAAACCAGCCCTTCGAGTAGACGCTTTTTTGTCGAATCGTTGGCCGAATGGTTGCGTGAATGGCTGAGGGCCCGCGGCGTCGAATTGCGCCGCGGGCCCTCTGTCCATCACAAGGTGCGTGTTGGCTGCTACGCCACGTCCACGCTCACGGTGACCTCCTGCACGGGGACGTCGTAGAACGGGTCCTCGCGGCGGCCGAGGAAGTCGCGCGCCTGCTCGGGGAACAGGGCGTAGGAGAGCACGTCCTCCTCAGAACGGGCGTAGGCCGCGATTTCCTCCCGCAGGCGCGGCATCTGCGGCTCGATCAGGTCGGCGGGGCGGCAGGTGATCACCTCGTCATCGCCGATGATCTGGCGGCGGATCTTCTCCGAGATGGTCACGGGCGGACGGCCGTACTGGCCGCGCACGTAGTCCTTGATCTCGGCGGGGACCACCTTGTAGCGCTCGCCGGAGATGACGTTCATGAGGGCTTGGGACCCCACCATCTGGGACAGCGGGGTGACGAGCGGCGGGTAGCCGAGGTCGGCGCGCACGCGGGGCACCTCAGCCAGCACCTCTGCGTACTTGTCCTCCACATGCATGTCCTTCAAGTTGGCAAGCAGGTTGGAGAGCATGCCGCCGGGGACCTTGTACAGCAGCGCCTTGGGCTCGACGGCCATGACCTTGGGGTTGAGGCCGCCCTCTTCCAAAAAGCGGTTGCGGATGGGCAGGAAATGCGCCGCCACGGCCTCGAGCTTGTCGATGTCCAGGCCGGTCTTGTAGCCAAGCGCCTCCAGGGCGATCGCCATGGACTCGGTGGCCGGCTGGCTCGTGCCCTCGGCGAAGGGGGAGGAGCAGGTGTCGATGATGTCGGCGCCCGCCTCCACGGCCTTGAGGTAGGTCATCTGGGCGATGCCCGCGGTGCCGTGCGTGTGCACCTGTAAGGGCAGGTCGCAGGAGGCCTTGATCTCGCTCACGAGCTCAAAGGCGACGTCGGGGGTGAGCACGCCCGCCATATCCTTGATGCAGATGGAGTCCGCGCCGGCGCGCGCCATCTCGTTTGCCAGGCTCACAAAGTAGCGCACCGTGTGCACGTCGCTCGTGGTGTAGGAGATGGCGGCCTGCACCTCGCCACCGGCTTCCTTGGCCGCGCGGATGGAGGTCTGCAGGTTGCGGGTGTCGTTGAGCGCGTCGAAGATGCGGATGACGTCGATGCCGTTCTCCACGGACTTCTTGACGAGGGCCTCGACCACGTCGTCGGCGTAATTGCGGTAGCCGAGCAGGTTCTGGCCGCGCAGCAGCATCTGCAGCTTGGTGTTCTTGACGTGCGCGCGGATGGTGCGCAGGCGCTCCCACGGGTCCTCGTTGAGGTAGCGCAGGCAGCTGTCGAACGTGGCGCCGCCCCACACCTCGAGCGCCTCGAAGCCGCAGGCGTCGAGCGTCTCCAAAATGGGCAGCATGTCCTCGATGGGCATGCGCGTGGCGATCTGGCTTTGCTGGCCGTCGCGCAGGACGGTCTCCATAAAGCGAATCTTGCGGTTCATGACCTTATGCCTCCTTCGACGGCGGGAAGAGCCGCGCGAGCGCGAGCGAGATCACGTAGATGACGAACATGACGATGAAGATGCCGCCCCACCCCAGGATGAGGATCTGGATGGCGAGGGACAGGTCGGTGGAAAGCCCGAGCGAGGCGATGAAGTCTGCCATGGTCGACACTCCTTTCTAGAGCAGAAGTCCGAGCACGAGGCCGCCGGCGACGACCGAGGCGATCTGCCCCGCGACGTTGGCGGCAGCGGCCTGCATGAGGATGAAGTTGCCGGGATCCTCCTCGGTGGCGAGCTTTTGGACCACGCGCGAGGCCATGGGGAAGGCGGAGATGCCCGCGGCGCCCACCATGGGGTTGATCTTTTCCTTGCGGAAGAGGTTCAGGAGCTTGGCGAACATGACGCCGCCCACGGAGTCCATGATGAAGCCGACGAGGCCGAGACCCATGATGATGAGGGTGTCGAACTGCAGGAACTCGCTGTACTCCATCTTGACGGACACACAGAGGCCCAGAAGGATCGAGATGAGGTTCACGAGCTCGTTTTGGGCGGAGGCGGACAGCGAGTTGAGCACGCCGCACTCGCGCAGCAGGTTGCCGAACATGAGGAAGCCCACGAGCGGCAGGGACACCGGCGCGATGAGGCCGGCGACCACGCAGATGGTGATGGGGAAGAGGATCTTTGCCGTTTGGGAGACCTGCCCGGGGCGGTAGGTCATGCGGATGGCGCGCTCCTTCTTGGTGGTGCACGCCTTGATGGCGATGGGCTGGATGATGGGGACGAGCGCCATGTAGGAGTACGCCGCCACCATGATCGCGCCCATGTACTTGGACCCGAGCGAGTTGGCCACAAAGATCGAGGTGGGCCCGTCCGCCGCCGCGATGATGCCCGCGGAGGCCGCGTCGGCGATGTCGAAGCCGAACACGCCGGTGGCCACGATGGTCACGAAGAAGATGCCGAACTGCGCGGCGGCGCCGAACAGCAGCAGGAACGGGTTGGCGAGCAGCGGGCCGAAGTCGATCATGGCTCCGATGCCGATGAACAGCAGCAGCGGGAAGAGCTCGGTCTCGATGCCGGCGTCGAACAGGATCTGGAACGGTCCGGGCTCGGTGCCGGTCATGAGGACGCCGGAGGCCGGGATGTTCACCAAGATGGTGCCCAGGCCCATGGGCACGAGCAGCGTGGGCTCGTATTCCTTTTTGATGCCCAGGTACATGAGGACGCAGCCGATGAGGATCATCGCGATGCGCCCGGGCTCGGCGATAAGCGCCTGCACGCCGTCGAGTAGGATTTCCATAGTGCCTCGTTTCTGGACGAAAACGCCGCCTTGCCGGCGGCGCGTTGGTGGTGTGCGCTTACGCGAGGGTGAAGAGCGTGTCGCCCGGGTTCACCATGGCGCCCTTCTCCACGTTGATGGAGGCGATGGTCCCCGCCTGCTCGGCGACGACCTCGTTTTCCATCTTCATGGCCTCGAGCACCATGACGGGCTGGTTGGCGGCGACGGTGTCGCCGACCTTCACGTGGATGTCGAGGATGGTGCCGGGCATGGGAGCGGTCTGCGCAAAGGACCCGGCAACGGCGGGGGCGGCGGGAGCCGGTGCCGGCTCGGGTGCCGGAGCGGGCGCGCCGGCGGGAGCCGGGGCGGGAGCGGGAGCC
>SAMEA3387473__coassemble_1918_pt1 | contig 10275 bp, 8 predicted proteins | sample SAMEA3387473__metabat2_high_PE_001 | metagenome-assembled genome bin SAMEA3387473 (sample SAMEA3387473) | Felis catus | biome: Faeces | place: United Kingdom | collected 2012
TCCTGCAACGGCGGCGCGCAGGGGCCCTATCGATCTGCGGACGTCTTATGCCCGCTCCTCTGCGCGGCGCTCGCGCAGCCACTCGGAGAATTCCTCCACATGGTCCCACGAGGCGTCCTTGATCACATCGATCACCGCCGAGGACAACGTCACCGTGATGAGCGAGAACGCGATTTTGACGACGGGGATGTAGCTCAGCGACAGCGCCAACACGGTGAGGTCGGTAAACAGGTAGCAGCGCCCCACGCGCCAACCCGTGATCTTGGAAATCGACAGGGCGAGCGCGTCATCGCCGCCGGCGGAAGCGCCCTGGCGTATCACCAGCCCCACACCCACGCCAACAAAGAGCGCGCCCAACACGGCCGCGGCCAACGGACGGTCGGAAAGATTGGGCAGCATGTACGGCAGGCTCTCCCACAGTTTGTAAAAACCCGCGACCGACACCGTGGCAACGGCCGACCATCCGAGAAACCCGCCGCCGAGCACTTTGAGCGCCACCGCATATGACACGACGTCCAGCACAGGCGACACCACAGACGGCGGAATGCCCAGCCAATGATCGCCAAAAAGCACGAGGCCGATGATGCCGCCCTCGGTGATGCCCGTCACATTATGGATGTTGTGGACACCAAAGGTAAAAATGGCCGATCCGAGCAGGATCAACGCAACGCGCTTGGCAAACTCGAGAGGTCGCAGGCCCGCGATGCGCACCGCGCGACAATCCGCCTGCCGCTCCGTATGGGAGCTACCCTGCCGAATCCCTTCCTGGCTCTTCGCGCCCCCGCTCTTGTCTGCGTCTGCAAAACTGGAACAGTCGCCCTCCGTCGTGGCAGATTGGTCCTGAGCGGTTTTCATGTCCTGGTGCTGCGTATTCGTGCGCGGCATAGATATCACGTCTCCCAAGTGATTGGCGTGATTCTAGGCTATCTGAGGTTGGAACCGGCGGCAAGCCGGACGGCGGCGGCACCGAGCGCCGTTCACGCCGTCTCCAAAAGCACCCGTGCAACGCCGCAGCGCGGTATGCGCAGCGCCCCATCGCCTGCCCATCCCTTGCCACGTGCAAGCACCGCCTTGCAGCGGCACGCATACGCTACGCGCTACGCGCGCTCCTCGACGGCACGCTCGACCCGCACCAGGTCCGCAAGCTCGCGACGACGCACGACCAAGATTGCCAAGGGCACCACCGCAACCGCCACGCCTGCCGCGATGAGCGTTCCCTGCACGCCGAACACGTGGGCGAGCGTGGGCGCGCAGAGCAGGGGGAATCGCACCCGCCAAGTTGTAGCCCGCACCCATGGCGACGTTCACCCGCCCCACCTGATCGAGCGTGGCGTGCACCTGGACGAGCGTGTTCGCGATGGGGCCAAACGCCGCAAACGCCACGCCGAGCGTGAACTGCCCCGCGACCATGCACATATTCAGCAGCGCGACCGCGATGGCGTTATCGCCCACGCCGGCGCCCATCGCGAACGTGAGCGTGCCCATCACGCCGATGAAGTAACTCGACATCGCACCGAGATATAAGAACAGGCGCGCCGCGACGAGGCGACGCACCTGACGAGTCAATTCCGGGGTCGAAAAGCCGCGCCGTGCCTTCATGCTCACCATGCTCCCATGCTCACGCCATTCGATTCGCTTTAACGCGCAAGTGTAGCAAAGCGGGTGTGCCGTTTAGCACCTCTTCGGCAGCGGAACGACTCCGCAACAATCCCGCGCCCTGCGCGCCGCCGTGGGGTACCATGAACACAAGAATACCCCGGTATTTGCCACAAGGACCCGAAAGGCGCGCATGCCCCGCACACTTCACGACGGCTTTGGCCGCGGCATCAACTACCTGCGCATATCCGTGACGGATAAGTGCAATTTCCGCTGCGTGTACTGCATGCCGGAACAGGGCGTCCCCGCGCGCGACCACGCCGAGCTGCTCAGTGCCGAGGAAATCGCCCATTTTGTGCGGCTAGTGGCCGGCGAGGGCATCACGCGCGTGCGCCTCACCGGAGGCGAGCCGCTGGTGAGCCACCGCATCGTGCCGCTCGTCGAGGAAATCCGCGCCATCCCCCAAATCGAGGACATCTCGCTCACCACGAACGGTGCGCTGCTCCCCCGCCTGGCGCCCGCGCTGCGCGACGCAGGCCTCGACCGCGTGAACATCTCGCTCGACACGCTCGATCCCGTGCGCTTCTCCCAAATCACCCGCCTGGGACGCGTAGAGCAGGCGCTCGCCGGCATCGACGCCGCGCTTGCCTACGGGTTTGAGCCGGTCAAGGTGAACACGGTGGTGGTGCGCCGCATGAACCAAGACGTCCTGCAACTTGCTAAGCTCTCGCTCGACCGGCCCGTGCACGTGCGCTTTATCGAGTACATGCCGATCGGCTCGCCGGCAGCCACGTCGCGCCCCTCAAACGACGGGCACCGCACCGAGGGCGCACGCGCCCAGCTTTCAGGGCAATCCGGGGCGAACGGGGCCGCAATTCCTGCCAGCGCGAGCGCCGCGTCCTGCCCCCCAAGCGCCAACCCGCACTGCGGGGCGGGCACCTCGGGCGTGACCGGCGCACTCAATCCCGACCTGTGGGACGAGAGCGATATCGTGCCCGCCGACGAGCTGCGCGCGCAGATCTCCGCCGAGGCGGCGGCCGCGGGCATAGGCGAGCTGAAGCCCGTCGAGGACAGCGCTCCGTACGGCGCGGGCCCCGCCCGCTACTGGGCCTTCCCCGGCGCCGCCGGCACCGTGGGGTTCATCTCGGCCATGTCCAACCACTTTTGCGGCAGCTGCAACCGCCTGCGCCTCACCGCCGACGGCCAGCTGCGCCCCTGCCTGTTCTCCGACGCCGAATACCTTGTTCGCGATGCTCTGCGCTCCGGCGACGACGAGGCCGTCATCGCCATATATCGCGAGGCGCTCGCGCACAAACCCCAGCAACACGACCGCATTGACGGAACCCAGCGCTTCATGTCGCAGATAGGAGGCTGATCCCTGTGACCACCCGCACCCCCGACAAGCCCGAGCGCCCCAAGACCCTAGGGCGTACGATTCATGAGAAGTACCCCACCGCCGTGGTGGGCGAGCCTCCCGAGTTGACCCTGGTCGAGGGAGGGGGCTCCGGGACGGCGGCCGGCGGCGGCGCTTCTTCCGTTGGGGCCGACGACGATCCGGCAGGCACCGGCGCCCCGGTCGGCGGCTCGGTCGACGGGCCTTCCGCCAACACCGGCGCCCCTTCCGCCAGCGCTGCTGTCCAAGTCGGTGCCGCCACCCCTTCCGCCAACCTCCGCACCCCCTCTACCGGTGCCAATGTCCCTTCCCCCAAGGTTGACACCCCCGCCGGCGCCGCCGCGCACGGCGAGCCCGGGCAGCGCGATGCCTATCGCGACGAGCTCACGCATGTGGACGAGCACGGTGACGTTCGGATGGTGGACGTGGGCGAAAAGGCGGTAACGCAGCGCCTCGCATTGGCGGAGGGCAGCATCCTCATGCACCCCGAAACGCAGGCCATGGTGCTGGAAGACCGCGCCAAGAAGGGCGACGTGCTCGCCTGCGCGCGTGTGGCCGGCATTATGGCGAGCAAGCGCACGAGCGACCTGATACCCATGTGCCACCCTCTCAACATCACCAAGGCAAAGATCGAGATCGAGCCCATCGCCGCCAACGGTTCTACACCGGCACACGGCTGGGCACCGGCGCGCGAGGATGGGCGCGTGGGCTTCCGCGTGCTCGCAACCTGCGGCGTCACCGGCGTGACGGGTATCGAAATGGAGGCGCTCACCGCGGCCTCCACCGCGTGCCTCACCATCTACGACATGTGCAAGGCCGCCGACCGCGGCATGGAGATCGTCGGCGTGCGCCTGCTGCGCAAGGAGGGCGGTCGCTCCGGTCTCTGGGAGCGCGGCGACATGGGGGCAGAGTCCGATGACGCCCTCGCTCTAGACGCGCCCGATGCGGCTATCGAGGAGCCTCCGGCCCCCTCTCCTCTGCCCGGCGGCCCCAACACCGGCGAGCCCGCGCCCGCCATCGCCTTTGTGGGCTATCAGAACTCCGGCAAGACCACGTTGGTCGAAAAGGTCATCTCCCGCCTCTCCCAGCGCGGCGTCCGCGTGGGCTCCGTCAAACACCACGGGCACAAGGGCTTCGAGATCGACCAGCCCGGCAAGGACTCGTGGCGCCATGCGCAGGCGGGCAGCCGCCATGTGGGGCTCATCTCGCCCGACGCGTACGCCGAATACGCCCGCACCAAGGACGAGGTCCCCATCACCGACATGCTCACCCGCTACACCGACGTCGATGCTGTGATCGTAGAGGGCTACAAGGCCGCAGGGCTGCCGAGCATCGTGGTGGCACGCTCCGGCATCGACCGCATGCGGGGCCGCGACTCCTTTGCGCTCATCGATGAGAACACCCTCGCCGTGGCGTGCAACGACGTGGTGGCGCGCGATTTTCGCACCCGCGCCGTCAAGGCTGCACGCGCCGCCGCCGAGGACGCCGACCGCGCGTTCGATGAGGCCGAGGTCGAGCTACCGCCGTTTTTGGACATCAACGACTCCGCCGCCATCGCGAGCTTTGTGTACGACCACCTGCAAAAGATGAAGTAGGCTCCAGGGCCGCCCAAGGCGGCCCTGGGCGGCCCTTGTGGCGATTATGAGCGGTCCAAAGGGCCTTGCACGATCACCGAGGCGGCCCCGAGTGGTCCCTGCGGCGGCCCGGACGGTCCCAAGACCCCCGAGCGAACCCCGCGGTGACCCTGAATGGACACAAGGGCCCTAGGCGCCCCCTGTGGCAGCCCCGAACGGGTCCAAAGGCCCTGAGTGAGCTCTGCCGCAGGCCCGAGCTAGCCTTGCAGCAGACCCGAGCGAGCCCCGAGGCAGGCCCGGGCCGCTTGCGCAAAATCTAAGAAGCACGCAGGTAGCTGATACAATGAGCAGCGTTTAACTCACGTGATTGGAGTCGCATGGCACCCGTTATCGCCATCATCGGCGCCCTCGAAAAAGAAGTGCGCCAGATTTACGCCGCCGTCGAAAAAGGCACCGTCGCCGACGAGGCGGGCCTCACCGTGGTCGGTGGCGACTACCACGGCTTTACCGTGGTTGCCACCACCGCGGGCATGGGCACCGTCAACGCCGCAGCAGCGGCGCAGCACCTCATCAGCGCGCACGGGGCCAACGCGATCATCTTCTCCGGCATCGCCGGTGGGCTCAATCCCGCCCTGCACGTTGGCGACGTGGTCATTGGCGAGCGCCTGCGCTACCTCGATACGGACACGGCCCTCGTCGCCGAATCCGCCCCCGGGCTCGAGGAGTTCGCCAGCGCGGATTTCCTCGTGGACCTCGCCGAGGAGACCCTGCGCGCGCACGGCTACGTGGATGCCGCGCTGAGCGATGAGGGCAGCGAGGCCGAGGCCGCCCAAGCGCGTGCCGAAGCCGATGCCTCGCTTTGGCGCCGCAACAACCCCGGCACCGAACCCCAGCAGTACCTACGCGGAATCATTGCCACCGGCGACCGCTTCGTGAGCGGCGCGGACGCCAAGGCCGCGGCCGTCTCGGCAACGCAGGCCGACTGCGTGGAGATGGAGGGCGCCGCCATCGCGCACGTCGCCGCCAAGAACGGCATCGACTGCCTGGTGCTGCGCGCCATCTCCGACAACTGCGACGAGAGCTACGATGCGCTCTCCTCCCGCGAGTTCGACCTGGAGGAGTACGCGCAGAGCGCAAGCGGCCTGGTGCTTTCCATCGTGCGGCGCCTTGCCGCGCAGCTGGGCATCGAGCCGCGCGACTAGCCGCGCGCTCCGGGCAAGACGCGTCTAGTCCTGCGGCAGGCCACTGATCCTCGCTCGATCGCACTCGCAGGCGGTCCTGCGCGCCGACCGTCCTCGTGGACATCCTGCGCACACCTCCGCGACCTGTCGCCGATAGATGCGCAGTCGCACTTGCAGACGGCCCCGTGCGCTGATTGTTCTCGCGGATCTCCTCCTCGCATTTCAGCGGCAAACGACCCGAATTGCGCACGCGGGAAGAAACACGGGCCGTCATCGAAAACGTCTCGCCCGCAAGCCGCGCACCTCATCGAAATCGCATCCGTCCAACCGACGCGCCACCATCCCCAACGTCCCTGCGCAGACCGGGCACTGCCTTCAAAGCGTCCCGCCGTCAGCGCATCGTCCCCGCATCAATCCGACCGAAAGGCTCCCCTATGGCAGAGGCTATCAATTACAACAAGGTTCACTTTGTCGCCAGCTACGGCAAGGCGTCGCAGATTCCGCCGTCGACCTGCCCCGAAGTCAGCTTTGTGGGCCGCTCCAACGTGGGCAAGTCCTCCATCATGAACAAGCTGTTCAACCGCCGGAGCCTGGTCAAGGTTTCGAGCACGCCGGGCAAGACCGCCAACGTCAACTTCTTCGAGGCGGACGGCGTGCACTTCGTCGACCTGCCCGGCTACGGCTTTGCCCAGCGCAGCAAGGCCGAACGCGACCGCTGGGCCCGCCTGATCGGCGACTTCTTCGACTCGGAGCGCAGCTTCAACCTCGTGGTGTCCCTGGTGGATATCCGCCACGACCCCAGCAAACTCGACCTGCAGATGATCGAGTTCTTGCGCGAGAACGGCTTCAACTTCATCGTCTGCCTCACCAAGGCCGACAAGCTCTCCAAATCACAGCAGGCCAAGCAAGCGGCATCGATTCGCAAGCAAATCGGAGTCCCCGCCGACCGACTCATCGTCACCAGCAGCGAGTCCGGCCTGGGCATCGACAAGCTCAAGCAGGCCATCGCTGACTTCTGTCTTGACGTGGATGACGACATCGAAGAAGAAGGAGCACCCAGCTGCTAGAGCCCCGGTTGCCGGTCAATGCCCCAGCAATCAGTCGACACCGCAATCGCCCATCGGCAGCCCGCTCTCCGGTCAGTTCAACGGTCGCCGGTCGGCATCCCGGTCGCCCGGCAGCATCCCGGCTTCCGGTCGATGCCCTCTCGGACGCTTCAATTGCAGCGATTGGGGGGTTACTATCTAAAATGTGTGGGGTTATTTCCAGCTAAGCAAAGTAACGCCCATTTTCACGCAGCAAAACCGCAGGCTTTTGTGCACCCCACGCCGGCTCTACTCAGCTTATGAGAAATAACCCCACACATTTTATTAATTGACGCCCCTAAAGCCTTTTCCCACGATCTCAGAGCTATCCACAATGGTGATAAAACACCCCGGATCGACCTCGCGCGCATAGCGACGCAGCTTCACGGCCTCGCGGCGGCTGAGCACACACATGATCACGGTGACGCACTGCCCCGAAAACGCGCCATATCCGCGGCTGATGGTCGCCGTGCGCTTGAGCTCCTTGACGATATAGGTCTCGACCTTGAGCGGCTCGCGGCAGATGATAGTGCACACCTTGCGCAGGTGAATACTCTCAATCGCCTTGTCAACCACCAGGGTTTTTGCAAACAGGCCAAGCACGCAATACAAACCGACGCGCGGGCCGTACAGCACGGCGGCAATGCACACGATCCCAATATCCACCAGCAACAGCGCGCGACCGATCTCCAACGTGCTGTGGCGCTTGAGAATCATGGCAAGGATGTCGGTTCCGCCCGTCGAAGCGCCGATGTCGAACACCATCGCGCTGCCAATGGCCGGCAGGATCACGGCAAAGCACAGGTCGAGCCACATGTCGCCCGTAATGGACGTTGTGGAAGCGCCGGGGAATAGCATTTCGAACAGCGACACATAACCAGAAAGCGCAAAGGACGCAAAGACGCTCCAAAGAATCGCCTTGCGGTCCAGGAAAACAAAACCTAACACCACGAGCGCGATATTGATGATCCACATGAACGCGCCAACTGGTAGCGAGGGAAACAAGGTGGACAGAATGACCGACACGCCCGAGGTGCCGCCGAACGCGAAGTGATTGGGCGTTTTGAACAGCACGATAGCCAAAGCGGTGAGAATCAGGCCGCCGTTGAGGATGGCAAAGAAATACAGGAAGCCCGGGTCTTTGCTCCGTTTGGCTCCCGCTTGCTCTCCCTGACGAATATCCTCCTCGGTGACCAGGTGCTCCATGGGCTCGACGGGCGGCGTATGGTGCGACGATGCCGCCACTGCCACGCCGTCGGTGCGCGTGTTATCCTGGTCGGCCATTTCACATTCCCTTCGCCCGGAGCCACATCGACCCCGATACTAGCGGCTCCGGGCAAAAATACAACTGGGAATGAAAAACGCCACCGGATCCATGCGTGAACGAGCGGACAGGGGTGCTTACGGGAACGCAGGAGTTTGCGGGCGTGCGAGGCGGTTGCGGGAGCGTAGGAACGTGCGAGTGCGTGGGTGTCTGCAAACACACAGGAATTTATGGGTGCTCGAGACGCCTGTGCGCGCAGAAACTTGCGGGCGCCCAAACTCGCAAGCGGTCACACAAAAGGCGCAAGCAGACGCGCCGGATCGCGCGCGGGCATACAAGATCACTTACCAGCACAGGGGCGCTTGCGAGCGCGGAGCGCTCGCACACAGAGATTTGCGCGCAGGACCCTCCGAGGCACGAGGGGCCTCGCGAGCGCGCAGTCGCTCACAGGCACGTAGAGGCCTGTGTGCACAAACCTTAGGTGCAGCGCCCCTGCTCACGCAATGACCTAGAACGCGGGCAAAACATCCTCGCCGTAGTGCTCCTCAAGATAGTCGGCAAAGTCCTCGGAAGTCAGCACCTCGACGAGCGCCTTGACGGCCTTGGAATCCTCGTTGCCCTTGGCGACGCAAATGATATTGGCGTACCTCTCGACCGCCAGCGAGTCGGAGGACTCGTGAGCCAGAGCGTCGGCCACGTGATAGCCCGCCTCGATGGCGTAGTTGCCATTGATGACCGCAAAATCCACCGAAGAGAGGGCGCGCGGAAGCGCAGCGGCCTCGAGTTCCTGGAACTTGAGGTTGTGCGGGTTGTCCTTGATGTCCTTCGGCGTGGCCTCGAGGTTCTCGGGATCGCTGAGGGTAATGAGGCCCAGGTCCTGCAGCAGGAGCAACGCGCGGCCCTCGTTGGTCGGGTCGTTGGGGACGGCGATGGTGGCACCGTCGGCGATGGCGTCGAGGTCGTTGGAGGTGCCGGCGTACACGGCGAAGGGCTCGTAGTGAATCAGCCCCGCGGAGACGAGGTCGGTACCGTTCTCGGCGTTGTAGTTCTCCAGGTAGGTGATGTGCTGGAAGTAGTTGGCGTCCACTGCGCCCGACGTGGTGTCCTTGTTGGGCTGGATGTAATCGGTGTACTCCTTCACCTTGAGCTCGATACCCTCCTTGGCAAGCAACGGCGCGGCAAAGTCGTTGAGGATCTCGGCATGCGGCGTGGGACTCGCGGCCACGGTGAGCGTGGTCGAGTCGGCGGCAGTGGAGCCCTCGGCAGCGGTGCTAGACCCGCCGCAGGCAGTCAGACCACCTAGGGCGACGACGCCAAGGCCCGCGAAAGCGGAAGCGATAAGGGAGCGGCGGGAAATGGAAGTGTTGAAGTTCTTCATGATGGGATCCTTTCAGATGGAAAACACAGTTGGCGGGAGGGAATCGAAGGCCTTTGGTTCACCCCCCTCCCTCACCTTCCGCGAAAGTTAACTTTCGCGGAGGTTTTTACACGAGGGCAACGCCTCGGAATCGACGAGCCAAAGCCCTTAGCAGCAAACCAACATCTAGCGGTGGTCCACTTTGCGAGCAATGGCGTTGCACACGGACTGGATGAGCTGGACGAGGACGACGAGCAGGACGACCGTGACGATCATGGCCGTATCCTCGTAGCGGTAGTACCCGTAGCGAATCGCGATGTCGCCCAAGCCACCCGCGCCAACGGCGCCGGCGATCGCGGTATAGCCGAGCACGGCGATGAGCGTCACGGCGACGCCGCGCACGATGCTCGGCAGTGCCTCGGGCAGGAGCGCGGAGAACACGATACGCGGGACGGACGCGCCGCAGGCCTCAACGGCCTCAACGGCGTCGCGGCTCACCTCGGCGAGCGACTGCTCGACCATGCGCGCCACGAACGGGGCGGTAGCGACCACCAGGGGCGGAATGACGCCCACCACGCCGGTGGAGGTGCCCACGAGTGCCTGCGTGGCGGGCATGAGGGCGATGAGCAAAATGATGAACGGCAGAGAGCGTCCGATGTTGACCACCCAGCCCAAAACCGCGTTGAGCGCGGGAACGGGGCGCAGACCGCCGGGGGCCGTGAGGTGCAAGATCACACCGAGCACCGTGCCGATCACATAGGCGACCGCAGTGGATGCGAACACCATGACGAGCGTGTCGATGGTGCCCTGAATGAGCAGCGGAGC
>SAMEA3387473__coassemble_2034_pt1 | contig 9123 bp, 9 predicted proteins | sample SAMEA3387473__metabat2_high_PE_001 | metagenome-assembled genome bin SAMEA3387473 (sample SAMEA3387473) | Felis catus | biome: Faeces | place: United Kingdom | collected 2012
GGGTGGGGGCGCCGACCTCCTCCATCTCAACCAAGTACTGGGTTCCGTCGACGGAGATCTTGAATTTACGCAGCATGGCTGCCCTCCTCTTTCATCTTGTAGATGTTCTTGACGGTGAACGAGCTCTGCTCGAGTGCGCCGGCGGCGAGTGCCGTGGCGATGATGGAGACCGTGCGGTGCTCGGGGTTGGCAACGAGGACGCGCTTGATGCGGAACTCGCTGGTGGGATGGTCTCCCGCGGCGATGGCGGAGGCGATGACGCAGGCGTGTGCGTGCTCGCGCGCATCGACGGGCAGGTACGCGGGGAGCAGCTCCCAGCTATCGTCCGCATCGGGACGCGCCGTTGCGGCGGCTGGCTCCGGTGCGGGTTTGGTGCTCGCCGGCGACGGTGCCGCGCCTGTGCTCGACTGCGCGCCGCCGCGCCCGGTGTGCCTCTTGATCCAAGAACGTAGTCCCATGGCCCTTCCTTTCCCGTGGGGCGCATGCCGAAAAACCGCGCTTGGGGCACGGCCTCACGACCGCCTATGCTAGCGAGATTTGTAGGAATTGTGGCGCTCGCGGGCGGCTTCTTCGGCGACTGGTAGGAATTGGGCGGGGAGGTGGTGTTTCGTTTTAGCACCTTTCTCCGATGGCGCGGTTCCGGCGGCCCGTGGTGGAGTGGCGGGGCGATTTGCGCACCGTCCGCATGCCGGTCGGGCGGCGGAGTGGGTACAACAAGACAACGAGTATCGCTTGTGGGAGGTGGGCCGTGGAGCGCGTCGAGGCCATTCGCAACAATCCGCTGTTCCGCGCGAGCATGGAGCGCATCGAGCGCGCCGAGGCCGAGCGGGAGTTTTGCCGTCACGGCATGTCGCACGTGCTGGACGTTGCCCGCATCGCGTGGATCACCGCGCTCGAGCGCAGGTGCCGCGTGCCGAAGGACGTGGTGTATGCGGCGGCCCTTTTGCACGATGTGGGCCGTGCCGAGCAGTACGCCACGGGTGAGGACCACGATGTCGCCGGCGCGCGCATTGCCGGGGAGATTCTGAAGGGGCTGCCCGCTCCCTTGCAGTTCGATGCCGCCGAGCGCTCGGCGATCCTCGCCGCCGTGGCGGGGCATCGCGGGCCGGCTGTGCTCGAGGCGCATGGGCGCGCTCCCGGTGGGGAGTTGGCGGGGGCGGTCCGCGGCTCCGGTGAGGCGGACGCCGGGGTGGCGGCGCGCGCTCCCGAGGGCTCGCCGCCCGATTCGTCTGCCCAAGGGCTGGGCGAGGTGCTGGCGCGCCTCGTCAAGGAGGCGGACAGCCGCTCGCGGGCGTGCTACGCCTGTCCAGCGCGGGACGGCTGTTATTGGCCCGACGAGCGCAAGAACCTGTCGCTCGATATATAAGTGCATGCATGCGCACGCGCGCGGGTGCATCTGCCCGGCGGGTGCGCGAACGGCCGTGAGGAGTGGAACATGGATACCAAGCATCTACCTGAGAACATCGTCGACGACCGCGGGGCGCTCGCCCGTCGCGAGGCGGGCCTTCCCGCCACGCGGACGCAGCTCGCCCGCATCGAGCCGGAGCGCCTGCACGCGCTCGACAAGATTTCGATCGAGGGGATCGAGGTCTTTGCGAACCACGGCGTGTTTCCCGAGGAGAACGCGCTCGGCCAGAAGTTCGTGGTGAGCGTGACCCTCTATACCGATACGCGCCGCGCGGGGGAGACCGATGACCTCGCGGCGTCCATTCACTATGGCGAGGCCGCGCACGCGGTGGACGAGTTCATGCGCGCGCACACGTTCAAGCTCATCGAGGCTGCCGCCGAGGGCGTTGCCGCCATGCTGCTCGACCGCTACCCGCTGGCATACGGGGTGCGGGTCAAGCTGGAGAAGCCCTGGGCCCCCGTGGGCCTGCCGCTGCGCACCGTCTCCGTTGAGATCGAGCGCACCCGCGCGTAGCAGGCGCGCCCCGCGGGCGGCATGGGCGTTACGCGCGGATGGCGGGGCTCGGTCGTCGCTGTGATACAGTCGTGCGCAACACTGGCGGCCCGTGAGGAGGACGTTATGGATACTCGTTGCGATCGGCAAGACGAGGCGGGTGTTGCGCGCCCGCCGATGCGTTCGGGCGCTCCCGTTCCGCCTGCGGGGCTCGAGTTCATGCACCATGAGCCCGCCGGGGGAGAGACTTCGCGCCCGGCGCTCGATGGGGCGCCATCGAGTCCTGAGGGCCATGGGGTCCAATCGGGCCCTGAGACCCCATGTGCGGCGGTGTCAGGCCGCATGCCAAGCCCCATGTCAGATTTCGCATTAAATCCGGTGCTGGGCTCAGCGCCAGACTTCGTGTCGAGCTCCGCGCTGAACCCTGCGCCAAATACCATGTCGAGCCCGGCGTCGAGTCTTGCGTCCGGCCCTGCATCCGCACCCACGTCCGACCCCACATCGAGCCCCGCGCTCGGTCCCACGTCCGGTCTCGCGTCAAGCTCTGCTCTAAGCCCCGCGCCAAATCCCGCCTCGTCCGCCTCGCCAGCGATGCACGCCGCCAAGTGGGTCCTTGCCATGGTCGGCGTCGCTGTGCTGTACCTCGCGCTCCAAATCGCGGTCGCCATGATGGGCGGCACGGTGCTCGCCTTCGTCGAGGTTGCGCTGCACGGCGATGAGGGCGCGTATGGGGAGGCGCTCGCCAAAAGCGCGATATACGGCAACGGCATCCAAGTGGTGCTCGTCGCCTTTCAGCTCATCGCCGTCGCGGTCTTTTTGCCGTGGTGGCGACGCATGCGCCCGGGGTCGTTTGCGCAGCGCCGCGAGGACTTGGCGCCCAAGGGGGCGTCGCGTGCCAAGACGGTCGCGGCGCTTTTGCTCGTCGGCATCGCCGCGCAGTTTTTCGTGAGTGGGCTGCTGGGCCTGGTGGAGATGTTCGCCCCCGAGGCCATCGCGGAGTATTCCGAGATGATGGCAGATTCGAGTACGGGCATCTTCGTGCTGGTGGCCGCGGTGTCGACCGCGATCCTCGCACCCATCAACGAGGAGATCGTCTGCCGCGGCATCATGCTGGAGTACGCCATGCGCGCGGTGAGCCCCTGGTGGTCGGCACGCGAGCGCGCACGCCGTCATGCCGTTTCCGCACGGGCGTTCTGGGTCGCCAACATCCTGCAGGCGCTCGCGTTCGGCGTGCTGCACATGAATCTTATCCAGGGGAGCTATGCGTTCGCCCTCGGCATCGTGGAGGGCTGGGTCTTTTGGCGCACAGGCAAGCTGCGCTACTCGATCCTGCTGCATTTCGCCCTGAACGCCTCGTCGTATCTGGTGGCGCCGCTTGCTCCGTATATCAATATGCTGCCCGCGCCGGTGATGTTCGCCCTGTTTGGGGCGATGCTCGCGGCGGGCATATGGCTGTTCGACAACACCTGGGCACCTCAGGCACCTCAATTTAGGGACAGTCCCTAAATTGAGGTTAGGTTGCGGACGAACCGTGCCCCGAGAGTTAACTCTCGGGGCGCTTTTTTGCCGTATCTCCGGTAAAGCTGCCGCGAAAGTTAACTCTCGAGGAAGACCTATCAATCCCTGGGAAGCCCCCGTCGGTTGTCGGGGAAGTCCCAGGGTCACCGTGTCCGTCATAGGAGGGCGAGCGTCTTGGCGCAGTTCTCGCTCACGGGGCCGAGCATGCGTTCGCGCAGCTCGGCAGCGCCCGGAATGTTGTCCGCCTCGGCATCGTCAAACACCTCTGCCATGCTCATGGGTATCTCTTGCGCAAGGTCGGCCATGATCGCCGTGCAGGAATCTTCCGTGAACCCGGCTTTTTCGAGTGCCGCGGCGAGTACGGGGTCGTTTCCGCCCGCATATCGATGGATCGCCCCTGCCCCCACGCGACCGAAACGATTCTCCCCTCCTATCGCCATGGCGAGGCGCCCCTTGCGGCGGAGGTTTTCATAGGCAAGCCCGGATGCGACGTCGTACATGGGGGCGAGCACGGCGTTTCGACCGCTGCCGAGTATGAGCGAGTAGTTTTTTGCGTGCGCGTCAGGGGCGCCAATGAGGCAGTTGTAGAACAGCATTTGCGTAAAGAGCAGCAGGTTGAGATGGGCGTTTCTTGTCGAGCAAAGCAGTCTGAGCACATCGTGGGTGGTGGGGCCGCCTTCGGCCGTGTACTTCCGATTTGGCATGACGCCGAGCGCTTGGCAAAAATCTTCTTGATGCAGTCGCGCGATTTGCCCCGACGCATCGAGGACACGGTCATAGCGCGACACGATGAGGGCGGGCTCGTCTTCAAAGAAGCGATATTCAACACCGGCCGCGTTGATTCCCGAGCGAGCTGCCGTCTTCATACACACGCACTCATTAAGCGCCTGGAGTTTGAATCCTACGACCCCATTTTTGAAAATGTGCGTTGTCGCGGCGGCGCCAATACATTCGCACCATGACTCATCGTGCAGGCCAAGCGCGAATTTGCCCTGGTTTCCACCGAGTGACCAGCTTTCCTCGCTGCCCATCCAAGAGGTGGTTTCGTCTTGGCGGATGGAGGAGAGCCGTTGGGCAATTTCATGCTCGCTCAGCGGGCTGTACCTCCCGGTCCGGTTGAGTACCGTTTCGAGGTCGGCCTCCTTGCAAAACTGAACGCCGCCTGGGCAGTCGCGTCCGATATGGGCGAGCAGTTCTATCGGATTGTTGGGGCGGACTTCGAATTCGAGAGCGATTGCGCGCCGTTGCGTCTCGCTATCGGGGAGCAGTCCGAACAGATACGGCAAAAGGACATCTTGCGAGTAGATGCGATTCGAGACGGGCATGGAGAGCGAGAGGGGAGTACCTCGATAGCTCTCGTCGTAACGAAAGCTCATGAGCCCCGCTTCGTTCTGCAAAAGCGTCCCCGCGACCGTGCCACTCACGATTGTCTTGAGTGAAGTTGTCGCCATGGTCTACCTCGCAATCCCGATGAAGGGAGGCGTGTCTGCTGTAGCCAGCTTTATGCCTTGGTCGCGCGCGATTTCTGCGAGAAGATCCTGGTAGGCGGTGGAGGGATCGGGCATGCGTACACTGCTTGAGCTTTGCGCCGGTGCTCGTCTTTTCCGATTGCCAGGCGTCGTGTGCGCAAAGCCGTTGGCCGCTGTTTTTGGATGAGGGGTCGATGCGACCTGGATGTCGTTGTCGGCTTGCGCTTGCCCGATACTCTCGCCCTGCGCGGCGAGTCCGATGCCGAGCGCGCTGAAGACGGCCAGGAGCTTGTCGAGGCGGATCCCGGTGGCATCGCCGAGCTCGAGTGAGGCGAGCAGGCGCTCGGAAACGCCCGACGCCTCTGCGAGCTGGGCGCGCGTGAGACCCTGGTGCTCGCGCGAGCGGCGCACGTAGATGCCGGCTTGGCGCGGCGTGACGATTGGCAGCGTATTCATGGGAGCCTCCTCATGCAAAAGTATGCAGTTTAGTCTATCTGCAAAAGTCTGCATATTCAAGCAGGATGCACCCACCTCAAATTAGTGCCTGTCCCTTTTTTGAGGGGGCTTCTACTTGGAGCGCTTGGGTTTTTGCGGGACCGCTCGGGCGGGTCGTGCGTTGGCGGTGTCGTGGCCGTGCGTCACCGCCGCACGCTCGAAGAGCGTGAAGGCGTCGAGCACCTCATCGGCGGAGAAGATGTTGCTTTTTTTGTTGCGGGCATTTTGCACGAGAACGCCGTTGTCAACGAGCGTCTGTATGGCATTGCGTGCCGCCTCGCGGCTGCGGCCCGTCAGCCGTGCGGCGGACTGTATGCTCACCACGGGTGTTCCCGGAAGTACGTCCAATAGGCGCTCGGCAGCTGATCCCCTGCGCGGCCGCACGCGCTCCACCCAGGATGCGCGCAGGCATTCGATGCGCTCCTCAAAAGATCGCGCAAGCCCGCAGGCATCCACGACGGCGCTGCAGAAGTACCGTATGAATGCCTCCTGCGCTGAGCGCAGCTCGTCATCTTCGGTGCAGTGCAACTTTTCAAGAGCGTCGATATACGTCCCGCGATTCGAGGCGATGGACATCGATATGGGCGGCAGGGTCCGTTCCATGAGACCACCCGACCGCAGGACGAGCAGCGTGAGGGCTCTTCCGGTGCGTCCGTTCCCGTCGGCAAACGGGTGGATTGACTCAAATTGCGCATGCGCAAGGGCTGCCTTCGCCACGGAGGGCAGTCCACTGGTATTGCAGAAGCGCAGAAGGTCGTCGATGAGCCGAGGCACCTCCTCCGGCACGGGGGGAATATAGGAGGCTCCTACGGGGTCGAGCGCCGATCCACCGATCCAGTTCTGCTCCGTGCGCACGATGCCTCCACGGTCCTTAAGGAGGTCGTCTGCCAGGAGCTCCGCGTTGATTTGCTTGAGGAGCGCCAGGTCGATGGGGTCGCCATGATGTGCGGAAAAGACGTGCTCGTGCATGATTTGGATATTCGCGAGAATTGCCGCTTCGGTAGAGTCCGGGCGCGGGGTGACGCCAATTTCCACGAGCGCCTCATGCTCCAGGAGGCGCTTGGCGCTCATGGAGAGGCCTTCGATACGCGATGACGCAACCGCCTCGGAGCGCATAAGGAGCCGTGCCAGGGGTTCGGTGTTGGTGAGGGTGACGCCTTGCGAATCGAGGCGGATGATCGCCTCGGAGGCCCGTGAGATGGCCAGCATGGTTTGCTCGGAAAAGGAGAATTCTCGATTGGAGAGCGTATCCGGAATGTAGGGCGAGTAGGGGCCGCTCGGTCGGCCAAATTGAGTTGAATCCCAGAATTTCTTTACGTAAACACCCATACAGGCACCTTGTAACCTTGTGTGTTGATCACCGATTCGCAAGGTTATTATATAACCTTGCGATGTTGGAAGGAATTCGCAAGGTTATATCAAAAGCTTGCGAATCGTGTATGCCATGGCAAGGCTATCCGCGCTTGCCTTGGTGGGCGTTTGCATTCCACTCGAACTTTTCGATGCAGAGAGTTGCTGCTACGTGGGCGTTGGAGATCGCCGGGCAGCTTTTGGAGCGGGGCTCCGGCTGTTACGACGCTGTTGCCACTTACCGATGAATTATTGAATATATAACACAACACCCTATATTAATAACGAAGTGCGGATCGCTCGAATGGAGGATCATGAGGCTCGGTTCCCACATCGTTCGCTTTGACTTGCGGGGCATCCCCGTGGTGGGTAACACCATCACTGGCGCCCTGGTGGGATTGACGCCCGAAGGTGCCACCCTGTGCGATGCGATGCTGGAGCGCGACGTTGCCGGGGAGGACATCCCCGTCGAGTGCGAAGAGCTCGTGAGCTATCTGGCTGCCCATGGTTTTGAAGAGGACACAGGGGCAAGTGAGGCGCCCTGCCTTTCGTCGGCCTACCTGCACGTGTCAAACACTTGCAACCTTTCGTGCGTGGGGTGCTATTCCGCCGACTGCAACCGCAATCGCGCCGCCGACCCAAGTCTTGATGACCTGTGCCATGCAATCGATGCCCTTGCGTGCTTGGGTGTTACGCGCTTAATGATTTCGGGTGGGGAACCGTTTTTGCGCGAAGACCTGCCGGAAATCGCGCAGCATGCGTGCGAGCAGGGGATGACGAGCATAACCGTCTTGACCAACGGCACGCATTGCGGTGACGAGACCCTTACAAAGCTGGTGGGTAACGTCGATGTGATTTCAGTTTCCTTTGATGGGGCGAGTTTGGATAGCTGTGCGTACATCAGGGGAGAGCAACTGTTCGACACGCTTGTCGACGCCGTTAAACGTATAGAGGCGGCGGGGATTCACGCTCATATGCTGCCTACGTTGCACGCCCGCAACATTCAAGACGTTCCCGCCTACGTAGAGCTGTCAAAGCGACTGGGCTGTACGGTGGGCTTCAGCCTGTTGAGCGGCTCGCACACGAATTTGGGCGATCTTATGCCCAGTGAGTCATGTCTTATGGAGCTCGCGGACACCATGATCGCCGTTGCGCGAAAGGGCGAGGCTACCTCGATTGATGACGCGTTCAACCCCATGCGAGCCTTATCCGTCCGCGCATGTTGCGGTGCCGGCAAAACCTCGGTGAGCGTCGCTTCGGACGGCACCGTGTATCCGTGCCATATGCTCCATAAACTGGAGTTCGCGTTGGGGAATGCGTTCACCGATGGCGCATCGGCAATTGCGGACAATCTTGCTCAGTTCACCATGCCCTCGGTGGATGAAATCGAGGGTTGCTCATCGTGTGAAAATCGATACCTATGTGGAGGTGGATGCAGGGCTCGGGCATACGATGAGCACGGCTGCATGACGAGGCGTGATCCGTATTGTGCGTACTATGCTCACGCGATCGAGCAGACGGTTGAGGCGTTCGTAAGTCAAATTCAAGGATAGGAGGGGATAATATGTTGTTCACTATTGAGGAGCAGGGCGCCACCTTGTTCGTTTGCAAAGATATTTTTGGTATCCATGTGGGGTACTAGGGAGTTGAGGAAGGCAAAATGAGCAAGTTTTCTAAGGACGGTATGCCGTTTGTGCTTGGGTTACTGTGCTTTGTTTTAATTGTAATCGCGTTCTTTTTTGCCTTCAGCATGATCACGGGTATTGTCGCCTTGTTGAATGTGGGAAAAGGCAATCACATTTCTGTTTTTATGCTCACTCAGCTTTTCACTGCCTTGCTTGCGTTCATTCCGCTTTTGGCCTTCGTGAGGATGGTTCACGCTGTAACCGCTTCCAAGGAGTTCTTCTCTAAGAAGCAGAGCCGGAGAATGCTGACGATTGCGGTCTGCTTTGCCGCTCGTGTTGTACTAGATTTGCTTGCTCCTTCTATTGAAGTCCCCGCTTTGCTCGAAGGTGCAATCGGCCCTATGTCAATCGGCCCCAGCCTGAACCTCACGTTGCTTGCCGTGACGATCATGTTCTTCGCGCTGGCTGGTGTTTTTGAGTACGGCAGGAAACTGCAAGAAGATTCCGATAACATCCTGTGATATCCATTGGAAAGCGTTCAAGGGGAGGACAGCCGAATGCCTATCGTCATGCGACTCGACCGCGTTATGGCAGATCGGAAGATGTCCTCCCTTGAGCTTGCCGAGAAGGTCGGCATTTCTCCCGTCAACATCTCCCGCATCAAGACCGGCCGTCTTAAGGGCATTCGCTTCTCCACGCTCGAGGCGATGTGCGAGGCTCTGCATTGCAAGCCCGGCGACATCATCGACTGGATGGATGACGAAGA
>SAMEA3387473__coassemble_2122_pt1 | contig 8317 bp, 9 predicted proteins | sample SAMEA3387473__metabat2_high_PE_001 | metagenome-assembled genome bin SAMEA3387473 (sample SAMEA3387473) | Felis catus | biome: Faeces | place: United Kingdom | collected 2012
GCGCGGCCTGACCAAGATCGCCGCCAAGGAGTGGGGCCAGTACGGCATCTGCGTGAACATCGTCCTGCCCGGCGCCGAGTCACCGGCCGCCAAGGCTTGGGCCGAGAAGTTCCCGGAGGAGTACGCCAAGCAGGTGAACCTCAACCCCATGAAGCGCTTTGGCGACCCCGAGATGGACATCGCCCCGGTCGTCGCGTTCCTCGCCGGCCCGGATTCCTGCTACTTCTCCGGCCAGAGCGTCATCGTGGACGGCGCCAACAGCATCATGCCGTAAAGGGACGCCAGCTGCGATCTTGCCACTTGGAGACAGCTCGTCACCCGTAGACGACCGCCTCGGTCCGTTCAGAGCGAGCGCGCCGCATGCGATGCACGCGTGCGGCGCGCTCTTCTTGCCGACGGGCGCCGGGCGTCTGGGCCAGACCCTTACGTCCACATAAGCGCGAACATGGGCACCATCGTAACCACGAAAAACACCAGGACGAAGGCGAACTCCACCTGCTTCCAGTGGGGCAGCAGCCAACGCCAGACAAAGGTTTGCGGAAACACCGCCCCCGGCTGATACCCCTCGAGAAACGCGGCGACGTCGACGACATTTTCCAGGCCATGGTCGGCTTTGATGCGGTTGACCTTGGAAAATCCCACACAGGTGGCAAGTAGAAGGAACCAGTCCACGGCGCCCAAGACATTCGAGATCGCGTGTGCCCGATCCCAATCAAGGTATTTGAACGCCAACACGTTCACGAAAAGCTCGATGGGCTGCCACGCGAACCACATGCAGTCGAGCGCGAGGGCGACCCATATGGTTTTCCGCTCGCGTTCAGTTTGACGCAGGTACTCCTCTGAACGGTCATCCAGAAGCGCGTCCAACGTGATGCCAAAAGCGGCTGAAAGGCGCTTGAGGCTCTCGGCGTCCGGTAGCGTGCGCCCCTTCTCCCAGTTGATGACCGTCTGCCGCGACACGAACACGAGCTCAGCCAGGTGCACTTGCGACATGCCCGCTCCCTCACGCAGGCTTCGGATTCGCGCAGCGAGCGGACTGGTGAGTCCGCCTGAATGCACGTCCGGCCTCTCATGCTGAACGCAATCGACGCCGATCTCTTTCGGACATGCCTGCTGCGTGACAACGTCTTCCTGCTGCATGGCGGCCTCCCCATCATCATAGTTGGGATTCCATGCGCTGAGTGTACACCCATATGTGCCGCGATTCCGCGGCTGGGCTCAAAACCCGTGTCTATTCTCTTTAACACATGACCTGAGCTGGCATTACATTAACCTGCTTCAGTCTCAATGCGTATGCGATGGCAGTCAAGGCGGTGTCAGCAACACGATGTAGAGCGTGCGGAACGCCAGAAGATTGGCAAGGAGCACTCGAGAGAAAAAGGTGCTCGGGGGCTCCTTTCCCTCTGGATAGCCCTCCGAAGCTCCATGTCGTGCGCACCGTGCCGGGCCTCACTTCTGGAGGATATGAACGGTCACTTCGTTCATATCCTCCATTTCTTTTCCGCCAACTTAATCAACGCACCGCAATCATAGCAATGGAGGGCATGGACAAAAACGCCCACGCCCTCCGAAAAGAAAACCTATTGGCAGTCTGTGGCAAGCTACTCGGCGGCGTCGGCCACCTCGACAGCGGCGCCCGCCTCAAGATCGGCTTCGGCCTCGGCGGCACGGGCGGCCTTGTACGCGCGCCACTCGGCGTACTTGTGGACGCCGGCGCACACGGACAAAACGAGTGCGACGGGAACTGCGACGGCGCCCACGACGAGCATCGGGGCGACGGTGTAGAACACGGATTCGAACATCACGCAAACCCCCTTACACGAACAGGCCGCCGGCGATACCGGCAACACCGGTAAAGGCCAGAGCCATGAGTGACGCGGTCACGAGCGTGATGGGCAGACCGCGCAGAGCGGCGGGCACCAGGCGCTCGTCGATGCGGTCGCGCACGAAGGCGAACAGCACCACGGCGAGGAGCACACCCAGGCCGGCACCAAACGAGCTGCCAAGAGCGGCATCCCAGGTCATGGTCTCGGCGGCAGCGGCGTTGCCCAAAGAGACGGCCAGGACAGCGGCGTTGCAGGCGATGATCGGGCATGCGCGTAACAGGCGCTCACGCTCGGCAACGGACTTGCCCGCGCCGAGGATCGTGGCAACGACCACGATGACGGCCCAGCTCACCAGCACGTACGCGAGCGGCGCCAGATACGCGACGCCCCAGGGCTGCATGAGCTGCGTGTACAGGGGCCAGCCCAGAGCACCGGCAACGGCGGTGGCAACGGCGATCATGGCGCCAAAGCGGAAGGAATCCTGCGGGCGACCAGCCACCAAAACCACCGACACCATGCCGATGAGCTGCGCGAACACCAGATTGTTATCAAGAGCGGCGGTAAACAGCGCGTTGAGGAACGTCATGAGCGCTCACCTCCCTTAAGGGAATCCTCGTCGGCGGCGGCGCCCTTGGCGCACGCCTGCTCGACGGACTGGACGAACACGGCGACGAGCGTCAGCACCAGAAGCGAACCCGCGGGCTTGCCGAAAGCGGAAATCGGCGAGGCGGCGAGCTCACCCATGGTGAGGCCGAAGACCTGACCGGTGGTGAGTATTCCGTTGATAAAGCCGACGAACGCAAGCGCCGCCAGCACCATGGCCGCGGCGAACATCGCGGTCATAAGCGGCGTCTTGGCCGGGGCAACCGTCAGGCCATCGCCCGCGATCCACGCCACCACAAGGGCATTCACCGCAACAAGCGGCAAGTAGATGCCAAGGGACTCGAACACCACGGGGTTGGCCACGCGGACAGCGAACCCGAGCAGCGTCGCCACGGTCACACTCACCATGAGCATGACCGGAACGCGCGACCACATGCTCGTAAAGCAGCGCAAGAGCGGCGCAAGCGAGGCCATGACCACGATCGCCGCAGCGGTGACCAGGCCAATCATCAGGCCGTTCTCAAACGAAGTCGCCACAAAAAGCCCCGGCAGGGCTCCGGCAACAACCAGGAACGTAGGCGTGTGGACCATCTTGGAAATGCGAGCGTCCTGCTCGCGCACGATATTCTCGTTCAGAGCCATTAGTTGCCTCCCATCTGGGCGTAGGCGGCAAAGGCGATGTTCAGGCAGTCGACCACGGCGCGCGAGGTAAAGGTGGCGCCGGAGACGGCATCGACGTGGGTCTGACCCGCGCCGGCCTCGTCGACCGTAAGTTCACCGGCGGCGGCAGTGCCGGCAAAGCCGCCGAAGTACTCCTCGGTCAGCGCGTTGGTGCCGATGCCGTCGGTCTCGTCCTCGGCCACGACCTGCAGGCCCGCCACGGTGCCGTCGGCATTGATGCCGACCATGAGCTCGACGTCGCCGTGGTAGCCCTGAGCGGAGGTCACGTCGAAGACCCACGCGCCCGTGTCGGCCTTGTACACGGAGTTGAGACCCTCGACCGCGGGCGCGGACTGGGCCTCGAACGAGGTGGCATCGGGGAACAGCAGCTTGCGCTGGGCGCCGCCCTTGGCCTCGTCGAGCGCGGCGTCGGAGGCGGCGAACGCGTCGCCGAGGCCGTAGTGGACGCCGGCGGTCACGCCCGCGCACAGCAGGGCGAGGATGAGGACCGCGCATGCGGAGAAGATGGCGCCGTTGCGACGGCGAGCCATCGTGCACTTGTTAGACGAGGGCATGCTTCACACCTCCAGCAGGCTGAGGACGCGTGTAGCGGTCGATCAGCGGGGTGAACATGTTCATGAACAGGATGGAGAACGCCACGCCCTCGGGGGCGGCGGCGAACAGGCGCACGAGCGCGGTGATGACGCCGCAGCCGATGCCGAAGATGATCTTGCCCTTCGGCGTCATGGGCGTGGTGGTGTAGTCGGTGGCCATGTAGAAGGCACCGAGGGCCAGTCCGCCGGAAAGCACCTGATACAGCGCGTCCTGACCGGCGATACCCGTAATGACTGCAACCGTGGCGATGAACGGCACGGTGGCCCAGGCGTCAACGACGCGCAGGACGAGCAGGAACACATATCCCGCGAGCAGCGTGATGATGCAGGTCTCGCCGAGCGCGCCGGCGTGCAGGCCGAACATCATGTCCATGTAGCTGTAGGGAGCATCGCCCGCGGCGTTCATCGCCAGCGGGGTGGCGCCAGTGATGGCGTCGAGCGGACGACCCATGATGTCGGGGTAGGCACCCAGGGCGATGGGCATGGCGAGCATGATAAACACGCGGCCGGCGACAGCCGGGTTGGCGAAGTTGCAGCCGATGCCGCCGAACAGCATCTTGACCACGGCAACAGCGAACACGGTGCCCAGGATGGCCGGGAAATACCCGCAGTCGGCAGGCAGCGTGAAGGCGAACAGCATGGCGGTGACCACGCAGGACAGGTCGCCCGCGGTGCTCTCACGGTGCATGAGCTTGCAGCACACGTGCTCGGTCACGAGCGCGGTGGCGACGCACACGAGCACGAGCAGCGGCGCGCCGAGGCCGTACAGGAACACGGACGCCACGAGCGTGGGCAGCAAGGACAGGCACACCATGCCCATAATCCACTGCGTGGAGCCCTTGCCGTGGAAATGAGGCGACGCCTCGTTGATGAGGTTCATGGTCTACGCCTCCTTCTTCTCGGACGGGGCCGGGGCGGCGGGCTTTGCCGGGGCGGTCAGACGCGCAACCTCACCGCGGTAGACGGCCTTGCCCTCGCGGATTGCCGCGGTAATGCGACGGTGCGCCGGGCACACGTACGCGCAGGAGCCGCACTCCATGCAGTTCATGACGGCAAACTCGTCGAGCGCAACCACATCGTGGCTGCGGGAGGCGCCGTCAAGCGCGAAGGGCGACAGCGACAACGGGCAGGCGCGCACGCAGCGACCGCAGCGGATGCAGCCGGTCTCGTCCGGCAGGACGGCGGCGTCGTGCAGGACGACGATGGCGTTGTTCGCCTTGATGATCGGGCAGTCGATGTCGGTGATGGTGCGACCCATCATCGGCCCGCCCATGATGATCTTCCTGGGCTCCTTGACTATGCCGCCCGTGGCCTCTATGACGTCGCGGACGCTCATGCCGATGGGGATGCGATAGTTGCCCGGCTTGGCGATGCAGTCGCCCGTGACCGTGACGGTCTTGCAGGTGAGGGGCATGCCGTAGCGAAAGTACTGCTCGACGCGCGAGATGGTGGTGACGTTGACCACCAGGCAGCCCACGTCGATGGGCAGGCCGCCTGCGGGTACGTCGCGGCCGGTCGTAGCCTTGATGAGCACCTTCTCGCCACCCGCCGGGTACTTGGTGGGAATAGACATGACCTCGATGCGGTCCTCGCGACCCTTCTCCTTGACCACGCGCTGGAGCTCGAGGATGGCCTCGGGCTTGTTGTCCTCGACGCCGATAACGGCGGCGGGAATCTCGAGCGCCTCGATGGTGCGGAACACGCCGTCGATCACACGCTCGGTGTGCTCCATCATCTGGCGGTAGTCACTCGTGATGTAGGGCTCGCACTCCATGCCGTTAACCACGAGGAATTCGAAGCTCTTGCCCTCGGGGGCGCGCATCTTGAACCACGTGGGGAACGAGGCACCGCCCAGGCCCACCATGCCGGAATCGCGCACGCAGGAGATAAACTCCTCCTTGGTGGTGTACTCGGGCGCCTTGAGCGCGGGGTCGGCCTCCATCTTGCCGTCGGAGACGATCTCCACCACGGGGGCGGTGGCGCCCGTGGGCAGCTGCTCGGTCGCGACCTTGGTCACGGTGCCGGAGACGCTCGCGTGGATCGGCGAGCCAAGCCCCTCAACCTGGCCGATCAGCGTACCGACATATACGTGATCGCCCTCGCTCACCACCGGACTCGCCGGCGCGCCGATGTGCATGTTCAGCGGAATGAGCACTCGCTCGGGCGGCGTGATGGACGTGCAGGCAAAATCCCGCATGTCCTTGCACTGGGGCGGATGCACGCCACCCCGCGTCTTGTGCAGAGAGAACATTGGCTTCCCTTCCATATCTCCCCCAACAGTGCGTGGCCCCGCAAAAGGCGCGGCCACGGCGCATACCTAGGGCAAAATTGTAACGGGTTTCGCCCCTATATGGGGTGCCAATGAGCAGATTAATGCAGCTTGAAGCGTTTTATCACGCCATTCATCGCGAGCGGCGGGGCGCTCCCGCGCACACATGGCGGGTAGCTTCATGTGCCCGGATGACAAAAACCTCCGGCGCCACATGACGGGCGGTCACCGATCATCGCTCAGCGGGAAACCGCAGGCTCTCGTGCGACAGGCGGCATCGGGCATCCATGCGGCAGACGGCGGGCGACGCCGAAGTGAGATGGCTTCCGGCGCCTCCAACGGGCAGCCCCGGCGCCCAAATGGCAAGCGGCTTCCGAAGCCGAACGGCAAACGGCCTCCGTCCCCAAGGCGGCAACATCTTTAAGCGCCCGCGATACGCAAGCGGCCCCAACAACGGAGCGAGCCGTCATTGGGGCCGTTCGAGCGCCATGCACCGCGATCGAGCTATATGCCGATCCCCGTGCCGGAAAAAACGCCGTACAGGATAATCGCGGTCGCGATGACAAAGACCACGCTTTGGACCAAGGCGCTGCGGGCGGCGCGCTGGAACGTCAAGGCGGCGAGATTCGCATCGTCGCGATAGCTCTTCGCGTTCCGCAAACCCACGACGATCGTGGCGGCAGACACCAGCAGGCCAAGACCGGGGAGCAAGACGAGCTCCCATTTAGAGCCCCAGCGCAGCACCTCGCCCGCGGAGCTCACCTTCATGGGCACCTGATCGCCCAGCTGCGGAAAGACCATGAAAACCGCGACGAGCGGGATAAACGAGAGCACCAGGGCCAACGCGGCCTTGACGCCGTTTTGCTTACCAAACGAGAACATCACATACCCCTTTTGCTACACGTTGAAGCGGAAATGCACCACATCGCCGTCCTGCATGACGTAGTCCTTACCCTCCATGCGCAGACGTCCCGCCTCCTTGGCGCCCTTCTCGCCGCCAAGCTCAACGTAATCGTCGTACGCGATCGTCTCGGCCTTGATGAATCCACGCTCGAAGTCGGTGTGGATCACGCCGGCGGCCTGCGGGGCCGTGGCTCCCTGGCGCACCGTCCAGGCCTTGACCTCCATCTCGCCCGCGGTAAAGAAGCTCTGCAGACCCAGCAGCTTGTAGGCAGCCTGAGCGAGCACCTCGAGACCGGAGCGCTCCAGGCCCAGGTCGGCAAGGAACATCTGGGCCTCCTCGGGGTCGAGCTCGGAAAGCTCGGCCTCGACCTTCGCGCAAATGGGAATGGGCTTGACGCCGTCGATGGGATCGAGGTCCTCGGTGAGCATGTCCTCGTCCACGTTCGCGACGTAGAGCATGGGCTTCATGGTGAGCAGGAACAGCCCCTTTGCGGCGGCGCGCTCCTCGTCGGTCATCTCGAGCGTGATGGCGCGGTTGCCCTCGTTCAACCACGCGACCAGGCGCTTGGCAATCTCGAGCTTGGGCATGAGCTCCTTGTCGCGTTTGGCCTCCTTCTCGAGCTTGGGCAGTTGCTTTTCAAGCGTTTGGATGTCGGCCAAGATGAGCTCGGTCATGATGGTCTCGGCGTCGCTCGCCGGGTCGACGAACGCGCCGGTGTGGTTGACCTCGCGCATGACGTCCGGATCCTTGAAGTAGCGGACCACCTGGCAGATGGCGTCGCACTCGCGGATGTTCGCGAGGAACTGATTGCCTAGGCCCTCGCCCTCGTTTGCACCCTTGACGAGACCTGCGATGTCGACGAACTCGACCGTGGCGGGCACGATACGGCCCGGGTGCACGATGTCAGCCAGGGCTTGCAGGCGGTCGTCTGGGACGTCGACGATGCCGACGTTGGGGTCGATTGTGGCAAACGGGTAGTTGGCGGCGAGTCCGCCCTTTTTGGTGAGTGCAGTGAACAGCGTGGACTTGCCCACGTTGGGCAATCCGACGATTCCAATGGAAAGCGCCATGGGGTTCCTTCATTTTCCAAGCGCACACGCGCATTCGTATACATAAACTTTGCTATTATAGACCGATAACGGCAAACAAAGCTCGCACCCGGCGGACCGAGGCAACGGAAACGCAGAACGGCATCGCGAGGAGGCCCCTCCTCATCTCTAACATAAAGTTGCAATGGTCCGTTGGGGGTCAAACAAAAAGCCGTCGGGGCCAAACGAAGAGTCGCGTCCCGGCCATCGGGGGCCAAGCAGAGGGTCGCGTCCCGGCCATCAGGGCTAAACAGAGGGGGGTCGCATCCGGCCTCTGGGGACCAAACAGGGGATCACGTCCGGCCTCTGGGGACCAAACAGGGGATCACGTCCGGCCTCTGGGGACCAAACAG
>SAMEA3387473__coassemble_2176_pt1 | contig 7961 bp, 5 predicted proteins | sample SAMEA3387473__metabat2_high_PE_001 | metagenome-assembled genome bin SAMEA3387473 (sample SAMEA3387473) | Felis catus | biome: Faeces | place: United Kingdom | collected 2012
GCCAAGAGCACGGCCCTGGTCGACGACCTGTAGGCACGCCGCCACCTCAGGGGGGGCAGGCGATGATTTAAGGTCGGATCGCGCGGCGCGCCACCTCAAATTAGTGCCTGTCCCCTTTCTGAGGTGAGCGCCCGTCCCCTTTCTGAGGTGCTACAGCGGCAGGACGATGGTGAACACCGTGTGCTCGGGCGTGGACTCGCAGCTAATGGAGCCGCCATGCGCCCCCACGATCTCCTTGGCAATGGCCAGGCCCAGCCCCGCACCGCCGCGGTTGGTCGCGCGCGCAGCGTCCAGACGGTAGAACTTCTCAAAGATCATGCCGAGCTTGGGAGCGGGAATCGGGTCGCCCTGATTCTCAAACCGCACCGTCACGCTGCCACCCTCCTGCTCGGCAACAATGCGAATGGTCGAGCCCTCGTAGCTGTACGCGATGGCGTTCTTCATTACGTTGTTGAACACGCGCGCCATCTTGTCGCCATCGATGAGCACGATCAGGCTGGGCGGGGCCTGGACCTCGACGTGCTTGCCCTGCTCGGTGAGGGTGGGATAGAACTCGTCGGCGACCTGCGCCAGCAGGAGCGACAGGTCGACGTAGCCGCGCGTGAGCACGATGTCGTGGAAGTCGAAGCGGGTGATGTCGAAGAACTCCTCGATGAGCGCATCCAGGCGATGCGCCTTGTCCAGGGCGATGCCGGTAAAACGGGAGCGCTGCTCGGCGGGAAGGTCGGGCGCCTCCTCCAGCAACGACAGGTAGCCCACCACGCTGGCGAGCGGGGTCTTGAGGTCGTGGGCGAGGTAGGTGACGAGGTCGTCCTTGCGGCGGGCCTCGTCGCGCAGGGCGTCGGCCACCTGGCGCTCGCGGCTGCGCACGCGGTTGATGGCGCCCTCCACCTCGAGGAACGTCCCGTCGAGGTTCGCCACGTTCTCGGGATGGTCGATCAGGCGCTCGACCATGTGGGCGGCGATGGCGCGATCCGCCAGCGCCTGGCCCCGGTCGTACCCCATGTAATACATGGCGCGGCCGGCAAAGAACACGCCGCACACCGCCAGGGCGAACAGGAAGCCGCAGAACATGAACAGGTAGTCGATGTCCAGGTACAGCGCGCCCACGTTCATGATGAACAGGCGGCCGAGGAGCAGGACGAAGAACCAGGACAGGCCGCCCAGCGTAACGACGCGGCGTGCCGTGATAAAGCGGTCGATGAGCATGTAGCCCACCACGACCACGATGAGGAACACGGGCAGGCTCTCGTTTGCCACCACCGCAAAGGACACGAGCACGAGCGACACGATGGAGAGCAGGCGGCTGTCGAGCACACCGCGTAGCCTTGCGAGCAGCTCGTCCATGGAGTCGTTCGAGGTGGTGAAGACGCGGTCTTCGTCGAGGGAGAACGGCGTCGCTGCGCCGAGGTCCCGCTCGCGATCGAGAGGCGTGTATGAGGGCTCGCTCGCGGGCCTTGGCGCTCCGGCGTGCAGAGGCGCAGCGCCCGGGGAGGCCGCGCCGCCGTTCGGCGTGGATCCCTCGCGCGCGGATGCTCCGGTATGCGGAGGCGCGCCGGACTCGGTCGCGGGTGCGTGCAGCAGATCTCCTGTGATCGGGCTTGTGGGAGCCGCGCCGGCGTGCACGCCGGCATTCGGCATGCCCGTCATGGGGTTGACGGGGGCGTGCCCCGACCGTCTCGGACTCCACTCGCTCTTCCGCATGGCCCCTCGCTCCCGGGCGCATCGCCGCAGGCGCCCCTATCGTCGCATTGTGTTCGCATTCCATTATGGCCAAAACAGACCCTGACCATGTAGCCCCGCGTCACATTAAGTGAGGATTAAGCCAGCCACCTCAGAAAGGGGACAGGCACTGATTTGAGGTCGCGCGCCGCGAGGCCCAGCCTCAGATTGGCGCCTGTCCCTTCGAGGGTTAGTAGGCGTCCATCTGACGGCAAATCGTATTCCAGCGAGCACGCGTCTGTTCGTTGGAAAAGTCCGGTGCAAGGCCAAAGGGGCGGCGCAGGAGCTCGCCCACATACCCAAGCGAACGCAGCACATTCCGCGCAGTCGCGTGCTCCAGCTCAAAGACCAGGCAGATTGCCCCCACCAGCCCATCGAGGCTTTCCGGTCGCTCGTTGCGGGCAAGGCAGCGGCGCTCGGCAAAACCCCGCATGGCGACATCGGAAATGGTCCCCGTCGCGAATTCCCGCGACTCGATGCCGAGCACCGCATGGCAGCTCGACTGCGAAAAAACGCGCAGAATGTCGATCTTGTCGGCGTCCCGCACAATGGCGCAGAACAGGCGCTCGCGCGGAGTGAGATCATCGGGGAGCGAGAGGTCGCTATGCAGCCCCACGGCGCGCACGATAACGGGCGCCCACTCGGCGTCGCGCGTAAAGGACGCCAGGTCACCCCCGGGATACAGGTCGATGACCGTCGCGTCGTCGACCCTCCAAAGCCGTTTACCCCGGCAGCCCTCCACGGGCCCTTCGAGAATATACCGGCCCAGAGCAGCATGGGCGCACGACCGCGCGTCGTTAAACGTGTCCCAATGGCGCAGCTGCTCAAAGCGACCGATATCATGCAGAAGTCCGCACAACCACGCAAGGTCTACGTCGCGCGGCTCAAGGCCCTCTCCTCGGGCTATCGCATCGCAGGCGTCGGCAACCCGGTACGTATGCTCCACCTTGAGCGCAATGCGCTCGTCATCCAGATCGAACTGGGAAACATACGCGCCGAACGCGCACTTTGCATCTGCCCGAGAAAACGCCGTGCTCGCCTGGCCGTCACTCATTTCACTCACCTTTGCCGTTCGCCCCCCAGCGCCCCCTGACGCGTTCAAGCCTCAGATTAGCGCCTCCGTGGTACAGTGCCGTAAACTTTTTACGGCACTGTACCACGGAGGCCTCGAAGTCATCGGCCTGTGAACGGAAACGTGGTGCAAAGGAGCACAATTCGCAGGCAACTCCCCCAGCAATGTCATAATCCCAGGGCAGAAGCGCCTCAATCGTTGGAATCGCCCGTGTGTTGGCGACCTCAACACATTGATCTGGTCCAAGGTAGATAACACCATCAAGGCCTTCTGCATTTTCAGATATCCAGCGCAACGGCCCCTTATCGCGGCTAATGCGAAAAGGGACAGGTGCCAATCTGAGGTGCCGTCGCTTTTGCGGCCCGGACGCCGCTCCGGGCGTTTTCTCGCTGTGCGGGACACCGTTCGAAGCGTTGTTTTGCGGTGCAGAGGTCATTCCCGTCATGCAAATACGCAAATGCGCGGATAAATTACGACCGGGTCGAGTAACGGCGTCATGTTTGCAGAGAAGTAGCAGGTAGATGGCTCGCGGTTTTTCAGGCTACTTTGAAAGGCTGGAAATTATCCGCGCATTTGCGTATTTGCACCTAATTGGGGAGCGAAGGGGGGGCGCAGTTCACCCATGCGCGATCCCTTCACAACCAGATTTCTCCATCTGGACGCGTTGAGCGCAATGATGCGGCGCCGATGGGCGGGGCGGCCCGGCTTTCGCGGGCGCACGCGCCGAATGGGCGGGCAAAACCTCTACGCCCACCGCCCCTGAGCGGCGTACCTGGCCTCGATGGCCTTCTTGGCGGGGCATCATCAGGTCTCGTTGGCTCGGCACCACGCGATGCTCTCGGTACTGCCGGCGCAGGCGAGCTTGTCTAGCACAGGTCACCTTCGCGCGGGGTCCTCGCGAACCATGTGGTGAACGAAGCTGGAGCCGATGACTCCGAAGCCTCCGGCGACAATTATGCGGCGGAGTCCGAAGGCGTCAATCATGCGAGCCCCCACCTCGAAGCCAAACTCCAGACGCGACCGTCGCCTCCATCCGCCGTGAGACCCCGTACAGCAGCAAGCGCATCGACCCTCCCCATGTGACAAAAAGCCCACCGGTGTGTTTCGTCAACCTCTCGTTTCACAAAACAGCATCCGTTCGTTTCACACGTCAGCGTGAAGATTCTTCACGCACGAGCGTCGCCCTGGCACCAATCCTTTCTTCTCCTACAACTCCCCGCGCATGAGCGCGTGTTTGACCCTGTGCGACTCCCTGTCGTAGGTGACGAGCCTGCCGTGGTGGACGATGCGGTCCATCATCGCCTTGGCCATGTCGTCGTCGGCAAAGATCTCGCCCCATCTGGAGAACTCGATGTTGGTGGTGAGGATGAGCGCGATCCGCTCGTAGCACATCGACACCACCCGGAACAGAAGCCTTGCCCCGTCGGGATCGGTGGGAAGGTACCCCAACTCGTCCAGGATGATGAGGTCGCACCTGCCGAGCCTCCTGAGCGCGCCCTGTGTCGTCCCCTCCTTATTCGCACGCCTCAGCTCGCTTACCAGCTCCGCCGTCGACCAGAACGCGACTTTTCTGCCCTCGCCGCGGGCGAGCAGCCCCAAGGCTATCGCGGTATGGGTCTTGCCATTGCCCGATCCTCCGAAGAGCACCAGGTCCTCGTGGGCGTCGATGAAGGCAAGCGAGAGCATGCCGTCCCTCGTGAAGCCGCGGGGAAACACGATTCCCGACCATTCGAAGCCATCGAAGCCCTTCTGCGAGGGAAAGTTCGCCTGCCGCTTGAGCCGCGCTATCCGGCTTTGGTGCCTGAGCGCGTACTCCCTTGCGAGCGCATCCTCGAAGAACGCGAACTGCCCATCGGTGGCCGTCTCGGCCACGTAGCGCATCGTCGCCTTCGACAGCAGGATGGAGCCACCCTCGCGCTCGGCGCGCTTCAGCCTCTCGTAGCGCGCATCAACCTTCTGCGGCAGCCTGGCCACCCCGATCGCCTCCCCTGAGCATGAAGCCGTCGTAGTCGGCGAGCCTGGTGCCCAGCTCGCGCGCTGCCTTGGCCCTGGTGCCTTGCGCGCGGATCCTGGCGCAGCACATCTCGACATCGGCGGGGCGCATCCTGCTGGCGGCCCGCAGCGCCTCGGAGAACGCCTGGGCGGTGATCCCCGTGCCATAGGCTTGCGCGAGCCTGGAGATCACCTTGACCCGGCCTTTCAGCTCGTCGGTCGCCATGGAGCCGAAGGCGCCCCTCACATCCTCGTCGAACAGCGCGCATACGCTGGACTGCATGAAGGCGCGTGTCTTCATCGAAAGCGGTTCGAGCAGTGCCAGCGGGTCCTCGTCGGAGGTGAAGAGCTTGCCGGAGCGCCTGCGGTGGGTCCTTAGCGGCGTCCCGTCAGGGGAGTCTATCTCCACCGTGAAGGCGCGCACGCCCACCGTGAGCGAGACACATGCGAGTGAGGGTGACGCCAGATAGCGATGGCAGCCGTCCAAGGTGATCCTTCCGTAGCCGTCGGTCGTGCACGACGCCCACTTGACGACGTCGAAGGGCTTTTCCGGAAGAGGCAGGAGGTGCGCCTTGTCAACCTGGAAGAGGGTGGCCCAGCTGAGCCCCTTCTCGTAGTGGAGCTGCTCTTCGGAATGGGCGTCAAGCGTCTCGGCAAGCCCTCGGTTGTAGTCTTGGAGGTCGTCCACCTCGGGCACGGGCGCGAAGAAGTTCCTCCTGGTGTAGCCGACCTTGCCCTCGACGTTTCCCTTCTCCTTGCCGGCGTTCGGGTTGCAGAAGCGGGCCGTGAAGCCGTAGTGCAGCCTGAGCCGGCGGAAGAGGTCGGACTCCATGATCACGTCGTGCCACCTCCTCCCGGCCTCGGTGGCGTTGTCGAGCACGATGACGGGGGGAACGCCCCCGATGCGCTCGAAGCAGTCCTTGAGCCCCTGGCAGACACAGACGTCCTTCTCGTCCGCGAAGACCTCGCACACCTCATGGTTGGAGTACGGGAAGGACATCGGCAGGTAGCGCATCCTTGTCCTGCCGCCGCCGAAGGCATAATCGAAGTCGGCCTGCCCGAAGTCGACCTGCATGGTGCCCGGGTCCCATCCGAGCCTCACCGACTCGCCCCTCGGCCCCTTGGAGCGAATCTCCTTCATGTAGCGCTGCACCGTGGAGTAGCTGCCACTAAAGCCATGCTCCGCGCACAGCCTCTCGAAGACGCGCTTGGCCGTGTGGCGCTGCTTGTGGTAGCAGTGGCGGTCCTCCTCGAGCATCTCGCCGATGAAGGCCTTGTAGGGATCGAGCTTGCTCGGGTGCTCCGAGGCCTTGGGCCTTTGGGGCGAGAAGTCGTCTTCCTGAGCGTACTTCCTGATCGTTGGGTACGACGCTCCGAGGGTCTCCTTCACCTCCGTCGGCGTATAGCCATCCGCGAGCATGTCGCGTATCCTCTCTATCTGGGACATGTCCAGCATCTTCCTTTCCTGCCTCTCGATCCGTGGGTTGGATTCTGCGAATCGAGCATGGCAATGTGTGCGGTGCCAGGACGTGTCCCTCTTGCTTATCTGTGAAACTTTTTCATGCTCACGAGTGAAAAGCCGCTCTGCTTTTTTGTGCAATTAGGAGGCTATCAAACACAACCGGCCGAGACGGCGCGCATCGCCCACCGGATGCCGGGATCCGGCGCCGGGGCTATGGCAGGCGATACCGAGTCCCCCTGCCCGACCCGATCGTCGCAACACGGCCCCCGCCCACAAGGTCGGCCAGGACCCGGCTCGCCGTCGACTGGGAAACCCCGAGGTCAGCTTGAATCTCCGCTCGGGTTCGGGCACCATCGGCAAGCGCGCGAATCACCGCCTCCGGCAACGACTCCGCATCCCCGGCGGCCTTTGCGTCTGGTGCGTTCCTGTTTGGCAGGACAATAGAAAACGTATTCGCCGTCACCGTCATTTCCGGAGACAACCCCTCCCCCCCCTCATAACTTTCGCGCATCCCGCCGATCCCAGTCCCATACGCTTCGATAAGCTCCAGGCAGAACAGCACGTTAGCGAGAGCGTGGTTCCGCGGCATGGAGATCCGGGCGGAGAGATCCTCGTATTCTATGCCCGTCGGCAACCCACCAAGCGACACTATTTCCGCCGCCGATGGCATGACGGAAACTAGCGTGGAACCAGATAGCGCGTACTCGCGGTGCGCGACAGAGTTCACAAGGGCCTCACGAAGCGCCACGGCGGGATAATCATACTGGTCGATTCGCTCGAGACCCGAAAACTCAGTCCGATAATGGTTGTGGGCCTCGAGGAACGCATAGGCGTCGGCGAGCTGCTTCAGGATTGAGCCCTCGTACTCGCGGTGCTCGGTGAACACGATCCGGCCGTCGTCGGAAAACGCCGCGGCTTTCTTCGTTGGGGGACATTGGTCCGATAGCAGGAGCGCTAGGTTCGTAAAACCACCGTCCGAATTGCGCATGCCGAACGTCCGCATCTCGCCAGGGCCTAACGAAAGCCCCTTCTTTTCAAACTCCGCCTGCGCATATAGGAACGTGAGGTCCTGATTCATCGACAGACGGGCCTCAAACGCGTCTCCGTCGCATTCGCGAGCCATGCGGATGATGGCGGAATCGCTTGCAGGCACGCTCGCGGCGCTCGAGCGAATGTAGACGCCCTCCGGGCGAGGGCCCTTCGACGCAAGATAGTACGGACGCTTGACGCCCCTGCCAACATGAACCGCAATCACATCGTGCCCATCGATCACTTCCGACACGATGGATATCATCATGAGGATATCGGGCTTGACCGAGTCCCGAAGGCAGCTCGTCACGCGCGTCATCTCCGCGTCGACATCGTCGACACCGACAGGGACGCCCTCGTCATCGACGCCGATGCACAGCGTTCCGCCACCCGTACTGGCAAGCGCGATGACCGGCTTGACCGCGCCCGGGCTCATCTCGCGCTTGAACTCTACGTCCTCCCCTTCCCGAACGTCCATCTTCCCAACCTTTTAGTCACACCTAATCACATCTAATCATAAGGTGAGTAGATGTGGATGGATTCGAGCCAGATGCCCACTGCGAGGGGGCGCGAAATCGCTTCCACAGGATGCCGACACCATCCGGACGCATCCCCCCAAACTGAACGGTATCGCAAAAGAAGATGTCCGACAGCAGACAGCAAAGCCCATGCAATCGATACCGC
>SAMEA3387473__coassemble_2292_pt1 | contig 7260 bp, 7 predicted proteins | sample SAMEA3387473__metabat2_high_PE_001 | metagenome-assembled genome bin SAMEA3387473 (sample SAMEA3387473) | Felis catus | biome: Faeces | place: United Kingdom | collected 2012
TGCACGCTGCACGCTGCACGCTGCACGCTGCACGCTGCACGCTGCACGCTGCACGGAGAGATTATGCCACGCTCTCTATTTCAGTACTTATTTTCTTTTAGAACCTTCAACGATTCGCATCCATGCATCTGCGCGGGATTCGTTAATTCAAGTACTCACTTCAAGTCGAACTTATACCATTAATCGAGGTAGATGGTCAAATAACGAGACAGCACACTCTTTATGAAATGATCTCAATTCCGGTCTTTAGCATAATGGGGTTCTATGTTTCGCAACACGCCAGAATATTCTAGAGCTGAAGCTTCTAGTTCTCGAGCTCCAATCTGAGAACATGCACCTGATCTCAACCATCGTATGAATAGCATCGTTTAATACACAATAAGTCAGTGACAATCCTTTGTTTCACGTGAAACAAAGGCCGCTCACATGGAGCGGCCTTTAAAAATGAAACATCTCAGCTATACGAGCGGCTGTTTCTTTGCCAAACCAACGGGTCGCGGAAGCTTCACACGAGGTTCCATGACTTTTTGATACAGGAAGACCGTACGGTGCCCAAGATCACGTGGCAGATCAAATTCATCAACACCAACGAGCTCAAGACCGCATATCTCTGCTGTGCGTTCCGCAAGACGTTTCTCATCATGTGACGGATTAGCTTTCGCAACAATCAGATAGCCGTCATCCTCAAGAAATGGTGCCCCATACTCGACAATGAGATTCATCTTGCCGACGGCACGGGCACAGACAACATCAAATGAAGCCGCCTCATTCAGGGCATAAGATTCACACCTCTCATGGACGGCATGAGCGTTTGAAATGCCAAGCTCGTCAAGAAAGGCATTAACAGCGTTGACCTTTTTACCGACAGAATCCAGCAGGATACCCTCGCACCCCGTATAGACGGCGAATGGAATACCAGGGAATCCAGCGCCCGTACCCATATCGAGGAATCGCTCAGGTTCAATGGGAAGATCGCGAGTGAGTGCAAGCGAATCGACAACGTGGAGAACAAGCGCCTCATGAATATCCTTAATGCGAGTCAGATTCATATACTGATTGACCTGGTTCACAAGCAGTAGATGCTGCACACACGTTTTTGCACAGGCAAGGTCAATGTCAATCTCCATCGACTCGCACAATGATACAAGCTCTTTAACGAGCTGATCGACCAGCTGCTCAGACTCAGTTAGGGGCTGAAGCTGAATGGTACGAGTTGTTTCTTCGGCCATAATCCATCCAATCGTTTGTGACTGAAATCAGTGTAACAAGAACTTCAGTCATAAGAAAAGGGCACCCGAAGGTGCCCTCAAGGAATACGTTGGTTTTGCTAGCGGAGCGTAATGACTACTCGACGTTCAGGATCGACACCTTCGGAGTGCGTATCGATCCGATCATCGTCACGAAGCGCGATGTGAACAAGACGACGCTCGTAAGCACTCATAGGAGGAAGGTTCACCGTGCGACCTTGTGCCACAGCACGAGCGGCAGCGCTCTTCGCCATCCCGATCACCTTATCGTGGCGGCGGCTCTTATAGCCCTCGACATCAATGGAGACAGGATAGCGGAAACAGAGCTTACGGCTTACCAGCAGGGAAACCAAAGTCTGGAGGGACTCGAGCGTGCGACCATGACGACCGATCAAGACGGCGAGATCCGGAGCGGTGATATCGAGGATCAACTCACCCTCATCGCCCTCGTACTCATCAATAGGAGAGTCATCGGCCTCGAAGTGGACGAGGATCGAACGCACGACCGAGATGGCCACATCTGCAACCGTATCCAATTCCTCATCAGTCAGCTCAAGACCGGCCTTGTAGTGAGCAGCGATTTCTGGATAATCACCAGCGATCTCATCACAAGACGGCGCAGGGGTCTCGTCTTCCAACTCTGCAATACGCTCGTCAGCCATGATGTTCTCCATTGTTAGGTACCTAATAAAGACTGATTCCCGGTACTTGAGTACCAGAGACTAGCGGCTCTTATGCGGGCGCTTCTTGTGCTCGCGGCGGACGACGTCGACCTCGATGGGAGCATTCGCCATACGCTCCTCCTCCTCGGCCTTGGCCTTCTCGATGACCTTCTGGGTCACGAAGATCTGCTGGATGACCTGCCATGCGGAGGACACGTCATAGTACAGCAGTACGCCGGCGGGAAGACCCCATCCCATGAAGAGCATCATGATCGTCATGACGACCATCATCATCTTGGTGCTCTGGGCCTGCGCACCCGTCTGGTTGCGCGTCATATACATCTGCGGGATAAAGGTGAGCACGCCAAACAGGATGAGGGCCAGCAGATACGGCAGAGCGGCGCCAAAACCGTCCGCAAAGGCCTGCGCGGGGGACATGACGAGGTTAGGCAGGATGTTGTAGAAGGAGAAGCCCTGCTCGGCGGCATCCGGGAAGTAATGACCCAAGTCGCGCAGCAAATTGAACAACGCGATCAGGATCGGCATCTGAATGAGCAGGGGCAGGCAACCACCCAAGGGGTTGAACTTGTTCTCAGAGTAGAACTTCTGCATCTCCTCGGCCTGACGCTGCGGGTCGTCGGCATAGCGCTCCTGAATCTCCATGAGCTTGGGCTGCAGCACCTGCATGCGAGCGGTCGACTTGGTCGACTTGAGCATCATGGGGGTCAAGGCGAGGCGGATAATCACCACCAAAATGATGATGGAAAGACCCCAGTCACCCGCGAAGCCCTGAATGAGCTGCAGCGCCTGGAAGAGAATCTGAACAATCCAGTCCCACATACAAACAATCCTATCGTTAGGAACCAATACTTACGGTACGGGGTCGTATCCGCCGGCATGAAAGGGATGGCACCGCAAGATGCGGCGCATACCTAGCCAGCAGCCCTTGACCACGCCATATTTCTCTATTGCCTCAACAGCATACTGAGAACAGGTGGGGATGTATATACATGCATCCGGCAAAACGGGTGAAATTCTTCGCTGATACCAGTGAATCGCGGCAAGAAAAAACCGTTTGATCATCGCTGATCCGCTACGAACGCGCAGAGGGCGCAGCCACACGGGCGCGCCGCAATAGCGTCTGGAGCGCCTCGCGCATCTCCTCGGGCGATGCCGAACGCGTGCGGGGCGTTGCGAATAGGATGATCTCACGGCCTTCGATGGGCAGCTGGCATGAACGGGCGGCCTCGCGCAACACGCGTTTGGAGCGGTTGCGCACCACGGCGTTTCCCAGCCTTTTGGCAGCAGCGAAGGCGACCCGAGCCGGATCGCCTTCGCTGACACAATCACATATAACCATGCGAATCAGGGGGTGGTTGAGTCGCTTTCCCTGAGTGAATACCCGCTCAAAGTCCTGATGGGACTTGATGGTCTGCATGAGAGCTTAGTTGTCGCTCACCGTGAGACGCTTGCGGCACTTGGCACGACGACGGGCGAGCACGGCGCGGCCGGCCTTGGTGGCCATGCGGGCACGGAAGCCGTGGGTCTTGGCGCGCTTGCGCTTGTTAGGCTGGTAGGTACGCTTCATGGTTAACATCCTCCTGGTGCGTTTCGACTACTCGAAAAAAGTACGCGTGAGCTAAGAGATTGTAGGGAATATGGTGCGGGAATGTCAATCTTAAAGCCATGAAATGCGCACACTTTCCGGACGTATCGCAATTGGTGTCCACGGGAGTCAAAGCGTCACGAGTATCTTTCAGAACTTTTCACTCAGTTTTCCACAGGTTGTTAGCTATTTGTTGATAACTTTTCAGCTCTTTCCAACACTTTTCAACATATTGGGAAAACTTGTTGAAAAGTTTTGAAAGCTTCCATTGTGACCTGCTATCCTATGCTCACGGCAAACGTAGAAAGAACGCACCATGTCAGAAGACTTCTACCCTTTTGTGGATTCCGGAGACCCGGCTCCGGACAATATGCACCTCGTTGGCGGAGCGCGCCGCGCGGAGCCGGTGGAAAACGATGGGGAATCCACCGAGGCGCTGGAAAAGCCCACCTACACCACACGCATATCCGTATATGACGACATGTTCTCGACGCCGCGGGTGATCGTGGTCGAGCAGAGCGATGTGCGCACGTACCTCGAGGATGTGACCAACACGGTCCACCGCACCATGAAGGAGCAGGGCGGTCACCTCTCCCTCATGATCATTCGCGAGCTTGTGGAGAACTTCATCCACGCGCAATTCAGCGAGCCGGTCATCTCAATTCTGGACGACGGCGATACCATCAGGTTCGCGGACCAGGGCCCCGGCATCAACGACAAGGAGCGCGCATTCGAGTTTGGCGTGACGAGCGCCGACCGCTCGAAGAAGCGCTATATACGAGGGACCGGCGCGGGGCTGCCCATGGTCCAGCAGTATGTCGAGGCGGCGGGCGGCGCCATCTCGGTGGAAGACAACTTGGGGGCGGGCACGGTCGTCACGGTCAGCGTCAACGCGGCGCGCGTGGCGGAGATCGAGCGCGCCGTTTCACGTGGAGCGGCGGTGCGTGGCGGGCACCACAACGACGGGGCGCCCGAAACGGCAAACGCGGCGATGCCTGGAAACCCCACGTACGCGCAACCGGGCTCGACGGTGATGGCGGCCAATCCAGGGCAGATGCCCGGCGTTGGAGCATTTCCCGATGGGATGCCGGGCATGCCCGAGGCAATGGCCCTGCCTCCCGAGGCGCAATGGCCTGGGGCGCCCGCGCCGAACGTGATGGCGGCGGGCGTCGCAGAGCCCGCGGGCATGCAGCCTCAACACTCGGGCAATCACGCCGCGATGACGCCTGGGGCATTCGACGGCGCGGGGCATGCGCACCCTCAGCACGCGATGGGCACGGCGCCAGGGCAGCCGGCCTACGCCAATCCGGGCGCGCAGGCAATCCCGGGCGCGCCATACCCCGGGTACTACCAACAGGGATATCCATGGCCGGGAACCGCTCAGGCGGGATGGCAGGCATACGGGAATCCCGCCAATCCGTACACCATGACAGGCGCCTACGGCGCGGCCCAGCCCTACGGCGCGCTCCGGGGCTGGCAGCAAAGCGCAATGCAGCCCCCTCAATATCCCGCAGCGGTACCGCCGTCGAACATGGGCGGCGAGGCACCGGAGGGCCCCAAACCCCCAAGCCCGTACGTCACCGAGCGAGGTTCGCTGGCCCTGCGCTTCATCGCGCAGAACGGCAAGGGCGGCCCCACCGACCTCACGCGGGCGTTCGGCAATTCGGATGCGACCTGGTCGCGCGAGCTCGACACGCTGGCGGGAACGGGACTCATCTACAAGCGCGGTCAAAAGTACGTCCTCACCGAGCTTGGCCAGGGATGGGCCCAGCAGCAATGACGAGCGCCGAGGGCCGCATGCCGGCAACAAGGCACAGCGAGCACGGGCATCACCAAACCGCCCAGAGATAAGGAATGTGCAAGATGGAAAACGAAGCGCGGATTCTCCTCGACGACGTGATCGAGTTCTGCCGGCGCGACGGGCGCGAGCCGCGACTCATCAACATGCTGGAGCAGTGCGGCGCGTCGGACTTTGACGATGAATCTCTCACCGTCGCGGTGCCGAGCCGCTTTGCCTGCACATACCTGGAAAAACAGCGCGAGGTCATCGAGAGCTACCTGGAAGAGATCTCGTTTATGCCCATGCGGCTCGAGGTCGTCGTCGAGGATCGAAACGCCGGATGTCGCGATGCGGGCAAACGGGCCGCAGCCGCGGTCGAGGCGACCCCGGGCGCGGGCGAGCCGACCCTGGCGAGCATCCTTGCACAGGCAGAGCAGGATGACGATGCACCCGAGGACATGGCGACGTTTCCCGGCGTGTTCGACCACGTTCCCGCATATGCCGAGGCGGGGCGCGTCGGTGGTGCGCCCGAACCGTCGCCCGGGGTACGCGCCGGTCGCCCGAACAGCGCGGCGGCGGGCGCGATAAACCCCACGCCCATACCCTCGCCCGCGCTCGCATCGCCACACAAGCAGCCGGGCACCGAGGAGGCCCGCAGCGGAATCAACGTGGTCAACACCGTATCAGCCGACACGTTCCGCCGCATGATGCAGGAGATGCGCGGCGCGCAGGCGAGCGGAACCGCCGGAGCGGGCGCGAGGGTCACCGACGGGCAATACGGGCCGTCGGCAGCAAGCAGCGGGAGCGTCGCACCGGCCACGCGGGCTGATGACGCCCCGGTTGTCGACATCAACGCCAAGTACACGTTCGAGAGCTTCGTGGCGGGAGATGAGAATCGGCACGCGTTCAACAGCGCCATGCGCTTCGCCGCGTTCGCGGAGGAGCCGGGGCAGTGCCCGTCGCTGTTCATCTACGGCAACTCCGGCCTTGGCAAAACGCACCTGCTGTTCGCGGTGCGCAACTACCTCGCCAAGGAAAAGCCCTACATCCGCGTCAAATACGCGAACTCGCAGGCCTACCTCGACGACTACATGAACGAACTCGGCACGCAGCGCGGGCCGGGCAGCCTCATCATGCGCGAGTACCGCGATGCCGACATCCTCATCATCGACGACGTCCAGAACATCGTGGGCAAACAGGCCTCGGTCGAGTTCTTCTTCCAGCTTGTCGACAGCTTCATTCGTGAGGGCAAGAAGATCGCCTTCGCCTCAGACCGCGCGCCCAAGGACCTCGCCATGGACGAACGGCTCACGAGCCGCTTTAGCCGCGGCATGCTGTGCCTGGTGTCGGAACCCGGCTTTGAGATGAAGTACGTCATCCTCAAGCGCTACTACGAGAACATCATCAACGGGTCGGAGAGCCTCGACGGCCTCAATGTCGACACCTCGCTGCTGTCCATGCTGCCCGAACACGAGGGGCACCTCACCGACGAGCACCTGCGCCACATGGCGGAGATCTCGGGCAACAACATCCGCAACCTCGAGAGCTTCTGCGAGCGGTGCGCCGGCCTCGCCGCAGAGCGCGAGGCGGCGGGCGGGGAGCTCTCGGCCGAGGATATAGACGAGACGGCCAAGACCTACTTCAACACCGCGCGCAAGGTCATCCACATCGACACCGTGCAGCGAGTGGTGGAGGAGTTCTACCACGTAAGCCACGAGGAGCTCATAGGCCCCCGCCGCACGGCGAGCATCGCGTTCGCGCGCCATGTCGCGGTGTATCTGGCCAACAACCTGTGCGAGATGACCACGCCGGCGATCGGGGCGGAATTCGGCGGGCGCGACCACTCGACGGTGCTCAACTCGCTCAAGGTGGTCGAGAACAAGATGCGCGAGGACCGCAGGATCTGCGAGGACCTGCAAAACCTCAAGAACACGATCATGCTCAAGTCGTGACCGGCCGCCCCGG
>SAMEA3387473__coassemble_2309_pt1 | contig 7196 bp, 7 predicted proteins | sample SAMEA3387473__metabat2_high_PE_001 | metagenome-assembled genome bin SAMEA3387473 (sample SAMEA3387473) | Felis catus | biome: Faeces | place: United Kingdom | collected 2012
ATCCCTTTGTGGCCTTGCCGCAAACGTACCTTAAACGCAGCCATCCCCATGTGGAGGGCGGACCCGAGGAGGACATATGCCTCAGCATCGCAATAAGGCGGTTGTCGCCGGACTTGCCGTTACGCTTGCGTTCGGCGGTGTTGCCCTGCCCGCCGTCGCTAACACCGAGCAGGCGCCCGCCACGGACAGCGACCCCAACGGCGTGGGGGATCCCGCGCCCGCGGACTACGACAAGGCGGACTACTACGAGGGCACCGAGGGCGTTGCGACGTTCGCCTCGGCTCGTTCTGCCTCCACGCTTTCCCCCGTGTCGCTTTCCGACGAGATGAAGTACTTCACCAAGTACGAGAGCGGTTGCGATTACGACAAGGGCCTCTCGTATGGCGACGGCTACAACGCGATGGGCTATTACCAGTTTGACCGCCGCTACAGCCTGCTGCCGTTTATCGAGCAGGTGTACGGCTACAACTCCACCAAGTACGACATGCTCAGGGTGGTGCTCGCGTATCGCGATGTGCTGCAAAATCCGTCGTACGAGATGTACGACTACACGTCGCGCCAGCTCAGCGCGCCCGCGCAAATCCTCAACGAGGCGTGGCACGCGGCGTATGCGGCCGACCCCGCCGAGTTCTCCGCCCTGCAGGATTCCTATGCGTACAACAACTACTACCTGCCGGTTCAGAGCTCCCTGCTCAACACCTACGGCGTTGACGTGCGCGATCGTGCGGATTGCGTCAAGGGTCTGGTGTGGGGCATGTGCAACCTGTTTGGCCAGGGCGGCGTGCAAAAGTTCTTTAAGGGCGCGAACATCGACAACAGCATGACCGATCGCGAGCTGATTACGGCTCTGTGCGACACGGTGGTTGAGTACGTCGACGATTGGTATCCCAGCCAGCCTCAGTATTGGGACGGCTGGAAGAACCGCTATAAGAAGGAAAAGGCCACCTGCCTGGCGTACATGGACCAGCATGACGCGGAGCAGAACGCGAACGGCCAGGGGCAGACGGACGATCAGCCGAATGCCGACGAGCCCGGGCAGGACGATTCCGGTGCCGGCCTCCCGGTCGCGCCCGATGCGCCCAACGGCTCCGAGGGGCAGAATGGCGATGGGGGTGGCTCTGAGGGAGGCTCGCAAGGCGATGCCGGTTCCGGCGGGAGCGGCTCGGATGGCGGAGCGGCGCATGACGGCGATGCGGGTTCGAATGATGCCGTGACGCCCGAGGGCGGTCAGGGCTCCGATGCCGAGCAGAACGCCGGTGGCAGCCAGAACTCCGATGACGATGCGGATGACGCTCCCAACGCTTCGGTCCCCGATGGCAATGCGGGCCAGGGCTCGTCGGGTGACCAGGAGAACGCGGGCGGTTCGGGGTCCGGCAGCGCAGGCAACTCCGGGTCCGCGCAGGGCGGCACCGGCAACAACGGCGGCTCGACGCAGGACGGCTCCGCAGGTACGGGCAACTCCGCAGGTACGGACGGCTCCACGGGCAACGGCTCCACGCAGGACACCACGACCGGCGGCGGTTCCACGCATGCCGGGGAGGGTCAGGGCTCGTCGGACGACGAGCAGGCGGATGCTTCCACGGGCGATGAGGAAGACGACGGCAAGACGACCCTGAAGGACCCCGCGCCTCAGCAGAACACCACGCCCGACCCCATGAATTCCCTTGGCACCACGGGCGACAAGACCACCTCTGGCCAGGGGGACGGCGCGCAGAGCACCTCGGCTTCCAGCTCGGGCAAGGCGACTGCGGGCGGACTGCCGGGCACGGGCGACATCGCGACGATGGTGCTGACCGGCGCGGCGGGTCTTGCCGTCGCTGGCTCCTCGTTCCTCACTCTTGCCAAGAAGGAGCGTGCGGGGGTCGACGGGAACGCCGGTTCCAACGACGAATAACGCATGGCGTTTTGGGCGTGCACGATGGCGCGCCCTGCGGCACGCCCTGCAGACAAGGCAACCACTACGCGCCTCGGATCGCTTGCAAGCGGCCGGGGCGCGTTTTTGCTACCCTTACAGGCAGCCAATACATGCTCAGCACTATGACCGGGCAGGTCGAAGGGAGTCCTCATGGAGGCTTACAAGCAAGAGTTCATCGAGTTCATGGTCGAGTCCGACGTGCTCAAATTCGGCGACTTCACGCTCAAGAGCGGCCGCAAGTCCCCGTTCTTCATGAACGCCGGCGCCTACGTGACGGGCGAGCAGCTCATGCGCCTGGGCGAGTACTACGCCCGCGCCATCCATGACAACTTCGGCCTGGACTTCGACGTGGTGTTCGGCCCCGCCTACAAGGGCATCCCGCTGTCTGTGGTCACCGCCATCGCCATGCACAAGCTGTACGGCAAGGAGGTCAAGTACTGCTCCGACCGTAAGGAAGTCAAGGACCACGGCGCCGACAAGGGCGGCATGCTGGGCTACGAGCTCAAGGACGGCGACCGCGTGGTGATGGTCGAGGACGTGACCACCTCCGGCAAGTCCATCGACGAGACCTACCCCAAGCTCATGAACGCCGCGAACGTCGAGGTCAAGGGCCTGATCGTGAGCCTCAACCGCATGGAGGTCGGCAAGGGCGGCGTGACCACCGCGCAAAAGGAGATCGAGGCCAAGTACGGGTTCCCGGTGGCGAGCATCGTGTCCATGGCCGAGGTGACCGAGCACCTTTACAACCGCGAGGTCGCCGGCCGCGTGGTGATCGACGACGAGCTCAAGGCCGCGATCGACGCCTACTACGAGCAGTACGGCGCGCGCGCCTAAACCTGCGACGTCCCGTCTCGGCGCGTTGCCGCCGTGCCGGGCAGCCTGTTCGTGGCCAGTCCAGTGCCAGACATATTTCGCATGAAATGAGCCTCGGAGTGCATAAGCTCCGGGGCTCACGTGTTGACGCGTGCCGCGTGTCCGTATACGCCGTTCGCCGATGAACGGTTCCCTTTTGGCGGCATCCCCACGCGCGCGTTGAGGGTGCGGTCCGGGCTCGGCTATTATCACAGCATTCTGCTAGGTTGTGGCACCGTGACGCGCATGGGGTGCGTACGCCACCGATGCTGGGAGGAAGCGATGAAGAAAAAGTTCTGGGCCATTCCGATGGTGCTGGTGGCGGCGTTGTGCACGGTGTTGCTGAGCGCCTGCGGCGGCCCTTCGGTCGAGGAGCTCATTCGCCAGGATCTCGAGAGCGCATTTGGCGAGATCTCCGCCGACGATGAAGAGCTGGTGGAGGCCATGAGCGAGAGCTCAGGCGACAGCTTTGAGATGCTTGGCATCGATACGCAGGATTTTGCCGAGAGCTACCTCGACGGGTTTGAGTACAAGATCGACGAGGTGACCGTTGACGAGGAGAACGGCGTGGCGACCGCCGTGGTCAAGGTGAAGATGAAGTCCGTTACCGACATCATGACCGAGTTCTCCAGCCAGTTCGAGACCTGGATTATGGGGCTCGACCAGAGCGCGCTTCCCACCGAGGAGGAGCTGTACGCCAAGGGCGGCGAGATTTTGATGGACGTGACCAAGGCGACCGAGCCCCACGAGAGCGACGTCGTCATCGACTACGCCAAGGACGATGAGGGCACGTGGGAGGCTGCCGAGGACGCCGAGATGGCCATCATGGACGCCATGCTGTAGCGACTGCTCGCGCCTGTGCGTCTCCCTTTTTGGCGCCGACGGTAACGTGACGTCGGATTGCCCACTCATCTGAGTCTCAACGAATGACGGCTACCGACGGCTGATAAAAAGCGGTTGCACCAATGCCCGGGATTATCGCGTCCGGGCGGCGGTGCAGCCGCTTTTTGCCGTACAGGGCTCGACCCGCCGGCGTGGTGAGATTGCTGCCGGTTGCAGAGGCGACATCTGCTAGAGGGCGTTTGCGGTTAGCGCTCGGCTGGCATTCCGGTCACGATGTCGATGAGCTCCATGGGCGTGTCGACAACGTAATCGGCACCCGCCTCCTCGAGCTCGCGTCGCCCGCGGAAGCCCCAGGCAACACCGCAGGCGTGCAGCCCCGCGTTGTGCCCGCAGGCGATGTCGACATTCGAATCGCCCACATAGAGCGTTGTGGAGGGATCGGCCCCCAAGCGCTCGAGGACATGTAGCGTGATGGGGGCTTCGGGCTTGGGCGGGAACGCGTCGATGTGTCCCTGAACCACGTCGAAGCGGTCGCCAAAGTACTTGCGAACAAGCGGTTCGGTGGCGGCGTGGTCCTTGTTGGAGAGCACCGAGAGGCTTACGCCCTCGTTGCCGAGTTGATCGAGAAGCGTAAGAATTCCCTCGTACGGGGCGGTGTGGTCTTCGCGATGCTCGGCATAGTAGGAGCGGTAATCGGCGAGGGCCCGCTCAAGAACGCGGCCGTCCCCGGCAAACTCCGCGGGAATGAGGCGCTCGACCAGCTTGACCTGGCCATTGCCCACCTTGTAGCGGAACTGGTCCTGCGTGAAGGTTGGCCAGCCGCGCATTTCGCATACATGGTTGCCCGCGCAGGCAAGGTCTTCAAGCGTGTTGAGCAGCGTTCCATCCAAATCAAATATCACGTGCGTGTAGGTCATGCGGCGCGCCTTTCGACTGAGGTTTAAGCGCTGCCATGATAGCGCAACCCTTGTCGTGGGAGTTTGAGGCGTGCGATGCGGGGCGATGTGGGGCAGTTGGCTCAACGCGCTTGCCATGGAGAACGGGGAGAACTTCTCTCAGGTGTTGCAGGAAGGGCTGCGCCAGCGTTTGGCGGTGTGGCGGCAGTCCTGTTCGGCACGAACGGGGCCTTATCGATATGGGCTAAAAATACAAACAGGCCGGAGCGCGTGTGCACTCCGGCCTGCTGTTTTCATGGCTGGGGTAGAGGGATTCGAACCCCCGTAACTGGTACCAAAAACCAGGGTCCTGCCGCTGGACGATACCCCAATCGCGGTGGTCGCGTAACAGCGCGACCGTCATAGTGTAGCGTACCTAGTCGCTCAGTGCATCGCACAAACCGTCGAGCAGGCGAACCGCCAGGGTTTGTGCATCACTTGCGGTGAACATGCCGTACTCCGTGATCCCGGTGAGCTCGATGCGGAGCAGGATGGGCTTGGAGGTGGCGGCGGCAACGGCGGTCTTGACGCGCAGGGAGAGGTTCTGGCATTCGGCAAGCGCGATGGTGGCGCGGGGTTCGGCATCCTCGGGCAGCTCGTCGGAGGCGACCTCGACGATGAGGTCCACGTCCTTTGGCGCGGTGTCATCGTACAAAACGATGCCGCTGCCGTCGGTGGTCGCCGAGGCGATGTTCCACACGCGCGACGCGACGTTGCGCGCGATGGCGTCCTCGCCGCCAATGGCGATGTGCCAGCTCTCGAGCACGTTAGCGGCGCGGGCAAAGCCCATGCGCGCCTCGGCCTCGACGTCGATCACCGAGGGCTTGCCCTCCCACACGTGGTGCAGGCGGTTGATGTAGGCGAACGTGTCTTGGAACGCCATGCCGTCGGCAAAAAGCCCCACGTTCTCCTGGAATTGCTGGAGCGCAGCCTCGGTGTGCGGGCCAAAAAAGCCGTCGTCGACGCCGCAGGCAAAGCCAAGGGTGTTGAGGGCGCGCTGCAGTGCCTGTACGTCTGCGCCGTGGAAGTTGGGCAAGCGCAGGTACAGGGTGCGGTCGCCCAACTTGTAGGACGCGTCGACCAGGGCGCTCCATGCGGCGCCATCGACCTCGTTACCCGGCTCGAGGCCCTGGCTGGCGCGGAACGCGCGCACGGCAGCGGCGGAAGTGGTGCCGAACTCCTTTGCGGACGTCTCGGCTTCGTCAATCGTATATCCCAAGGAGGTCAGGCGCGTCTGCACGTCCTCGACGGCAGGCCCCTGCATTCCCTGTGCAATGGACTCCATGCGGATCCCCTAACAAACCTTGCGCATCGCGGCTCAGATCGCAGTGCGCGGGATTTCGAGCGCGCGGAATCACCTGCGCCGCGCGACATACACTCTACAGTGTACCAAGCCTAGGGAATGCACGCATAAGCTCCACTGAGCCGATTGAACAGGGGCTCCGCGCGGCATGCAGGGTTACATAACGCAAAAAGCGGCCGCGCCTGGGGGAAGGCGCGGCCGCGGGGGTGGGGCGAACGGCGAGGTTGTCGCGATTGTGCGTCACCGGGTTCGCAAGGGGGAGATGAAACCCTAGAGATTCGCCTCGATGTCGCCCTTGAGCTTGGGCTTGGGCACGGCTCCAACGGAGCGCATGACCTCGGAACCGCCCTTGAGCATCACGATGGTGGGGATGGACATAACGCCGTACTTCATGGCGAGGTCCTGGTTCTCGTCGACGTTGCACTTGGCAACGACGATCTTGCCCTCCAGCTCGCCGGCGATCTCGTCGACGACGGGGGAGAGCATGCGGCACGGGCCGCACCACGGCGCCCAGAAGTCAATGACAACGGGCAGGTCGTTGGTAAGCAGGTCGTCAAATGTGGCGGCGTTTGCTTCGATGATGTTGGCCATAAGAGCCTCCTGTATGGGTAGGTTCGCGCCGGCGCGGCGCGAGGGTTGTTCTCATCGAGGTCGTTATACCCACACGCGCGCAGGCGTTACACCGAGCGCTAGAATGTTTTCAAATGAATGAGGCGATGCCGGCAAGGGGGAGCGCATGACAATCACGACGGGCGAGCGCAAAGAGGCTCTGGCTGCGGCGGTCGAGCAGGAGATGGCGTCGCTCCAAGCGCGGGGCGTGAGGGTTTCTGGCAACGCCTTCTCGCCCGTGCTCCTCGTAAAGGGCGAGCTCAACGTGGATGAGCAGCAGGGGGCTGGGCTTTTGTCCGGTGCGGACGGCCGTGCGCTGCGGGCGGCGCTCTCCGCCATTGGATGGGAGCCCCAGGATTTCTGTACCCTCGCGACGGTGTTTGGAGAGGCGGACCCCTCGATTGCCGATTGCCCGCAGGCGGGTGAGCCCTTGCCGGTTGATATGCTGCGCGAGGCGGTCGAGGCGCTGGATCCCGAGGCGATCGTTTTGCTGGACAATGCCGCTGCGGACGCCCTGCGGGAGACCTATGCGGATGCCCTCGCCATCATTGAGGACTTTGACACCGCCATGCTCAAGCCGGGGCTGGTCGCACCCGTGCTCGGTCGTCGCGTGCTGGCCCTCGACGGCTTTGAGGCCTCGCTTGCCGACCCTGCGCAAAAGCAGCGCATGTGGGCGTACCTCAAGCAGTTGACCCCGCTGGGCGCCCCGTACTAGGGGGTGCCGCCGCGGGGACGTGTT
>SAMEA3387473__coassemble_2377_pt1 | contig 6843 bp, 5 predicted proteins | sample SAMEA3387473__metabat2_high_PE_001 | metagenome-assembled genome bin SAMEA3387473 (sample SAMEA3387473) | Felis catus | biome: Faeces | place: United Kingdom | collected 2012
CCTCCCGCCGATCCCCCGCCGTTGGAGGATGAGCCCCCGGAACCGGAGCCGGTATTCCCGCCAGCCCCGCCATTCGAGCTGCCGCCGGAGCCGCCGTTCGAACCGCCGCCGGAGTTACCGCCCGCGTTACCGTTCGAACCGCCCGTCGAGTTGCTCGAGCCGCCGCCCGCCGAGCCACTCGAGCCGTTCTCGTTATTCGAAGCCCCGCGATCCGATGTGTCGGAAGTTCCCGAGCCGGACGAGGAGTCTTCCGAAGAGGAGGGATCTCCGTTCGAGTCGCTCTTGTCCGCGGCGCCCGCTTTGTCGAGAGAGGAGCCGCCCTCGGCGCCTGCGGAACGCGCCGAGGCATCGTCATCGGGATCGGCCTCATCCGTAGAAGAACTGCCGCTCCCCGCCACGAGCTCCGCCAATCCGTCATGGGGAGCAGAGGCCCCACCCGTCACGAGCGACCACGCGGACACGCCGATCAACGCCACGCATATGCAGGCGCCCACTGCCGCCATGAGCAGGCGCGCACGCGGTATCGACGTGCGTTGGGCAGGTGGGCCCGCAGGGGCGTTTGAATCTCCAGCCGCGCCCATCACAACCGAGCGAACCGCGTCATCCGGGGCGCTGCCTGCGTGCGTCTCCGCCGTGGCAGTCGCACGTCCTGCACCCGGCCCCGCCTCGGCAACCGCACCATTTGCGTGCGGCACGGCCTCAGCAGCCACACCGCCTGCGCTCCGCCCCGCCTCAGCAGGCACATCTTCCATGTGCACGCCCGCATCGGCAGCCGTATCCTCCGCGCACGGCGCCTCTTCGACAGTCGCCTCGTTCTCTAAAGGCTCTTCCACGTCCTTGCCCGTATCGTTCTTGTTCATACGCACTCCAACCTATGCACGACGCCGTGCGCGCACAAGCCACGCGCCAATCAGCACCAGACCGATGACGCCGGCGACCAAGCCCGCCACCGACAGCATCCGGACGGAATCCTCCTGCTCACCGTCGGTGTCGCCGCCCTTGCGGACGTTCTTGCCGGCAGTGGCGCTCAGCGCACCGGACGCCTGCTCGGCATCCCGCTCATCCCCGTCGCCCTCAGGCTCATCGGTGTCCTCAGATGCAGTCTCCGCACGCGCCAAGGGCTTCTTTCCAGAGACCATCGCGGTGCCCGCCGGCGCCTTCCCGCCGCCCGCGGCGTTGTCGCCCTTGGAGCCCCCGTCTCCCGAGCCGTCGCCGCCGGGGTTGGTGTCGTCGTCCCCGGGGTTCTGCACATCATCGTCCTCGGGGTTCTGCACATCATCGTCCTCGGACTCCGGCGTGTCGCCCTCCGGCTTCTCCGGCTTGTCGGGGTTATCGGTCTCGGGCTGCTCCTGATCATCGGAGCCGTCGTCTCCCACGCCCGCAATGGCGAACAGGGCGCCCGAGTCGTTCACGTAGTACAGCGACCCGTCGGGGCCGACCGTGATCGAGCCCATGCAGTAGTTCTGCTTGTCCTCGCTCGGCGTGTAGATGCGTGATGCGGTCGCGTCGCCCACGCGGTAGCGGTACACCCCTCCGGGCAGGCTGTTCGCCGTGAAGTACACATAGGTTGCTCCACCCTGCGTGGAAACGACCGGGGCGCTCATGACATTCGAGCCCTCGAGCGCAGTGCCGTCCGCCGAGGTGATCGAATGCTCGACCTGCAGCGTCTTGGCATCGATGACCGCCAGCACGCCGCAGCGCGCCTGCCCGCCCGAAGACCCCTGGACAAGCTGTCCGCCAACGTACAGGCGGCCGCCCGCAAGGGTCGGCGTGCCCGTCGAGGCGGAGGCGAACTGGACCTTGCCGGCCTCGCTCAGCTCGCCGTCCGCGCCCACGCGCACCTTATGCAGCACGCCGTCCACCGTGACCACGTAGACCGTGGATCCGTCCGGGTCCGCAACGACCGTCGAGCGCACACGGGCGCCCAGATCCAAGCCCTCGCCCACGCGCGTGCCCTGCTGGGAGTCGACCGCGTACACAAAGCCGGTGTCGTCGCCCATCACCAACAGCGAGCCGATGGCCGCGGCGCCCGCCCAGTAGTACCCGGCGTCCGCGTTCTCCGTCTTCCACTTGACCGAGCCCGTCTTGATGTCGACGCACACCAGGTAGCCGCCGTACGAGGCGCTCCAATCCGCCGCCGCCGTGCCAAAGTACACGCACCCGTCCTTGACGATGAGGGTGCTCAGCGACTGCTGCTCGCCGCCCTGCTCGTTTGCCGGGAGCTTCGCCGTGACCCACACCGTGGTGAGCGCATCGGCCGTGAGCGCCTGAAGGCGTCCCCCGGAGAGCGGCACGACGACCACGCCGTCCGCATACACCATGCGCGCGATCGAGTCGATGGGAGCCGCCAGGGCGCCCTCGCGAACGGTCTTGCCCGTTGCGGGGTCGATCTGCAGCAGCTTGGCCCCCGCGGCGATGTAGACGTACGAACCCACGTAGATGGGGTCGGAGACGTTGGTGGCCCAATCGGCAGAGTCCTTGATCGAGGATACCCAGGACTCCTTCACCTCGCCCGTGGGAGTCGCTGCCTCGGTATTCGACCCGCTGGCATAGCCCGGCCACGCGCTCTCCCACTCGGGTCGCGGCGCGTCAGGATCGGGCACGACGGGCAGCGGCTCGGGCAGATCTTCCTCAAAGGCGGAATACGCCCACGTCACCGCATCGCCTGCCTTGAGCATCACGCCGCCGGCGCCCAGCTCGGACGCCGTGCCGTTGACGAACAGCTGCCAGTACTTTCCGGTCGCCTGGTCCCAGCCGAGCGCATCGCCCGTGTAGGGCGAGGTGATGGTGTTGAGGTACCAGCCGTAGTCGCCCGTTCCGTAGTCGGCCTTAAGACCCGCCTCCTTGAACAGGAGCTCGGACGCCGCCGCGGCGGCCGTGCCGTTTTCGACAGTCAGGCGGGTGTTTGACGCCCAGGTCACGTTGTTGCCGTTGGCGTCGGGCCCTACCACCGAGACCGACACCTCGAATGCACCGACGGTGGGAATGCCGTCCCCGAACGCGGAATACGCCCACGTCACGACGTCGCCCGCCTTGAGCGTCACGCCGCCGGCGCCCAGCTCGGACGCCTCGCCGTTGACGAACAGCTGCCAGTACTTTCCGGTCGCCTGGTCCCAGCCGAGCGCATCGCCCGTGTAGGGCGAGGTGATGGTGTTGAGGTACCAGCCGTAGTCGCCCGTTCCGTAGTCGGCCGTCAAACCGGCGCGCTTGAAAAGCTGCTCCGAGGCATCTGCCGCCGTCGAGCCATCCTCCATCTCAAGGGACGTGCTCGGGGCCCAGTACGCATGGGCGCCGTCGGCATCGGGGCCGACAACCGCGAGCGTCACGTTCAGCTTCTGGGCGTCTTCCGCAGCGTCGTCGCGGTCCGCCCCGGCCTGCGTCGAGTCCGGACGCCCGGTAGCCGTCGCGCCGGCAGCGAGCTGCCCGGCGCCGTCAGAGCCCTCGGGCTCATCGGCCAAACTGCCCGGGGCTTCCTGCTGGGCATCTCCAGTCGCGCCCGCACCCGCCGAGCCGTCGACGGCCTCTTCCTCCGGCGCGCCCTGCTCCACGTGCACCGCGTCGTCTTGCACCGCGCCTTCAGGTGCCGCACTGCCTGCAACAGGTGCACCCGACTCCGCACCCGGCCGTTGCGTGCCCTCATCCGAGGCCGCCGCGAGCTCGGATGCGACCGGCTGAGATGCAGTCGCCACAGCCCCCTCGATGCCCAACGCCTCGGCAAACGCCGCGGTCGGAACGGACGCGACCGTAAGGGCCGCCAGCAAGACTACCGTTACCACGTGACGGGCAACGCCGCAGCACGGCGCCGCCTTGTGGGATCTGGGCATGCAGATTCCCCCTTCAATCCAGGGCCCCGCCCATCCCTTTGGGCATTTGCAGGCAGAGAGGCGATCCGACTTATCCCTGTGCCGCACGCGCGCGCCGTCCGATCTGCAGCGCGCCCTCGCATGCGCGGGAATTACGGTTACTGGAATAGCCGGGGACTTGCACCCCGATTCTCCTGGCCGCGCGGGAACCCCGTGCGGTCGTGCGTCTCCGCACCATCCACCGAGCCATTGATATGTATCCGGGTCATCATAGCGCATGCCGCCCCGTCAAGCAGCTCGCGCGCCTTTTGGCTACACCGCGGGCGGGCGGTTCTCGGCGACCACGCCCACCACGGGGTGCGGGACGTACGGCGCCTCGATGCGCGCGATCTCCTCGAGCGTGAGCGTCAGCTCAGTCGCGGCGACGGCCCCGTCGCTGTGATGCGGCTTAGTAGCCCCCACCACCGGAGCGGTCACCTTGGTGAGCAGCCAGGCGAGCGCGACCTCCGTCATGGTGACGCCGCGCTCCTGCGCGATGTCCGCCACCGCCTGGATGATCGGCGCGTCGACGTCCGCCGTGCCGTCGTACTTGCCGTGCGCGTACGCGTCGAGCCGCAGGCGCTTGCTCGTCTCGCCCGGATGCTTGGACAGACGGCCGCCCGCCAGCGCCGAATACGGCGTGAGCGCGATGCCATGCGTTGCCGCGAGCGGCACCATCTCACGCTCGTCCTCGCGGGCAATCGCGTTGTAATGGCCCTGGTAACTCACGAACGGCGTCCACCCATTTGCCCGGGCGATCGCGTTTGCCTCGGCAAGTTGCCACGCATAGCAGTTGGAAATGCCCAGCGCGCGAATCTTGCCCGCGCGCACCTGCCGATCGAGCGCCGGCAGCAACTCCTCGATGGGCGCGCCCCAATCCCACATGTGGTAGATGTAGAGGTCCACGTAGTCCATGCCCAGGCGCGCAAGGCTCGCGTCGAGAAGGTGCTCGACCTTGGCGTCGACCGACTCCGTGCCGTGCTCGCCCGGCATTTCCCCCGCCGGCGCATGAAGGCTCCCGAGCACGAATTTGGTCGCCACAACCACGTCCTCGCGGCGCGCCAGCGAGGCCAGCGCGCGGCCCACGTACTCCTCGCTCGTTCCGTTTTGATAGCCCATGGCGGTGTCGAAGAAGGTGATGCCCTCGCTCATGGCCTGGGCGATGATGGTTTTCGAATCGTCATAGCCCAGCGTCCACGCGTGCTGGCCGTTGCCGGGGTCGCCAAACCCCATGCAGCCCAAGCATATGCGCGACACGTCGATGCCGCTGGTTCCCAGCTTTGCGTAGTGCATGCATGCCCCTTTTGTCCTCGCAAAAGGCGTCGCCGTCATGCGGAAAGCGAGTGCTCCCTAACAACCGGTTCCGCCTTGCGGCGATTCTAGAACCTGGAGTCGGCTCTAGGGCAAGCGGAAAATCTCGGAGCATTTCAAAACGGGGAAACCCATGGACAGCAGACGACAGCCCTCCTACAATCGCCTTGAACATATCGCCCCCTTCTCCGGATGGGGGCAGCGCGCGTGCGCCCACGCGCCGGCACCGTAGGACGTTGAAGGTGGCCGGCATGTGGGCGCATTTTCAAAGGAGAAGAAATGAAGCGCTTTGTGACCGAAGACTCGTTTTGGGAGCTGTTCCCCGGCGCGTCGTTTGGCGTCGTGGTCGCCCAGGGCATGAAGCCCACCGCGAAGGTCGTTATCGAGGCGTAGCCTGCCCGCGATCCAGCACACAGCATAAAAACGGGAGGCGGCAGCTCTACGGGCTGTCGCCTCCCACGTTACATCGTGACAGTTGGCACCGCGCCATGCGCGAGCCGGTATGTTCACAGCTGGCTTACAGCTGACGGATCGGGGTTCCCTCAAGATCTCGATGAGCGGTGCGCTCGTGCTCCGCGGAGGCTACCTCAGATGGACCGCAATCCATCTCCTTGCCCATATGGGAGACGTATTCCAAGCGTTCGTCGGTGGGCTTGGTCGCAACTGTCCACGAACGCATGATGCGCGGAATGGCAATCCAACCCGCCAGCGCGCACACCACCAGCAGCAGTACAAAGAACATCAGGTTGACAGACATGACCGCTCCTTTCAACGTGGCCCGCACCGGCAATCGGCGCCTGATCGATATGGTTCTTCCTACCCCGGCTTTGACGGATTAACCATGCCTTTCCGCCAACGGAGGGATATGCCACGCGTGAGACTCCTCTGTTTGAGCAGCGATGGCGCACTCGAGCAAGAACTCAACGATTTGTTACAGTCAAATGTCTCCCTCGCAAGTATCGCCTTGATTTTGCTCAGCAAAAGACGAGGTCAGCGCTTTGGCATTATTATGCTTACTTGATATCTCCCTCTTTGACTGCAACAAAACGATACCTTTTGCGTTCAAAGTGGAGGCAAAGCATTGGAACCACGTCATCTATGCGCCCAATGAGCAGACGTACCGCCTGACGCTGGCGGTTTTCCATACCTTTCCGTCAATACCACACCGCACACGCCGTATTTGGGCAACTCATAGAATAGCTTCTTGCCCTAAAGCTCGCTCCAGGTACTAAGATGACCCCAGGCGCGACAAAGCCGACGAAGGGAGCCCTCATGCGCATTGCGGAAGTTGCAGAGAAGTGCGACATCAGCGCCGATACCTTGCGGTACTACGAGCGCATCGGCCTGTTGCGTCCCGTGCGACGCAACACGGGCGGTGTGCGTGACTACAGCGAGGACGATTGCATGCGCATCGGGTTCGTCAAATGCATGCGCGGGGCAAATGTCTCGATCGAGGCCCTCATCGAGTACATGCAGCTCCTCGACGAGGGCGACGCGACGCTCGAAGCGCGTAAGCAGATTCTCATCGAGCAGCGCGAGGCCGCACGCGAGCGGCTCGCGCGCGTTCAAGAGGGACTCGATCGGCTGGATTACAAAATTGCCCACTACGACGAGCTGCTCGCCGGGCGCGGAGGCTGCAGCGTGGCGAGAACATGCGACGCAAAGTAGCATCTGTCGCCGCCTGCACGCA
>SAMEA3387473__coassemble_2592_pt1 | contig 5908 bp, 4 predicted proteins | sample SAMEA3387473__metabat2_high_PE_001 | metagenome-assembled genome bin SAMEA3387473 (sample SAMEA3387473) | Felis catus | biome: Faeces | place: United Kingdom | collected 2012
CCCACGCGCCGTCCTTGTAGTTGGACACGTAGCTGTAATCGGTCTTGCGATAGCTAAAGTCGAGGTTGCCCCAATCGAGGTCCTTCTTCTCGGTGCTCATGCCAGGCTCCTTTTCTCAAGTAAAAGCCGGACGCGCAAACGCCCGGCCACGGTATGGCTTGATTCGATTGTACTCCACCGCAATGGAGCGCCTGGCACACGTCGGCGCAACAAGCGGAATTAACGCGAGGGAAACCTATTGGGCGTCGCGGCCGAATACCCCGGCCCGACCGAACGCCCCGGCATGGCTGCGCCTCCCTGACTCGACCGAGCCTCCTCGGCCTACCCGCCCTCGGCCTACCTGCCCTCGGCGTCGCGGCGCTTTTGCTCGGCACGCGCCGGAAGAATGCGGAACTTGACCCACCAGGCAACAACGCCAACGGCAATCAACACGATGGCGACCTTCACCACGCTCGACACCCACTCGGCCTGAGCGGTGATCTGCTCCCAAGCGCCGCCGGCCCAAAAGCCCAGCGTGCACAGAATCGCATTCCACGCGAGCGAGCCCACAAACGTGTACAGCGCAAACTTGACCATATTCATCTTTGCCGTGCCCGCCGGAATGGAAATGAGGCTGCGCACCACAGGAATGCAGCGGCAGATGAGCACCGTGATCTGGCCCTTGCGATCGAACCAGCCGATAGCCTTTGCCACGTCGTCGGAATGGAAGCCCAGCATGCGCATGGACTTGGTATCGAAAAAGCCCTCGAGGCGCTCCTGCGAAAGCAGGCGGCCGACGCCGTACAGCAAATACGCGCCGATGACCGACCCCGCCGTGGCGGCGGCGATCACGCCCGGCAGCGACATCTCGGTCTGAGTCGCCAAAAAGCCCGAGAGCGGCAGGATGAGCTCGCTGGGGATGGGCGGAAAGACGTTTTCGAAAAGAATGAGAGCGGCAACCGCAAGGTAACCGAACTGGCTGATAAAGCTAAAGAATGCCTCCTGCATGAAGCGGCCTTTCTAACCGATGGACAGAGCGGCGCGCAAACGCCGCACTCGCACAGCAACCGAACATGATAGGTGCCCGCAGCGCGAAGGTGGAATGCAACACCCCATTCGTACCGAAAACCTATACCCTCCGCAATGTCTGCGCGGCGGCGATGTTGCACGGGGCGTAGGCACAGCCACCGCATTTTGCAGTTTGCTAGAGCCGGCACACGACAGAGCGGGTGCGCGCAGGCGATGGGCCGTTGTGTCGCAGCCGTGCCAGAGGGCGTGCCCCCGTAAGAGCCCCACAGGCCGCAGAAGATTGCCGGCTTGTTATTCCTAGTATTTTTCTCGACTTTACGCGACGTGGCGCGTACCATGGCTATTCATGCGCCTGGTCACACGAGGCCGTCTCGGCGATGGGCGCACATCTTGAGGAGGGAACAACATGGGCGCCATCGCAACACTGCGCGAGGACATCGCCACCGTTAAAGCGAACGACCCCGCCGCGCAAAGCAGCCCGGTGGTTTTTCTCTCCTATCCGGGCCTTCATGCCAAATGGATGCACACCCCCGCGCACTGGCTGTGGCGCCACGGCGCGCGCGGGCTGGCGCGCGTCCTTTCGCAAATCACGCGCTTTTGCACGGGCGTCGAGATTCACCCGGCGGCACAGATTGGACGCCGTCTTTTTATCGACCATGCCATGGGCGTCGTCATTGGCGAAACAACGATTATCGGCGACGATTGCGTCCTCTACCAGGGCGTCACCCTTGGTGGCACCGGCAACGAGAACGGCAAGCGCCACCCCACGCTCGGCAACCACGTCACCGTGGGAACCGGGGCCAAAGTGCTGGGGAATATCCGCATTGGAGACAACGTGCGCATTGGTGGCAACTCCGTGGTGGTCAAGGATGTCCCGAGCGACTGCACCGTTGTGGGCATCCCGGGACGCGTGGTCAAGCGCAACGGGTGCCGCGTGCTCTCGGAAACCTTCGACGCGAGCCGCCACCGCGAGAACATGCCCGACCCCGTTGAGGAGGCTTCGCGGCTCAACCGCGAATGCATCGAGGGCAACGCGCGGCGCATCGCCGAGCTTGAAGCCCAGGTCGCGGCGCTTGGGGCGTTAGTGGAGCAGCTCACCCGCACCGAATAGACGCGCCATCGCGGCCTCGCATCACACAAGAAGCCAGACCTTCCCGCATCTTTCCCACAGGGACGATCCACCCCGCGCGACATGGGGCGCCCGCCTACGTGCCCCCGCGTCATCTCCGCAGCCCAGCTGGCCCAAGGGGAGCCGCACCGCCCAGAGGGGAATTGCCCGACCCAAGATGGCACTTGCCCCGCCCAGCGGGAAATCAGCCTGGCGCGACGAGGTGCAATCTGATCACAAAAGGGGGTTTGTTTTTAAAATGTGTGGGGTTAATTTCGCATGCCCCCACTACACGGCTATTTTCGTCTTTCGCGACCTGCGGTTATGCTGCCAACAACAGGGGTCTACTCCGGAACTCGGAATAGACCCCACACATTTTAATTATTGACCCTCCATTCGGCACATTTGGGCCGGTATTGGTACGCCAAATCAGCTCCTCCGCGCGCTGCGCACTCTCCCTGAAAGCTACGATTCCCCCGTAGTCGCCTCATCGGGCGTTGCGATTTCCTTGATGGTGGTCTCGTTGCCCTGCAGCAGATACGTTCGCTCGCTGCCGCAATGCGGGCACACGCGGCCGTGCTCGACCGTGCCGTACGTGGCCTCGCACGCCTCGCAATATGTAATGGCGGGAATTTGCTCGATCATGAGCTCCGCCCCGCGCATCAGGTCGTTCTTGGCACACGCCCAGTTCCAGCAGTCGTTGAGGTAGCTTGGGATAATGCCCGAGACCTCGCCGAGCTCAAGCGTGACCGAGGAAACGCGGCGCAGGTTGTTCTGCACCGCGACTTCCTCGACGCTGCGGATGATATGAAAGACGATTCCCAGCTCGTGCACGCAATACCTCCCCGTTGAAGACCTCGGCTCAGGGACAACCCTTAAGCCGAGGTCTGAATGCCCGCCGACCGGCCCGGTAAACGACAATCCGACCTACTTGGATCCCTTGGAGCCAAAGCGGATCTTGATCTCGCGCTTGAGCGCGTACTTGGCGAGCATGGGGACCTTCTTCTCGTACTTCACCATCGTGGAGCACTCGGGGTGCTCGCGATGCAGGTGGATGGCATCGAAGGCGCACTTGGTCGTGCACAGGCCGCAGCCGATGCACTTGTTCTCGTCCACGATGCTCGCGCCGCAGCCCAGGCAGCGCGCCGTCTCGGCCTTGACCTGCTCCTCGGTGAACGTCTCCACGTACTCGCGGAACGGGCGCTCGCGCTCGGCCTCGTAGTTATGCACGGCGTCACCGCGGCTCGCGGTGTCGTAGCTGCCAAAGTCCACGTCGTCCTTATTGAGCTCACGATAGCTGCGCTGGTTGCGGCCGATGGTGAGCGTGGCGTTCTGCACAAAGCGGTGGAGCGACACCGCGGCCTCATGACCGGCGGCGATGGCGTCGATGGCGAACTTGGGGCCGGTGTAGACGTCGCCGCCCACGAAGATGTCGGGCTCGGCGGTCTGGTAGGTCTTGGGGTCGGCCACGGCGCCCTGGCCACGACCCAGCTCGACGGCCGTGCCCTCAAGCAGGTTGCCCCACTGGATGGACTGGCCGATGGAGAACACCACGCGGTCCGCGGCTACGGTGCGCGTCTCGCTCTCGTCGTAGGCCGGGTCAAAGCGGCCCTCGTCGTTGAAGACGCACAGGCAGCGCTTGAACACGATCTCGCGCACGCGACCGGCTTCATCGGCGTGAACCGCAACCGGGCCCCAACCGCAGGAGATGTGCACGCCGTCCTCGTTGGCCTCCACGACCTCCTCGACGCTCGCGGGCATCTCCTCGGAGCTCTCCAGGCAGAACATCTCCACGTGCTCGGAGCCCAGGCGCGCCGCGGTGCGGGCCACGTCGATGGCCACGTTACCGCCGCCCACCACGATGGTCCGGCCGGGAAGCGCGGCGGCCTCGCCGCCGTTCTCCTGCTGCTCGGCCACGGCGCGCAGGAAGTCCACCGCCACCGAGCAGCCCTCGGCGTCCTCACCCGGGATGCCGGGCAGACGGCCGCCCTGGCAACCGATCGCCACGTAGAACGCCTTGAAGCCCTGCTCGCGCAGCTCGGCGAGCGTCACGTCGCGACCGACCTCGACGCCGTAGCGAATCTCAGCGCCCATCTCCTCGATGATGGCGACCTCGGCCTCGATCACGCTCTTCTCCAGCTTGTAGCTGGGAATGCCGTAGGTGAGCATGCCGCCCGGGCGGGCGTTCTTCTCGAAGATGACCGGCTTGTAGCCCTTCTCGGCCAGGTAGAACGCGCAGGAGAGTCCCGCGGGGCCGGCGCCGATGATGGCGATTTTCTCCTCGAAGCCACCTTTGCGCGTGGGGGTCACGCGCTCGGGCACGTAGCGGTGCTCGGCAACGAGGTCCTGCTCGGCGATGAACTTCTTGACCTCGTCAATCGCCACGGCAGCGTCAATGCGGCCGCGGGTACAGGCGTCCTCGCAGCGACGGTTGCAGATGCGGCCGCAGATGGCGGGCAGCGGATTCTCGCGCTTGATGAGGGCGAGCGCGTCGCGGTACCGGCCCTGAGCTGCGAGCTTGAGGTAGCCCTGAACCGCGATATGCGCCGGGCACGCCGTCTTGCAGGGCGCGGTTCCCGTGTCGTAAGTCTCGATGCGGTTCTTGTTGCGGTAGTCCGGGCTCCACTTTTCCGGGCCCCACTTCACGGCGTCCGGCAGCTCCTGCTTGGGGTACTCCGGCACCTCGCCCGTGCTTGCAGCGCAGAGCTTTTGGCCCAGCTTGACCGCGCCCGCCGGGCAGACCTCGACGCAACGGCCGCACGCCACGCACTTGTCGGCCTCGGTGCGCGCCACGTACGCGGAGCGGGAGAGGTTGGGCGTGTTGAAGAGCTGCGACGTGCGCAGGGCGTAGCACACGTTCACGTTGCAGTTGCAGATGGCGAAGATCTTGTCCTCACCGTCGATGTTCGTGATCTGATGGACGAAGCCGTTGTCCTCGGCCTGACGCAGGATGTCGTAGACCTCCTCACGCGTGATGTAGTGGCCGCGGTCGGTCTCGACCACGTAATCGGCCATATCGCCCACGGCGATGCACCAGTCGTTGGGATCGTCGCCGCACGCCTCGCCTAGGATGGAGCGGCTCATGCGGCAGCTGCACGCGCTGGCGGCGTACTTGCCGTCGTACTTGTCGAGCCAGTGCTCGATGTGCTCGATGGAAACGGAGCGGTCCTCCATGGAGATGGCCTGCTCAACCGGGATGACATGCATGCCGATGCCTGCGCCGCCCGGCGGCACCATAGGCGTGGCTCGGGCGAGTGCGCCCTTAGAGGCCTGCTCGAAGAACTTGGCGAGCACCGGATGCTCCTCCAGCTGGGACATGCGCATGTTGAGGAACTCCGCCGAGCCGGGCACGAGCATGGGCAGCACCCACTGCTTGTCGCGCTCGGGGTTTTCCCAGTTGTACTCGATAAGGCCGATGTAGCTCATCTCGTCGAGGAGCTTGACCAGCTCGTCCTCGGGCAGGCCGGTCTCCTTGAGCAGCATAGGCAGCGTATAGGGCTTGCGCATCTTCATCTTGAGCAGGACGTCGGCCATCTCGTCGGTGGTGACGGTGGCAAAGCTCCAGTACTCGAAGGGCTTGAGCTCCTTGCGGCCCAACAGGCGGTTGGTGCAGTGCTCGCAGAGCGCCACGATCTTCTCGCGCGGGTGCTCGGGCAGCTCGGGCACGAACTCCGCGCCGATGTCGGGCTCGGTAAACGAGATGCCGGGTCCATTGAGAATCATATCTGGTCCTTTCCTCGTGCTGTGACGTTGAGGGGGCTTGCAGGTGTTCAGTGACACGCGCAGTCACGC
>SAMEA3387473__coassemble_3401_pt1 | contig 4009 bp, 3 predicted proteins | sample SAMEA3387473__metabat2_high_PE_001 | metagenome-assembled genome bin SAMEA3387473 (sample SAMEA3387473) | Felis catus | biome: Faeces | place: United Kingdom | collected 2012
CACCGAGATGGGCCTGGACAACGATGATCGCGGTGGCCGTGGCGGCGACCGCGGCGGCCGCGGCGGCTTTGGCGGCCGTGGTGGCGACCGTGGCCCGCGCAAGGACTTCGGCGGCCGTGGCGGCGACCGCGGTGGCCGCGGTGGCTTTGGCGATCGCGGTGGCGACCGTGGCCCGCGCCGCGATTTCGGCGACCGTGGCCCGCGCAAGGACTTCGGCGACCGCGGCCCTCGTCGCGATTTCGGCGATCGTGACCGTGGCGGCCGTGGTGGCCGTGGCGGCGGCTTTGGTGGCCGTGACGACCGCGGTGGCCGTGGCGGTTACGGTGACCGCGGCGGCCGTGGCAACTACGGCGACCGTGGTGGCCGTCGCTACTAAAGCGGTCTTTGGGGCTGCGCGTTTCGTCGCATTCGACGCAGACGGCAGCGCAGCCGGCGCAGATGACAACGCACACGTCGGGGCGCACGGGAGGAGAGTCTCCCGTGCGCCCCTTTTTTATTGCCAGGTTTTGCCGTTGCGGCTCTTGGTGTGTACCGAGTTCGCACTGGGCTCGTCCGCATGCGCCTGGGCAATTGTTCAGGATATGAACGGTCGGAGGCTGTGAACGATTTGCACGGCACGAATGACAGGTTATGAACGAACCGTTCATAACCTCCATTTCTGTATATGTATCTACCTGCGGGAATGTACGGTTATAAAAATGCGGCAAGCGAAAAGCGTTCATAACCTGCAATTTGCGCACGGCCCGTACGCCACGTGCATGCGCACGTCAAGTGCATGCGTACGGCCCGCACGTCGCGTGCAACCCGCGGGACCGTATAGCTTGCAAGCCGCCCACAGCCCGCCAGCGGTCGGCACTGGTACGTTCGGGGTGTATTCGTTGGATGCGGGATTGTCTGTACGAAGTGAAAATTGAACTATCTGCTCTACAAATTGAACTTCAGTGGTAGACTCTTGCGAAATTGAACTCGTAGTTCAATTTCGTGATTGGAGTGGACGTGGCCGAGGACACGCGCGTAAAGAACGCATCGTTGGTAACGGCAGAGGTTTTTGCCGCGAGCCTGCGTCACGCTATGGATAAGCGTGGCTTCAAGCAGGCCGATCTTATTCGCATGGCTGCAGATCGCGGGTCGAAGCTCGGTAAGAGCCAGGTGAGTCAGTACGTGAGCGGCAAGACGCTCCCGCGTCGCGCAGTGGTGCAGCTGCTCGCGGATATCCTTGAAATTGAACCTTTTGAGTTGACGGGGGAGAACCGGGCGGCTGAGTACGAGTCCACGCTCGTGCCCACTACGCCCATGCCCGCCCTCGCCACGGCCGATGGCGCCGTCACGTCCGCCCCTGCCGCCCCCGCGCCCGCCACGGCCGACGGCGCCGTTGCCCCTGCCGCGCCCGCTTTCACCCCTTCCAGTCCCGCTACGCCCGCCCCTCCCGAGCGAGCCGAGGCGCGGCCTGCCGCCGCCTTCCCGGAGTCCCGCTCCCGCATCGACGACCCGAATACCAGCTCGCACCCTGAAGGAAATACCATGTCTGATACCATTCGCACCTTTAAGAAGTCTTCCAAGCTCGACAACGTCCTCTACGACGTCCGTGGTCCCGTGGTCGACGAGGCCGCGCGTCTCGAATCCGAGGGCGCTCACATTCTCAAACTCAACATTGGCAACCCTGCACCGTTTGGCTTTCGCACTCCTGTCGAGGTCATCCAGGATATGCGCGAACAGCTTCCCGACTGCGAGGGCTACTCCGACAGCCGCGGTTTGTTCTCCGCACGCAAAGCGATTATGCAGTACGCGCAGCTCAAGGGCCTGCCCAACGTGAGCATGGACGGCATTTACACGGGCAATGGCGTGTCCGAGCTCATCAACCTGTGCATGCAGGCCCTGCTCGACACCGGCGACGAGATCCTCATCCCCGCGCCCGACTATCCGCTGTGGACCGCCTGCGCCACGCTCGCGGGCGGCACGCCGGTCCATTATCTCTGCGACGAGCAGGCAGACTGGAACCCCGACCTCGCCGACATGGAGTCCAAGATCACGCCGCGTACCAAGGCGCTCGTCATCATCAACCCCAACAACCCCACGGGTGCGGTCTATTCCAAGGATGTCCTCGAGGGGATCGTCGAGATCGCACGCAGGCACCAGCTCATGATCTTTGCGGACGAGATCTACGACCGCCTGTGCATGGACGAGGCCGAGCACATCTCCATTGCGAGCCTGGCGCCCGACCTGTTCTGCGTCACCTTCTCCGGTCTTTCCAAGAGCCATATGATCGCGGGCTACCGCATCGGCTGGATGATCGTGTCGGGCAACAAGCGCCTGGGCAGCGACTTCATGCTCGGCGTGAACATGCTCTCTAACATGCGCCTGTGTTCCAATGTGCCGGCGCAGTCCATCGTGCAAACCGCGCTGGGCGGGCACCAGTCTGTCAAGGATTACGTGGCGCCCGGCGGCCGCGTGTACGAGCAGCGCAACTACGTGTACGAGGCGCTGAACGCGATCGACGGCATTACGGCGGTCAAGCCCAAGGCGGCGTTCTACATCTTCCCGAAGATGGACGTGAAGAAGTTCAACATTCACGACGACGAGCAGTTCGCCCTCGACCTGCTGCACCAGAAGGGCATTCTCATCACCCGCGGCGGTGGCTTCAACTGGCCCGAGCCTGATCACTTCCGCATCGTGTATCTCCCGCGCATGGGTGTGCTGCGCGAGGCCATGACCGATTTGGCGGAGTTCTTCGAGACGTATCGCCAGGCGTAGGGGCGCTGGCGGCCTCCTTGAAGCATGTCGCTGCGGTAACGGATGTTGGTTGCCGAGGCGGACGTCGTCGGGATATGGCATCGATTGCCCATGAGGGCATTGGCCATGTTCGCCGGCGGCGGCATCCATAGCGCAAGGAAGCTTGAGGGTCATGGTGCAAGGAGAGCTTTAGGGTATTTGAATTGCGGCTTCGGCTGTGTTTGCGGGTGTGCCGCTCGGTAAGGCCTGAGCCGCGGGACAAGGGGACATCAGATGAAAATCACCGTGGTCGCGGTGGGTAAGCTCAAGGAGCGATTCTGGGCGGACGCCTGCGCGGAGTACGTAAAGCGCCTGGGTGCGTATGCGACCGTCAAGATGGTCGAGGTCGCGGATCGCGACCCGGCGAAGTCCGGCGGCGAGGAGACGGGCCGAGAGTTCGAGGGCAAGGGCATCCTGGCAGCAATCCCCGAGCGCTCACATGTGGTGCTGCTCGATATCGGGGGCAAGGAGCGTTCGAGCGAGGAGATCGCGGCGCATCTGGACGACCTCATGCTGCGCGGGGAAAGCTCGATCACGTTCGTGATTGGCGGGTCGTGCGGGGTCTCGCCCGAGGTGCGCGCCCGCGCCGACGAGCGGCTCTCGTTCGGGCGGATCACGTTGCCGCACAACTTGGCGCGCGTGGTGCTGCTTGAGCAGGTGTACCGCGCCTTCAAGATCATGCGCGGCGAGCCGTACCACAAGTAGCGCTCGTCGATGCGGTGCTCGCAAACGGCGGTGCCCGCACGCAGTAGCGCTCGCATGTGGCGTCGGCCGCAAACGGTAGTGCCTGTGAGCGGCAGCGGCTGCAAACGGCTGCGCCCGCACACGGCGGTGCCTGCACAAGGCTGCGTCTGCATGCGGCGGCGCCCACATAAGGCGGCGTCCGCGTGTGCAGCCCTAAAGAAAAAGCGCCGGCCTCCGAGGAGGCCGGCGCTTGCCGTATACGCTGTGCGCGAGGCTAAACCGGGGGATTAGCCGAAGTAGCGCTGGAGCAGGCCGGCGAAGGCCTTGCCGTGACGGGCCTCGTCGCGAGCCATCTCGTGCACGGTGTCGTGGATGGCGTCCAGGCCGGCGGCCTTGGCGCGCTTGGCCAGATCGAACTTGCCGGCGGTGGCGCCGTTCTCGGCCTCAACGCGCATCTCGAGGTTCTTCTTGGTGGAGGTGGTCACGACCTCGCCCAGGAGTTCGGCGAACTTGGAAGCGTGCTCGGCCTCCTCGTAAGCGGCCTTCTCCCAGTAGA
>SAMEA3387473__coassemble_3461_pt1 | contig 3920 bp, 2 predicted proteins | sample SAMEA3387473__metabat2_high_PE_001 | metagenome-assembled genome bin SAMEA3387473 (sample SAMEA3387473) | Felis catus | biome: Faeces | place: United Kingdom | collected 2012
GCGCTCGGTGTCGATGAGCGTGCCGTCCATGTCGAAGATGACAGTTTGCATGAGGGGTCCTTTCGAGACGTTGACTGGGCAGCATGGTAGCAGGTTTTGCGCGCCCGGGGGCGCGTGCGCCGCGTGCGGCGCGGCATGTGCGCGCGTTCGCTACAGCAGCTCCCCGTGAGCACGGACGTGCCACGCCTTGGCGATGCTCGTGAGCAGCAGGTAGCCCGCCATCATCGCGGCGAGCACGCCGAAGAACGCGGCCGGCAGCGGCACGAGGCCGAGCGCCTCGCGCACACCGGGCACGTACGGCATGAGGGTGACGGCGCCCACGCCCAGCGCGGTGAGCAGCGTGAGCGAGGCGGCGGGCTTGCTCTGGACAAACGGCAGGCGCTCGGTGCGCAGCAGGTGGATCACCAGGGTTTGTGTCCACATGGACTCGACGAACCAGCCGGTCTGGAACACGAGCGCGAACAGCGCGCGCCGGTCGGGGGTGGCGAGCGCCTCCCACGGCGCACCCGCCACGAGCGGGCACACGATCCAGAACAGGGCGGCAAAGGTGAGGATGTCGAAGACTGAGCTCACGGGACCGAGTCCCAGCATGAAGCTCACGATGCCGCGCGCGTCCCAGGTGCGCGGCCGTGCCAAGAACGAGCTGTCCACCCGATCCCAGGGCAGCGCCACGCAGCTCACGGTGTACGCCATGCCCAGCAGGAGCAGCTGCAGGGCGCTCATGGGCAAAAACGGCAAAAACGCCGCGGCAACCAGCACGGAAAGGACGTTGCCGAAGTTGGAGCTCGCCGTGGTCTTGATGTACTTGATGGTGTTGCCGTAGGTGCGGCGGCCCTCCACGATGCCGCGTGCGAGCACGGTGAGGTCCTTTTTGAGCAGGATGATGTCGGCCGACTCCTTGGCCACGTCGACCGCGGTGTCCACCGAGATGCCGCAGTCGCTCGCGCGCATGGCCGCCGCGTCATTGATGCCGTCGCCCATAAATCCCACCGTGTGCCCTCCACGCTCGCGCAGAACGCGAACGATGCGGGCCTTCTGCAGGGGAGAGAGCTTGGCGAAGAGCCCCGTGCGCTCGGCGCGCTCGGCCAGCTCGGCGTCGGTGAGCGCATCGATGTCGGTGCCGGTGAGCATGTCGCGGGCGTCGATGCCCACCTGCTCGCAGACGGTGGCGGCAACGGCGGCGTTATCGCCGGTGAGGACCTTGACGCTCACGCCCAGGCCGCCGAGCTCCTGCACCGCGGACTTGGCGCTCGCCTTGGGCGGGTCGAGGAACGCGAGGTAGCCGATGAGCGTCATGTCGCGCTCGTCGTCGGCGGTGAGGTCGCGCGCGGGCACGTCGTTTCGCTGGGCGACGCCCACCACGCGCATGCCGCGCTCGTTCAGGCCGCGCACGCGGTCGAGGATCCGCTCCGCCTGCTCGGGCGTGAGCGGGAGGACGTCGGCACCCACCTCGACCTCGCTGCACACGCCGAGCATCTCCTCGACGGCGCCCTTGGTGATGAGCTGGCGCTTGCCCGTGCCGTCCTCGACCACCACGCTCATGCGCCGGCGGTCGAAGTCGAAGGGGATCTCGTCTGCCAGGCGCCACTGGCTGCGGGCGGCGGCGATCGCTGCGGCCTCGGGGGAGATGCGCGTGCCGAGAGCGCCGGCGCCCGTTGCGATTGGAGATGCTTCCAGCGAAGAGCGATTGCGGGTTGCGTCATCGCCTGCGGAGGTGGTCTCCGGCGCTTGCGGTGAGGAGCTCTTGACGGTTGCGCCGGCGTTCGTTTCGGCTGTGTGCATCGGGGCGACTTCGGAATCGTTGCGCCCCCGGACCTCGCCCGCTCGGGCGTCCATGCTCGGCCCGCCTGCGGCAAGGGCCTCGGCGCGCTCGATGATCGCCTCGTCCATGAGGTTGCGCAGGCCCGTCTGGAACAGGCTGTTGAGGTAGGCGTGGCGCAGCACGCGGTCGCTCGGCGCGCCCAACACGTCCAGATGGCGTTCGAGCACGATCTTGTCGCGCGTGAGGGTGCCCGTCTTGTCGCAGCACAGCACATCCATGGCGCCCAGGTTCTGGATGGACGAGATCTCCTTGACCACCACGTCGTGCGCGCGCATGGCCTCGGCGCCGCGTGCGAGGCAGGTCGTCACGATGACGGGCAGCATCTGCGGGGTGATGCCCACGGCCACGGAGATAGAGAACAGCAGCGCATCGAGCCAGTCGCCCTTGGTGGCGCCGCAGAGCACGAAGACGATGGGGCACATGACGAGCATGAAGCCCACGAGAACACGGGAGACCGAGGCCACGCCGGCGTCGAAACTCGTGGTGGTTGGGCGGGAGTCGAGGGCGCCCGCGATGCCGCCCAGGTAGGTGCGCGCGCCGGTGGTTACCACCAGGCCCGTTCCCGACCCGCTCTGAACGGTCGTGCCGGCGAAGGCGAAGTTCGTGCAGTCGTCGATTGCGAGGGCGCGGTCCTTCGGCTCGTCGATGGCGGCGGGAGTCTTCTCGACGGGGTCGGACTCCCCGGTGAGCGCCGCCTGGGTGAGGAAGAGGTCCTTGGCGGTGACGATCCTTAGGTCGGCGGGGATGATGTCGCCCGCGGCGAGTTCGATGAGGTCGCCCGGGACGACGTCGGCCAGCGGGATCTCCGCGGCCCCGGTGTCCTGGCGCACGCAGCGGCAGGTGATGGAGACGAGGTCCTTGAGGGCGTCGGCCGCCGCCGCCCCGCGGGAATCCTGCCAAAACGAGATGCCGCCGGAGATGAACACCATCGCCCCGATGATGATGGCGGTGGAGGGGTCCGCATCGCCGGGGGCGGCGAGGTAGACGTTGGTGTAGAGCGAGATCGCCGCGAGGGCGAGCAGAATGAGGGTGAACGGTGTGAGGAACGCGCGGGCGAGGCGAGCACCGAGTGGGTCGCGGTGCTCGGGCGCGATGATGTTGGCGCCGTGCACCGAGCGGATGCGATGCGCCTGCTGCTCGGTGAGCCCCTGCGGGCCGCATCCGAGCAGGTCCATGACCTCGGAGGCCTCGAGCGCCCCGATGTGGGCGATCTCGGGGTCGAGTCCCTCGGTGCGGCGCGCGGCGGCTGCCGAACTCACGCTGTGGCGGACATGCGTACTCACGCTGCCGATGATGTGGTGGATGCGGCGGCGCACATGGGTCTTTGTGGGGCGGGCGATCCCGGAGACCGTGAGGGGGTTGCGGCCGAGGTTCGCCTGCTCGTTTTGTACGGTGTGCTTCATCCAGGTCATGAGGCACCTCCTTGACGTCGTGCTCAGCGCTGCTGAGTCGGTTGTCCAATTACCGGGGAGGTGCGCCCATGCAGAACGACGACGTGAGGCACGCGCGATGTCGCGCTCGGGCCATGGGAAGTGCTTCGATAGTTAACTCTCGAAGCATATATGAACCGGTTTTGGCGGTTTCAGGCACCGAGAGTTAACTCTCGCGGAATTCGCTGCTCGTCAGTCGTCTCCGATGCCCGTGACGTGGTTGGTGCCGCCATGGCACAATCGGGGCTTTGCCGTCTGCGGGGCGCAGCTACTGGCAGGGTGGTCCATGACGCACCTCCTTCAATGTCACGGCCGTGGCCTTCTTTAAGAATCGGATGCTAGCGTAGACCGGCCTACATGGTTGTCAAGCGCGATTCTACTCTAATCCATAAATTAGGTAGGTTTGTAAAGGAAGGGTAAAGCTGCGGAGCTGATAACCGCAATTTGGGGCAGGCATGCAATCGAGGCCGAGGAATCAAGACCCTGAACCGAGGATAAGTTGATGACTATCGGTTAAATCTTCGCGGTGCTATCGCGTGTCGTGCGCATGACATATGCTGTACAGGTGCCGGACGTCATGGCGTGGCCGGCACGAGAAGAAGGGAGAGGTCCGTGCAACGCGCGAAACAGGTTTCCGAGTCGATCGAGCTCGGCATCATCTTGGCGTT
>SAMEA3387473__coassemble_3773_pt1 | contig 3502 bp, 4 predicted proteins | sample SAMEA3387473__metabat2_high_PE_001 | metagenome-assembled genome bin SAMEA3387473 (sample SAMEA3387473) | Felis catus | biome: Faeces | place: United Kingdom | collected 2012
CGACGGTGATGACGCCGTCCTTGCCCACAACGTCCATAGCGTCGGCGATCTTGGCGCCGACCTCGGGGTCGCCGGCGGAAATGGTGCCGACGGACGCGATCTGCTCCTTGGTCTCGACCGGCTTGGCGAGGACCTTCATCTCGGCGACGGCGGCGTTGACGGCCTTGTCGATACCACGACGGATGGCGAGCGGGTTTGCGCCAGCGGCAACGTTCTTGAGGCCGTCGTTCACGATAGCCTGAGCCAGCAGCGTCGCGGTGGTGGTGCCGTCACCCACGGTGTCGTTGGTCTTGGTAGCGACCTCCTTCACCAGCTGAGCACCCATGTTCTCGATGTTATCCTCGAGCTCGATCTCCTTGGCGACGGAGACGCCGTCGTTGGTGATGGTGGGAGCGCCGAAGGAGCGCTGTAGCGCCACATAACGGCCCTTGGGGCCCATGGTGACGGTGACGGCGTCGGCCAGGGTGTTGACACCCTTGGCGAGCTTGGCGCGAGCGTCGGTGTCGAACGTGATGTTCTTAGCCATTGTTCAATCCTCCAAATGGGTGAAGATGGATGCCATCTGCGGCTGAGTCGCGTGCCGCGCCCCAATGTGCGGGTCTACTCCTCGCTGGGGCATCGATGGCGGGATGCGTGCACCTCAATTTAGGGACAGGCACCAAATTGAGGTTCTGCCGACGGGGCGAGCCCGCGGCGTGCGACGCGCGTGCTACTCGACGACGGCGTAGATGTCGTCGGCGCGCATGAGCAGGTAGTCCTCGCCGTCGACCTTGATCTCGTTGCCACCGAACTTGCCGTAGATGACGACGTCGCCCTCGTGAACGTCGAGCGGCATGCGCTCACCCTTATCGTTCATCTTGCCAGCGCCCACGGCGATGACGGTGCCGCGCTGCGGCTTTTCCTGAGCGTTGCTGGCGATGTAGAGACCAGAGGCGGTCTTCTGCTCGGCGGCGTCGGGCTTGATCAGAACGCGATCTGCAAGCGGCTTCAAAGACATGCTGTCCTCCTTTTGCTGGTGCCTGGCGCGCAGCCGGGCATCCCGCGGTTTGTGTACGCGATGAATAGTACCCAGCTGTGCGGACTTATACAACGGAAAGGCAAAAAATCTTATGAATCAGCACTTAGATTTCTTTAGTCACCACATTACCAAGTAGAAAGCAGCCAATCAGCGAGGTTCTCTATCCTCACACCCTGCTCCGTTATTCCAAGACGCACCCTATCGGTGGTAAGGACCATCTTGGGGAACGAATCGCGTACGAGCGCAAACGGCGCGAGCTCGTGATCGAAGACCTCCGGCAGCCTGCACAGCTCGAAATCGAGAATTATCTCCTGAACGAACGAATTGAACGGCACGGCATCTCCAAAGCTTGCAATATAGAACTGCAAGATTTGACTTCTCAGTCGAGATCAGCCTCCGCCCACCAGCATGAAAACGCTTATGCGCGCTCGAATACCCGCTTGCCCGCCAGGTAGGTGGCCTGGACCTTTGCGCCCTGGATCTCGCTTGCATCGCACGCGGTGATGTCGCGGTCGAGCACAACAAAGTCAGCCAGGTAGCCGGGCGCAATTTGACCGAGCTCGTGCTCGCGGCCCACCGCCGCGGCGCTGCCTGCAGTGTAGATGCGCAGCGCGTCTGCGGCACTGATGCGCTCGCTCGGCAGCCAGCCGCCCGAAGGTTCATGGGCGAACGGATCCTGACGCGTAACGGCACAATAGAGCACATCCATGCTGGTCACGGCCGTGATGGGTGAATCAGTGCCAAAAGCTTGCTCAACGCCACGCGCTGCGTACGTCGCGAATGGCCACATGATGCGGCTGCGTTCGGGGCCGAGGTCGCGCTCGGGGCCACCCGGGTCGAGGGTGATGTGCCCAGGTTGCGAGCTTGCCAGCACGCCAAAATCTGCCAGGCGGTCGATATCCTCGGGCAGCAGGTTCTCTAGGTGCTCCAACGTGTTACGGCCCTGCATAGGAGCACCGTACCAAGCCAGCGCCTCTTCAAAGATGTCGAGCGCCTCGTGGATGGCGCGGTCGCCGATGGTGTGGATGCGCACGGAGTGACCGCGCTCGGCGGCCGCCAACACTAGCTCGCGCATACGGTCCGCCGGCACCGTGGGGCGCCCGCAGTCTCCCTCGAACCGTGCGTTCGCGTACGGCTCGGTCAGCCACGCGGTATGCTGACTGCTCACGCCATCGAAAAACTGCTTGAAACCAGGAGCACGCAGCAGCGGGAACTCGTCGCCCGCATACCGGTCCTGCAGGTCTTCCAGACGCGACTGGTCGTCCAGTAGCGTGGGATACATGTGCACGCGCAAAGTGAGCTTGCCCTCGCGCGAGAGCTTCTCGTATACATCGTCGCGAATGAAGTCGCAGCCGGGATGAGGCATGAGCGCCATGTCGCAGATCGAGGTGATTCCCTGCTCCGCCATGCGGTGCATCTGGGCCTCGTAAGCGAAGGCGATGTCCTCCTCGGTGAGCCATTCGAGGCACCGAGGAAGCAGTTCCATCGCAGCTGCCTCGCGGATGATGCCCGTGAGCTCGCCGTTCTCGTCGCGGTCGTAGCTGCCGCCCTGCGGGGGCACGGAATCGCGGTTCACGCCGAGTGCCTCGAGAGCGCGCGTGTTCATCCACAGCGTGTGGCCGTCGCCCGAGTACATCACGCACGGGCGAGTGGGAAACGCCTCATCGAGCGAGCGTTTGATGGGCGGCACGGGCGGATCCCAGCGGTAATCACGCCAGCCCTGGGTGACCACCCAGGCGTGTTCCGGCAGATTCTTCGCGAACTCGACGGTTCGCTCCACAAGTTCGGCCTCGCTTTCACCCATGTGCATGAGCAGGTACGGGGATGTGCCAAGCGCGGTATGAAAGAAGTGCAAGTGGGCGTCGTGAAAGCCAGGGCAAATGAAGGCATCGCCGAAGTCGAGCACCGGCGTGTCGGGCGGACACGCGGCGATGGCGTCTGCGGGCGCTCCTATGAGCTCGATGCGATCGCCCGCAACGGCAAACGCCAGGGAGCGAGCCGCGTCATCACCCACCGCGCTCGTAAAGATCCGCCTGGACGTAACGATGTAGTCGACGTGCCCAAACCCCACTGCATGCTCCCCTCAAAAGGCGTTGCCATCTAGGCAAGATTGTTGGACCTGCGCCGCAAAAGCACAAGACATAGTTACGAGGAGCAGGCTCGATGGTGTTCGTGAGACCTGATGCTGAATGAATCCCTTGAAGTAAAATGTCATAACTTTTGATGCATCTTTCCGTCTTCTACGCTCTTCCGCCACCTGTGGTTTTACAGCCATCCCACCGCACACTTATTGTTGCAGCAGATATAGCAATTTACTTTAAGGGATTTTTTCATCATCAACCACAGAATCAATTCGAAAACGCGCTTTAGCATTTCGCCCAGCACCGATGACTTGTACGCATACAAAAACAGGTCAGATGCGCGAAGCATCTGACCTGCTGATTTCGATGGAGCCAGCGACCGGGCTCGAACCGGTGACCCCCG
>SAMEA3387473__coassemble_3799_pt1 | contig 3469 bp, 2 predicted proteins | sample SAMEA3387473__metabat2_high_PE_001 | metagenome-assembled genome bin SAMEA3387473 (sample SAMEA3387473) | Felis catus | biome: Faeces | place: United Kingdom | collected 2012
CGGCAAGGGCGGCGTGAAGGCCGACGAGTCCATCATCGACTACGAGGAGTTCGAGTCCAAGAAGCACGACGTCGCGGCCAACGCCATCCTCGACGCCTGCACCGGCTCCAACCCGCGCACGCCGTCCCAGGAGGAGATGGAGCAGCTGCTCGAGTGCGTCTACACCGACACCCCGGTGACGTTTTAGTTGGATGTTACGGTGATGCTCTGTCCGGATATCTTGGTAACGTTCTAGTCGGATATTACGGTAACGCCCCGGCTGGATATCTCGGTGACGCCCTGGTCGGATGTCTCGATGGCGTTCTGGCAGACGTGTTTAATCGTTTTGGATGGCTTTTGGCCTTCCGCTTGGATAGTTTTTAACCTTCCAAGTGGATGGCCTTTAGCCTCCCACTTGGATAGCATCTAGCCTTCCGGAAAGAATGCGGGGCCGGACACGTGTGGTGCCCGGTCCCGTATCTTTTAACGTGCCCGAAGGTGGGGCGGTGGGTGTCCGAGGACGGGGTGGTAAGCGACCGAGGATGAGGCGGTGCTTTTAAGCTTTGAGAGCGCCGGCGCCAAGCGCCCTGCCTGAGCTGAGCCCCCAGAGCAGGGTGCCTGGAGCTGGGCGTCTAGAGCGCCAATTGCCAACATGTGTCGCTTCGGGTTCAACTCGCTCGAGGTGGCCTGTTTATCTTTTGGCGCCCATTGCCGCTTCTCTGGTGCTGGAAAGCCCTCTCATGTTGCTGAAAGATCCTTTCATGGGAGCTAAGCACCGCCCAGTGTGATGAACTCGTCAAGTCGAGGCGTGCGTCGGACAATCTGGTTCGGGCGACTCGCGGAACACCGGTTGGGCAATCCCGACGAGCACCGGCTGGGCGAGGGCTCTGGGCATCGCTTTGAGCACCGGATAGCATGAAAGCGAACGGTCGACGCAGCACGTTCCGGGCGATGTGCGTAAGCAGCCGTTTGAAACGAGCCGCTTCGTTTCAAACGGCTGCTTACGCACAGAAATGGCCATGGTAATGTGCTTTACCAATGGTTTGAAAAGATATCGATGGTTTCAAACGGCCGTTTGCGCACAAACGGCAACCTTGCGTGCCGGCTGCGGCCCAATGCACCGACGGGCGACCCCGCGTGCCTCTGGCAACCCAGCATTCTGGCGGCAACCCAGCATTCTGGCGGCAGCCCAGCATTCTGGCGGCAGCCCCTCGTTCCGGCGGGCGACCCCGCATGCCGACGGGTGACCCCATTGCAACATCTTTAAGAAATAGCTCCTAATACAGGCGCTCTTGTAGATGGTAGCCTCGGGATCTTCATGTTCGCGCATAGTAATTTCAAACGCTGCATGGTGATTTCGGGCGTCAATATCCTTGCGCACGCAGCTTTATCGCGCATGGGCCATCTTGCGCATCGGTCTCCTCGTGCGCAACAGCCTTGGCAAATGCCGACATCTTTGTGTGACGGCCTCAAAAGGCGGTGTTCTCACGAATTGCCAGCCGCCCGTCCATTCGGCGCCTCACCCCCCCCCTCCCCCGCCAATCCGGTCGCCCGTCGGTCCGGTCGGCACGCCTGCTCGCCAGTCCGGCCGTCCGTTAGCCATCAGTCCGGCCGCTTGCCTGCTCGCCGGTCCGTCAGTCCAGCCGTTCGCCAGTCCGGCTGCCCGCCAGCCCGCCAGTCCGGCTGCCCGCCAGCCCGCCAGCCCGACCGGCACGCGTGCTCGCAAGTCTTGCCGTCCTTCGGTCCGACCACCCACCAACCTGTCCGACCCGCCGTCCGTCCGTCGGTCCTGCCGTCCGTCGGTCCTCCCATCCAATCGCCCGCCAACCCGGTATCTCGCCCACTTGGCCGCCAACCTGCCCGCGCATCCGCTCATCTAAGCGGGTGCGCAACTTCGATCGATGGGCTATCGGCGACGGACGCAGGGCTTCGCCGTTCGCATCTCTCCGACCGTCTGGCCGACGTCGCGCGCCGGCTGCGATGGGCGCAGGGCTTCACCGTGCCCACGTTCCCTTAAGTTCCGCTCCTCATGCGAATCCCGGCCGTTGGCGAGCGTAAACGCACCGTCCGCCGATATGCATGTCGTGCTGCACTGCCGCCGAGCTGGGGTGTCAGACTGTTCCAGAAATAGTGTAAGACGATGCCGTTTCCCAACCGTCTACCGTAATGAGAAGAGATGCTCGAAAGGCGGTATTGCATCGAGGGGGCGTTGCATGGGGGAAGCACGGCGGAAGATGCTGGACAAGCTCGCCAAACTTGAGGGGGAGGGTCTATGGCTGGTGGCAGAGAGCCATGCCGAGGGGGAGCTGCTGCGGAGATTGCGCACCCAGGGCGAAGTGGTCAGCCCGTGTCGCGGCGTGTATGCGCGCGCGGAGTCGTATCGGGCCGCCACGTGTCGTATACGTACCTACCGGCTGATTAGAGCGCTTGGGAGGGCTCATCCTACCTGGGTGTTCTGCTACTATTCAGCGGCGGTTATGCACGGGCTTCAAGTACCCTATGCGCTGCTTGACAAGGTTCACGTCATCTCAACGGGCAACGACGGGGCGGACGGCCGCATTGCGCGTCACGACATGCACGCGGAGGGCGGCGAGGTTACATCGATCTTTGGAGTCCGCGTGACCTCGCTTCGAAAGACGCTCATCGACTGCCTATGCGCGTCCACGTTTCCCCAGGGTTTGCCAATTGCGGATTCGGCTCTACATTGGGATTTGGTGGGCAAGGAAGAGATGATCGGCTGGCTGCACGAGGACGGACGGCGGAGGCGCGGCGTGCGTCAGGCGAGGGAAACAGCGGCGTGGGCGGATGGGCGAAGCGAGAACGGCGGCGAGTCGGTCGCGCGTGCCACGATGATCGAACTCGGATTTGAAGTGCCGGAGCTGCAGGTTGAACTTTTCGACCCTATGGAGCCGAACAATCCGAAGCGCGGGGATTTTGGCTGGCGGCTCAATGACGGTCGCTGGATTATCGGCGAGCTTGATGGCCTTGAGAAGTATCGCGGACGGGGCGGGGCTGCGGGCACTGTCGAGGCGGCGATACGGGCGATGGCCAGGGAGCGCAGGCGCGAGGCGCATATCAACCTTACCAATGCGACGGTGGTCCGCTTTTCCATGGACGAGGTGCGCGACACCTCCTATTTCGAACGGTTGCTCGCGAGCGCGGGCGTGCCCCGTCGGCTCGAGCCATCAGTCCGCATCGGCACGTAGCGGCGCATTGGCTTGCAGCTCCGCGCTGGCAGCGTCGAGACGCGCCGGCTTATGGGGCTGTGTCGGCTTGCAGTGCGATGTGGGCTAGCGGCGCTGTGTCGGCCTGTAGTGCGATGTGGGCTGGCAGCGCCGTGTCGGCCTGTAGTGTGATGTGGGCCAGCGGCGCTGTTTCGGCTCGTAGTTTCGCGCCGGCAGTGCTGTGGTGCGCCTGCCTGCAGTGCCGTGTTGGCGCGCCGTCTGCGGAAATGTCACCTTTGGCAACGCGCCTTAACTTGAGACGGCTG